>Ga0070741_10000209_pt1 | contig 221881 bp, 158 predicted proteins | sample Coa_R1_4_FD_66440 | JGI IMG/M metagenome (GOLD analysis project Ga0070741, IMG submission 66440) | Surface soil microbial communities from Centralia Pennsylvania, which are recovering from an underground coalmine fire - Coalmine... | ecosystem: Environmental > Terrestrial > Soil >...
TAAATGCCGGTGCCACCGTTTGGTGAACCGGGCGTGTGCCCGAGGATTGTGTTGTTTTCATCTACCACCAATCAGTTCCTGATCGGTGGCGCTTTTCCAACTGAATTGTTCCGGCTTAGCGGGAATTGAAACCGGTTTCGGCCTTTTCGGCAGTGGGCTTTTCCCGAGATTGGGCTCACGCAGAGACGCAGAGGGGCCGGAAATAAATTCCCCACTCTGCGCGCTCTGCGCCTCTGCGAGAGAATTCCGGAGTAGCGGGCCATCTTCAAAGTAGCTCACTGCCCTCTTTTCGCTGCTTTGAAAATCACGCGGTCTTTCTTGCGACACTCAACGGCCACACGAGACCGCTCTGCCTTTCTTGCAGTTCCAGCCACCTGCTTGTCAGGAAAACCGTCAGGAACCATTGAAAGAATTGGCGACCCTAACGGGAATCGAACCCGTGCCGCCGCCGTGAAAGGGCGGTGTCCTAACCGCTAGACGATAGGGTCGTCAAGGGACGCGAAATATAATCGGAATCCCCATATTGTCACGAGAAATAATTTCCGCCCCATAATTCCGCAAGGCGAAGCGCGCCCCGAACGCTTCCAGGGCAGCTCTGCCGGGCGATAATACTTTGGATCTCTACAAACGATTGGCCGCCCCCCTTCGGCCTTTTGGCAACGAACCTGCTCAAAAGAACCTGAGAAATTTCGGGCACGCCCTAACCTACTGGCGCGTTCGAGCCGGGCGTCGCGGGTCTTGCTCGCGGCGCCCGCGACCTCCCTCTCTCCCCTTCGGGGCAGAGAGGCGAGGCACGCTCAAAATCGGAGCCAACCTCCCCGCGAATGTCCCGTCCTTGGACGGACTGCACCCGTCTCGGGCGCACTTGCCCATCTCGCTCACCCCAAAACCCGCCGCAAATTCGCCACCCCTCTGGGATCAGTCACCGTAAATTCATCCTCGGGCGGCTTGAGCGTGCCGCCGAACGACACTTGAGGTCGGGCGGCCACCGAATGGTCCTTGCTCCCCGTGCTCAACGAAGCGTGCACCTGGTCGCAGCCCGTGCGGGCCACCACATCCGCCACAGTAAATCGATTGATGCCGCCGGCCGGCAGGATTTCAATCCGGCCCGCCGCCTTCTTTATGTACTCTGCAATGTTGGCCGCGCCGTTGTACGCGCTCGCTTCCTGCCCGGAAGTCATCACGCGGGTCACGCCCAAATCGATCAATTGTTCCAGCGCCGCCACCGGGTCCGGCACAACATCGAAGGCGCGATGAAAAACGACCTGCCGGCCAGCGCACAATTTCACCATCTGCCGGCAACGATCGGTGTCAATCGTGCCATCCACATTAAGAATTCCAAAAGCGATGCCATCGGCTTTCTCGGCGAGCGCCAGTTCCGCATCCCGCTGCATGACCGCAAACTCCGCCAGGCTGTAACAAAAACCCGCCGCCCGTGGCCGGATCATCGCGATGATCGGCAATCGCACCGCCGCTCGCGCTTCGCGCAGGCTCCCCAGAGAAGGCGTCAGCCCGCCGAGCATGAGCGCGCAATTCAGTTCCACCCGATCCGCGCCGCCCTTTTCCGCCGCCACACAATCCTCCGGCGAGACGGTGCAGATTTCCAGTTTGATCCGCCGGGTTTCGGAGGCTTTCACGTCGGAATTCATTGCTCTCTCAAATCGTCAGCCATGCCACCTGGAAACAAAATCGTGCTCGTGCTCGTTGTCGCCCTCGATCCGCTTCGAGAGAAGAAAATCGAGAACGACGAGCAGGACGACGACGATTGCTTCGTGCAGCTCGAGACCGCCATGAATTATTTCCCACTCCCCGCCTTCCCCAACCCCGGATTTTCCAAAACCCCACTGCGACTCCGCGTGGCCACCGCATACTGAAAATTCTTATCGGTACCAGCCGCGCCACAGCGCCCGTGCTTGTCGAGCGCAATGAAATTAATGCTCAAATCCAGCCCCTTCGGGTCCATGCGCGCGATGCGGCGGATGGCTTCCTGGCAGGCTTCCGTGGGAGACAATCCCTGGCGCATGAGTTCCACGATCAGGAACGACCCGCAATAACGCATCACATTCTCGCCCACGCCCGTCGCGCCCGCCGCGCCCACTTCATTATCCACGTACAACCCGCTGCCGATGATGGGCGAGTCGCCCACGCGTCCTGGCAATTTCCCAGCCAACCCGCTCGTGGAACAACCGCCCGCAATGTTCCCGTCCGCCGCCAGCACTAATAACGCAATCGTATCATGATTCTCCGCCCTGGCTGGCGACGGCTTCAAACGCTGCTTCTGCCATTTTTCGTAAAGCTGATGGGAATCAACCTCCACCGATTCCAACCCCTCCTCCAACGCGAACAGCCGCGCTCCCTCGCCCACGAGCATCACATGCTTGGTCTTTTCCATGACCCGCCGCGCCGCGGAAATCGGATGCCGAATACCCTCGAGCGCAGCCACACTCCCAGCGCGATGCCCGGGCCCGTCCATGATGCACGAATCGAGTTGAACCACACCCGCCGCATTTGGCCTGCCGCCCAGACCAACCGAATGCTGCCCCTGATCGTCAGTCTCCGTGATCCAAATCCCCTGCTCTACCGCATCCAATCGCGAGCCGCCTGCAAGAAGAACCTTCAAGGCTTCGTCATTGGCCGCTTTGCCAAACGGCCACGTGGAGATAATCAACGGCATTTCGCCGGGAGTCATATTCGGTTTGGATTGGCCATCTTCGGCAGCCGGCAGCACATTGACGCCCAAAAGACCCGCCGCCGCCCCGCCTACAAATTTGCGCCTGGACATGTTCATAGTATGTCTCGCCTATCGCCCGCAACGCCAGCGGGCAGGGCCATCATTACGAGAAGACATTCACGTTTCGAGAAAAATCGTGCGGCCCTGTCGGCGGAGCGCACAACTCCTGCTGCATGTTGTGTTGGTCTTCATGTTCACGCGGCGCTGGAACTCTGCGCATCCCTTACCAAGACTGGGCCGCGAACCTCCGGGCACCGCCTCCACCTCCCTTCAAAAGCCCCTTAACTCCGTGCTGCTCCGCTTCTGCAATCCCGGCGCAGGCGCGCGTTTGAGCACGAGATACTCAATGCCCATCTTCTCGCAATACTCGCGCTTGCCGCCCTTATCACCGTCTTCGTTTACGACGTAAATGTCCGGCCGCAATTTCCTTATTTCCGGGTCGGCATCCAGCCAGCCCTGGCCGCTCGTAATCAACGCCTGCTTCACGAACTTGATCGAGCCAACAACGTAGCGCCGTTCCGCTTCGGAGAGCAGCGGATGGCCTTCGCCCTTCAAAAAGCGGATGTTCGCGTCGTGACCCACGATGACGTAAAGATCGCCATACGCGCTGGCTTCTTCAGTGAACCGCACATGGCCGGAGTGAAACCAATCATAACAGCCCGTCGCGACCACTTTCTTGCGGCCGGGCGTCGATGGCATCGGCGGCGGCTCGGGAAAACCGCTCAATTGCGCCGCGCTCAACACCCGATACTCCAAATTATTCTTCGCGCAGAATTCCCGCCGCGCCTCGTTGAAGGAGTTTTCCACGTCCGCCCAAACCTGTGGCCGGAAATTGGCGAAGGCTGGCAGTGTTTTAGCCAATGGGAGCGGAGCGGACAGTTCATTTTGGCTGACTGCGCCTTCGACCGGAATCACCCGGCTGACATAGCGCACCGCATTGAGAAAATAAAGCCGTTCAGCCAGCGGAAACTTGGGCAGCTTGCCCGAAAGTCTTTCGATTATTCCATCCGGCCACACCAAAACGCTCAGTTCCCCAAGCTTCGCGGCCTCTTCGAGAAAACGCAGATCCTGCGCACGGATATCATCAAACCCACCGCTGACCACAATCTGTCTGGACGAGTTCATTTGCCGGCGATGCGGACCTTGATTTGAAACGCGCCCGGCACCTTTTCCTGGGACGCCACCAGCAGATAACCACCGCCACAACCGGAGAACATCGCGCCCGGAAAATGCTTCTGATAAGTTTTCAAAATCGCCTTCAGATCCGGCTTGATGAGCGGATGCGCAACAACCTGCGGCAGCAACTTTTCCCAGCACCGCATCGTTTCGTTCAACGACGCGCCCAGCGCGGTCACATCCATCCCACGGATCGCTTCGAAACAATCCATCCCGCTCCGGCCAAGCCGTGAAACCCATTTCGGCTCCAAGTTTTTTATTCCCAGAGGACTGTAACCCTCCGGCCGCGGCTCAATCGGCAGCAGGTGCAAAACCGTTTCCAGCCAGCGCGCGTGCTTCGCCGAATTCAGCGATTCGATGTGCGCTGGAAACACGCCGCCGTGAATTCTAAAATCGTAATCCAGCCGGTTCACCCCGGGATAAACCAAGCCAATCATGTCCTGCGACCCGCTCGGTTCCGCCCTGCCCATGTTCTCAGCCTTGTAAAGTTCGCGGACCAATTGTTCCCGCGGACGGTTGGGCAATTTCCCCTTCCATAATTTCAGTGCCACAGCCCGCGTGCCCGTGGCGAAGCCGGAGCGATCCATCGGACGAAAGTCCGACTCGATTTGCACCACAACCATCGCGCCCGGCGGTTTGGGATTGTGCCGCGATACGAACGGCTGATCAATCCATCCCCCGGCGAGTTGCAAGCGATTGGGAATGGAACCAAACGCGTTGGCTGGAAACGGCCTTACTTGCATATTTTTTGCTAACGATAGGGACGCTGCGCTGCGCCCCCGTCACCGCCAGTCTCGTGGCAGCTTCCGAGCAAAGGTAGCCTCCGGTTCATTTTTGACCTGCTCACGGACCATGAATGGTATTATACACGCGTCATTAATGAATGCGCCTGGGGCTCGCGGCGGCGCGCACAAGAGTGCGCGCCCGACCGGCACACGGTGGTAGGGCGGGCAGTCCCTCTGCACGCCGTCCCCCGAAACGATTTAGGGCGTTCCGAATAGGTATGGTTGATGTTCAATGAGTTACAAAACAGTTCATGGAAAGAAACGCAGCGTCAGGCGACGGAACAAACGATCCGGATCGCACAGCTTCGGCAGCGCATTCCGCCCACTGGAACGCGGGCGAGGACATTACAGCTCGATGTCCCTACCACCAATCAGCCGACGCCAACGCGTTCACCGGCTTTGCGTTTGTTGTATTGTTCCTTGATCCACTTGTAAGTGACCGCGAGCCCCTCGTCCAGGGTAGTATCAGGTTCCCAGCCAAGAACTTTCTTGATGAACGTGTTGTCCGAATTGCGTCCGGCCACGCCTTGCGGCGCCGTGAGATCGTAGCTGCGTTTCAATTTCTTGCCGGCGATCTTTTCCACCTTGCTGACAAGCGTGTTGATGGTGACCAGTTCGCTCGAACCAAGATTGATCGGGGTGGCAATCAATGCGTCGCAATGCGTGATCTTGTCAATGCCCAGCACGCAATCGTCGATATACATAAAACTGCGGGTCTGCTCGCCGTTGCCCCAGATCTTGATGTTCAAATCGTTCTTATCGATGGCCTCGATCATCTTGCGACAGGTCGCGGCGGGCGCTTTTTCACGGCCACCATCCCACGTGCCGTGCGGCCCATAGACATTGTGGAAGCGGGCAATGAATGTTTTCATCCCGCGCTCGTGCCAATATTCCTCGCAGAACATTTCCGAAACCAGCTTCTCCCAGCCGTAGCCGCGTTCGGCCATTGCGGGATAGGCATCGCTCTCTTTCAACGCGCGGACCTTCGGATCCTTTTGCAGCAGGGTGTTGTAGGCACAGGCGGATGAGGAAAAGAAATACCGGCGCGCGCCCGCCCGGTAAGCGGCTTCCACCATGTGCGTGTTGATCAAAATGCTGCGCAGGCATTCGACGCGGAAGCGCTCTATGAATCCCATGCCGCCCATGTCCGCGGCGAGATTATAGACCTCCACCGCCCCTTCGCAAACGCGCTGACAGTTGGCCTCGACGCTGACATCCAGGCAGATGTTCTGGACACCGGGAACGTGCAGGTACCATTCGTAAAGCGGCTTCTTATCCACGCCGCGGAGATTAGTGAACCCCTTGTTGTTGAAGTACAGCAGCAAGTTGCCGCCGATGAATCCGCCCGCGCCGGTCACGACAATCAAGTCATCCTGCCTGATGGGCGGTCCCTTTTCCACAAGCCGTTTCTTTTCCATATCAACTCTGTTTATCGGTTTACGGGCAACATTGTCACCAGGAATTTTTCACAAGAATGGGCCGCACCGCCGATGTGGTCGAGAATATCTTGTGAATTTGTGAGAATATCGTGTCAATAGCCTCGTATTACCTTGTGAATAACCTGGCTACAAATTGTGAATAAGTTGTGCCGGCTTGTGAATAACTCGGACTGGCGTAGGACCCGTTGAAAGCGGCCATTCCCAAACGACCGACTACACGAGTACTTCAATTCGTGTAACCTTTATCGCATGAAAGTAATTATTCAGAACCTAACCACAAGGAGGTATCTTTCCGCAGACGGCCGATGGGTGAGGGCGGCCGAGGATGCGAAAGACTTTTACTCACTCATCCCGGCGTACCATTTCGCCAGGCAAAACACCGAAGGGCGATTCACCGTGGTGTTGTATTGCCCCGATGATAATTATTGCACGAACATCATCGAAGGTGAAGGTGAAGGCGTGGCCACATCCGGCACCGCTGCACTGGACTCCTCGGCCAAGATGAAGATCACTGTGGTTTGTGACCCGAAGCCGACCGTGCCGTTCGTCTCCCTGACACCCGCCAACTTCACCGCAACGCACGCCTGGCAAAGCCGCCTTGGTGACGTCTGCCTGAATTGATTCCGCTCTGCCGGCCTCGTTCAACGCCGGAGAGTGAATTCGATCACCGCCACCTCGTGGTCCAGGATTGATTTCAGTTCGAAGTTCAAGCAGCCGTGTTTTGCCTTTGCCGCCAGCTTGTGGCCGCAAACCAGCAACCGGGCGCCTTCGACTCTGGCTCCCTCCGGTAACTTCACCCGCACGCTCAACGGACCGATGGGAATCAACTCATCCACCGCCGCACGCCACGTCCCGGCGTTAGTCAGATTGACGAGGTGCAGAATCAGCCGGCCGGCCTGGCGATAAAGGTGGCAGTCAACAAACCCGCGCCCTTCCACAGCCAGCGGCAAATCTTCCCTCGCCGCCCAGCGCACCGCATTCGCCAGGAGGTTGCCGTGATCAGGGAGATTATCGCGTGCAAAGCGACGGTCAAGGTCAGCCGGGATAAACACAATGCGACCCCCTTCGGAAAGCGTGCGCGTAACCAGAGCGGGAATATTGGTGCGTGGCTCGCGCATCCAAACCGACTCGGGGGGCATGTACGGAAGCGCCGGCACAAATGTCGCCAGCACTTCGCACCCGGCATCCACTGCGAGCGGCCGTAACGTTCCACCAAACGGCAGAAGGTCCGTCTCCTCGAAACCAGACAGAACCGGATGACGCGCACCGGTAATCGATGGTTCCTTGCCGGTCCTGGGGCCATAGACCTGCGCCCCTAATTCCGGTGTAAGGCGCAGATAGGTGTGGTTCGTTGCCGTGGCTTCCGCCACCTTCGTTTCCCAGCTATCCCGCCGCTGGCCAGCCGGAACATGAACGCCAAAAACATCCGCGAGCCCGAAGTCCGATCGCAATTGTCCCGACTCGTCGCAAAGGCTGCTCTCCCCGGTTGCAACCACGCTGCCGCCGCGCTGAACAAATCGGCGGACGCTTTCGCACTGGCTTTCCGACATGGACGCAAGGTTCGGCAACACCAACACCGTCAGCTTGGACGCTTCGCGCTCAATATGATCGGCGTGGACCGGCAGCCACGGAATCCGCGCGCGGATAAGCGCCGTGACGAACCCGCGATACGGCAGGTCCACCAGTTCCTCGGGGTTGTCGCGCCCGTAGAAGTCAGTGTTTTGTTGCGCCCAAACCACACCGACGTTTGCGACCGGCTCGCGGTCCACGAGGAACGATTCGTTTTCCTTGTGCCAGCGATTCAACGGCTCGATGGTGCGAAACATCCGCCGGTCGTCCTGATACGCGCCGACATGATGCCACCACGGCTGAATGCCGCCGGCAAATCCCTCCAGCGCCCAGAGCCGCGCCTCCGGCTCCGGTTTGCTGGCCAGGCGGAAGCCGGGACGGCCTGCTTGATACATGGCCATGCTTTCGGGAATGAGTTTGTTCCAGCCGAGCAGCCCATGAAAGAGCTTGCCGGCCGCCCCATTATCCTGAAACCCAGCGGTATCGGAACGCGCCTGGTGGTCGAACATGATGATTTCCGCCCGCTCGCAAATCGCTTTGCAGTCACGGAAACTCGCGCTTTGCCCACTGATGCCTCCGCCATTCATGCCAATCCACAGGCAGTCCGGGCCGCCGGCGTCCCTGGTCGTGCGATTATTCAAGTCCCAAACTTCCAGCCGGCACGCGTAGCTCCAGCGGATCCATTCACGATAGACGGGATCGTCCCAGTTTCTTGCGCGCGGCAAATCGTGGCCCGTTTCGTCACGAAACTTTTTCGTGCAGTTCGAGCAATGACAAATTCTGTCCCGCGTTATCCCGCTCCAGCTGTTGTCGGTGACGCCTTGCGGGTGCGTACGTTCGATGATCTCGCGAAGCACTTCTGGAAGAAATTCGCGGTAGTAACCGCCATTGACGCAGGCATAAATCAACTCGCCACTGCGATAAGGCCGGCCCGAGGCATCCGCGGAAAACCAATCCGGATGCGCGCGATAAACATCCTCTCGCGCGCGGCTCGAATCCATCCGGGCAAGGACCGCCAGCCCGTCCTCATGGGCAGCGCGTGCCAATTCGCCGTAGAGATCGCGGTCGCCGAGAAATTCCGCGCGATGGTGCAACGGGAAACGGCTGGGATAATAAGCGAACATGCCGCCGGCGTTGATGATCACGCCCTGGACCTGCGTCCGCTTCCAATGCTCCCGCCACCAGGCGATGTCATAGCGCGTCGCATCCATCTCCGTGATGTTGGTCTGCCCCCAGCGGAGCGTTCGCCGATACCAAGGCGCGGACGCTGGTGAGTTTTTGGCTGCGCCCGCCGCATTCAGGGGCAACGTGACCTCTGCCAAAGCGAGCGCCGCAGCCGCGGTGAGCGTTTGTTTCACGAATTCCCGGCGCGTTTCCCGGGCGAATTGGGGCTCTGCGTTGTTCATGGCTTGGACATACTGTTGGCGATCGAAGCTTTTTTTACAAGCCGGTCGTGACCGTTGAGTTTGGAAAACCTGTGTTGCGTTCGCGCCGGGAATTTGTGCAAGCTAATCAGATCAATATGAAAAGACACAATCAGCTTTGGGAGGGCGCACTCACGCAGGCTTTAATCATACGTTCGAATCGCAGGGCGAAACGAACTGGCCGAGTGTTGCGAGGGATTCTGCTTTTCGCCTGCCTTGCATGGGGAGTTGTGATGTCCGCGCTGGCTGCGGAATTGGGATTGCGCCCGCCCTCGGTGCCGCTGGTCGCTTGTGATCCTTATTTCAGCATTTGGTCGCCGGGGAACAACGCGACCGACACGAACACGGTTCATTGGACGGGAAAGCCGCATCGGCTCACGAGCCTGGTTCGCATCGATGGCAAGACATCACGTATTCTGGGCATGGAGCCGTCCGATCTGCCCGCGCTGCCGCAGGTCAATCTCGAAGTGCTGCCGACCCGAACGATTTACACCTTCGAGGGAAGTGGGATTCGGCTGACAATGACGTTGATGTCCCCGGCCCTGCCCGATGATTTGATGGTTTATTCGCGCCCGGTCACTTACGTCACCTGGCAGGCGCAAAGCCTGGATGAAAAGAGTCATCGCGTGTCAGTCTATTTCGATGCGGGCCGGGAAATCGCCGTCAATGGACCGACTCAGGCAGTCACCTTCGGCTGCCCGAAGGTGAAGGGAATGACCGCTTTGGACGTGGGTTCGCAAGAGCAACCCGTTTTAAAGAAAAAAGGCGACAATTTGCGGATCGATTGGGGACATTTCTATGTTGCCGCGCCCGCAAAAGAGAAGGCTGCCACTGCCACGTGGTCCGGCCCAAGTTCGCGAAATCTCTTTTGCTCTGCAGGCAAGCTGGACGTTACGCGCCTGAATCCTGAAGCACCGCTGGAGACCGACACCAATGCGGTGATTGCGTTCGCCTTCGACCTTGGCAAGGTGAGCGCCAGACCGGTGTCGCGCTGGCTTATGCTGGCTTATGATGACGAGTATTCGATCCAGTATTTCAAGACGAATCTCCGTCCGTACTGGCGGCGCAACGGAGCGGGAGCGGCGGAACTATTGAAACTTTCGGCGGACGAATATGAAAAATTGGTCAAGCGTTGCGCCGCCTTCGATGAGACCTTGATGGCGGATCTTCGAAAAGCCGGCGGCGAGCAATACGCGCGATTGTGCGCGTTGGCGTACCGTCAATGTGCCGCCGCCTGCAAGGTGGTGGCGGATGCCAACGGGCAACCCCTCCTGTTTCCGAAGGAGAACTTCAGCAACGGCTGCATCGGCACGGTGGACGTGATTTACCCGATGGCGCCGCAGTTCCTGCTGTTCAGCCCGTCGCTGGCCAAGGCGATGTTGGTGCCGATCATGGATTATGCCGCGTCGCCGCGCTGGAAGTTCCCATTCGCGCCGCATGATCTCGGCACCTATCCGCTGGCCAATGGCCAGGTCTATGGCGGAGGCGAACGCACCGAGCGCAACCAGATGCCGGTCGAGGAAACGGGCAACATGCTCATCCTTCTGGCCGCGCTGGCACAAGAGGAGGGCAACGCGGATTTTTGCACGAAGTATTGGCCGGTGTTGGAGAAATGGGCGGACTATTTGCAAGCCAAAGGCTTCGATCCCGAGAACCAGCTCTGCACAGACGATTTCGCCGGGCACCTGGCGCACAACGTGAACCTCTCGGCCAAGGCGATCTGCGGATTGGGCGCCTTTGGAAAGTTGTGCGAGATGCGCGGCGACAAGGAGCAAGCCGGAAAGTTCGCCAATCTGGCGCGCGAGTTTGCCGAACGTTGGGTGAAGGAAGCGGACGACGGCGACCATACGCGCCTCGCATTCGACAAGCCCGGTTCCTGGAGCCAGAAATATAATTTGGTTTGGGACCGCATCCTCGGCCTGAATCTTTTTCCGGGTTCCGTGCTTCGCAAGGAGTTGGATTACTACAAAACACAGAAGCGCGATTTCGGACTGCCGCTCGACAATCGGAAGGAGTACACCAAGCTCGACTGGACGCTCTGGACGGCGACCTTGACGCAGGAGCGCACGGACTTTGAGGCACTCGTCGAGCCGGTATGGAAATTCCTTAACGAAACCAGCGACCGTGTGCCGATGACCGACTGGTATTGGACTCAGAATGCGAAGAAATCAGGCTTCCAGGCCCGCTCCGTGGTCGGCGGTGTGTTCTTGGAAATGCTCTACGACGCCAATGGCTGGAAGAAATGGGCCGGTCACGATGTGACGAAAGCGGCGAATTGGGCGCCCTTGCCCACAACGGCGGCTATTCCGCCGACGGTACAAGCGCAGTAAGCCGTAGGAAACCTGACTTAGAGAACCTCGGAGCGTGGTTCGCCCGCGCGGAGACCGAGGTTGCCGTAGCGATGATAATCGATGCTGAGGCTCTGCTCCTGAACGTACCAGAGCAGTTCCAATCTGCCTTCTGCGGAAACAGGACGGCTTACCACGCATAGACCGGCTTCAGCCGCAGCCTGGAGAACGGCGAGCGGCACCCGGTCTGGGGCGGCGTAACGCAGGCGATCCGTCTGACGTTCGCGAATGGCTTGCACCAATTGCTCGTCAGATTCTTCGACGAACTCAATGGCGCCGGCCCAGGATTCCGTCAAACTTTCCAACTGGGCAATTGCGCGGGATTCAAAGCCGGGCGGAATACTCATCGTAACCCGACAACCAACCGCGCGAGCCGCGCAGGCGCGAGCGAAAATTTCGAACACGCTGTCCTCGGGATGCACCCGGACGCGGACACTTTGAACCGAGAGATATCGGCGAAAGTTATCCTGCCCCACTAATTTGAAATGGTCGTGCTCCTGACCCAATTCCTCGCGGCAATAACGATCGTAGCTGACCACCGCGCCAATGACGCGGTCGGCGTCCGGATTCCCTTCGGCCTTGAGAGCATCGCACAACGCCGCAAGAGTTTGCTGATCGGGCTTGGCGCTGGTTCGCGCCACCTGCGCGTCCTCCGTGTCCATGAACTGAGCGACGTAATTCGGTCCACCCGCCTTCATGCCGGGACCGAAGACAGACTTGCCCAGGCCGCCAAACGGCTGGCGCAGCACGACTGCGCCGGTGGTCACGCGGTTGATGTAGAGATTGCCCGCGTGAATATGTTCCTTCCACCAATCCCATTCGCGCTCGTCCAGACTTTCAAGTCCGCTCGTGAGGCCGTAACCCGTCTGATTAACGAGGTCCACCGCTTCGCTCAGCTTTTCAAATCGCATGACCGCCAGCACCGGTCCAAAGAACTCCGTCATGTGCGTGAAGCTGCCGGGGCGCACGCCGTATTTGATGCCGGGCGTCCAAAGGTTCGGGTTGCCGTGCAGCGGTTGCGGCATCAACGCCCACTCTTCGCCGGGCTCGAGCACTTTCAACGCGGTTTCCAGATCGCCCGTTGGCGGGCGAATGAGCGGACCCATTTTGGTATCGAGCTCCCAGGCCGAACCGGTTTTCATGCTCTGCGCCGCCTCGCAAAGAGCGCGGCGAAACGCCGGGTCGTCATACACCTCGTTCTGGAGCAGCAGGAGCGAAGTGGCGGAGCATTTCTGCCCCGCATGACTGAACGCGGAATGCAAAATGTGTTTGATGGCCTGGTCACGGTCAGACACAGACGTGACGATCGTGGCATCCTTGCCGCCGGTTTCAGCGCACAGGTTCAGGCGCGGGTTGTCGCGCAACATGCTTAAGGCGGTGCTGGTGCCGCCCGTGAGAATAACAGCGTTGACGCCCGGATCATTGACGAGCTTGCGCCCTTCCTGGCCGCCGGAGCATGGCACAAATTGCAGCACCTTCTTCGACACACCGGCGCGCCAGAAGCATCGGCAAAGTTCCCAGGCGACCAGCACGGTGTCAGAAGCCGGTTTGAGGATCACCGTGTTACCGGCCGCCAGTGCTGCCGCCACGCCCCCGCAAGGAATCGCAATCGGAAAATTCCAAGGCGAAACCACCACCACCACGCCCCTGCCCCGCGCTTTGAGCGTCGGCATTGCCTGCCACCAGCATGCCGTATCGCGGTAAAACTCCAGAAAGTCCACCGCTTCGGAAACCTCGGGGTCGGATTCCATCAGCGTCTTGCCGCCATCCGCCAACGCAGCGCCCATGAGGTCCGAGCGCCCGGCGCGCAATTCATGCGCGACCTTTCCCAACAACTCAAAGCGCTCGCGCACCGGCAGCGCGCGCCAGCCGTCCGGATCCGCGGCAGCACATTCCACCGCACGAGCAACATCCGCCTCCGTGGCTTGACGATACCGGCCCACGACGATGCCCGGGCGCGACGGATCAAGGCATTCGCGAACCGATCGGCCATCGAGCAACTCCTCACCCGCGATCACGAGCGGAATTTGAATCGCCCGGTCGCCACACAAAGGCTGCCAGCGCGCAATGATTTGTTGCGCCCACTCGCCGTTCTGCGGCAGGGCGAAGTCCGTGTCCGGTTCGTTCTCGAAATGTTGCCAGCCGCGCGCAACTGCCGACGAAGCGGGAGGCGGCAGGCGCCGGTCTTGTGTCCGTCGCGGCGCATCGCCGACGGCAGAAACGGCGTCCAGTGAATTAAGAAAGCTTTGCTCAAGCTGCCGCCACTCCGGACTGTCCACCTTGATTTTGAAAGCATGGCGCAGGAAATTTTCCGGCCCGGTGTTCTCATCGAGGCGGCGAATCAAATAGCCAATCGCATTGATGAAATTCTCCTTTTTGCACGACGGGGCATAGAGCAGAAGATTGCGTGACAACTCGAATAACGCGCGGCGCTGGTGATTGGCCATGCCTTCGAGCATTTCGAATTGAGCGTGCCCAAGCGCGTTGCGTTCGCGCGCCAGGGCAAGGCCGTAGGCCAGATCGAAAAGATTGTGCGAAGCGATGCCAACGTCCATCGCCGCCACGTTTTCCGGCTTCATCACCTCATGCAGCATGCGCTTGAAATTCGCGTCGGTCTCCACTTTGCTGCGATAGGGTGCCTGCGGCCAGCCTCGCACGGAAGCCTCGGCGCGTTCGCTCTCCATGTTGGCGCCTTTGACGAGGCGGATGGTGATGCGCCCGCCGCCCGCTTTCGCCCGCCGCCGCGCCCACTCCTGGAGTTGCAACAAGGTGCGGAACGAATCGGGAATGTAACTCTGCAACGCAATGCCGGCCCGGACGCCCGTCAATCCAGGCCGGTCAAGCGTCCGCATAAAAGCCGCCGCGGTAAGTTCCTTGTCGCGATATTCCTCCATGTCCAGGTAAACAAACTTGGGCACAAGCGTGCCGTCGGGCCGCCGAAAGCGCGCGCGGTCAGCCGTGCGGAAAAGTCGCTCCAGCCTGTCGCAAAGCGTGGCAACGGTATGCTCGCGGGCGAGCGGCGATATTTGCGAGTAGACTGTCGAAATCTTGATGGACACCACCTCGATCTCCGGCCATTGCAAGCTAAGCAGGTATTGTTGCAAGCGCCGCTCAGCTTCGGGCTCGCTCAGGATGGCTTCCCCAAGGAAGTTCACGTTCATCCGGACCCCTTCATCAGTGCGCTCGCGAAGGTGGTGGGTAAGCATGTCCTTCTCGCCGGGCAGGATGACATTGGCGGTTTCCTTCTGCATGTGCTCCTTGACCAGCGGCAAGGCAACTCCGGGCGCATACCCACCGAACGACTGAAAACCCTTCATTAGGGTGCGGTCCCACGGACTGAAGAACCGCGGCACACCCTGCACGTCGAGGATATGGATCAAATGTTCGACTGCCCGGTGCGGATCGCTCGTGCGGAAGGCCTGATCGGTCATTTGGGCCAGCGTGGCCTTATCGGAAGGCGTCTGCAGCATCCGATCCAGCTCAGCTTGCTGGCGCTTTTCGGACGGCGTTTGCAGTTCGGTGGCGCGCTCCTGCAAACGGCGCGCCAGGAAAAGGGCCTGTTGCACAATGACGGGACGATCGGTCTGCGGATCCGGCCGAAAGCCGGCCAGCAATTGCTCGAGAGGGATTCTTTGCACAGGATTGGTTTACAAAAAGATCACACAATGGACACGGTTTGCGAGCGCGGTGGCCAGCTTGCGGCTAGTACAGCAGCGCAGCTTCTCGGAACCAAGCCGGCACAACACCCAACTCATTCGCGTTAACCTATCCAAAACACCCGTATCGCGCAAACAACGAAAGATGATTCAAGGCTCCGCCAGTAATGCCAGGTCAATGAATTGCCCGCCCACCGTCTGGTGCGTATGAACGGCTATGGTATTTTGTCCTTTGTGCAAAGCCGCTTTCAGCGTGTCGCTGATCGGAAACATTTCGTACGCCGTGGCAAAGCCCGACCGGTTCCAGATTGGCCGCCCGTTGACATAGACTTCGGTATCCTCGTCATGAAAAATCACGAGGGCGGCATCCTTTAGGGAATCCCCGTTCCATTCGAAGGTGCGACGCAGCCAGATGTCGCTGGTCTTCCAAGGCGTCCGCGGGTTCGCGATGGTGCCAAAGGGCGCCTGCCCCGTCTGCCAGGAGCTGTCCTGAAAAGCTTCGCCCGTCCAGTCCGCCCCCGGCGGGCTCAACACGTAACGATATGGCTTGCCAGGGTCTCCGTCCGCCGCAGCACCAACGAGCACCCGCCAGTGATGCCCAGCCGATGCAACGGGCTGACCGGCCGACGGACCGGCGACTTCATAAGCCGCCCGTCGCGAAGTGATTGCGTGAAGGCGGTTCAGATCGAACTTGGGCCGGTGGTCATAGTAAAACAACCCGTTTCGCTCCTGCTCAACATCAGTTAGTTGCGTGTAACAGAAACCGCACACATCAGAATTCTCGAGCAACGCATTCACCAGGCCTTCGTAGCGCGTATAAAATTCGTCAAGGCTCTTCGGTCCATTGCCGTAACCCCACCCGCCTTCGGTCCCCCAGCCGATGCCTCCGAATTCACTCACCAGGAATGGCACGCCCAAATCCGTGCGCGCCGCCCCTCCACCACCATACCGTGCCGGCATGGGTGAAGCGTAGCCGCCCTTGAAGAACTCCATCCATCGCCGTTTAAAAGCTTTGGGGTCCTGATTGTAATCATGGTCGTCCCGCACCTCGGCGGCGGCAACCGTATGGGTCCAGCCGCTGGTTTCCAGTGCAGGCCGGGTCGGATCGATGGCCTTGGTTTCACGCAGCACAATCCGCTGAAGTTCGCCCGCCGCCGCCGGAGTTTCGTTGAACGGACACCAGCCGATGATCGCCGGGTGATTGCGATCGCGTTGGAGCACTTCGGTCCATTCATTAACGTAGTTGGCGTAGTTCTCAGGCTGGTAATTGAATCCCCAGTTTGGAAACTCGCCCCAAACCAGGTAGCCCAGTTTGTCCGCCCAATACAGGAAACGCGGCTCGAAGACCTTTTGATGCAAACGCGCCCCGTTAAAGCCGGCGGCCATGCTCATCTCGATGTCGTGCTTCAGCGCTTTGTCAGAAGGCGCGGTCCACACGCCATCGGGATAAAATCCCTGGTCCAGGATGAGCCGCTGAAAGACCCGCCGCCCATTAATGAGGATCAAGCGGCCCTGAATGGAAATCTTCCTCAGGCCGAAATAACTGGAAACCTCGTCCAGTTTATCTTTGCCGTGCGACAACGTGAATTTCAAATCGTAGAGAAACGGGCTGTCCGGTTCCCACAATTTCTTTTTGCTCAGTTTCACCACCAACCGGTTGTTGCGCCACGATGCCGGACACGAATCCCGGCCCACGCTTCTGCCGTCCGCGAAGGCTTGCACGCCCAGGATGAGATTCGTATCCGCGCCGTTCACCGTCGCGTCGATCAAAACCCGCGACTGGTCAGGGTCCGGCACGATGGAAAACGACTCTACGAAAGACGAGCCCACCCCTTCCAACCACACCGGCTGCCAGATGCCGGTGGTGCGCGTATAAACGCAACCTTCGCTGACCGTGTGCGTCTGTTTGCCGGTGGGTTGCCGGCCACTGGTCGTGTCATCGAACGCGCGGACCACCAGCTCATTCCGGCCGTCCTGTAAAAACGGCGTAATGTCAAAATTGAACGAAACACTCCCACCGACATGAGAACCGGCAAGTTGCCCGTTCACCCAAACCCATGCCTGGTAATCGACACCGCCGAAATGGAGGCGGACCCGCTTGCTTTTCATCCCGTCGGGCAAGTCGAACATTCGGCGGTACCAGACATTCGTCATCAGTCCGTAATGGCCGATGCCACTCAGCTTGCTCTCGGGACAAAACGGCACGACGATTTTCGAGGCGAACTCCTTGCCAGAAGTCCATCCGCGCTGCTCACCATTCCCGCGCTCATCGATTTCAAATTGCCATTCGCCATTGAGCGTGGCCCAGTTCTCCCTAAAGGCATCGGGACGCGGGTGTTCAGAACGGGGGACTTCCGCTCCCCAGGCCATGCCGCAACCCAGGAGGATGACCAGTGCCGCAAATAGATTCCTTGATATTGATTTTCTCATGGGTGCTGCTCGCTGATTGGATTGTGGGATCGACACATCGCGAAAGACTTGCAGGACAAGGCACCTCCGTCAATGTGACATGAAATGAGCCTGGCCAATCAGCGCTTGGGACTCTCCATGTTGACAAAATTCACGGCCGGACGACCTGTCAGCAGTCGTTCCAAATCATCAGCCACAGCTTCAAACGTTCTCTGTTGCCCTTCAGCCGTAAAGGCGCCGATGTGCGGCGTCAGAATCACATTGGGCAGGGTTTCAAAAGCCGTTCGGGCTGCAGGCGGTTCGACTTCGCGAACATCGAGCGCCGCTCCAGCCAATCGTCCCGTCTGCAACGCCGCCATCAGTGCCGATTCCTCAACCACACCGCCGCGAGAAGTATTGATAAAATAACTCCCCGGCTTCATGGCCTCGAATCGGCGTGCGTCAAGCAGATGGTGCGTTTCGGGCGTCAACGGCAAATGCAGCGTCACAAAATCCGAATGCCCCAGCAGGTCCTCCAGCCGTGGGCAAAGCGCCGCGCCCGCGGCCGCCAAAGCCGGAGAGTCTTCTTTAAGGAATGGGTCGAACACCACCAGCCGCATGCCGAAAGCCCGCGCGCGCCCCGCCACCATCCTGCCGATGCGCCCAAATCCGCAAACACCCAGCACCTTGCCGTCAAGTTCGATGCCGGTGAAGCTTCTGCGATCCCAACCGCCGGCTTTGGTCGATTGATCGGCGGCCGGGATTTTGCGGGCCAGCGCGAGAATCAAACCCAGGGCCAATTCTGCCACGCTCGTGGCATTGGCGTTCAAAGGAGCGACGACCACGATCCCGAGTCTCGAAGCCGCCGCCACATCGATGTTGTCAAGTCCCACTCCGACGCGTCCGATGCCAATCAATCGAGGCGCGGCCTCAAGCAATTTCGCCGTGACTTGCGTTTGGTTCCGAACCACAAGCACTCGCGCTTCGCTGACCCTCGATTGGAGTCCAGCGTCATTCTTCCACAACGTGGCATCCATCACGGTGGAAAACTTTCCCGCCAGTCGATCAAAGGCTGGATGCCGCAAGTCTTCCGAAATCAAAATGTCCATCGCCGGAATTTCTCAGATCTTCTCCCAATCAATCGGCTGTCTTATATCAACCCGGGCTAGTTCCTCGTGGACCGCTTCAGGATATTTATGCGCCGCGCCCGTGTTGAAAATCACAATTCGGTCGGTTGGCCGGATCGTGCCGTTCTTAAGCAGCACTTCCAATGCTCCCAGGCAAACCGCCGTTTCGGGACAGAGCGCGATCCCTTCCGTTGAAGCGCCCAGGCGCATCCATTTCGGAATATCCGCTTCCGGCGTGGCCAGGGCAACCCCGCCGCTCTGACGGACCGCATCGAGAATCATGAAGTCGCCAACTGCCGCCGGGACGCGAATTCCGCTGGCAATCGTCGCGGCATTTTCAAACTTCGGCGCAAACCGCTCACCCTTTGAAAACGCCACGGCAATCGGCGCACACCCTTCGCTCTGGCAGGAAATCATTTTTGGCTTTTTGGCCGACTTCAACCACCCTAACGCCTCAAGTTCGGCAAAGGCCTTCCACATTCCAATCAATCCCGTTCCACCGCCAGTGGGATACAGGATAACGTCGGGCAGTTCCCAACCCAATTGCTCGGCCAATTCCAGCCCCATGGTTTTTTTCCCCTCGATGCGATAGGGCTCCTTGAGAGTGGAAACATCGAACCAGCCTTTCGGCTTCCGGCCTTCGCCCACGATGCGGCCGCAATCCGTGATCAATCCGTTCACGAGAAAAGTTTTCGCCCCGCTGAGATAACATTCCTTTTTATTGGTGGCCGGCGTGTCCTCGGGCATGAAGACGTAAGCTTCCATGCCGGCACGCGCGCTGTAAGCGGCCATGGCGCCGCCCGCGTTCCCGGCCGTCGGCACCGCCACGCGTTTGATGCCAAACTCGTTGGCCTTGGAAATGGCCATTGCCATTCCACGCGCCTTGAAGCTGCCCGTTGGCAGGCGGCTTTCGTCCTTCACAAATAACGATTGAACTCCAAACGCGGCCCCCAAACGCTTCGTCTCCAGCAAAGGGGACACGGTTTCCTCCAATGAAACAATCCGGATCGGATCCTTGATCGGCAACATCTCCAGGTAACGCCAAAGATTCGCTGGCCGGTCCTTCAGCTTTTCCTTCGGGAAGGCCTTTTTCAACGCGGCCAGATCATACTTTACCCAAAGCGGCCGGTTGCAAGCCGTGCAGAGATTGTGAACCTGCGCGGGATCATATTTCTGCCCGCAATTGGCGCATTCCAGGTGAGTGACAAAATTCGTCATGTTGTGGTTTGGGTTTGGCTGTCGGCGGTGTGAAACTATTTGAACACGGCGGCTTTTCCTTCTGAACCAACCGCCCGGATGATTTCTTTGATGTCCTCCTTGAGTCGGTCCTTCGCGGCCCGCGCAATCCTCCAGACGTGATGTTCATGGTTGAGCGTCTGGCTGAATTCATTGAAGTAACGAATATAATTCATGCGCAGCCCCTCGCCGAAATTGATCTTGGTCATGCCCGCCTTCACGCTCTTTGAAATGTCCGCCATGGAGATGCCGCAGGTGCCGTGCAGGACCAGCGGCGGTTTGACCGCCGAGTGGATTTGGGACATCAACTTGAAATCCATCCCGGTCTGTTCCTTGAAAATGCCGTGCGTTGTGCCTACTGCGACCGCCAGCAAATCCACGTCCACTTGCGACGTGAACTCCTTCGCCTCGGCGACGCTCACCGTCGCCGCGCGCTGACCAGAGGCGTCCGAACTCTTGATGATGTGCCCGATTTCCGCTTCCACGCTGATGCCCAATGGCCGGACGAGGCTGATGATTTCGCGCGTGCCGCGGACATTTTTTTCCAGGGATTGGTCAGCATAGTCAATCATTACATGTGTAAATCCAGCCCGCACCGCGCGGAAAACCGATTCCGGTGTTTTTCCGTGGTCCAGCGCGATCGCCATGGGAATGGTCGTGTTGGCGGCCAGGAATTTTATCAGCGTGCCCGCGAAATCATAACCACAGTATTCCAGGTTGGGCTCGTAGCACTGAATGATCAGGGGTGATTGCAGCTCCTCCGACGCTTCGATAATGGCGCGCCCGATGTCGTAACTGCCGCCGTTGTTGTTGAGGGCGGGCACGCCGAAGCCTTGATCGGCGGCCTGGTCGCACAGGTATTTTGCGTTAACAAGTTTCATAAATTTCAGTGGCTAAGGTTGAGTTGATCTGGATGGTTGGAGTGGCGCCAAACCGGCTTCCGGCGGCGAACCAGGCTCGTGTGGCAATTGGCCTTCGATCGACTGGCGTTCGCGCCTCATGGCTTCGGCGATCTCCGCGAAGCTGTGCGGGTTGCGCGGCGTCAACAAACTCACTCCGGCCAGGGCCAGCACGCCCGCGAGCGTGCCGGGCAGCGCCGGATTGTCCCAGAACTTCATTCCGACCAAGGATGCCACCGGCGTGGTCACCAACGCAGCCATCGCGCCCTGCCAGGTGGCGCGCTTCCAGAATCGACCCAGCAGGATGATCACGCCCAGGCCGCTCATCGTCACGGACATGAACTTGACCACGAATCCAACGATGCTTCCGGCGTACAGCGCCATGATGGTGGCAACGAGAAACGCGCACGCCAATGCCCGCCGCGCGACTACCACGGGACGTTTTGGGTAACGCCCCGCCACCAGCGGACAAATGTGCCGCACGAAAAAGGTGCCGATGGCGGCCGCACACCCGTTGGCCGCCGAGGACATCCCGGAAACCACCGACACGACCACGAAGGCCGCCAGCCAGGGCGGCAGGACATTCGTGACCAGCCAGGGCAGCGCCTGGTCCGCATCCTTGAGGCCCGGGTTGAGTCGAAAAGCGTACATGCCGGTAATCCCAATTACCGCCGAGAAAAAAATCACGACCACTCCCGAAGTGACCATGCTCCACTTCGCGCCGGCTTCGGTGTGGGCGCTATACATCGTCAGCCTGCGACCTGGATCGGCGATGGGATTTAGTGCCATCACCAAAATCAAAGCCGCCACATTCCATCCGCCAAGGGATGCTGCGCCCAGAAATGAAAAGTATCCGGCCGGCACCGAATGGCTTAGCCCCGCCAATCCTCCCGCTTCGGTCAAGGCGGACCGCACGAGACAGCCAAATCCACAAAATAGAATCACCGTCTGGACCACGTCGGTATAAACGACCGCCTTGAGCCCTCCGGGAATCGAAATTACGGCTTTGGCGAAACCGGCCAACACGGTGCACACGCCCTCCGGCAGTCCCGTGACGGCCCACACCACAGCGGCACCACCCTTGATCTGCACCGTCAGCCAACACACTTGTGATAGAAACAAACTGACGTTGGAAAACTCCACGACCGCGCGGTTCCCGCCGTAATAGCACGCGATCTCCTCGCTGAGCGTCATGAATTTGTAGCGGCGCATCCCGGCAAAGCACAGGCCGGCCAGCAGCGTGCCCAGCCCCAACCCGATCGGATAAGCGCATCCGCCCCAGCCATGCCGATACGCCAGCCCCGATCCGCCGATGATTACCCCGGTGCCAATGCAGGTGCCGACAATCGTTCCCGTGAGCACCCAATACGGAAGGCCGCGTCCAGCCACCAAATAATCAGCCGGCTTCCGGACTCGCGTCATCCAAAAGAACGAAACTCCCGTCGTCACGACGACGTAGAGAATCAATCCGAGGACGATGGCGCTGTGCGTGCCCATGGTTAACTTCCGATTTCGCTACGCTCCAAAACCTGGCGGAACTCCAGGTGCATTCGATCATCGCAAGGCGTTCCGGTTTTCATCCGCATTAAACAAATTCAATGTTCATGGCGCGAGCGAGGCGTCGTAACAACGCGGCATGGTGGCCCTGAACCACGGCCACATGATGCGGCATGCCTTGATGGCAAAGTTCCTCGAACCATTCGCCCGGATCCGCTTTCATTCGCACCAGACCGTTCGTGGCCATCAAATGGCGTCGCGGCCGGATCGTCTCGCCTTCGCGCGCCGTTACGAAATATTTTCCGTCGAGCCGCCAGAAGCGGAAAACGGTGACGGGCAGGCCGTTCCGAATCGTCGCCTCGATGACGGCCGGCTTTTTGATGTTGAAATGACGCGCGATGCGCGGGCCGCCCGGCTCGCCCACCGGTTCGCAAAGCGACATCGGCGCGGCGCCGCCATGCCAGATCGTGATCGTTTCCTCGTCATGCTCAAGCCAGTCGGACAAGTAGCATCGGCCCAAGCCCAGGCTTTCCGCAATCCACGCGGACAACGCGCCGTCCGCATCGCCCTCGATGCCCACAGCACACCCCTCCTCCACCAACCGCGCGACTCCGAGGTAAGGCCATTGCCCAAAGGTATTCGGCATCTCCGGCCAGTCGCGAATCGTCAAGCCGTCCAGATTTTCATTCTCCAAAAACGATCGCATGGCGAGATACAAACGGGATGCCATGGGCAAATCTTCGTCCGTGGTGTCCTTGTGGGGGAAGCCGAGGGCTTTGACTTTTGCGACATCGGCGGCGATGGCTTCGTCTTTTAAATCGTTCACGACGTTCGCGAATTCGATCAGGCTAAAAGTCTGGACCTGGGCGCCCAAGCCCTGGTGGATGGCAAACGGGTCGGCGCTCATCGCAGAATAGCCGGGCGCCTGTCCGCCAATCACACCAAGCCGCACCGTCCGCAGCCGCCGCACGGTCGCCGCCATTCGCACCGCTTCGCTGAAACGCCGCCGCGCAGCGTCGGCGTCGGGATCGCCATAAACGATTTCAAAAGAATGGCCCATCTGCCGCAGCACCGACGCCCAGCAATGCGTGCCGACCAGCGAGCAGGAACTGATCATGTCCCCTTCCGATTTTTCCGGCGTCGCCCAAAGCACCACCGGGTCAGGCCAAAGCTGCGCCAGCGTCGGTGCGAGCCGTCCGTCCCCCATGGTCGTCTGCAAGACCACGAGCGCGTTGATCCCTTGAGCTTCACAGGCGGCCATGGCCCGGCGCAGGGACGCGTCATCAATGGCCTTTTCGGGCGGTTCAACCACGTCAAATTCCGATTGTCGCAGCCGGCCACGCACCCGCTCCTCCATCCGTTGTCCCCATTCCATGTCGAAACCGGGACGCCGGCGCCCGATGAAAATGACGCCCACCTTTGGCTGTTTTTCTCTGAGGCCGCTCATAATTTCACCCGAAGCGAAACGTGTTTGGTTTCCAGAAACGCATCCATGCCTTCGCTGCCCAGTTCGCGTCCCCACCCGCTTTGTTTGACGCCGCCGAAGGGACATTGGCTCGTAGTGGGAACTCCATCGTTCAGGCCGATCATGCCGGCTTCCAGCGATTCCATCAGGCGATAAGCCCGGTCGAGATCGCGCGTGAAAGCGTATGCGCTCAGCCCGAATGGAGACGCATTGGCCCGCTCAATGGCCTCCGCCTCGGTATCGAACGCGCAAACTGGCGCTACCGGGGCGAACGTCTCCTCAATCATGCACAGCGCCCTGGCCGGAACGTCGGACAAAACTGTCGGCTCAAGGAACCAGCCTTTGCGCGCGATCCGCTTCCCCCCGCACAACAGGCGCGCGCCACAGCGGGTGGCGTCCTCAATGTGTTCCAGCGCCTTGGTTAAACCTTCTTCGTTGATAAGCGGACCCACCTGCACGCCGTCTTCCAATCCGTCACCGGTCTTCAGCGCGCGGGTTTGTTCAACCAGCCGTTCGACAAATTTGGGGTAAATCGAACGTTGAACGTAAATGCGGTTCGACGCGATGCAGGATTGGCCGGTATTGCGAAACTTGGTAATCATCACGCCCTCGACCGCCACATCCAGGTCGGCATCTTCGAAAACCAAAACGGGAGCGTGTCCGCCAAGTTCCAAAGACAGCGGCTTGATTCCCGCTGCCGCGCCCTGGATCAACGTTCGCCCCACTTCGGTCGAGCCGGTGAAACTAATCTTGCGGCAGAGCGGGTTCGCTAGAAATTCCGCGGCAATTTCCCCGGCTTTGCCCGCCACCAGTTGAAAAACTCCCTTCGGCAATTGCGCGGCTTCGACGCATTCGGCAAAGGCCACGGCGCACAAGGGCGTGGCGCTCGCCGGCTTGAGGATCGCGGTGCAACCAGCCGCCAGCGCCGGGGCAATCTTGCGCACCGCGAGCACCAGCGGGAAATTCCAGGGGCTGATCGCGGCGACAACTCCCATCGGTGTTTTGATCACCAAATGACGTTTGCCATCGGCCTGGTTGGGAACGATCCGGCCATAGCAGCGCCCCGCTTCTTCGGCAAACCAGAGCAGATGAGCGACCGTCATATCGACTTCACCGCGGCTTTGCGCCAGAGGTTTGCCGTTCTCCAGCGTGATCGTCCGGGCCACCTCGTCGCGCCGTTGCTCCAACTCGCCGGCAATTTTTCTCAAATAGTCGCCACGCGCCTTGGCGGGGAGTTTGCGCCAACTTGGAAAAGCCGCGTGCGCATCGGCCACGGCTTGAGCCACCATCTTGCGATCTCCCGTGCAAACCTCGGCAAACGGTTCCGCCGTGGCCGGGTTTACGACGCGCAGCGTGGTTTGGGTGCTCACCCACCCGCCGTTGAGATAAAGCGGGGAGGTCTTCACTGCTTGGGTACCTTCTTCCAATCGTTCAGGAACATCTCGATGCCCAGGTCAGTCAATGGATGGTGGTAAAGTTGCTGGACGACATCGAAGGCCATCGTGCAAATCTCCGCTCCCGCCAGCGCGGCTTCGAGCACGTGCAAAGGGTGCCGCACGGCGGCGACGATGATCTCGGTGGGATATTTGTAGTTGGTGTAGATGGTCTTGATCTGCCGCGCGAGATCCATGCCAACGTGCCCGATGGCGTCCAGCCGGCCGACAAACGGGCTGATGTACGTCGCGCCGCACTTCGCGGCCAGCAGCGCCTGCAGCGGAGAAAAGGTCACGGTCACGTTCGTCTTGATTCCTTCGGCGGTAAATTGCTTCACGGCCTTCAACCCCTCCACAGTATTGACCACCTTGACCACGACATTCTTATGGATCTTTGCAAGTGCCCGCCCTTCGGAAAGGATTTCCTCGGCCTTCAAACCAATTGTCTCCAAACTGATGGGACCGTCAACGATCTCGCAGATTTCGCGATAAACCTTGGCGGGAGGCCGCCCGGTTTTCGCGACGTGCGTGGGATTGGTCGTGACGCCGTCGATGATGCCCCACTCATAGGCTTCGCGAATTTGTTTAACATCCGCAGTATCCAGAAATATCTTCATAGTGCTTTCATTTCACGTGGTCTTGGTTTGGTCCGGCTCCCGGGAAGCCAGACGCGTCCCAGCCAGCGCTCCTGAAAAAGCCAGTCATTGGCCGTTTCAGAAATTATCGGGTTGGTTTCCATTCATGCACGGCCAGCGCCGCCGCTCCGAGCGCCCCGCTGTACTCGCCCATCGTGGAATTCACAATGGATGGCAGATCGGCGCCGGACGCATGCAGCAACTCCTCCGCCTGTGCCCGCAAGGGACGCAGCAGAGTGTCTCCCAGCAACGTCAGCGGCCCCGCCAGAATGACCTTGGAGGAATTCAAGGCCAGTACGAGTTGTCCCACCGCCTGGCCAAGCATCTCTGCGGCTACTTCAAGGACTCGCGAGGTCAACGTGTCCCTTTGTTGCGCGGCGCGCACGACGTCCTTAAAGCTGAGCGGACCGGGCTGCGCGAACAAAACACTTTTTTCCTTCGACTCTCGAGCCCGTTCGAGCGCCGCGAGAATTGCGCGCACCGAGGCCACTTCCTGAAGTTCCACATCCGCCGTCGCCGAAGCTTCGCCCATGAAATAGCGCGCCATCGCGGACTTGGGCCAGGTGAAGCGCCAGCGGCCAATTTCGCCCGCGCGGTGGGCGGAACCGCGTTGCAGTTGCCCGCCCGCCACGATGCCTGCGCCAATACCGCTGCGAATGCCAATGCACAAAAAATCCCCCTGCCCGCGCCCCTGGCCAAACCACATTTCCGCCAGGGCCATCGAACGGATCGTGTTTTCAATATAGACCGGCACGCCGAACTGTTGGGCAAGCGGCTCCGTGATCCGCACGTTGTGCCAGTTTTGAATGTATTTGTAATCGATGGCCAGGCCCTTGGCCGGATCGACCAGGCCGGGAACTCCGATGCCGATGGCCAGCAACCGACTTTGGTTGCCGGGCAGCACGGACTTGATGGCTTGCTCGATTTTTTTCAGAATCTGCGGAACGGTGTCCGTCTCCTCAATCGGCTTATGAATATGTTTTACCGGCGTGTCGGAAAAATCCACGGACATGGCCATGATATTGCGCGCCTCGAAGTCGATGCCGATAAATTCCCCGCCGTCCGGGTTCAACCGCAAAGCCGTCGGTGGGCGTCCAGCCTCCGCGTCCGCATTCTCCACAGCCGCGGACTCCGTCAGAAACCCCTCTTCAATCAACCGTCCGACATAATTCCCAACCGTCGAAGGCGCAATCCGCAGTTCACGCGCGAGTGCGACCCGGGAAAAGCCAGGACGGGCACGCACCCGTTTCAGGATTTCCGATTCTAGATTGGCCACTTGTCCGAATGTGAGTCGCACAAATTATTTGTTAAAAATAATAATGACCTATGTGGCGCATTGTCAATAATTTATCACTGGCGAGTCCAACCAATCATTGGTTTGACCGGAGCATGTTTGCTCGCTGCCTTTGAAGTTCATCTCTCATGCGGAAACTCTATAGTCTATTAAATCACGCAACCAAGGGCGTGACCAGCCTTTCTTGCGACAGATGCTTTAACCGGGTTAATCAAATGCCGAGAACGCGGATCAACTCGAGCACCAGCAAGGCCACCACCAGCACCGCCAAAAAACTGGCCACCAGCGGCTTCAACCCGGTCTGGCGCATCGCCGCAAATTTTGTCTCTAATCCCACGCCGGCCATGCTGACGACAATGCACAACCGGGAAACCCTTTCCGCCGCCACCGCCACGCTGAAGGAATGCGTGCCAGCACCCACGAAAGCAGCGTCATGGACGGCGATTTCCGGAAACAGCCCCAGTGTTTTCAACAAGGCCATGCCGAGGAACCCGAGGATGAACGTGGGAAACAGACGCAGGTAATTGATTTTTCTGCGACCGCCGCCGGTTTCGCGGGCTTTACCCCACGCATAAAACAAACCAATGACGAACACCACCGGCGCCAGCAGGCAAACCCGCGCCAGTTTTACGATCGTTGCTGTATCGCCGGCCTCAGGAGTGTATTCCATGTTGTTAGGCCAATAAGCGTAACCTGCGGCAATAACTTGCGGGGTTTGATGAATTGCCAAACCGGCCCAGACGCCGAATTGCCTGGAGCTCAGGTTCAACATGTGACCCACCAAAGGCAAAATGAACATCCCCAACATTCCCAGCAAGGTCACAGTCGCCACGCTGAAAGCGACATCCTTTTCTTCCGCTTCAATTACCGGCGCCGTAGCCACGATCGCCGTGCCTCCACAGATGGCCGTTCCCACCCCAAGCAAGGTGCCCAGTTTCTGCGGCAGCTTCATCCAACGGGCGAGCAGAAAAAGCAGACCAAGGGCCACTACTGTTTCGAGGCAGCTTAAGGCCAGTCCCGTCAATCCCACTTTCATCAGATCGCCGAAATGAAGCCTCGCGCCCAACAGCACAATCCCCAACGGCAAAACTTTTCTGACGGAAAATTTTAAACCGGGTTGAAGCACCTTTGGCAGCTTCCATAGGTTCCCAACGATCATGCCGAGGATGATGGCAATCATGACCGGCTCGATGGGATGCATCATTTTTCCCGCCCCCATCCTCATGGTGAAGGGCCAGAAATCGAGTTCGCCCATCCAGAGCGCCACCAGGGTAATTCCAGCAGCCAGCAAAATGCCCCACAGCGGCTGCTCCTGCATCGTCGGGGCGATGATCGGCACGCCGCGCCTCAGGCTCAGCACATCCACGTCCGAACCTTCCATGGAATCAAGGAATTCTGCCCAGGCGTAATCGTTCTTGCTTTGACCCATGCTAACTCAACGGTGTAAACATTTGAGAAACTGACGTCAACGATATTATTGCATATAGCGAAATTATTATCACGCATCAGCTTGAACCGGGAGACTGCGAGATTCAGATCCAGCAAATGGCAAACACCAACTACCAAGCCCCAAACACCAGAAAAACTCGAAATTTTAAGCGCCAAATCCTTGTCAAGCATGATTGGCGCGCTTGATTTCTGATGCTCGGTGATTGGAGCTTGCGTTATCGGCGACCTGCCAGATTGCTCTTGCCATCCATGGCGGTTGCGGCACACTCGAAATTACTTCACAAATAAAAATTATCCGGTAAAATCGCTTGCATATGCCTCCAATCCATGACTTGCGCGCGGGAAATTCAAGTCGCCGAAATTTCCTTCGCACCACCCTGCTGGCTGGCGCAAGTGGAATGCTTTTGAGCCCGTTGACACGCGCATTGGCCGGTGACCAGGTTACGCTGCCGTTCGCCAATGGCACGCGTCGGTTGGCCGTTTTCCCGCAAAAGCGGCCGCTCATTCTCCTGACCACCCGCCCACCGCAACTGGAAACACCTTTTGCGACTTTCAACGACGGAATCCTTACACCCAATGACGCTTTCTTCGTCCGATATCATTTATCGCAAATCCCCACCGTGATTGATCCCGCGGAATTCCGCGTGCAGATCAAGGGCAAGGTGAATTCACCGCTCTCACTGTCATTGAATGATTTGAAGACGCAGTTTGAGGCCGTTGAAGTAGTGGCCATCAATCAATGCTCCGGCAACGGACGTGGATTCAGCCAACCGCGTGTGCCTGGTGGACAGTTGGGCAATGGCGCGATGGGCAACGCGCGCTGGAAGGGTGTCAGGCTCAAGGATGTCCTGGCCAAAGCGGGAGTCGCCGCCGGCGCGAAGCAGGTCACGTTTGAAGGATTGGATCGCCCAGTCAGCGAGAAAACTCCGGCCTTCGTCAAGTCGCTTGACCTGGACCACGCGCTTGATGGCGAGGTGATGCTGGCATACCAGATGAACGGCGAGGACTTGCCAATGCTTAATGGCTATCCAGTCCGACTCGTGGTCCCCGGGTATTACGGCACCTATTGGGTCAAGCACGTCAATCAAATCACGGTCGTGGACGAAGATTTTAAAGGCTTTTGGGTCGCCAGCGCTTACCGAATTCCCGATAACGATTGCGCTTGCGTAGATCCCGGCACGACACCAGCCAAAACGATACCGATTGCGCGATTCAACGTCCGCTCCTTTATCACCAGCCTGAAGGATGGAGACAAAGTGACCGTGGGAAAAACCCAACTCGTCCGCGGCATCGCTTTTGATGGGGGCTATGGCATTGTCAACGTCCGCTTCTCCGAGGATGGCGGCAAAACCTGGCGCGAAACGACCTTGGGCAAGGATTACGGCAAATACTCCTTCCGGGAATGGACGTGCGAGTTCCGGCCGCAAAACTCCGGTGACTATGAACTTAAGGTCTGCGCCACGAATCGCACCGGCCAAACGCAGCCGCTGACAGCCGTGTGGAATCCGTCGGGTTACATGCGCAATGTCATCGAATCAGTGCGGGTCGTCGCCAGTTGAATCCCCTTTGAACCACCACGAAGCACGAATGAAAAACCAATCTGACATGCTCGAATCCAATGGCGCTGGCTGCGTTGGAAGCTCTCGTCATTCAAAGCGAACGAAAGTCCGCGCAGAAAAAACGTCGACAAACCCGCGGTTTGTCGGGCTGGTTTTGCTCGCCGGCCTTATGGCACTGGCCTCCCCTCTCATGGCCGGTGTGCTGAAAATTGAACTTCCTCCCGAGACCGCTTCCTTCAAGCCAGTGCCGGGCGCGGAAATCGCCAACGCCCAATGCCTGACCTGCCACTCGATGGAGTACGTACTCACGCAGCCACCATTGACGCGAACTTATTGGGCATCGGCCGTGAAAAAAATGCGGGAAAAATTTGGCGCAGTAATTCCGGAAGACCAGATCGAGCCTCTGGTCAAATACCTCACCGAAAATTATGGCGTCGAGACGAATCGCCCATCCAACGTCCCTACAGCCACTGATCTGAAGTCTGGCTCGGCGCCCATCCAAAACATGAGCGTCGAGACCCTCGCGACCCGATACGGGTGCCTGAGTTGTCATAATGTGAACGTGAAAATCGTCGGCCCCGCCTACAAAGACGTCGCTACGAAGTATCGTAATGACCCCGCGGCGCTCGATAAAATCTCCCAGCAAATCCATGACGGCGGGTCAGGTAAATGGGGACCGGTCATCATGCCTCCTTTTCCGATGCTGTCCGACGCCGAAGCGAGAATGCTGGGAACCTGGATCATGAGCCAGGGCGTGCCCAAGTGAGAATGTCAAACACGCAGAAAAACTGGTCGAGAACCACATGAATACAATGAACCGCAGACATTTCCTCCGTAACTGCGCTTTTAGCGCCACATTCGTTGCTTCGGGAGCGTTGGTCAGTTGTTCCAGCACCGCTCCTCGCAAGGGAGCCAGAGAAGCGGCTGGCCCGAAGATGTCACTGAACAAAGGCTGGCTTTTCGGCGGAAAGTTTGCCGAGGGCGCGGACAAGGCGGGGTTTGATGACAGCTCGTTTTCACAGATTGTCTTGCCGCATTCCGTCACCAAACTTTCCTGGCACAAGTGGGACCCGGCAACGTGGGAAAATACTTGGATTTACCGGCGGCATTTCTCCTTGGCTGAGGCATCCAGGAAAGGCCGTGTGTTTCTCGATTTCGAACGCGTCATGGCAGGAGCAAGACCAAGCATAAACGACCGCGCTCTGCCTGAACACCTCGGCGGTTACCTGCCTTTCCATTACGAAATCACTGAGTGGCTCAAGGACGGGGATAATGTGCTGGCGGTGGTCGTTGATTCGCGCTGGCAAAACGTGCCGCCTGAAGGAAATCCAAAAGGGCCGTCCTCGGTCGATTATCTTGAGCCCGGCGGAATTCCCGGGTCAGTCAGTTTGCGCGTCATGCCGCCGGTGTTCATCAGCGATGTTTTTGCCAAGCCAGTCAAAGTGCTCGATCCTGATCGGAGCGTGGAAGTTATCTGCACCGTTGACGCAGCCACGCCGGCTCACAATCCGGTGCAAATTAAAGTGGACCTGATGGATGGCAGCCGTCGTCTGGCGACCGTTTCAAAAACTCTCCAACTGGAGAAACCCGGCGGGACGGAATGCAGGCTCACCCTTTCAAAACTGGGGAACGTCAAACTGTGGCATGTGGACGGCCCCCAACTTTATGAGATTGTCACCACCCTCACAGCCGAGGGCCAATCGGCCCATCAGCACCGCACACGGATCGGGTTGCGCGAGGCGCGCTTCGAAGCAGATGGGTTTTTCCTCAACGGCGAACGGTTCCGGCTTTTCGGTCTGGACCGACATGAAATTTATCCGTACGTCGGTTTCGCCATGCCCAGCCGCGTGATGCGCCGCGACGCGGAAATCCTTCGCCGCGAGTTCAATTGCAACATCGTCCGCTGCTCGCATTATCCACAGACCAAAGCTTTTCTCGACGCGTGCGACGAATTGGGATTGATGGTGTGGGAGGAAGTTCCAGGCTGGGGATTTCTTGGCAACGACGCTTGGAAAGAACTGCTGGTTCGCAACGCGGAAGACATGATTCGCCGCGACCGAAATCATCCTTCCATCATTATTTGGGGGACGCGCGCCAACGAGTCCGCCAACGACGTGCCGCTGTACCGTCGAACCAAGGAATTGGCGAAATCCCTCGATGATTCCCGGCCTACTTCCGGCTCGATGACCAGCGGGTCCAGAAAGAATTGGGAACGGGACTGGCACGAGGATGTCTTTGCGTACGACGACTACCACAATGCCCCGGACGGGACCGTGGGTATCGACAAACCCCTGCCGGGCGTGCCCTATATGCTGGCTGAAGTCGTGGGACAATGGTCGTACGGTGGCAAGGGGTTTACCAACAAATACCGCCGGGCGGGCGATCTGGCCATTCAGGTCCAGCAGGCCGTCTGGCACGCGCAAGCTCATGACCGGGCGGCGGCATATCCCCGTTTCTGCGGAGTCATCGCCTGGTGCGGCTTTGATTACGGCAGCTTAATGAACGCAAACGAAGCCGTAAAATGTCCGGGCGTCGCCGATGTTTTCCGAATCCCCAAATTAGGCGCGGCTTTTTATCAGGCGCAACTCAGCCCGAAAGTGCGCGTGGTTATCCAACCGTCCTTCCATTGGGACTTCGGTCCAAAATCTCCGCGCGGGCCGGGCAGGAATGCCGCCATTTTTTCCAACTGTGAGCGACTCGAGATTTTTGTTGCCGGAAAACACCTCGCCACGGCAAAACCGGATTCCGAGCATTACCCCAACTTGAAATACCCGCCGTTCTTCTGTGATCTCGACGTGGACGGCGCAGCCAATCCCGAGCTTCGCATTGAAGGATATATCGGCGACCGTCTGGCGCTTTCCAGATCGTTCTCGTCCGACACCAGCCAGGATCAGTTCATGCTGGCGGCGGATGATCGGGAATTGATCGCGGATGGTGTTGATGCCACCCGGCTGGCCTTCAGAGTGGCAGACAAATACGGCGCAGATCGCGCATTCGCGGGCGGGGAAGTCGCGTTTGAGCTTACTGGTCCGGGCACGATTGTGGGGGACAACCCCTTTGCTTTGGCGGATAGTGGAGGCGTGGGAGCAGTATGGGTTAAAACGATTCCAGATCGTTCCGGCCGAATTGCCATCAAAGCAACTCATTCCTCACTGGGCGCAAAATTGCTCGAAATACGCGCGCGTTCCGGGGCCTAATCGAATTCGTCCAGCAGCAGGCGAAACACTGGACGGCTCGCAGGACGCAGTTCGCGGTCGTGTGCGCCCGTCGTTCTCCTATTTCGGCTTCGCGCTGAATTTCTTCCGCCGATAATCCGAGGGCCGCCAGCCGATCCATTTGGTGAAGGCGTTCGAGAAGACGAAGGGATTGTGGTAACCAACTTCGAAGGCGATGGCCTCGATGGTTTGCTCGGTGGCTCCCAGCAGTTCGCAGGCGCGGCGCATCCGCAAATAAGTCACCTGATGCATCGGGCTTCGTCCGAGCTGCCGGCGGCACAACCGGCGCAAATGCTCGTTGCTGTAGCCAGCTTCCCGCGCCAGGCGGGCCAGCGTCCAGTCGTCCGCAAGCCGCGAAGCGACACGTTCCCAGAGCATGCGCAACTGGTCCGGTTGATCCGACGGCTGCGCGAAGCGCAATACGTACGCATGAATTAAATCTGTCCATTCCTGCATCAAAGTCGGCTGGCCGGGACCGCTGCACTCGTACATCAACCCCAGGATGGCGGAGCGGAGCGGCAGCGCTTCGAAGCGCGCCATGACCGGGGTCGTGGCATTCGCGATGGGGCGCTGTTCCGCCGGACGCTGATAGCAGGCCCAACAAAACTCCCAGCGGCTGCCCGGCACCGCTTCGAAAGCGTTGAGCGTGTGCGCCGGCAGCAGGCACGCGAAACCCTCGCGACACACCCGCCACCGCCCGTCGATCAACACACGGCCTCGGCCGCCGAAGCACGCCAGGAAGTAGGTCGTCGTTTGTTTCGTCCGCACGATCCGTGTCGGGGCGATCGCTTCCTGGATCCCGATGTGGACCATCGAATATTGGTCCAGCGTCTGGCAAACGGGAAAATCCGCAATCCAGGGGCGCAACTCCACATTCGTTGCCCTGACTCCGCGCATCCGCGTGCGCGGGCTGTGGACCGTCACGTCAACCAACCCTGTCGGACTTTGGTTCATGCAGCTTTCTTATCGTAAAAGACGGCTTTCACCTTGGCGATAACAAATTCGGTCGGACGCGAATAAAACATTCCTTTTTGCGGATCGGAGCTTCAATGCGGCTCAAAAAGCAAACCGAAGCGGGGAAGAGCCGGAATTCCGCGGGCTGAAAGTTTTGGGTCAAAACGCGGGAGTTCCTTGAATCATCCCGGATTGCTCGTGGCGCCGAAAGGGGGCGGGTTCAGGTTGCCCCTTGTGGTCAAACTTGAGCGAGGATGTGGAAACCACTCGTTCAATGGTTTGCTTGTCCTCTTACCACCAGAACGTGGGACAAGTACCGTTGTCCTGCGCGCCACCCACGCCGCCGTAGCCCCTGACAGTCATCTGGTCCATTTTACGCCACTCGGCGTGACCATCCAACATCCCAACGTTCCCACCAACGGGGACTGTGTTCTTCATGTGAGGGGACAGATGATGTTTGGAGTAGGAACCTATGACATCGGTCCAGTGGTAGCTCGAGTCGAACTTGTGAGTGGGATCATGCTCATCCGTGTGAGAAATGGTGGCATCCGCGACCAGCACCCTCGATGCATTTGCCGGCGCCGGCATCAAAATGGGCCCGAATTGTATCGGTTCCGTCTGGATGGTTCGGTTGACATTGGTGGGGAGCAAAGCGGGCGAGTTCGGAAGCGTCAAGGCATAGCCCAGCACGCGAAAGCTGCCGCCAGACAAATTCCATAACGCCAGATTATCTGCATCGTCGAAACGAATTCGCGTGCCGGGGTCGTAACAGGCCTTCTCGAAAGCCGGGGTGCTGGCCGCCAGTATCGCATCCGCCGCCTTCCCGTCCAAATCCCATATCCAATAACCGGCCTGTGCCGTCGGAAATTTGTCTCCGTTATCATAAGCGTATCCCAGCAGGGCGATGAGGAGTTGCTTTTGGTTGTTCAGACACTGCGTGCGTATGGCCTTTTCCTTCGCCTTGGCCAGCGCTGGCAGGAGCATGGCCGCCAGGATGGCGATGATGGCAATGACGACCAATAGTTCGATGAGCGTAAACGCCCGCTTGAAGTTCGTTTTCAAATATGGGTGATACATCTTTTTACTTTCAATCGATCAATCAATGGGGCCGGAATACGCTTCCGACCCCATTGCTCTGCGTTTGCCAACCTGAACCCAAATCCCTGAGTGTTAAGGTCATTGTTTCAACCGGAAGAACTGCCGACCGGCGATGGGCAGCGTGACGCTATACCCGTTGACTCCGAGTGTCGGTGTGGCACCGACCGGCTGCCAATTCGATGGACTGAGCGAAGTCGTTGACTGCAAGGTCAAATGGGGATCCGCCGGCCAGCTTACGACGATGCTGCCTCCGGAAACGCTGACTTGTGGCGTCGGTGCGCTAATATAATCAAGCATGTACGAGTCGTAAGATACCAACAGCGGATTGCCGCTGGTACCGTCCCACGCCCCTGACATGATGCCAACTTGCATCGGGATGTTCGCAAATTGCGGAATCGTGTAGGTGGTTCCAAGCGGAATGGCGCGCCAGGGAACGGTATTGGTCGTCCGTTTGTAGAAGCTGAAGGTGGTTCCACCGCTTCGAACAATAAGCAACCAGAAACTCCCATCGCCCTGGTCCGGCTGTGTGCTTTGAGTAACAACACCATTCAGATTTTGCCGCGCGTAAGTGCCGATGCCAAACTCATCGAAGCGCGTCAACGAAACCCAGCTTTCCGTGTCCCCGGTGCCGAACGGCGACCCGACATCGATCCCATTCGTGCCAGTCGTATAGGCGCGGGCCAAAAGCCCCGGCTGATTGAAGCCGGAAACCTGAAGGGTATTGATATGAGTCGCGACCTGGAAATCGCCCGGGACGTATTTGAAGAGGAAGAAGCCGCCCGAAGCGCCATTTTCCCAGCCATCTCCCGCGCACATGATGGTCAGCATATTGTTGGTGGTGATGTTGGCATCCGCCACGGTTGCGCCCGATCCGGCAAGCGGCAGATAGGTTGATTCAGGAATTCCAACCCCTGAAACTGGATTGGGGTTGTAAAGCCCGTCATAGGGCGTCCCCCCGACACCGTTGTTCAGATAGTCCTGGGCAACGCTGAAATTATCCGTAAAAACCGGATTGCGGACCGTGGCCGTCACCGTGTTGGTGTAACCTTTATAGATCACGGTGAGCGAACTGGAACCATTGGTCATTCCGGTTAACACGCCGCTGGCGGTTTGGATGACATTGGTATTGGCGATGCTGATGTTGGCGAACGCGCTGACATTTTTGCTCGCTCCGCCTGAATAATTTCCGATGACCTGGAGCTGTCCGATCCCGCCGAGCGGAATGGACGGAGGAGTCGGCACGGTGATGCTCAAGAGCACGCCATCTCCTAAATTTGCGGCGGCCCCGGATGGTGGCAACACTTCATTGAAAACCTTCGTCGTACTGCTGCCAACGAACGTGTAAGCTGCCACGTAATAAGTATCCCCAGGCGTCAAATTGCCCACCGTTACGCTTACGTTGGTGCTCGCCCCCGGGTTGGCGGAACGATAGACCAGGAAATTTCCATTCCCCAGATCAGTTCCAGCGCCATAGTTGTATGTTCCCGTCCCGCCACTGAGGAAACCAAAGTAGGGCTGGGCAGTGATCGGGCCGCCGTCGCGCATGATCACTTCGCTTTCTGCCGGATTCCCGCTGACCAGCGGAACCGTGTAGGTGATGGTCATGCTCAGATCATTATTGAGCACGACGTTCAAACCGGAAGCAGCGGCGGGAGGCTGCACCCCGGTGGGGCTGACGATGCCCGGGCCGTCAATCATCAGCGTGTCAAACTGCGCGAAGCCGTCTGACGCCGTTCTCATTTCCTGTTCCAGGCCCACCTGCATGGGAGCGTTGTTCGCGGCCTCCACCAGAACGAGATTGGTCACAAAACTCCAGGTGGCACCCCCGTTGGTGGGGTTTGACGATTCATAGAAGTAGAAATTGGTCGAGTTGACCCGCTGCATCAGCAGCCAGCCATCGGCTGCGGCAACCCCATTTACAACCGTGGTATTCCCGCCATCCACTGTCTGCCGCACGGCCGGCAATCCGTTCTGGACCTTGACCCAGTTTATGTGCGTCTCACCGCTGACGCCGCCGAAGGCGCCCTGGTTGGTAAGACCGCTGTTGTTGTAAAGCCGCGCCATGAGCCCCGCGTCATTGTTGTTGATGACATTCATGTTGTTCACATGGACGCTGGCCTCGAAATCGCCGGTCACATATTTAAACAGGAAGGGGCCGTTGGCGCCCGTTGTCGCCCAGGAGCTGCCAGCCGATTCAACGTTGAGAAAGCCGTTGGTGGTGATATTGGCATCCAGATGGCTGGTGACTCCCTTCACGCCGCTGGGCCCGTTCTGCGTGCCCGGAACGTCGCCGAAATTCAAGTACAACCCATCATAGGGCGAGCCCTGCAATCCATTGGCCACGTAGTCCTGCGTGTTCGTAAAGTTATCCTTAAAGATCGGGTTGTGCACCGAAACGTTCGTCGTCGCGGTAAAACCTCCGAAGGAGGCGGTGACCGTCACCGAGCCCACGGCAACACCCATCAGGACGTTGTTGTTGAAGTTCGCAATCGTAGGATCGCTCGAACTCCAGGTGGCCGCCTGGGACTCGTTGACCGTTCCCGTGCCGCTGCTGAAAGTCGCAAGACAAATGCCCAGGGCCGCCCCATTTACAGGGATATTGGTCGAGTTCATCAAGGCAATGACCCCGGTGACAACGCCCGGACCGGTGGAGAAGTTAGTGGCCGGGCTGGCGGTGTTATAGACGGGCGCGGCGGGGTTGGTGTATTCATAAACCGCCACGGTGTAAGTAAGATTGTTTCCTCCCAGGTTGGTCACCGTCGCGCTGGTGCCCGTGCCGTTATAAACCACATACTGCGAGCTGCCGCCCAACTGCGTGTTGGGGTCGCCGAAGCTTGCGTCGGCTGGATAAACAATGCCATTGACGGGGTTGTGCTGGATGGTGTTGCCCTGCCGCATAACCACGAGGCTGCTGTCGCCGGGATTCCCAAGCTGCCATGAGAAGGTAAGGGAACCGCCCGTGTTTGTGGCCGTGGTCACCAAGTTGCTTGGCGCGGCCGGCAGGCCGGGCGACGCAACCACGTTCGTGCCCGCAAGCTCGAAATCCGTGAATACGGCATCATGTGTCGCCCCTACGAAATCCGCCTGCGCGATACCCACCTGCAGTGCCACGCCGGCCCAATCCGCCCGCGTCAGCGCACCCGCCGAAGGACCACTCGTAGGCAACCCATTCGTGATCTGAAACCAGGCGTCTGACTGGTTCGTTTTCATGAAGAAAGTCAGGGCATTGCCCGTGCGGTTGATTCGCAAATACCGCGTGGTGGTGGTGTCTGTGCCAGCGGCGCTGCCGGGGTATGTGCGCTCGATGTTCGCGCCATTAGTAGAAATTCTAATCTCCCCGTCCAACGCGAATTCGTTGAACCGCCAAAGCAGCACGAAATTCTCCGCGGCGTTGGTGCCGGTGGTGCTATACGCCGCGCCAGAATTGTTCGTGTTGTAGGCGCGCACCATCAGGCCGGCGAAGTTGTTGGCTCCGTTGTCGAAGGTTACGCCACCATTCAGATTGGCCGGATAATTCTGCACGGAAACGTCGAAGTCTCCCCGCACCACTTTGTAGATGAAAAAGCCATCGTCGTTCGCCCCCGACCAGCCATTGCGCTGGGACCTGACGCCCAGATAGCCAGGAATCGTAGTCGAGTTTGCGATCGTGGTTGCTCCGCCCGGTGCGACCGTCGGAGCCCCGTTGGGAACATCGCCAATATTCAGGAATACCCCATCCCAAAGCGTTTCGCCAATGATGCCATTGGCCACGTAATCGGCGGAATTGCCGAAATTATTGACAATGGTGTCTGCCCGGCTCGCGGCGGCCAGTACCAAGGCGAACACGAACGGCAACCACGCAATGCCTTTCCGTTGGACTTTATTCATAGATGTATGTTGGTTTGGTTTTTAGGTTGGTTTTTTGCCAAATCGTAACAATTATTGAAAAACGGCTTCGACGGCTCTGGCGCATCCGCACAGCAGTGCTGCTCATTCTCCCAAAATCAATGAGCAATTCGGGGCTAGTCGCGTGCGGCATGTTCAAACGTTATCATCCGGCCCGGCTCGCACCCATGCCCCAAATCCACCGGCTCATATTAGAAATCCACGCCATTTCTTAGTTTACTTAATTTAATACTCTTAAACAGGTCATGGGAGAAAGTAGCAGCGGTAATGCCTCGGAAACCAGGCGCGGAGAAATGCAAAAAGCCCGGGATAGCGGGTTTTTCCACGGCAAGGACGGTTGATTTTCCGGATCGCCACCGGGTTAAAGCCATCGCGATTTCATTTTCCGTTTCGCCTGAAAAAATGAGCCGTTACCAATTTGTTTCAAAAATTTTGAAAGATTTGGCCGGTGGCCTGCGTAATAATAACATGGCACGGTTCGATCTGCGCAACGACCGGGTGTGGCGTGAGTTGGCGCCGAAGTGCGGGTATTCCCCCCGAAACCCCGCCACGGTGACTGGAATGTCGAAAATGCATTAATCGGTTTGTGCCTGCAGAAACGGTTTGGGACGAGTGGGACGAGTTGAAGGTGAAAAATCGCCGATGTTTATCGGGTTTGGGACGCTGGGACGGGTTATAAATGAAATGAGGAGCTTGGAGTGCGGAATGGAGGAAGAACTGCGACGGCGTCACGGGTGGTCAGGAGTTGTCACGGGTGGTCACGGGTTGTCACGGGTCGTGTCACGGGTGGCGTTTCGGAATTGGCCCGTCTTTATTGGGTTGTCACGCTGTCACGGGTCCAAGGGGGTAAAAGGGGGGGGTACATAACAAAATGATGATTGAAATCACCGCTTCGCATCGGCGCGAATCATTCGCAATCCGAACACCGCCGCAATTTCATTTCCGTTCGTGGCCTGGAAGCGGATCGTCACTTTTTGTTTGTCCTTCACCAGATCTTCGGGAAGCGCGTAATGGGCGTCAAAAAAATGCGGCGCGGAACCGTCCTTCTCCACAGTTTGCTCGGCGACACGGTGCCCGTCCACCAGGATTTCAAACGTTCGCTTGCGCCATTCGTCGCTGTAATAGGTGACGACGAGGCCCATGGGATGACCCGATTCCACGGGCAGGTCGAAAGAAAACCATTTCGAACCGCGCCGCGCCGCGCGGCCCATGATGCGATCCGGCTCGCTGTCCTCGCCTTGTTGGTTGAAGTCGCGTTCCGGTTGCATTTCACCAGGCTGGGCAAACGCCACGGTGGCGAGTTCGAGTTGGTGCTGCTTTTCGTTTTCCGCGGCGAGGTCGGCCGCTTTCTTCGCCCACTCCTCGGGGGTAAACAGATCCCAATACACCGCATACGTGCGGCGATGGAGGCGGTAGAAAGGGGTGAAATCGACGTCCTTGTCACGCCCGACGCCGTCGCTGCGAAAACTGCCGGGATTGTCCGAAACCGGTTTCAGCCAGCTGGCAACATTTCCCGTTGCAGCTACAAACACCGGGGTCGTGTCCGTCCTAGCCGAGCGATTGCCCCCGCGACGCCGCTCTTCCGGCCCCAAATCTCCGGCCAGCACGAGCGGTCCCCACAGCAGCGCGACCCGGCGCGGATTATCCGGCAGCGGTTCTTCGCGCAACGTTTTGGGGAGGGCCAGCGCCACCACGTCGCCGTTCTTCCAGGTCCGCTTGAGCTGGAGATACGAACCCGGCGGCGGCACATCCTTCACCGGCTTGCCATTGATGGTGACGGAAAACCCTTCGCCCGCCCACGATGGCCGGCGCAGCGCCAGGGTGAATGCCTTTTTGGACTTGAGGGAAAGTTTCACGTTCGCCGATTCGCCATCGGGAAAGGTCGTTTGCGTTTCCAATTTCATGCCGGCGGCCTTCCATTCCGCGACCGAAGGAGTGTAAAGGTTCACCCAAAACTTGTCGTCGGACTCGAAATAAATTCCGTCGCCGTGCAGCGCGTGGTTTTCCATGCCGGTGCCAACGCAACAGGTGAAGCTCCGGAACATTTCCTGGTATTCGTGCGTGACTCCGCGTCCAACCGGCACCATGTAGCAGGTCCGTCCGTCCTCGGGATCGATGGAGCCGAGCACGTGGTTGAACAGCGCGCGCTCCTGAAACTCCGCGTACTTGATATCAGGTTCGAGCGCGAACAAAGTTCGCGTCATTTTGAGCATATTATAGACGTTACAGCTTTCGTCGGTGCGGCCATCCACGACGTTGTTCAGCTTGTCCGGCGGGCCGAAGTATTCGTCGTGGCCGTGGCCGCCGGTGGCGAAACTGTGATGCGAAACCACCTGGTCCCAGAAAAAGCGGGCGGCCGAACCGCTGGTTTCATTGCCGGTGTAAACATACCGTTTCAGTTCGCCCAAGAGTTTTGGCACCTGGGTGTTCCCGTGCTTTCCGGCCAGGATGTCCTCATGCCGCGCGAGCGGCTCGACAATGGCCTTGTGCTCGAAATAGTCGCAAGCCTTCAGCCAACGCCGGTCACCAGTGTCAGCATACAGGTCAGCCATGACTTCGTTCATCCCGCCAAATTCGGTGTTGAGCATCTTCTGAATCTGGGCCTCGTCGAGTTTGGAAAGAATTCCATCAGCCCATTCTGCGAACCTGATCTCAACCTCGAGCGCCGTTTGATTGCCGGTCAGGCGATAAGCATCGCGCAGGCCGGCAAACAGTTTGTGCTGCACATACCAGGGCGACCACATTCCATTTAAATCGAAGCCGCCGGATTGAATCACGCCACGGCCGAGATCGTTGAAGCGAATCTTGCCGTCAACCAACTCCCGGTTTCCTGGCGGGGATGCCGGAGTGTTCGTGCTTTCGCGGTTTCGCGGAGCGTTCGCCATCAGCCCGCCGATGTAGCCGTCGCCTTGCTTGTCCTGGACTTCCTTGAGTTCCTTGACGAGATAGTCCGCACGCTCCTTGAACCTCGGATCGCCGGTCGCCGCCCACATGTAACTCACCGCCGAGAGATAATGCCCGGCGATGTGCCCGGTGAGTTGGCGGCCCTCGCCATCCCATCCGCCGTAACCTTGCTGGGCTTTTGGTTCCAGCCCCGCGCGACGACGCAGATAAAAGAGCATGCGGTCGGGTTCGAGCTTGAGCAAGTAATCCGCATCGAGATCTTGTGCGTGTTTCAGTGGTCCGCCCGTCAACCGCACATCCGACAACGGCAGCGGCCGGGCGGTGAACGGAATGGAGTTTGTGATTGGGCGAAGCGCGTCCGCCGGCTGCGCAGCCTCTGCTGTCGCAAAAAATCCCACGCAAGCGGCGGCAAGCAGGCGAGCAGATCGGTCAAATTGGATCGGTGGCAAATTGCGTATCAGTTTTGCAAACATAGATGTCAGCATGTTGTTTCACGGCGTGGAGTCAAAATTCTAGCCACGTCCGTCCGGCGAGCGCATATTTGAAATGCACCCGCGGCTATCCTATATCATCCGCCCCAGGGATCCAATCTCCGTGGAATGGAACAGAGAAAACAAGCGTATGCACAGCATTATTTTGAGTTCGCATGCGTTTTGAATGCGCTCCTGAACCCTGAATTTCGCTGGTGGATGGAGAACTTTTGCGCGACAACCCGATGGGTTCATGCTACCGACTCGTTCATGCTATTTTCGCGCTTATCCATGAAAAAAGCCGTAATGGGAGAGCTTTTATTTTTTGGAACTGCGGCGATGCTCCTTTCACAGGAGAAGCCAGCCGGCTTTGCCTCGCAATTCGAGGTCAAGTTCAACGCCGGCATGATTGAAAGCCTCAGACAAACCGGCGACTCCAATCGGACTGAATTCATCGCCGCCGGACGACGGCTGGGAGACGTGATTCTCAAATATCGCCAAGGCGCGGCTGATTGGAATTCCGTTAATACGGCCACGCTGCCGAATGCGGGAACTTTTTATGCGAGCCCAAATGGCGATCAACAGGAGGGAGTTTACCAAATCACAAACGGCAGCGCCGCGGAGTTGCGCTTGAAGACTCAATTCATCAGGCAGGCGGATAGGTTGCTTTGGACGCTGACTCTCCAGAATGAAACGATGCAGCCACTGGAAATCGGCGACCTGGCACTGCCTTTGGCGATCAGCCGCATATCCGGGAGCAATGGCAAGGTATTACTCAAGCACAGCTTTATTTCCGGTGACGGTTCGTTCCTGTTTTGGCTTCGCTCCGACAGCGCCGCGCCGTTTTTGGTGATGCTGCCGATGGAGCATACGCACCTCGAATACTGGGAAAGTTCACGAGAAGGCGGTTATCGGATTTTCATCCACTCCGCCGCTGCAAGCGCTGTGGCCAAGGAGCATGGAACACGATGGCGTCAGCCCAATACCAGTTTGACCCTTGCTCCCAAAGGGCAGCCCGGTGACGCACAATCGTATGGATTCAAATTTCTTTGGGCGGAGAACTACAACTCGGTTCGCCAACTCCTTGTGGACGAAAGCGGAATCGACGTCCAAGTCGTTCCCGGAATGACCGTCCCCAGCGACTTGTTCGCGGAATTTGCGTTGCGGACGAAGCGCCGGGTCAAATCGGTTGAAGCCGAGTTTCCAGAAGCGACTCGCATTGAATCCCTGGGCGCAAAAGGTGACGCGCAGTTGTTCAAGGTGAGGTTCCGAAAACTCGGCGAGAACCGCTTGACTGTTCATTATGGAGACAACCAGCAGATGTACCTGGAGTTCTTCTCCACCGAACCGCTCGAAACCCTGATCAAAAAGCGCGGGGCCTTTCTTGCCCGTTCACAGCATCGCGATCCGGCCAAATGGTATGACGGGCTTATTACCGATTGGAACATGGAAAACCAGACGCTGCTCAGCCCGGACAATTATGCCCCCATCCCGCGCAGCCGGGTTTATGCCGTGACCTGCGATGATCCCGGATTGGGCAAGCCGGCCTTTCTCGCGGCCAAAAACGCGGAATATCCCGTGCAAGGCGAAGTCGAGGCGCTGGATTATTACATCCAGCATTTTGTTTGGGGCGGATTACAACGCACCACGGATGAGAAATATTCGTATGCCATTTACGGCATACCCGACTGGAAGGCAAACCGCGACAGCAGCGATCCAGGCCGGAAGGGGCAGTTGCATATTTGGCGGGAATACGACTACCCACATGTCATTCAAATGTATTTTGCCATGTATCGCCTGGCAAAACACCATCCGGAAATCAAAACCGCATTGACCGCACAGGAGTATTTGCGGCGCGCCTATGGCACCGCAGAGGCATTTTTTACGGTGCCGCACGAAGTTTGGGACGGCTGGTCTCCCTATGGAACGGGCTTCTACAACGAGGTGGTGATCGTGAACCTCATTGATGAACTTCAAACCAATGGCATGAATGACGAGGCGGACAAACTGCGCGGATTTTGGGAGCGAAAGGTGGCGCACTTCATAAACAACGGGGAGGATTTGTTTCGGTCCGAGTACGCGTTTGATTCCACCGGCTTCGAATCCACTCACGCACTGGCGAAATACGCGATCCAGCACGCGGACAGACCGGGCCAAACCAAGTCGGGCATCTCGCGCGAAAACGCGGAGCAGTTCATGGAAACTCAGATCGCCGCCAACATATTTTGTCGCGGCTGGCTGGAGCCAGCCTATTACTATCTCGGCAGCGATTATCGCGGTGGTGCGGGCAACGCCTACGTGCTGACCTACATGTCACAAATGGGCGGCTGGAGCGTGCTCGATTACGCGCTGAATTTCGCCACGAACGCGGCTCCTTACCTTCGCCTCGGCTATGCGTCGTATCTCAGCGCCTGGGCGTTGATGAACACAGGCACGCCCCAGTCTAATTATGGTTACTGGTATCCCGGCCTGGCCAATGACGGCGGCGCGGGCGGCGGCTTCGAGCCCGCGCCTTACGGCCAGACATGGCTTGGTCAGCCGCATCACCGCGGCTCATGGTACTACGCTTCTGAAATTGACCTGGGATACTGCGGCGCGTTGCGCACGGCCGCAACCGTGCTGGCCGACGATCCCATATTCGGGCGATTCTGCTTTGGGGGAGAATGGACGAAACGATCGGGCAAGATCGAAGTCATTCCCAAGGACGGCTTGCGCCGGCGGTTTCATGCGATGCTGAACGGCGGCAAACTGCACGTCACTTTGGACAGTGATCGTTTTGCGGGCGCGCAGCCGATCATCCTGAAAGAGGATCTTTCCGAACTGCGCTTTCAATTGGAAACCGACAATCCCACGCCACATGTCACCAAACTCCGATTATCCGGACCCGCGGGCGAATTTGTAATGCACGATGGGAACCGCGAGCTTGGGAAACTGACCTTGAAAGGGAAAGAAGAAACAAGCGTTGATCTGCCGATAAGCGCGGACCGGCATGGGAAAACTTTCAGCATTGTCCGAGTCGGCTCATCTGTTGCAAGAAACGGAACCACTCACTCTCCGTAGTATTACTGGTGCGGCGCCCGTACCGATTATAGTTGTAATTATTCGAACCATGAGATCAACTGGATAAAAGGCAGTAAAGTGCAAATCATGAAGCGAACCTTGGGAACAACTCGGGCAGTTCTAACTGCCGTTACAATGTGGGCCTCCGGTCTGCACGCCGCCACATTTGTTGTCAGCAATAATACCGACTCCGGGCCGGGCTCTTTACGCCAGGCCATCCTCGATGCGAATGCGGGAGGAGGAGGAACTATTGATCTCACCGGTGTAACTGGCACGATCACGCTGGGCACAAATTTACCCACCATTACCACCAGTGTAAACCTCCTCGGCCCCGGGACCAATGCGCTCACGATCAGCGCCAGCAACGCCTATGTAGCTTTCACAATGCAGGCAGGCACGAGCAATACGATGGCAAACCTGGCCATCGCGGACGGCTCGGCTCGATACATCGGGCCGCCAGCGCCTGTTAATGACAAGGCCTCGGGCATCAGAAACTTTGGATCGCTGAAGTTGCAGGGCTGTCTTTTGCGCAATTGCTTTGGCGACGGTACATCGGGCGGGGCCATTTACAATTCCGGCAGCCTGGAAATGGACAGTTGCCTGATAACTCATTGTGGGGCAAAGAACGTCCCTTCGGGAGTTTATGGAGGCGGTATTTATAACGCAGGCCAATTGACCATGAAAGGTTGCACTTGCGAGTTCTGCGTTGGCGAGAATGGAGGCGGGCTTTTTACGCAGGGCGGTACCACACTGCTAACCCAGTGCGTCATTGCCTCCTGCGGTACGGATAATCAAGGTGATGCAGGCGCAATCTACCATAATGGCGGCCAATTAACGCTGGTAGGCTGCGTTATCTCCAACAATGCAGCGAGCTACATCGGCGGAGGAATCCTAAGCACGAGCAGCTTGGCCATGACAAACACCACCATCGTGCACAACAGCAGTTTCCAAGGCGGAGGCGGGGGCTTGTATTTCGCACGTTCCGCGAACGCAACCGCTTCATGCTTCAACTGCACGATCAGTGGAAACGGTTGCGGCTCGGGATTAGGCGGCGGAGGCATTAGAAATCTTCAAACTTTGACTCTGGTGAACTGCACTATAAGCGGAAACAACTGCTTAATTGACCTTCCCGCCTATGAGGGGGGCGGAGGCATTGAAAATTTCAATCTATTGAACATGACCAACTGCACTGTGAGCGGAAATGCCAGCCGGTCTCAAGAAGCGGCTTTTCCTTCGCACGGTGGGGGCATCCTGAACCAAACCAACGCGCTGGCCTTTCTCGTGGATTGCACAGTGGTCTCAAACACGGCGGCGAGCGCCATGGGTATCGAAAATGCCGCCGGCAAGGTCTATATACAGGACAGTATCATTGCCAACAATGGCGTGGATTTTTCCGGCATTCTGAGCTCACAGGGCTACAACTTGATTGGAAACACCAACGGGTGCGCCCTGGAAGGAGAATTCGGCGGCAATCAATATGGTGTTGATCCTCTGCTGGGGCCATTGCAGAACAACGGAGGACCGACGTTGACGCATGCGTTGCTGTTGGGGAGTCCGGCCATCGATGCTGGCCCCGCAAATTCGGCTCCGTTCTTTGACCAGCGCGGCGCTCCCCGGCCGTTTGGGACAGCCGACGACATCGGCGCGTTCGAGTTTGGAACGGCTCCCAGCCATCACATCGCATTGTTGACGCCTTCGCCCGGTAGATGCCTGCAGCTGAAGATGGCCGGAACGCCCGGCTTTATTTATATGGTTCAGAGGGCTTCCGCTCCTTCAGGGCCGTGGATGCCATTAAGCGTGATTACTGCGGATGCTGAGGGCGCTGGCATTTGCCTTGATCCAACCCCGCCCAGCGACCGCGCCTTCTACCGCACTGTGTTTCCGTAGCAGCTATTGCTGGTCCTTGATCCAAACCGCCGAAGCCGCGCCAAATCTGGCTCGCGTTCCGGGAGCTTGCGCCATTGTGCTGCGTGCGGCGTTCGTGGCTGCGGCGCCTGCTCCGGTCGTTCCGACGCTGGCGCCACCGGAATAATCTATTGCCGCATTGCCGGCAGCGGCTTCGTTGCGCGGCGCGGTCGAGTTCCGATTGTTCCGGGCATAGTTGGGAATGGCCACGAGCGGGCTGCCATCCGCCCATTGGCCCTTGATGGTCATCACACCACCCAAAAGATCGCCGCGCCATTCTGGAACCAACGGCGCGGAGCCGATGGGCTGGTTGATCGCGGGTTGGTCGGCTTGTTCGACATTATAGATGAGCGGGCCGTAGCGCAATGCCACCGAGCCGCGATCCGCTGCGATGTGTTCGTCTGCTTTCACGCGCTGCACTTCCATGGGCAGTGACAGGTCAATCTTGTCGCCGGCCTTCCAAACGCGAGTGATCGTCGCATAACCATTCTCGATTTTGATGTCGCAGGACTTGCCATTTAGCGAAAACGATTTGAGGCCGCTGACCTCGGGAGTCGGTCGATAGAGATCGCTGGTGGTGCGGTTCGGCACGCGGACATGAACGGTGAACTGCTTCGATTTCTTTGGGTTTACGGTGATCGAAACGTCCCCGTTCCATGGGTAATCGGTTTTTTGAACCATTTGCACATCCGTGCCGGCAACTTTCTCCACGTTAATCGTGCTGCCGATGAACAGGTTCACGTAAATTCCGTCGTCGCCTTTGACATAAGTCCAGGTCGGGATCATGAGCAGCGTTCGCGGGATGTTTCCCACGCAACAGGGGCACGCATGCCATGATGTGCGCCGGCCGCCGACCAACGGATTGTCGTAGTAAAATGTTTTGCCGTCGAGATCCGTCGCGCCCAGCAGCGCATTATACATGGTCTCCTCGTACAAATCGGCGTACTTGGCGTCGTGATATGCGAGATTCATTTTGTATTGGAAGAAAATCAGCCCGCAACTGGAGCACGATTCGCAGTAGGCGTTGTTGCGCAGCGAGTAGTTGGGCCCAAAACCTTCCGAGGTTTCTCCGCTGCCAATGCCGCCGGTGACGTAGTATTTTTTGTTTACGAGATTGTCCCACAGTGACATGACCGCACTTTCATAATCGACGTCGTGGGTTTCCGCCGCCACATCGGCCATGCCTGAGTAGCAATAAGCCGCGCGCACGGCATGCCCGACTGCCTCGTACTGTTGCTGCACCGGCACGTGGCTTTGATCGTATTCACTGCCGTTGCGCCGGTTGTCCAGGAGAAATTTCGCGAGTTGGATGTAAGCATCCCCATGGCCGCCGCCTTCCATGTCATTCACGAAACGGCCGAACCGAACCAGCGCCTGCTCCATCTCCTGATGGCCGTCGTACCAGTCCTTTTTGCCCGGACCAAGGTTCGCCACCCAGCAATCGGCCAGTTTCTTTGCGGCATTATAAAGGCGTTTGTCCCTGCCTTCGGTAAGCGTGTAATGGTTGATGGCCGACTCGATGAAGTAACCGGCGGTGTAGCCTTCATGATTGCCGCGGCCTTCCGGTGACCAGCGCTCATGCCAGCGGTTGGTGTTGCGCAACGTCCACGCCGTTTGCAAATAGCCGTCCGGTTCCTGGGCCGCGAGAATCTGCGGAATCCAATCGTCGAGGGTCGCCTTCATTCTTTGCTGGGCGGCGGTGATTTCCGGATCGCCTTTGGGATCGACCATCAAGGCGATGCATATGGACTCGACGGTCTGATGTACCCACGCGTTCGCAAACACATAACCTTTGTGGCCGGCGTGCGGCTCGCCGCGCAAGGCTTTCGCTGCTTCGATAAAATTGTCGATTCCGCCCTGCCCTTGCGTCAGGTTGGTGCGCTCGATCTGCTCAATGCAATGGGGAATCCAATTCACGATCAGCGACTTCGCCCGCGCATTCCACAAGGGGCTGTCAATTCGGTAGCGCTTGGTGTAAACGACGTCGAGGCGATCAGCAGGCGGTGGCAGCGTCACCTTGACCTTCAACTTGGACGACGAACTCAACTTCCCCGCTCCCGCGGTCAGCTTCAGCTCGTATTCGCCGGGAGCAGAGAAGGTGGCAGTTGTGGTGATGGCTTGCTCATCCTCAAACTTCACCTCACCCGGGCCGCTGGCTTTGCTCCAACTGACCTGCGCGGCTTTGCTGTCCGCTTTGAGCGACTTTACCGAACCGGACAGGTAGGTTTTGGCCCCGAGCACCACGTCACGGTCAATGCCCGCGGTTACGCGCGGGGGAAATTCTGGCGACTTTCCCGAGTCAAGGACTCTCCATTCCAAAATGCCGGTCGAGAGTGTGCCATCCGATTCTATCTCCAACCGAAGTTTGGGCGTGGTAATCTCGTCGAATGTGGTGGAGTTGAATTTGTCTGCGGCCACACCGAGGCCCGCGGCGTTGGCGACCGGAGTGAATGCGCTGCCGTCCCAGTAGAGCAATCGGCACGCCTTGGGCGCGCCGACCCCCTGCCCATCCATCCACCAATAAACTTCGATTTGCTTCGTGCTGACGGGCTGGGGCCATTCGTATTGGACCCATTCCGTACCGGTGCGCGGCCAATTGCCATACGAACCGCGGCGCGCATCACGCGAACTGCGCGGAGTGTAACCGTCATTCAATGCGGTCACAGTCGTGTCGCCGGAAGTGTACGAACTGGAAGGTACGGCCACCACCGCAAGATTGATGCTGGCCGGGTTCTGAGTAAACGCGGAAAGCGGCGTCAGGCAAACCGCGCTCAAAAGCAGGGTGAACGCAGAAACGGGCGAGAAGCAACGTTGCATAATAGGTTTCCTTTTTTGACTGGATGGCATGGCTAATTCTACCTGGCCACGGTGAACGTGGCAATCGAAGTGTTGGCGGCAATGGGGAGATCGACTGTCGATTCCACTCCCGCTTGCAGATTGGGTGTGGCAATGATTCCCGAACCGTTGCTGACGGTGTAGGTTGCCGTGGTCGAAGAGGTGAGGTGCAACCTGGCTGTGTGTGCGGCGGCATTGCCGGTTTCCAGTGAAAAGGTTGCTTGTGAGAGGTTTGTCGCAAGTCCAATCGGCAGCCCGAGTGCGAAGCGATCCGTGTCAATTACCAGATGCAGCGCGCCATTATTTAGCATGGCATGGAAGCGCCGGCGCACGCCGTCAAGAGGGACGATTTGCAGATTCGTCGTCTGCTGCCACGTGCCCCCATAACAAAACCGTCCAAAGATCGGATCGTCTGCGAGAATGGTGGCGGCGGATCGCACTGCGCCACAAAAGCCCAGGTTCTCTTCCGCAGAATAATACCAGGCTCCGCGGTGCATGGGCTGGCCGCCCAGCCAGGTGGTATTATAGGGCGATGGTTCGAAACCGCCGCCGCAGCCGCCATCATAGGCCGCCCCAGGATACCAGTAACCGTAATTCGGCGGCGGCCCGCTGTTCATCGTGGACCAGCCGTTGAGATAAGACGCATAACCCAGGCGAAGGTAGTCGGTCGCGTTGGTGGCAAAATTAAGAGCGTAGTCCAACAATCCCCAACCGCCTTCCTGCGACATGTAGGTCACCACGTAGTCGTCGCCCATGTCACCACGATAGTCGCTGCCATAGTAATAGTAGGCCGTCTCCAGCCAGCCGCGATCGAAGATATTGGCGGTGATCTGAGTGGTCATGTACTGCTGCACCTGCTGGAGAAAAAGAGCGAGGTTCGTGGAACCCATTGCCGGGTCACTCCCCGCATGCAACGCCGCATACTTGGCGTAAGCTTCCTGTGATTCGAAACCCGTGGAGTCAAACGCATATTCCGAGGCGAACAAATCCGCCTGCCCGGTTACATAATAATTAACCTTCGTTTCCCAATGGGCTCGCAGTCCGGCGGCCTGGTTTGTCATGCCTTCGGCCTGCAAAGCGTCAATGATATCCGGAATGACCACTTCGTTCATGAGTCCGACTTGCGTCGCCTGGCCGCCGCCGAAACTCCACAAGGCCATCGCGGTACCCCAGGCTCGTTGAAGATATTCCTGCGCGCTCAGCGCCGTTATGATCTCGGGATGATATTTCGCCACGCGATACATCCCGTAATACATCACGAAGATGTGCGGGTAGTCGTAGCCGCGCCCGATGCTCAGGTTATTATTGGTGCGAAGATTGTGCCAGTCGGGAACACCATAAACTCCGTAAGATGCGGTTTCGTTCGTGGTTCGCTGCAAGCCGCCCCAGACGAAGTTGGTGATGTAGTAATCCAGCGCCGACACCTCGCTTTGGACAGGAAATACCGCCTCCTTCTCGCCCAGATACGCCGGGCGAGACTCGCCTGCATCGTCGCTGGCAATTTCATAAACCTGAAAACTGTTGCCAAGCGTGTCGTGGTTGTCGGGGGTAACGAGAATGCCATCGTTCATGTTCAAGTCGCAGAACAGTCCGCTGTACCACGTGTTAGTTATGACTTGATGGCTGACCAGGAAGGCGGCGCGTTTATTGATCAAAGCTTCGAGCGGCTCGGTGACAAAGAATTCCAGGTACATGTACCGGCCATTCCCGTATTGGATCGTCAGCTTGTTCTCGCCTAATTGGGAAAACTGAACTTGATACAGTTGGTAAGTGTTTGTCCCAACACTAGAGGTGCCCAGCGATTGAATGGTGGTCGCCAATGGGAACTCAGCCTGGACCGCTGTAATCGTCTGTGTGGTGTTCAGGGCGATTTCCGCGAACAGATTCGTCGGGACCGTCATGCCAGGAACGATGTGAACGTCAATCTTGCCTTCGTTCACGAGCGCGTTGCGGATGCCGCTGTAATCGTTGGCCCATTGAAACTTGAAGCCATAGGATTGCGAACCACCCGCAGCCAGTGTCAGGCTGGTACTGGGCTGACGCCAGGAACCGCCCCGTGTGGTCACTGCCGGGTAAGTAGCCGCCGCGATCGCGCCCGCCGCTTTGGAGTGGATGAACGTTTCGTAGCCATCCCCCGCCTCGCCGCTAAGCTTGTCCCAGTATTCCAGTTTCGTGTTGTCGAACGGCGTCATCAGCAGATAAGGCCCAACACTGTTCGGGCGCATCCAAAAGATGAAGGAACCATAACCGGAAATGAAACTGTGTTTCATGGCGCTGGAAGTCACGCCCGAGAACGTCGAGTTGAGCGGCAATGGCAGTGCCAAATCGCCAATTTCGACGGGTTGGCCGGACAGGTTCGTCACATTCAACGTCCACAGCGTGGCATCCTGCTGGAAGGTGAAAACCACTTCGAGGATGAGCGGACCGCCTGACAATCCGCTGGTAATTTGGTAGTCAGCTTTGGATTGAGTGCCATCCGGGCTGGTTGAGTAGGTTACCGAAGCGATGCCGCTCTTTGAAACAGTTTGCGACGTCAGCCAGTTGGTGCCGGTCTGGCGATACCGCAGGATGACGTCGCCCAGGCGGGAGCCACCGGCAATGTATTCAGTAGGGAAAGCGTCCCCGCTTCGTTGGAGGCTGGTGACGGCGCCGGAGTTGATTTTAAGCGCGAGCTCAGGATCCAGTTGTTGCAAGCGATAGAATCGTTGTTGAGCACCGGCGCCTCCGGGATGCGCAATCACCATGCCCACGCTGTTGGCCAGCACCGGGCCGGGAAGGACATTCTGCCAATTCGCCGGGCTGAGCGAATCCGAACTCTGCAGCCAATACCACTTGCCCGGATTGGCACTGAACGAGATCGTCACGTTCGGCGGCGTCACCGTTTCCTGGGCAACGACCTGGTTCGGCGAAATAGTGAGGCTCGTAACGGGCGGCTTATGATTATAGGCAATGGAAGCGCCCGAACCTGCATAGGAGAAGACAGCCACATTGTAGGTGTTATTAAAGGTGAGGTTGGTCACGGTCACCTGCGTGCCAGACCCCGCGTAAACCACGTAATACCCAAGTCCCGGCAGCGTGCTGCCGAGCCCATAGCCGGCGTTGTTCGTGTAAGTAGTCCCATTGACCGGCACTTCCTTCACGAGGCGATTTGTCCCTGTCCATACTGCTACCAGGCTGCCAGCGCTTCCGGATCCTGGCGTCCAGGACACGTTCAAGTTGCCGCTCCCATTCGTGGTTACGACAAGGCCGGTCGCGGGCTGGGGCGCCGCCGCGAAGGGACCGGCATTTGACTCTGTGAGGCTGAACGAGGTGAACTGGACGCCGAGTTGCCCGTTGAACGTCGCGTGCATGATCCCCACTTGCACCGGTTGCCCGGCGAGATCCGTTCGGGTCACATTTGTTCCGTTGACCGGCGCTGGAAAACTCACCACATGCCATGGATCGGTGGTGTTATTGGTCCGTTGGAAGAACCGAAAAACATTTCCCACCCGGTCCAGCCTCAGCCAGTAGTCCGTGTTAGGGTAGCCGCCGGGATTGATCTGTTGCACTCCACCGTTAACTTCGTTGCGAAGGTAGTTGGGAAAGTTGAACTCATCGAACCGGGTCCAGGAAACAAAGTTTTCGCTCCCGTTGAACGGATCGCCACCGGCCGAAAACGCGCGTGCCTGCAAGCCGGCGGTGTTGTAACCGGCATTGTTGAACGGAGTAACGATATGCACGCTGGCCGAGAAATCTCCGCTTACCACTTTGAAGAGGAAGAAGCCGTCATCGTCTGCGTTCTCCCAGGCGGTGCCGGTGGTTTGCAACGTCAAGGTGCTGGCCGCTGAGATATTGGCGTCGCACTGGAGAGTCGCGCCCAACCCGCCGCCGCCCACGCCCGTGTTGTTGAATTCCCCCGCGCCGAAATAAACCCCGTCCCATATCGTGCCGGCCACGCCGTTGGTGAGATAATTGAGGTTCGAGTTGAAATTGTCCGTGAACGTGACTTGCGCCTGAGTTGCGATGGCGAAGGCGACAATCATCAATCCAAAGAAGGCGCGACCGAAAACCTGGAGGAATTTCCAATGCGGATCTTTCACGTTATAATGCAGATTTCCGTGAATCCTAGCCTCGCGTACGCGCCATTCCAATGCACGCAATGCACACGTGCATGTTTAAGTTCCACGCGCACGGCGCGAAGAAGCATTCAGGCACCGTGATTGGGAATGGGAGCCGGCCGTTCGTGCTTCCAGCCCGCGATTCGTTCACTAGAGGCTCGCCGCTTCCGTGCCCATCATCATCTTACGCTGGTTCCAAACCGGCATCGTCCTGAATATAGGTCCGCCCCCGGTAAAACGGGCTGACGATGAGATACAAAATGGCGGTAGCCAGCATGACTTTGACGAAGAAGAAAAAATATGCCGCCCCCGTCAGTTTCAGTGTCCCGTCCGGATTTTGAATGAAATGATTTACCCCGGCGGTAAAGACATTGCCCAGCGCGACCGAGCCGAGATAAGTGCACATCACCAGCGATTTCATTGCCTTCGGCGCTTGAGTGTAGGCGAATTCCAAGTGTGTCACGGACACCATCACTTCGCCCAGCGTCAGGAAAAGAAATGCGAATACTTGCCACATGATATGCGGTCGTTGGCCCGCATCGAGGCGCGTTTGAATCCAGCCCACAATTAAAAACGCCGCGATGACTGCAAATAAGCCCATCCCAAATTTCCGCAATGGCGTGACGCGAAAGATTTTTTCCAGCGCCGGATAAAGCACGTACGAGGTCAACGGCAGCATTAGAAGCACGAACACGGGATTCACCGTCTGGATTTCTGCCGGCAGCAATTCGTACCCGAAAACATGGCGGTCCATTTTATTCGCCTGAAGCACCCAGGAGGAAAAGTTCTGCTGCCATAAAGCCCAAAACATGGCGGCGAACGGGACCAGAATCAGGAGGTTCCCCAGCGACTTGAGGGTTTCCGGCTGGAGGAATTGTTTCGCATAATTGCCCAGGCCGGCCGGCGGGATGTGGACGAAGCGCCGGCGCCCCAGCCAAAAGACCACAGTGGCGATGAGCATCGCGATACCCGGCACACCGAAAGCGACTCGCGGTCCCACCCGTTTCAGCAATTCCGGCACGACAATCGTCGAAAACGCCGAGCCGAGGTTGATGGAGAAATAGAACCAGCTAAACACTTTGGCCAGCAGATGCTTGTTCGACTCGCCGAACTGGTCGCCCACATTCGCGCTGACGCATGGTTTGATTCCGCCCGCGCCCAGAGCGATCAAACTCAAACCGAGGAGAAGCCCGAGGCGTGTATCGTTGATCGCGAGGGCGAAGTGGCCGAAACAATAAACAATGGAAAGCGACAGAATAACCAGGTACTTACCCAGAACCGCATCCGCGAGGAATGCCCCCAGCACCGGCAGGAAATAGACAAACGAAACAAACGTGTGATACCACTCTTCGGCTTTGATGTCGCTCATGTGGTCCGGTTGGCCTTGCGCGTTCAGCAGATACCCGGTCATAAACACCACCAGAATGGAATTCATGCCATAGTAACTGAACCGTTCGGCGGCTTCATTGCCCACAATGAACCCGATGCCGGGCGGCATTTTGTCGGTCTTTAAGGGCGCAGTCGCGTAGGTCGGTTTCGTCATAATGTAGTCAGTGCGGTTGGGGGAGCCGCGCGCGAACCAGTTCCGGCAAATACTTCACCGGCACCGAGCCCGGCGCCAGCATTGCCTCGTGAAAGCGACCGAGATCAAATCGGTCGCCGAGCTCGCGCTCGACTTGCTGCCGCAGCCGGTACAACGCCATGCGGCCCACAAAGTACGTGCTCAATTGCGCCGAGCTTTGTTTGGCACGAATGATCTTGAGACGCGCTTCGCCTTCGGATTGGAAGGCGTCTTCGACCAGAAATTTCATGGCTTCTTCGTCGGTCATTTTGGTGCAATGCATCTGGTGGTCGAGCATCGCGTTGGCCACGGCGCGCAGATAGAATTTGAGCTGCATCAAGCGCAACCGCAAGTCACCGTCACCGTAACCTTCGTTGAGCATCGTTTGCTCGCCGTACACCGCCCAACCCTCGACGAACGGGCCGGATTGGAACACGCGCCGAATCAGTGAAGGACATCGAGCGGCGTATTCGAGTTGCACGTAATGGCCGGGATAACCTTCATGAATCGTGAGGATTTGCAACATGTGGTGATTGTATTCCTCGAGGAAACTTTCCACTTGCGCCGCGCTCCAATCGGACGGCGGCGGACTGACGGCGTAATAACTCGCCGCCTCAGGATCGAGCGGCGGCGCGCTTTCCAGGTAGGCCGCCGAATTGCCGCGCCGAAATTCGGGCATTTCGATCACCTGGCAACGATCAGGCTCCGGCAATCGCAGATAATCACGCCGGGCAATGAATGCCCTGGCCTGTTCGACCGCCGTGCGCGCATCCCGCACCAACTCGACTGCCTGGCCATGCTCACGGTTCACCGATCCGATAACCTTGGTGATCATCGTCCGCCGCCCTGCCGCATCGTCCGGCGGCAGAGCTGCCCGCGGAAAATATTTGCCCCAGAGTTGCCGCGAGACCACATACAGCTCGCCTTGAACACGCGCGAATTCCTGCTGGGCATCTTGATACACCTGCCCGGCGGTCATGCCGGCGTCCAATTCCAGTTCCAGCTTGCGTCCGAATCTTTTAGCGCCCAGCCGCCAATCCCCGTCGGCACGCAACATCAATTCGCCTTCGAGAAATTGCTGATACTCCTTCAGTTCGCCCACGACCGAAGTGGCGGCCGCTTTCAGCTTTTCCAATTGCGGCGTCTCACCGGCGAGCGTGAAAATCTCCTTTTCATAGAACGAAATTGAGCCGCGATTCTGGCGGATGGCAGTTTCCAAAACCGGTTTGGGCGGGTGGGTCAATGTCGCTTTGGCGACAGCGATGATGCGTGGGATTTCCGCCATGCGCGAAATGCAGTTGGCGAGGTTGGTTTCCTTCGGCTGCGTGGATTGGGTGAGCAGAAGATAAACTCCATCGTTAATGTAACCGCCATACGTTCGCGGGTCCTCTTCGAACGGGTGCGTGTTCTCGGTCAGCCAGATGGTGGTTTCCAGATGATGGCGAAAAATCTCGAAATCAATCTGCCCGTCCCGCGACAATTGCGCGTAGTCCACTTGCGCGGGAAGTTCCTTGAGCGTTTTGCGCGCATGTGCCAGCCAACTGGCTCGCGCCGGTCGCGAAATATCGTCGAGCCGGCTGTCGAACCGGTGATCGCCCAGGCGCGTGGCTTCCAGTGGTCGCTGGTGAAAATGTTCATCCAAGTACTGCTTGAAGAAGGCTTCCAGCTTTTGGTTCTGACTGGTCTGGGCGGAAGCGGTCATGCCGCTCACAATAGCCGCAACCGCCAGCATGAAGGCAACTACTTTCAAATGCCTGATCCGTTTTTTCTCAACCTTTTGAAGTCGCTCGCTCACAAACTCACTTCCACGCGCTTCCCGTGGAATTCGACTTGCTTCGACGCCCCTCCGCCCTCCACCTTCACTGTAAATATCCGCATATTCCCAAGCTGTTTCTTCATTCGCGAATCGGGCTCAATTGTCAGGCGCCGGGCCGCATCGTTCCACCGGAAACGAATCCAGTCCAGCTTCGAGTCCGAGCCATCGCGATAACCCAGGCTTTGACCATCGTCCTCGTAAAGTGTGAATGTGCCGTCCGCGCCCGGATGAATCTGCAGCGTTGTCGGCTCAGATACCGTCTGCCCGGTGAACTGTCGCACCGGGTCCAGCGGAATGATCGACCCGGCGCGCGCATAAATGGGCATCGTCGCCAGATCCACCGGGCGCTCGATCCAGCGTTTGCCCGGGATGGTTTCACCTGTCCACCAATCAGTCCACTTTCCCGCAGGCAAGTATATCCGACGCAAAGTCGCGCCCTTCTCCACCACAGGCGCAACCAACAAATCACGGCCCCAAAGATATTCGTCCCCCAGCTTTACCGCCTCCGGGTCGTCCGGATAATGCAGCCATAAGGCACGCATCGGTGGCAGCCCGGTGTCGCACGCCTCGCGCATCAGCGTATAATTATAGGGCAAAAGTCGATAACGCAGCTCGAGGTACTTCCGGCAGATCGACTCGACCTCCGCATTGTGCAGTTCGGCGCGGTCAGTCACATCGTTGGACTCAATCGGTCCGGTTTCGCCGGTGTTCCACCCCCAAGGCAGGCGGAGGTGCCACGTGCGACCATGCGAACGGAACAGCGGGTTGAAGGCCGCAAATTGAAACCAGCGCGCGTAAAGTTCCCCGGTCAATTCGCGCGTCGGAACAAACCCGCCGATGTCCGTTCCCCAGAACGGCGTCACGCTCAGCGAATAGTTCACCCCCACCGGCACGTGCGCCGCCAGCGTGGCCCAACGCGATAGCACATCGCCAGACCAAATCCAGCCGCCGTAACGCGCCACGCCCGCGTAGCCGTTGCGATGCAGACTCCAGGGCCGCGCGTTCGGACGATCTGACAGCGGGCCTTCGTAATAGCAGAGATGCCGCGCCAGCCGCGCTTCGATGGGCAGCTCGTCCCCGTCATCGGGCCACCAACCGTCCACCCCGAGCGCGAAATCAGCGCGATGCCGCGCCCAATAGTTATGGATGTGCAGCGGCGAATCGGAATTCTCGGTAATGGAAGCGCCAAAGAGATTTCTGGGGGCATGATTTATGTGAAGAACAACTTTGAAGTTGAGATCGTGCAGGCCCTGAACCTGCTCCGCCGGATGGTTGAACGCGTTGGGATTGAATTCGAGTGAACCGTGGCCCGTGTTCCAGCCGTTGGTGCAGTAGCCGGTGCCCAGGTATATCACGGCGTCGCACGGAAGCTTCTTGTCGCGAAACTCCCGGGCGATTTGCAGCGGTTCTTCGGGCCCGGCCAGCGTGCGATGCGATTGAATGTAACCCATAACCCATTTGGGTGGCATGATAGGATGGCCCGTTAGCCGGATGAATTCCGCCAGCGCATTCGCTGGTTCCGGCGCGTCGATCACAAAACAGTCCAGTGGCTCGCGGCCTGCCGTGTCCTGGGCCGGCAGAAAATGGCCCCGGCTTTCCTCGCGCAAATTGATTTCACCCAGGGGTCGGGGAATGAACAGCGCCCAGCCTTCGGTGCCGATCAAAAATGGGACGGGAATGGTTGCGCCATGCGTGGCGAGCAGCGGCGAGAGCTGGCCATTTTTCATGCGGTAAAAATGGCCCCGCCGGTCAAACTGCTGCTCTCCTTCCCCCAGACCCAGCACCGGACCTCCAATGTGAAAGCTCAATTGGTTTGTCCCGTCAGTTCGATCCAGGCTCAGTTCCTGCACCAACGTTCCATCAGCTCGCCGGATCAAGATGGTGAATGGTTGCGGACGGATGGCCACTCGAAATTTGCCGGCTCGGAGTTGCTTTTCCTTGGTGAGTTCGCGCGCGCGGAACTTTTCCTCGCTGGAAAACGGGACGAGCACACCGGACGGCGCGCCCGTTTGTGGCTGCCCTTGCGAATCAAGCGGTTTTAGCTCAATGCGCAATGTGTGATCGCTGATTTGGCTGACAACCAACTCAGCCGGCGAATCTCCAAATCGAATCGTGGAATCAGCGAAAGCGCTTGCGGAACCTATACATGCCACACAAAACCCGAGCAACCACGACGGGAGTCCCCGGAAAAGCCGCTGGCGATCTGCAATGGCGATCAGGTTTTGCAAGCGAAGGAATGCCGGAGCATGTTGCGCGCGAAGATCGCCGAAATGGCGATCTCCGGTCGCGCAACGTGATGGTCACGATAGTTTCTTTTTGGCCTCGTCCGGCACGGCCAGTTTGGTGGCGCCGACATCCTTGATCTCCACCGTGGTGGTACGTTCGAATTCGACATCCTCACCGTCCTGGTTTTTTCGTTTGCCGGAAACCTTCGACTCATACTTGGAGAGCGCGCCATCCTTGAGCCAGAACTTCACGGAACCTTTCGCGTTGGCTGGGCCAGGACCGCCGCGCCGTCCAAAGCCCATCGTCGCCAGAGACTTCGCGCCTTCTTCGGTAAGGTCGCCGCTGTAAGTATCGCCGTCTTTTTTGATTTCCTGGGCTTTGGAAACGAGGTCTTCGACTTCAGCGGCGGGGGCCTTGAGATTTTGCATGCGGCGCGCCATAAATCCCGCCGCATTGAATCCACCACCCCCTCCTCCGCCAGCTTCGTCACCGGATTTCCAGCCTTCGTCAGTTTTGACGGCGACCTTGCCGGCCTTTGCAATCCCCTCGGTGGTATTGTCGTTGAAAGTTACTGAAAGCCAGGTAAAGCCGTCTTTTTCAGTCTTGCCTTCCGTGGGTCCGGGGGTGAATTGCGAGTTGGGACCAAGATCGATCTTCGCTTTCCAACTGTAATTGTCGGTTGCCGCCAGCTTTTTGGCCGCGGCGAGCACGTCATCCTTGGGACTTGAGTCCGCCGCAAACAGCGAACCGGCCAATAGAGCAAGTGCGCCTAGCAATATGTTTCTTTTCATGTGGTGTCCTTTGTTTATCGAGTTGTGAGTTGCTGACCTGTAGGTTTGGTTAGTGGTTCACGGCCATGATCTGGCGCGAAACTTTCCCAAAAGGCAAGCAGGAACAGGCACGACGAATTCCGCGCCCGGTTCCTTTTTGCGCGGCGCGGTCGGTGACTGTCGCCCGCTTGATGTAATCAAGCCGTGGAAAATGGCGGTCCAACCAGGCATTGCCCAGCTCAAACAATGGCGCTTGTTTGCCGCCCCGAATGCCGCCGCCGCTCGACTCGCCGTATTCCGCATTCAAAGCGTCCGCAATTTCCATTCCTGCGATCACCCGGCCAAACGGCGCGAACGATTCGGGATCATGCGTGGCCGAATTGTCGCGTAAATTGATGAACACCTGCGTCGCGCGTCCATTGGGAACGGCAAAAGCGAAGGCGATGGTCCCACGCAAATTGGATTCAACGCGTGGGTCGTCCGGAAAGGTCCGCTCGCGCCACAGGCTCGATATCTTTGGATCACCGTTGATGCCGAATTGAGCCCAGCGTCCCCGGATTACCCGAAAGAAGCGGCCACCATCGTAATACCCGGCGCGAACAAGATTATAAAAACGATCCGCGCCACGCGGCGCCCAATCGCGGTGGACTTCGATCACCAGGTCGCCCCGGCTGGTTTCCAGGCGCACATCAAACCGCTCCGGCGCGCGTTGGTTCAACTCCGGTGCATCGGGATTGTGGAGCAAGGACGAGAACGGAGCGCGTTCGGCTGTTCGGCAGGAATTCAAAAGTGTCGCAGAGAGCATAAGAGCGAGTTTCAACCGCGCTTTCATTCTAAGGGCGCAACTTGAAATAACCGCGGGACTCCATATGTTATGCAGCGCATGGCTTTAGCCTCCCGAATCGCCGGCATTTCGGTTGGGCGGTTCTTGTCCGAGCAGGTTGTGGACGAAGAAATCCTGCAGACGCCGCTGAGTGATGGGGCTGGCAGCGCCATGGTTCGCCCCGGGAACCACCACGAGCTCGAAGTCCTTGCGCGCTTTGGTGAGCGCATCGACGAACCGAAAAGTCGATTCCGGCGGAACGTTGTCATCCAGCTCGCCGACGATCAACATGAGTTTGCCCTTGAGTTTCGCAGCGTTGTCGATGTTCGAGCACTGCGAATACCAGTTGTCCGCCGCATTACTCCAAACATCCGAATAACAACCCATCCATTGCTCATTCCAAGAGGCCTTGTCGAGACGGTTGTCATGGCAACCGGAGTTGGCGACGGCGGCTTTGTAAAATTCGGGATGGAAGAGGACGGCCGCGGCGGCGTTCTGGCCGCCGGCAGACGTACCGTAGATGCCCACGCGGGTAAGATCCATGTATGGATACTTGGCCGCCGCCGCCTTGATCCACAGAATTCGATCGAGAAAACCGGCATCCTTGAGGTTATGCCAGCAAATGTCATGAAATGCCTTGGAGCGAAACGCGGTACCCATGCCATCCATTTGGACCAGCACAAAACCTGCTTCCAGAAGCGAGTTGGTTCGCCGGCTGCCGCTGAAGGATTTTGGGACGTAAGCACCCTGCGGCCCCGAGTAGATGCTTTCGAGGATGGGATATTTCCTGGACGGATCAAGCTTGCGCGGGCGATTGATGACGCCCCAGATGTCGGTCTTGCCATCGCGCCCCTTGGCGACAAATACTTCCGGCGGCTCCCAGCCGCTTTCCTTCAGTTCAGAAATGTCAGCCCGTTCCAACTCGCACACCAAGCTCCCATCCGAAGTGCGGCGTAACTCGTGAACCGGCGGCGCGTCCACGCGACTGTAGGTGTCGATTATAAATCTCCGGTCGGGCGAATATTGAACCGTGTGGTTGCCGTCTCCCTGCGTCAGCGCCACCAGGCCGCTGCCGTCAAAATTGATGCGATAATAATGGATGAAATACGGGTCCTGATCCGCGTTCACCCCGCCAGCGCGAAACCAGATTTGCCGCTTGTCCTCATCGATCTTATCGAGCCCGCGCACAACCCACTCGCCTTTGGTGATCTGGTTTTTGATTTTTCCCTCCTTCTCATCCACGAGGTAAAAATGCCGCCAGCCGTCCATCTCGGAGACGTAAATCATCTCGTCGGTTTTTTCCAGCCAGTTTATCAGGTTGACGTTCAGGTTTTCCGTGTGAGCCGTCCAAATGAATGTTTTGGTCTTTTCATCCACGAGAGTGCGGACGGCACCCGTATCGCAATCCACTTCAATCACCCGCAGGCGCTGATGGCCGCGGTCTTCCTGCTCGTAGGCAAAATGGCGCCGGTCCAGGCTCCAGCGAAGGCGTGGCGTCTCGTACTCGTGCTCATAACGATCCATTTCGGGTTTGCGCTGCTTGCGATTGGCCGGGTCAAATACGTTAACTTCGTACCGGGTGAACTTGTCGCCCGCCTGGGCGTATGGTCGCGCCCGCATCACCGCCCGCCCGCCGCCGGACGGGGAGGATTGGATCAAATAGACTTCCTTGCGGTCGCCCGGTTCAATACGCCAGCCCACCAACGATTGCGAATTCGGCGACCACTCCAGCCGGCCGTAGGAGTTGCCTTCCTTGCCATCTTCGCTCAGTTGATATTCCTGACTGTCGGCTTTGGAGCGCACGAAAACATTGTGGTCGCGGACAAACGCCGTCCACTGTTCGTCCGGTGAACGCACCTCGCGCCCGGCTTCTCCCCGGCGTCCCCCACCCTGTTGACGGCCTGGAGCAGCCTGGTCCGCCTGGGCTTGCGGAGACAACCGGAGACTGTCCTCCACGGTGGACGTTTCATCCGCTTGGATGAAGGGCGAGGCATCGCCGTGCTCCGCGGTATCGGTCGAGGCCAACTGCTTTGAGGTCTGTGATCCAGGCATAGGCACACTGGCGGAAGCCTTGCCTTCCGCGACGGTGCATTCGTAAGAGCCTAAATCGCATTTCCAAGTTTTGTCGGCGGCCTTGAATTGGATGGCCCGCCCATCTTCAGTGAACTCGAGATCGGACAATGGCAGCCGGTCAGCCTTGAATTCCTGGCCCGCAGACTTGGACAGCGCGACGGCGAGTTTCTGATGATCGAACGCGGGCGCGCGTGTCCCTTTTTCCGCATCCACTAGAACGAATTCCCGCGAGCCGCCCCGCAGATCGTTGGTGTACCAGAACCGCGTGTCGCTTTGAAACCAATGCGGTGTGAGTCGGGATTTATAAACGCCCTGTTCCGGCGCTCCGAAACCGCCCCGCCGCTGCTGGGGGGACGCGGTGCTATTTCCGGCGCTTGGCTCCATTCCCGAGGCTGGTTTGGACATGCTGTTTTCCTGCGGACGGCTGCTGGACGACTGTGCCATCACTAATCCGGTCCAAACGCCAAGTAGCATCGTGAGCACTGCGAGCTTCTTTTGTCTCCTGCCAATTGTGTTGCGCATAAGCAGTACGAATAACAGTCGCTAACTTTGACCAAAACGGCTTTGAGACGTGAATCACCGCCGCCCGGCGAAACCGGTTCTCGAGCAAACTGATTTTCAATTCAAGTCGGTCTCGTTGCGCCAGTCCATGCTGAAAATCCACTCGTCAAAAACGGCCCTGCGCCTTTGCTTCGCTGCCGATTATGGTCGGAATGGTGTGTAACGCCAATCCACGTGGCTTTTGTACGCCATGGTTTCGTCCACGAGCGCGTAGAGGTCGGGGTCATAGCTTTTGAGGGCTTCGCGTGTGGTGATCGGCCGGTCGGCGTCATTGGGCGAACAGCCCTCGCCGGCGGCATCGAAGTAAGCATCAACACCCGCGGCCCAGTACTCGACACGGTCGCGTGCGGCCGGCGTGCCTTTCCAGCAACCCCGGCCCGCGGCAGCCTCGAAGATTTTTTGCAATCGCTGATCGAACTCGATATCGAGACGTTTGACGCGCATTTCGTATTGCTGGACGGCAAAGCCGCGATTATTCCAATTGGTATCCACGGGACGCAAGCCGGTGACTTGATAAAGGCCTTTGGCGAAAAGGTGCACCACCATGCATTCACCCGAGAATGGTTCCTTCGCCAGACCGAGAACATTTTCCTCCGGCACAACCATGAGCTTGAGTTGCGGTGTGTATTCGAGGAAACGCACCTCATCGAATTCCACGGAGTCCTTCATGCCGCTCATCTCCGGCAACTCACTGAGTTTCTCATCCCGGCCCAAAACGACCAGACGAGCGCCATCGGCGATCATGGCTTTGAGAATGTCGTGGCGGTAGGCGAACATTTTACGGATGGTGTCGTTTGCCTTGAGCAGCGCGGCGTCGCTGACTTTGGACGAACCGAGCACCGGGAATTCGCGCGCGTAAGTGAACTTGGTGTAGTAGGGAGCAAAATTAAACTTGGCCGGGGGCGAGATAACGCTGGGTTGGACACGCAAAGGTTGGTAATGCCAATCCTGCGCAGGCGTCAGGTTGAAGGTCTTCTTGATCAAGGCATACACCTCGGGATCATACATTTTAAGTTGTTCGCGCGTGTAAATGGGACCGTGATTCCAGTTGTTCGGACGTTCGCAGCCGAAATACATCGTGACCGTTTCGGCCCAGTATTCCGCCGGGTTGGAACCGGCATAGGTGTTTTTCCAAAGTCCCTGGTTGACGGCATGCTGGAAAGTTTGGCGCAACCGGCCGCGCCAATCGGGATCGATCCGCGAAAGCGCGGCGTCGATGGTATGGCAGAATTCATGCACGCCAATGCTTTCGTCGTCATAGCGGTCGATCGGCAGGTTCAGCAGGTTCTCCTCGCCGAAGCTGGTCACCGCCAGACCGCCGGTCCCCCGGACGCGCTCGTTCTGATACTCCGGATTACGTGAGTTTCGGTATTCAGGCATGTCGGTATAAACTTGGTCCTTGCCGATGATGATCAGGCGGGTGCCGTTGGTGACCATGGCTTGGAGAATGTCTGGCCGGGCCACGAGCAAGTGAGTGACGAGGTAGTAGGTGCGTTGAAGGGCTTCATCGGCGACTTCAGCCGAAGCCACAACCGCCATGCCATTGACATCGATGTATTTTTTATAAAATTTCCGGGCTGAATCCTGATCGCCGGACCGGACCTTTTGGTAAAAACTTTCCGGCGGCGGCGTCACTGGAGGTAGTTGAACCTCGCGTGAAGGCTGTGCCTGCGCGTGGCACACTGTGCTCGTAACCATCAGGCTCGCAGTGATCAGCAAAGAGGCGAGTTTCATATTGAAGTGGCTGTGGTCACGTTGGGGGGCTGCGCTCGGAAGCGCGCGTGGACCTGGCGGATCAATCCGAATTCGGAATGGCCTGAGCCCGAGAGAGCGGTGCAACCACCATGCTCCGCTGAAAGCGTTCGAGGATTGTGCGAGACATGAATGCCGGCGCGAAGTTGCATTTAGTAACACTAATCAGTGTGACTTTAGTAAAGGGCCAGATTGGCGCGCCGGGCCATGTGCGAAATGCACAGCAGGCTATCCGGTATCATCCCAAGGCTGAACTGGAGCAAATCAGGCAATGCCTCAGTATCGCGGGCGGCACGTAGAACTGAGTTTGCCCCACCTTGGTGAAAGATCCCGAATCGGTGACGACCCTGCTCAAACCAAAGCTTTTTTGTGCTCTGCGCTACGCTGTTCCCGGGCCGTTTCTATCGCTTCCCAGAGGCCCGACCGTGTGATCAGCCCGACGGGACACTCTGGGTTTTCGTGCGTTACCACTGGCAGGTTGCCGACGTCGTTGGCCGCAAACCGCTTGAGAATGGTGAACAGGTCTTCGTCTGGATAGGCCACGGAACATCCGTGGGACATCACTTGGTTGACCGGCATGGCCTGGCGTTTTTCCTCCTGTATCCGATGGATGGCCAGCAGCGTTATCCGCCCAGATAGCTTGTTTTGTTCCACCACTGGCAAGCTGGCCAAGCCGTAATCCCCCATCAAACCCATGGCCTCGCCCACGGGCGCGTCGGCTTTGACATAGACCGGGAAGTGGATCATGACATCGGCGGTTTCGACGCGCCGGAGCACAATCGGCTCGAACTCGTCGGCATGGAAAGGCGAGTCAAGACGGGTACTGACCTGGGCCGGGAAAATGGTTCGTTTTCCCGAAAGAATGAATGCGGTGACGACGGCAAACATGGCCGGGGCCAGCAGACCGTAGCCTCCCGTCATCTCGGAGATCATGATGATCGTCGAAATCGGCGCTTTGGCGGCGGCGGCAAAGAAAGCGATCATGCCAACGATCGCGTACGTGCCGGGATGCGGCACTAGGGACGGGAAGAAATAAGCTGCACCATAGCCGAAGGCACCACCAAACATCCCGCCGGTAACCACGCTCGGACCAAAGATGCCGCCGGAATTGCCCGAGCCCAACGTCAGGGACGCTCCCAGGATTTCGGCCAATGCGGCTAGAAACATGAGCAGAGGCGGCAATACCTCGACATTCTGTGAAATGGCAAATTGCGCCCAGCCGTAGCCGGTGCCGAGAACCGGCGGAATCGCGAGGCCAACCATGCCGGTGCAGAAGCCGCCGATGCCGGCGGAAAGCCACAATGGAAATTGCTTGAAAAAATGTTCAATGCGGAAATAAACAGCGAACAAGAACCTTGCCAACAGTGCGCAGCCAACTCCCAGGAGCGCAAACAGAACCAGGGACAACGGGTTGGAGAACTCCGTTGCCTGCGATGGAGTGGCGAACACCGGCTCAAATCCAGTGGCGGCTCCGGAAATCGTGTAACCGATTACGGCAGCCACCAACCCGGGCACGAGCGCTTCCACCTCGAAGTCCTCCGTGTAAAAAATCTCGGCGGCAATGATCGCGCCCGCCAGCGGAGCTTTGAAAATCGCGGCGATACCAGCACCCAAACCGGCGGCGAGCGCGATATTGCGCTCACGCGCGGTTAGTTTCAGCGCGTCGGCAATGCTGGCGCCGGCGGCGGCCCCGATCTGGGCGATCGGTCCTTCCCGCCCCGAAGTCAGACCGCCGCCAATGGTGATGGCGGAGGTGATCAGCTTGAAGATTGAGGTTTGGAATTTGACCTTTTCGTTGTTATGAAATGCTCGAATCGCGGCGTTTGTGCCGATGCCTGCGGTTTGAGGCGCAAATTTCCAAGTCAACCACCCGCCAATCAGACCCGTTGCTCCCGTGATCAACGGAAGCAACAGAGGTCGGCTCATGTGAAAGGAATATTGCCCCGTGCCCCCTTCTCCGCCGGGAAGCGGCGGCGTGTAGCCAACGATCGATCCGAGCAAAAAATGCGTGATGAAGTTGATCAACCACGTCAGCGCCAGAGCGCCAAGGCCAGCGGCGATGCCAATCAGAATGCCGATAAACCCCCATTTTCGAAGGAAAGTGGCTCCTTCACCAAGCTCCGGAATCTGTCGCAGCCCGCGCCGCTGCAAAATTCGCTTCCACATAATCAAATTCAAAGCGACCGGTTGAGCGAGGCTTCTGCCGGGCCTCACTGACGCGTCCGCACATCCATAGTAGCGTTAATAGCAATAATGTCATTGCAGGATTTCGCCGCATATCTCATAGCCTCCGGGTAGTACGGGCGACCCACCGGTACTGTCGGGCCAGTGGCCACGGGTTCGTTTCAGCGGTTGCAGCCAGCGCAAACGGAATCGCTGCGCCGCACAGTCTGCTCTCTGCTCTCCTACGCCAGTATTTCCCGCACAACGCGCCCGTGCACATCAGTCAAGCGGTAATGGCGGCCTTGGAATTTGTAGGTGAGTTTCTCGTGGTCAATGCCGAGTTGATTGAGGATGGTCGCCTGGAGATCGTGCACGTGTACCGGGTCCTGGACGACGTTGTAGCCGTAATCATCAGTGGCGCCAAAAGTCAGGCCGGGTTTGATGCCGCCTCCGGCAAGCCAGGCGGTGAAGCAGCGCGGGTGATGGTCGCGGCCATAATCCGTCGCGGTCAATTTGCCTTGGGAATAATTGGTCCGGCCAAACTCGCCGCCCCAAACCACCAACGTGTCGTCCAGCAAACCCCGTTGCTTGAGATCGGTAATGAGCGCGTAACCGGCCTGGTCCACGTCCTTGCTCTCTTTGCGGATGGCGTTGGGCAGATTGCCATGGTGGTCCCAGCCGGGATGATAGAGTTGGATGAAGCGCACGTCGCGCTCTGCAAGCCGGCGCGCGAGGAGGCAGTTCGCCGCGAAGGTGCCGGGGTTCTTCGCCTCCGGCCCGTAAAGTTCGAAGACGCTTTCGGGCTCCTGCGAAATATCCATGACGTCCGGCACGGAAGTTTGCATGCGATAGGCCATTTCGTATTGGGCCACGCGTGAGTTGATTTCCGGATCGCCGAGGTCCTGGAATTGCAGCGCATGCAATTCCGCCAGACGATCCAGCATCTTGCGCCGGCTCGCGCCGGAGACCCCGTCGGGATTCGCCAGATAGAGCACGGGGTCCCTGCCCGACCGGAATTGCACGCCTTGATGAATGCTTGGCAGGAAACCGTTGCCCCAAAGTCGGGCGTACAAGGGCTGATCGATGCGGTCCTTCGAAATCAGCACGACGAACGCGGGCAGGTTCTGATTGGCGCTGCCTAGGCCGTAGCTAAGCCAGGCGCCCATCGACGGGCGGCCAGCCAATTGCGAACCGGTCTGGAAAAATGTGATTGCCGGATCATGGTTAATGGCTTCGGTGTGGAGCGATTTGACGAAGCAAAGTTCGTCCGCCATTTTCGCTGTCCACGGCATCAACTCGCTGATCCACGCGCCGCTTTGGCCGTGTTGAGCGAATTTGAAGATCGAGCCGGCGATCGGCAGCGTGGCTTGGTTGGCTGACATGCCGGTCAACCGCTGACCCATGCGCACGCTGGCGGGCAAGTCCTGCCCGTTCATTTTGTTGAGCAGCGGCTTGTAATCGAAAAGGTCCATCTGCGACGGGCCGCCGCTCATGAACAAATAGATGATGCGCTTGGCTCTGGGAGCGAAGTGCGGTGAATCCAGAATCCCTTTGAATGGATTGGCCGCGGCGGGAACCGCGCCGGACGCGTCGCCTCGCATCAGCCCGAACAAAGCGGCCCCGCCAAGACCCAGCGCAAAGCGCCCGAAGAAATCCCGGCGGTTCATTTCGAAGTTGACGTGCGCGCAGTTCATCGTCGCATCACCGCTTCATCGTGGTTTAGCACAGCCTCGCTCAGAATCGTTGCGGCGGCAAGATCCGCGTACTGGATGGACGGATCACGTTTGCTCTCGCCGACGGCCAGCAGCTTCGCCGCGGCCTGATCATCGCGTTCATAAAGCGCGCGCTGTTCCTCGAAAAGTTCCTTGAGTACTTTCGTTTCCCTCGCGCTCGGGCGGCGTCCAGTCGCGACACGGAAAACCCAGGTAACCTCGTCTTCAAGGTTTTTACCGCCGTGTTTGAGCATTCGCTCGCCAAGTTGGCGGGACGCTTCCACGATTTGCGGGTCGTTGAGCAAAGTCAGCGCCTGTAGCGGCGTGCTCGTGGTCTGGCGTCGCACGGTGCAGACATTGCGTTCGCTCGCATCGAACGCAATCATCGCGGGAGGCGGGACTGTGCGCTTCCAAAACGTATAGAGGCTACGGCGATAGAGGTCCTCGCCTTTGCCTTGGTCATACTTTGGCGCGCCCATCGCTTTTTCCTCCCAGAGCCCTTCCGGTTGATACGGTTTCACACTTGGGCCACCGAGCTTTTCGACGAGCAACCCGCTGACAGCCAGAGCCTGGTCGCGCAACATTTCGGCGGTGAGCCGCCGAGCGGATGCGCGCGCGAACAATTCGTTGCCCGGATCGCGCGTGAGCAACTCGGGACTGGCGCGCGAGGATTGCCGGTACGTGGCAGACATGGCCATGAGCTTGAGCAGGTGTTTCATGTCCCAGCCGTTGTTCACGAATTCGTTCGCCAGCCAATCGAGCAACTCAGGATGCGTGGGAAAAGCGCCCTGACGCCCGAAATTGTCACTGGTTTCCACAATGCCGCGGCCAAACATCATCTGCCAGGCGCGATTTACGATCACTCTGGCTGTCAAGGGATTGTCGGGCGCGAGCAACCAGCGCGCCAGGCCGAGGCGATTGGTCGGCTCGCCGATGGGAAACGGCGGCAGCGTGGCGGGCGTGTTGGCAAAGACCTCGTCGCCCGGCGCGTCATAGGCACCGCGTTTGAGGATGAATGCCCGGCGCGGTTGCGGTGTCTCCTGCATCACCATCGCCTCGGGAATGGAATTGACCAACTTGCTTTGTTCCTCGCGGAGTTTGTGGAGGTCACCCCCGAGTTCGAGAGCGGGCGAAAAAATGTTGGCGACATAATAATCCAGCAGACCTTCTCGTTGCGCGGCATTCAGGCGTTCCGGCGGGCTGTTCCAAGCTTCGGTGAAATCCGCGCGATTGGCCAGTTCCGCAACTTCAAGCGCGGTTAGCTGGCGATTGAAAATGCGAAAGTCATCAACTTTGCCGTCCTTGAACCCATTGTCACGAAAACGAAATCCAATCGCGAGATCGGGTTCACCACCGTCGTAGGTGATGTCTTTGAATAATCCGTCGCGGACGATTTCCAACGGCACCGACTCACCATTAATGTAAATGTGCACGCCCTCGGCGCGGCTGGAACTGTCGTAGGTTGCAGTCACATGAACCCATTCATTGGTCGGCACGGGTTGCCGGGTAATTACTTTCAGCGAATTCGCCGGCCACGTGTGGTGCAATCCGAATGCGACGCGGCCATCCTCCAGCAGCAACTCGTAGCCGCGGCTCGCGGCATCAATGGGTGCCTTGCTGTGATGCACCACGACGAAGCGGGGCGCGTGGGACGGCGTTTGCAGCCAGAGGGCCAGCGAGAACGGATCTCTGCGGGTAAAGTGGCCAAGTCCCGGAAAGGTAAAACCATTTTCACCGCTTAGCTCGACACATTGGCCGTTCTTACCGGGCACAAGCCGCGGGTTCTCCATGGCGAGGGCGGATTTGGAAGAATCAATCGCATTGGCGACATGATTGGAAACGATCTCGTCGAAGGCAAAGGAACCGATTAGCCCGGGGATCGCGGGCTTGGCGGGCTTATTGGCCAGCCATGATTCAAAGCCGGCTTGCGCCTGCGTCCGCAAGTCCTTGAGTTGCGATTCTTTTTCGCTGATTTTGCGGTGGAGTTCGGCGAGCTGGGCGTCCGTCGCAGCATCTGAAAGCAACAGTGTTGGCACCGGCATTGCGCCGGTGAAATAACTGGTCTGGCCGGATTCATCGATGTTCTGAAAGAACGCGAAGAGCGAATAGAAGTCGCGTTGCGTGATGGGGTCGAACTTGTGATCATGGCAGCGCGAGCATTCAAAAGTCAGCCCTAGAAACGCGGTCCCGAACGTGTCCACGCGGTCCACCACGTAGGCGACCCGGTATTCCTCTTCAACAATGCCGCCTTCTTCGTTCTGCATGTGGAGCCGGTTGAAAGCCGTGGCCAGCCGTTGCTCACTGGTCGGGTTCGGCAACAGATCACCGGCGAGTTGCCAGGTGATGAACTGATCGTAAGGCAGGTTTTGATTGAAGGCCTTGATCACCCAATCGCGCCACGGCCACATCGGACGAAAGCGATCCATCTGGTAACCATGCGTATCGGCATAACGGGCGAGGTCGAGCCAATCGACGGCCATGCGCTCTCCATAACGCGGCGAGGCCAGCAAACGATCCACCACCGTCTCGTAAGCGCCCGGCGATTTGTCCGCGAGAAAGGCGTCGATCTCCGCCAGCGTCGGTGGCAGGCCGGTCAAGTCGAGCGTCACTCGACGTAGCAAAGTTTCGCGACGCGCTTCCTTCGAGGGCTTCAGCCCCTCCTCTTCCAAACGGGCCAGAATGAATTGATCGATGCCATTGCGCGCCCAGTTTTTCTGTTGCGTGGCCGGCATGGCCGGCCGGCCGCGCGGTTCGAGCGCCCAGTGCCGGCTCCATTTCGCGCCCTCGTCCACCCAGCGTTTGAGGAGCTCGATCTGTTCCGCCGTCAGTTTGCGATTCGACTTGGGGGGCGGCATTATTTCCTCGGGATCGGTGCTGCTGATCCGGCGCACCAATTCGCTCTCGGCACTCTTCCCGGGAACGATCACCGCCATGCCATCCTTGACCCGGAACGCGCCTTCCTTCGTGTCGAACCTGAGCTTTGCCTTGCGCGCCTGTTCATCCGGTCCGTGACATTGGTAACAATTGTCTGAAAGAATCGGGAGAATCTCGCGGCTGAAATTGACCGGTTTCCGGGAAATCTTGACGGGGGCGGCGCGAAGGGGAAACACAAACAGGCACAGCGTAATCGCCAACGACGCGCGAACGCCGAAATTGATCTTACGTCCGGTGATTTGCATCTTCGCGACTTTGGACCTTTGCTTCAAATTCATCCGCCGACGCGCGGATTCCTGGACCAGTGGTTCTGAAAGATAGGATATTCGCCCGCTGGATGGGCAAAGCAAGGGTTTTGGGGCAGCCGCGCCTGTTTGTTGCCGGGACAGTGTCCCCCGGATGCTTTCGGGATTGCCACCTCACTTCACGGAGGGCAGCACTATTTTCCATTTTTTCTGCTTGCAACGAGGCGTTTCTTTGTTATTTTCCTCGTTCCCTTGAAAGGGAACAGCTTTATGGCAAAATTTTGTGAATTAACAGGCACGGGTCCGATGAAGGGCAGCCACATCTGGCGCAGCGGCAAAGCCAAGAAAAAGGGCGGCATCGGCACGCACATCACCGCGATTACCAAGCGGCGTTTCATGCCGAACCTCCAACGCGTCAAGGCGGTCGTCAATGGCGAAGTCCGCTATATTCGCGTCACCGCCAATGCGATCAAAAAGGGCCTGGTCGTGAAGGCGCCAAAGCGCAAATGGCAGAAGCCGGAAGCCAAGGGCGCAGGGGCGGCAAAGGCGTAGAGCGCCTCAGACGCTTCCACGTCCCAAAAGTTACTTTCCCTTCATGCGCTTCATCGTGGCGCGTTTGACTTCGCGTTCGGAATCGCGCTTCTTTAAGTCTTCGCGCTTGTCGAACTGCACTTTGCCCTTGCCGACAGCAAGGGCGACCTTCACGCGGCCATTTTTCCAATAAAACGACAGCGGGAACAGCGCGTTCCCTTTTACTGAGCTCAGACCGAACAGTTTGCGAATCTCAGCCTTGTGCAATAACAGCTTTCTGGGGGCCTTGGGCTGGTGATTCTGGCGGTTCCCGAAGGTGTATTCCTCAATGTGGGCGTTGTACAAAAAGACCTCATCCTTTTCGACCCGCGCAAACGCATCCGCGATCTGCCCCTTGCCAGCCCGCAACGATTTCACCTCCGTGCCATGTAGAACGATCCCCGCCTCAAATGTTTCGAGGATATGATAATCATGCCGCGCCTTGGAATTAGTCAGAATATCAGCCATTGCCATCGCGAGAAAAGGAAGCCGAAAGTCCAAGGTCCAAGGTCAAAGCATGCTGGATGGAAGGCCGTTGGTAACTCAAAGTCATAAATGTTAACGGGTGGAAGATAGCGCCCGACTCATGCGGCCGGCAAGAACGGTATGCCGCAGGAGGGCGTCCACCAAGGCCTGAAAGCTCCAGCGCGACCTGGCGTGTGAAGGCGGGAGGCGGGCACCCCGTCCCGCGTTGGGAACTAATGCTTCTTCCGCTTCTTGGTATGCCCGGTGGCCTTTTCGACATCGGCCATTTCCGGCATTTCCCAGCCGACCTTTTCTTCAATGATCTCGGCCAGGGCGATATCGGCAGCGCCCATGTTGGCTGTATCGGCAATCAGTGGCCGGCTGCTGGAGCCGCCACCGGAATTGAGCTGCCGGACACGGCGCGATACCAGGTTTATCAGAACGTTGGGGTTGCCAACCTTCTCCAATGCTTTCCTGCAAAGTTCAGAGTTCAAAATTTTATCCCATTATCCACTAGAGCCGGTCATTTTACTGCTCATTCGGCCCGGCGCAAGAGAAAAAACCAACAAAAAAACCAGCCAACCAGCCTAAAACGAGCGCATCCGCCTGGGCGCCACAGGACGCGGCCGGCTCAAATCTGCTGATTTTCCCGATTAGAGCCAATACCCCATGGCGGGAACGGGGAAAGTGCGTTTTGTTCTGGTGTCAGCGGGCGCGCTTTGCAACAGAATATCAAAAACAACTGTTATGGACACTAAATCACAAGCCGAACACTTGGAGGATACGGCGCAGAATACTCTCGAGAACTTCCACGAGACCAGCGAGGAAATCCAAAACCGCCTGGGCGAGTTTTGGGAAACGAGCAAGGAACGAGCGGCGTCCTGTGCCCGGGCGACGGATCAAGCCATTCGTGAGAACCCCTGGCAGGCAGTGGGTATTGCTTTGGGCGTCGGTCTGCTTTTCGGATTGCTGCTCTCCTCCCGCAGTGGCAGAAATACCGACGAGGATTGAGACTTGCCTGCCCATGGGCGGCGACCCGCCGACCGGAACGGAGAGCGGGCACTGAAGGCAGGCGTGAATGCTCGTGGGCTTCCGTACGGCCAGCGGCCCTACGGCACGGGCGGGTCGCCCGTGCTACCCCTCTATTTTTGCCCCTGCGTCTGAAGTCGTGCCGCCGTTTCTTCAGCCTGGCGCATCACTCGCAAAATGTTCAGTCCGGCCACTTTTTTGATATCCTCGCGCGTGTAACCACGCCGCATCAATTCCGCCAGCAGCGCAGGGTAGCAGGAAACATCTTCCAAGCCGTCGGGCGGACCTTCAAAACCATCGTAGTCGCCGCCGACTCCGACGTGATCAATCCCAGCCACTTTGCGGATGTGGTCGATGTGGTCCGCCACATCGTTGAGCGCGGCTGCATGCGGCAAAGGATTCGCCACGTCCCAGTTCTCCATGGCCGCTTTCACCTTTTCAGGTGCGTCGGGATAAAGTTTCTCCAGCCTGTCCCGTTCCGCTTTATGCAATGCCGCGTGCGCCCGCGCGCGTTCCGTCAGGTACTGTGGCAGGAAGGTTGCCATGACAATGCCGCCATTGGCCTGGACCATCTTGAGCACGTCGTCCGGAACATCGCGGGGATCGTCGCACAATGCCCGCGCGGATGAGTGTGAGAAGATGACCGGCGCCTGGCTTACTTTAATTGCGGCGCGCATGGTTTCCGCGGAGACGTGCGAGAGATCCACCAGCATGCCGAGACGGTTCATTTCACGGACAACATCTTCGCCGAACGGAGTCAAGCCGTGGTGTTTGGGCTCATCGTTGGCGGAATCCGCCCAATCCACATTCCTGATGTGCGTGAGAGTCATGTAACGAGCGCCGAGCGCGTAGGTCGTCCGCAAAATGGCCAGCGAATTGTCGATCGAGTGGCCGCCTTCCATGCCGATAAGAGAAGCAATCTTCCCCGCGCGATGGATGCGTTCAACGTCCGCCGCAGTGAGGGCCAGTTCAAAAGTTTCCGGGTAGCGCGCCATCATTTGATGGACGACATCGATCTGCTCCAGGACAGCCCGGACAGCGACTGACCCAATCAAGGTGGACGGAACATATACCGACCAGAATTGACCACCCACACCGCCGGCGCGCAAGCGGGGAATGTCCGTAGCCATTGGAGGCTTCAGCTTGCGCGTGTCACCGGCGAGATCGATGCCATTCAGGTCGTCGTTGGCGCGCTTGCGGTATTGCCACGGCACATCGTTGTGCCCGTCGATCAAAGGCGTTTCCCGCAGGATCTGCCTGACCTCGGCGATTTGTGCATCCGTGGGTTTCAAGGTTTCCACCTCCGCAGTGCGCCCAATACAAGCCACTCCAAATGAGAGTGCGAGTCCGAGCAGGAAAAGGAAACCCGGGTGTCTCGTGCTGGCAAGGACGTTGCAGCGGCATGAATGCCGCGCTCCTTTGGCTGTAGCGCCATCATGCTCGGAAATATCCGCTTGGGCATGGGTTTTTCTTTGGGCCTTGGTCATTGGCCATTGATCATTCTCAAGTTATTCCTCGCTGCTGCTCAAGCGCGCCAGGACGCTCAAATCCTCCAGCGTGGTAGTGTCGCCCTTGATCTCGCCACCGGAGGCGATCTGCTTGAGCAAACGCCGCATGATCTTCCCTGAACGGGTCTTGGGCAGCGCTTCGGCGAAACGGATATCGTCGGGTTTGGCCACCGGGCCGATTTCCTTGGCGACGTGGTTGCGGAGTTCGTCGCGCAATTTTTGGTCGGCGGTCACGCCGCCTTTCACGGTCACAAACGCGACCAGCGCCTGGCCTTTCAAGTCGTCCGGACGGCCCACGACCGCCGCTTCGGCCACCTTGTGGTTGCTGACAAGCGCGCTCTCCACTTCGGCCGTCCCGATGCGGTGCCCGGCCACGTTCAACACGTCGTCGATGCGGCCGACAATCCAAAAATAGCCGTCCTTGTCCTGGCGGCAACCGTCCCCGGTGAAGTAGCTGCCCTTCACCTCGCTCCAGTAAGTGTCGCGATATCGCTGCATGTCGCCCCAGATGCCGCGCAACATGCTCGGCCACGGCTTGCGAATGACCAGTTTGCCGCCGCTGTTCCTGGGAACGGCTTTACCCTGGTCATCCACGACTTCCGGCAGCACACCGAAGAAGGGCAGCGTTGCCGTGCCGGGCTTGGTGGGCGTCGCCCCCGGCAAGGGTGTGATCATGATTCCGCCAGTTTCCGTTTGCCACCAGGTATCGACGATCGGGCACCGTTTGCCGCCAATGACTTCGTGGTACCAAATCCACGCCTCCGGATTGATCGGCTCACCGACAGTTCCCAGCAAACGCAATGAGCTCAGGTTGTGTTTCCTGGGCCACTCCGTCCCCCATTTCATGAATGCGCGAATGGCGGTTGGGGCGGTGTAAAGGATCGTCACGCCGTATTTTTCGACGATTCGCCAGAAACGATCGGGTTCGGGGAAATTCGGCGCGCCCTCGTACATCAGGCTCGTGGCGCCATTGGCGAGCGGGCCATAAACGACGTAACTGTGCCCGGTGACCCAGCCGACGTCCGCCGTGCACCAATACGTGTCCATGGCTTGCAGATCGAAAACGTACTTGCTCGTCATCTTGGCGCCCAGCAGGTAGCCGCCCGTTGTGTGGAGAATGCCCTTGGGCTTGCCGGTGGAACCGCTCGTGTAGAGAATGAACAAGGGAGCCTCGCTGTCCATTGGTTCCGCGGGGCAATCAGCACTGACGTTGTCCATCTCGCGATGCCACCAGACATCCCGGCCTTCCTGGATGTGGATCCCGTTGTTGGCCCGACGCAGCACGATGACTTTCTGAATGGTTTTGGCCAGCACTTCACCGCTGGCATTCTGAATTCCCAAGGCATCGTCCACGTTCTGCTTGAGGGGCACGATTGCGCCGCGCCGAAATCCCCCGTCCGCAGTGATGACCAGCTTCGCCTGGCAATCGTGGATGCGGTCAGCCACCGATTGCGCGCTGAAACCGCCAAAGACGACCGAATGGACCACGCCGATGCGAGCGCAGGCCAGCATGGCAATCGCCGCTTCCGGGACCATGGGCAGATAGATGATGGCGCGATCGCCTTTTTTCAGCCCGTTGCGTTTGAGGACATTCGCAAAAAGGCAAACCTCGCGGTGGAGCTGCTTATAGGTGAGCGTGCGCTCCTCGCCGAGAACGCCGGTGCCGGCGGGCTCGCCTTCCCAAATCAGGGCCGCTTTATTCGCCGTGATGGTGTTCAGGTGCCGATCCAGGCAGTTATAACTGACATTCAACTTCGCGCCCACGAACCATTTCGCGAATGGCGCCTTCCATTCCAGGACCTTCTTCCAGGGCTTGAACCAGACCAATTCTTCCTTGGCTTGTTTGCCCCAGAACTTCTCGGGAGAGTTCACCGATTCATTGTACAGCTTGCGGTACTGGGCCATCGACTTTATGTGCGCCTGGGCGGCAAACCCCTTGGGGGGCGGAAACACGCGATCCTCGTGTTGAAATGATGAAATATTGGCGGGCTGGTTGTTCGCTAGCATAAGATTATCCGGGCTTCAGCGACGAGAGTTTATGTACGCGGGCGGCATGGCGTCAATCTGTCAATTAGCGGAAGGTGGAACCGGCGGCTCCGACTCCGTCGAAGAAAGTCACCCAAATAAGTGATGGCAAAACCACCCTCCATTGGGTAATTTTCTGACATGTTCACCTGCACCAGAATCATGGCGCCCCGGCTTGCCGGCCGGCCGGCCCATCCCAGAAATCGCGCCTCTGGCTTCCGCGCATTCACTCTCATCGAACTGCTGGTGGTAATCACGATCATTGCAATCCTGGCGGCGATGCTGCTGCCAGCGTTGACGAAGGCCCAGTTAAAGGCCAAACAAACGACCTGCATCAATGGCCTCAAACAATTGAGCCTGGGCACCCTGCTCTACCTGGGCGAGAACGCGGATACCTTTCCCGGGTGCGCGTCCAGAAACACCTACGGTTTCCAGGTTGACGACTGGATCTACTGGCGCAATCAGGCTCCCTACCCCCTGAGCGCGAGCCCAATCTTCGTGACCATTGGCGGCGGCGCGACCACCAACTTGTTCCGTTGCCCGCTGGACCGGAACGATACCTGGCGCAACCAATCCAGCCCGCCTTATCCATGCAGTTACACGATGACCAGTTACGATGCGGTCGGAGGCGTAAATGTGCACGGGTTGACGTCCCTGCCCAATGCGCCGTTCAAGGTGAGCAATGTCCGCAATGGCTCCACGAAAATCCTGCTCGCCGAAGAAGTGGCCGCCCAGACTCCAGCGGACAACCCGGACCCAAGTTACACTGCGGTGATTGACGATGGCCGCTTTCTGCCGAACAGCAATCGCCTCACGTGCCGCCATAACAAGAAGGCGGATGTCGGTTTTGTCGATGGCCATGTGACGCCAGTTTTGTGGACCTTTGGCACCAACATCCTCAACTCGGCGGCAGATCAGTAGAACGAACTGCGGATGGAAAATTGGCGGAGCATGCAGCTTTGGTTTGGGAGCGATCCCCTCCCAAGGCCGGAGGAGGAGGTTGGGATTAAGAGAATGCTGAGATCGATCTTGGCCGTTTTGTTCCTTGCGTCGAGTGCTCTCTCCGGCGGAGCCGAAGTGCCGTACACCCCGCCGGTTTCGCCGCGGATGGTCATTAATTTCAATCCCGGCTGGAAATTCATCCGGCAAGAAGTGACAAATGCAGAGCAGGCCGGGTTCGACGATTCGGATTGGGTGGCCGTGAGCACGCCGCATACTTATAACGACACGGACACGTACGACGAAATCATCAGCCACAGCGGCGGTGAGCGGCATCAATACACCGGGGTTGCCTGGTATCGCAAACATTTCAAACTCCCCGCCAGCGCCAAAGATGGAAAGGTCTTTCTCGAATGCGAAGGATTGAAACAAGCCGGTCGTTTCTGGGTGAACGGCAAGTTCGCCGGGAAATATGAAAACGGCATCACTCCGCTGGGGCTGGATCTCACCGGGTTGGTGAATTTCGGGGACACCGAGAATGTCATTGCCGTCAAGGTGGACAATAGCAATGACTATAAGGAGGAGGCGACCGGAGTGGAATTCGAGTGGATGGGACGCGCGTTCAACCCGAATTACGGCGGATTGAACCACAACGTTCGGCTGCACCTGACGGGCAAGGTTTATCAAACGCTGCCACTCTATGAAAACCTCAAGACCTCGGGCATCTATGTTTATGCGTCGGACTTCGATTTTGCCAAAAAGGCCTGCGACGTGACGGTGGAGGCGCAAGTGCGAAATGAGTCGGATGAGCCGCAGTCCATTACTTTGTCGGCGGTGATTGTGGACGCGGACGGCATCACGCGCGCGACGCTGACGGGCGATACTTCGGATTTGGTCAATGGGCAAACGGAAGTGATCAAGGCCGCGGGGCGGCTGGCCAACGCCCATTTTTGGGAGATCAACGATCCGCAACTTTACGATGTTTATTCGGTGCTGACGGTGAATGAGAAAGTGGTCGATGTTTGCAAGGTTCACACGGGTTTCCGGAAGGCGGAATTCAAAGGCGGCGCAGGCACGGGCGGGGTGTGGCTCAATGGACATTTCGTTTACCTGACCGGTTACGCGCAGCGTTCGAGCGATGATTGGGCTGGACTGGGACAGGCCTATCCCGACTGGATGCATGATTTCAACGCGGAACTGATTCGGAGCACGCACGCCAACTACATCCGCTGGATGCACATCACGCCCCAGCGCGTGGATGTCTCCGCCTGTGATAAGTTCGGTTTAATCCAGATTTGCCCGGCGGGCGACAAGGAAAAGGACGTTTCGGGCAGGCAATGGGAGCAGCGCATGGAAGTGATGCGCGAGGCCATGGTTTATTTTCGGAACAGCCCGAGCATCCTGTTCTGGGAAGCGGGCAACAACGGCGTCACGCCCGAACACCTGCGGCAGATGGTTGAGTTGCGCAAGCAGTGGGACCCGAACGGAGGCCGCGCGATGGGCTGCCGGACCTTGAATGATCCGGGGGCGACGCCGATTGCCGAGTATTTCGGCGTGATGATTGGCCAGGACCCGCGCACCGACAAACTCCAAGGGCCCACGAACCAGTTCCGCGCGTATAGCGGCGAGCGCCGGGACCGGGCGCCGCTGATCGAGACGGAGGATTTTCGCGATGAGGCGGCGCGGCGGTTTTGGGATGATTATTCGCCGCCCCATTTTGGATTCAAGCCCGGCCCGGATGACACTTACCATTGGAATTCCGAAACGTTTTGCCTGGCCGCCGCGGCCCGTTACCACGATTACTTCATTAACCGGATTTGCAACGCCGATCCCGCGCGCTCAAAATGGTCCGGCTACGCCTCAATCTACTGGTCGGATTCCAACGCGGACGGACGGCAGGACAGCAGCGAGGTTTGCCGGGTGAGCGGCAAGGTCGATTCCGTGCGCCTGCCCAAAGAGGCGTATTACCTCTATCGCGTGATGCAAAGCGAAGTGCCGGACCTTCACATCATCGGGCACTGGACTTATCCAGGCAACACGGTAAAAACGATTTACGTGGCCGCGAACCATTGCGATTCGGTCGAATTGTTCGTGAATGGAAAATCCAAAGGCACGAACCCAATGCCCACCAATGGATACATATTTGCGTTTCCAGCCATTCAGTTCGAAGCCGGGACGATCAAGGCCGTCGGCAAATCAAATGGCGAAACGGTCGCGCAGCACGAAATCCAAACCGCTGGCACGCCGAAAGCGTTGAAATTGACCGCGCACACCGCTCCAAGCGGCTTGCGAGCTGACGGCGCGGATGTGGCATTGTTCGATGTCGAAGTCGTGGATGCCGGGGGCTGGCGTTGTCCGACCGACGAGGCGCGGGTCGATTTCCGGCTCGAAGGGCCGGCCATCTGGCGAGGCGGTTACAACAGCGGCAAGCCCGGTTCCGTGAATAATCCTTTCCTGGACACCGAGTGCGGCATCAACCGGGTGGCAATTCGCTCGACCCGGGAGCCGGGTGCGATAACGCTCACGGCGACCCGGGCGGGATTGGAGTCGGCGACGGCCCGGTTGATAAGCATGGCCCCAAAGGATTGAACGGTGGCTCTGAAACGCCCGAATGATGCGGGGACAAGTTGCCCCCGCGCCCCACAATACGCCCTCGGACTCGAAATGCGATGACACAATTCGCTTGCCCTCAAGAAGGGGCCGTTTAAGCTCGGCTGATGTTTAGTTTTGACGGTTTGAACAAAGCCGGCTCTGCGGAGAGCGGCCGCGAAATGAAACCGGGTGCCGGGGGTGCTTACGCGAAAACTTCGCGCGCGTGGGCCTGCCTCAAGCTGGCGCTCGCGGGTTTGCTTTTCGCCGTCTGCGCGGCCAACTCCATGGCCACATCCATAACCGAATACTCGCTCAGCCCGATCATTGCGACGCCGACAACGATCGTTTCAGGCCCGGACGGCCGGCTTTGGTTTGCGGAGTTCTCCGGGATCAGTGGAGGCTATGCCAATGACATCGGCCGCATTACCACCAATGCCAGCCTGACGACGGGAACGACCGTGACGAATTTTCCGATTACAACCCCGGTGAGTTCGGCGTTCGGTATCACCGTGGGAGCCGATAACAACTTGTGGTTCACGGAGTATGACGCCAACAAGATTGGGTGCATGAATACGAACGGAACCATGCTCGGGGAGTTCACCCTCCCGACGCCGACGAATCACCCCATGGGCATCATTCGCGGTCCCGATAACAACTTGTGGTTCACGGAACGCTACACCGGCAGGATTGGGACGATCACAAACTACCCGACATTTATCCCCGGCCAGTTTATCACCAACAGTTCGCATCTTTTTGTGGAAATCGCGACCTCGACGAACCTCAGCCTTCCCTCCAACCTCGCGAATGGGCCGGATGGAAACATCTGGTTTACGGAGAACGGCATTGGGGTGGGCCGGATCGCCCGGGTGAATGTTCAGATGGTTCATAACGTGCTCAACCTGGGGCAGGTCCCGGGCAGCAACACAATCGTTGAATTCCAACTGTCCAATTCAAACAGCCAGCCCTTTGGTATTACGGCAGGTCCGGACAGCGCGCTTTGGTTTACCGAATACGCGACCAACGTCATTGGCCGCATTCCCGTCAATGCCACCAACAGCGCCAGCATTATCGAGTACGTCACCCCGTCGATCAACTCCGCGCCGTATGGCATCACTTTGGGAAAGGATGGGAACCTCTGGTTTGCGGAATCGGGCGTCGGACAGATTGGCCGGGTGGTTCCAAATGGCACGAACACGAACGCGGTCTTTGCCGAGTTTGTCGTTCCCTCGGGTTTCGTTTTTCCGGCGTTTTTGGCCACGGGTCCGGACGGCAATATTTGGTTTACAGAATTCAACGGCAACAGTGTTGGCAAGGTTTCCGACAGCCCGCTGACCCTGACCGTCAACAATTATCAATTCGCGGCGGGAACGGCCTTCAACAACGTGGTGGCGAATTTTAGTGACACAGATGTGAGCAATGCCCTGGTAAGCTCGTTTTCGGCGGTCATCGATTGGGGAGACGGTTCGTCGAGCGCCGGAACGATCACGACGAATGCGGCGGCATTCAACTATTTCAATGTGACTGGCGCGCACACGTACACGGCTCCCGCCCTCTACCTGGCCAAGGTCACGGTGACGGACAACGACACCTCCCACGACCCGGGCGGCGCGACCGTTGCCGGCACCAATACTTTTACGGTCACTTCGACCGGCGGACGGCCAAAGCTGGGCATACAACAGCAGGCGGGCACGAATGTAATAATTTTCTGGCCAGGAAGCGATACGGGCTTTCAGCCCCAGGCGACCACGAATCTGGTGTCCGGCAGCAACCAATGGCTGAACCTGGCCAGCACGCCCGTCCTCGTGAGTTCCCCGACGAATCCTGCGGCGATGTTTTTTGAAGTGACCAACCGCATCGCCGGGAAGGTCTTTTACCGGTTGAAGAAATAAAGGATTGGCACGGCCGGAGGGCGGGACGCTGTATAAATCTGCGCCTCAACCGGGGCACGAACGGCCGGAACCGACGCCCCGGCCCGGGCAGAATTAAGAACCTGTCCCGGTAGGGCGGGCAGTCCTCTGCCCGCCGTCGGCGCGCACGGAGTGACGCGCCCTACCGAGCAGGCTCCAAGGCAAATTAAACCAAATTAAAGTAAATTAAACCTCCAAATTAGTTCGAGCGGCCAGGGGCGCTTTCATCCCCACGAGCCCGCAGGGGAACAAGCAGCGGGGACGAAGACGTCCCACCCGGTCGAGGCGCGCCCCAGCCTGCGTTCCGAAAGCTCGCGTCGCTTGACTAGCGGGGTTTCGCACTTAAACTCTGCCCATGTTATTTTGTTTTCTGTTTGATGTTGCGAGGCCACGGGAGACCCATCCCGCATGAAAAAGCCTTCGGTTGGAATCATTTTTCTGACGGTCTTCATCGACCTGGTTGGGTTTGGCATGGTGATACCCCTGCTGCCGATTTACGCGAAGATTTTCCACGCGACCGGCTGGGAGCTTGGCGCCATTGCGGCGGCGTTCTCGTTCATGCAATTCATTTTCGGCCCGATATTGGGCCGGCTGTCGGATCGCATCGGCAGACGCCCGGTGCTGTTGCTCAGCACCGCCGGCGCGGCCATCTCCTACCTTGTGTTCGCCTATGGCTCCAGTTTGCAGGGTAATGCAGCCCTGGCGGTCATCTTCTTTTCACGGGCTTTTGCCGGCCTTTGTGGCGCGAACATTACCGTGGCGCAGGCCTATATTGCCGACATCACCCCGCCGGCGGACCGCTCGCGAAAGATGGGCCTGATCGGAATGGCGTTTGGCCTGGGATTCATATTCGGTCCGGCGATCGCCAGCCAGTCACGGCAGCTTCTGGGCATGGCGGGTCCCGGCTTGGTGGCCGCCGCTCTGTGCGCCGCGAATTTCCTGCTGGCATTCTTTATTCTTCCCGAGAGCTGGCAGCCGAGTTCGGAGCACGTGGCACAACGCCCGCATTTGGATCAGTGGCTCCATACCATGAAACGGTCGAAGGTCGGTCTGCTGATCGCCGTGTTTTTCCTCGCAACGTTTTGCTTCACGTGCTTTGAAGTGACGCTCGCGCTGCTGGTGTTCCAGAAATTCCAGGTTGACCCGGTGAGTCCGCGGGGCGTCCGTCTGGTAACGAACCTGTTCATCTATGCGGGCTTGATCGGCGCCCTGGTGCAGGGAGGCCTTACCGGCCGTCTGGTAAAAATGATGGGTGAATCGAAGCTGATTGCGGTGAGCATGTTTCTGGTGGCCTTCAGCCTGGGCCCCATGCCCTTTGCCAACAACTGGCCTTTGCTCCTCGTCTTGCTGGCGGTTCTGGCCATCGGTTCGAGCCTCACCCGCCCGCCGGTTTTCGGCATGATTTCGAATTTGACTCCGCCCAACGAGCAGGGCGTCACCATCGGAGTGGCCCAGAGTGCGGGAAGCCTTGCGCGTATCGCCGGCCCGATGTTTTCCGCGCTGCTCTTTAGCGTAAGTCCTCCCCTGCCCTATCTTATCTGCGCGGCTGTTTCGTTCCTCACTGGAATACTCGTTTGGCAACGACTCTCGCATGTTTCGCCGGCGGTGGCCGTTGGGATGCCGAAAGCGGAGGTATGATCATTTGCCCGGCGACCTGGAGCGGTTTCAGTCGTCGCGACGCGACGGGGGCAGGTCGTCTTCTCAGAAAAACAGGAGTGTCCGAATCATTAGCTTGGTTCCAGGTTCTACTATTGGTATGGGCAGCCAACCTCGCAGGCGCCGAGAGTGCAGACGGCCTGCGCTTTGAGGTGGCCATCAAGCCTGGCCTGGTCTCGACATCTCAGACCGGACGGCTTCTGATTGCGTTGAGCAGAAAGGGAGATCCTGAACCGCGAATGACCATTGGCAGGACCGGATTGGACGCGCCAATTTTGCTAGGCCGCGATGCGGACGACTGGTCATCGGGCAAATCGCTGACGGTGGACGGCAGGGCGCTTGCGTTCCCGATCACGAATCTTTCGGATTTGCCGGCAAGCGATTATTTCATTCAAGCTCTCTTGACCTGCAATACCGACCTGCGGTCGCCCGCCGCCCCGGGTAATCTTTACAGCAAGGCACGCAAGGTTCATCTCGATCCGGCGCGCAGCAAGACGATCCAGCTTGAGTTGGCGTCGCAAATTCCGCCGGAGCAATTGCCCGAGGAAAGCGAACTGGTGAAGTTCGTCAAAATTCAGTCGCGGCTGCTCAGCGAGTTTCACCAGCGTCCGATTTACCTGCGTGCCGGGATCGTTCTGCCCCGCGGCTATGCGGGCGATTCATTGAGCAAGTATCCGTTGTGGGTGCGCATTGGCGGATTGAACACGCGTTACACCGCGGTGCTTTCCCTCATGGCTGAGAAGTCCGGGTTCCGCAAAACATGGCTTTCAGCAGAGACGCCACGGATGATCCTGCTGCAACTCGATGGCGCAGGCCCCTGGGGCGATGCCTATCAGGTCAATTCAGCAAACAACGGGCCTTACGGCGACGCCATCACGCAGGAGTTGATTCCGTATGTGGAACAGAAATTCCGCGGGCTCGGCCGGCCCACGGCGCGAGTGCTCTCCGGGCTGTCCACCGGCGGCTGGGCATCGCTGGCACTGCAGGTGTTTTACCCGGACTTCTTCAATGGGACGTGGACCTCGTGCCCGGACGGGGTGGATTTCCGGGCGTTCGAGTTGGTCAACATTTATTCCGACGAGAATGCGTATGTGAATAAATTCGGTTTCGAACGGCCCAGCGAACGCGACGTCACCGGCGAAGTGAAGTTGACGATGCGGCGCGAAGTGCAACTTGAAAACGTGCTGGGCCGCGGGAATAGTTGGACCATCTCCGGCGGCCAATGGTGCGCATGGAATGCCACTTACGGGCCGCGTGGAAAGGACGGCCTGCCGATACCGCTCTGGAACCCGCAAACCGGTGTGATTAATCATGTAGTCGCGGAGCAATGGAAGCCATACGACCTGCGGATGGTCATGGAGCAGAATTGGGCGACGCTGGGGCCGAAGCTCCGCGGCAAGCTTCATATTTCGGTGGGCGATGCCGACAATTATTTTCTAAACAACGGAGTGCACTTGCTCGATGATTTTCTGTCGCGCGCGAAACCGCCGTACGAGGGACGGATCGTTTATGGCCCGGGCAAAGGACACGGGTGGTCGGACGTTTCAACGAGCCAGATGCTGAAGGAAATGGGGGCAGCGACTGGAGCCGCAGGGGACGCGGAGACACGATAGCCTTGAAAATTTCGATGTGCTCGAACGGATGACAGTCTCGCCAGCTGAAGCCGGGACTCCATGCTCCGAGGCTGCACTGGATGGACCGTTTCTCAGCCTCGCATGCTTTCCGGATCGAGACCGGCACTCTGGCACCATTCCTGGTATGCGAATGGAGAAATTTCGGAGGGCTTGATTTCGCTGCGACCGCCCCAGAAGACGTTGGTGTAACTGACCGGGATGCCGATGGTCCGCAGATGTTCGTCGATGGCGGCTTTGTGCTGCAGGACGACTTCCTTGTCGGTTCCGTGCGCGACGGCCATGATATTGACGTTGCGAAATTCGGGGCCGCCTTCGCGCCAATACGCGTGCGTGAGAATATGATGGCGGCCCACTTCACGACCGGCTTCGATCTCGCGACCAGTCGGAACGGCCCAGTGAAACAGGGCGTTGAACCGGGTGACGCGCTCGCCGGTCGCGAGCGGCTTGACGTGCTCCAGAAAAGTCGAGAAGCGCCCGATCACTTTGCGCCGGTTCAACTCCTCCGCCACTTCGTAAAAGACCGCGAGCGGCACCCCGGCTTCATCGGCGCGGCCCTGCCAGAGTTGCGGGGTGATTTCATCGGGCTCGAACTCGCGTTTCAGAGCGGCGAGCACGCGCCATTCCACCTCGTTCAATTGAACAACGTTCACATCCATCACTTCGGCCGGAACTTCGGCCCGGCTGCCGATGGTCATGCCGCGCCGGCGCACATGCCCCACACCCAGCGCGAACAATCGTTTGGCGGGCATGAGGCGAAAATGTTCCGCGCCGGTCTGGCGCAGGAGGTGTTCCGCGTGCTTCTGCATCGAAAAGCCTTGCGGCACTTTAAGCGTGGTCCACAGTTTGTAGTTCGATCCCGGCGTGGCGGCGTCGGTCGAGCGGATGACGACATGGCCTGAAAACGGATCTTTTTGAAACAGGTAATCGAACGCGGGCTCGAGCCGGTCCGCTGGAACTTGCCATGCCACCAACGCGCCCGGCGCGAGATTGGTGGCCATGAGAGTCTGTCGCACCCGGCGGATTGTGCCGGCCCGAAGCATGGCCTGGATGCGATCGATTACGGTCGTCAGCGGGACGGCGGCCAATCGCGCGATCTCGGCCAGCGGCTCGCGTTGAAACCCCTGGATCTTGTCTTCCGAAACCGCCAGGATGCGGGCATTGATCGGATCGCTGGTTTCAACCGGCAAAGTTGATAAATTCATCAGGGTGTTAGCCTAACACAGCCTTCCGGCTGGTAAAAGGGCGGAGTGGCGATAACACCGGGTTGGCGCAACGGGTTCTTGACCCGCTCTCCGAGTTGGCCCAAATTCAAACGGTGAATGCGCCTTGCTTCCACCGGCTGATTTCTTCGACAATCGTTCGTAACGGCTTCACCGGGGAAAGTGCGAAGGTGCCTGCCTTGCTCACTGGACTGGGCGGCTCATAAACCCATGCGTGTTCTCGTAGTCGAAGACGAAAAGAAGACGGCTTCCTTCATCCGCAAGGCGCTGCAAGCGGAGAGTTTTGCCGTGGATGTATCGCACGACGGCGCGGAAGCGCTGGAACTCGCCCGCCGGACGCCCTTCGACGCGATCGTGCTGGACATCATGCTGCCGGGACGGGACGGGTTGAGCGTGCTGCGACAGTTGCGCGAGCACCGTAATGATACCCCGATCCTGCTCCTCTCGGCGCGGGGCCAGGTGAACGAAAAGGTGGAAGGCTTGAACGCGGGCGCGGATGATTACCTGGCCAAGCCGTTTGCGCTGGCAGAGCTGATCGCGCGAGTGCGCTCGATCGGCCGGCGCAACATCGAACCCAAATCCACGATTCTACGCGTGGCCGATTTGATGCTGGACACCACGACCCGGCAAGCGCGGCGCGGCGGCACCACTTTTGAACTGACCACGCGCGAATATCGACTGTTGGAATTTCTCATGCGCTCGACGGGCCGCATCTGCGGGCGCATGGCCATTCTCGAAAAAGTTTGGGACTACGACTTCGATCCCGGCACGAACCTCGTGGACGTTTACGTCAAACGCCTGCGGGAGAAGATTGACGACGGCTTCGAACCCAAACTTTTGCACACGGCGCGGGGCGTGGGTTACGTGCTTAAGGAATCGTGATCCCTGGATAATTTCCGCCGGGCTTCCGCCAGCATGGTTTGCAATCGTTGTGGCAGTTTGCGGGTGAGGTGCCGGTAGTCCGGCATGGCTTTGGCCGCTGCCACAAGGAGATCGACCATGCTGCCGAGATCTTCGATGCTGACGTATTCAGCGGCGATGCGGTTGCCGGGACCGCAATTATGATAATTGCCCAGCGCCACACAAACAGCCGCCGTCTGGAAACCAAACTCCTGGTAGGCGGTCGCCTCGCAGGTTCCGCCGTACATGAGCGCGCGCTGGAATTGAAAGGATTTGTGTAACGCTTGCCGCGCGGCCACCTCGGTCAGGAACCGCGTACCCGCCGCATCGAAAATCGAGGTGCGATCGCCCACGCGGATGATCACGCCGCGCCCCATTTTGGCCGGGGGCAATTCGCGGCTGGTCTCCAGCGAAACCACGAGTGAGTGCTTCGGCAGTTTCCGGGAGGCGGCTACGGTCAGAGCGCCGTGAAATCCAACTTCTTCAGCGCGGGAAATGACACCGATGACATGGACCCGCGCGCGCTCCCGCTTGAGCCGGATCAGCACGGCAAGAATGGCCGCCACACCGCCCAGATCATCGCAAACGCGAGCGTAAATCCGGCCACGGCGCAGGGCGAAGTCTTCCAGTTCCCAAACGGCGAAGCGGGGCCGCTGCTCAAGATGACGATTGGTATGAATTTCGAAATTGCGCTGGTTTCCAACCTTGCGCCCGAGCCGGGCGGGAATTGACCCGGGCATCAGCCGCAGCGGAACGCCCTTCCTGAAATAAATGTCCGGCACACCGCCCAGAAAGCGGGCGAGCCAGCGGCCGGGAGCGAGAGAGCGAATGATCTCAAAGCCTGGATGATCCAGGTGTGCGGCGAGCACGAACGGCTTTTGGGCCGGCGCCGTTTGCAAGCTGACCAGAATGTTTCCAAACGCGTCGCGCTCGAACCGCAGGCGGTTCTCCGCGCAGATTTGTTCCACCTCCGAACGCACGGCTTGTTCGTGGTAAGGAGCGGTGGGACGGCGCATCAAGCGCCCGGCAAGCTCGCAGATGTCGGTTGACTTTGCCATGAAGTCAGCGCAGGAACAATTCGGCTGCCGAGTCGGCGAAGCGCAAACCGGCGGGAGTGAGTTGGAAGCCTTCGCTGTCCGCGCGTGCCCAGCCTTGCTTGATCAAACGGTCCATTTCGCCCCGCCATTCGTGGCGCAGATCCTGGCCAGTAACCCGCCGGAACTGTTCGAACGGCCAGCCTGCGTTCATGCGCAGGCCGAACGCGGCGGTTTCGCCGGCTCGCGCCAACGCGCCCAGCTTTTCAGTGGATTCGATTGCGCGCCTGCCCTTCTCCAGTTGCTCGCAATAGAGCTGCGTGTTCGACCAATTTTTCGTGCGGACACCACGCACATAACCAGTCGCGCTGGGACCCAGGCCGTGATAACAGCCGCCTCTCCAATAGTTGATGTTGTGTTTGCAGGCATGGGCGGGAATGCCGGGGGACTCGGCTGTCAGAGGACTTCCGCCCAATTGGTTGCGGGCGAAGTTGGCGATCTCATATTGTTGAAACCCCGCGGCCTCCGCGCGCCGAACCAATTCCTCGTACATGGCACAAGCCAGTTCTTCGTCCACCTCAAACTCGCCGGCCTGGAGTTGCGCGAAGAGCGGTGTGTCGTCTTCGTAAATCACCTCGTAACTGGAAAGATGTTCACTGCCCAACGCCAGGGCTTCATCCAGCGTCTGGCCCCAAACCGCCGGCGTTTGGCCGGGAATCGCGAACATCAAGTCGAGATTGATATTGTCGAACCCGGCCGCACGCAGTGTGTCGAAGGACTTGAACACCATCTCACGCGAATGGATGCGGCCGAGGCGGTCCAGCAGGGCGTCGTCAAACGATTGCACACCCATGGAAATGCGATTGACCCCATGCGAGCGGAGCAACCGGGCTTTGTCCAGCGACACGGTGGCGGGATTGCATTCGACGGTCCATTCCGCGGCGCCGGTGAGATTCAACCGCTCCATGGTTTCAAGAATCTGGCTCCATTGGCGGAGGTTAAGCAGCGACGGAGTGCCGCCGCCAAAAAAGATTGTGCGCGGCTTCAATTCAGCCGCCACGAGCTCGAATTCACGGATCAGCGCCTGGACGTAGCGTTGAATCAACTCACCGCTGGAAGCTTCGGAATAGAACGCGCAGTAGGCGCATTTGTGCGCGCAAAACGGCACGTGAACATAGAGGCTGGTTACCGGTTCAAACGACATGGCTGCGGGTTTGTTCCCAGTGGCATTGGACTGAAGCTCGATGCTCCGTCGGTTCAATCGCTGGCGATCCACATTGCAAAGATAAGGGCAAACGGCGATGCAGGCCAATAAAAAGCCCCCGGCAGCAAGCCGGAGGCTTCTACAAGTTTGAGAGGCGGCTGCCTGATTAATTAATGTGACACGCGCTGGACGTTCTGCGCCTTGGGGCCTTTGTCGCTGCTCACCACTTCAAAACTGACCTCTTCGCCTTCGTTGAGCGTCTTGAAGCCGGAACCAAGGATGCAACTGTGATGGACAAAGACATCGGCTCCGGATTCCTGGGCGATGAAACCGAACCCCTTCTTGTTGTCGAACCATTTGACTTTACCGCTGGCCATAGTTTTCTCCTGAGATGCTTGAGCCCCCGGGCGCCAAAAAACAAAAAGACACAGGCTGCGCGTTGCAGCTTGTGTCGAATTAGCTTCGTGTCGCCCACATACGACTCAAATTTGGTCGCATACTAGGATTTGCACCCCACAGGTCAAGCGAAAGTTTTGGGATTTTTCAACGGGCTCCCCCGCCGCAAAAATGGTGTTTCAGCACTCGCCACTAACAACTGCGCGTTAGCGCATTACCGCAATGAAAACCTGGGTGAATGGTTGCCCGATGGAGAGGAGCCTGGGTGCTTGCTGAATCCGCTCGCTTCCAGTTGAGGATTATTGAGCGGGCTTTGAATTAGGATCAGCCGCGGCTGCCATCTGCTTCAACTGTTCCTTGGCATCGGCAACGGCCTTTTTCTGGGCCTCGGTCAGGCTGGGGTCAGCGGCGATCTTGTCCAAGTCCGCATTTGCCTGCCCGTACTGGCTATAGCGGAGCTGGGAGTAAAAATCGCCAAAAGCGGCTTTGACGTCCGGCGATGTCGAACTGGCCAAGGCTTGCGCCAACGCTTGCATATCAAGCGTGGCGCCATTAGCAGTAGCCGGCGGGAGACTGGTGGGCTTGGGTTTGCCGCAACCCGCCAGTCCCAAGAGGACGAGCAGGAGCGCCGAAATAACCGGGCGTGATGACTTCATGAAGCAATGAAACTATTTATCACGGAGGGCTTGGGAGCCGTCCGGTGACCATGTTGATGGTCGCGTGGTCGGCGAACCAGACCCAATCAGCAATATCCTGGGTACCGGCTGGCGTCTGCTGAGCAGCAGGGCCCGAAATGTTCACCATACCACCTATCCAATGATGCAGTTCGGCATGTCCGTCACAGAAAGAAAACCCGGCCCCCCGGTTGTGATAGGCGGCGGGATAATCGACCCATCTCATCGGGTCTGCGCTGACTGCGATTCCCGCATCGTTGATGCTCCAAGGGCTCTCATCCACGGTGAGGAAAATCGTGCTCGGGCTGGCGCCTTTGGCGAAGTCCGTGGTCCGACCGAACGTCGCCCAGGGATTATCATGCGTATTTCCACCAGCCAACCACGGGCCCTTGACTGGAGCAACGGGCTTGGTGCTGTAAGTATAGTCCGCCGTCCCCACGCCTTGATTCATTGAGCAACTGCGGGCGGCCGGAACATCCTGCCCAATCATGCCAAAATTTCCCGCACCCGGGTAGGGCTGGTACGTGCCATGACGCGGGTCGGCCGGGCACTTAAAAACACCTCCGTCCTTACTGATATAGGGAACGATCAGGCATCCGTTGAAATGGGTCGTCGCATCAACAACATTGCCCCTCTCAATGTCGGGACAAAAAGTTTGCCCACCCAGAGGCGGACTGTTGGGAAATGGCATTCCGCCTTGGACACTGCCAATGCACCAGTTGTACCCAGCCTGCGCAGCGCCGTTGTCGGGGTTGGGCGGATACAACTCAAAGAAATCACCCGAGTAGGAGTTGAAAGCCGTGGCAATCTGCTTGTTATTATTCAAGCAGATAATGCCCTGCGCCTTCGACTTGGCCTTGCTGAGCGCGGGGATCAGCATGGCGGCCAGAATGGCAATGATGGCGATGACGACAAGCAATTCAATCAAGGTGAAACCCAAACGGAACGCCCCGCCATGCCGGTGAGCATTGCCTGGAAGGCGTTTTGATTTTTCAGTCATATACATGAAAACCCGCGCATTACTGCTATTTTTATTTTCCGAAAATTAAACCAAGCTGTTCTCTTTTGCAAGAACTTTTTCCAGCATATCGAACACCATCTACTTTCGCTGCCAGGAACCAGCCGGCCTTATGAGAGGCCGGCTGGTTTGCACATCGATTCAATGGCAGTCGTGATTATTGGCCGGCAGGCAGTATCAACCGGTAGAACTGCACGGCTGATGTGAGAGGCACGGTTACCTGGTTTTGCCCATTGACCTGGGTGACGGCCGCTGGCGAGTTGGACCATGCCGAAGTCCCGTTCACAACCGAGTTTTGCTGGAGGACGTAACCGCCTGTCCCAGCCGGCCAGGTCAACGTCAGACTGTTGCCCGCGACCTGCGTGGTGACCGCCACCAAAGGCGTGAACGCGAAGTCCGAGATGGTTTGAGTCGCAACCGAGCCGCCATCGGCGCCGGTAAACCCGACGTAGGCGACGTTCGTGCCCAGAAGTGCGGGTAGGTTGATCGGAACATTCGTCGTGAAGGACGCACTCAGGTTTGTGTCCGTCATGGTCAGGGTCAGGACACCGTTCAGGTATCGGACGGTGGTGAGAATGTTGTCGCCAGCGCTGAGACTAACCCCGCCCGTGGGGAAGACCGGGCCGAGAACGCCATTCTGGCAGAACTCCGCGCCAATGCCGCCAACACCGTTTCCAGAATAGATGTTGTACGCGATGGCCGCGCTGGGAATAATCCCAACGGGGGCCGCGCCAGCGTAGGCAAGGTTGCCGCCGGCGCCAGCGATCGCCGCCGGCCCGCGCGGGTCGTCCTGTACCACGAAAGCGACACCATCAGCGCCAGCAGTTGTATTATTCTGCGCGTAGGTATAGGTGGCCTGGAACCCGCCGATATAAACCTGGCTGTTGAAGAACGCGCTGCGACCTTCGCTGCCGCCGAAGTCCGTCAACTCGAGCACATTGCTGCCCGGGAAAATCGGGACGGTGAACGTTCCACTCTGGTTGCCGGTCCAGTTCGCGCCGTTGGTGAAGAACCCAACCGACGTGGGCAGGAGCGACAGATTGGCAAGGATGCTGTTGGTGTTGCCGAACGAATTGGTCGCGAACAGTTGATAGGTGCCCCCGTTGGCGATAAGGACATCCGAGATGGTCAACGCATTGGAGTGCGAGCCGCTATAATGCCCGCCATCGCTCAGCGGCGCACCGTTGTGCCACCAGCCGTAAGTAATCGGCAGCGAGCCGTCCACCGACGCCGTGAGGGTGATCGGACTGCCGGGATAAACCACGTAGTTGGAAGCGAGATCAACCAGCACCTGCGGCGGGCCGCTGATGACGGTCAAGGTGGCGTTTGCGCTGCTCACCGGGCCGCCATATGGATTGGACGCCCTGACTTGGTACTGGTTTCCATTGAGCGACCCGGAAACATTGACCAGAACGAGGTTGGAACTGGTCTGGCCACCAATCGCATTGAACGTCGACCCGCCGTCGGTGGAAACATACCATTGAATGCTCAATGGAGGTGTCCCGATTTCAACCGAGGTCAGCGTGACAGTTGATCCCGCGGACACCGTCTGGCTGGCCGGCGAAGTAGTGATAATGGGAGGAACCAGGGCCGCATCGTAATGCGCCACAATTTGGGACGGAGTCAGCGCATAACTGTAGAGCGCCACTTCGTCGATCTCTCCGACGAACTGGTTCGTGTAAGGCACTCCCTGGCCCGAGGTGCGGGCGCCGATCGAAACCGGGAAGGAGGTCGCGGCGAACGTGTTCAGGATGCCCTTGCCTGGCAACAGAGTTGCCCGGCCGTCCAGTTGGCCATCAATATAGAGAAGAACGTTGGAATGCGCGCCATCACAAACGCCGACCAGGTGATGCCACAAGCCGTCCGCCGTGTTGGTGATGCCGCTAACTGCGTTATAAGTGGCGCCGCTGGCATCGCGAACGAAGAAGCGATATGCGTTGCCGCCCGAGGCGCCCGTATCGATGGCGAATTGTTCACCACCGCCGCCGTAACCCTTGGCTACCACCCCCGCGCCATTAATCTGGCCGACAGCAGAAAGCCCGGAGAAACCGTTGGCCCAGCATTCCACCGAGAACGCTCCGTCCTGGTTACTGGACGCGCCAAAGTTAACTCCACTGATTGCGCCCAGGAAGCTCTGCGAGAGAGAGAACTGGCCGAAGAACACGGCGGTATCGGGGTCATGACTATTGTAGCCAGCCTCGCCAAGGATGGCGTTGGTGTAAACACCATTGTGTCCGCCGGCATAATCGACACCGACGACTCCGTTATCACCCGCGCCGTCATCCGGTCCCTCATCCAGCCGGAAGTAGGACGACGGATTGTCCGCAAGGATCTGGTTGATGTAAGAGCCACTGGGCGGATTGGTAACCGTAAGAGTGGCGCTGGTGCTGGGGGTGCCGCCCACCGAGTTGCTGACGACACAGTTGTACTGGTTTCCCGACATGGCCAGCGTCACATGGCTCAGTTGCAAGGTGGCACTGGTGGCGCCAGGGATCGGAGTCGTGCCGTTCAAATACCATTGGTAAGTAAGGTTGCTTGGGAATCCGTGAGCCGAGATGGTGAAGCTCGGGGAGGTGTTGGTGTACACCACGATGCTGGCGGGCGGCTGCACCGAGATGATAGGAGGAGTCGGATTCAGAACGCCGAGCAACTGGATTTCGCCGATTTGCATGCTGTTGACAGTGGCAGGAGTCTCGACATTGGTGATCACCACGCGATAGGTAGTATAGCCTGCCGCATTCGAAAAATGGAGTTCCTGGAACGCCTGAGTGAGCGGATTGGCCGGGGCTGAGGCGAGAGCGTTGCGTGCTGCCGGCAGGTTCAGCGCAGTGTCCGGAAGGATGGGCGTAAAGGTCACTCCGCCATCGTTCGAGCCGTCGATTTCCACGTCCGCCGGATCACGCCCCTGGGTGTCGTTAGCCGTGAAGAGACGGACGGCCGAGATGACAGTGCTGCCAATGGATGGAGTGGTGATAAATCCGACCGGACCCACGAACGGCTGCCCGTTGTTAACACCAAAATTCAAATATTTTCCAGGGTCAGCACCGACCAGGCCGTCAATGGCATGGTCCACCGTTTCAGCCGCAGGCGAGCTGCCACCAGCAGGCTGGTAGGCCACGATTGGGTCACCCGGGGTGCACACGTCCGGCAGGCCGGAGAAGAGCGTGATTTGCGCTACACCGCTGGTCACAGTGCCGGCGACATTTTGGCCTACCATGGCGTAGAAGCCGCTGTCGGTATAGACCAAATTGGTTAGTACCAGGTTCGTGGTCGTGACCCCGAAGAAGTTTCCGCCAATGGTCAGGTTGGTACCATTGGCGAGGCTGCTCCAATTGATGTTATCCGGCGAATAAATCCACTGATAAGCCAGCCCGTTGGTGCTCCCGCCAGTAACGCCGGAGTGCAGCACGAGGTTGGTGCCTTCCAAACCGGTGAAGGTGGCGGGTGAAGGGTTGGCAACGATTGGCGGCACAGCACCCGCGAGTGCGCTGACCGCGAAGATGGCCGCGCGCGCAGAGTTCGAGTTGGCCACGTTCACGGAAGACAGGTAACTGACGATGAAGTTGGTCACCGGGCTGCCAATGTTGTTCAGCGCGAACTGCGCTTCATAGAGCCGGGGATTTGGGCCGCCGGTGTCGGAATTTAAAGTAGCGATGCTCTCGTTGAGGCGGCCTACGGAACTGAACGCAAACGGCGTGTTGTTGAACCAATCGAGCGATACGAAGACGTTGGTTTCGCTGGTCCCATCCAAATGCTGAAGGATAATCTGATTCGTCGTCCCGCCGTTGGCTGCGGTGCTGAGGAAACTGAAGGCGGAGTAGGTTACGTAGGGCGGTTGGATGGCAATGCTGGCACTTGGGAAATTGGTGCGATCAATGAAGATGGCATTCTTGGCCGAATAACTGGGGGCAAACGTGTAGTGATGGTCGGCTTGGGCCACGCTTGTGATTGTGGAACCCGCCGGCGGCAAACCCGAATTGGGGAATGCCCGGTCCAAGCCGCGTTCGAACCACGTATTGCCCGTGTTCGCGACACCGCCATCCATCGTGGCAGTGGTCACGCCGCTGCCAATAAAGGTCACAGGGCCGGCACCCAGGGTTTGATTGGGCCAAATGGCAGTGGCTTCAACCACCCCGTCGGCATTCCATCCGGAAACACCATTCGCCGTAAATGTGACCCCATCCGTCGTGGGGCTGACGGCGAGAATAAAAGCGCGGCCACCACCAACGTAGCTGAACGACACGCTGACCACTGGATCGGGATCGGTCACGGGAATGTTGTTCGTGTGAAGAGTCGGGGTGCTGTTGGCGGGGCGGGCATTATTAATATTGTTGAAGCCAAGCGTATCGGTTTGGAAGCGGCCACCAGTGGAATAGACGGCATTGGAAAACCCAGCGCCCGTAGTGAACCAGTCCTGAACGCCAATCGAGCCCGTTTCCGGAGCATCATTTTGATGGTTGATGGTATAATTGATGTTGGCCGGGCCGTTGCCAGCCGCGCAGAGGATTGACAAGCCGGTGGCAGAAGCAACGGCGTTGCTAAAGGTCAGCGTGCCGGTCGCCATTCCGGGTGATCCGATATACATCACGCAGTTAGTGGTGTAGTCGGGCGGCATCAGATAAGAAGCGGTGCCCAGCGTGAGCGTGGACCCATGCGCGGGAATACCCGTGGCGGTGGCATTATGATCGAAGCCAATTTCGTAAAATGTATTGCCATTGTTGTTGGTGCCGTTGTCCATCGTCACCGAGGTGTGGTTCATGAGGTCGCCCTGGTGAAGCGCGGTTGCCTCGACGATCATGTCCCGGTTGAAACCGGAAATACCTATCGGGCTCCAGCTTACGCCGTTGAACCCACTGATCGCGAAGATGGCGTTGCGATTGCCGCCATTGTTCTGGAAAGTAATGCTCGTAATCGGGTCCGTCTGGTCGCTTAGACCCAGGTCATTGTAATAGAGCCGGGGCGCGCTGGTGTTGTTGCCAAAGTTGATGTTTTGGATGTTGGCATTGCCGTTGTTTGCGATGTTAACGCGAGCATGCAGGTAATCGGCCACTACGCCCGAGGTGCCGCTGAACCAGTCGCCAATCGAAATAGTGTTGGTTTCGCTGTTACCCCCCACGTGGTTAACAATGACGGTAACCGTGTTGGGACCGCCGCCGCCTGTATTGAGGAAGGTCAGATTTTGGAAGGGGCCGGCATTGCTGCTGATGGTGATGGTAGCCGAAGGAATCCCGGAATAGACCAGCACGGCATTGTTCTGCGTGTAATCGGGCGGCATTTGGAAGACACGCCCGCTCCCGTCCTGGGAACTGAAGGTCGAGCCATGCGGGGGCACACCAACGCCGCCATTGGGAATGGGGCCAAGTCCAGGAGTGTAGCCGGCGATGGCATTGGATTGGCCGAGATAGAACCCATATTCAAACAGGGTGTCACCGGTGTTGTTGGTCCCGTTGTCAAAAGTGGCCGTGGCGTAATTGTTAAAGACCAAATTGCTGGCCCCCTTCTCGACCACCATATCAGCATTGTAACTGTTAGTGGTGATAACGATGGGGTTGTAATCAGCGCGGGCTGCGCTGACGAGCGCAAGCGCCAGGGCCGAAGCCAGAAGAGCATACTTCCGGAATTGGGATCGGAGTGGGTACATAGGGGTTGGTTGGCTGTTTGAGGGAACACTGGTGTTCATAGGCAGACGCATGGTTGGTGCGGTTGTTCGCTATTTTCTGCGGGTCACGTGTTAAGAATTGCAGAAGTGGGGTGGGTTGTAAACCGTATATTCATATGGGTATCAGCGAGCCTTATTTTTTCGCCCCCATTTCCGCGGTGAATCTTAATCCTAATCGTTGGAAACACGATTAATATTAAGTAGTATTTGGAAGCATCGCCACTCGTCCAAACCACTGGCTTGCCGGGAATCCTCCGACTTCGGCCCTGACGCCGTCATCGGTTCAAATACTTCACCACCGCCTCGGTGCGCGAATGCACGTGCAATTTCTCATAGACCTTGCGGATATAGCTGTGCAGCGTCCCCACGCTGATGCCCAGTTGATCCACTATCTCCTTGTAACGCAGCCCCTTGGAAAGCTGCTCGAGAACTTCAAATTCCCGGGGCGTCAATCTTTCCAAACCGGAATCCGCAGTGGGCGCGTGCCGGAAATGCTGCACGACCCGGCGCGCGATCTGCGGCGTCATGGGCGAACCGCCGGCGTGGACCTCCTTGATCGCCGCCAGCAAGCGCGCAGGCGGCGTGCGCTTGAGCAGGTAGCCACTCGCGCCGGCCATGAGGGATTTGAACAGCCGGTTGTTGTCCTCGTAAACGGTGAGCATGATGAACTGCGCCTCCGGCAGTCTGCTTTTCAATTGCCGCACGCATTCCACGCCGTCCATGCCCGGCAGATTTATGTCCACCAGCACGACATCCACGCCATGGCGCGGAAGCTCGCTCACGGCTGATTCCGCATCGGGGAAGCTCCTGGCCAGCCGAAAAGCCGGGTTGCCGCCAATGCGGTGGGTGAGATTGGCCCGGATTTCGTCGTCATCTTCGACAATCGCCACCCGGATGGGTGTGAACTCAACGGTGGAACTGGTCACGTTGCCAATTGTGCCAGTTAATGGGCGGCGCGCCAGTCGTAAGAACCTATGGGGGAAGGAGAATGTCCAGCGTCCAATGAAAAAGGGCGTTCCACTGCGTGGCTTATTCGCCGGCCCAACTCACGCCAGCAGCTTCCCCACCACGTTCCCATGCACATCCGTCAGGCGAAAATCCCGGCCCTGGAAACGGTAGGTGAGTTTCTCGTGATCGAAACCGAGCAGTCGCAGGATGGTGGCGTTGAGATCGTGGACGTGCACCTTGTCCGTGGTGGCGTTGAAGCCGAAATCATCAGATTCGCCCATGACGAAACCACGTTTAACACCGCCACCAGCCATCCACATGGTGAAGCAGTTCGGATGGTGGTCGCGGCCATCGTCGCCCCCCTGGACCATGGGCGTGCGGCCGAATTCGCCGCCCCAAATCACCAGCGTGTCGTCCAGCAGGCCGCGCTGTTTCAAGTCCTTGATCAGCGCGGCCGAGGGCCGATCGGTCTTCTGACAATTCTTGGCAATGTCCTTCGTCAGGTTTCCGTGCTGGTCCCAGGATTCATGAAAAAGCTCGACGAATCGGACGCCACGCTCGATCAAACGCCGGGCCAGCAGGCAATTCATGGCGAACGAAGGTTTGCCGGGTTCGACGCCATACATGTCCAGGATGTGTTGCGGTTCCTTGGAAAGATCCATCAAATCCGGCGCGCTGGTTTGCATGCGATACGCCATTTCGAATGAGTTGATGCGGGTGGCGATTTCGGGATCGCCGACGGCGTCGAGATGCTGCTGGTTGAGCGCGCGGACACTGTCCAGCGTATCCCGCTGGATTTGGTCATCGACCCCTTTGGGATTGGAAAGATAAAGAATGGGATCGCCCTGGCTGCGGAACATGACGCCATTATACACAGTAGGCAGGAAGCCGGAGCCCCAATTCGAAGCGCCGCCGCTCGGTCCCTTGGCCCCGGAACTGAACACCACGAAGCCCGGCAGATCCCGCGACTCGCTGCCCAAGCCATAAAGCGTCCATGCGCCCACGCTGGGCCGCCCAAACTGTTGCGAACCGGTGTGCATGAGGATTTGCGCGGGCGCATGATTGAAGGCATCCGTCTGCATCGACTTGACGATGCTGATCTCATCGACCACTTCCGCCAGGTGCGGCAGCAATTCGGAGAGTTCGGCCCCGCATTGGCCGTGCCGGGCGAACTTGAATTTTGGGCCGAGCAGCTTTGAGTTCGGGTTGATGAACGCCGCGCGATACCCTTGCAATAATTCGGGCGGGGGCAACGTGCCGTTGAATTTCGCAAGCTGCGGCTTGTAATCGAACAACTCCAAATGGCTCGGCGCGCCCGCCATGAACAGGTAGATGACATTTTTGGCCTTGGGGGGAAAATGTGGTCGCTTCGGCGCAAGCGGGTTGTTCAGCGCGGCGGTCGAAGGCGCCGCGACGGCATAATCGCCGAGCAAGCTGTGAAGCGCGATTGCGCCCAAGCCGACGCCGCATTCCTTGATGAACCAGCGGCGCGAAAGAGCGGTGGGATGTTGGTGGCGGTATTGATTGAATTGGCAGTTCATACGCTAAAATTACCAATGTCCAATGCCCCATGGCCAAATGATACCCAACCGCCCATATCCAAGTGAGCCTCGAAATTTGGACATTGTTTGGTCATCTGGCATTTGTCATTGGTCATTCCTCTACTCTTTCGTAATCGTTTCATCGAGGTTCAACAAAACTCTGGCCACAATGGTGTAGGCGGCCAATTCTGTCGGCGTTGCGTCTTTGGGCAGATTGGCGATGGGTTCGCTTTTGCCAGTGGCAAGCGCGGGGGTATCAACCCACCCCTCGCTGATGTGAGTGCGTTCTTTGTGCAGAAGATGGATCAATTCGTTTAACTCACTCTCCGCTGGCGCGCGCGCCAAACATCGGCGGAATGCATACGTGATGCGTTCACGTTCATCACCGGATCGTTCGAGCGCGTGCAAGGCCAGCGCCTGCGCGCATTCCATGAAGATCACTTCGTTCAAGGATACCAATGCCTGCAATGGCGTGTTCGAACGCAACCGGCGGACGCACGAAAAATCTCCGTTTGGCGCATCGAAGGTTTGCAGCACGGGATACGGCACGGAGCGGAAACGAAAAGTATAGATGGCGCGGCGATAACGATTCGGACCCGTTTCCTCGTTCCAAACTTTCGGCCCATAACTGACCGGCGGCAGGAACAGAAACGCCGGCGCCGGCGGCGTGACGCTCGGGCCTCCCATGTCTTCATTGAGCAAACCCGAAGCCGCCAGCGCGGAATCGCGCACAATCTCGGCATCGACGCGAAGCCGCGGGCCGCGGGCCAAGAGCCTGTTATACTGGTCCAGTTCGTAAAGCTGCGGTGTGACGCGCGAAGATTGCCGGTAAGTCGCGCTGTTCACAATGAGGCGATGGATGTGTTTGATGTCCCAGGCGGCAGACCTCCCCTGCTCTGCTGCCGCAAGCGTTGCGGGCTCCATGAACTCCACCGCCAGCCAGTCCAGCAATTCGGGATGCAATGGTTCCGGCGCGCGCAAGCCAAAATCCTCGGGCGTCTCGACCAGACCGACGCCGAAATACGCCTGCCAAAGACGATTGACAAACACACGGGCCGTAGTCGGTGATTTCCGATCCACCAGCCACTTCGCAAGCGTCAAGCGGCTGTTGTCCGCATCGATCGGAAGCGAATGCAGGAACGCCGGCACGCCCGCCTGAACTTCCTGCGTCGGCTTGAGCCAGTCGCCCCGATTGAGCACGTGGGTCGTGCGCCTTTCATCGCCTGCGCCGGAGTCTCGGCGCGCCTTCAAGACTAACGTGGGCGCGCCTTCCGGCCATTCCTGCCAGAGCTTTTCAATCTTGTCGTTCGTTTCCTTGAATTCGGAAACGGTCGTCCGCCAATAGCTGAAGACCGCCGCCACTTGCACGGGACTGCGCCGCTCGCGTGGAAGCTCAAAGATTTCGCGCACCCGCGCTGGGACAGGGTCCGCCACAGCGTTGGTTGCGCTGGTGACACTTAGGCGGAAGCGGCCAAGGTTATGGTTTTCGTTGTCATCGGAGTTCGACCCGCCGTGCATTTGCTTGAGCCGAAACGTCAAAATCACACCGTTCGTGAAGACCAGCGGCTTGTCCGGGACAAACACGGCCTTGCGCGGCTGGTTGCGCCGCCCCGGGCCGGCATCGATGCCCCAGGCGGTTTCGTCCTTGCCATCGATGGCGTATTCGACTGGTCCATACACGCGTTTCGCGCCACTGTGGTCATCGAACTCCGCTTCCAGTGGCTTTTCGGCGTTCGCGAAATCAGCGGTTGCCTTCACGAATTTCACTTCCACCTTGTTCTTCGGATTCGCCAAATCGACGGCTTCAACGTTGAACTCAGTCAAAGCGGACATTCCTTTGATGGAACGGCCCGGGCCGTTGCAAGGGAGGTTGGGATCAGTGAGTTGTTCAAGTTGGAACGCGCCGATGGAGGCCAGATGGTTCGTGCCCTTGAAGGTCGCAACCCACTTCGTCGGGGCGTAACTGGCGGCTCGGACGGAATGATCGGAAAAATAGTAGAACCGTTCGCCATTGTCGCCAGAGGAATTCTGGACCTCCACCGGCTCCCACTCGGGCCCATGGTCTTTGACTGAATCTTCCCAGGCCGCCATGCGTGCCGCCCAATCTGGCGTGGTGTGGCGCAGTCCCTCCTCCAAATCGCGCATCTGGCGCAGCAGGTCCGCGCGCTTCTGATTTTGTTCCGGCGTATAAGCGACCATCGAGGCCTCGTGATCGTTGTTGAGGTACGCCAGCAGCCGGTAATATTCGACCTGGGTGAGCGGATCGAATTTGTGGTTATGACATTGCGCGCACTGAATCGTCAGGCCCAACACGCTCTTGCCAATGGCGTCCATGCGGTCGAACATGGCGTCCATGCGGAATTGCTCGGGATCAACGCCGCCTTCCTCATTCAGCATCGAATTGCGCAGAAAACCCGTCGCTACAATCTGGTCCTGCGTCGGATTTGGAAGCAGGTCACCAGCCAGTTGCTCGATGACAAACTGGTCATACGGCAGGTCGCGATTGAACGCATTCACCACCCAGTCCCGGTAGTTCCAAATGAAGCGCGGCTTGTCTTTTTCGAAGCCGTCCGAATCCGCGTAACGCGCGGCGTCCAGCCAGATTCGGCCCCAGCGTTCGCCATAGTGAGGTGATTTGAGCAACCGCTCGACCTGCTTTTCGTACGCATTCACGCTCCGGTCAGAGACGAACGCATCCACTTCTTCAATCGTCGGCGGCAGCCCGATCAGGTCCAGGCTCAGGCGGCGCAGCAGCGTCGGTTTGTCAGCCTCGACGGAGGGCGCAAGCTTTGCCTTCTCCAAACGCGCCAGCACGAAGTTATCAATGGGATCACGAATCCACCGCTGGTTTTTTGGTTGCGGTGGAGTTGGCCTGGTCGGGACTTTGAAAGCCCAATGCGTGGGACGCGTTTCCTTTGGAGAGTCGGCTGACGCGCCGGGCAAGGTGGGGTGGATTAAACTAATCGTCAACGCCACGAGAAATATCCTCGTGAACCGTGAACGGGACTTGATCAGTGAGAGTCTCAAGCGTCAGGTATCCAGTCACCCATAACAGACGATTAAACGACAGGCAAATTCGATGTGTTGGAGTACTGCCCCAATCAGTGCGCCGAGGGACGTGGACATTCCTGCCCGCGCTCCCGCTGGTCAATGCGCGGTTGTCGCGCCGGGCACAATCCGCAGCAACGGCCGCGGCTCGTCCTGATAGGGAGGGAAAGTCTGCCCCGAGCTTCCCGTGCGGCGTCCGGTAACCGCACCCCTAAGCGTGTCGAGCCGCGAATGAAAATCGGCAATCTCTTCCTGTCCCAGGTCGCTGCCCCACATCCAGAGCGTGCCATCCGAAGTCAACCCCACAACCGTGCCGGCGCCCCAAACGGAAACCCAGTCGGAGCGCTTGCCCACTCGACGCCAGCTTTCGGCAGTGGTGGCGGGCTCGAAATCAGGTGCGCACTCCGTGGCCCAGAGCGTTCCGTTTGAGCGCACTTCATATCGCTGGGCAACCGGATTTGCTCCCAAGCGAATCGCAAATGCCGGATGATCGCTGGCCGGATTGGAAGCGATGCGGCGGCAGGTCATCGCGACGCTTGCTTGTGGGCCAGGGTTGCCATGCAGCGGTTCCCATACCGTGCCGGTCTGAGTCCTGGCCCAGATCTGGCTGCTCGGGACGAATCCAACCCAATTGGTGTCCTCACAAACTTGCGTTGGAAAACGCAATGTCCATCCGCCCATGGCTACGCCAGCCGGTGACCATGACCAAACCTGTCCCCAGGCCCAAAGCGTGCCATCGGCTCGCACGGCGAAAGTGGAGCACCAATTACAGCGCACGGCTTTCCAATCCAGGTTGGTGCCGACCTGAACCGGTTTAAATTCGTTCGGGCCGGGACCATTGCCGAGCTGGTTTTGGTTATTCGGGCCCCAGGTCCAAAGACTGCCGTCCTTTTTAAGCGCGGCCCCGTGAGCAGCGCCGGCAGCGACCGCAATCCAATCGCGACTGGGATCAATTTGTCGCGGCTCAATGATAACCTGGCCCTTTTCCCGGGTTCCCCAATCCCAAATCGTTCCATTATTCTTCAATCCAACACAATGGTCCATGCAAGCGGACACTTCTGCCCAGTCGTAATTGGTCCCGACCTGCTCCGGCACGCTGACGCGGTGGGCGACGGCGCCGCCCGCCTGGCCCCAACGCCAAAGCGAACCATCTGGCGGGATAAAGAAGAATCTGCCCTCACTGGGAAAGACCCGCATTGGCGCATTGCTTTGGCTCAGTGTTACTATTGCCGGCGGCGGAACCGGTGGGCGCCGCCATTCGTAACGTACGCAAGCGACCAGGACAATCCCGAGCGCACCGATTGCCCAGCGTTTCCATCTCCATTGCTTAGGAGCCTGGGCTCGCTTGGGAGAAGTTTGCTTTGCCTTTTGTTCACATGTCTCATCGATACCCGCAGGGGCCTTGCGCCACGAAAACCAGCCCGGAAGCGGAATTGGCTTCGCCGACATGTTCTCGGCAGCGTAACGACGAAAACCCTCTTGCAGCCGCCGCCGGGCTCTCAAACTGAACACGACATCGGCCACCAGGCTCAACCCGAACCACCAACCAACAAAGAACGTCCAACCTGGTTCCGTGTCATTGACGGCCCCCAGAAAAGCCCAGAGGGTCGCGATGGCGACAACCAAGCCGAATAGGATCAACGGCAAAACCAGGATACTTACGACCGCCTGGAGCGTGGCGCGGCTTGCGTTTTTGGCGGTGAGCGCCGCCGACATTGCCACCCAACTCAGGGCAATCATGTCCGCCGCTAAGACCGTGATGCCAGCCAGATAAATAAGAATGATTCGCGGAGCGCTTCTGAACGTTAGCGAAAACGTCATAAGCATCAGTTCGATTGCCATCACTGCCAGCACCGGTTTCAGAAATTGGCGGCGCAACGCCAGGAACTGCCCATGCACGATGTCACGCACGGTCATGGGGGTGGAAAGGATCAATTCGAGCGCGCCGGTGTTCCGGTCCTGGCTTAGCTGTTGTCCAGCTTCGCCGGCGAGCCAGAGTTTGAGCGCGATGTTCAGGATAAATGCCGTGACCATCGGATTGGTGTCATCAAGCCACAGCGAACCGGCAAAGTACCAGCCGCCCAGCCACCAACCGGGCACGGCCACGGCCACGAACATCCAGACATGCAGCGGTTTGAGCCGGGCGCGAGCCGCGAGCCAGTAGAACGCGTTTACATCCAGCAAACACTTGCGGAACGGTCCGCTCTTTGCGGGGTTGCCATAACTCCAGGCGCGCCAGAACTCGCGCCATCGCGTTCCCAGCGATCGTTTTTTGGCCGTGTGCTCCTGCCACGAGCGGGGCGCGATGCAGCACGCCAGTATAATAAACAACCAGGTAAAACCCTGGATTTCGGCAAGCGAATACCAAAAATGCCGCGCCTCGGCCCGGTAATGGATTTCTGAGGAAAGATAGAACGGATAGAATGGGCACGAGAAGAATAATTCCGGCACCGGCTGGCGGGAGAACAAAAACATCGCCATACTTGCACAAACGGGCGCGACCCCGGCCAATCCCAGCATCAGGAGCAGATTGCCCGCCATCGCCGTGCGGGCGTCCCGGCTGAGCGCGGAAACAAAAATCCCGATGGCCAGAGAGAATAGGAACGTGCTGATCAGCACCAGAACCATCCGCCAGAACTCGCCGTTTGTCATGCCGCCGATCAGCAACGGCACGGCCAGCACCGGGAAAACCGCCAGCAGTCCATAGAAGCCATTGAGCGAACTGGCCACGAGCTTCCCGGCGACGACGTCGTAACCTTTCAAGTCGGTGAGAAAAAGGAGGCCGAGCGTGCCTTCCCGCTTTTCCACGCTCAACGAATCCGCGGTGGAGCGGCGGCCGGCGAACACGCAATGAATAATGCAAAGCCAGGCCAGCGACCAGAACACGGTGTGGCCGAAGTCGAGCACCGGATCGACGACACTTGAAAGGTAGAGGATGACCCCGATGAGAATTGCTCCCGCCGCGACCACCAAGCGCGTCGAGTAAGTGTGACGCCGCCGCGCCGCCACTCGTAGCTCACGCTCAACGATGGGCAGGAAAGTCATGCCCCGTTAGTCTAGCATTTCCCCCGGTTCAATAGGAGGTAATTTGCGGAGCTGCATTAGCTGCGGAAAATGACCAATATCCAATGTCAAATGACCCAAACAAGAACCGTTAGACATTTGGTATCGGTCCTTCGTCATTAATTTCTAGTTCTCTCCAGGGAACAGCATGCGTTCAATCTTCCACTCGCTGCCGACTTTCCGCAGGATAAATCTCCGCGCTTTGCCTTCGCCCTCGAAGGAAACGTTGGCGACCATTTCGTCGGATGATTTCATTTGCTCGTCGAGCAGGCGGAACGCGCTCGAAGGAGCCGCCAACGATTCACCCATGGCTTTGAGTTCCGCCGCCGCAGCGTCGTCGGACTTTCCGTCCTTCTTCCATTCACTTACCATGGCCTCGCGCGCTTCCGGCGTCATGGTCTCGAACATGGCGCGCACATCGCCTGTGCGGGCGGCCCACAAGGCGGTTTTCAACGCCGCTTCAGGACTTTCGAAACCGCTGTAAGTGAGTTGGTCCTTGACCCAATAATCCGCGGTGGATTGGACGTTCGCGGTGGAAGGCATGTTTGCTGCGGCGGTTTTGGCGAGCAGTTTCTGGTTCTCGGTGCGAAGTTTTTCGGTCTCCGTCGCCGCCCGGCGAAGCTGTCCGATCTCACCGCGGAGTTTCAGCAACTCGCTCTCTTGGTCCGTGGTCAGTGCCCACGTCCGTTTCGCCTCCGCAAGCTGGTTGGACAAACGCTGATTTTCATCGGACAACTCCGTCAATAAAAGGCTCTGCTGTTGAAGCGAGTTGGTTTTGTCACGCAAGCCAGCTTGCGCCCGCTGCCAAACCACAAATGGAGTCACAATGCTGGCAAAGACGACGGCAGCAATGAGCCAGGGCTTAAGAGCTTTCATGGTTCGTGAATGTTTTCGCTGCACCGGCCTGAGAATCCCAAAGGGATTGGGGATGACGCGATGCAAAAACGATTATCCCCGCCGGACAAAATCCCGGTTGGCAACACCGCTGTGGCCTCATTCATTTTGGTCCTCCACTCAAGTGTTGCTGCTCCCAGGCATCAAAATTGCCGTCGGCCTCCGCGTGTATTTCCACGTGGCCGTCGGCAAAGCCGTATGCCTTGTTCCACTTGCCGCCAGGAGAATTGGGCGGATTGGCCTGCTTCTCCCGGAGCACGATGACACTCGCAGGGTTCGTGATGGCCTGCCACGAGCCCTGGTACGTAATATCAAACTGGTCAGTGGTAATGTTCGTGTCGGCGAAGTGCGCGCCGCCCAAATAAGGCATGGCCTGGTCGAAGTTCGTGGGAAATTGGCCCTCATGATCATTGGCATGCATGATGAACGCCAGCACGACTTGTCTGCTGAAGTTCATCTTGTTCATGAGTTCTTCCTTGGCTTGCAGCGGGGTTTTGGGTGGTGCTTGCGCCGTCGGCGGCGGTGTCCGCAGCCGGCGATTCTCCGCCAGCAACGCGGTCATTTCATTCGTCTGCGCCCGCAATTTGGCGGCTTCGGCGCGCAGTTTCTGAAGATTATCCAATTGGCCTTCGCGCGGAGATTCGGCTGCCTGGGCCAACTGGTTTGAAAGACGTTCGTTGTCGATGCTGAGTTGCGCCAACCGGTCCGCTTGCTGCCGGGCAGAGTCGTCAACCTCGCGCAATCGTGCTTGCGCCTGTTGTTGCAAAACGAGGGAGGTCGCCACACCGGCGACCACCACGGCGCTGATCACTGCAGTTTTGATTTTGGTCATGGCCATAAGTTTTAACAGAGTGAGTGTGGTTCCAGTTTCCACCGCTGCTCCGGCGAGCGCCGCTGCCGGGATGCTCACGGCCAGGGAAGCGGGCGCGGCGGCAACCGCATGACCGGCGAGCATCACCCCCAGCGCGGCGGTGCTGGAAGTGACACCCTTGCGGGCAAGTTGGGCACGCACCTTGTCAAGCGCACGTTCGACCCGCATTCGCGCGGCATTCTCGCTCAAGCCCAACACCTCTCCCACCTCCCGGAGGCTCTTGCTCTGAAAAAAGCGCAGCAGGACCGCCAGCCGGTCGGTTTCGCCGAGTTGATGCATTACCTCCTCCAACAACGGACGCAGGCGATCCCAGTCAGGTTGCGGAGCGGGTTCCCGGAGGATTTCATTCATGAGATTGGCCTCCTGTTCACGGGCTGTGCGCCGTCGTTCAGTGCGCCGGGCACGCGACGCCATGCGGCGGGTGGTGGTATAAAGCCAGCCCACCAGGGCGGGATGCCGGGTGAGGCGATTTGCCTGCCGGGCCAGCTCGGAAAAAACCTGCTGTGTAAGGTCTTGAGCCTCAGGCACATCTCCACCCGCCAGTCGCAGCGCCGCCGAATACACCAAATCCAGGTGGCGGCGGACCAGTTCGGTAAAAGCGCCCTCGGAATGCTCCCGCGCGTAACGGCCTAATAATTCGGCATCTTCACTCATCCGGTTTATGTTTCTATTAGGTAATGTCCGTGTAGGACAAAATCGCACAAGACATTTCCCATAACCGTTACTGTTGCATCGGACGGAAGTGGGTTAAAGAAAGTGCGCTTATGTTAGCGAAACGCCATTTTCGCCATTTACGGCCATCATTACGCCCTAATGGCTTCCAAGTTTTTCTTTTCACGGCTTTTTTAGCCCTTTCCTCCGGGCTGGCTTCGGCCAGTGAATCTTTTCTCGACAATGGCCAGGTCCGCCTCGGGGTTCGGCTTGATTCCGGCGCATGCATTGACTGGTTCTCCTCCCGTACGCATGGCCAAAATCTTATCAACGGCTACGATCACGGTCGATACATACAACAGTCCTACTACGGAGGCCAGGACGGCGCCACCTGGGCGGGCAAACCCTGGTCCTGGAACCCCGTCCAGGGTGGCAGCGCCGGCGGACTGCCTTCAAAACTGCTGGCCTTCACCAACAACGGCTCGACGATCTACGCCAAAACCATGCCCAGACGCTGGGACACCGGTGCCGACGCCACGGCGGTGGTCATGGAAGAATGGATTACTCTCGTCGGTAATTACGCGCATGTTCATTACCGCATGGCCTACCAAGGCTTGTCGGATCAACCTCCGCGCGACCAGGAACTGCCCGCCGTTTTCGCCGATTGCAACCTGAGCCTGCTGGTCTGCTATAATGGGCCAGCCCCGTGGACGAATGGCCGATTGTCCACCATCACACCCCCGCCCAAAAATACTTCGGGTCCCATTACTGAGAATTGGGCGGCTTACGTCGGCCCATCGAATTGGGGTTTGGGCGTGTACGTTCCAGGCGTCGATCGGCTCACCTACTATCGGGTGCCGGGTCATGCCGGGCCATCCGGCGACGGTTGCTCCTACTTCGCGCCGATCCAAAAAATGGCCATCACCAGCGGCCGGGTGGTCGATTACGATGTTTATCTGACCGTCGGCACCCCTGAGCAAATGCGCGCCACCTTCGCCGGCATTCACGAGGCCAACGGGGGCTCGTAAACCCTTTCCCGCCCTACGCGAGATTCAAGCCTAACTGACTGACCAGGTTCGACAAGTCGCCGTCCAACGCCGGCACGGCAGGAAGGATCCTGGCAATCCTGGAGCGCACCCACGCGTCGGTGTCGTAACAGGAACTCAGCCCGCCATCCAACCCCAGCAACTGGTGCCAGCGGCGACGGCACTCGCGGTCGTACGCCGTCAACAAGTCAATCTTCGCTCCTTCGCGCAAAATCAATCGCAGGCTCGTGGCCAGCGAGTCGGCTTCGAGCAGGCCCACATTCAGGCTTTGCGCCGCGGCTGGACTGGTCTGGTGCGCGGCATCCCCAACCAGCCAGCAGCGGCCCCGGCCAAACTGCTTCGCGAGACGGCGCTCGAAGGTGACCTGGGTACACCAAGCAATATCTTTGATCGACCGGCAAAACCACGGCGCCCGTTCGCGGCTGACCTCCTGCGTCCAGCGCCGCAAGTCTTCATCCACGTTGGCTCCGCCGACACGGATCGCACTGCGCGCCTTCTGGGGAAACTCATCCAACTCGTTGCAAGGAAGCAACTGAAACGTCCAGCGCAATCGGTTGCCTGGCAGCGGCCACAGCACGTTTGTGGTCGCGTCGTCCAGCACGATCCGCAACTCATCCATCGGCTCCAGGTCCGACTCGAATTCAATTGCGGCAAAAGACTCGGGTTTGGCCATGGACTCGTACTCGATGCCCAGGCAGCGCCGAACCAGGGAATTATGGCCGTCCGCGCCGATTATAAATTGCGCCTGGAAAGGAAACCGCTTCAGCACCACGGTTTCCCAGTGTGGCACAATGTAACCAGTGCCGGTTCCGCCCAATTTCTCGACCGAGGCCGTGACGCCTTTGTCATCGGATTCAAACCCACTGCACCGATAGTTCCACTTCACCTCCAATCCCGACCTTTGCCGCAACCTTTCCTCGAGTATCTCCTCGAGATCACTCTGGGGCAGAGTCAGGATGAACGGAAATTCCCCGCCCAGTTCGGAAAGCTTGATCTCGGCGCGACGCTTGCTGCTATCGTAAAAGGCAATCGTCGGAATGCGCAACCCCCGTTTCAGGAGCGCCGGAGCCAACCCCAGCCGGGCGAGCAATTTGAGTGTTTTCGGATGCAACGCGCAGGCATAACTCCTCGCCGCAGTGCATTCCTCGCGATCGATGACCTCCACCTGTATCCCCGCGTCAGCCAACAGTATGGCGGTCAGTAATCCAACGGGCCCGGCGCCCACAACCAACACTTCTGTTTTGTGCTCTTTCATACCCAGGACTCCGCTTGTAGATCCACGGGCTCTGCGGCGGCAACACCAGTCACTGGGTTATGGCCGCCGCTGACAAACACAATATCGGGCCGGCGATAGTTTGCTGCTAAACGAGCCTTGGCAATTCCTTCGCATTTCTTGCTGGCGACCGCGATTGGAAGGTCAATTTGTCGGTTAAGCGCCAGGACACAGGAAGCACCGTCAAGCCCCGCATAAGGACACTTTCGGCCCTTCACGGCAGAGCCGTGACAGAAATTAGCCGCGGCGTTGAGCGCTAGCGCGCTCTCAGACGTCCATGGTAGCACGGGCGACCCGCCGGTGCCACCAGCGAGGATCCGAACCATTTCCAAGCCTTGCGCCGGCCACCGGAAGCGGCTAAACATCAACACATGAACTCTGTTACTCTCGCCCAAAATTCCACACCGGGATTCAACATCAGCCGCCGCCATTTCCTTAAGTCGGCTTCCGCCCTCGCGGCGCTGACCGCATTTCCTGCGCTGGGCGCGGACGTCCTCGACGCCATCAATGGCAAGACCTGGCGCGTGGGACTCATCGGCGCGGGTTGGTATGGCAAAAGTGATTTGTGGCGGCTCGTCCAGGTCGCGCCCGTGGAAATCGTTTCCATTTGCGACGTGGACAAACACATGCTCGACGGCGCGTTGGATATCGCCAGCCAGCGGCAGAAATCCAAAAAGAAGCCGCGCGCTTACTCCGATTACCGCGAGATGCTGAAGGAAAAGGATTTGGATATTGTGCTCGTTGGTTCACCGGACCATTGGCACGCGCTGCACGCCATTGCAGCAATGGAATCCGGCGCGGACGTCTATTGCCAGAAGCCCATCAGCCGGGACGTGTGCGAAGGCGCGGCGATGCTCGCGGCGGCGCGCAAACACAAGCGTGTTGTCCAGATCGGCACGCAACGCAAAAGCACCCCGCACCTGATCGACGTGAAGAAACAGGTCGTCGAAGCCGGGTTGCTGGGAAAGATCGGGCACGTGGACCTGTGTTGTTACATTCACATGCGCGCCAACGGCAACCCGCCCGTTCAACCCGTGCCCGATTTCCTCGATTATGAAATGTGGACCGGCCCCGCGCCGTTGCGGCCCTACGACGGCCTGCCGCATCTGCGCTGGTGGCGGACGTTCATGGAGTACGGCAACGGCATCATGGGCGACATGTGCGTGCACATGCTCGATACCGCGCGCTGGATGCTCGGCCTCGGCTGGCCCAAACGGGTCACTTCCGCTGGCGGCATCTACGTGCAGAAGGAAGGCAAATCCAACATCAGCGACACCCAGTCCGCCGTGTTTGAATACGACGACTTCAACTGCGTTTGGCAGCATCGCACCTGGGGCACGGCGCCCGACCCCGATTACCCGTGGGCGCTGTTCATCTACGGCGACAAAGGCACGCTCAAAGCCAGCACCATGCGCGCGGACTTCATCCCGCAGGACTCGCAAGCCAAACCCATGCACTTCGATTGCCTCTTCGAACGCGAGAAATATCCCGAGGACGTGACCGAAAAGGACATCGAACTCAACGCCGCGCCCGCCACCCGCAAACACATGCTCGACTTCCTCTCCGCCGTCGTGCAACGCAGCCGCCCCGTCGCCGACATCGAACAAGGCTACATTTCAACCGCAAGCTGCATCCTCGCAAATCTCGCCATGAAGACCGGCCGTCCCCTGACCTACGATCCGCAAAAGCAGATTGTGGTTGGTGATCACGAAGCCACTAAACTCCTGAGCCGCCCCTATCGCGGGCCGTGGAAGCATCCGGGAGTGGGGTAAAGGGGCGCAGGATGGATTCAAGAAATGGTAGCAGCCGTTCGCTCGTGCGAAAGCGGCGCTGCACGCCGCACTCCAAGCCGTGGCGGAACTTCCGGACGCCACGATGAACGCGCCAGCGTCTTGGAGTGCGGCGTGAAGCGCCGCTTTCTGAAGCGGACGAGTGGTCAAGGCAGTTGCGAACGTCTCCCCGTGTTCAAAAGCCAACCGCATTTCTGCCTTGGCAGGTTCCGAGTCCAAAGCCACCTTTTCTCATGCTGGAAAACAGAACCCCATGGCCCCATGCCCCTACGCACCGGTTGTCCGAAGCGGGTACCTACTTCGTCACCGCTGCCACCTACTTCAAAGCTCACTATTTTCGCGGGAGCCGTTGCTTGCAGGTGTTGCATCGGGGTTTGCTCAACCTAACCGGCGAGTTTGGCTGGCATCTGGGAGCCTGGGCGGTGTTCTCCAATCATTACCATTTCGTGGCGCACTCGCCCGCCGGGCAGGCGACGGCGGAAAGCCTTTCTGAGATGCTGAGGCAACTTCATACCAAGACCTCCGCCTGGATTAACCGACTCGATCGTACCGCGCGCCGGCAGGTCTGGCACAATTTCTGGGAGACCCGCCTCACCTATCAGAAATCTTATCTGGCACGGCTCAACTACGTGCACCAAAACCCAGTCAAGCACAGGTTGGTGCTCCTGGCCAACCAATATCCCTGGTGCTCGGCGCGGTGGTTCGAACGAACGGCTTCCGCCGCGAAGATCAAAAGCATCTATCGCTTCAAAATGGGAGACGTTCAGGTGCCTGATGATTTCGAATCGGACGGGGATTGGTAAATGGGACGCTGGATAGATACGGTTGCGTTGGGCGATCAAAAGCGGCGCTGCACGCCGCACTCCAAAACCTGGCGGAATTTGTGGCCGCAACGATGAACGCGACAGGATCTTGGAGCGCGGTGTGCAGCGCCGCCTTCGAACGCAAGGGAAATGATCTTATCTCGGAACGAAGGCTGCGACAAAGCCCGTCGCAAAAACAATTTTTTGCAGCCCGTCCGCTTTTCCAAGTGCTAAAGGCCCACCAACTCTCCATTCCCCAAAAGGCTTGTCGGCGCCGCGCGTTTCCGGCATTCATAACGGCCAATTACTTGAACGAATCGGAACCATAAATGAGCAACAACATGTTTCCCAAATTGCACAATGCCATGTGGCCGGGACTGGTCGGCAAAGGCAGCCCCGGCGCGGAGCCCTGCATCGACCTCGACACGATGCTCAATCTGACTGCGGCGGCGGAGGTCAACGGCGTGAAGTTCGATGGCGTGGACCTGTTTCTATACGATCCGCACGTCAATATCGATTCGTCCTTCGAGGACCTGCAGCGATTGGCGGACAAGATTCGCGCAAAGGGGTTTGTGGTCGGTTCGCTCGTGGCTCCGGTCTGGCCTCCAACAGGCGGCGGCTCCGCCATGGGCGGTGAAATTGAACGCAAGCGGTTCGTCGCTCAAGTGCTAAAGGCCTGCCGCATCGGCATCAAATTGCGCGACCTCGGCATTCGGCCTTACGGGATCATTCGCATCGATTCGGCGTGCGGCGTCGCGGATTGGGAAAAAGATCCCAGGGGCAACACGAGGAAGATCGCGCAGACGTTTCAGGAAGCCGCCAAGGTCGCCCGCGACCACGGCGAACGGCTGGCTGCCGAGGGCGAGATTTGCTGGGGCGGCATGCACAGTTGGAAATACATGGTGCAGTTGCTTGAGGAAGTCGGCCAGCCGAAACTGGTCGGATTCCAGGCGGACATGGCGCACACGCTGCTCTACACGCTTGGTTACAACGCCCCCGAACATCGCATCGTGCCGAAGAAATTCCATTGGGAACCGGACGAGTTCCATGCCGCCATGAAGAAAATGACCAAGGCGCTCCGTCCCTGGACGATGGACTTTCACGTGGCGCAAAACGATGCGACGGTCAAAGGCTCCGGTTCACATGACAAGACCGGCCGCCACTGCCTGGCGACCGACCCCAACGGCAAGCTGAACATCGCGCGCGACGCCGGTTACTGGCTGCGCGACGACTCCGGCAAGGTGACCAAAAAAACCAAACACATCTGCTGGGACGGCTGCATGTTCCCCAACGAGGTGATGATGAAACCCGATACATGGAACAACATCCTCGCCGCGATGATCCAGGTGCGTGAGAACCACGGCTGGGCCTGAGCCGCGAAGAAAAAAGCAAAAGAATTAGCCACGAAAAAGCACAAAAGGCACAAAAAAGAAGGGGGAAATTAACAGATGAAAACGATAATGCAGCTATGCGATGAGGTGAGGGAAACCGGGTTTGCGATTCATTGTTATCATCGGAGTGGGCATGTGGAGAAGATCTACGAGAACGCGCTGGTGAATCGGTTGAGGAAGCAAGGTCTGGAGGTGAAGCAGCAGCACGCTTTGCAAGTTTTGGATGAAGACGGAACTGTACTGGGGGATTTCCGTGCGGACCTCTTTGTCGAAAATCAGTTGATCGTAGAACTGAAGGCTGCGCGAAACGTGGTGGAGGAACACGTGGCCCAACTGCTGGGCTACCTGCGCGCGTCGCGCATGGTCTGCTCGCCAACTTCGGCGCGCCCAAATTTCAAATCAAGAAGTACATCATGAACGACGCCGACTATAGTTTCTAACCTTCTATGCCTTTCCGTTTTGTGCTTTTTGTGCTTTTTCGTGGCTGTTCCTCTCCGTCGCATTTTTGTAGTTATTCTTCTTTTCTATGAAAAATCTCAACATCGGACTCATCGGTTACGGCTTCATGGGCCGGGCGCACTCGAACGCGTTTCGCAAGGTGAACAATTTCTTCGACCTTGCCCATCGGCCGGTTCTTAAAGCGATCTGCGCCCGGGATGGCGGCAAGGCCAAGGCCTTCGCTGAACGCTGGGGTTATGAATCCGTCGAAACCGATTGGCGCAAGCTCATCGAGCGCGCGGACATCGATGTAATCGACATCGCCACGCCGAACAACACCCACGCCGAGATCGCCCTCGCCGCCGCCAAGGCGGGGAAAATGATCCTGTGCGAGAAGCCGCTTTCCATGGACGGCAAGGAAGGGGTTCGCATGGTCCAGGCCGTGGAAAAGGCCGGCGTGCCAAATATGGTTTGGTACAATTACCGCCGCGTCCCAGCCGTCACGCTCGCCAAACAACTCATCGATGAGGGTCGATTGGGCCGCATCTTTCACTATCGCGCCAAATTTCTCCAGGATTGGACCATCTCGAAGGACCTGCCGCAGGGCGGCGCAGGGTTGTGGCGTTTGGACGTCAAAGCCGCCGGCAGCGGCGTCACCGGCGACTTGCTGGCGCATTGCATCGATACCGCGCTCTGGCTCAATGGCGGCATCTCATCCGTCAGCGCGATGACCGAAACTTTTATCAAAGAACGCAAGCACACGCTCACCGGCAAAGTCGAAAAGGTCGGCATCGACGATGCCTGCGCTTTCCTCGCGCGCTTTGGCAACGGCGCGCTGGCGACCTTCGAATCCACCCGCTACGCCCGCGGCCACAAGGCGCTTTATACGTTCGAGATCAACGGCGAAAACGCCTCCATCGCCTGGGACCTGCATGACCTCCATCGCCTCCAATACTTCGATCATCAGGACGAAGGCCGGTTGCGCGGCTGGCGGTCGGTCCACATCACGGACGGCGACCATCCCTACATGAAGAACTGGTGGGTGCCGGGCTTGCAGATCGGTTATGAGCACACCTTCATCCATCAGGTGGCCGATTTTCTGGGCGGTTTGGAATCGAACAAGCCCGCGCACCCGAACTTCCGGGACGCGCTGGAAACCCAGTGGGTTTGCGACGCGGTGCTCAAATCGGCCAAAACCGGAAAATGGGAGAAGGTCCCGCGGCGCGCCGGCAAGCAATGAATGTTTTTGACAGGAATTGCGTCTTCCATAACAATATTTGCAAACATAAGTAACCCGCTAAACTAAACGAATGAGAGCCAGAACACTCAGCCTTGCGATATCGTCCGCCCTCGCCTTCAGCCTGCTCACGGCCATGGCGGAGGACAAGAAATTCGACGCGAGCAAATTGCCGCCCGCTTCGGACCAAAAAGATGTCACCTACGCCAAGGACATCAAACCCATCCTGGACAAATCATGCGTCAAGTGCCACGGCGGCGAGAAACCAAAGGGCAAACTTCGCCTGGAGACGCTTGAAGGCGCCATCAAGGGCGCCAAAAGCGGTGCGGTGATCGTCCCTGGGAAGAGCGGCGAAAGCTCGCTGGTTTATGCGGTCGCCCACGTGGGTGACGAAGACGATTTCATGCCGCCCCCGAACAACAAGGCGAACATCGCCCAGTTGACGAAAGAACAAGTGGCGTTGATCCGTGCCTGGATCGACCAGGGCGCGAAGTAGAAACTGCTGGCTGCGCTCTGCTATCCCGGCCTTGAGCCCGGCAAATGCCGGAGCATTCTGAGGCATGGAGTCCCGGCTTTAGTCGGTAAAATTGTCGCATTATCGAGCCTGCTCAAAACCTTAAGAAACATCGTGTACGCATCTGGCCCGGCCACCTAAAGGCAGGGCTACCCCCCGTGCGCTAACAGGCGCCTCAATCCTTCAATCGCACATCGAAAATAATTTAAAAATTTCCGTTGACAAACTACTACCCTGGTAGTATTACCAGAGTCGTAAAGCAAAATGAAGCCCAAGACGCATCGCCTCGGAGACCTCCAACTAAAGATCATGCAGGTGCTCTGGAGCCGCACGGAGGCGACCGTTGCGGACGTCCACGAGGCGCTTAGCCATCAAATCGATCTGGCGTACACGACGGTGGCCACCATGCTGCGAAAGATGGAATTGCGCGGTTTAGTGCACCACCGCAACGAAGGCCGCAGCTTTGTGTATCGACCCGCGGTGGCCGCCAGCGAGGTCACCCGGAACATGGCGGACGACCTGGTTGATCGGCTCTTCCACGGCAGTTTGACGGCAGCGGTCAATCATTTGTTGACGACTCGCGAAGTCAGCCGGGACGAACTCGCCCGGCTGGAACAACTCATCGCCGAAAAGCGCAGAACCTCATGACTTCCCCGCTGACCATCTGGTTGCAATTAACAGGCATCCTTGCGCTGGAAATCAGTTTGCTGGCCGTGCTGGGAGTGCTGCTCCACCGATTTTTGCCTTCGGCGGCGTGGCAGCGAACGCTTTGGCAGGCTTGCCTGATTGCCGCAATCAGTCTGCTGGCTTTGGAGCTTGGAGGAATGGCAAGGGTATTTCTGCCGCAGTCAATCAACAAAGATTCGTGGCTAAATCGATTGGCCTTTAAACCATTTTCACACGCGCAACGGAATCCGTTGGACCAGCCTCGTGTTGCCAGCGTTGAGTGCGCCGACTCAACGAAAACAATTCCTGATCGCCAGATGAGCGAGGAGTTTCGTTCGCTGGCCGCAGCCAAGGCGGCAGCACGTCCGTCTCGCCCAACGTCGGCAACGCCTGGCCTGACCAGCCTGCTTCCCCCGCCGCCTGTGACAGCAGTCGCTCCTCGAGCCAACTCTATTGCGACGAAGCAGCGCTCGCTGGAAGACTCGGTCATTGTCGGCTTTGGACTGGCGTGGGCCATCGGCTTCTCGACCGTGCTTGGACGCGCTCTGCTTAACCTCATACTATTCGCTTCGTTGCGACGCAAATGGCAAGCGGTTGCTGACGCGCAATTGCATAAGCGGGTTCAAGCCTTTGCCCAAAGCCTTGGCATGCGGCGGCATGTCCGGCTGATCGAGTCACCCGGACTGGTCTGCCCGGTGGCGTTTGGTTTTCTTCGCCCCACCATCGGCCTGCCGTCAGGATTTAACGAGATTTTCGCGCGGTCACAACAAGATGCCATGCTCTTGCACGAACTTGCGCATCTCCGGGCAGGTGATCCGGTCTGGCGGCTGGTGGCCGACATTGCAACTGCGCTGCTCTGGTGGCATCCGCTCGTATGGTGGATGCGGCGGCGAATGGAAGCCGTCAGTGAAATTGTCGCGGACGAGGCCAGTCTGTTGTTAGCCGACGGCCCCGGCGCGCTGGCGGAATGCCTGGTCAAGTTGGGCGCGCAACTCGCCCATGGCCAGCCAGCCCGGAGCCTGGGAATGGCCGTCACAGGCTTTCGTTCTGGCCTGGGCCGGCGCGTGGAGCGGCTGGTTCACCTCAAAGAACAGGTCTGGTCCCCGCCCTGCCCGAGGCGTTCCGCTTTGGCGCGGTTAGGAGGAGCGTTCGCCCTCGTTCTCACGGCTATTTTATGCACCGCGTGGGCTGTTCCCGCGGCGCTAACCAAAGGAGAAAACATGCAGACCATGCAACATACGTGGAAACATTCCCTCGCGGCCTTCGCCTTGTTGGCGACGCTGGGAACCGATAACCATACGGCAGTGGCCCAGGACGCGACCGAACCGGCTTTAGCGCCACGCAATCAAGCGGCTTCAGCCGAAGCCGCCGAGGCAATTCCAGGCGCGCCCCCAGGCTACCCTGCGACCGGAACCGTACCCCTGGCACCCGGATATTCGCGGCAGTCAAGCGCGCGTGCTTCGGTACGAGTGGACCCAACCCACACCGATCCCAAGGCCGGCAGCAAGGAAAAGCAAGCGGTGGAAACGAAGTTAAAGCGCATTACGCTGGACACAGTTAACTTCGATGGGGTGGCGCTGGGCGATGTCGTGCATAATCTTGTCGATACGGCGGCCCGACTGGATCCGGACAAAAGCGGAATCAATTTTCTCGTCAAATTGGAAACGCAGCCTGCCGCTGCGGGAGGCCCGATGACAGTCGATCCGACCACCGGCCTGCCGGTGGCCACTCCCATGGAAACTCTCGATCTGAACAACGTCACCATTAAGCTGGAACCGCCATTGAAGCATGTGCGTATGGTCGATGTGCTGGACGCCATCACTAAAGTTGCCGATCACCCCATCAAGTACTCGATTGAAGATTACGGAGTGCTGTTTTCACTGGATCAATCGAAGCTCACTGGTCCTCCAGTTCCCGTATCGCTCACCGAGATGCTTTCCGCGAAGACGTTTAAGGTGGATACCAATACCTTCATTGCAGGATTGGAATCGGCGTTCGGAATACGGCTGCCGCCAGCCAACGCCCGGCTGCCACAGGAGACGCAAGAGGCCTTGCGCAGCCTTCTTGCACAACTTGGCATCAACCTCGATGTGCCAAACAAATCAATTTTCTACAATCAACTGACTGGCATTCTAATGGTCCGGGGTACGCAGGAAGATCTGGCCGTCGTGCAGGCCGCGATCGAAACCTTGGGTGGGAGCGAGTATTCCGCGTCCGGCCCATCCTCCCCCGGCTTCGGTGGTTCTGCGGGTATCGGCGCAAGGCCGTGAAGAGTGCACGGAAGTGGGTAATCCAAGTGGGCAGACCGGCGACCTTCTTCTGGCCGCCACTCGTTCAGACATGCCACCCGGTGCGACGGGCCCCCCGGCCGTCCTTGTTTGTCAACCTACATGTCTAAGTAGTGGCTTTGGCCAGCTCTGGTTGCTATCAATTCGTGATGAAGTTGAAGCTGGCGCTGCTCTGCCTTGGCGTGACTTGGTTATTCGCCTCCTGGAGCCGCGCGGAAACGTATGACCTGATCATCCGCCATGGCCGAATTGTGGACGGCACGGGAAACCCGGCCTGGTTCGGCGACGTTGGCGTGAGCAATGGTCGCATCGTCGCGCTGGGCCGCATTGCGGGCGACGCCAAAAGGGAAATCGAAGCCACCAACTTGATTGTCGCGCCGGGGTTCATTGACGTGCACACGCATGCGGACGACGTGGCTGAATTGCCGCTCGCGGAAAATTTCGTGCGGATGGGGGTCACGACCATTGTGGTGGGCAATTGCGGCGGTTCGGCGGCAGACATTGCCAAATTGTTCCGCGGGATTGAGGCAACAAAAGTATCCGTCAATGTCGCTTCCTTGATCGGGCACGGCACCGTACGAGGTCGGGTCATGGGCGGCTCCTTCATGCGCCCGCCGAGCGCGGAGGAATTGGAGCGGATGAAAGCGATGGTGGAGCAAGGCATGAAGGACGGCGCGGTTGGGCTGTCCACCGGGTTGATTTATCTGCCGGGGACGTTTGCGAAAACGGAGGAAATTATCGAGTTGGCCAAAGTGGCTTCGGCTTACGACGGCATCTACGCGAGCCACATGCGGGATGAAGGCAAGGACATTTTCAAGTCGCTCAATGAATTATTCCGCATCGCCCGCGAGGCGCACATTCGCGCGGAGGTGTCGCACATCAAACTTTCCGGCAACTCCTCCTGGGGGCAGACCGGGAAGGTCATCGCCGCCCTCGAACGCGCGCGGGCCGAGGGCCTCGATATTACGGAGGACGAATATGCTTACGACGCTTCCAGCACGGGCATGAGCCAGCTCGTGCCCGAAACCGCGCGCGAAGGCGGGCACGCGAAGTTCCTCGAACGAGTGGCGGACCCGGAGCAGAAGGCCGCGATCATCGAGAAAATGCGGGCAAGCCTGGCGGGCAATGGCCGCACGAACTACTCCTACGCCGTCATCGCGGAATACAAGCCCGAGATGTCCTTGAACGGGCTGAGCATTCCCGAAGCGGCGAAGGCGAAGCTGGGTTCGGATTCGCTTGCTGACCAAATCGAAATGATTCTCGACATCGAGAAGCATGGCGGCGCGCAAGCCGTTTTTCACGGCATCAACGAGGATGATCTTCAACAGTTCCTGCAGTTTCCCAACACGATGATTGCGTGTGACAGCGGTTCGCGCGATTTCGGCGTGGGTGTTCCGCACCCGCGCGGTTACGGCAACAACGCCCGGGTGCTGGCCCGCTATGTGCGCGAGTTGCATGTGCTTCGACTTGAAGATGCGATTCGCCGCATGACCACCCTGCCGGCCGAAACCTTTCGCCTGAAAGATCGCGGCCAACTTCGCGAAGGCAATTGGGCGGACATCACCATCTTTGATCCTGCGACGGTTCAGGACAATGCGACTTACAAAGACCCGCACCATTATGCCTCGGGCATTCCGTATGTGATCGTTAACGGCGTGGAAGTCGTGAAGAACGGCGAACACACCAAAGCCCGCCCCGGTCAGGCACTGCGGCATGCAGCGCCGACGGAGTTGACGCCGCTCCGCCGCGGTGAATCCCAGCCGTAGGTATGGAGTCCCGCCTTTGGGCGGCAGGGCACATTCAAACACGGTGACTTCGAAAACTCTCTACACACTCAAAATTGCGATGGCTCCACCGGCTGAAGCCGGGACTCCATACCTTGTATCGAACCAACCTTGCTGCGGGTCACAGACCCGCGCTCCGTTGCGCCAAGCTGGATGCGCTCTGCTCACCTGCATTGAGGATCGCATATCCCGAGGAGCAGCAACCGGTCCAACCTGTTGCGGTTTGAATCTGGACCATCCCTGCCCGGCTAATCGCAGCAGTGCTATGATTGCTGACAGCAAATCGTGCCAGCCGGCCGCTATTGAAATCGTTCGTATAGTCAAGAAAGGTGATGGAGACATTTGGACGCCCCGCAGGCGGCTGCGAGGCAATCCGAGCCAGCCACGCGCAAGCGAAAACCACGATGAGGACCGTGATCATGAGCATATTCCGGGTTCTGCGCATAGCTACCCCTGGCAACCAGACTTGGTTTCTCAGACTATAACCAAGGCGCGCGAAAGCAAGTTCAATCAACTCCCAGCCGACGGCGGCTGGGCGAGCGTAATCCGCAAATAAGGCCGAACCCAAGCTGGCCTGGTGAAGCAGAAGATCAGGATTAAGCTTAACATTAAGAGGGCTTGCATGGGAAATCGTGCGGGTCGTGCGCCATTGGCCAACATTGACAAGTGCCCCTGCCCTGCGCCAATCTGAGCTTATGGCAAAACCAGCTTTGGGCCGCGGTTTGGGCGCGTTGTTGGGCGGAGTTCCCGCTGTCGGGAATCCGCCGGGCGCCGTTGCGCCTGCGCCCAGTCCATCCAGTCCGGCGGAAGCCGACACGCACGAGCGGGTGCAATCGGTCCCGTTGGGGCGCGTCCGGCCTTGTTCGCTGCAACCGCGGAAGAAGTTCTCGGAAGAGGCGTTGAAGGAGCTGGCGGATTCCATCCGGGAACAGGGCATTGTTCAGCCGTTGATCGTTCGGGACCAGGGGGAGTTCTTCGAGTTGATCGCGGGCGAACGCCGGTGGCGCGCGGCGCAATTGGTCGGGCTGGCCGAGGTGCCCGTGATCGTTCGCCAGGCGGATGATCGGGCGGTGCTGGAACTGGCGCTGATCGAAAATTTGCAGCGCGAGAACCTGAATCCGATTGAAGAGGCGCATGGTTACGCGCAACTCATCGAGCAGTTTCAACTCACCCAGGAACTGGTCGCCACAAAGGTGGGTAAAAGCCGCGCCGTGGTGGCCAATGCGTTGCGCCTTTTGAAATTGGTTCCGGCCATTCAAGACGCCATCCGCGATGGCCTGCTCTCGGTTGGGCACGCCAAGGTAATTCTCGGCCTGCCCGGCGAAAAGCAGCAAAAGACCGCGGCCGAGCGGGTGATGAAGGATGGTTTGAATGTGCGCCAGACCGAAGTCCTGGTGTCGCGCATCCAGAGCGGCGGGCCCTCGGCCAAACCGGCAGGCGCCGTGACTCCGCTGGCGACGGATGCGAACGTGGTCGATCTGGAGAACCGCCTGCGCGAACGTTTCGGCACGAAGGTGCGGTTGAAATACGCCCAGGGCAAAGGCTCGGTCGAAATTGCTTTCTTCAATGATGACGACCTGGAACGAATTCTCCAAATCGTGGGGGTCAAGGTTGATTGAATCGGAATTTTTTAATGCTACTCAATGAATGAACACTCCTGAACTACGTGAAAAATGCGCCCAACGTTTGCAAACGGTTGGGGCGCGGGCAACTGAATTGACTGCGTTCGTCGGCCTGGACGGCTTTGTGGATGAAATCATCCAGGTGGTGGACAAGCGCGATAACGCCGATAGTTTCTCGCGGCTGCCGACCATTGCCGCGCTGGCGGAACGGCTCGCGGCGGCCGCCGGCAAAAGCACGAACATCGAGCTGGTGAACCAAATGACGAAGCTGGGCGGCAATGGCCCGATCATGGGCAACGCCCTCGCCAGTTTCGGCATGCGCGTGACTTATCTCGGCACGCTGGGTTACCCCGCGTTGCACCCGGTATTCCAGCCGTTCGCCCAGCGCGCGGAGGTCTATTCCATCGCCGAGCCGGGCCACACGGACGCGCTGGAGTTTCAGGACGGCAAGATCATGCTGGGCAAGCATTATCCCCTCAAGGACATGAACTGGAAGAATATCCAGGAACGCTTCGGCCGGGACAAATTCGTGACCAAGTTTCAAAGCGCGGACCTCGTCGGCTTCGTGAACTGGACGATGCTCCCGTGCATGAGCGATCTTTGGGCCTCCCTGCTCGCGGAGCTTTGCCCGACGTTAAAAGGTTCGCGGCGCAAGCTTTTCTTCGACTTGGCCGATCCGGAAAAGCGCAACCACGCCGACATCCAACGGGCGCTCAACTTGATCGTGGAATTCCAGAAGTATTTTGACGTGATCCTGGGTTTGAATGAGAAGGAAGCCTTCGAAATCGGCGATGTGCTCGGGCTCAATCTGTCGGACCATTCGCCGAAGGGTCTGGGAGAACTCACGGCCGGCATCAGCCGTCGCCTGCCCGTGGATACACTGGTCGTTCATCCGGTTTCGTACGCGCTCGCCGCAAGCGGCGGAGCGGTGTCGCTGGTGGATGGACCGTTCGTGGCCAAGCCGTTGATCACGACGGGCGCGGGCGATCATTTCAATTCCGGCTTTTGCCTCGGCAAATTGCTCGGTTTCGACAACGAGCTTTGCGTCCTGACCGGTGTCACCACGAGCGGGCATTATGTCCGGACCGGACAAAGCCCATCAGTCACCGACCTCATCGCGATGTTGCGCAATTGGCCGCGCGAATGAGCTACGGAAGCGGCGCGGCATGAGCCTTTGTCGAAGATTAAGAGGGCGGAGCGCACGCAAACACGATGACTTTGAAAAGCTCGAATGCGATCAGCAGCACGGCAGCCCGACCGGCTAAAGCCGGGACCCCATGCCCTGAACGCCCGTCGCTTCCGCACGGTTGCCCGTTGCATCAAGTCCGTTAATATTATCGTGAGATGATTTTGAAAGTAGTCAAATTTGGCCATCCAACGCTCCGCAAAAAGGGGGCGCGGGTGGAGGCGATGACGCCGGCCATTGAGACCTTGATCAAGGACATGTTCGAGACCATGTATGCGTCCCGTGGCATCGGCCTGGCCGCGCAGCAAATTGGCGAAGCGCTGCAGGTCACCGTCCTGGACGTCAGGGCGGTCACGGACCGGCCTTCCACGCTGGAAATCGACGGCCAGGAGAAGGACCCGAACGAGTTCATGCCGCTGGTGCTTATCAATCCACAGGTCAAGCCGCTGGGTGAGATTGTTCCCGGTCCCGAAGGTTGCCTCAGTTTCCCCGAAATTTATGCCGACATCAAACGGCCGGAATCCGTCCACGTCGTGGCGCTGAACGAAAAAGGCAAGCGCATTGAATTCCGTTGCGGCGGTTTGCTCGCCCGCGCCGTCCAGCACGAAACCGACCATCTCAACGGCATCCTGTTCATCGACCGCATGGATACGGAAACCAAGGCCGGACTCAAAGACGAGCTCGACCAACTGCAAACTGAAACCAAGGCCGCGCTCAAGAAATAGCAACGCCGCAGCCTCTTGAAAGCGGTTACCTTGACTTGTCGTCTTTCATTGACGGGGCTGTCCCTTGGTACATCGGCGTTCCACTCCGACCCGGCCCCAGTTGATAAAAACCCTTGGGATAATAGACATGCGTATTCTGCGAAGGCAGAGAGGATGAACCTCGCGCGGTCGGAGCCGGAGTGGAGGTCGCGATATGAGCGCTTTCATTCGACGGCACTTTTTCAGAACGATACGCATCCTGCGCCGGCGGCGGTTGATGTTGAGTGGTCACGGCTGGTTGTTTGACTTCCTCATGTTGTTGAAAGGTCACCGCCGGCTGTTTGTTTTGCTCGTAATGTTCCACGACCGGCTGCTGCTTTAGTTCCTGGTGTGCTGGCGGGGCCGACACCGGCTGCTTGTTCTGTTCGTAGTGTTGTGGCGCGACCGGCTGCTTGAAGTCCTGGCGCGGCGCCGGAGTCGGCGTCGAATGTGCCGGGGTTTCGAAGGCCGTTCTCCGCGGCGTGGGGGCGGTGAATGCCGGACTGGTAATGGGTTTGTGCTCCGTGACCAATGCTTTCACTTCCGCGTGGTGAACCACAGGATGCTGCTCATCCAATCTCTGCGCCACGGCGTGGACGGGTGGCTTCGCCGGCATTTTGAGTTCCGGGCGAAACACCGCCGCTTCGACTTTGCCTGGTCCCGCAGCCCTGGCGGTTTCCATATGGCCTGAGGGCACGTCCCGGATCGCCACCTTCCGCATTTCGGTGTGGGTTGCCGCTGTAACGCGCTCCAAGGGAATGCCCCGGTTGACCACAGTGGTCTTCTCAACCGTATAGTTGTTGATGATGGTGGTCTGGTTGTAAACCTTCGTAACCTGCGCGGGCGCCAGCCGATGATGGGCGAAATCGTGGTCCTGGAAATCCTTGAACGCGATGAAGGTAAAGTGGTCGGGCCGCAGGCCAAAATCAAAATCGGCTTTTACGCTAATTCCGTTAAATCGGAACCCAAACCGCACGTCGAAGTCCGCATGCGGCGGCAGCGGCGCCCAGCCGCAATGATCGCCGGATACGCGCCACGTCACCCAGGCTGGCGCCCAAACTGTGTCCGGAAGCCAAACCCAGCCGCAACGTTCGTGCAGATACCAGCGCCCGTAATGAAACGGCGCCCAACCCCAGGAATAATCCGATTGCCAGAACCAGCCCGCGTCCGTGTAAACCCAATGGCCGCCGTCGCAATAAGGCGTCCACCCGCGATGAATCACGATCGTGCTCGGTTGCCAGCACCACCCGTAATCCGGCAAGCTAACCCAGCTCCCGTACGGAGCGAGTTGATCATAGAAGTAATTTACTTGTGCGGGCGGCGCGCCAACGTAATCCGGCGCGGGGGCTGCGGCAGACGAGGCGGGATCCACAGGCGGCGCAGGCTGAACCACCGGGGGCGGTGCGGTCACTACCGGCACCGTATTCGGGTTTTGGTTTTTCCAGGTGGTGTCATGATTCAACATCGCGGTCACCACCGCGGAGGACACGCCCAGATCCTTCAAATAAATAATCCCATCCGCAGAAAGACCGAACGGCCCTTGAGTATTCTGAACGTAGGCAAGGATTACATCATCGCTTGATCCCGCCTCGGCCAGCTTCACCACTTCAGCCGTCGCCGGGGAAATCTGCGCCGGAACAGCCGCCGCGCTCGTTTGACCCGTTGCGGCCATGCTCACTGGCACCTGCGTTTGCGCTGCTACGGAGCAGGCCGCCGCCAAAATCAAGCCCATTATCTGAAAGTTTCTGGTGGTTCTCATAAATTCATTTCAAGCATTTGCTCTAATCTGATGATTGGACTGGATTAAAGGAAGCTTATTCAGGCCAGGCAAATGGATCTTCTGGAACAGCGTGTAAGTGATTGCAACACAATGGTTAAAATCTGCCTGAACGATTTTTCCCGATTTTACTCCAAGGCTGAGGTGTAGAATAAGCAACGTGGATTGCAGTTTTACGCGCATCCTGCTAAGTGAGCAGCCCGTCTATGAAGCGAAAGAAGCTGAAACCCGCGAGCCGTGAATCGGAAAAACCAAAATCCAGGGGCGGCGGCAAAAAAGACTTCAGGTCCGACCAAAAGCCACACCATCCCAGCCATGAGACCCTTTCCGCAGAGCATTTCAACAAGGCTTGGGAATTGATGGAGAAACGCGACCGGACCGCGGAAGATGTCAGGGAGATGGTGACCCGTTCGCATGCCTCACTTTGGCATTGGATGCAACGCCCGGACTGCAAACCCAGGAATCTGTCCATTGGGACATGGCAACTGGCCCGCATCTACAGCCTGATTGGGGAAGCCGGGCTGGCCCTGGATTACGGCCGGATTTCCCTGGAGTATGCGCCTCCCGAGCAACCGTTTTTTGCGGGCTATGCGCATGAAGCCATGGCCCGGGCGGCAATGATTGCAGGCGATTGGGGCAGCGCCGCCAAATACCTGCGGGAGGCTGGGATGTGGTGCGACAAAGTAAAAGAGCGGAAGGCAAAATCGATGCTTCAAAAAGATCTGGAGCTGATCTCGGCGCGCTTGCCCCGAAAAGGCGGTTGAATCAAACTTGCCAGGCAGCCTTTGCGACCGCGCCTCGTTCATTGAGACATTTTCGAGATTCCCGGAATTTTCCTGTGCACTTTTGCCGCTGAGCGCACATTATTTTGTGATTACCGATGGTGAACGACACTGAACTGCTGCGCAGGTACGCGTTCGAACGCTCGGAAGCGGCGTTCAGCGAGCTGGTGCACAGGCACATTAACCTGGTGTATGGGGCCGCGCTTCGGGAAATGGGCGGCCATATGGCCTTGGCCGAGGACCTGAGCCAGGAGGTGTACCTGGAACTGGCGAGGAACGCCCCAAGGCTGTGCCGGCATCCGGCTTTGGCTGGCTGGCTTTACACGTGCGTCCGCCGCATGGCCGCTAATTTGCGCCGGGCCGAATTCAGGCGGGAACAACGAGAACAGCAGGCACACGCCGTGAATGAACTATTACAACCCGAGGCAGGCGATTCGCATTGGCTGGAGATCAAACCGGTTCTGGACGACGCCATGCACAAATTGAGCGAAAAGGACCGGGCAGCAGTTGTGCTCCGGTTTTTCGAGCAACGGACGATACAAGAAGTCGGGCTGGCGCTTGGGTTGGACAAAAGTGCCGCCCATATGCGCATCGACCGGGCATTGGAAAGACTTCGAATTCTGCTCTCGAAACGGGGAGTCACGGCAACCACTTCCGCAGTGGCGGCAGCTTTGACGGTTGGCGCGACCATGTCCGCACCGGAAGGGCTTGCAGCCAGCGTAACCGCAGGTGCTCTGACATCAGCGGCAGCAGGCAGTTCCACCGCATTAACAATAAAAATTATCACTATGGCCAAACTTAAAATCGGAATCGCCAGCGCGTTGATCGTGGCTGGAGTCGCGACGCCGCTGGCGTTGCAGTATCAGGCGCAGGCCAGGCTGCGACAGGAAAACCAGGCGTTGAAGGAGCAGCTTGCCGGGCAATCCGCCCTGATGGAGGAAAACCGGCGGCTTTCCAAGCGCGTGGAACAACTCCAGGGGCAGCCGCTGGCGGACAAGGATCAATTGGAGTTGCTGAGACTTCGCAGCGAGGTGACCCAACTTCGGAAACAAAATCAGGATCAACTAACGGCTCTCGCAGCCAAACCGGTTTCAACCAAAGCGCCCAAAAACGCGCGGAGCACGGAAGCGGACGCGAGGACTTTACAGATGCAATCGGAGTTAAAACGGGCGATGGATTCGCACCGGGCGGCGCATGAGGCCCAGGCAGCAGGAAATAATGGCGGCCCAGTGCAGAACGGCGCCATCACGGTAGTGTCTGACGAAACCGGGAACAAGCACCTGATGCAATTCAACGATGGGCAATGGCAGGAGATTGATCCGGGGGATAATTTCGCTCTTACGCCGGAGGGAGCGGTGTCATTCAGGGCTCCGGGAGCGTCAAAATTAGCCGGCAGCGACCAGACGCATTATTCCATCGCGACCAATAGTTCACCGGCTGAGGCTCAGTAGAGTTGGAGGACATCACAAAAGGAAACCAGGATAACGAAGAGCGATGGACTGACGGTCAAGCCAGCCCGTGATCAAATTGGCTTCCGCGCTCTTTCGTCGGGCCCATGCCCCGGGTGAGAAGGTTGATCGGCCATCCATTGGCTAAAAGCGCAGAAACGAATTCTGTGGCTGAGGCCAGGATTGATGAGTACCGCGCGATTCGATCACCACCAGCAGCAACGCAGCAGCGATCAGCAAGCCAGCGCCGGCGCGAATAACGGGTGTGCCCAGCCAAATCGCCAGGCCGCTCAGCACGGTCGGAGGCAGGAACCAGCCGGCGTGCGGCGCCATGAACGCAGCGCCAATTTCGAGGAGCACGATGGCCAGGACAAAACAATTGGTCGCCAAAGCAGCCCGCAGTTCTGGATGCCGGAGCGGCGAGCTGATCCGCGCTTCGCCCGCTGAATAGTGTTGTTCCGATCGGGAAGTGTCAGGTAGAGAGCAGGCCCCGGCTGCGGTCATTCGCGAGCCCAGGACGGGCAAAGCGATCACCTCCGAAGCGCACTCCGAATTTTCATCCCTGAAAGTGGAGGGGGAATTTGCATCCTGAAGCCGAAGCAACAGTGTCCGCATCTCGAACCTTGGCGGACGGGTGCCGTTGTCCAGCGTGACTGTGGAAACGAAGCTCACCGAGCCGCCCTGGCCCGCAGCAGCCGGGGTGAGCCGACTGCTGCGGGAATCATGGGTCGGGGCGTCGTAAATCAGCGACAGTCCAGCCGCATCCGGGAAAACCGGGTTCGAAATTCCAGGCGTATCGCTTGCCCTCTTCCAACAAAGCGCACGACCACCTTTTCGCGCCCGTATGAACATATCTCCGCCCTGAGCAATCCCAGTTTCTCTGTCCCGGTCGTTCATTCCGGATTTGGTCGGCTGGTCGGCGGCAAGCACCGGTGCCGGGCTGTCCGGCTTGCCGATGCTATTTGGTTCGGCAAAAGAGCGCTCAGCGCGGCAACCTCGACCTCCAAACCTTCTTCATCGAGGTTCAAAGAGCAGGCGTTTCATCGTCCGCCTGGCCGCGCTGAGACTCAGATGGTTTATCCCCACCCCCTAAATTCCCGATCCAACCGGCTGGCGCCACCCCTGAGCGGGCGGGCGTCGGGAGCCGAATTGGTGTGCAACCACGACGGCATGCGCCGGCCGGGAATCGGACTTCCCACGCCAAGCATGCGGGCATGATAATCGCCCAAGTATGTGTAGTTGCTGGTGTAGCTCCCCAACCATTTGAGGGGAGCGTTGAGTTGCGCTGGGTTCCTTTGTCTGCCGGTCGGGCTGAATATGTATAGTTTTCGCGCCATAAGTCAGACTGGTCACTTTGCGTTGATTTCATATTAGCAGCACCGATGCCAACCTGAAATCATTGGGGATTTCACGGGATTTGAAGTGTGGCCAGCCTGCGAATGAAGCATTTCCGCGCATCCTGCGTGCTCAGCGCGCTCCGGAGTCTGGAATCCACCCTTCGGGTATCAGGAGAGACGAGCAGGCAATGATTCTTAACGACTCCAAACGGTCGTTATTGCGGAAACCTTACCGGCTGAAGCGGGACTCCGAGCCTTGGGGCTTGGAGCGGCTGCCATGCCGCCCTGACGCAACCTCACTCGTGCACCTGAACCCTGAACAGATGGCCGCCTCGGCTGACGTTCGTGTTCGTGTAGCTCATGGGGCTGCCGGTGGCGAGAATCCAGTCCGTAACCGGCGTCCAAGTCGTCAGGTTGGTGCTTGTAAGAACTTCATACGCCCGCCCGGGGACAGCCGCCCATTGGAACTTCACGGCGCCGTTGGTCTGGATCGTTGTGGAAATAAAGCTGAGCTTCGAAGCCGCGTTGGTCGGGTTGGTGCCGGCAATGAACTCGGCATAATCCGTCATGCCATCGTGGTCGGTATCGGTGGTCTGCGTCCGGTTGGTGGACACGGAACCGAAATAGAATTGCTCCCACGCATCCGAGATGCCGTTGTTGTTGAGGTCGGCAAAGGTGTAATTGCCACGAAAGAGCACGGAATCGCCAATCGCGGCGGTGTTGGTTTGGTCCGGGGGTGCTTGATAGAAAGGCACACCGTCGTAATGGACCACGTATTGTCCCGGCGGCGCATTGCTGACGGTCAGACTCAACCCCTGCCCAGACTGGCTGACCGGCCCGGTAAGGGAAAATGTGCCTTGGGCAATGTTCTTGGAGACAGCTATGGTGATTTGCGAAGCTGAACCAGCGCCGGTTCCGGTGATGCCCACATCGTCCACCAGCCAGCCGTTGATCGTGGTGCCCAAGCTGGCGCCTTCATACCTCCAAATGAGTTGAACCACGCTGCCGACGAACGGAGTCAAATCCGCAGTTTCCTGTTCCCAGTCGGGTGAGGACATCGTGGATAAATCCAGCACCACCGGCAGGCTGTCCACCGGGGTGCTGCTATTGGTCATGACCAAGACTTCGCCTTCTTCGAACATGGAACTAAAATCAAAGCTATCCCAAAATGTCAGTGTTGCGGTTCCCAAACCAGATAGATCAATGGGCGGGCTGTATAACAAGCCGCCCGCAACAAGGCTCACGCTCTCGCCTTTGAGGTCCATCCCCCAGGCGTTGACACCCGAATGTGCGCTGACTTGCAGCGAGTTGTTCGGTGTTCCTAATTCCCAATTCACATCGGTTGCCCCCACGTCTGGATCTTCCGCCACTGTCCAACCGGGTGCGCCCGATTCCAAATTGTCGAACCACGGCGGTGAAGGAGCCTTCAGAGTGTGGAAGGTGTAAAGATTGTCGTGATTATCGTCCGTGGCGGTATTGCCGGCGTCGTCACGGCTCACCACCTCGTAGTAATAAGTGTGGTTGGCCAATAAGCCGCTGAATGAAACCGAATGATTCGTGGCCAGGATCGGCACGTAGGCTGTCCGGCCCAACAGTGGGGATTCGCCGAATTGCACCAGCGAATCGGCCGGTTTGGAAGTAATCCAACTGACGGTGGCATCACTATAATTCGCGACCGCGGTTACGTTGGCGATAACGGGCGGCACCGTGTCCACCAGGGCCGTCGCCGCAACATTGCTGCTTGAGGACGCGTCAAAATAAGTGGCCGTGATGGTCGCTCCGTTGGCAGCGCGCAGTTGGTTTGCGCCCGGCGGCGGGTTGGTTGCCACCAGCGTCAAATGGCCCCGGAACAAGCCGAGATGCGGTGTTTCCGAAAGTGTGACCGTCAACTTGTTGGTAACGGTGGTGCTCGCAAAGGTAACGTGTGTCTGGCCCGTTCCAGCCAGGTCGGAATCGCCCAGTTCGACCGTGACCTGGCTCGGCAAGGTGTAAACCGCGGAATCCAGCGCTACGCGCCCGACCCCATTCGCGCCGGGCACGAGGAAGTTCAGGACGTTCTGGAGGATGGCAGTTTCGTTATTAGGCGTCGAGCCGGCTTCAGGGATGGTGTCCAGCGGGAAGCCAAAGAAAACCACCCGGCCCGGACTGTCCTGACCCGGACGGGGATAGCCCACGCCACAGGGCCGTCCAGAGGTGGTTTCAAACAACAACGGCAGAGCATTGGTATTCGGTGTGAAGACATCGGAAAAGTCAGGGCCGAGAACGTCTCCATCGCCCAAGTCAATCGAAGGATATTGACTGTAATCCAAAGCGACATTGATGCCGGCGGTAATGGGCGTACCGTCTGCCCCTTGAATGGCTTCCACTCCGTGCTGTTCATCGCAATCTGAGCACGGAAAATACGGATTATCGTTTGCTTTAAAACCACCCACTTGCAGAACATTCTTCCTGAAAGGCACATTGCCGATCTGGCTGAGGATATTCATGGAGGCCATGAAGAACGCGCCGCCGCCATTCAAATAGTTCTGAATCATCGTCTGCTGCCCGGCGCTGAGGGTGTTGTTCGTTTCGCCGTACGTGCTGGGATCGGTTGGATCGACGCCGTAATTGATGCTGTCAGTCACGCGCCAGATGACGGCCTGATAAGGCTGCAAGTCGATCAACTGCGGCGAGCCTCGATCGGTTACTTTCCAGAAGCTCCAGGACAAACCAGTGGCCGCGAGCGCGTTGGTATAGGAACCATCCGGGATGGTGGGCGAAGAATCGTCCGGTTCGTACGCGTCCACCAACAGAACCACGGGAGTCCGCACGGCGACGAAACTGAAATCCGCGCCGGAATTGTTGTTGGTGCCGGAATTGCCCGCGGCGTCGGAGGAACTCACGTAGTAATGGTACGTCAACCCGGGGACCAGTCCGGTGAGCTTCACGACATGGTTGGTCGTGAGCGTCGCGTTGGTGACCACGAGATTAAAGGCGAGGTTCGTGCTGTAATGGACAATCGAGTTGCCGGGCTCCGTCGTTTGCCAGGTGATGGTCATCACCCCCAAATCCAGCGACGCGGCCACACCCGTCAATACTGGCGGGCTGACATCCGCCGCAGCGGTGACAACTCGCGAGGTGGAAGAGGCGTCCGTATAAAACGCCTGGATAAGATCGCCACTATGGATTTCCAGTTTCCCATCCACCGCCGCATTCCCAACCACCGTCGCCACTGATCCGGTGAACGCGCCGTAATTGCCCAGAGCGTGGAGAATATAGTTCTCTCCGGCTGATTCCGTGGTGCTCTTCAAAAGCACGGTTACGGTGTTGCTGGCGGCCCGCGCGGCATCGAGCACTTCAATTTTAATCACTCCGGGCGCAGTGTAAGCAGTGCGGTCCAGCAAGATGGCGCCCGTGCCCGCCGGCGTCAGATCGCCCGAAACAACCAGCGCAAAGTCCTGATCGATGGCCTGCGTATCGAGGCGGGCGTCCAGAACGAGATTGCGAGCGCGCACGCGCACCTGGTAATCACCCGGCAACGGTTGAGAGAGATGCACACCTTCCACGTTGTTGAGGTTGTCCGGCGCGGGCGGATTGGCTTCCGAATCCTCGCCATCAAATTGATTGCCCAGGTACAATGTGCCGTCCGGGCCAACTACTTCCAGGTCGAGATCGTTCACCAGCGCCGGGAGCGCCCCCGGGAAACCCGGCACGTCAGTGTAGGCCAGCGTGATCTTGAGCGGCTGGTTCGCGTCCTGCACGAAAACGTGCTGCGTATAGACTTGGGTGTTGGTCAACAACACCGTCTGGTCCAGATATTGATAGGCCCGCGGGGAGCCGATGATGTTCGCGAGATTGATGCGGCCCCAGCCTTCGTCGTTGTTCGGAACCGGCCCCGGCCCCCCGTTGTTCACGTCCAATTCATCAGCGGAATTGATCAAAGCGGCCTTCACCAGCGCGGGCGACGGCACCGCGTTGGTGTGCTGGCTCTTGTAATACTGCACGAACACCGCGGCCGCTCCCGAGGCATGCGGTCCCGCCTGGCTCGTTCCGCCCATGTAAATGTAATAGTTGTCGATGGGCAGCCACGCGAATTGGGACGAGGCGGAAGAAGAAAGCAACGAAGCGATCCAGGTGCCCGGCGCAACCAAGTCCGGCTTGATGCGTCCATCCTCGCACGGACCACGGCTCGAAAAGTCCGCCATGGTGTCGGGACCGTCACCGTAAAGTCCGAACTGGGCGCCAATGTCGCTGTTGTTCTCGGACGCACCTGTGGCGATGACGTTCTTGCCGGTTGCCGGACTGTCGAGGGTTTGCGTGTCCGGACCGGCATTGCCAGCGGAGAATTCCAAAATATACGGTTGATCGCCTGGAGCCGAAGAGTCGGCATCGCGCACCAACTCATCGAAAGCCGCCGCATCGATATCGTAAGCCCCCTGCACGTCGGTTCCCCAGCTATTCGAGCCGATTTTCGCGCCGTGTTGCACGGCATCGCGGGCAAGCTGGGCGTCGCTCGGGAAAGGCTCGGCTTCATTTCCGGCGGCATCGAAGATGCGCTGAGCCATCAGCGTGGCCCCGGACGCGACCCCTAATCCGTAAAGCGCACCGCTGGAATCCACTTCACCTGTGGCAGCATCGCCCGCCACAATGCCGGCGACATGCGTGCCGTGGCTGTGTTCATCGGCGGCGCTCGTGATATTCGTCCCGTAATAGATGAGCGCCCCCACCCTGCCGCGAATATCGGGGTGCATGTTGTTGGTGTTTCCCGAATCCAGCCCGGTATCGGCGATGGCCACCACGACATTGGTCCCGTTGAAGCCAAGTTGTTGTGTCAGCGTGGGTGTTCCGAACCGGCCGTCGTCACCGCCCACAATCTTGGAGGCGACCTCATCCACCAATCGATGCGGACGCGCGCGCTCAATCCAAAGCACGCCGTCGTGTTTGGCCAGCGCGTTCAATTGGGCCGCCGAAACCGTGCCGCGCAACACGACGCCCTGCCGTAAACGGCTTTCATTATGCGTACGCGTCAGAAGGTTGTGCACTTCGCCGATTTCCTTTTCGCTGGCGGTAGGCGACAACAAAATGTTCACGGGCACGCTGCCGCTGGCGTTTGTTTGCACCATCGCGCTCACCGCCGCCACCAGTTCCGGATGAACTTTATGGTCCGGCCGGTATGCCCCGACGAACCGGATGTAGCTCAACGCCTGCACGGTTTGCGGCGATACATTTTTGAAGCGGGCAATGAAGGCATCGTCCGGCACGTAGCGCAGCAACTCCACGCCGAGCGAGCGCAAATCCGCCTGCCACGCCGGTTCGATGTGTCCTTCAAACTGGACCAGGAACAGCCCGGAAGCCGGCGCTTGGGATTGCGCGTGTGCTCGTGAGGTTTGGGCTGGCGGAGTGTCTATGGTCTCGTTTCGCAGGTGAATGTGTTTGGTTTGTCCGAAGGCACTGGAACAGGAAAAAGCGAGGCAAACAGCAACGGAAGCGCACAAGGCGCGGGCCAAACAACCGGATTTCACGCTGGAATTATAGCCCGGCGAACGCGATTGAACAAGCGCGAATGCGTGTGCGCTGATAGCGCTTCAGTTATGGGGCGGAGCGCGCTGCCAGTAGTGCTTCAGCCAATAGGAGTGCGCCCGTCCTCGGGCGCACTCCAGCACAGCCAATTTCCATTCGACGCTTAGCCGGGAGTACGCAGTCGGCAACCACGAATGGACACGAATTAAACGGGCAGTGCCGGCCATGGGTCAGATTGGAATCACGCCGCAATTCAGTGAAGGTTGTGCTGGCCGCCAAAGGTCTGCATTCGCCGCTCTTCTATTGGTGTTTATTCGTGTCTATTCGTGGTTCAACCGCAATGTTCCGGCTTAGGCGTTGTTATGCGCGGGTGATGCCTCACAGATTTCCAAATCGGCGGGCATGCAGCAGAGAGATCGCTAACATGACTCCTTCACCGTCTCACGGGCTCACCCGCCGGCGCTTTTTCCTGCGCTATCCCTTCCAGGAAGTAATAAGGCGCCATGTGCGGGCGCATTTTGGACCGTTTGACGCCTTCCTTGGGCCAGGTGTATTGGCAGGCCTGGCAGTAAAACTCCTTCTCCACCAGGCCAAGCGCAGAAAGCAGGCCGACGAGGTTTGGCAGAAAGAATTTGCGGGTGAATTGAGGATATTCGATCCGCGACGATCCGCATTCCGGACAGCGGACGGCATCGCGCAATACGCCGTCGGTTTCGTCCCAAACGCGCACGAGCCGCAGGGCAGCTTCGTAGTCGCACACCGGCACCTTGAGTTTAACTCCGGCCAACGGCCGGGCCACGAACCAGAGCCGTTCCATGGCCGACTCATCCTGGATTTCAACGGGAATATGGGAATTCTCCAAACGACGTTTCAGTGGCTCCGCTTTGGCAGGGTCATGGAAAGTAGCCAGCGTTATGCTATCCATAAGTAAAGAATAACCCACGAGCCACGGAATGCAAATACGGCATTACCACCAATCCTTGATGAACGCACCTTGGCGCCGCCGCCATTTTCTCCCTCTCCCGCTCCGGCCTGCCCCCGAATTTCGCTACTGGCTGGAAGCCTGGGGACGGGGAATCTTAATCTCCGCCCCGGTCGGCAGTTTTCCAAAATCCAACGTGGGATTCGCGGCGCGGATGGCGTCGGCTGAGACGCCAAAGCTGTTCGCCATGCCATCCACCGTTTCGCCCGGCACGAAGTTGTGCACCGGCAGCGGCGCGGGTGGCGGCGGGGTCGTTGGCGGAGGCGTCAGGCCAAGCATTTGATCGCGGGCGGATTTCTGTTGGGCCTGCACGAGTTTGAGTTCTTCGGTCTTCTCCTCCGGCGTCAGGTCGGGGTCGTTGCGAATGCGATCGACTTCCTGCGCCACGGCCTGATTAAGCGCATACAAGTGCGTAAACGTGTCTGGTGACGCTCCCGACTGTTGCACGGCCAGGGCGGCGTCGCGATAGGCCGGGTCCACGGTCATGCGATACTGCTGATACCGGTCGGGGCCGAGCGCGTTTTTGAGGGCTTCCTCGCGTTGCTTTTGCAGGTTCGCGCGCGCCTCGTCCATGGTTGGAGCATCGCCGGAATAGTTCAGCGCCATCTGCGAGTCGATGGGATCCACGGCGCGGAACACCTTGCGAAATTCATCCGGCGTCACTTCGAACCCGCGAAAGGCTTTGCGGAGAGCCCCGGCGTTGGAGGAATAGCGCAGCAAGTATTCTTCAAGCTGCGTCGAATTCAGCACCTTGGACAATTCGTTCCGGGCTTCGAGCCGCAACCGCGCCAATTCGGCCGGGTCGGGACTTTTGCCATCCTTGGCCAGGGCCTGCAAATACGCCAGCGTCCGTTGTTGCGAACGCGTGCTGATGTCCTGCACCGCTTGCTTGGTTTCGGGCGGTAGTTCCCCCAGTATCGGGCCGTTCAGAACGATGCCCGGGCGCGGAGGCATCATCGCTGGACTTACCTCCCAATCCGGTCCCAGCAAGGTTGCGAGCAAAGCGCGCCGCTCCTGTTCGAGCGCCTGTGCCTTCGCGTTGGCGGCCTGTTCCAGACTCGCGTCGGGGTCCGTGCGCCACCATTGCTGGTCCGCGGTGACAATTTCCGTCAACCGCTTTCGCGCATAGAGTTGATTGACGTCGGCAATGATGATGTCGCGGATGGTTTGTTCCGGGCAGCCGATTTCCCGCAAGTTCCGCATGTAACTGGGATAGTCCGTCGCCTCAACTTCCTGCCAGGAGAAGAACTGCCTGCGCGCGACGACGCGGGGCCGTTCCGAGCCAGCGCTGGCTTGCGCGGCGACCGCCGCTTCGGGAACCGCCCCCGGGGAATGATGCCGGAGGGCGAAAATCAGCCCCATGGCAAGGGCCGCGTCCAACACCGCTAACACGATCAGAAGTGCACGCTGGCGCATCAATTGTCTTTTAGCCTTAATCCCGCGGTTGGGCAAACGCAAAATGGCGTCGCGGCAATGGAGCAGACTAGGCACATGGTGCGCATTGACGAACCGCCCTCAAAGCCGAGGCATTAACCGTCGCAAAATTGTGTTGACCCTTGCGGGTTGAAGCCAAATCGTATCGCCTCTGATGAAACAAAAAGCTTATGCCCGCGCCGGGGTGGATATTGATCTGGGCAACCGCGTGAAAGCCACGCTGCCGCGACTGCTGGCCTCGACATATCGGCCGGAAGTCCTGGGCAAGGTGGGCGGCTTTGGCGGCCTTTTCGCGCTGGACGTGCGCAAATATCGCCAGCCCGTCCTGGTTTCCAGCACCGATGGCGTGGGCACGAAACTCAAGCTGGCGTTCGCCATGGATAAGCATGACACCATCGGCGAGGACCTGGTCAACCATTGCGTCGATGACATTGCGGTGCTGGGCGCTGAACCCCTCTTCTTTCTGGATTACATTGGCACGGGCAAGCTCAAGCCGCACGTTTTCACTCAATTGATCGCCGGGTTCGCGCGCGGTTGCGCGAACAATCGTTGCGCCCTTATCGGTGGCGAAACCGCGCAGATGCCGGGATTTTATCAGCCGGGCGAATACGATGTCAGCGGAACCATTGTGGGCGTGGTGGAGAAATCGAAAATCATCGACGGCAAAACCATACGCCCCGGGGATGCGGTCATTGGGCTGGCTTCGAGCGGTTTGCACACCAACGGTTATTCATTGGCGCGAAAGATTTTCTTCGACCAAATGAAGCTAAAGCCCAAGAGCCGTCTGGCTGGTTTGAAAGGCAGCATTGGCGAGGAGTTGCTCAAAGTCCACGTCAGCTACGGTCCGCTGGTGCAAAAGCTTTTGAAGAAATTCGAGCCACGCTCCGCAGGCTCACGTTCCCGTGTGATCAAGGGTCTCGCACACATCACTGGCGGCGGATTCGTCGATAACATCCCACGCGTGCTGCCGAAGAATTGTGACGTGGTCATTCGCAAAGGAACGTGGGACATGCCGCCGATCTTCCAAATCATCCAGGCCAAAGGCGGCGTGCCCGCGGACGAGTTGTATCAGGTATTTAACATGGGAATCGGAATGACACTGATCGTTGCGGCAGAGAAAGCGGATGAAGTTCTGCGCGTCATCGGGGCTCAGAATCAGAAGGCTTGGGTAATCGGAGAAGTGTTGCGCGGAAAGGGCATTGTTCGGCTGGAAGGATGAGCGGCGCGCGCGTGCCACGGATGGGGAAGAATTCTCCACAGAAGCAAACAAAGCCAGCAAAGCGGGAATTCAACCTTTGTTTCCTTCGTTGCCTTGATGTTTAAGACCCCGCCCGGTTTCCAATTCCGCACTTGGTCCCCGCAGATTCGGCCTCCTTCGCGGGAAACGCCATGGAGACCACGGGCTCGCCCTCGAAGCTTCCGAGCGTAGGAGTAGGCTTGATCCTGGCGCTGGCGGCGATATTATTCCCAGCCAGACCGGTCAGAAATCGTTCCGGTTTTCGTTTGGGTAATTATTTCGCGATTCTAATATCGAACTAACTATGGTATACTAGTTGTTGGACTTCCACATGAGCACGTCACTGCCATTGAGAATTAATCGATTCATAGTTGTCGCGGTTTGCGCAACGCTCGCAATGGTTGGTTTGTTCTTTATCGTGTTTTTTGTATTTTCTGATACAACCCCGCCAACACCTTTTGAATATTGTTGCACGATAGTTTGGGCCGTGGCTTCGTGGCCTCTTTCTGCTGTCTGGTCCGTGTTACAAGAAGATCCGCCGTTGGTTGTCATTATTCCTTTATGGATTGCGTCGGGATTATTCTGGGCATTTATTGTCGAATTGCTGTTGACAGTTAAGAGGTGGGTGTGGCCTGACACCGCGCCGGAGCCAACCACCGTTGACGCTTGCCGTTCCGCTGTCGCGAGTCGGCGGTGGCTCGGCTTTTTCGTTAGCCGCCAAGACCTATGAAGGCATTTCTTAGAGTCATCTTGTTCGCCGTGTGTGTTTTCGGCGGAGCGGCCTTCGCTGCATTCATTACCGTAGGTGCTTGGCATATTCAGATTGAGCCGAGAGCGTTTCAGTGCTGGGACAGTGTTGGCATTTTTGATACTTATTGGGAGGGCATAGACGAGCACAGAGGAGCGGGCGATAAGATTTCGCCAGGCTGGACGTGGGATGAGATTAAGATAGCGAGAGAGATTTACATCGGAGCGTTTTTTTCGATTTGGGCTGCGAGTGCTTTGATTCCATTCGGATTGATTCTGGGACGACCCGAGCGGTCTAACACAGCGTTGCAGCCAACGCCGGGGAGCGCTTTCAGTTCCGTTTCGCGATCCACGCTGGTTGGTCCCGCGCGCCTGAGCTCCGGACGTTAACCAAAAATGGCCACGAAACTGCCAACTCCCGTTCCGCAGATTCCGGTTAGCGATCTTGAGCGTGCAATTTCGTTCTATCAGTCGCGATTGGGTTTCGCACTCGATTGGAAGCATGAAGACGGAATTGCCGGCGTCTCACGTGAAGAAGCGCGATTGTTTCTCGACCGGGTCACCGAGGGTCCGCTCAATCCGGTCCGCGTCTGGCTTAATCTCCAGTCAGTGTCTGAAGTCGATGCCCTCCACCGCGAGTGGGAAAAGGCAGGCGTGCCCATTTCTTCTGCGCCCGAGCAAAAACCGTGGGGGCTTTATGAGTTCATCGCCGAGGACTGCGACGGGAACTCCTACAGGGTATTCTATGACACCGAGACGCCCAAGAAGCAAAAAAGCGGCTGACAAAATCACTGGAGCGAATGCGGGCGGGCCGGCATGAAAGCACCAGTCGCGATTTTGGTTTCATCGATGTTGGCCATTTGCGGATGTGCCGTTCCAGGTTCGGCGATACGTGGCGTTTGGGTTGTGACGGACGTTCGGTTCGCAGGTGTTTCTGCAATGTCAGAAGCGGATGCAAGGAAGTGGATTGGGCGGTCCGTGAGCATCGGAGATGTTTCATCGTCGCTTGAAGGCGAGCGACTCACAGGTTGTCGTGTGACCGAAAAAGAATTTGAGGCCAGGAAGTTTTTCGAAGAGGGTTTCAAGATTGAACCGTCTGAATTGGGTTTACCCGATGCCAAAGTCCGCGTTTTCGAGGTTGAACATGCTGACGGCCTGTCGTGGGATGCACCCGGCTCGACAATCATGGTGGGCAAGAAACTCGTGCTTACATGCTGGGACGGCGTTTACTTCGTACTGCAAAAGAACGAAGCCAACAAACCGCCGCCATCATCGCCGCGTTAACCCGAACCTGCGCCGCTTCTCCCAGGTGGTCACATTTTGGACCTTCAGCTCTTCGGACGGCGGGAAATGAACGAAGTGCGAATTGGTGAATCAAGATATACGGCCTCTTTCCTGAACTGGAAAATCGCTTGCCACACACCTGCCGCATTTCCTACATTCGACGCGCAGAAAACAACAAAACCTAAGTTCAATTATGGCACGTCCTGTCACTTTGTTTACCGGCCAGTGGGCCGATCTCCCCTTCGACACCATCGCACAAAAAGCCAGGGCTTTTGGTTATGACGGGGTGGAGCTGGCGTGTTGGGGTGATCACTTCGATGTGGCCAAGGCGCAGGACAAAAAATATTGCGATGATCGCCACGCCATTCTCGCGAAGCACGGGTTGAAGACTTGGGCGATCTCGACGCACCTGGTCGGACAGGCGGTTTGCGACAACATCGACGAGCGGCACAAGTCCATTCTGCCGCCGCACGTGTGGGGCAACGGCAAGCCGGAGGACGTCCGCAAGCGCGCCGCCGAGGAGGTCATGAAAACGGCGCACGCAGCCAAAAACCTGGGCGTGAAGGTGGTGAACGGTTTCACGGGCTCCAAGATTTGGAGCCTGCTCTACAGCTTCCCACCGGTCAGTGACGCGCAGATCGAGGACGGTTTCGCCGATTTTGCGCAGCGTTGGAATCCCATTCTGGATGAGTTCAAGAAATGCAAGGTGAACTTCGCCCTGGAAGTGCATCCGACGGAAATTGCCTTTGACATCGCGAGCGCCGAGCGCGCGCTTGCCGCAATTGGCCGCCGTCCCGAATTCGGTTTCAATTACGACCCTTCGCACCTGGGTTACCAGGGCGTCGATTACGTCGGCTTCATCCGCAAATTCGGCGATCGCGTGTATCATGTGCACATGAAGGATGTGTATTGGTCGGACAAGCCCACGGAGGCGGGCGTGTTTGGCGGGCATACCAAGTTCGGCGATGCGCGCCGTTTCTGGGAATTCCGATCGCTCGGTCGCGGCACGGTGAATTTCGAGCGGATCATCCGCGCGTTGAACGAAGTCAACTATCAAGGCCCGCTATCCGTCGAATGGGAAGACATCGGGATGGATCGCGAGCACGGCGCGACGGAGGCGGCCGCGTTTGTGCGCCGCGTCGATTTTGCGCCCAGCAAGGTCGCGTTCGATGCGGCCTTCGATAAGAAGGCGCAAGCGAAACAAAAGTGATTGGAAATCCGACGGCTCGAAATCCGAAAAGAAACAACTGCCGTGTCCAAGGGGAGAGCAGCCCCGCAGATTCGGAGACGATCATCCGCCTTTCCCGCTGCATGAAAGCCTGCGTCGCTGGCTGGTTAATCGGCTTATCGCTGGGGTTATGTGTCTTCGTGGGCCCGGCTGCCCGGGCGCAAACGAAGGCCGTCCCGGAGGATGCGCAACTCGCCGCCGAGGAGAAGGAAGCCTGCACCCGCAATCTGAAGCTCATCTACGACGCCATCCAAGCCTACAAGCTCGACCATAAGGACTTGCCCAACTGGTTGTCCGATCTTGTTCCGCAATACATCGGTGATGCGAGCATCCTCATCTGCCCCCTGTGCAAACGCACCGGCCTGATTGAGCCCTCCGTTCTGGCTGACCCAAACATCCCGTGTTCCTACCTGTTCGAGTTTTGCCCGGTGCCACTCGGGAAGAATGATTTACCCGACGGCCAGATCAAAACCCGGCGCGAATGGAAGCGCCGGCAGATGGGCCTGGTTGGTTCCATCGTGCCAATCGTTCGTTGCCGTCATCATGCCCAGGTTTTGAATCTGGCGTTCGATGGGCGCATCTATGACAGCCCCTCTTCCTGGGAGGATATTTTGACCAACCAGGTAAACATTAGCGACCTCAAACCAGCGCGGCTCTTCGCGGGCGAGCCAACGCCGAGCCCTTCCGCGAAAACGACTGCGCCCAGCTATCCGCCGCGCGATCCACAAACCAAACCCAACCTCATCGACCTTTCCACTTATTACAACGCGTCGCTCACGGAATCGTGGCATGGGAATGTCAAAAACGATCTGGCTTCGCTGCCCACGGGGGTGCAGGTTCTCGGGGGAACTGAATACGACGTGCGCGGGATAATTCAGTTGGCCGGCAAGTCTCCTTTCTCAAAACACTTCCCCGCGCGGGTCAACGGAATCAAAGTCCAGCAGAAGTGCTCCCGACTTCACTTCCTTCATGCCGCTGGATTTGGCGCGACCGCCGGCGAAGGTGAGCGCGTGGGTGGTTACATTATTCATTTTGCCACCAACCAGATGCAGTTGGAAATCCCCATCACGTTCGGGCGGGACGTTCGCGACTGGCACACCATGGCTGGCGAAAAGCCATCGGCTGATTTAAACGTAGCCTGGACCGGCACCAACGCGGTCAGCGCCGCCGCCCATAATTCCATCCGGCTCTTTAGCACAACGTGGGTCAACCTTGTTCCCGGTGTGGAAGTCGAAAGCATCGATTTTGTTTCGGCCACGAACTCGGCGGCGCCCTTCCTCATCGCCATCACCGCCGATTAAGGCTGGCTGCTGTGAAAAGCAACGCCGAACTCGAAGCCGTTCTCTCGAAAAGCCGATCAGCGAATAAGGGTAACGTTGAGCCCTAGCGCTTTGGCCGCTTTGTACTGTTGGACATCGCAAGTAATGAACGGAAGATCGTCCCTCTGGGCAGCAACAACGTGGCAGAGGTCCCAAAATCCGCATTGAATTTTTGGCTTGTGCCGCTGACTAATGTCCTCGCAGTGCTCGAACAAGCTGGAAAAATCCAGCCGCATCCATTCGAAAAGTCGCATCCCTTCAAAGGCCCGAAACGCATTCCAAGCCAGAGCAGCGTGCTGATGAGTCAGCCTGCGAAGGTAATGCCTCGACTCAAGTTGCAGGATGCGATTGTAAGCAGGCACGACGCTGGCCACTTGCTTCTCGCGCCACGTCATGACTGGTCGGCAGTGCGGGTTGTTGGGATCAAACCAGGCCACGAAAGCGCTGGTGTCCAAGTAGAAGGTCATCGGCGGAACCGCGAACGATCCTCAAGAATCAGGTTTTTGCCGCCGCGCACTTTTTGCGCCGCCGCTTGCCGCACCGGAGCCAGGATTTCATCCAAAGTCATCTTTCGTTCGGGCGGGCGCGGGATGATGTCAGCAATTAATTTATCTCCCTTTCGCAATGCGAGACGTTCCCCGGCCAAAATTCGTTTGGTCGTCGTTCCCGATCGCAGCTCCCGAATCGTTATCGTGTCGCTCTTGTTGCTCATCGTACCCAATGTGACACAGAGAGCGTGACACAGCAACCGTTTATTTCCGGCGTGTGGCGGAAAAAATCAATTGTGAGAAGCCCCGCTGAGCATCCTCGCAGCACTTACAAGCCTGCTTGCATTCGCACCCGCCCCGTCCTAACTTGTCGCCGTGATTGCCCGGAGACTGATGGTTCCATCGGTGCTGCTTTTGATTGCCGTCCTGCTGGTGTCCGCGTACGGGCAGTACGGCGGCGGCCGGTTCCGCAGGGGTTATGGGTTCCGCGGTTCGGAGCACAATCAGGAGCAGGAGGAAATGGAGCAGGCAATCAAGCCGGGGTTCCGCGAGGATACGTTCACGTTCGCGCGGCTCAAGTTCGATGCCGACACCGGTTACGGACTCGGCAACGGCCGATTGTGGGATGATGACACTCCCGAAGCAGATCTGACCCTGACTTATCGTTTGTTCCAGACGACGTGCCTCAAGGTGCGGCCCGGGTTGAACTTCATCGACATCACCGCGAAGGACATCGAAAACTATCCTTTTGTTTACACCGCTGCTTCAGGACGAATGGTCTTGAGTGACGATGAGGTCACCACGTTGCGGCGCTATTTGCTCAACGGTGGTTTCCTGATGGCGGATGATTTTTGGGGCGATGATCAATGGCATCACTTCTACGATCAGATGAAGCGGGTCTTTCCTGATCGCGAACCCGTCCTGTTGACGCTGGACCACCGCATTTTCCACGAAGTGTTCGATTTCAATAAGCTGCCGCAGATACCGAGCGTCGGCGCATTTTTCAACTACGGGGTTTCCTATGATCCGGGACCGTCCTATGTGGAGAAGGGCCATGATCCTCTGTATTACGCCATCTACGATGACAAACAGCGGATGATGATGCTCATCTGCCTGAACAACCATTTTGGCGACGGCTGGGAGCACGAGTCCGAAGATCAGACTTACTTCGACAGGTTCTCCGAGCCGATGGGCTATCCGATGTTTATCAACATCCTCTTCTACGCCACGACACATTAATGCGCGAGCGCAGGAACGGGCGGCGCAATGTCGTATGGAGTCCCGGCTTCAGCCGGCGGGGCTGTCGTGCGGTCAAACGTATTGAAGCTTTCAAAAATCATTTTGTCTGCGTGTCCCTTGCCACGCAAAGGCGGGACTCCATACGATGATGCACCCTTAATTCGCGGGCGCGCCGTGGCTGGCTTTGGCCTGAATGTTCGTTGCACTCGGCGGCGGGAAACCGAGGAATGCATTGGCCGGTAAGAGGCTGGCCCCGGGTTTGCCTTTGGGATACACCGTGACCAAAGCGAACATCCCATTGTTCATGTGTTCGTCCACATGACAATGAAACAGCCAATGGCCGGGATTGTCCGACACCATATCAGCGACCTTCATCGATCCCGGCAGCAGTTCGACCGTATCGGTTCGCCGCACTCCCTCGTCAAGCACCCGCAAGCCATGCCAGTGAGGCGTGTGCAAATCGCTTTCCGAACCCAGGCCGAAGAGATACCAACGCACGCGCTCGCCTTCGTTCATTTCCAAACCAGGCAGGTTGCCATAAATGAAGCCGTTGATGGCGTGGCGCTCGCCTTCTTCCTTGAGTTCAGCCGCCGAAAGTTTTTTGCCGCCCGGCGTTGCCATGCTGCTGATTAAATTGCTGATCGACTGGCCGCCACCGGCTGCTTCCAAGCGTTCCTTCGCTTCCGGGTCCGTTTGACTTTCGTTGAAAATCATGAACAGTGCGGGCATCTCCCGGTCCACGTCGTTGGGTGTGCCATCAGGCCTGGCCCGCTTGGAGTCGGTGACGATGATGCAGCCCGCCAAACCGAGATTGATCTCCCCTTCCCCCGCGACGTGGCTATGGTAAAGCCAGCCCTTGGAACTGGGCTCGCTGGGCAGCGGACCAGACTCCTCGTCGAGATACCACACATAGTCGAATCGCCCATTTGGCCCGATGGCCGCTCCCAGGCCTTGCGTCGGACGATCATCGTTGGCCCGGGATTGAAGCAATTTCAACTGGTTGTTGTTGCCGTGATAACTGCCCTCGCTGTCCTTGTCGTATTTGACGCCGTGCGGGTGCATGGAAAGCGGCAGCGCCGTGCGATTCAAAAACGTGATCTCCAAATATTCTCCCACGACGCCCCGCAACACCGGACCGAGAATGCCCAGGCGCGGAGGCTGCGGCACGCGCTGTGTAAACGTCGCGTCCGTGTATTGGAAATACCGCGCCTTGCGGACCATATGCCACGCGACAACGTCCGGCAACGGAGTCATGCCGCAGACCGGATCGGAGCCGATGGGCATGAAGTCCCATTGGACCGGTTCGGCGGCAATGTAGTAATGGCGGATTCTGGCCGGGTCGGGAGTTTGCCCGAAATATTTGCCGCCCACTTCGCCCATGCTGGCCGTGACCGTGGGTTTGATGTCATAGGCCGGCAAGGTTTGTCCGCGAACTTCCAAGGCGCCCAACAGCACGGTGAGCAAACCGAACATCCGCAGCGCCGATAATGCGCGCCCCCCGAGTCCCGAAGTATTCGAATGAAAATGAGCAGACACTTGCGTTTTAGTGGACTGCATGAGCGGCGAGGAGGTCAAGCGCCAAAGACCCATCTTCGTTGAATACCTTGTCGAACTCGGTGGAGAAGCCTCGCTTATCTCAGTTTTGATTTTGCGATGGCAACGGCATAAACATGCTGCGCGCCAAAAAAGTTTGCTTTGAAAATCACCCATTTCTTGTCCGGCGTGATCATGGTGTTCGGTCAGGCTTTCACGGTCTGATGTTTGCTCACGTAAGCCGGGTCAATGTCCACGCCCAAACCCGGGCCGGTTGGAACTTTCATTTTTCCATCCACCACCTTGAGCGGCGAGGTTTTACATTCAAACTGAACGCTCGTTTTGAGGCCTTTGAATTCGTGATGCGGCATTGGGTTGGGCAGAATGGAGACAAAGTGCATCATGTAAAGAAACCCGAGCCCTCCGCCGGACATGTGCGGGGTGCAACTCTTTCCAAAAGCAGCGGCCATGCGCGCCACTTTCAGGGAACGAATCATCCCACCGAAATAATAGTTGTCCGGCTGGACAATTTCCACCGCGTCGTTGGCGATGAGCCGGCGAAAACCGTGCAAGCTGTATTCCTGCTCGCCGAGGGCAATCGGCAGGGAAAGCCCTTCGGCGACCTGCCGGGTTTCCTCATGCCAGTCGAACATCACCGGCTCCTCAAAAAAACCATACTTGTATTCTTCGAGCAACTTGCCCACGCGAATCGCTTCCTCGACCGAATAGAATCCATTTGCGTCCGCAAACAGCGCCATTTGATCACCAAACGTTTTTCGGACGAGCGGAATCATCTTTTCGGTCCGTCCCGGCGGGCCGACGGCATTAATGTCGGTGGTCATGAACATGAGACCGCCGATTTTGATTTTAAGAGCGCGGGCATTGTATTCGGCGACGTCACGCTTGATCAGGTCCAGGGATTCTTCGACTGGTTTCTCGCGGTACTCGGTGGCCTGATAAACCACGACCTCGGGGTGCTGGATCTCTCCCATCAACTGGCCGATGGACTTCCCGGCGATGCGCCCGAGCATATCGAGGATGGCAAACTCGATGGTCGCCAGCGGCGTGCCAAGGGAGATGCCGTTGTATCTGAAATTAAAGCCGTAGATAAAAACCTTTTCCAAAAGCAGATCGAGGTCCCGCGCATCTTTGCCGAGGAAAAACGGTTGCAAATTATGGCTGAAGATCGGATAAAGCGCATTCAGCCCGCTGTGCCCAACCGAAATGCCTTCGGCACCGTCGCGTGAACGCACCCGGCAAAGGAAATTGTCCTGATACCGCAGCAACTCAAGCGTCTCGATAATCACCGGCGTGGTGAACAACTCACGTTTCAACACGGGTTGCTTAAGAATCTCGTCGAGCCTGGCATAACGTGGATTCGGGCTCTTTGGCCCCCGTCTCGACCCGTCCGTGCCCAGACCGGAAAGAGGCAGAGCAGCCGCCAGACTGCCGAAAAGATTAGCTTTAACGAATTGACGCCGATTGGCCTTCATAGGATGGCCTTCGATCAGACCACAGGCTCAAGTGCATTTCAAGGATTCATTGCACGTGAAATATGCCCGGACGACAGGAAAGGGAAAGTTTTACACCAAGAACACAAAGGAAACAAAGAATTCTGTTTCAGCATGGCACGCTGAAAATTGTTGGCCGCCCGGTTCTCGCGCCCCAATGTCGTACGTGGAGGACGACTGTGCTTCTTTCATTCAAACTTTGTTGCCTTTGTTGCCTTCTGTTCATTCCCTCCGGCTTCCCAGTTGACTCCGGGCAGGATCATGCGCACTACTCCGTCGGTGAGTTTCAATTCGTGGAAGTTGATGATCAGGCCAAGCGGAACATCCAGTAGCTTCATGTAGCTCAGGAGTTGAGCTTTATGAATCGGCAGAATCTCCCGAACGCATTTGAGTTCCAACAGCAGACAGCCCTCGACGAGAACGTCGAACCGTAATGGTTCCTCAAATACCAGGCCTTTGTATTCGACTTTGATGAGGCGTTGATTGACGGAAGTGATTTTCCGCAATTCCAGTTCGCGCATCAAACAGCGTTCATAGATGCTTTCAATCAACCCCGGTCCCTTGAGCCGATGGACCTCAATGGCCGCGCCGATCACCAGCCGGCTCAAGTCATGGGCTTTCTGGAAGAGCGGATGCATGGATGCTTTTACACCAAGGAAACAAAGGGATTTGTTTTGGGCCCGGCATGTCGCGCGAAAGCACTCGATGTTTATGGCTGAAATTTGTAGTTGCCATCACAGGATTATGAAGGAACGACTTCAATCCAATCAAAATTTCCATCTCAACTCAATGTTGAACAACTGATTTAAGGACGCCCATAGTCCAAAGAGTTTTCAGTTCGCGCCTAAAGAGCTTCTGAACAAATTCTCTGTGCTCTTTGTCGGCTGGACTCAATATGATGCCTCTCATCTGTCTTCATATTCGGACGCTTAAAATAACGATCATCCGCGCCTTTATTCTGGCTAACTGAACATCGATGCCCCTTTTATTACAAGTCCTATTTACAAATGAAAACACTGCACCACCAGGACCAGTTCCTTTTCAGGTTATCACCGGGAACCAACCGCGTCCTGGTACTTCGACTAGTTGGAAAGTGTCCGCGACGCCGTCCCGCCATTTGCCGCACTGTGTCCCGAACCGGCCGACGCCAGCACTTCACGGGATGGCTGGCCGGGTCGTGTAACCCGCAGGAGCAGCTCGTTGAGTCGCTGCAGGTGCGGTGGCTTGCCTACCACGGCATCGACTTCAGGCGCGGTTTCGCCATCGGCTTTCATCATCGCGCCCCAACCGGTCATCATGATGATGGGTGTGCGGGGAGATTCGGCCTTGATGATCCGTGCCAGTTGGTGTCCATCCATCTTTGGCATCCCAAGGTCGGTAATGACGACTTCAAAGGGCTCGTTTTTTTGCCTTGCGCCACGGAATAATTCCATTCCCTGCTCGCCGCTCGAGGCCGTGATCACGCGGTGCTTGAAGTCGCTCAGGCAATCCTGGAGGAGCTGACGGATTGACTCATCGTCGTCAATGCAAAGAACGCGCAAGGCACGCGCCGGATTATCCTGCGGTGAGTTGTCGCGAACGGCTTGCAGCGCTTTTTCCTGCATGGGAAAGGTGAGGCGAATGCAAGTGCCGCGCCCAGGCGAACTGTCGATTTCAATGTGCCCTTCGTGACGTTGCACCATGCCGTAAACCATGGCCAGGCCGAGTCCGGTGCCGCCGTGAAGCGACTTGGTGGAAAAGAACGGCTCCAGGCAACGCTGCCGTATTTTCTCGTCCATGCCGGTGCCGTTGTCCTTTACTTCCACCTGCACCCGCCGCTCGGAAGCGCCGTTTTTTTCGGAAACGGGCACCATGATGGAGCGGGTGGTAAAACTGATGGTGCCGCCTTGCGGCAGGGCGTCCACGGCGTTAAAGACGAGATTGATCAACACCTCTCGAAACTCACTCGGGTCGCTCAACAGCACCGGCAATTGTGGTTCCAGTTCATGTTGGATCTGGATGGAAACGCCCTCGCGCTGCGAAATGTCACGCCAGCGCGGACGGGTGAGTTCGATCACTTCGTGGATGGTCTGGTTGACATCCACCTCGACCAACGGCTCCGAGTCGGAACGCCGCCGGTAAAATTCCCGCATCCGGGCGACGATGTGCGAGATGTCCTCGCCGGACTTTTTGATGAGTTGCAACTGATGCCGCGAAGCCTCGGGCAGGTCCGGCAGCTTGCTCAGCAGCAGTTCTGAATAGGCGAGGATGGGAGACAACGCGTTGTTCACATCATGGGCAATTCCGCTCGCCATTTGTCCCAGGGCGCGGAGCCGTTCCTGTTGCACCACCACTTGCTGGGTTCGCCGCAATTCCTCGTAAGCCTTTTGAACTCCATCGGTAACGCGCACTTGATCGTAAAGGCCCCGGCATTGCTCTTCGGTGGTGAGGACTTTGACCTGCAAGGCTTCCTTTTCGGAACGAACCGTCGTGATTTCGGCAATGGTCTGCTCGTTTTTATAGCGGATCTCCTCCAGGACGAGCACAATCATGCTGACGGCGATGAAAAGCTGCAGCACGGCCGCGACGAAAAAACCGGCGCTGGAAAGGTGCTGGTCCTGCTGGGACAGCGGATAGCTCGCGAGATAAAGACCCCATAGGAAAAATCCCGTCGCCAGCATGCCCGCACCCACAAACGGCATTTTCTTCCGCAGCCGGAAAAAACAAACCCCGGCAAACACGCTGCTCAACCCGAGCAGGATGAACACCGGCATTTGCATTTGCAATATTCTCGCCTTGGTGTCCAGCGCTTTGGAAACGATGTACGGGCTGGCGAAAGTCCAAGTCAGGAGAAACACCATGAACAGGCCGAACAAGGTCTGCCGCACGGGAATTTTCAGAAACCGCAAGCTGCCCCACAAAAGAAAAACCGCCGAAATGGCCACGCAACATTGCTTGAGTTTGAAGATAATGCTTTCGGGCGCGGTATTCTCGAATTTCAAGCCCAGCGTCAGCCACAGCGCATAAAACAGCCATGCCGCCGTCCAGGCGGTGAAATAATCCCGCTTGGTGTAGTGATTGAGGTAGTAAAAAAGCCCCACCAGCATCCAGACACTTAACAGCGACACCATCAGCGCCGCCCGCAGGTATTGCCCCGAAAAATCCGATATATCCAGCCCCAGGAATCTCATGGTTCCGATTTCCGTTTAATCCCAATTTTTACTTTGTCGCTGCCGTTCAAATAAAAGTTATGACTCCAGCTCCACCGTCAGGGTGTTTTACGAGCACGGCTCATGCCATTCCGCATGTTGCGATGGAATTGTCGGGACAAACAGGAAGGCGACCAAACGCGCTGAAAACATCCAGAAGTACGCCAAAATGGCACTCCACCCACAAAAAACTGCCATTTCCGCACAAACTATTAGCTATCAACCTGTTGCGCTGGTTTTTCAGCCTTCAGCCGCTCCCCAACACCAAAAAGAGAGGTTTAATTTACTTTAATTTACTTTAATTGGTCTTAATTTTTCCTTCGGCCCCGCCATCTCGTTGGCGGCCTGAAGGACCGCGTCTGGTGTGTCAAACTGTCTCACTTCCGGGACTTTGGACCTGCGTTTGTCCACTGGAGCTTCGGCGCAGGCAGAAGCTTCCCCGGCGGCGGAGAAACCGCCTTTGTTAATGTCAAAGAGCCATCCCAGCTCCCAACGGAGCCGGGCAAAATCCACCGATGCCACGCGTCCAAATCAAACGCGCTGCCCGCTCTCAGGATTCCCTCCCATCCTTCATCGCCACAAGGATTAGCACACACTTTGCTTGAATACAAGTGAATTTTTCTTTGACACGACTGCCCTCCTTTCGGTTCCAACCTGTGGCCGGGGCGGCGCGAGCCGACGCAACCGGGCATTGCGCGTCGGAAACCACTGTATTGCTCTTTACTCAATACGCACGCACCTGCCGTAAATCCCATTCTCCCCAATCCAGCCATTGATCCGCCCGCGGTTGTTCCCGATCTGAAATCGCTTCCCTTGAACGGCTTTAATCAAATGCAGGTATTGGAATCCGTTCACCTTGCATAAGACGATGTCGCCCACGTTCAGTTCTTCGGGCTTTACCGGAACGACAGTGCAGAGCTGACCCGATTCGATTTTGCCCGCCATCGAATTGCCACGCGGCCGGAACTGAATAGTCTCCCCGCTTCGCAGTTTTTCAATGTACGATGTGGCCCAACCCATATGACGGTGAGTTTGTTGAAATATCATTCCCGCGCCAAGCACGAACGCGGCGTTCCGGATTCAAATCCCCGGGCGGCGCGGGATGCCCTTGAGCGCGGGGAGCGGCGGCGCGTTTGGATGTTCGATTTCCTGCTGATATTTCGCGGCGTCGGCGGTCTTGCCAAGTTTCTCCGCCATGGCCACCAACTTGCGCAGGATGTCCCCGCGATCGGGGTACTCGGGAAACTCTTCGACGAATTGCTGGTAATCCGCGTAGGCCTCGGGTTCGCGGGCCAGGACGAGGAGGCGCGTGGCCAGGGTCAACATCACGCGGATCCGTTGTTGCGGGCTCGGATCGAGTTTGAGGACGTTTTGGAGGGCGGCGATTGAGGATTCGGATTTGCTTTGGGCTTCGTACAGGTCAGCCAGCTTTTCCATGAGCACCGGGCTTTCGCGGGTGAGCGGCAGGGTTTCGAGCCGGTTGGCGATTGTTGAAGCCGGCTCGTGATTAACCAACCCCAGGTTCGCCACGCGCAAACACGCCCAATCGAGCCACTTGCTGTGGCGCTGTTCCAGTTCGCTCACTTGCTGGATCGGCGATTTGGAAAACGGACGATACAGCGGGTCGCCTACGACGGTGGTTTGCCAGGACAGATAGCCTTGGCAGGCATACGCCGCTTCGCCGAACGTAAAGCCCTCGATAAACCGCGGGAAGAAAGCCGCCATGTTCGGACAACCGGACAAATACGGCTCCTCGACCGTCCCGAGCGTGGCGGTCACTCCCTTGGCCAGCAACGCGCCCGCCCAATGATGGGTGGTGGAGCGCAAAGTGGCGGCGTTGAACGAGTGCAAATGATACGCGAAGGCGCCCGGCATGAATTCGACCTTCGGCAGCGTGAACGGACCCGAAACGCTCTCGTCATACCAACCGGCATACAAGGCCACCTGGCTTAATGGAAAGCTCACGGGAAGGGTGGCCCCGTTTTCATCCACCACGGTCTCAAAGCCCAGGCGCCGGCACGCTTCGGCCGCACTGCGGATTTGATCGTCGCCCACCTTGTATTCTCCGCTCGTCAATCCTCGCAGATCGAAATAAGCGCGTCCCCAGAGGCCGTTGGTTTCGGCGTCGAGCGCCTTGTCCACCAGGCCGCGCGCGATGCTCGCGGTCGGGCCATCCAGCCGCGCCACCATCAGGATGCCGTTGGTGGGATTGAGCTGGGCGGCGTTCGTTGCGCCGTAAAGGGGATTATGGCGCGGGCCGAGCCGCAAATAACCCTCCTCGACCAGCGGCAGGCAGGAAAGCTCGCTGTCCACCGCGGCATCGTTGCGTCGCAACGGCGTGGGCAAGTCCGCTGGAACTTCCTCCTTGAACGCCGCATCCGGACCGATCTTCAGCGGCACGCCATAGCAAAGCACGAGGTAGCGGATTTTGGAGGCGATGACCTTGCGTCCGACGTGACGGACCTGTCCATTCGGCTCGCGCACTTCCTGGGATCCGAAATGAAACAGTTCTTTGTCCTTTAAGGCTTTGAGGAGCGGCTTCTCGAGCCGATCACGGTATTCGCCCCGGCTGATGGCCTCGATGCCAGACATGTCCACACCCATGACCTGGCTTGGCGGCACCTGGCGGCGACGGGCGTAATATTCCGCGACTTCCTTGGATTCGGGCATCCGGGCATTATAGACCACAAAAACCTCATCACCCCGCCCTTCCGCCCGCGCGCTGCCGGCCATGATGGCCAAACAAAAGCACAACGCGACGAGTGAAAAAAACGGCAGCAACCGCACGGATGGGTGGAATAGACGTGGCAAACAACTCCAAGTACCGTCACCCGCCCCTTTCCAATCCCAAAGGGATTGTGTCCTCCAGCCCAGGGTTGCGCGTGGGCACGAGCTGCCCTGGGCTTTGTGATGGTATCCCTTTGGGATTCCCGGAGCGTTCCACCAAAAACAGCGAAGACCCGCCAACCTTGCAGCCAGGCGTTGAGCCGCCGAGGTTTCCAAATAGTTCCTCATCTCATCATATCTCCATTGCCCACTGTTTGTTCAATCGGCAGGTTAGTCAGGAGCCTTGGTTTCCATTAGCGTGCACTTTGAGTCCGTCGTAAGCCAGTTCGACGCCAGCGGGTAGTTCGGCTTGCGCGGCATCGTGGTCATAATCATGGGTAAGATGTGTGAAGTAGGTCCGCCCGGCTGCGATGCGCCGCGCCGCGGTCAACGCCTCGTCCAGGCACATGTGAGTTGGATGCGGCGCTCGCCTGAGCGCATCCAGCACGACAACTTCCGCGCCGCGCACCTGGTCCACGGCCTCGTTCGGAACCTCCTTGCAATCGCTCAAATAGGCCAGCCGCTTTTTTCCGTCCTGGATAAATAGAAATCCGAGCGTGGTCATGCGACCGTGAGGCAGGGCCAAGGGAACAATTTTGAGATCGCCCAATTGGAACGGCCCTTTAATAAGATGCGGTTCAGGCATAAAGTATCCTTTGGGCCACGGGCCATTATGGAAGGCATAGATAAAAACCCGCTTCAAGGCTTCCATGGTAGTGTCATTGGCATAGATTGGCAAAGGGCCGTTGCGCAAGTCGCAAAACCTCCGGCAATCGTCTAGTCCCATGATATGGTCCGCGTGTGGATGCGTGAAAATCACCGCGTCCAGCCAGCGCACGTTTTCCCGCAACATCTGCAGGCGGAATTCGGGCGTGGTATCGACCACGAATTTGACCTGGTCCGTCGCCACGTAAATCGACGGGCGCGTGCGATGGTTCTTCGGATTGGCGAGGAACGCGGCGGGATAATCGATGCCCACCATCGGCACCCCTTGCGACGTCCCGGAACCCAAAAACGTAAACGAAAATGACATGTCCAAAATTTTCTTTTGCCGAACCCCGGCTTAACCTTCAAATTACACGCCAGTGACTTTACCATGTTGACGACGTTGCGCATCAAAAACCTTGCTCTGGTGGCGAATCTCACGCTGGAACTCCAACCGGGTTACCAGGCAATCACGGGCGAAACCGGCGCCGGAAAGTCCATTATCATCGGTGCGCTGAACCTGGTGCTGGGCGAGCGCGCGGACCGCACGCTGATCCGCAGCGGCAGCGACGCCTGCTCGGTCGAAGCCGTGTTCGACATTTCCCGGCTGCGCGTTCCGTTGAAATCGTTTCTCGAAGAAAACGGACTGGAGCCATGCGAAGAGAATCAATTGATCCTCAAGCGCACCTTCACCGCCGCCGGGACCAACCGGCAGTTTATCAATGGCTCACCCACCACCTTGGGCGTGCTGGCTTCCTTGGGCGAATGGCTTGTGGACATTCACGGTCCGCACGATCATCAGTCCCTCCTGCACGCGGCCAAACAACTTGCCATTCTGGACGCTTTCGGCAACTTGCAATCCCGCCGCGAAGCTTTCGCCGCGCTGGTCAACCGCCGGAACGCCCTGGAATCAGAAAAGGCCGCTTTGATCATCGACGAACGGACCTATGCTCAACAGCTTGATCTGCTTCGGCATCAAAGCAACGAGATCACTGCCGCCCGCTTGCAACCCGGCGAGGAAGCGCTGGTGCAAGAAGCGTATCAGCGCGCCAGCAACGCCGCCAAACTGCTCGAACTCAGCCAATCCGCGCTCGCATTGCTGAGCGAAGACGAAGCGTCCTTGATCGCACAGGCTGGGTTGCTTGGACGCACTTTGCAGGAACTGCACCGGATTGATCCCACGGCCGCTGAGTTGGTCGCGCAACACGAACAGGCGGTCCTCAACCTGCGTGAGCTTCAGGGCGGACTATCCCATTACGCCGACAAGGTGGACCTCGATCCGGCGCGGCTCCAGGAATTGGAGGAGCGGCTCAACCTCATTCACTCGCTCAAGCGCAAATACGGCGCATCCATCGAAGACGTCATCGCCTTCGGCGACACCGCCCGTCAACAACTGCAAAAGCTCGAACAACGCGAGACGGAACTCAGCCGCCTCAACGCCGAATTGAAGAAAATCGACGCCGAAATCTGGCGCGTCGGCCAGGATTTATCCGTCCAGCGCCGCAAGGTCATTCCGCAACTCAACAAAGCCGTCGTCAAACAGCTCAAGGACCTCGGCTTCGCTCAAAGCCATTTTGATGTCACGATCAGCACCGTCGCGGCGGACTCCTCGCCGACTACCGGCGCTTCCTTATCGCTTTCGGGTCTGGACACCATCGAATTTCAATTCGCTCCCAACGTCGGCGAACCCGCCCGCCCGTTGCGTGCGATCGCTTCATCGGGTGAAATGGCCAGAGTGATGCTCGCGCTCAAAACCGTGCTCGCCCAAGTCGATGAGATCCCGGTATTGGTTTTTGACGAAGTCGATGCAAACGTCGGCGGCGAAACCGCCAATGCCGTCGGCGAGAAAATGGAACAAATCGCCCGGCAACGGCAAGTCCTCTGCATCACCCACCTGGCGCCCGTCGCTGCGCACGCGACCGCTCATTTCGTTGTGACAAAACAGATCAAGGAAGGCCGCACCCTCTCGGAAATCACGCTCCTGTCCAAAAAAGACCGCATCACCGAACTCGCCCGGATGCTCGGCGGCCAATCCGACGCCGCCCGCAAGCATGCGGAGGCATTGCTAAAATAGGCTGACTTCATCCGTCTTCGCATAGGCCCGCTCCACACGGGCATATTCAATCCTGCTGATCTAATGGTCATGCTCGGACTTGCCGTGCTCATCTTGACCCTCCGCAAGCCAGGAAGAAGGATCGAGCACGGATGAAACAGTCCTGGCTCACTCGTTATGCGGAATCTTGATCGTGCTCCCACCGACGAATTCACGAACCACCGCGTCGCCCGGAATGAGCTCCAGCCCGGTCACCTGTGCCCGGCTCAGACCTTCGATTGATTCCAACAGGCTTCTTACGCGCTCGAACCTGATCCGCGCGTCGAGAAATCCCGGATACGCCGCAAAGCCCTCGCGCCTCGGCAGATGTCCGCCCTCGCCGAAGAAAAACGGCTTCAACGCCGGCAGATCGAACGGAAAGCCGCCGTTGATGACGTGATCGGCGAGACCCATCAAGGGGATGATGCTGAACAACTCCCCTGCCCGCACGTAATGCCAATGGAGGATGGTGGTCGTGGGATTGTAATTGCGATGCTGCACATCGCGCAACATGCGGCGAACGAGGCGCACGTCGGTGAACTTGGTCAACCGCCCGCTCTGCCCGTCCCCTTCGTACATGACGTTCATCGCCTCAATGTAGAGCCGGAACTGGGCGCTGGCGTCGATGCCCTCAGTAATCGGCGGATAAAGTCCGTGCAGGCAATCCAGCAACAAAATCTGGTCGTCATCCAGTTTCACCGGCTTGGTCCCGATGCGGCGGCCTTCCTTGAAACTGTAAATCGGCTTCTCCACCGTGCGGCCTTCGAGCAACTGTTTGAGATGCAGGTTCAGCAATTGAATGTCGAGCGCCTCCGGCGTTTCGAAATTCCGGTCGTTGATCCAGTCCGTCGGATGTTCGACCAGCGACCAGAAGTAATCATCCAGGCTCAACATCAAAAATCGCAGCCCATGCCGTTCGAGACGCCGCGTAAGCTTCACGGTGGTGGTGGTTTTGCCGGAGGAACTTGGGCCGCTGATCCAAATCATGCGGATGCGGTCGCCCGCGTCGAGCCGCGCGATCACCTTGTCCGCCGCTTCGTCCAGCGAGCTTTCGTATCGGGCAATGGATTCGTCCACCAACGGTTTGAGCCGGCCGCTGCGGACCACTTCGTTCAGCCCGGCGACAGTATCGCACCCGTGCTGGCTGTTCCATTTCAGCGTCTGCTCTATGTGTTCGAGGGGAAAGCCGTTGCCGACGAATCTTTCCGCAGTGATTGCCCCCTCGCGCAGCCAATGCCGGCCCCAGCGATAACAGGCATAGGCATCCGCCGTGTTCTGCAAGCCATAACTGCGCAACACATGCAACACCTTGTCCTGGATGGACTCAATGGTCGGCGGGAAGTTGGCGATCAGATGCTGCTCCTCGGAGTTCAAGCAGATAACCACCGTGTCCGCCAGGAACTCCGCGATTTTCTCATCCGAGCCGCAGGAGTCGAAGATTCTTCCGTTGATGTCCGGCAAATGGTCCTGCTCAAAACCGCCAATGGATTCAGCCGCCCTCGCGATGGCGCGGCAAATCCGGCTTACGTCAAACGTAACCAGCGCGCGGTTTCGTTTTGACACTTTTATAATGCGGTTCTGAACTGACACTGAGCGACATTATAGTATGCCTGCTGGCACTGCAACCACATCGGTCGCTTTTCCTTTGGAATTATGAAGCTTGATCCCACGAACGCACTGGAGCAAACCGGGCCTGGCGGACCTTAGTTCGGGCGCGGGCGCGTGTTGCCAGTGCGATCAAACGCCCACTTGAACTCCAGGTTCCGGCTGAAACGCAAAGGCTGCATCAAGTCACGGAAACGGGTGGCGTCGTCGAGCATGTTGATGTTGTTGAACATCACGTACGCGGGCTTGTCGGTGCCGACCAACTCTTTGAGGTCGCGCAACTGAGTGTCCGAGTGAATTCCCTTGAAGTCCTTGCCGCCATGCAGCCGAAAGTAAATGAACTCGGGCGTCACTGTCCGGGTGATCATCGGATCGACCGCATGAATGAGATCCAGTTCCTCACAAAGTGATTTGATGAGGCTCTCGGGCCATTCTCCGCGCGGTTCCCAAAGCAATTGCAGGCCATCCCGCTTGATCCTGGTAAAAAAGCTGCGCATTTGTTCCAGGTTTGACAAGGTGGGAGTGAAACTGGCTGGACATTGGAACAGCACCAGGCGCGCCCCCAACGCTTCCGCACACGCCCGGGTCGCTGACCAGGCCTGTTCAACGATGGCCGTGGATTGGAATGAACCACAATCAGCCGCCTCGTCCGGTCGGAGCATGGTCTTCAATCGCCGATACGTCGGGCTCGTTGACCGGTGCGTGATGAGCTGCCAAGCCTTGAGGGTAAATTCAAAATCCGCCGGCACACTGGCCCGCCAGCGTTTCAGAGTGCCGATCATCGGCGGCTCATAAAAGGTCTGCTGCACCTCGACCACCGGGAATTCTTCCGCATACCTGGGTTTAGTGAGCCGCCAACCGCAGCAGCCGATCTTAGGAATTGTATCGTTCATTTCTGCCAATGCTTGCGTCCATGTCCACTATGAAAATGAACTGGTTGGATGGTAGTTCGGAACGGGAGCTCATCCGTCGAGTAAAGCTAATCCTGTGCCCAACGTTGTCAAATGTGGTGAATAGGGTAGTGCCTCGATGAACGGCGGAAACAGAGCTCCTGCTCTATGTTCCGCCTTCAACGACTCACCGAGCTTTGCCGATGGGATTACGCAACAACCAATCAGACCTTCCCCGGCAAAGCATGGGTGTTTCCTTGAATTCTGGCTTGGCGATGAGCAAGCCTCACCTTATTTTGCAGAGGAATGAACCTAGCTGCCGCCTTAACCCAAGCCGCCCAAAAAGATCCCCGCAAGACCGCCATTTTTTGGGGTGAGCGAGAGTATTCCTTCGAAGAGATAGTGCAACTGACCGCCCGTGTGGCGGGGTATCTTCAGCACCGCCTGGGTATAAAACCGGGGGATCGGGTCGCGCTTTGGCTCAAGAATTGCCCCGAGTTCGTCCCCGCGTTGTTCGGCGTGCTCCAGGCGGGGGCGGTGGTTGTGCCCGTGAACAACTTTCTTAAGCCCGCCGAAGTCACTTACATCCTGCGCGATGCCGGTGCGGACCTGCTCATTACGGACACAACGATGGCCGAAGGGTTGCCGGAACTTGGCGCGGCCTTGCCCCACCTCCGTTTCGTGCAAGTGGAACAAATTGGGACCGAATCCTTCGACGCCCCGCCAGTCAACCCGCCCGAGAGGAACGAGGGCGATTTGGCCGTCATTATTTACACCTCTGGCACCACGGGCCGCCCCAAAGGCGCGATGCTCTCCCACGGCAACCTGCTCCACAACGTGGAAAGCTGCCGTCTGGTGCTGGAAACGGTTTCGGAAGACCGGATGGCTGTCTTGCTGCCGATGTTCCACAGTTTCATGTTGTGCGTCGGGGTGATGTTGCCGCTGCTGGTCGGGGGTTCCATGGTCCTCATCCGTTCGTTGCATCCCCCGCGAAACGTGCTCCAGGAAATCATTCATCGCCGGGCCAGCATTTTGCCCGCGATTCCCCAGTTCTTCCGCAGCATGATCAACACCCCCATACCCGTTCCGCTTCCCTTGCGAATGTGCATCAGCGGCGCGGCTCCCCTGCCCGTCCAAATCCTCCAGGAATTCGCCCAGAAGTTTCCTTTTCCCCTCATCGAGGGTTATGGCCTCAGCGAAGCCAGCCCGGTGGTCACCAAAAATCCCCTGCGCGCGGTCCGCAAGCCCGGTTCGATTGGCCTGCCCATTCCGCATGTTGAAGTCACGATCCAGAACGATGCGGGCGAAGTCCTGCCCGCTGGCGAGATCGGCGAACTTTGCGTCCGCGGCGGCAATGTCATGCTCGGCTATTGGAACCAGCCCGAGGAAACTGCGAAAGCCATGCGCAACGGCTGGTTGCTCACCGGCGACATCGCCTATAAGGATGCGGACGGGTACATTTTCATCACCGACCGCAAGAAAGACATGCTCCTGGTGAACGGCATCAACGTCTATCCGCGCGAAGTGGAGGAAATTATCTACCAATTTCCCGGGGTCCGCGAAGCCTCAGTGATTGGCGTGCCCGACCCGCGCAAAGGCGAGCAGCCGATGGCCTTTGTCGCTCCGAACGAAGGCGTGATGATCGATGAAAAAGCATTAATACAATTCGTCCGATCCAAGCTCGCCGACTACAAAGTCCCACGCCGCATCGTCCTCCTGCCCGCGCTGCCTCGCAACGCCACTGGCAAAATCCTCAAGACGGCCTTGCGCGAAATGGCGACCAATCAGGGGTAAACGCCAGGCACCAGGAAACAAACACCAGAAAAGCTTTAACTACCAAGCTCCAAGCCGGGGCTGCTCACCGTTTGTTTTGGTGCTTGGTGTTTTTCTGGAGCTTGGTGTTTGGCTTTGGGAGCTTTTCCGGCGCGCTTTACTCATAATTACATGGAAAAGCAAAACGCGAATCAATCACATAAGCCATTGAATATAAGCAACTTGCGCCGGAATCCCTTTCCCAGTTGACGCTGGTGACAACCGAACCTTAAGCTGTTGGTAATTACTGACTGGACGCATGTCGCGTCTGCGTCAGGAAATTTTCTATGCCCGAAGGATATTGCGTTAAGTGCAAAGCCAAAAAGGAAATCGTGGACGCGGTGGAAGAAGTCATGAAAAACGGCCGCAAAGCCATCAAAGGCAAATGTCCCACCTGCGGCACCGTCATGTTCAAAATACTTGGCGGCAAAGCTTCTTCCACGCCTTCGACGCCTCCGGCCAGCCCAACCACTCCTGCTGCGCCCGCCAAACCGACCCCGGCGACCTGATTTTTCTATGTCTCAAGAACTAGCCTACGTCATCATTACCCCCTATTCCCTGCACAAATCGCGCACCGGCGGGATTCTGAGCCGCTTGATCACCCGGACGGGCCTCGAGTTGGCTGCCGCCCGGATGTTCGCCCCAAGTTCGGAACTGGTGAAGAAATATTCCGAAGCGATCGTCTCGGCAAATGACCCGCAGGACCGGCGCATCCAGGAACTCATTTACCAATACATCCTGCAGAACCTCAATCCCGACCCCAAGACGGGCCGCCCCCGCCGGTTGATGATGCTGCTTTTCAAAGGCGATGACGCCGTGCGCAAAACCCGCTCGGTCATTGGCAACATCAGCGCCGAGCGCCGCGGGGGCGAAACCATTCGCGACACTTACGGCGACCTAATCATCGACGAAAAAGATCAGGTAAAGTATTTCGAGCCGGCCGTGCTGGCTGCGCCCAATCGCGAAGAGGCCGAGGTCAAAGCCAAATTGTGGGCCCGTTTCTCAGACAAGGATGGCGGGATCGTCGAAAACACCCTTGCTTACCAGCCCGGTGATCAACCCCAGCGCACCCTGGTGCTGATCAAGCCTGACAATTTTCGTTTCCCCACGGGCCGACCCGGCAACGTCATCGACTTTTTCTCCCGCACCGGCTTGTACATCGTCGGCATCAAGGTCCATCAAATGAGCGTGGCGGAAGCCACCGAGTTCTATGCCCCGGTGAAGGACGTCTTGCGCACCAAGCTCAAGGACGTTGTCGCCGCGAAAGCCAAGGCGGCCATCGAGAAGGAATTGGGCTTTCGCATTCCGCAGACCGAAGAAAGGCAGCTTGGGGAGATTCTCGGCCCGGCCTTCGGCGACAACCAATTCGAAAATATCGTCCGGTTCATGTCCGGCCGCACGCCTTCGGAGACTGATCCCAGCCAATGGACCCAGCCCGGCACCGAAAAGTGCATCGCCTTGGTGTATGAAGGCGTGGAAGCCGTCCGCAAGATCCGGGATGTCCTAGGCCCCACTGACCCCTCGAAGGCTCCGCCGGGGTCCATCCGCCGCGAATTCGGCCAGACCATCATGGTCAACGCCGCTCACGCGAGCGATTCCGAAGAGAATGCCAAACGCGAACTCGCGATCATCCGTGTCGCCGAAAACAACTTCCGGAAGGTGGTCGAGGAATTTTACGGGAAAGTGTAGCCATTTGTTGCGGCAGGACTCGCGGAAAACAAACCTGGTGGGTTCGTTGTTTCGAGTCCTCGCACGGCTGCTGCTCCCTCTTTCGTTCGCCTCGCTCTGCCCGGCGGCAGACTTGAACAACGAAGCGATTGCCCGCGCGACCGCCGCAATTCAAGCCGCAGTGCCGCGCGCCCAATCCGATCCCACCCACCCGATTTTTCACGTCACCGCCCCGGCCCAATGGATGAATGATCCAAACGGGCCGATTTATTACAAAGGTTACTATCACCTCTTCTATCAACTGCATCCGTTCAGTGATGGGGATGGACCGAAATACTGGGGGCACGTTCGCAGCCACGATCTGGCCAAATGGGAACCTTTGCCCATCGCGCTCTGGCCTTCCAGCGAAACCGGCGAAGCGGGAGTCTGGTCTGGTTGTTGCACGATCAATGGCCAAGGCCAGCCGATGATTTTTTACACCAGTATTGCCGCCGGAAAATCCGCCCAAACCCATGCCGAGCAATGGGCCGCCCTTGGCGATGGTGATTTGATTACGTGGCGCAAGTCTCCCGCCAACCCGGTGCTGTCCGAAGCGCTGCACAACGGCAGGAAGATTTACGAGTGGCGCGATCCGTTCATCTTCCGCCACAAAAACAGAACGTTCATGGTAACGGGCGGCAATCTGAACGAAACGAAGGGCGGTGAAGCCGTGGTGAACATCTACGAGGCCGAAAATCCCGACCTCACGCAATGGAAATATCGCGGCGTTCTTTTCAAACTTCCTGATCCCCAGGCGCGCACGGCGGAGTGCCCCAATTTTTTCAAGCTCGGCGATCGCTGGGTGCTTTTTGTGTCCCCGTACGGGAAAGTGCAATACTTCGTCGGCGACTTTGATCCGGAGACTTGCCGCTTTCAAGCGCGCACGAGCGGGTTGCTGGATTATGGATCGAATTTCTACGCGCCCAACACCATGCAAATCCCGGATGGCCGTCGGCTCGTCTGGGGTTGGGTGAACGGTTTCCCCGGCGGGCGCGGTTGGAATGGTTGCCTGTCTTTGCCGCGCCTGTTGACCTTGTCGCGCGATGGTCGTCTAAAGCAGGACCCCGCGCCTCAACTGGATAAGCTGCGCGGCCACCCCGTCAAATGGCGAAACATTCGGCTGGGTGACAATGGCCATGCCTTTGATCTGCCGGATACCAACACGCTCGAAGTCCAGGCGGACATTGATCTAAAGTCGGCAGGAGCCATCCAGCTTGGAATCAAGAACGGGACCAACGACACACCGCTTTTGGTGGTGGATTGCGGCGGCGGGCAACTGAACCTGAAGGACATCCATGTCACCATGCTTCCAACTGATCGGAGAGCGCAAGACCTCAGCTTGCACATTTTCATAGATCGCTCCGTGCTGGAAGTTTTTGCCAATGGGACAGTGTGTGTAACTAAAATCATTTCGCCGCTGGACGCCAACTCCGCCTTGGAAATTCGACCTCTAAACGGTGTGTCGCAAGCGAAGCTTATTCAGGCGTGGCCCATGAAAGCGATATGGTGATTGGCCAGGCAAACTGCCTGGCTCACCATCCGAATTCCCAGAAATCCTCAAGGACAGATCGCCCGTCCTGTTCATGAACCATGACCTGAAGCCAATGCGGGTGCGGTCTGCCGTCCTTGTACTCCAGCGCGAATGAATACTTCGTGCACGGCACACCATTCAATTCGAAGTTCTCATCCACGCTGACAAGCTTGCCTACGCGGATTGGATTCTTTTCCCAGTACCCGATATACTCGCTGGCTTTGGCTTTCCTTCCCGCAGTCGCCAACCTCCGCAAGCCGTTCCAATCCTCCCGGTTGATTGCATTCGTCACCACTGCATACGCGCTTTGGCGGGCCGAAGTCTCTTTGCCCGGCAGGGCCTTATCAGACGCGCACGACATCGCAAAAATTGCCAGCGCAAAGCAGGCAAGGCTCGTCCTCAGCCCAGACATCATAGATTGGCTAACGCCAGAGTTCGGGCGTGGTCAGAAGCTTTTGAAGCAGGCGCTGGTCGGCTTCGGGGAAGGCGTATTTACCGAGTTGGCCGCTGCCCACCCAGGCGAAATCCTGGCAACCCAGCGCGCGCGGTTCCCGCCGTTGCCAGGCACAGCGAAAGAATTTCAATTGGACCGTCTTTTCGGGATACTCGTGCGTGATGCTCTCTACGAGCTCCTTGATCACAATTTCAATATCCAATTCCTCCCGCAACTCCCGCTTCAAGCAGTCCTCGAACGATTCGTCCGCATGACGTTTGCCGCCGGGGAATTCCCACAGCCCGCCCAGGTGGTCCTGCGGACGCCGTTGCGTGATGAGCAGCAGGCCGTTGCGAAACACCAATCCGGCGGCGACTTCGATTGCCTTGCCGGGTCCGGCTCCCGATTCCTGAACCGAACTCGCACCGACGCTCAACTTCCTGTCTGCCGGATCATTCATCCAACCTCAAGCTTCGGATTTCGGGTCTCCAAACGCTTCAGCGCCCAATGCTCTTGTAGATAAATCCCAACTCCTCCATCTCGCGCACGTCGAACAAATTACGGCCATCGAACAGGATGGGATGGGTCAGCACTTTGCGGACGCGTTCCAGGTCAAGCTTCTTGAACTCCGGCCATTCGGTCGCGATCACCAGCGCGTCGCAACCGTCGGCCACCTCGTTCATGTTCTCGACGTACGTGACGTCCTTGAGCACGGCTTTGGCCTTGTCCATCGCCTTGGGATCGTAAACGCGGAGGCTCGCGCCTTCCTTTTGCAAGCGGTGACAGAGCTCGATGGCCGGAGAGAGGCGAATGTCATCGGTGTTCTGTTTGAAGGCGAGGCCGAGGACACCAATGCGCTTGTCCTTGAGCACCCAGAGGGTTTCGACGATTTTTTTCAGGAACCGGTTCATCTGTTCCGCGTTGATGCGCTGGACTTCCTTGAGCAGGCCGAAATCGTAGCCGAGTTGCTCGGAGATTTTAATGAAGGCGCTCAGGTCCTTGGGGAAACAACTCCCGCCGAAACCAAGCGAGGCATCAAGAAACCGCCGCCCGATGCGCGCGTCCATGCCCATGCCGTTGGCGACTTCCTGCACATTGGCGCCGGTCGCCTCGCAGATCACCGAGATGGCATTGATGTAGGAAATCTTGAGCGCCAGGAAGGAGTTGGCGGCGTGCTTGATCAACTCCGCCGAGTTGATGTCGGTCACAATGATCGGCGCGTTGAAGGGCGTGTAAATGTCCTTCATCGCCTGGACCGGACGCTGGGTGCGAACGCCGATGACGATGCGGTCCGGCTGCATCAGATCATTCACCGCAAAACCCTCGCGGAGGAACTCCGGATTGCTGGCAACATCGAATTCGACCTTTGCCTTGCAGTAACGTTTGATCGTCTCCGACACCTTGTCGCCGGTCTTCACCGGAACGGTGCTTTTGTCCACGATGATCTTGTAACTGGTCATCGACGCGGCGATTTCGCGCGCGACGCCTTCGATGAAACTCAAGTCCACCGAACCGTCGGCCATCGGCGGCGTCGGCACCGCGATGAAAATGACGTCGGATTTATCGACACCTTCCTTGGTCGAGGCGGTGAAGCTGAGCCGTCCGGCGGCGACATTTTTCTTTACCAGTTCTTCCAGTCCCGGTTCATAGATCGGCATTTGGCCGGCCTGGAGAAGTTTGATCTTCTCCTGATCCCGGTCCACGCACACGACCTGATGGCCTACTTCCGCGAAGCAGGTTCCCGTGACCAGACCGACGTAGCCGGTCCCAATGATGCTTAGTTTCACAGTTTGGGGTCCTTAATCAGGAGCCAGCCCACGCCAATAAAAATCAGCGCCAGCATGCCGGTGAATTCGGCGGTGCACTTCCTGGGCAGGTTCTGATTCATGGCCAGGGCTGGAAGTTAGGGTTTATTGGTTATCATCAAAGGAATTCCCGAACCTGGCTTCGGAGTTGCCGGGGCCGGGATCATGACTGGAGCGGAAGTTGCGCCGCGTGGGGGTGCCGAGGTGGAGCCAGCCGCTATCGCCGACTGGATCAAGGATTTGACGGCAGGCACAGTCGCCTCCGGGGCGGGAGCAGGCTTGGGTTTGAGTTCCGGATGCTTGGTGAGCAACTCCTGCACCTGGATGGGAGCTTCCTGCGACCAGGTGTCATTGTTGCGCTTGCTCGCCAACTCTTCGTAGAGTTTCAAAGCTTGGTCCGGCTTTCCCTGGGCTTCGTACAGGCGAGCCAGGGCGGACGTCGCCTGCGGCATGGCGGAATCCGACGCGTGCCGCTCACGAAACTCCTTGTAATGAGTCGCGGCTTCGGCCGTCTTGCCTTGCGCTTCCAGGGAGGCGGCGACGCCTATCTGCGCCTGGCTGGACAGGGGATAATCCGGGTAGTCCTGCAAAAAGCGCTGGAAAGTGGCTTCAGCTTCCTTGAAATTGCCGGCGTCGAACTGGGCAGTCGCCCCAACCAACAGGGCGCGAGCGCCTGCCGCCGTACTGGGATATTCGTTGGCGACTTTCAGGTAGGCATCCGCTGGCGGCGGCGTCATAGGCAGGCCGGGGGCGCGAATGGCCGGCTTGACGGCCGCCAAGGCCTCATTGGCCGACTCTTCCCGCTGGTTCCCATGCCATATGTAAATGCCAATGCTCAGGCCCACTACGGCGGCGGCGACCGCTATGGCGATCAGCCGTTTCCGGTTGGCATGAACCCACGCTGCCAACTGAAAGACATCCACGGACTGTTTTACATCAGAATCCATAATTAGGGGGTGAAATGTTCCGGGCAACCGCCAAAAACGCAAGCTTATATTCTCGCTCCCGGCAACAGGACCCAGAATTTGCTGCCCTTGCCCAGTTCGGACTCCACCCCTACTTGTCCACCCATCCGTTCGGCGGCTCGGCGGACGATGGCCAGGCCGATGCCGGTGCCTTCATAGCTCCGCTCACCCGGAATGCGTTCAAAAACGCCAAAAATCCGCGCCTGATACTCCGCCGAGATGCCGATGCCATTGTCTTCGACCCATAACCGCACGTCCCGGTCCTGGCATTCCGCCCGGACAACGACCCGCGGGACGGCTCCTTCCGACACAAACTTGGCGGCATTGGTCAGCAAGTTCGAGAGGCATTGGCTCAATGCAGCCTCCGGCGCCATTACCTGCGGCAACGGGCTCTCGATTACGATGCCACCCCGGGCTGCGACAGAACTAAGCTGCGGGTAATGTTGGACAATATCCTTGACCAGCTTGTTCAAATCGATTGGTTCCGACTTCAACTCAATGCTCGCAAGCTGGCTGTAACTCAAAACGTCCTGAATCAAGTTGTCCATGCGCTCGGCGGCAAGAAGGATTCGCTCGAGGTACATCTTTTCGTCCGTCCCGAGCGTGGCCTGGTAATCATCCAGCAGGACCTTGGCGTAACCGTGCATGGCGCGCAAAGGAGCGCGCAAATCGTGTGAAACACTATAGGAATAAGCTTTGAGTTGCGTAATCGTTTCGTGCAATTGCGCCGTTCTTTGTTCCACCGTGATTTCCAGCGTTTCCGCGTACTGGCGCAGCTTGTTCTCGGCGTCCTTCAACGAAGCTTCGCTGCGCTCCAGTTCCTTGGTTTTCTGTTGCGCGGTGGCCAGGACCTCCTCGTAAGATCGCGCCACATCGGTCAATTGCCGCCGCACGTAGAGACCAATGACCGCGCCGAACGCGATTAAGGTGACCAATCGGAAGCGGCTGATGTTTCGGCTGATGCCATGAACCACACCGAGACGCTCCTGCCGCAGCACTTCCTCCCCCTTGAGCAACTCTCCAAAATGGCTTTCCACCGCATCCATCAAATCCTGGCCGTGCAGGTTCATTCCCAGGTCCTCCACATCTTCTCCCAGGCGGCGGCGCTCGATCATCGTTTGCGCGTAGTTCAGCCAGTTGGTCAACGCGGAGCGCACTGTCATCACGTTCTGAACTTGATCGGGATTGTCCGAAACCATCTGGCCCAGCTTGCCTAGTTCCACCCAAATCTGGTGCTGTGATTTCTGAAACGGTTCCAGGACGGGTTCGCCGCCGGTGATTTGGAAGCCGCGCACCGAGCTCTCCATGTCCATGAGAATCTGGTGGCAGAGATGCGCCTGCGCAATGACTTGGTCCGTGTGGTCCACCCAATCCGTCACCGTCAAAAGATGGCTCACCAGTGCCGCCAGCAGGAACGACGCCGCCGCCATCAACCCAATCGGCACCAGGAAGCCCCGCCGGACTATCCGTCGGAACGTCCTGTCATGCGCCTTGATTGAATTGGGACTCGAGGTCATTTTCCAACTGTCACCGAACCACCCCTCGGCGACAACACTTCGCGGACGAGGAGGCACTTAGGAGAATCGTGCCGGCCGTTCAAGATCACGCCCACTGGCACCGGGAGTAGCCTAAATTTGGGCCTTGCCCTCAGTCAAGGTTGCTATGCAGTTTAGCTCAGCTTAACAATGCAACGCCACCACCGCCCAGGGGCGGGATGTCCCCCCACTTCACGCTCTTTCCCACTCTCGCCATTCAGCGCGAAGCCCGGCGCCTGCTTGCCCGAAACAACCCCAAACCTCAAACTACTCTGTTTCACTTTGTTACACTTTATTTCACTTTGTTTTGCTTTGTTCCATTCCCTGGCTCCGCCCTCTTCCGCTCCCTTTTGGAGCTTGGGCCTGGGGCTTCTCTGGTGCTTGGTCATTGGAAATTGGACCTTCCGGTGCTCCGCCCATTTCAACCCGTGACAGCGTGACAACCCAATAAATACGGCCCTTTTCTGAGGTGCCACCCGTGACACGACCCGTGACAAATGACGCAAGCCCGTGACAGACATCCCCGCTCTTGCGCAGCGCTGGCGTGGTCCCGTGGGGCACTTTCGCATCATGCCTCTCCAGAGGTCGTCAGGAGTTTTGTTCTTGGTGTCCTTGCTGGCGGTATTATGTTGTTGTTATAATTAGAAAACACCTAAACATGCACTGCGGCTGCAATCGTGAACCCATAAGCGCGGTGGCTGATCTGAATTTTTAGGCGGCATTCGAGAATCTCCATGAAGACCATCACCAAGAAACAGTTCAGAATCCTGTTGACGTTTTCCATTATCGCATTGGTCGCCAGCGGCGTCGCGGACAATCTTGCCCCATGGCTGTTGCCCCAGCCGCTTCTCGATTACCGGCAGTCGCAGCACGGTGAACATCCGAAAGTTGGGGAGTTGATAATCAGCCTTTTGGGTGTACCGGGAGTGATTGTAGCGCTTATATCCGTTGTCGGTCTCTACCGGTTTTGGCCGCGGGCTCGGCTCCTCAGCGTTGCAGCCTGGGTTTATATGCTCGTGTGGATGGCATTTTCTCCTGGACCGGTTATTTCGAGCGCGCTGGCTGGTGCGCTTTCTCAATGTTCGACTCTGTTGGCCGGTGCCGTGCTGGCCCTCATCTACTTTTCGCCCGCAGCAGATTGGTTTCAAAGGAGGCCATGAAGCCCTGCAGCTATTGTGGTCGCGCCAACCCGGACAATGCCACGCATTGTTGCGGATGCGGCACAGAGTACGTCGTCCTGGATTCTCCGCCGCAGGCACCCAAAATACTCGAGCGAACCGAAGAGACCGTTGAACCGGAATCAGATGTGCCGCCCGAGGGAGAAGCCACCCTTTGCACCTGCTGCCTCTTTCCCAACCTCCCGGACTCGCGTTGGTGCAAACGATGCGGCGCGCCCATGAGTTCCACGATCGGGATTGTCATGCCGGATGCGGCCATGGCTGCGGGGTTCATTTATCGTCGGGCCGTCGAGGCGCGTCCCAAGCTCGCAGTTGTACTCGGCATCTGGCTTCATTTTCTTCCGGGCTTTCTGTCCAGCGTTCTGGCTCTTTGGGTCATACGCAACAGAGGGATGGACACCTGGCCCAGTCTCGCGTACTTCTTCCTGGCGATTGTTGTCGGCACCCTGTGTGGTAGCATGATATGGCGAGTCACGAGGAATTATTTGATTATGCGCAAGCCACAGTTGGATGATTAGGCTAGTTCACTCACCGTGAACTATCGACACCGTGACCCATTTAAAAACTAAACGCGCGTTCCTGGCCGCTGGCGCTTTTTTCGCCGCTGGCCTCATCCTATGGCCGGGCTGCGCCACTCCGCCGCTGCCGGCTTCCCGCACGCCCATATCGCCTCTCAAGCGAGCCGACTTTTCATTCGTAAAAGAGGCGAACCCAACCCGGGACGATGTCATCGCCAAACTTGGTCAGCCGGATGAATACTTCCCCGACCTCCGGGTTGCCTGTTACAAGCTCAACAACATAAAACGCCACCGATTAGTCCTCCTCTTCGGCATCCTGCCCGTTGGAGCTTACCAGGATGCCCCTGGCATCGAAGTCGCCATGATTCAATTCGATGACCGCGACCGGGAGCAACGAATCCAGATCAAAATCTACACCGGCTACAATACCCTTTTCGCCCATTATGGCAGGCAACCCACGCTGAGATTTGAGGCCGAGCAATGGGTAGCCAAGTTAGCCACCCATCCACTGAACACCGAAACGCAGCCTCGCCACCATGACGCCCAGTGAAGGGCCAAAGGCCCAACTCATACCAGCCTGGGCCAGCGGCCCAGGTAACGGGATAAACATACAGAGAGCGCCAAAGGTGCGGTTCATCGATCCGCGTTATGTGGCTTGCGCTGATTCGTTGCGATTGCGTTGGGCTTTTAGTTCTTGCCTCTCCATGTGACCGAATACCTGCGGGCCGCACCACCTCCAACAAAAGCGAACTATGACTACGATCGAACAATTGATAGAGGACATCTACGAACTCCGCGAATTAATGAAACGCCAGGAAGCCGGCCTCCTTGTGCCCTACCTTCGTGCAAATCAAGGAGTTATCATGGGCTTCTTGCGCCTCGCCTACAAGGAACATACCCGCGAGGAGAGATTGGCTCTTCAATTGAAGAACTCCCGCCTGGATAGTAGCGGCATTAGCGACGGCTTTTTTGAAACCGCTACGTCCGCTATCGACGATTTCGATGCCTTGGAAATAGGATTGGTCGAGATTACAGATGACGACTTGCACATGCTCATCCGGGGCTTGCGGTTTGCACAATACTTTGGCACGGATTCAATCAGCGGCTCACTTTCCATGTCTCCGGTCAAGCAAGCCCGTTAGCAGATAACAATGTTCCCAGTCTGCGATACGAGGCCGGGCAATGGGTAGCCAAGTTAGCCACCCATCCACTGAACACCGAATCGCAGCCTCGCCACCATGACGCTCAGTGAAGGGCCAAAGGCCCAACTCATACCAGCCTGGGCCAGCGGCTCAGGTCAAAACACAAACAAACCGGAAGCGCTGAAGGCGCGGTTCATCGATCCGGCATTGTTTCGTCTGCACCGATCCATGGTGTTTGATCCGCACGCTGGTCCGGGCCTTCAGCCCTCATCGTGCTTGCGATCGGCTACTGAGCCAATCAGCCTCCCACATGCTCACAAAAATGCCGGACCGCTGCATTAAGGCGCACCGACGCCCCGCATTCACATTTGACAGTTCTCCTTCAGCATCGCTCAGTTCTTGACGATTCTTCATGAGCATTCGAGTGTATAAAATCACGACTGTTGGCCCTGGACTTGCCGTCGTTTGAGCCTTCGGATTTGGAAATTGGTAATTCCTGGATCATTTGGCATTGGCCATTGGTCATTATTCGATTCCATGTTAGTTTGCCGTCTGTGTTTGACGGAAACGACATTTTATCGAAGACGGACCAGGCCATTTTGATTCATGGCGCGCGGGAGCATAACCTGAAGAACCTCTCGCTCAGCATTCCCCGCAATCAATTCGTGGTGGTCACCGGCGTCAGCGGTTCGGGCAAAAGCACCCTGGCTTTCGACCTCCTGTTCGCCGAGGGACAGCGCCGCTTTTTGGACTCCATGAACGTGTATGCGCGTCAGTTCGTGGAACAACTTTCCCGTCCGGACGTGGACCTTATCACCGGGATTCCACCGACCGTCAGCATCGAGCAGCGCAACAGCCGCGGCGGCGGCAAAAGCACCGTCGCCACCGTCACCGAGATTTATCATTTCATTCGGCTGCTGTTTGCCCGGTTGGGCACTCAGTACTGCCCCGATTGCCAACTGCCCGTCGAAGCCCAAACCCGCGACCAACTCGGCCGGCAACTCGCGGCCGAAATGAAAAAGCGCGGCGACCTCCTGCTGCTCGCGCCGGTCGTCCGCAATCGCAAGGGTTTTCACACGGACGTCGCGGAATGGGCCGCCAAACACGGTTACAAGGAGGTGCGCGCCGATGGAAAGATTTACGCGACCAGCGAACGCCTGCGGCTGGATCGTTTCCGCGAGCACGACGTGGAAATCGTGATCGGTGTTTTGGAACGCAAGGCATCCTCTGCGAAACGTCCGGCCCAATTGATTATTGATGAAGCGTTGAAGCTGGGGCGCGGAACGTTATTTGCGCTCGATAACCACGGAAAGTTGTCCGTCCACTCGACCGAACGCGCCTGCCCCAAGTGCGGGCGCTCGTTCGAAACGCTCGACCCCAAAATCTTCAGCTACAACTCCTCGCAGGGTTGGTGCCCGAAGTGCCGGGGTTTTGGCGAGCTTTTCTACCTGCCGGACGTGGATCGCGGCGCGCGCGCGGACGCCATCGAGGAATCCTGGTACGAATGGCAGGAGGGAAACCGCGAGATTTGCCCGGATTGCCAGGGAGCGCGCCTGAACCCAATCGCCCGCGCCGTGCGCCTGGTGGTGGGACCGAAATCGGCGCCCACCGTGGATACTTTTGCCACGATGCCCGTCGAGGAAGCCCGCGACTTTTTCCGCAAGCTCAAGTTCAAGGGGCGCGAAGCGTTGATCGCGCGCGACATTCTGCCGGAGATCACGGAGCGGCTGAAATTTCTGTTCGAAGTCGGTCTGGGCTATCTCCAGTTGGGGCGGGGCGTCCCCACGCTGTCCGGCGGCGAAACGCAGCGCATCCGGCTGGCGGCCCAGCTTGGCTCCAATCTCAGCGGCGTGCTTTACGTGCTCGACGAACCCACCATCGGCCTCCACGCGCGCGACAACGAGCAGTTGCTGGCGGCGTTGCAGTCCTTGAAAGCCCGGGGTAATTCGGTCCTCGTGGTGGAACACGACGAGGAGACCATGCGCCGGGCGGACCACATCATCGACCTCGGCCCGGGCGCGGGCGTGCATGGAGGATCGGTCGTGGCCAGCGGCACACTCGATGAGTTGTTGCGTCATCCTGATTCGATCACCGGCCAATGCCTGCGAGCGGAGAAGAAATTCCCTTCGCGCGGCCAGCGGCGGCCCGTTGAAACCCGGAATGCGGAGTCCGGAGTGCGGAATAAGGAAACCGGGCAAAACGCAGCGTTGGCCAAAACCAGGACTGAATGGCTGACATTGCGGAATGCGTCGGTTCACAACTTGAAGAATCTTGCCGTGCGCTTCCCGCTGAACCGTCTCGTGGTCGTGACCGGCGTCAGCGGCTCGGGCAAGAGCACATTGATTCGCGAATGCCTGCTGCCGGCAATGCAGGCCGCCGTCAAGCATCGCAAATCCCAGTCCAACGACCCGAATTTGTCCGGCCAGGAATTTATCCAGGCGGTTTATGAAGTGGACCAATCGCCCATTGGCCGCACGCCGCGCTCGATTCCGGCGACGTACGTGGGCTTCTTTGACTTGATTCGCCAGTTGTTCGCGCAAGTGCCCGAGGCGCGGCTGCGCGGTTACTCGCCAAGCCGATTTTCGTTCAACAGCGCCCAGGGCCGCTGCCCGGAATGCGAAGGCGCCGGCACGATCAAGCTGGAGATGAACTTCCTGCCGCCGGCCTTTGTGCGTTGCGAAGTCTGCGGTGGTTCCCGGTTCAATCGGGAGACGCTTGACATCGAGTTCAGCGGCAAAAACATCGCGCAGGTTCTCGAGCTGTCCGTCGAGGAGGCGATTGAGTTTTTCGGCGCGTTCCAAAAAATCAAACGCGCGCTCCAGGCGCTGTGCGATACCGGGTTGGGTTATCTCAAGCTCGGCCAGACGAGCCCGACCCTGAGCGGCGGCGAAGCCCAGCGCGTCAAGCTGGTGTCGCACCTGCTCACCGGTTTGAAGGAACCGGATTTGTTCGAGCGCCTGCCCAAACACAATCTGTTCATTCTCGAGGAACCGACCATCGGCCTCCATATCGCGGACGTGCGGCGGCTGGTGGAGGTGTTGCAGCGCCTGGTTGATGCGGGCCATTCCGTCGTCGTCATCGAGCACAATCTGGACCTGATCGCCGAAGCGGACTGGGTCATCGACCTGGGACCTGAAGGTGGCGAAGGCGGTGGCACGTTGGTCGCCGAGGGCACGCCAGAGCAAGTAGCCCGTGTTAAAAATTCGCATACCGGCCGTTTTCTGCGCAGTTTCCTGGCCGGGAAATAAAACGGTTCAACAGCCCGCCTCCGCTCCGCTTCAAGTGGCGCAACACACTCCGCCAGACCTTGGAGCGCGGTGTTGCCGCTCGAGGAATAAGTTTGCGCCTTTTGCGCATGACTCTCAGAATCGGCCCGCCAATATGAGCGAGCCCTACCAGGAAATTTTGGACGGCGAAACCTGCCTCCGCCCCGCGCCCGGGGCGCGGCATGAAACCATTTGTCAGCGGCTGCACGCGCGGGTCAACGCCAGCCTGGCCGGCAATACCGTGGCGCAGTTGCTGCCGCCCCGCTCGCTGGTTGAGCTTGCCCGCGACCGGCAGGTGCGACCGGATCTTGCGCTGATCACCACCGCTTCAAAAAAACTTTGGCTGGCAGCCGAGATTGTCAGTTCCGAAGACCACCGTTGGGACACGGTTGTCAAAAAAGCGATTTACGAGGAAATGAACCTGCCCCGATTGTGGATGATCGATCCGCGCTACGATAATGTGGAGATTTATCACGGGAGCCAACACGGCCTGGCGCTCAAGCAAATTCTTGCCGGCCGGGAAGTCCTCGGCGAACCCCTGCTCCCCGCGTTTCAATACGCCATTGCCGAGCTGTTTCAGAAGTGAAACGGGCAATTAAAAGGTTCACGCAGTTTTCGATAGAATAGCCGTGACTGACGAATCTGCTCTCAGCTGACTATTCCTAATCCCAAAGGGATTGTATCCTCCAGCCCGGGGTTGCGAGGCGCGAGCTTTCCATCAACTGTTTTGTAGCTCATTGAACATCAACCATGCCTATTCGGAACGCCCTGAATCATTTCGGGGGGACGGCGTGCACAGGAGTGCCCGCCCTACCACCGTGTGCCGGTAGGGCGCGCACTCCTGTGCGCGCCGCCGCAGGCTCCAGGCGCATTCATTAATGATGCGTGTATAATAGAACCGTTCAGGGTCCGTGAGCAGGTCCAACCGAACAGGGAACTACCCAGGAGCTGTTTTGTAGCTCATTGAACACCAGCTATACCTATTTGGAACCCCCTAAATCGTTTCGGGGGACGGCGTGCAGAGGACTGCCCGCCCTGCCACCGTGTGCCGGTAGGGCGCGCACTCCTGTGCGCGCCGCCGCGGGCCCCAGGCGCGTGTATCATAGAACCGTTCCTGGTCCGTGAGCGCAGATTGTTTGGTGTTTCTTAGATTCCCCCGCTCTCCTGCTCCAGCGCCCGGGGCGGGCCGAGGATCAACGAGGCGATCACCGCTTGACGCACAGTCCGTGCGTTCTTGAACATGCCAGCCGCCTGGACCACCTCGGGAGAAGCTTTGGTTCGCACGACGGAGGTGAGTTGCACACGCTGGGTGGAAACCTTCGCGATGTGCGCGCCAACCTGCTGATCAAGCTGGCTGGCGCGCTCGTAAGCCTGCCTGGATTGCGACATCGCCGCCAAATCCCGGGTCCCAACGCTGGTAACAGTCGGAACCGGCAAAGGCGTCGGCGATGGTTCAGGCACGCGCACGACCACGGGCCGGATGGGTGGCGGCGCGGGAACGGGTCTTGTCGTTCGCACCACAGGTTGAAAAGGCGACGGCGGGAGTGCGGGCGTCCGCGGACTTGAGGTAACGACCGTTGGTGGAGGCGGCGGCGCCGGACGTGGGCGCGCCGGCGGGGCCGAAGGAGTTTCGCCTTCGAGCAACCGGCGCAATTCCTCCTCCCAACTGGTGGTTTTGGCGGGCCGGGGAGCCGTCGCAGGTGGATACTGCGCAGGTCGAGGGCCGGATGGAGGCGGATTCCTGGCCGCGTCCCGTGCCTTCTCCGCCTCGCGCTTTCTTTGCAACCAGCTCGAAACGGCGGAAATCAAAATGATTATTACAAAAACGAGAAATCCTGAGCCCATACGCGTCTAACTTCCCGGCGGTTTATTTTGCGGCGCGTTGCCGCCGCCCGCAATGCTGTCACGCATGCCGGTATCCGCCTGAATGTTCTTCATCCGATAATAATCCATCACGCCCAAATGCCCGCTGCGGAAAGCGTCCGCCATGGCCATTGGCACCTGCGCTTCGGCTTCGACCACTCGGGCGCGCATCTCCTGCACGCGGGCGAGCATTTCCTGTTCGAGCGCCACGGCGGCCGCCCGCCGCACTTCCGCCTGCGCCTGGGCGATCAACTTGTTCGCTTCCGCCTGCTCCGCCTGCAATTTCGCGCCCACGTTCTCGCCGACGGCAACATCCGCAATATCGATGGAGAGGATTGCGAAAGCCGTATTGCTGTCCAACGCCTTGTCGAGAACTGTCTTCGAAATCCGATCGGGGCTCTCCAAGACGTCCTTGTACGAGCTGGCGGAACCAATGGTGGTGACGATTCCTTCGCCAACGCGCGCGATGATGGTTTCCTCCGTCGCGCCGCCCACAAACCGATCCAGGTTCGTGCGGACCGTCACGCGCGCCTTGGCCTTGATCACGATGCCGTCCTTGGCCACGCCGTCGATGGTCACCTTGCCCGACGCGGGATTCGGACAATCGATGACCTTGGGGTTGACGGAAGTTTTAACCGCCTCCAGCACCGTTTTGCCTGTGCCTTTCGTCGCGAGGTCGATGGCGCACGCCTTGTCAAATTCGAGATGGATGCCCGCTTTCCGGGCCGCGATCAGCGCCTGGACCACCATCTCCACATTGCCACCCGCCATGTAATGCGTGGACAGATCGTCAATCGACAGGTTCATGCCTGACTTCACGGCCGTAATCCGGTTGTCCACGATCAAGCCCACCGGCACTCGGCGCAGGCGCAAGGCGACCAGTTCGGTGAATTTGACTTTCGCACCGGAAGTCAAAGCGCGGATATAGATGCTGATAAAGCTCAGGATGACGGCCGCGACCACCAATAGAATAATGGTCACGATGATGAGCACGCCGATCGTAACGGTGCCACTAGGGAATTCAGCCAGGTATAGGTTCATAGGTTTTGTTGGTTCCGACAGTTCGTCCCACTAATCTCCAGAGGACCAATGCCAGTATGCGCAGACTTGTAGAAAAGCGCAACAGGATGCTTTGGCGGCTGCGATCAAAAGCAGATCTGAGTGTTAAGCGGGATTTACCGGCCCGGTTTTGTGGGGTGAACACCCCATGGTCGGAAACGACCGTTTTGGCAAAAACTTTCCTGTAATGATGGTCAGTTAGGTTCGGCGGCCCTGAGTGGGGCCGCCTTTTTTCTTTCCACAATTCGTCAGCTATACGCGAGAAAACCGCCTGCAAAATCAGAGAATGTTGTGGAGCTTGAAACCGCCTCATACCGGGTTTCGCCCCATTGGGAAGCAGCGAGGAATCGCTTAAAGAAAGGCAGCTAACATAAAAGCTCCCGCTACCAAGGAGGGCGGGATTCTTTATTTCCTTCAGTTCTTCTTCGGCCCACTCTCGATCATTTTCTTGAACTCCGCCGCGGAGGCCTTGACCAGCGCCTTGGGGCCGGTAATCCGCACGTAAACATCGCCATCGGTGGAGGACTCCGGCGAAATGATGGCCCCGATCAAGGCGTAATCCTTCATGGGCGTCGCCGGATGGCCGGGCATGCCCGAGCTATAGGTGCCTTCGGCTTGGACATACGTGACTTTGGCTTTGCCAATGGTCACTTCCTCCACCTTGGCGTTGATCTTGTCGCGGGGCTCTTCAAATTGGCCCAGCCAGCGATCCACGTTGGCCTTGACAGTGCCAGCCCCGCCGGGGAACTGGAAGAAAACGACCTCGGCGCTCGCTTTGCCCTCCGCGTCCTTCACCTTCAACTGGCCTTTGCGCATGGACGAGGCTGGTTCGACCCACTCCCAACCGGCTGGCCGGACGAACTTCATGTCGCCGACGTCAATTGTGGCGTGGTCTTCCGCACGGAGATTGCCGACGGTGGCCAGGAGCAGGGACGCGAGGGCGAATCCCATTTTTGCAATTGTTTTCATAATTGTATTTGGTTTGCGCGTTGGGAAATAAAAGTGGTCGCTCGGTTCGGATGGATGACCATGGGCCACACTTTATCCCGGGAGCGAAGAGTGTCGAGGTAAAACGATCCGAGGCATGCACCGGCAACTCCAACGCAAATCTGCGGGTTACTCGCCCGCCCCGCCGCGGCGGCCCAGGAGCGCGGCAAGTTTTTCGTTGGCGCGCGTCAGCTCATTTGAATCTGGTTGCGTTGCAGGAGGAGTTTGATCGGACGGCGGAGCAGGCGTTTTTGCCGTCAGCGTGGACAGTTTATCGGCATTTGTCTGCTGTTCGGGCACGACTAATGGCTCCATGGAAAGATCCTTTGCCGGCTCTTCATTCGACAGGGGTGTTGCTTCGGCTTCCGGGTGATTATTGCCGGAACACAATTCCTGCCAGATTACGTTCGTGCCTTTTCGCTGGACAGCCGGCGAAAGCAGCGGCCCAATCACCGATAATGCGCCCGGCACGGCAAAAATCTCCTGGAGCGTGCCTCGCGCTTGAATTCTGCCGCCCGAAAGGATAATCGCGCGGTCACAAGTTTCCATTGCATCAGCCAGCCAGTGGCTGGCCATCACCACGGTTTTGCCGGACTGGGCCAACTTCCGGATGAGTTGCTTCACCGTGCGAGTGGCTTCGCTGTCCAAACCGGCGAGCGGGTCATCCAGAATCAGTATCTCGAAATCCAGCGCCACAGCGCGCCCGATGCAGACGCAACGCTGGATCGCCACAGGCAGATCTCCGAACGCGCGTTGGGTTGCGCCGGGCGCTCCGATGAATTCGAAGAGTTCCTGGGTTCGTTTAAGCCGTTGGGCCGGCGCCAGGCCCAAATCGCCCGCGAAATCGGACAGCACGTTCGCGCAAGGCAGGCGCGAATCAAGGGTGAATCCCGCCGGCATATAACCGATCTTCGCCGCGAACGTGCTGTTCCGGAGGGGTATCTCAAGCACGCTGACGAGCCCTTTATCGGGATCCAGCGCGCCCGACAATAACTTCAGGATGACGGACTTGCCGGAACCTGTCGCACCGAACAAACCCAGAACCTCCCCGCGATGCACAGTGAAGCTGATGTTGTCCAATGCCTTGGCCTTGTGCCGGTCCAGGAAACTCCCGAAGCTCTTGGTCACTTCGCTGACGACGATGAAGTTATCGGTTTTCATTGGGCCGGCCGAAGGCCAAAGAGGCCTCCGGCCAAAGTGGTTTCAAAAAAATCGTGGCCGCCGACGTAAGGAGACTCTGCTCTCAGGTTCCTTGAAACCAGAGCCTCCTTGCGTCGGCTGCCACACATTCCATGGGGTTCTTGAATTCGCGCCGAACCTCCCGCTTGGCCCGGGCCGATCGTCACTTCGACGACTCCTTCCCGCCGTTTTGAAGTTTCTCAAAGCGCGCCGCCAGTTCGTTATACTTGTCCACAATGCCGTTGCGATCCTTCACGGCGTCGTTGAGCTTTTGCACGAACTCATCCCGTTGAGCGACGACTTCCTTGATCGAGTCGCTCATTTTCTTTTCCGTGTCGTAAGCCTCTTTCAGTTTCGTCTGCAAGATTTCGGCGGCGGCTTTATAATCAGCGACTTCCTTGGTAAGCGCGTCGTTGGCCAACTCGAGCTTGGTGATTTCCCGCTTCTGGGCAAGCATCGCTTGCTCGTTGGCTTTGATGGTGTCTTTGAGTTGCGTAATGGTTGCATCCATCTGGGCGATCTGATGGTCCATCGTTCGAATCGAGTTCGTGTAGCCCTGGATGGCGGTGGATTGCTCGTAAACAAGCTGGTTCAGGCTCTGGATTTCCTTGCGCTGAGCCGTCTGGCTGTACCATTGGAACGCGCACAGGCCGCAAAGACCGATGGCCAGCGCGATCAGCAGGTTTTGGTGAAAATTCTTCATCAAAGGTCAGGGTTGTTGTCCGGGTGCGGCCTTGACGGCGACGGCAACCCGCTGGATACCCGTGCGCTTCACGAAATCCAAGAGATAAATCAACGAGCCGTAACGGGCGTCCCGCGTGCCGGTGATATAGACGGGCAGGTTCGTGTTCGCGTTGTGCCGCTGCGCGAGAACAGCGCCGAGATCAGCAAGAGAGATGCGCTGCTTGTCCATGGTGATCTGACCATCGCGATCCACGGTAAGATTAATCATGTCCGGCTTCACGGTGGAAGTCGCCACCGTGGCTGTGGGAAGGCTCGCTTTGAGCGTGCGCACCTTTTGCATTTGAAGACTCACCATCATGAACGAGGCCAGCAGAAAGAACATGATGTCGATCAGCGGAATGATTTCCAGCCGCGTGCGCTTGCGGGGGATTGGCGATCGGATTTTCATGGCGCTCCACCTTTCGATAAAAAGATCGTGCTCGTGCTCGTCGTCGTCCTCGATCTTTGCTCCGCAGCGTGTTCAAAAGCGGGAATCGAGGACGAGGACGAGCACGATTGGGAGGGCTTCACTTCGCTCCTCCCTGATTGGCCGCCTGGTCTTCCTTGCCGCCGACGGTAAACGCCACCTTTTGCACACCCGTTCGGCGCACGGTTTCGAGCACGTCGGCCATGGTGCCGTGAAGCGTATCGCGGTCGCCGCTGATATAGACCGGGAGGTTCGTGTCGAGACGGAAACGATTGCTCAGCACCGTGCTCAACTCCGGAAGCGACACCTGCTTTTTCTCCAGCCAAACGCCGCCAGACTTGTCCACGGCGATGTTGACCATGCCGGGCCGGAAGTCATGCTGAGCCATTCCCGCGTCGGGGAGGTTCACTTTGATATTTTGCGAACGGTCCAACTGCAAGGAAACCATCATGAATGAAGCCAGGAGAAAGAACATGATATCGATCAGCGGGATGATCTCGATCCGTGTGTGCTTGCGCCGAACTGGGGAAGGCAGTTTCACGCGGGATAAAGGCGGGCTGGATTTGAAGAATTGTTCATCGAACGGCCGGCTGGTTGGCGGGTTGACGCCGCGATGTTGTAGCGTCCGCTTGAAAAGTTCCGCCCGCCTTCGAGGCGTTGACCATCACCTCCACATTGGTGGCGGCGGTTTCCAGTTCGAACTGCAAACGCGCGACTTTGCCGCTGAAAAAATTGTACGGGATCAGCGAAAAAATGGCGATCCCAAGGCCGCACGCGGTGGCGATCAACGCCTCGCCAATGCCGCCCGTCACGGCGGAAACGGCCAGTTCGGCGCTGCCCACGCTCAGGAAGGCGCGCATGAGGCCGGTGACCGTGCCGAGCAGGCCCAGCAGTGGCGCCAGCGTCACGAGTGTGTCCATGACCGTCAGAAACCGCCCGGCGCGTTCCAATTCGATGCCAGCGGCTAACTGCAAGGCCCCTTGCATCGAGGTGTGCACGTGGCTCAGCCCGCGGTAAACCATGCGGATGATCGGGTCCTCGGAGCCTTCGGAAATCTTTACCGCCGCATTGAAATCGCTGTTCTCGAGGGCCGCCAGCAGTTGTTCCATTTTTTGCGGATCGCGACGGCGGCTTTCGCGCCACCACCAAAACGCGCGCTCGCCCACGACGGCGACGGCGACGAAGGCGCAGATCAGGATCGGCCACATCACCGGGCCACCTTTGAGGAAGAACTGAACAACGATATTTGCGAGCATAAGCAGGTTAAGATTCGACGGGGTTGCGGGGTGCGTTCAAGCGGGATTCACGGGGTTAATCCGGACGTAATTCGTACGTGATGCTGGTTTCAAAAGTACGACCGCCACCGGTCGGAAGAATCCAATGGCGCTTGACGAAATCGGCTGCCGCCCGGTCCAGGAGCGAAGAACCGGAGGACTTTGTCACCGTGATGCCAGTGATGTTCCCGGCTTCATCGGCAGTCATTTGCAGTCCCACTGTGCCTTGAATTCCCTGGGCTTTCGCAATCACGGGATAGGTCGGTCTTGGCCGGTCACCCCCGCTTCCCGTGGCTCCGATGTCCGTGGGAACATTCCTCAGCGGAGCGACTGGGCGCAAGGGATTGAGCGGCGGCATTGCCACCACTCCCTTGGGAGCCACCATATTCGCTATTGTCGGCACCGAAAAATTGATGTTCGGCGCCTCGGGCGTCGCCACCACCACCTGGGGCGTGTCTGGTTTCGCTTGTTCGCTGTCGTCCGGTTTCACTTCTTCAGGGGCTGTTTTCGGTGGAGGTGGCGGCGGTTCGAGGAGCGTTGGAACGACTTCCTCGATCGGCGGCGGCTTGCGAATGACCATGGTGGCTGGTTTCGCGCCGAGAATTCCAATGAGAAGGAAAAGGATGCAAATCGAGTTCGTCCAGGCGAGCTTGCGGTTCGCGTCGCGATTCGCCGCCGGCAGGCAAAACCGGGCCAGTTCCGATTTTAACTCGTAGTGGAACGATTCCCGTGTGGCATCCCGTACGCTCATGAAAAATAGAACACCGAACGCACAATTCTGCAGCACTGCGCATTCCGAAATCGCGCCAAACCATCATTGCCGTCCAAAACCATGTTTCAGCCTTATTTCAGTAATGGTGCCTGTCAACCGCTACTTTCGCGAGCCAGGCGAATAGCCGCACAGCGCGCTGTTAGCGCCGCTGTGCGGCCCGCCCTCGCGGAATCGGAGTTGTTCCTCGCGGGCATTTCGGCTAAAACGAAAACCCGAGCGTACCGAAGTATCCCCGCCGCGCGCCCCACTGCGGCAGGCTTACGCCCACACCAGAACCGTTACGGAGCTCATAGGCGTTGTCGGTAAGGTTGACGATGTCAAATCGGGCCTTCAGATGGTTCTTTCCCAGGTTGAAGACGTGCTCGATGCCGGTGTTGATTGTGTAAGAAGCCGGGACGGTTCCGCCATTCGGCACAACTGTGCCATCGGGCAACATCCCATCTGTTCTCAATCCGCTGCCGTAAAGAGCGTCCGCAAACACGCGTGTGGTGCCGTGCCAGCAGTGCCACAGGTACGATACGCCGAAGGAACCACTGAATCGTTGATCGTGATCGAGGAAGATCCAATTATGTTGCACGTAGGCCCGGTCGCCCGGATCGAACAGGAACTGCGCAGACGACCAGTCCATACCCTGAGCCTTCGAGAGAGCGAAATTGGCGTAAGCGGAAAAGCCGCCAGTCGTGTACGAAGCCGTCGCCTCCGTGCCATAGATTTTTCCATGAGCGTAGTTGAAGGCCGAGAGGATGAGCGTCTGGCCAAACAGCCCGTCATCGAGCTGGTTTTGAGCGGTTTTGTAATAGCCATCAATGCCGACTTGCAACCCCGGCGCCAGCTTTTGACTGACGCCGATGTCGTAGTAATTGGCCCGCTCGGCTTTGACGGGGTCGTCGGTTGTGTCGGCGGATGCGTTGGAAGTGCCGTTGAATTGCGTAACAACACCCGGAGGCACATTCTCGATCGGCGGCGGCGTGAAATAGCGCGCGTAGCCAGCATGGAGCGTGGTCGAATCGGTCGGACGATATACAAGGTTCACGCGCGGACTGGGCTGGTTTTCATGGTCGAAGGAGGAGGAAAACAGATCGAAGCGTGCACCGTAGTTGAGCGTCAGCTTGGGAAACAGCTTCCACTCGTCCTGGACGTACGCGCCCAGGAAAAAGCCGTGGATGTTTTGGTTGTTCACAATGGTGCGCAGGTCGATGGGATTGCCTCCGGCATCGAGGTCATACACCGCCGTGCTGGAGTTCGCCTGCACGACTTCATCCAGGAAACTCCCACCGAACCGCACCGTGTGCTGATCGTTCAACTCCCAACTCGCATCGGCCTGGACTCCGCCGGAGAAGAGGTCGCGATCCACGTCGCTGGCGACGCCGTTAAAGTAAAGATCGCCGACCGGATCGGGCGTGAAATGCACATCGCTGTTGCGGCCAAAAGCGGAGACCTGGAAGTTCAAATTCCCCGCGGACTTTTGATAAGTCACCACGGCGTAATAATTCTGCTCCTTTTGATTTTCGTTCAAGTTGGCGGAATCGAAGGTCGCCGGCTGCCCCGGTGCAGTCGGAAATGCAGGCGTCGTGTTGCCTGGCGCATCCGGAATCTGAAAGGTGCTGTAGGAACCGCTGAGCATGAGACTGACCCGGCTCGTGTCATCCAGCAAGTAAGACGCAAGCGAGAAGAACCTGCCCTGGTCCGTCTTGTCATGGATGGCATCGTGGGTGGAAGTTACGTTTTCGATGCCGAGCGAGTTGTGTTCGTAACTGCCATCAAGGAAATAATTCAACTTCCCCTCCGAGCCGCCGTACTCGAAGCTGGGCCGGATCGTGTCATGGCTGCCGCCAAACAGTTCCACGTTTCCGCCATTGTCAAACGCGCCGTTCTTGGTCTGGATATCTATCACGCCGGCCGTGCGGAACCCATATTGCGCCGGCAGCGAACCCGTGATCAGGCTCATGCTGTCTACGAACCGCGGATCCAACTCCAGGCCGAAACCCGTGATGCCTTCCGGCAATAGCACGTCATTGATACGGTACTGCAGGTTGGCATGCTCGCCGCGAACGTGCAAATCCCCGTTCACAGCGGAATCGCGCGCCACGCCCGGCATCCGCTCGATCAAGTTTCTGAATTCAGCGTTCTCGCCGAGCGAGACAGACTGGATTTGCTCCTTTTCGATGGTGTACTTCGTAGCACCGAGACTCGGCACAATTGACTGGCGCGCTTCATTGAGGTGCTCGACCACTTTCACCTCTCCCAGGTTGGTCACATTGGTGGACGTGCCGGAACTTGGAGGATTGGCCGGTGCGTTCGTTTGCTGCGCCAGGGCCGAGCCTCCGCACGCCAGCGAGACGAGCCCGATGGCTGTCCAATAGGCGCGCTGGTTGGACAAGGAAATTCCGGGCCGGACAGGCAGCCGCGGAGCAAGACGGAAATTTGCTTTCATAATGGTGGTTTAATTCGGTTATACAAATGATTTTTTTGGTTTAAATTTACTTTCTGCATGGCTGGTGATTGGCGCCCCAGCGAAAGCCAGGCGCTCACAACAGCCAATCAATTCAGGAAACAACTAACGAAACGGCAACGAGGTCAGACGAAGCGGGACGGAGGTGCGCGGCTGGAAGAGAAGAAATAGTCCGCGGATGGAACAATCGAAGCGTCGGGAAGCAACGCGATACCCGCAAAAAGCGCGGCTGGCGTGACAGTGGCCTGCCCAATCGGAGCCGAATCAAACTGCTCTCCCGCAAACAAGCTGACGGCGCAATGATGACCGGGCGTGCCGGCGTCCGGGTGAAGCCGTTTGTGCAGCGATGGGCTCGAAGCAACCGCCGAAAGAAACAGGAATACTGCGATCAGCAAGAGAGCCGAAACCGATCTGGCGGGCCTGTTTCGTTCCAAGATCCAGCGCATAAGCGGAAACCGCCCGGACTTAAGCATGCGTTCCGATTCCAGGCAAGCGCTTTTTCCTGCCAGGCTGTTGCCGCTTAAGAGAGATTTGGAAATCCACGAAGCGCAGCAGCCGGCGTGAGGAGGCCCTAATCCCTTTTGAGGAGAAGTTAGAACCTCCTCACGTCGGCTGCTGCGATTGAATCTTTTTAATTGCAAATCGTTTGCAATTAAGCATAGTTGAATCTGTAACGCAACTATATTAATTGATACGCCTATGCCTGAAGCCGCAATCTCGCCCGTCTGGCTGCTGGTCATCTATTGCGCCATCGAATTGCTCGCGTCCCTGGCTGGCGGCTGGCTGATGTTGATGATGCACCTGACGCACCGGCGGCTGCAGATGGGGATCAGCTTTGTGGCGGGACTCATGCTGGGCGTGGCGCTGCTCGATTTTCTGCCGGATGGCGCTGAGCAGTTGCATTCCGTGAATCGCACGGCGGCTTGGGCGTTGGGCGGGTTTCTCACCATGTTTTTTGTCCAGCGATTTTTCCACTTCCACCATCATGACGTCCCGCAAGGCGACCCCGAAGGTTGCGGCCATGAACATGAAGAAGCCTCAGACCATGACCACGGTCACGACCACGGCCATACGCATCCCGGTCACACGCTGGCGGAAAGGTCCGCGCGTCAGCTTTCCTGGATTGGCACGGCCCTGGGCTTGACGCTGCACTCGCTGCTCGACGGTTTGGCGATGGCAGCCGCGGTGCTGGCGGAATCCGGCAGCGGCACCAAAGTCGCGGGGCTGGGCGTCGCGCTGGTCGTGATTCTTCACAAACCCTTCGATGCCATGGCGGTTTCGACGCTGATGGCGGCCGGGGGAAAATCAAAATCCTCGCGACATTGGTTGAATGCCCTGTTTGCGCTGGCCACTCCGGCGGGGGCGTTTTTGTTTTGGATGGGCGCGTCCAGGGTTGCGGACTCCAACGCGGCGTATGTCGGCTGCGCGCTGGCGTTCTGCGCGGGCACCTTCCTTTGCATTGCGAGCAGCGATCTATTGCCCGAGCTGCAGTTCCATTCCCACGACCGCTTTGCGCTGTCGTTTGCCTTGGTGGCGGGGCTGGCGGTGGCGATTACCATTTCGCAGTTCGAGTCCGGCAGTCCCGAACCAGCCGCAGTTCCGACCAGGCTTCAAGAAGCTCCCTTGACCGGCAAGCCGGGCGGGGGTTAATCGCCCACCATTCGTTCTCCGTCCATGCGATAGATGCCGACGATATAGCCGTTTTCGCGCGCGGTACCGATATGCAGAGTGCCTTCGATGTCCACTGGTTGATCCATGATGGGCTTAACTCCCTTGCCTTCGGGGGCCTTTACCATCACGAGCTCGGTAATCTTCGGTGGAACACCGAAGCAACACGCGCCTTGGTTTCGCATGATCAGAAACTCGGTTACTTTCCCCGCCTCCACTTTCAGCGGCAGCATGAACCCCTTGATGACTGCTTTTTTCCCATCCAACCCTTTGACCTCGGCGGGAATAAATTTATCGGCCTCATCAATTCCGTTGGTCAGGTTCGTGACCTGCACGTCGGGCGCGGTATATTCATAGGAAGCGAGTTTGTCGAAGCCAACGGTCAAGTATCCAGGCTTCGCAGATTCGCCGACAGCCGGAGCAGGAGTCGCGTTGGTTCCGCTGGCCGCTGGTTGGGTTGCAGCCGCCGCCCCCGGCTTAACGTCCAGCGCGGGCGCGGGCACAGCCGGACTGCCGGCGTCGATCGGCTCGCCATGAATGGCCTTCGGCGGCGCTTTTCCTGGACTCGATTGGGCCGAAACGTTGGCAGCCAATGCCGCTGCCAGGACCACCCAGGCATAACAAAAGAATAAAGGCAGGGGCGCAATCCTTGCTCTTCTGGTTTCCCGGAAAACGCTTTGTTGCGCCGCCTGCCATCCGACTGTTTCCCCACCCGGTTTATTAGTTTGCTTTTTCATCCTTGTCGTTTCCTTTCGGAAAATTGAATGTGACGTTCTGATACGATTTGCCTTTCACAGTCAATTCTTTGAGGACCGCGTCAAAAGTCGCAACTTTTTTTAGCCACTCCGCCTGCGTTTCGAACAATGAGGTATCGCCCACCGTCTCGCCGGTGGCGGTGTTTGGCACGGCTTTGAGCACCAGCGCTTCCGACCGATCGGGCAACCTGGCTTCGATCTCAAGGGCTGGCGCGCCCACACGGACGAAATTCTCCAATTCTCCGTCCATGACGTAGGCCTGGAGCTTGCTCGAAGCCGGGTCCAGGACCAATTCAACGTGATATTCTTCCTGCCCCAATTCGACCGGCGTCCCGCCGTGCGGCGGTTTGTGCTCGTGTTTGTGCGCGACGGCAGGGACCTGCGTCGCCGGCTTGTTGTCGCCGCAACCCGTCATCAACCCGCTGAGCAAAGCCAGGGTGACGAAAAACCACGGCTGTTTCATTACGACCGCACTCATAAGATTGTTACTGCCAATCACTCAAAGGGTGTTCCACTACTGCGGCAACAATCCAACTGGAAAACCCAACATCATTTCTGGCTGCGCACCCGGAAGGGCGCTGTACTTTCAGCCAAAGGAAAGGAACGGGAACTAGGCGACGAGAACGGGCGGGCCGCGCCCAGGAAGCAATTGGTGGTCGGGAGCGGGAAGAACCAAGGTTTGAGGCAACAGAGTGACGACTGCGAATTCTGCCGGTTTAACTACCAGCGCGGGCAGGGAAACCAAGTCAATCCTGCCTCCTGAGAAAACCGTAATCGCGCAGTGATGGTCTGACTGGCCGGCGTCGTGATGCAACGTTTGATGCAAAGCCGGCGAAGCCGCCAAGGCTGCGAGGGCCAGCAGCATCCCTGCGCAAAAGAACGAAGCCGTTCTTTGGCCAGCCTGACTTCGAAGTAATGAGATAAGACTCATGTTCACAGCCATAATTAGCAGAGCACAACTGCCCGGCCAAATCAAACGATTAATTCTTCAAGCTGCGCTTGGTTGCAGTTCGTGCTCACAACGATGGACCTCCACGGTTACGTGCACCAACTCTTCGTGTTGCTTAAGCAAGCTTTTGTAATCTTCGGGAGGTTTTGGGTCGTGGGCCACGAGGGAAATGATGGCGGCGAATTTGTTGACGCCCACCTGCCAGATGTGCAGGTCGGTGATGGCGGTTTCCGGGTCGCCTTCGATGGCTTTGCGAATTTCCACCACCAGATCGGAATCATCCGGGCAGCGGTCGAGCAGAATGACGTTCGTGTCGCGCACCAGCGTGTAAGCCCACTGGGTGATGACGGCGCTGCCGACCAGACCCATTACCGGGTCGAGCCAGACCCAGCCCATAAATTTGCCGCCTACCAGCGCGGTAATCGCCAGCAGTGAAGTGACAGCATCCGCAAGGACGTGAATGTAAGCCGCCTTCAAGTTGAGGTCATGATCGTGGTCATGCCCATGGTCGCCATGGGCATGATGGTGATGATGATCGTTACCGCCGTGATGGTGGTGGTCTTTGAGCAGCAACGCGCTGACTACATTCACGGCCAGCCCAACACACGCCACACCGATCGCTTCGTTGAAATGAATCGGAAGCGGATTGAAAAGGCGCAAAATCGACTCGCCGGCCATAAACACGGCGATGGCTCCGAGCACAATGGCGCTTGTGTAGGCTCCCAGCACGGCGATTTTTCCAGTGCCGAAGCTGAAGGCTTCGTTGCTCGCGTGCCGCCGCGCGAGGGCATAAGCGACCACGGTTATGAGGAAGGCCGTGACGTGAGTCGCCATGTGCCAGCCGTCGGCGAACAGCGCCATGGAATGCAGCTTCAGACCGCCGACGATCTCGACGATCATCATGGCAGCAGTCAGCATCAACACACGCCGCGTGTTCTTTTCCGCAGTTTCAAATCCACCGCAGAAGTCGTGTTTATGCTTCCATCGGGTCAGGTTCTCGGTGTGCATGCTCAGCTACTGTGGTAATTCCAGGACCTTTTCCGCGTCCATTTCATAAATTCCCACGAGAAACCCGTTCTCACGCTTTTCGCCGACGTGGAGGATTCCCAGGATGGTCACCGGCTGGTCCATCAGCGGTTTGACACCTCTGCCCCTGGTGTGAACGGTAATCCATTGGTTAATTTTGGGCGGCGAGCCGTAACAACAAAACGAACGATCGCGCATCAGCAGGAATTCCACGGCGAGCCCATCGTCCATCCGCACCGGCAGCAGGAAACCGCGAATACCGACCCGGTTGCCGTCCAATTTCTGAATGTCGGCCGGTATTTGGCTCGGCGAAGCGGTTGCACCCGCGTTTGGATTCGTCGCTGAAGCGCCATTCACGACGTCGTCGGTCAACACAAAATTGAAGGCTGAAAGCTTGTCAAAACCGATGCTCTTATATCCGCTGGGAACCAATTCCGGCGCTTGAGTGACTCCAGCCAGGATGCCGGCGGGAATGGCGTTGGACGGGCCGCTCACGGGCTGTTCATCCACAAGCTGGTTCATTTTCATCTCGAACATGACCATGCGCTTTTGGGTCGAGCCGGGCGATGCGTATCGACGCTGGTTCGCGTTGGTCTGGACGACGCTTTGGACGGCCTGGGTCGAAGCGGGAGCGGGGTCGATAAGTTCGCCTTGAATTTTCGGAGCGCGCGCGGTCTGGACCGAATCGGCAGCGCGCGGCTGACGCGTTTCGAACGTCAGAATCGCGCCGCAAATGAGGTACACCGGCAAAAACTTGCTCCAGAATCTCACTTTCCCATTCTCCTATAAATGGACGAAAAAAGCAAAGCCGGATAGTTATGACTGGTAATGCCTCAGTGAAATTTAGAATGCAGATCTCCCGCTCTACCCGAATACGAGACGTATCATCGAGCAAAGCAGGAGCTCTGCGCTCCGTCCCAGATTGACCGAGGCATTGCCATGATTGCGCGATGAAACGGTCTGACACGGGTTGCGCTGCCACGATTCAGGAGCATGGAATCCCGCCTTCAGGCGGTAGGGCGCGCGTAAACACGATGATTGAAAACCTTCAACGCGCTGCACGATGCGACAGCCATGCCGGCTGAAGCCGGGACTCCATACCTTAAAACCGGCCGCCCCTCAGAAATCTCCCGTCTTCAGTTTGCTTCCCTCAAGCCGGTAAATACCGGCCATCTGGCCGTTCTCCAGAATTTCGCCGACGTGAATGGTCCCGTAAACGGTCATGGGCACATCCATGACTGACTTGACCGGTTGGTTAGTCATGCGCACACACACCCAATCATTTATTTCGAGCGGGATTCCGAAACAGCACAGGGACCGGTTCTTCATGAGCAGGAATTCGCGCGTGCGGCCATCCTCCAGTTTCAAAGGCAGCATAAAGCCGGTCACTGCAACTGCTTTTCCATCCAGAGCCTTGACCGGTTCGGGAATGGGGGCATTCAACTTGGGCGCGGATGCGAACGTCACCGGATTGGTCATTCCGAAAATGACCTTGAGCGGGAAACCCGAAAGTTTATCGAAACCGACAGCTAGATAATCCGAACTGCCCGCTTTGGAATTGAGAGCGGTTTTGACCGGGAGAGCATCCCGGCGAAGCGTTTGAGCCTGTGCCGCTTCCGGCGCGACGGTTCCCCGGTGCTCGCCGCAACCGGTCATCAAGCTCGTTCCCAGGACTGCCCAAACCGTTGCACGCAAAAGGTTCATGACCGAATTTGCGCTCAAGACATGGGAACCAGATGTTCGGCCACGTCGGTTCGATAAGCTTTCATGGCGGGGACAATTCCGGCCAGCGCGCCGAGGCCAATCAGCAAGGCTGGCGCCCAAAGCATCACCGGATTGAATCGGAACGGATCGAGCACCACGCCGGTCTGTGCGCGAATCACGCTGGCTGCTCCGTTCATGATTACCGCGTAAAAAATGAAACCGACCAGCATGCCCAAGGCGGAGATGGCCGCGGCTTCCAGGAGAATGGCGCCAAAGATGGTGTGACGCCGTGCGCCAAGAGCGCGAAGAATGGCGATCTCGCGGCGGCGCTCGTTCATGGAATTATAAATGCTGGCCAGAATGGACGCGGCGGCAACCAGGGCAACCAAGTACGAAACCAGAGCCAGAATTTTGTCGAACCAGCCGATTTTATTGAAAAGTTCAGCCATCACCTGTCCAATAGGCCAGGCGAACGTAAGTCGATTGCCCTGCTTGTTGTACATCATGTCCATCCGGAATCCAGCTCCGCCACCGCCGGCCTTCAACTTGACGAGGACAGCGCTTACATCGGTCGCCGCATCCGGATTGTGGCCGGACATTTTTTGAATGCCCGCCAGTGGAATCCAGATCACGCGGTCGGCGGGCGTGTTGGAAGGTTCCATTACGCCGACGACCACATAAGTTTCGGAATGCTGATCCTTTTCATTGAAAATCAGGCCATGGAATGGATGAAAAGTGTCGCCCGGCTTCAGATGCAACTTTTGCGCGACAAAACTTCCCACGACTGCTTCGCGGCGAGTGGGATCAAAAAAATTGCCGCCCGGCACGACGGCATAATGTTTTCCCGGGGCATACTCCACCTTGTCAAACAGCTCCGGCAGGGTTCCAACCAATCGATAGCCGAGATAGTTGTCACCGACGGCGATGGGCAAGGCGATGTCGACGTTGGGATTTTTTTTGATGTCGAGATAATCCGACCAGGCGAGATTTCCGGGGGAAGCCTCAAGGTGGAAGATGGCGTTCAGCACGAGCTGCAGCTTGGATCCGCGCGCGCCCAATACCGCGTCAAAGCCCGCATTCACTCCCGTGAAAGTGGCCTGGGATTGTTCCTTGACCACCCACACCGACATCAATAATCCGCCCGCCAGCGCGATCGAGAGCGCGGTGACTGTAGTCGAGAGCGCGTGTTGGCGCAGGCTTTTCCAGACGACGAGAGGGAGGGTCATAGGGGAAAGGGCCAAGGACCAAGGACCAAGCTCCAAGGAATGTCCAATGAACAAGCTCCAAAGCCTGTGCTACTGCCGTTGGTGAGGAAACTCGCTGGCCGCGTAGGAGCGCTGGATTCATGCGGCCTCAACTTGCGTGCCGCCAAAAATGCCACGCTCCTTCGGTTGTGGTTGCCGCACATTCCAGAAGTGCTCAATTGTGCCCGGTTGCAGACTGTTGCGAGCCGGTTTGTGATTTGGGCTTTGGGAATTCCTTGGGCCTTGGTCATGGGTCAATTGGCATTCTCTAAAAGCGAGCGGTTGATTTTTTCCAGGCCTTGCACGGTTTCAAATTGCGCGAGCACGTCGCGGTCGTGGCTGACGAGCAGCAGGGCGGCGCCATTTTCCCGGCAAGCTTCGCGAATCAGGGCAATGGCTTCGCGGGCGTTTTTGTGATCGAGATTGCCGGTGGGTTCATCAGCCAGGACCAGTTTGGGGCGATTGGCCAGCGCACGCGCCACAGCGACGCGTTGTTGCTGGCCAGTGGAGAGTTGACGCGGATAATGCTTGAGCTTGTTTGCCAAACCCACGCGCTCCAAAAGACTCAGGGCGAATGCGCGATCCACCCCGGGACCGAAGGACATCCCCAGCAACACGTTCTCCAGGCAGGTGTAACCTTGCAGCAGATTGAAGGTTTGGAAGATGTAGCCGATGGTCGTGGCGCGCAGACGGTCGCGGGCGGGCTCGCTCAGTGCCGACATCTCCTGTCCGGCAAGAGTGATCAAGCCGGAATCCGGCTTGAGAATCCCGGCGATCAGATGCAGGAAGGTCGTCTTGCCAGAACCACTTTCACCGCTGAGCGCAACCTGGACTTTTTCGTCCAGCGCAAAGGCCGGCACATCGACAACCGTGTGCAAATCGCCGTTTGGGGACCGGAATGATTTCTTCAGTTGAGAAACCTGAAGCAACAACATGCCTGAGCTTAGCGTGGTTTGAAGATTCTGCAACATCATGGCTCACATCATTTGACGGATCGGGGCTGACTGGCTTCGGCCAGCATCGCCTCAAGAACCGGCAGTTTTCGACGCCCGTTGAACCGGCGGCGAATGAACCCTTGGGCGTCGATAATCACCGTCGTGGGCAAATCGCCAGCATTGAACCGCCCACCAACGAGGAAATGTTCATCCATGAGCACGGTGCAATTAACGCCGCTGTCCTTAACGGCGCGGGCAACCTTCTCGCGGACCTGTTCGAAGGATAGACGCTTAGGTTCGTGCTCATCCTCTTCGTGGTGTCCCTCAGCCTCTTCGCCGCCGAGATGGCCGTGCGGGTCGGGGACATTATCCAGGGACACGCCAATGATGGCCAGACGGCCGCCACCTTTTTGTTCGCAGCCGGTGAGATCCTGCAACTCGCTCAAGCAACCCGGGCACCAAGTGGTCCAAAAGTGGAGCAACACCACCTTTCCGTGGAAATCCGACAGGTGGACCATATGCCCGTCCAGTCCGGGGGCTTCGAAGTCCGCCACGGCTGCAGGTTCCAGCCGAACGCCCTGGGCTGCGGGGTTGGCCTCAAGCAGAGCCGGGCCGAACTCAGCACGATGCTCTGCCCACCATACCCGGGCGCGATCCGCTCCGGCTTTAGTTTTGCTTTGGCCGCCCTCGCGAAGGTCTCTCAGGCCACTCTGCTCACCGTCGCTCGCCGGCGCAATCTCCGTGAGCTTCACGCCAAATGTCTGGTGGGTCCATTTTTCGAGCAGGTTCAACACCATGGCAACCACCATCGGGCTGGAATCATCCAGCAAAGGCGCAATCGTGGGAACGCCGACTTCAGGGCTGAACCATCTCACATAGTCCAACCCCAGCAATCGCACTTCCGGGTCGCAGTCCTTCAATTGGGCCGCTGCCAGTGAGACCAAGGCGGTATCCTTGCATCGGCGCAAGATGCGAAAGGCTTCTTCGCGCACGTTCAGGTCCGGATCGAAGGCGGCCGAACGAAGCAGCGATTTCAGTTCCGCGGAAAGCGGGCGGGAGAACGCCACCAACTGCTGCACTTCGTAAATGGCGGCGCGACGGTGAACAATCTTTCCTGTGTTCCAAGCGGACAAAATCGCCGCCGGGCGGTCAGGGGCCGCTTCGATCATCTCCTCGACCATACTAACGGTCGGCGAGTTGTTGGCGAGTATTCCCCATTCCAGGACGGCGTTACGCATACGATCGCGAAACAACCATGCCCCAAGAGCGGCCATCAAGCCGAAGGCGAGCAGCACCCTGCGGACGGCAATCCTTCGTTGCACACGCAGCAGCGGGTTTCGACCAACTGGCTCCTGGGGGATGTCGCGGGGTTTCATATGATCGATATCTGGCAGACTGTTGCCTAATTGCAAATCATTTGCAACATGATTATGCAAGTGGTGTTGTCCAGTTTTTACCTTGAGTGGTTCGAAAGCGGCGCTGCACGCCTCACTCCAAGACCTGGGAGTCCGTTGCCTTGGGCCGGGGCGGGCTGCAGATGCCTTTGGCACCGTCTTAACCCGCTGGCTGACATAGGGGACAAAAACGGACTTGAGCGCCAACAAAAAAACCTAACACCAAGGTCCAAATACCTGGCTTTAACGGAAAGCGCCCCTAGTGGGCTGGCGCTTCGTGTTCGGCTTGGGGGGCGGGTTCTCCCAGCCGATCCCGCAGGTCATCAATTTGCGTCTGCACCTGGCTGGGATAGGGCGAAACGGGTTTGAAGACTTCCAACCAGTTAATGGCTTCGGCAAGATTCCCGTGGCTTTCCTCAAGGCGGGCGAGGCTGAGCGACAGATTTGAGAGCATGAATTTGTCCGAATCAGCCAAGGGCGGCTTCCCCTGCTGCAAGTGATGCGCGCCCAGTTCCCAAAGGTTGCGGGCGCGTTCGTCATTTTGCCGGTTCTCGTGGTAGAGTCGGCCGAGTTCAAACAGAAGGGCACTGTCGCCCGGGTTGGCACGGAGTCCTGCGCGCAGGAATTCCTCCGCTTCATTCACCTTCCCCATGCGCTTGCGCAACCAGTACGAGGTGACCATGTAGGTTTCGATGCGGTTCGGATCGAGTTCCGCCGAAAGCTGCAGCCAGGGCAGGATTTCGCGAACCCCACCCGCGGGTGATTCGCCGAGATCGGCGCCCGCCTTGCTCCCTTCGGCGCCGCCTTGATCAAGGTGCGTATGCGTTGCCGGAATGAAATGGCGGTTGAACCTTTCAATGAAGTCCCGGGGTTTGCCCATGAACGCGGTTTCCTCGCCCTGGTTTTCGTCCTTCATTGCGCCGGCATCCCCAGCCATGTGCGGCGTTTGAAACGATTCGCGGTTGTCGAAAATGGTGGGATAGAAACCGCTGTGAAAATAAGCATCCGCCTTCACGAAGAAATGATTGGCGAACATTTTGCGGCTGTCGCCCATGAGCACGCCCAGGACGTCCGTTGACCTTTGCTGCCGCCGGGCCAGCGAACGCGGATCGAGCCAGGCGGCCAGGCTGAAGCAAAGGATGAACAGCAGCACCAGGAGCAATAGTGGAGCTTTGGTCGAGCGCATCAGCCGTTCAGTTGAGGGCCTTCCGTCGAAACAGCAGGCACGCGCCCGCCACGAAGAACGCGCCATAGATCAACGCATACAAAACGGCGGCGCCGTAATACGGCCAGGCGATGATGGACCAGTTATGAATGATGAGATCCCGCACGTCGAAAATTTCCAGATGCGGAATGGCATAGTAAAGGCCATAAATGAAGGCCTGCTGCCCGCCCCGCATGCTCAACGCCACCTGGTTGAGGTGACGCCCCACCAGCAGAATCGCCGTTGCCACCACAAAACAGATCGTGGCGTTGGAAGACGGCGCGGCAAAGACCAGCGAACCCAGCAGAGCCATGCCGATCAAAATGCCCAGCATGAACCAGTGCAAGGTCGCTGCTTGAAAATAGTTTAGAAAGTAAAAGTGATGCTCGCGACTGACGGTGATGGCCGCGAAGAATGAGTAGAAGCAGACGAGCGCAATGCCACAGGCCAGCCAGCAGCCGAGGAATTTGCCGATGAGCAGTTCGCCGCGGGAAATCGGCTTGGCCAGCAGGGGAAAGATCGTCCGATTTTCGCGTTCCGACGGCATCTGCCGCGCGATGGTCGTGATCGCAATGACCAGCGATGAAATCCAGATCAATAACAAACACAACTCCTTCAGGTAGCGGACGATTTTGTCGTCGTTGAAAAATGTGACTGATCCCATTACTCCCGTAATCAGCACCGTGAGGATCAGGAGGACATAGAAGTCCTTGCGACGATACATTTCCTTGATGACGATGCCGGCGACGGCAAACACGTTATTCATACGGCTCGGTATCCAATGACTTTGAGAAAGAGTTGTTCGAGGTTGCATTGATGCTGGTGGATGAGGTCATCGACGGAGCCTTCCACCTTGAGTTCGCCCTGATGCAAGATCGCAACGCGGTCGCAGACCGTCTCGACTTCACCCAACTCGTGCGAGGAAAAGAACACCGTGCGTCCCTCGCCTTTCAGGCGCTGGATGATCTCGCGCACCTTCATGCGACCAATGGGATCAAGGCCGCTGGTGGGTTCATCGAGAATCAGGAGGTCGGGGTTGTTGATCAATGCCTGGGCGAGGCCAACGCGCTGCTGCATGCCCTTCGAGTAGGTTTTGATGGGCCGTTTGCGCGCGGCTTCCAACTCGACGAGCTTCAGCACGGAATCGATGCGAGCTTCCCGTTCGGCTTTGGGAATGCGAAACAGCTTGGCATAAAAACGCAGCAATTCCTCGGCGGTAAGGAATTTGTAATAGTAAGTCAGTTCGGGGAGGTACCCGAGGCGCTGGCGCGCGATCGTTTCACGCACATCCACGCCGAAGATGCGGGCGGTGCCGCTCGTGGCGTTCACGAAGCCGAGCAGGACGTTCATGGTGGTGGTCTTGCCGGCGCCGTTCGGGCCAAGGAAGCCAAACACCTCGCCGCGTGAAACCGACAGCGTCAGGCCATTAACCGCCAATTTGGTACGCTGCCCCACTTCCTTGGAGCGATATTCCACGCGCAAATTTTCGATTTTCAAAACCGCGTTCATATCATTCATTCAGGTTTAAACAGCGCGCGACTTGCAACCGCCAACCACCGGCTGTGGCTAAAATTGAGACAGTGGATGCAATCGCCGGGATGACAGCCAAGCCCGTCCCCAAGCAAGGCTTGGAAAGACAGCCTGCCAGCCCCCGCGCTGGCCCGTTAATCAAGCATCTTGCCATATCAAAAGGATACGAAATCAAGTTCTCGATCACTGCAGGGTAGAAATAGCAATGTGCATGCCACGAGCGGGAAACTCAGGGGGGGATTAAAGGACTTGCCAAGCCTGATTTCGTCCTCACTGGTGGCCGTGGCTCCTGGAATCTTCAATTAGAGCCTTTAATCCCCGCATCGGCTTCAAGTATAAAGGTTCAGCGTGGCTGAAAATGAAGCACTGGGACTGTTTGTTGCCCTGCCCTGTTTGATGGCGGGGCTGCTGCTGTGGCTTCGCCGACACCTCAAAAGGCGCGCTGCCCCGGCTCGCTGGCCTCACGTCCTGCTTGCGAATTTGCTTTCACTGGCCCTGCTGCTGGCCCTGGCGACCCTGGCTGGTGAAATTTATTTTCGATTCATTTATGATTCCACGGACTCGCTGCTCTATACCAAGGTGAGCCGGCGATGGATGCAGCGTTACTGGCACGACAACGGCAACCAGCTCCGCGATAATGTGAATTATCAACGCCAGATCCCGCCAGGCAAGCGGCGCATCACGTTCGTGGGAGACTCGTTTACGGCGGGACACGGCATCAAGAACGTGGAGGACCGGTTTGTCAACCGGCTGCGGCGCGCCCATCCGGATTGGGACATACACATGCTGGCCAAGCCGGGATTCGACACAGGGGACGAGTTGACGTGTTTGGATTTTGTGCTGACCAATCATTGGCAAATTGATCAGGTGGTGCTGGTCTATTGCTTGAACGACATCTCGGACTTGATGCCCCAGCGTTATGAAGCCTTCCAGCGGGTCAACGCGCAAATCGAGCAAAGCAGTTGGCTGGTGCAAAACAGTTATCTGATGAACATCATCGCTCACCGGATCAATCTGCGACGGAATCCTTTCATGAGCGGCTACTATGATCTGGTTCGCGACGGGTATCGTGGCCCCATGTGGGAGGAGCAGAAGGAACGGCTCACGGCCTTTCGGGACATGGTGGAATCCCACGGCGGGCGGCTTTCGGTCGTGACCTTCCCATTTCTGAACGATCTTGGGCCGAATTATGGATATCAATTCGTTCACGACGAGCTTGACCAGTTCTGGCGCGGACTCCATGTCCCCCACCTTGATTTGCTGGCTCTTTACCGGCAATACACGCCGGAAAAAATCACAGTGAACCGGCTGGATGCGCACCCAAATGAATTCGCGCACGCGATAGCAACGCCGGTCATTGGGAAGTTTCTGGAAGCGCAACTCGCGATCAAGCCGGACACCCAGGGCAGTGCGGTTGGGCATTCAATAACGCCGTAATGGGCCGAGGACGCATCTCAGCGTTGCCCTTGCTGGCAAGGAAGGGACATCGCGCCGCACTCGGCGGCGGGGACGGCGCAACGCGCCATCCCTGCCAAGGACATGATGACAGTGTTGCGATGCACCCCAAGCCATTTCAATTTAACTCCAGCCTTGATACCAAGGCAGCGTCACGTAAAGTTCGCCGGTGGCCGAGAACATCGTGCTGGGGTTGTTTATTGTCCTGCCGGGTTTGATGGCGGGGCTGTTGCTGTTGCTCCGTCTGCAGTTGAAACGGCGCGCTGCTCCGACGCGGTGGCATCACGTGCTGCTCGCGAATCTCCTTGCGCTGGGCTTCCTGGTGACGCTGGCAGCCCTGGCTGGCGAAATCTATTTTCGATTCATCTACGACTCCACGGATTCGCTGCTCTACACGAAGGTGAGCCAGCGATGGATGCAGCGTTATTGGCACGAGAACCGCAATGCGTTCCGAGATAACGAGGTTTACTATCGCGAGCTGCTGCCCGGGCGGCGGCGCATCTCTTTCGTGGGAGATTCCTTCACCGCCGGGCACGGCATCAAGAACGAGGAGGATAGATTCGTCAACATCCTGCGGCGCGCTCACCCGGATTGGGACATCTACATACTGGCCAAGCTGGGATACGACACCGGCGATGAATTGAACCTTTTGGACTATCTATTGAAGAGCCACTGGCAGATCGATCAAGTGGTGCTGGTGTACTGCTTGAACGACATCTCGGACTTGATGCCGGAACGTTTGGAGGCTTTTCGACGCCTCAACACGCAGATCGAGCAAAGCAGTTGGCTGGTAAAAAACAGTTACCTTGTCAATACGGTGGCCCATCGGATCAACCTGCGGCGAAACCCGTTCATGCGGGGTTATTATGACATGGTTCTCGAAGGTTACCGCGGCCCGCTATGGGAGAAACAAAAGCAGCGCCTCCTGGCGTTTCGGGATTTGGTGGAATCCCACGGCGGCAGACTGGCGGTGGTGACCTTCCCGTTCATGCAAGATCTTGGACCGAATTACAAATACCAGTTCGTCCATGACCAACTTGACGAGTTCTGGCGCGCCGCCCATGTTCCCCACCTCGACTTGCTGGCCGTGTACCGGCCCTACCCGCCGGCCAAACTTACGGTAAACCGGCTCGACGCGCATCCGAACGAGTATGCCCACGCGCTGGCCACGCCTGTAATCGATGCGTTCCTGGAAAAGCAATTATCGGTTAAGAGCCTATCTCGGTAGGGCGCGTCACTCCGTGCGCGCCGACGGCGGGCAGAGAACTGCCCGCCCTAAACAGAGTCCCCGCCTTCCGGCGGCAAGGCTTCCGCAAGCATGCTGAGTTGGAGAAACTTTAACAAGCAACTGGCACGATGGAGCCCGCAACCGGCTAAAGCCGGGACTCCGAACTCTGCCAATTCTACTTCCCGCAGCAATGTTTGTATTTCTTACCGCTCTTGCAGGGACAGGGATCGTTGCGGCCGACTTTGGGACCCGAGCGCACCGGCTTGGCCTTCTCCTTGTCCATTGCGGCGTTGGCTTCGGATACGATGTCGCTGCCACCGGTTGGCGGTTTTTGGGTCGTCCCGGTCTGGGTTCCGTCGAACGCGCTCGTGTTGTCATGCAACGTCTTGGGCGGCACATTGCGCAGGAATTGCTCGAAAGCCAGCAGACTGGAGGCGCTGCGGAAGATGTTATGGCAGATCTCGGTCTTGATGTTGATCATCAACTCGTCGAAGATCTTGTACGCTTCAGCCTTGTATTCGATCAGCGGATCACGCTGGCCGTACTGGCGCAGGCCGATGCTGTAACGGAGGCTGTCCATTTCATACAAGTGCTCCTGCCACAATTTGTCGATGGCGCTGAGGATCGTGTATCGCTCCACCGCTTTGAGCGCCTCGGCATTTTCGAAATCCACCTTGAGCTTGTAGGCCTTGTGAACGCTCTCGGAAATGAAGTTGCAAACGGCGAACTGGGCCGGGCTTAAGCCGTCATAGATCGAGCCCGAAACCGGCTCTTCACGGCCACACTGAGCGGCCTTGAGGATTTCCTCCTCGGGCATCCCGAGCGGAAAGTTCAGGTTCACCCAATCGGACAAGCCGCGGATCTTCCATTCCGCCGGCTCCTGGTCCGCCGAGGTGAATTCCTCGACCTTTTGAATGACGACCTCCTCCATGATGTCCATCAAGCGGTCCCGGACATCGTCGGAGCGGATGATCTCGTTGCGGAAGCCATAAATGACTTCACGCTGCTTGTTCATCACATCATCGTACTCGAGCGTGCGCTTGCGAATCTGGAAATTGTGCGCCTCGACGCGCTCCTGCGCCTTGCCGATGGACCGGTTCAGGAGGGGATGCTCCAATTCCTGTCCTTCTTCCAGCCCCATTTTCTCCATGTACTTGACGATGCGCTCGCCGCCGAACAACCGCATCAGGTCGTCCTCAAGCGAGATGAAGAAGTGCGAGGAGCCGGGATCGCCCTGGCGCGCGCAACGGCCGCGCAACTGCCGGTCAATGCGCCGCGACTCATGCCGCTCCGTGCCGATGACATGCAACCCGCCCAGGTCGGCGACGCCGGTGCCAAGTTTGATGTCGGTGCCGCGGCCAGCCATGTTCGTGGCGATCGTCACGGAGCCGCGCTGGCCGGCTCGGGTCACAATTTCCGCTTCCTGTTGGTGGTACTTGGCGTTGAGAACGGAATGAATGATTCCCGCCTTCTTCAACATCCGGGAAAGCAACTCGCTCACTTCGACTGAAATCGTGCCGACCAGGATCGGGCGCCCTTCCTGATGAACCGCCTGGATTTCCGCGACGGCAGCGCCGTATTTCTCGCGCTTGGTTTTATACACCGAGTCGTTCTTGTCCTTGCGCGCGACGGGCCGATTCGTGGGAATGACCGCCACACCCAGTTTGTAAATGTCAAAAAACTCGGCGGACTCGGTTTCGGCAGTGCCGGTCATGCCGGCCAGTTTATGGTAAAGGCGAAAATAGTTCTGGATGGTGATGGTGGCCAGTGTCTGGGTTTCGCGTTCGATCTCAACGCCTTCCTTCGCTTCCACAGCCTGATGGAGACCGTCGCTCCAGCGCCGTCCGGTCATCAGGCGCCCGGTGTTTTCATCCACGATGATCACCTTGTTGTCCTGCACGACGTATTGCACGTCCTTGAGATACAAGCTGTAAGCTTTGAGCAATTGAGAAATCGAATGGATGCTTTGCGCCTTGGTTTCGAATTCCTGCTGGAGCTTGGCCTTCATTTCCAGGCGCTTGCGCGGGTCCTGTTCCGAGCCGGTATCGATCTCGTGCAACATGGTGCCCAAATCCGGCAGCACAAATGCATCCGGGTCCTTCGGACTCATGAAATTCCGCCCCTTCTCGGTCAGGTCGGCATCATGGCTCTTCTCATCGATGGCGAAAAACAATTCTTCCTTCTCCGAATAAAGTTCCTTCTTGGACTGGTCTCCGTGCAATTCCAACTCGGCCCGGTTCATCATCCGCAAATTGGCGGGGTCCTCGAGCATCTTAAGCAGCTCCTCCGAAGTTGGCTGACCCAGCTTCACGCGGTAGAGAAGCAAACCGATCTCCCGTTCGAGCGCATCCGGGTTCGAGGGATTCGAACCATCTTCGGGGTTGAGCTTCTTGAGCAGCGCCTCCGCCTCGGAGATGAAGCGCCGGCAAAGCTTTTGCTGGGCGAACACCAGCGATTCGACCTGCGGCTTGAATTGCCCGTACTGGTTGTTGACGTTGATGACGGATGGGCCGCTGATGATCAGCGGCGTCCGCGCTTCATCGATCAGGATCGAGTCCACTTCATCGACGATCGCAAAATAATGACCGCGCTGTACCTGTTCCTCCTTGCGCTGGGCCATGCCGTTGTCGCGCAGGTAATCAAAGCCGAACTCCGCGTTCGTGCCGTAGGTGATGTCGCAATTGTATTGCTCGCGGCGCACTGCGGGACTTTGGTCGTGGAGAATGCACCCGACGGTCAGCCCCAGGAACTTATAAACCGCGCCCATCCATTCACCGTCGCGGGCGGCGAGGTAATCGTTCACGGTCACGACGTGAACGCCGCGCCCGGTGAGGGCGTTCAGATAAACGGGCAGCGTGGCGACCAGCGTCTTGCCTTCACCCGTCGCCATTTCCGCGATCTTGCCATTGTGCAGGCTGATGCCGCCGATGAGCTGGACATCGAACGGGATCATTTCCCATTTGAGCGGGTGACCCCGGACGATGATTTCGGAACCAAAGAGGCGGCGACAGGTATTTTTCACCACCGCGAAGGCTTCGGGCAGAATTTCCTTCAAGGCGGCGGCGAGTTCGACATTGTCCTCGATTTTCGACAGGCGCGCCTTCCAATCGGCGGTTTTCTGACGCAGGACATCGTCCGAGACTTTTTGCAGTTCAGCCTCAATCTCGTTGATCTTCGTCACCAAGGGACGAAGCCGTTTGATTTCCCGGTCATTTTTCGACCCGATGAATTTTTTGACAATAAAATCGATCATGTCATCCTCTTACAAGGGTGCCAAAACGTAAGGGAAGAAGCCGGAACCGTCAAAGATTTTATGGGCAGCATGGCAATGCCTCGGTGAGTTCTGCGTTTTGGGGCGCGCCTTCCAAACAACACTCAAGCAACCTGTTAGTGTTCAATGAGGTCAAACGAAGGTTTCAGCTTCCTTCTGTAGGCGAGATAGACGCCGGGCCTGTGCTTTGGTCTTTAAGAACCTGCCAGACTTGGTCCCGCACCAGCCCGAGGCGAGGATGTCGGGCCTGTGCCGAGGCAACCCGCCATAGGATTTAACGTGGTTTGCCTATTGACCCCGAATTTCTTTCATATAATGTGCGTCTATCATTACGCAATCGAAACATCATACTTTTATGGACAATAACAGTTCCTCATCGAGTTCCAGCGGCAGCACGCGCCGGGAGTTCATCAAAAAAGCCTCCACTGCGGCCGCCGTTGTGGCCGCGACCAACCTGTTCAAAACGCCCGTCTATGGTCAAAGCCAGGCCCCTTCGACCGGCCGCGTCATCGGCGCCAATGACCGCATCACGGTGGGCATTATCGGCGTCGGCTACGGCATCGGCCAGAATCACCTGAAAGGGATTCACGGCAACGCGGGCGAAAACAATACCGTGATCGCAGCCGCCTGCGACCTTTGGAACCAGCGCCGCGATTGGGCCAAGGAAACCGCCGGGTTGAAGGATTCCGACGTTTGCGACGATCATCGCAAGCTGTTGGAACGGAAGGATATCGACGCCGTGGTCGTCGCCACGCACGACGTGTGGCATGCCGGCGTGACGATTGATGCCCTGGAAGCCGGCAAGCACGTTTACTGCGAGAAGCCGATGACCCGCTACCTCGACGAGGCATTTCGCGTTCACGATACGGTGAAGAAGACCGGCAAGGTTTTCCAACTCGGGACGCAGGGTTGCTCCGCCGAGGGCTGGCATAAGTGCGCCGAACTCATCAAAGGCGGCAAGGTCGGCACGCTGGTTTGGGCGCAAGCTAATTATCCGCGCAACAGCGTGAACGGCGAGTGGAATTATAAAATCGACGAAGTCGTGGCGGGAACGGTTGTGCCCGGCGCGACCTCGGCGGCCAACATCAATTGGGAACGTTGGCTCGGTCCGGTCAAGAACCGCGTGCCGTTCAATGCCGATCATTTCCATCGCTGGCGCAAGTATTATCCGTATTGCGCGGGGCTACTCGGGGATCTCGTGCCGCATCGTTTGATTCCCCTGATGGTCGCCGCGGGAGATGCGGAGTTCCCAACGCGGGTCACCAGCATCGCCACCAAGAATGTGCATCCGGACGCCATGGTCCCCGGAACGCCGGAGCGCGACGTTCCTGAGCACGTGCAGGTGCTGGCGGAATTTGGCAGCGGCTACATGTTCACCGTCACGTGCAGCACTGTGAATTCGAAAGCGCCCGGCGCTGAAATCCACGCCCACAAAGCCACGCTGAAAATCAGCGACCCCGGCGACGCGGTCGAATTGATCCCCGAGAAGGATTGGAGCGAAGAGATCGATCCGCAATCCTTCACCGGCCTGGCGCACGAAGATCCCCGTCCGCATGAGAAGAATTGGTTTGATTGCATCCGCAGCGGCAAGGCTCCGAACGCGAGCATCGATCTCGCCGTGCGCGCACAGACCGTCATCTCGCTGGCTGAAATGTCACAGCGCCTGAACATGACTTGCCTGTTCGATGAAAAGACGCGCAAGATCAGCACCGGCCCCGACGGCAAGGAAGTCAAGGCGATCACCTACGGGACGCTGCCGCTGTCTTGAAGAAAATTGTCGCAGGTCTGGGGTGAGGTGGTTTCGAGCGGAAGGCTCGCCCTCACCCCAACCCTCTCCCCCCGTGAGAGGGAACAGGCATCGGCACTGTTAAGAGTTCGGATGCTCCATTTATTTTTTCCGCAATTCGGCGGTTCAAAGCAGGGCAAGCACGATCACCTTGCGCCTTCTCCTCGCAGGAACGCGCCGAATGCATCACCCTCTCCCGGGGGAGAGGACCGAGGCGAGGGTGAACGTTAGGCGTCGCGGCAAACCGAAGTCGCCAGCATGGAAACCGTCGCCCTCGCTCGCAACGCCATGGCGACACGCTTCGAGATTGTGCTCCATGGCGGGAGCGCGGTCGCACTTCGCGCCGCTGGTGAGGAAGCGTTGGATGAGATTGATCGGCTTGAAGGGCGGTTGAGTCTCTATCGCCCCACGAGCGAAATTGCGCACGTCAACTCCGGTGCCGCGCGCAGTCCGGTGCGGGTCAGTCCGGTCATATTCCACCTTTTGCAGCAAGCCCACGGATTGAGCCAGGCGACGAACGGGGCTTTCGACATCACCATTGCTCCGTTGGTGCGCTGTTGGGGATTTATGGGCGGCACCGGGCAGATGCCGCAGCCCGAGGAGGTTTCCGAAGCTCGCTCCAAGGTCGGAATGTCTCTGGTAAAATTGAACCCGGAGGATTTCACCGTCACCTTCGCCCGCGAAGGGGTGATGATCGATTTGGGAGCGATTGGAAAAGGCTTCGCCCTGGAACGGGCGGCAGAATGCCTGCGCGAAGCGGGAGTGACCAGCGCGTTGCTCAATGCCGGCACTAGCACGGTTTTCGCCCTGGGCCATCCGCCGGAACAAGATTATTGGAAAGTGGCCATCGAATCTCCACCAGGAGCAGCGGTCGGTGGCCGCCCGGATATGGTCGCCACGGTTCCGCTGCATGATGAAGCTCTGTCCGTATCCGCGGTTTGGGGCCGAGCCTTCCAATCCGGCGGAAAAAGATATGGGCATGTCCTTGACCCGCGCACGGGCCACCCGGTGCGTGGCGCTCTTCTCTCCGCCGTGGCCCTGCCATCAGCCACCGAAGCCGATGCCCTGTCCACCGCTTTGTTGGTATTAGGCGATGCCGGCCACGATGCGCTGGCCAAATTGCGCCCGGGCATCCGGACCTTGGTATTGACCGAAGAACCATCCTCGCGGGGTTTCCGTGCAACCAGCGGCGGAATTTCAATGGGGCCGTAGAAATCTGCCAAACGGGCAAAATGCACATTGAAAGTTTGCCTCGCAGTGATTATGGTGTGGGAATATGTTGGATGACAGGGACTATATGCGCAGCCGTTCCCGATTCGAGGCGCAGTGGTCGGCCACACTGGTCGTAATCGTCATCAACGTTGTTGTCTTCATCGTTCAGAACATCGTTGAGTACGAACGGTTATTCCCGGTTGACCATTGGTTCGCTTTAAGCGTGGACGGCTTGAAAAGCGGTCACGTCTGGCAACTCATCACCTTCCAGTTCCTGCACGCTCCCATAGAGAGTGGCGGAATCTTGCATCTGCTGGGCAACCTTTTCACCATTTACGTTTTTGGCCGCGCGGTGGAAGAGGCGGTGGGGAAGTCGAGCTTCGTGAAACTGTATCTGATGAGCGGCGTCTTTGGGGGCATGCTGCAAATGGCCGGCGGGTTGATTTGGCCCAATCATTTCGGTTCATTGGTCGTGGGCGCGTCCGCCGGCGCGTTTGGACTGGTCGCCGCTTTCGCCACATTGTTTCCGCAGCAACCGCTCCACTTGTTCTTCCTTCCGATTGAATTTCGGGCCCGCACCTTGCTTTGGGTTAGCGTCGTGATTTCGCTCATCGGCATCGTGCGCCCCCCTTCCGCGGGCGTGAATGTCGCGCATTGCGCGCATTTGGGCGGGATCTTGACGGGCCTGGCTTATATCCGCTGGCTGACGAGCGTGCAAAAGCCACTCATGATTTGGCAGCCGTTTCGGCCTAAACCCGAGCGCCGGGAACTGGTGAAGGTGCAATCGCGGAAACCCCAGCTTTGGCAGCGGCCAAAACCCGCCGCAACCGAAGACCTTCCTCCAGCCGAATTCATCACCAAGGAAGTCGATCCCATCCTCGATAAGATTTCTGCGCACGGCATCCAAAGCCTCACCCCGCGCGAACGCCAGATCCTTGAAGCCGCGCGGGCGAGGATGCCCAAGCGGTGACGCGGCCAAAACGCAGCGCCGCCAGGTTCGCTTGATATTCTTACGGTTCCCGAATCTGCAAGGCACGCTCCCTTGTTCGTTCTTTTGCCTTTTTAAGTTTTAAGTTTTCATTTCTAATTTCACCATGATTCAACGGTATTCGCGGGCGGAAATGCGGGAGATTTGGAGCGAGCAACGCAAGCTGGAAATCTGGCTGCAGATCGAGTTGCTCGCCAGCGAAGCCCTCTGCGCTCAGGGACTTGTCCCGCGCAAGGATTTTGCCCGCATGAAGGACAAGGCCGCATTTTCGCTCGAACGTTGCAAGGAGCTCGAGCGCACGCTGAACCACGATGTAATCGCTTTTACCACCAACGTGGCGGAGAACATCGATGCGCCCGCGAGCCGATGGCTTCATTTCGGGTTAACCAGCAGCGATGTCGTCGATACCGCTTTTGCAGTCCAGATGGTTCAATCGGCGGACATACTCATCGCGGACGTCAAGGCGCTTCGCAAGGTCATCGCCGCCCAGGCGCGAAAACACAAGTTCACCCCCATGATCGGGCGCAGCCATGGCATCCATGCAGAGCCGACCACCTTCGGCATGAAGATGGCCGTGATGTATGATGAGTTCGGCCGGGCGCTGCAACGATTGGAATCGGCGAAAAAGTCCGTCGCCGTGGGCAAGCTTTCGGGCGCGGTCGGCACCAGCGCGCACCTCTCACCCAAGGTCGAGGCCTTTGTTTGCAAGCGGCTTGGGCTGCGTCCCGCGCCGATCGCCACGCAAGTGGTGCAGCGGGACTTGCACGCGGAATTCATCGGCGCCCTGGCCCTCGTGGGCGCGAGCATCGAACGCTGGGCCACTGAGTTTCGCCACCTTCAACGCACTGAAGTGCTCGAAGCCGAGGAATATTTTGCCGCCGGCCAAAAGGGCTCGAGCGCCATGCCGCACAAACGCAATCCCATCACCGGCGAGCGGCTCACCGGCCTCGCCCGCGTGCTTCGCGGCAACGCCATCGCCGCGCTTGAAAACGTCGCTCTCTGGCACGAGCGCGATATCAGTCACAGTTCGGTCGAGCGCATCATTTTTCCAGATTCCTGCACGCTGCTCGACTACATGCTGGTCACGCTCACCAAGTTGACCGCCGGGCTGATCGTTTATCCCGCGAACATGAAACGCAACCTGGCGCTGACTTTGGGCATGTGGAATTCACAGACCGTGCTGCTCGCGCTCATCCGCAAGGGCCTCACCCGTGAACAGGCGTACGATCTGGTTCAGCGCACCGCCATGAAAACGTGGCAGGCCAAGCACGCCGGCGACACCCAGGCCGATTTCAAAACGCAGTTGCTCAGCGACCCCGACGTGGCCAAACATCTTTCACGCGCGGAGTTGGACGAATTGTGCAATCTCGATTTCCATTTCAAGCAGATTAAGGCCAGATTTAAGAGCGTGGGGTTGTAGCAACCCGATTTTTAAGAACGGGCAAGGCCGTTATGGGCCAACGGCCCGGGTTATCATGTAAATGAGCAGAAGGGTCTCCAAACCCCGCTTGCGTGCTTTCGCAGCAGGCGTTAAGATTCCCCCAGCATGATTGCCGCCACTGCCAGTCAAACCGCCGCCGCGCCGAGTTTCCGGGTTGGAGACGAACGCCTGATCAAAGTGACTGCCAGCGCCGCGAAGAAGGTCGGCTCCCTGCTTTCGAAACAGGGGCGGACCAATGGGGTGCTCCGCGTGGCCGTGGTGGGCGGAGGGTGTTCCGGATTGCAATACAAGATGGACCTGCAGGACGCCCCGGCGAACCGCGACATCCTGGTCGAATCTTCCGGCATCCGGGTGGTCGTGGATCCCAAGAGCGCGCTCTATGTCACCGGCAGCGAACTGGACTATGTTGACGCGCTCCAGGACGGCGGGTTCAAGGTCAAGAACCCCAACGCCGCCACCAGTTGCTCGTGCGGGGAGAGCTTCAGCGCTTGACGGACAATTTCGCTTTGCTTGACGAACTTCGCCGGCCGTGGATCGATCCCGAGGATCTGAAGCAAAAATTTCTCGCGCTTTCAGCGGCAGTTCATCCCGATCGAGTTCACAACGCGCCGGAGGACGAAAGGCGGGCGGCAGGACGGCGCTTCGCGGAATTGAACGCCGCTTACAATTGCCTGCGTGAACCAAAAGAACGCCTCCGGCATCTTCTGGAACTGGAGTTCGGCGCCAAGCCGGCCGATGTCCAGTCCATCCCGCCAGGAATGATGGATGCGTTTTTCGAGGTTGGCCGCTTGTGCAAGGAAACTGACGCCTTCCTTCGGGAGAAGAACACGGTCAGTTCGCCCCTCTTGCAAGTGCAGCTTTTCGAACGCGCCCAGGACTGGACCGAAAAACTTAATGCGTTGCAACGGGAACTAAACGCCCGGCGTGACGAACTATTCCGGGAACTCCAGGCGATGAATGGTGTTTGGCAATCGGCGCCACCGGTCAACCTGCCCTTGAAGCGCCTGGAAGAAATTTATCGGCTCCTCGGCTACTTCGGCCGATGGTTGGAACAACTTCAGGAACGAATTGTCCAACTGTCGTTTTGATATATGAACCGTCGTTCGTTCCCGGTAATCATTGCTGCTTTTTCTCTTCTATTCGTCGCATCACCAATCGTGAAAGCTGGCGAAACCTGGGAATCCGCACTGGCTCAAATGCCGCTGCCCGCAGGCGCCGTCCACTTGCAACGGACGAACTGCGTCAGCGTGGTGTTGCATGCCTTTAAATCAAATGACCTGGTCAAGGCGGTCATCTTCATGCCCGGAGCCACCGATGAGCTTTATATGTTTCATCGCGCCGAAGCCGTCGTGACCAATGCCTCCCCCACCCTATTGGATGCAGTCGCGGCCATTACCAATCAGACGCTTATTCGCGCCACCTTCCGCGCGCCCTTTCTGCTGTTACATTCGGATGAAGACCCGCTCGAACCATTGACGGAAGTGCGGGATGAGGCCACCGCGGCCAAACTTCGCAAGGCGAAACTCACGCCTCATGCGGTGTACGAAGATCGCGATTGGGACTCCCTGTTGTTCACGTTGGAAAGGACTTACGGGGTTTGGTTCTATCCCAAGGCTCAGTCCACCAGTTCATGGCACTTCTATCGGCACAGCCTCGCCGGCTGGAACCTGACTGGGTGGGAAGGGTTGCAGGCAATTTGTCTCGCCGGTAAAACCAGCTTCATCGTCGAGCACCGAAAAGTGGTTTTCGCGGGTGACGAACGTGTGCTGGCCGAGCCGAAATTGGAGTCCTTTCCTCGATAATTCGGGGTCGCGCCGCGTTGTTGTGCCAAATGTGGACACTGCCCCACGGCAAATGACAAGCCCGATCGCGAATCCGTGCGCTGACACGTAGGAATAATCTGACCACAAGGTACAAACCATTTGGTACGGGCTCTGCTTAAAGGCTCTCATGCAGAAACCACAAGTCTCCAAAATCAGAGATTTTGTTGTTCCCTCCGCCTTCATCATCATGATGAAGGTGAAACAGCCCATCGTACCTCCGCATAACAGCGCCGCGCCGCAAGGCTAGGTGTTCCTCAATCAAGTCGTATTTTCCTGGTGGTCTGCGAAAGCAGACCACCAGATTTTTTTGTCCGGCCGAACCTGCCCGAAGACTTGAGCCGCCTATTTTATTTTGAGAGCGACGTCAATCTCCTTGATGGCCCTCTCCACATGTTCCGCCACACGGTCGCGATCCTTCGCCTCAAGTTTTTCACGGGAATGGCGCAACAGCCGGCGCGCTTCGGTGAGATGCCTGTCGGACTTCCACTGTCGCTCGCGTTCCTCGAGGTCCCCCTTCAGCACGATACCCAGATCTTTGCCGGCAATTTCGACTTCTTTCATGGCCGCGACCCGGTGGCCGTCGTAATCGTGATCAGCCCGTTCCAGCAGCCGGTAGGCATGGGCCAGTTCTTCCCGGGGTGTTTCAGCGGCATGGACACGAGCCCCGAAGGACAGGGCCAGCACTATGGCCGCGATTCGCAAATACACAGATAGGTTCATTGTTTTCATATCTTCCTCTTACCTTTCTGAATTTCACCGTCAAGCGTATTTTGAGGGCGGTCCTTATTTTCGGAATTCGAATGGAAACGGTTAAGAGCCTATCTCGGTAGGGCGCGTCACTCCGTGCGCGCCGATGGCGGGGATAGGTTCTAAGCCGCTTCAAACGCGCTACGAAGAAGGCGCGGGCTTGAAAACCATGACGCTCAAGGGCGGCAAGGTGAATTCGGCGGACCAAGGCTGATTGTGGGCTTTGACTTCGCCGGCGGTGACTCCGCCCAGATTGCCCATATTGCTTCCGCCGTAGATGGCGGAATCGGTGTTGAGAACTTCGCGCCAGGACCCCGGCCGGGGCAAGCCGATGCGATAACCGCTGCGGGGAACGGGCGTGAGATTCATGATCACCACCAACTCGCTGGTGCGCTCGGGATTCTGGCGCGCGAACGAGAGGACGCTGTTATTCTGGTCGGTGCAGTCGATCCAATAAAAACCCGCGGGATCATAGTCCGATTCAAACAAGCCCGGTTCAGCCAAGTACAGCTTGTTGAGATCCTCGACAAACCGCTGCAAGCCCCGATGATACGGCCCTTGTTCAAGCAGTCCCCAATCTAATCCCGCGTTGGCGTTCCACTCCGCGCGCTGGCCGAACTCACCACCCATGAAGAGCAGCGGTTTGCCGGGAAAAAGCCACTGATAAGCCAGCAGCCCGCGCAGATTCGCAAACTTCTGCCAGTCATCCCCGGGCATCCGCCCCAGCAGCGAGCCTTTCCCGTGAACGACTTCATCATGGGACAGCGGGAGCACGAAATTTTCGTGATGATGATAGAGCATTGCAAACGTGAGATCGTTTTGGTGATGCTTGCGATAAATCGGGTCGCGGCCGAAATACCCCAATGTGTCGTGCATCCATCCCATGTTCCACTTGAGCGAGAAGCCCAGGCCGCCGAGATAAGGCGGACGCGTCACCAGCGGCCAGGCGGTGGATTCCTCCGCAATCGTCACCACGCCGGGGAATTCGGTGTGGGTAAGGTAATTGAATTTTTTCAGGAATTCGATGGCCTCGAGATTTTCCCGCCCGCCGTACTGGTTCGGCACCCATTCGCCCTGGGCACGCGAGTAATCCAGATAGAGCATGGAAGCGACCGCATCGACCCGCAGACCGTCGATGTGAAAGCGGTCACACCAAAAAAGCGCGTTCGCCGTCAGGAAATTGCTGACCTCGTGCCGGCCGTAGTTGAAGATCAACGTGCCCCAGTCCTGGTGCGCGCCTTGCCGGGGATCTTCATGTTCGTACAGCGCAGTGCCGTCAAAGCGGGCCAGCGCCCAATCGTCGCGCGGAAAGTGCGCGGGAACCCAATCGACCAGAACGCCGATGCCCGCCTCGTGCAGCGCATTGACCAGGTATTGAAAATCATCGGGTGTGCCAAAGCGCGCAGTCGGAGAATAGAAACCCGTGACCTGATAACCCCACGAGGGATAATACGCGTGCTCCGACACCGGCAGAAACTCGACGTGAGTGAAGCCAAGCTGCTTCACGTAAGGAATCAGCAGACCGGCCAACTCCCGATAACTGAAGGATTCAGCGACCGATTTTTTCATCCACGAGCCGAGGTGAACCTCGTAAATGCTCATGGGCGAGCGCAAAACATTTCGTTGCTGTCGCTGCTTCAGCCAGGCTTCATCCGTCCAGGCAAATTTTTTCGTGTCCCAGACGATGGACGCGTTTTTCGGCGCGGCTTCGAAGAAAAAACCATAGGGATCGGACTTCAAGACAATTGCGCCATGGATGTTTTTTATTTCGTATTTGTAATGCGTCCCCTGCCCGGCTCCGGGAACAAACAACTCCCACACCCCGGAAGCGCCGAGCAGGCGCATCGGATGATAGCGGCCATCCCAGCCGTTAAACTCACCCACGACACTGACGCGCTGGGCATTGGGAGCCCAGACCGCGAAACTGGTGCCGGGCACTCCGTCGATGGTGCGCAACTGCGCGCCGAGTTTTTCGTAGATGCGCCGTTCGTCGCCCTTGCCAAAAAGATACAGGTCGGTCTCCCCCAAGGTCGGCAGGAAGGAGTAGGCATCCCGCGTGCGCCTGACCTTGCCCTGATAATCCGTAATCACGAGATCGTAGGCATAAACCTCCTTCGCTCCGGTCGTGACCCCCTCGTACAAGCCCGAGGGATCCAACTGCTTCAACTGAATGCGAGGCTTGTTCTTTTCGTGAGTGGGAACCGCCTCGACTTTGGCCGCATTGGGCAGAAAAGCCCGCACTACCAATCCCGAGCCATCGCCCAGCGGATGCATCCCCAAGAGCTGGTGTGGGGAGCGATGCCGGACCTGAACCAGGCTTTGTAATTCGTCCTGAGTGAGCAGCATTCTACGCACAACTTATCAGGGTCGCTCCCAAATGCCATGGAATAATGCGCCGAAGTTGTTCCGCAAGTGTTTCGACCGTGCCTTCACTCCAAGCCACATAATTGGCCAGTTCCATCTTTCGTTCCACCGGCCACTGGGCCTGAATTCGTTTCTTGATCTGTTCACGATCCCAGCCCCGGGCGCGCAATCGCTCGTATTGCGAGGCGGCGGAACAGGCAATACATACGACGGCATCGAAGTTCGGCCCGGCGCCGGTTTCGAACAAGAGAGGCACTACCACCACGGCCAGGGGCTGGCCTTCCGCGCGCCAGGCCTCCACTTGCGCCTGCCAGAGCTGGCGGATGCGCGGGTGCAGAATTTCTTCGAGACGTTTGAGAGCGGCTGAATCACCGAACACACGCCGCGCCAATTCACCCCGGTGCAAGCGCCCATCCGCACCGACAATCTCAGGACCAAACGCCTGCTGAATCTCGCTTAGGGCGGGCTGCCCCGGTTCAACAACCTGACGCGCGAGAATGTCCGAATCCACCAGGGCCACGCCCCAGTCCTGGAGCAACTTACCCGCGGTGGATTTGCCCATGCCAATGCCACCTGTCAACCCAAGCACTTTCATGGAACACGTTGCCACCAATTCACGAGCGAATAAACCTTCATTTCGATGCGCCCTGAGGACCGAGGATTAAATTGACCGCCCACCAAAGGCCGAAATCAAACAGGCGTTGCTCTTGCCGCTATGATTGCTGGCAACGTTTATTGCACGTGAGCACGGTAGAATCGTTGTGGAAAAGTTCCCACGTCGCTGTTGGTGTAACGGAATCCGGACGCCGCTGGAATCAAGCCAGGAATCGCCGCCGCCACATTCGTATAAATCGGACTGAAGTTTGCCGGCTTGACGCCCGATGAAGCTTCAATCACGTAGGTCTGTCCGGCCTGGCCAATCAAGGTAAAGGTCAGAGCGCCATTGCTCAGCGCCTTCACGTTGCCCAGGATCGGCGCCCCTCCCGATCCGCCGACCACCTGAAGCGGACTGACCGTGGCCAAAGTCAAGCTCCAGCCGTTCGCGATGTTGCCTCCGTCGCCAGCCGAATCATCGAATACGAACAAAGACCAGGTTCCATTTGCGGGAGCTCCCTTTAACGCTGTGAGCGAAGCCACGTACGGCCCGACTGGAGCTGGAGCAGGCAAAGCGGCTCCAGCATCAAAGGCTGTGGGAATAAATGTGCCCGAAACAAGTTGATCCGAATTGGGCAGGAACACTCCAGCCGCATCGTCGAAAGTCAACGTGACATTGGTGGCTGCATGAGCCCCTCCTGTGTCCGACATAAGCAAGGCACTTTGCAACCCCGATGAACCTGACGGGCTGACCACGAGCACATCGACATCATGCGGGAAGGAATGGTTGAGGTTGCTCAGTGTCACCGTCACCTTGTTTACGACCCCGTTCATTCCGGAAACATTGATCGTGGACGGATAGGGATTGGCAGGGCCGTGATCCGGTATGGTGATGGCGGCGCCATTGGCGAAAGTATTGGTCCCCGGCAGCGCGAAGCTGAAGCTGACCGAAGGCAGGGTGGTGTTGCCGTCCTGGAGTTGAAGCGTGGCGATAACTGTGCCGCCGTTGACTCCATTGGCCACAAAGCTAAACGAGTTCGAAACCGCCGGCCCGCCATTCATCAGGACGCCGTAGGTTTGAACGGAACTCGGCGACGAAACCCCGCCGCTGTTCTGCAGGGAAGCTTTAAGATTGGTCGTGGGCGCGGAGCCGACGTTCGCCAACCCGAAGGAAACCGTCACCGTTTCACCTGGATCAATTGCCTGGTTTGGATGGCTCTCCGCAACCAGCGCCGAACCTGCCGCAACAATGAGCGGAGCTGGGCTGACCGCAGTGATCACGGCGGAAGCGCTGTCATTTCCCGCGTTGGTGTCGCTTGAAGCAGTGCCGACGGCAACTTGATTCGTGATTAGACCGGCCTGGAGCGGAACCAGGGATAGATTCACATTCGCCCCCGCGCCGCTGGCCAGGGTCCCGAGGTTGCCGGTAACCAAACTGCCATTGATGCCTACAGAGCCCTGGCTGGAAGACGCCAGTACAAATCCCAAGTTGGGAGGCAACTGATCGGTTACTACCACGCCATAGGCGGTGTCGGGTCCGTTGTTCGTGACGGTGATTGCGTAGTTCACGTTGCTTCCCGTCACAACCGAGCTGGCCGCCGCCGTCAGCGTAACCGTAAGATCCGCATGCGGAGTGTTGTTGGTCACGACCACGATGGCGGAATTGTTCGCGGTATTCAGGTCCGTTACCGCGGAAACAACCGTGCCGGTGCTGGTAAAGGTTGCGGGCCCGGGGAAGGTCGAGGCAAGAATCGACACCGTGACATTTGAACCCACCGGGAGGTTGTTGGTCAGGACGCAAAAGACTGCGCCATTCCCGTTCGTGCCCGAGACGCCGGCTGACGGCGGGAAGTTCGCAACCGAGACAAAAGTCAGGCCGGCGGGCAGAATATTCGTAAAGGCAACGCCGCTTGCGGTATTTGGCCCCTTGTTCGTGATATTGAATGAATAAGTCAGGTTGTTTCCCGCCAGCACCGGATTGGGCGTTACACCGCCCGTTACCGCCACATCGGCAATTTGGTTAACCGGTTGGACGGTGGTAATGCCCAAACTCCATCCATTGCTGATGATGCCCGCGTCACCTGGCGAGCTATCGTACACATAGAGCGTCCATGCTCCATTGCCGCTGGCGCCATTGTAAATCGAGAGTGCCGAACCGTACGGACCGGGCGGACTGTTCGTCGGCCACACTCCGGGCGGATAGGCGCTGGGCTGGTAGGTGCCCGAAAATATCTGACTGGATTGCGGCAACTCGGAGGCTGAATCGTCGAACGTCAGCGTGGCGTTGGTCACGCCGCTCTGCCCGCCAACATGCGCCAGAAGCAGTACTTCCTGGCTGCCGCTTCCGGAAGGCCCCACCAGCAACATGTCCACGTCATCGGAAAACGTGTGGTTAAAGTTGCTAATGGTCACCGTGACTTTGCCAACTGGATTGGTCAGACCCGACACGTTGATGGTTGAGCTGTACGGATTGGCGGGGCCGTGATCAGGAATAATAATGCCGGTCGAATTGGCCAGGGTCGTCACGACCGGAGGCACGAAGGTGTAACTGACTTTGTTCGTCGCCCCACCGGACAACTGAAGCGTGGCAGTCAGCGTTCCGCCATTGGTACTGGCGGTAAACCGGAATTGGTTGGTAAACACGCCTCCCGGCTGGAAAATGCCACAGTTGGTCGTCTGCGGACCGTTGTTCGTAATCACGCCGCCCGTGGGCAGCAACGTGGCAAATACGTTCGCGGCAGATGGAATGTTACCCGTGTTCTTCAGGATAAACCCAACCGTTACGGTCTCTCCGGGATCAATGGCTCCGTCACCCGGGATGAATCCTTCGACCGACAATACCTGGCCCGCCGCCACGATGCGGTTCGTCGCCTGGTCCACCACAGTCACTACGCTGGCGCTATTATTAGCCGTATTGGGGTCCGCCTGATCAGCCCTGGCACTGGCCAGGTTGGTGACCGTGGCGGGCAACTGGTTCGAGAGTGAACCGGTGGTGCCAAACACCAGCGAAAGGCTTGCGCTCGCGCCTAGTGGGAAACCAGAATTGGTCGTCACAGTCCAAATGACCGAATTGTTCGAGGTCGAAATGGAGCCTATGGAGTTGTTCGAGGACAGCAAAGTCATGCCGGCTGGGAACGTGTCGTTCACCGTCACATTGGTTGCCGCGCTTGGCCCGAAGTTCAACAAATTGATGGTATAAGTGACGTTGCTGCCGTAGATCACCGCGCTCGGGTTGCCGCTCATGGTGAGGAACAGGTCAGCGGCGGGCGTTATTTGGGTAAGGACAGTCGCAGTGTTGTTGCCCGGGAGAGGATCGGGTTCATGCGCCGAAACGCCGGCCTTCGCCACAACTGTTCCCAAGGCGGAAGGCGAGGTGCTGACCCGGGTC
>Ga0070741_10000210_pt1 | contig 221580 bp, 170 predicted proteins | sample Coa_R1_4_FD_66440 | JGI IMG/M metagenome (GOLD analysis project Ga0070741, IMG submission 66440) | Surface soil microbial communities from Centralia Pennsylvania, which are recovering from an underground coalmine fire - Coalmine... | ecosystem: Environmental > Terrestrial > Soil >...
CCTGTTAATCCTGTCAGAATTTATTGCGCCTTACGTCAGGCCGGGATTTCAGGAGGCAACGAGTGATTGGCGGCGATGAGTGAAGGCATGAGACAGGATGAACAGGATTTACAGGATAAAGTCCTCAGGCCGAGCCTTGGGACGGTATGTCCTCGTCTTGCGTTTGATCTCAAGGCGCTCTGCACCAAAATTCAGCAGCAGACCGATCTCGATCCGGGTGGCGGTCAGGTAATTTACCAACTGCACCTCATTGGCAGTCGCGAGTGACTGATTGGCCTTCAATTCCACCATCACCCGGCTTTCAACCAGCAAGTCGGCGGAGAAATCACCCACGGCGACACCATCATAGTAAACGGTAATGGGCCTCTCGCACTCAACCCGCAATCCGGCTTTGCGCAATTCATGAGCCAGCGCCTTCCGATAAACCGATTCCAGGAAGCCCGGCCCGAGCGTGGAGTGAACTTTCATCGCGCACCCGATGATTTGTTCTGTCAGTTCTTTGTCTTCCATTTTGGGAATCTCGGAATCCTGTTTAATCCTGTTAATCCTGTCAGAATTTGATGCCGAGGTCACCATTTATCCCGCTGTCATTGCGCCTTATGTCACGCCGGGACTTCAGGAGGGCAACGAGTGGTTGGCTGGCGATGAGTGAAGGCATGAGACAGGATGAACAGGTTTGACAGGATAAAGCCTTGGATACGCGTCGGTCAAAACTATTGACAAGGCGTAATCAATTCTTTGTCTTCCCTTTGGAAATTTTGGAATCCCGTTTAATCCTGTTAATCCTGTCAGAATTTGTTGCCGGGGTCACCATTTATCCCGCTGTCATTGCGCCTTATGTCACGCCGGGACTTCAGGAGGGCAACGAGTGGTTGGCTGGCGATGAGTGAAGGCATGAGACAGGATTGACAGGATAAAGTCTTGAATACGGGTCAGTCAAAATTATTGAGACAAGGCATACATCGTCTCCACTGACAGAAGCCGCCTGCCTTGCGCCGCCAGTTTTATGGCAGCGTAAGCCGGTAGAATTGCATGTTGGCGGTTGCGGGCAGAACGATTTGGTTGTTGGTGCCGACGTTCAAGGGCATGTTCGTCAGCGTCACCCACTGTGGGTTCGTGAGCGAGGCGGCGGATTGAAGTCGATATGGGCTGTTGGTGAACGGCCAGGTGAAGACCAGGGAGTTGGGCCGCGAGAAGCCGAGGTTTAAGGCCGGGGAGGTGAGCACGACGGAGACGTTGTCCAAAAGGACGGCGTTGGTGGCGGCGATTCCGTTGGTGGCGTTGATGCCGTGAAAGGACAGGATCGGGAAAGGAGTGGTGGCGAGGTAATTGGTGCTGAATTTCTGATAGGGCATGGCGTTGGAGGAATTGGGAAAAAAAGCGGTCAACATCACGTCCTGGTTCAGGTCGATCCCAAACGAGGTGCCAATGACGGCCCACATGGCGGCTCCGGTGCCGAGCGTGGAGCCATCCGTCCCCAGATAGTAGCTGATGTTGTACAGGCCGCCCACTTTGAGGTTAACGCTCGTACCCAGACAGTCCTGCGAGGCGTCCGTGGGATGACCGCGGAAGTAGGCGTAGTAGCTGCCCTGTTGGGCCACGTCGGGGGAAGCGCTGGATCTGGCCACCCCGTAACTGCTGTTGTTATCCGCCGGACCCAGCCAATTCCAGCTGGTAAATTGCCCCTGACCAGCCGGGCCGGCTTCAAAGCTCCCGTTGGCTACCAGATTCGTTTGCGCGCACAGCGTGCCCGCCGACAGACCGAGCAGGAGGGCGATGGTCAAGGTTCTCGCGTGCATGGTAATGGTGAGGTTGTTTAGTGATACGTGATTCTTGCCCAGGCAAGTTCGGCGGCTTGCCGGGAGCAGAATATCGAAACATGTCATAGAATTGGCGAAAGACAACAAGCACTCTGGGGGAATGAGTGAATTAGTGAATGATGAGTGGGGAGTGCAGAGTGCGGAATGGAGGAAGAACTGCAATGGCGTCACGGGTGGCCGGGAATTGTCACGGGTTGTCACGGGTCGTGTCACGGGTAGCGTTTCGGAATTGGCCCGTCTTTATTGAGTTGTCACGCTGTCACGGGTCCAGGGGGGTAGAGGGGTATAGATGAAATGCGGAGTTGGGAGTGCAGCGTGGGGAATGGAGGAAAGAGGGATAATGACCAATGTCCAATGCCAAATGACCAAGGAAAGCCGAAATGGGGATGCGTTGGGGCGTGAAGATGAAGGCTAAGGGATGAAATCCACTTATTCCTCAAAACACGCCCGCCCGGGAACACACGTATCCTTATGCACCAGCCGGTCGTCCTCGCCTTTGACGCTCTGGGTGAGGTTGCACCAAACATGGCAGGGCGAGGCGTTTTCGGCGGGCTTGTCCATGAACGCCTCGGCGGCCAGGGAATCCATGTACATTTTCTTGGTCCGAAGATGGCGGCAAATGGCAGCAGTGGTTTTCATGAATCACCCGTTCAGTTTGAGGAGTGTGCGGCGGATCATCGCGTGGGCCATGGGAATCTTGTAATCGTTGTGCCCGTGCGGTTTGGCATTCTTGAGGATGAGATCGGCGGCTTGTGAGGCGGTGGCGTCGTCCAGGGTCTTGCCTTCCAAAAAGTCATTGGCGCCCTTCACCTGGTGCGGCACCGGGGAGATGGAACCGAGCGCCACGCGCGCCTGGCTGAGCTTGCCGTCGGCGACCTTCGCGGCGGCGGCGCAACTCACGAGCGCCCAATCGAATTCATGCTTCTCGCTCGTCTGCAGGTACGCGCTGTGCGTGCGCGTCACCGGCACTTCCACCTTCAGGATGAGATCGCCGGGGTTGAGCGAATTGTGCGCGGTCGGATTATCGAAAGCCTTGGCATAAAGTTCAGCCATGGTCATGCGCACTGGCTGGCCTTCGCGCTGCACCACGGCCACGGCATCGAGCGCGGCGAAAGCAATCGCCAGGTTCGAGACGACCGGGCTGATGCAATTGTTGCCGGTGAACAGGCTGTGAAACTTGTTCTCGCCATGGCGGGCATAGCACATGTCCCCTTCCTTCTTCAGGCACAGGACGTCGCGATGCCGAAAATACCAGCAGCGCGAATGCTGGGCGAGATTGCCGCCCACGGATGCCACATTGCGAATCTGCTGCGAGCCGACATCCGCCGCCGCCTGCGCGAGTCCGGGAAAGGTCTTCTTGATGCCCGGGTCGCTCTCAATCTGCGCCACGGTCACCAGCGCGCCAATGTTCCAAACCTTCCCGCTGGGCTCGATCTTGTCCATGCCGGGGATGGACTTGATGTTGACCAGGATTTTCGGATCGACAAGGTATTCCTTGAGCAGGCCAAGCAGATCGTTCCCGCCGGCAAGATACTGGCCGTTGTCGCCGACCATTTGCTGGGCGGAATCGACGGACCGCGCGGAGGCGTAGGCGAATGATTTCATGATACGGATTCGGGTTTGGCCGTCGGGACTTTGCCGAGGGCTTGCAACACTTTGTCCGGCGTGATCGGCAGGCTGCTGACGCGCACGCCGATGGCGTTGGCCACGGCGTTGGCGATGGCCGAGGCGGTGGGGATTGTGGCCGGTTCCCCGATGCCAATGACCCCGCGCTCGGGCATGTTCAACAGCACGATGTCAAACTCCGGCATGTCCGACAGCCCCGTCAGTTTGTAAGTTTCGAAGTTCGGATTGAGCACGACGCCGGACTGGCGGTCCATGACGCGCTGTTCGTAAAGCGCGTAACCCATGCCCATGATGACGCCGCCGTAAATCTGGCTTTCGAGCGTGAGCTTGTTGATGATCAACCCGCAATCATGCACGCAGGTCATTTTCTTGACCGTGACAAGCCCGGTTTCGGTATCGACCGCCACTTCGGCAAATTGCACGCCGCCCGCGCCGCGCGAAGAAAGCCCTTCCTGCCATTTGCCCTGCACGGTCAACGGATTGACCCCAAGTTTCTTGCAAGCCCCCAGCCAGTTTTCCCCGCGCGCATCAGCAATGCCGGTTTGTGTTTGGAGTTGTTGCAGAGCGTTCGTGCAGGTATCGAAAATCGCCGGAGAAATCGAAGCGCAAGTGGTGCTGCCGCCGCTGCCGGGTCCCGGTGGGTAATGCGTGTCCCCAATCTTCACGGTGATTTGCTCAGGCTTCAACCCAAACACTTCCGCGGCGATCACCGCCAGAACCGTCCGCGTGCCTGTGCCGAGATCCTGCACACCCATTCGCACTTCCACGCTGCCATCCGGGCTGATCTGGACTTCGCCCCGGGTGTTCTTGCTGCCGCCACCGCCCCAAGTGGCGCTGGCAAGGCCGATGCCCGTTTTGATAACGCCCGGTGAACTGCCGGGTTTCTTGTATTTCTCCTTCCAGCCAAACCGTTCCGCACCGACCTTGTATTCCTGCTGGCGTTCCTTGTTCGGATCGTTCTTGATGCGAAGTTCCAGGGGATCCACGCCCATCTTCACTGCCAGTTCATCCAGGATGCTTTCCATGGCGAACGAAGCCGTGGGATTCCCTGGCGCGCGAAACGCGCGGGCCGAACCCGCATTGACCGCCACCGTGGTCTGCGTCACGCGCACATTGTCATTGGCGATCTTGTAAAGATACGGCGCCGGAAAATCCGCCCCGCCACCGCCGCCCGCCGATGATGCCCCCGCGCCAATGCCCGCTGTGCCGTAGGATTCCAACTGGAAAGCGTGCAACTTCCCATCGGCTGTCGCGCCCAGCTTGATCTTCTGAAAACTTGAGGGCCGGTTTCCGACCGCGAGCGCCTGGTCAAAGCGAGTAAGCATCAGCCGCACCGGCGCTTTGGCTTCCTTCGACAGCCGCGCCGCCAGCGTGCCTTCAACGCCCTGCCCAAACTTCGCGCCAAAACCGCCGCCCATGTAATCCGTGAGGACGCGCACCTGGCTGTTCGGCACCTTGAGCGCGCCCGCCAAGCCATCGCGCACGCTGGAAATGCCTTGCGTGGAGGCGTAAGCGGTGACGCCTTCATCCGTCCAGGAAACGGTGTTGCCATGCGTTTCCATTGGATGATGAATCTGGACCGGCGTGACGAAAAATCCTTCGACCACCGCCGAGCATTCACTGAAAGCCTTGTCCACCTCGCCGCGTTCGGTCACCTTGGGTTTGGAGACGTTGGAATCCGTGTCGTCCCAAACCTTTGGTGCGTCCGGCTTCATCGCATCTTCTTCGCGCACGGCAAAGGGCAGTTCGTCCGCCTTGACCTCGATGGCCCGCAAGGCGTCGAGACAGGCTGTTTTGCTCGTGCCGGCCACCGCCGCCAATTCTTCGCCGTAATAGTGAATGCGCCTTTCGCCATCCTTCACCGTGACGGCTGCCTTGATGCCGGGAACTTTCAGGGCCTTTTCGCAATTAATGCTCGTGATTCTGGCGGCGGCCCACTTCGAGCGCAGGATCATGCCGTAAAGCCAGCCCTCGGCCTGGATGTCCGAGGAATAGCGCGCCTTGCCCGTCAGCTTCGCCACCGCGTCGATGCGCCGGGTGCTCTGGCTGATGTATTTCGGGTCTTTTGGCCAATGCAATTCGGGAGCGGGAGTATCAGCCATAAGTAATCACCTCCGTTTTGTTCATGGCGGTGGCCACGCCCGCCGCTTGCAACGCCGCTTCCATGATGCGCGGATACGTGCCGCAACGGCAAATGTTTCCCACGCAGGCATGCCGCACCTCGTCCGCCGTGGGGCGGAAATTCTTCTTCAACAACGCGCTCACACTCATCACGAAACCCGGCGTGCAATAACCGCACATCAACGCGTCCCGTTCCATGAATGCCTGCTGGACCTTCGTCAACTTGCCGTCCTTTGCCAGCCCCTCCACGGTGGTAATGGCATGACCCTGGGCTTCGATGGCCAGTTTCATGCAGGAATAGACCGGCGTGTCGTCGATCATCACCGTGCAAGCGCCGCAGGTTCCGCGGTCGCAACCCTCCTTGCTGCCGGTCAGGCTCGAATAATTCCGGAGCGCATCCAGCAGCGTGACGCGTGGCTCGAGTTGCAACTTGAGCGCCTCGCCGTTCACCTGCAACGTCACCGGTACCGCGCCCGGCCCGATGGTGGTTTCGGCGTTGGCTTTCTCCAATTCCGCCGCGATGCTCTGCGTCTGCGCGGCCGCCGTGGCCACCGCAGTGGTGCCGATGCTTTTGAGGAAGGAGCGGCGCGAGAACGATCCCGCTTTCCCTGGATCTGAGTTGTTCATAGAGCGCTCTGAGAGATTGTCGTGCTGACTAATAGCTATAAAACCGCCGACAGTCAAGGAACTCCCGACGGAGAAATTTGGGAGAAACCGGCTGTCGTGGGCGGGCGATTAGAGTTAGTTGAGCCGGAGATCACTCTGGTATGCGGCGCTTGTGGGGGGTGGATGAACGCGCCAGCGTCGCTTTCGAATCGCCGGGATGCTCCCGCTGCCTGGCCGATTCGCTACCGACACCAAGCGGCGCTGCACGCACACTCCAAGCCCTCGCGGAAGTTCGCAAATGTGGGATGAAAGCGGACGCCTGGAATCGTTTCCCACCAAAAAACAGCTTGCAATCCCGCCGGATTCCCTTAATTTTTGACACTGCAACGGCAGCGAGCGTAGCTCAGTCTGGTAGAGCATCACCTTGCCAAGGTGAACGTCGAGGGTTCGAATCCCTTCGCTCGCTCCATCTCCTTCAACGACTTACAACTTTTCTTCTCTTAGAAGCAATTTCGGCTCGTCGTCTTCCACGCCGGTTTTTTCGTCGCTTGGAACTTTCGCTCCTGCACATTCGTTCGCTTGCCAAAACCTGCAGACCCATGCGGTTGTGAACGAGCGCTTACTCAGACGAACCAGCGCAATCATGTTCCATTTTGCGGCAAATCCATTTAAACTCGCGGGCAATGGTAAATCCGAGTCCTGAAAAGTGCGCGCCCGTTCTACTGTCAGGAACTTGCGTATCATAAACACCGGAAGATCGATATGTTTCGCCTTTGAGCATGCCACCCTGTTCGATATCGTCACCAGCGAAGGCGGTTGCTGCAACCGAGGAACGCGTTTTCTTCAACTACGGCTGGATTTCGATCACAATTGCCGCGCTGCTGATGCTGGCAACCTTGCCGGGCAGAACGCAGGGACTGGGATTAATAACCGAGCCGCTCCTGAGAGATTTGCATCTTGATCGTGTTGACTACGCCGCGATCAATCTTTGGGCCACACTCCTCGGCGCGGCATTTTGTTTCCCTGCCGGCTATCTCGTTGACCGGCTCGGCTCAAAACTCGTGGCCACCGCGCTGGTCCTGTTGCTGGCGGGAACTGTGTGGCAAATGAGCGTTTATTCCGGTGGGCCAATGGGGCTGTTCATATTGCTTCTGTTCACACGCGCTTTTGGCCAAAGTGCGCTTTCGGTCGCCAGCATTACCGTGGCCGGCCGATCTTTTGGCAAACGGCTGGGGCCTGCGATGGGAGTTTACTCGTTTCTCTTGAGCGCTTTCTTCGTCGTGGCCTTCGTCGTGGTTGGCGCCGCCGTCTCCAATCGTGGCTGGAGAATCGCATGGCAGCAGATTGCCATCGCGCTTGCAATTGGCATTGCGCCCGTGTCGTTGCTATTTCTTCGCGGTGACCGGCTGGAAAAAAGAGCGAATGACGAGGCAGTCAGTTCATCGGCCAGTTTAAGCCTGCCGCGGGCTCTAAAGACTCCGGCATTCTGGATCTTTGGATTGGCAGCGGCGATGTTCAATCTCGTGTCCTCGGGCCTTGGTCTGTTCAATGAAGCCGTCCTCGCCGAGCACGGATTTGATCAAGCGGCGTACCACAATTTTCTGGCGGTCACCACCTTGTTCGCTCTGGTCGGCCAACTTGCGTGCGGGTGGATGGCGCTGCGCAGACCGTTTCGAACTCTCATGGCCATTGGTCTTTTTATTTACACGGCGGCATTGCTGATGCTGCCGTTCATCAAAACCTTCGCGCATCTGTGGATTTTCGCGGCGCTCGTGGGCGGAGCGGCGGGATTCATCACGGTGGTCTTCTTTTCCATTTGGGGGCAGGCGTTCGGCCGCGCTCAGTTGGGGCGGATTCAGGGAGCCGCGCAATTGCTGACGGTTGTGTCGTCCGCTGTTGGACCGCTCTTATTCGCCAAATGCGCAGCCAGAACAGGATCCTATACGCCTGCACTGATGGCGCTGGCTGCGGTTGTTTTCGTGCTGGCAGTCCTCGCCTGGCGAGTTTCCCTGCCGGCGTTGGAAGTCAACCGGACTCAAGTCCAATGAAATCTCCCGGCCAACCTCCGCGTTCAACGATCAGCGCAATGATCCTTGGCGCGGTAAGTTTTGCCATGGTGAGCCTGCTTGGATTCGCCGTTTGGGCCCTTGGTGGCAGATGGCTGCATGCCCATTTTGGCGAAATCGGCTTGTTCGCGACTTGCATGATCGTCTTTCTTGGAGCATCGGGTTTGCTCATGCATCCGCTCGTCAACGGGTCGAATCGCCTTCTCCGCTTCTACTCAGTTTTCATTCCAGCGTTTTTTGCTTATGCAACCGTTTGGTCTCTGAGTTGGTTCGTTCTTCATTTTGGTTTGGGCGAATGGCTTGCTTCTCTCCTGGGCAGCGTTGCTTTTGTTGCGATGGCAAGCTGGCGCCTTGGCGGCCGGGGAAGCTTTGTGAAAACGTGCGCTGTGGTGTTCGTCGCGCATTCGGCGGGGTACTTCCTCGGTGGTAAATTAATGGTCTCGTTGGGTGGCCTTGGCGGATTCTCCAAGGCGCAAGTGGCGCTCGTCGCAAAGTTAGGCTGGGGCGTGTTGTATGGCTTTGGCTTTGGCGCCGGGATTGGATATGCATTTAAAGAGCAGCCGGAATCGATGGCAAGTGTCGCGAGCCCGAGCTTGAACCCTGAAGTTGACGATGAACACTCCAATAACAGGTTCGCATAAACCGCGCCTCGCGGCAGACGCGCTGCACTCGCTGGATCTCAAATGCGCGTTGGTCGGTGCCGGGGTTCGATATCCACAGGAGGTATACGATGCGGTGGCCGACTGGGCGCGGCTGGAGCCCCCAAGCAATCCCTACGCGTGTAACTGCCTCATTCTTCCCGGCGAGGTGGCGGTCCATCTCCATGCAAATGAGAATTCTCGTTTCGCGCTGGGCCTGCAAAATGGAAAACCAATGTTGTTTGAGGAAGGGACGCCGGTCGCCGACGTTACCTTTCCGGCGGCCACCAATTACTATCAACAAAAAACGACCGCAGGCCATCCGTTCGGCTCTATCGCCGTGCTGGAAGGCCGCTCGACGCTTGCATTCTTTTACCTATGGTCCTGCGATTACGTAAAGACGCGTGAAACCTGTTCGTTTTGTTTCCAGGTCAAAGCCGAGATGGCCGGCTACGACCTTCCCAGCCCGTCGTATGCAGAGGTCGCAGAAATCATCCGTTGGGCAATTGAAAACGTCGGTGTCCAAGAAGTTCAATTGACCGGCGGGACTCTTTTCGGAAGTCAAACGGAATGTCGGCGCTACGCAGAATTGCTGCGAACCATTGATCAGATAGTGGGCTTGGATAAAATCAAATCCGAACTCTATTGCTACATCACTGCCGCAAGGAATCCACATGATGTTGATCAAATCTTCGAAGCCGGCGCCGACCGCGTGGGCCATGACCTGCACGTTTGGAATCCGGAGCTGCACGCGCGCTTTGCTCCTGGTCACGCGCGTCACGTCACGCGCGCAGGACAGTTGCGCGCCTTGGAGCACATCGCCGGCAAATTCGGTCCCAACAAAGCGTTCAGCGCCTTCGTCGCCGGTCTGGAGCCGCTTGAGGACATGCTGGCTGGAGCCGAGTGGCTCGCCAGCCGCGGCATCGTTCCCGCCTTTTCCGTTTGGATGCCCACCCCGGGCTCGGTCACTGTGGATTCAAAGCCTCCAGGCACGGACTACTACCGTCAGGCTCGCAGAGAATTCGCACGACTCTACAAGACATACAATTTGAATCCGCCCGGAACTTCCGCTGGCTCCCATGTCTCGCTCTGCCGCGACATCTATCGGAACATGAATGCAATTCTCGCGCAGTAATGCTTCTTGCCGAAAGCTTACCGCCAGGCACACGCACACTATCGGTAACGCTGACGGCTTCTCTCGCCCAATCGAGCAAACTTGGATGAGGTGCTTCCCAGACAATGACGGTAGTTCACGCCGCAAATCATCCGGCGTGCAATCACAACCGCTATGCCGCACCTCTCAGGCTGGCGTCCGAATCCTTGATGACTAAGCGCGCCTTCAACCGGGCAACCTCGCTGGCGAGGCCGGCGAGTTTGACTGAATCCAGCACGGAGTCGAAGTCTTTGTATGCCGCGGGCGCTTCGTCTTTCGGATATTGACGGCAGTTGGTGAGAATGTCGTTGGTAACGAATTCCTCATCAACAGTCTTCTGGTCGAGCGCCCGGTCAGCGGCCTTGCGGCCCATGCAGCGGCCAGCGCCATGGTTCACGGAGTAGGCGCTCTTTTCCGCGCCCGCGTCCGCAACCATGATTACGCTGCCTGCGGTCGGATTTCCCGGCAGCAAAATGGGATGACCGGTAGCCAGAAATGGCGTGTCTTTCAACGAAGGATGAAATGCCGGGAATGCGCGCGTGGCTCCCTTGCGATGCACCCAGCCTTCGCCGGCGAAACCGCCATGGCCATTCGGCAGCAGTTCCTTGCGCGCAATATTGTGGCTGATGAAATAGACCAGCGAACCCTTCACACCGGGAATCACTTCCTGGAAGGCCTCGAGCACCAGCGCGTTGATGAGCAAATGATTCACTGTGGCGAAATTCGCGCCGAGCGACATGTCGTCAATGTACGCATCCGACTCAGGCGTGCCGAGCGGCGCATAGACCAGTTCCTTGTCGTCGCCCGGGAGCGGTATGTCCCACGCGGCAAATTTCTGTTGGAGCGCCCGGAATTGTCCGCTGGCCAGCGCATGGCCAAAGCCGCGCGAACCGCAGTGCGACAGGAAACCAACGCAACCGTCGCGCAGGCCGAACACTTCCGCGGTGCGACGCGCGTGATCGTTGTCCAGCACGCGCACAATTTCGCATTCACCGAAATGATTGCCGCCGCCGTACGAGCCAAGTTGGGTGACTTTCTCGGCGAAGTTGGAGAATTGATTGGCGCGCAGCCACTCGAGACGCAGCCCGAGCGCGGCGCTGGTTCCGTCATGACCCGTGTGCGTGGCATCTTCACAACGCTGCGCCCAATCGAGGGGAATGCCGAGGGCGTGCAACACTTCTGGCGATGCTCCGTCCGTGGCCGCTTTGACACCGAGTGCTTCGCCGACCTTGCGGGCCTTGCGCGCCGAACGCTGGCCGCGGCCGGGGCCGGTGGGCGTGCGTTCGAGAATCGCATTGATCAACGCGCGGCGGGCTGTTTTGTCCGCCACCTGGTCCGCGGGCAGGTCGAGTTGCAGGAAGCTCATGGAACATTTGATGTCCACGCCAACCGGGCCGGGATAAATGTGCGTCGGCGACGTGAGCACGCAGCCGACCGGGGCGCCGTAACCCGCGTGCGCATCCGGATTCAGCACAAGGTCCGTGACGCCTGGCGCACTGCGGGCATTGAGCGCCTGCTGGAGGCAGGTGGCATCGAACCCAGCGCGAATGGAGTTCGTGCCGATGACGGTGATGGGCTTGCCCTTGTTATCCGGCGACGGAATGAAGCCCATGGCTTCACCCGTGGCGTGGATCTGAGTTGGGTTCGTGTCGCTCATATCAATTCAGTGCGTTGTTTCTGTTGCAATTCTTGTCGTGTTGGGAATGGCGGTTCAGCATCAGCACAATCGTCTTATTCAATATATCGTTCATAGCATCCGCCGTCCGCCCCGGCAATCCGCCGGCCCAGGTGTTTGTTCTTGGTTGAAACGGAAATTGGTCAAGCATCGGGTATCGCGCTCCGTAATCCTGCTTGGAGGGTCCTTGCGGACGGCCGCTAGTGTGCATCTATATCCATGCTCAACGTCGTAAGTGATCGCAGAGAAGCGGCGGGCAGAGGACTGCCCGCCCTACCTACAGCGATGGTAGGGCGCGCACTCTGTGCGCGCCGCCGCCTGTCTGACGCTGCATTATCTATGACGCCGCAGCTCGGAGAACGAAGGCTGGAATCCCGTGCTGGAGTTGCACCAGCCTCTGCGGTTTTGCAAACCGCCGCCTGGGCTGCTCGGCCAACGGGATGAATTGTAAAGTGCAGGCGGAGATTTTCGGCTCCGCCCGCACTAGTGATTATTCATTTTCTTCTGATTCAAGTGAACACGGTTGCCCGCTCGCTTTTCGAAAAGGCAGTGGCGAGGAAGTTGTCAACGCGCTCGTTTTCGACGAGCCCGAAGTCCCGCAGCACGCTCACATTGACGACCCGCCCGGCAAATTCGTTCGCGGGTAGAAATTCGTTAATGAGTTGCAACACGCGCGCGTAATCCGCTTCTCCGGGATCTATTTCCGAGTATGAGTCCTTGTATTTTGGTTCGGCATTATTTAATCCCGCGTAAACTTCCACTTCGTCCTGGTCGGCTAATTCCGTGCGCCGGAAAAAGATGCGTCCATCGTCGCGGATGATCCGCCGGTCTCCGAGGAGCCACACTAGCACCGAGCCGTTTTGAAGGCTGGAACGGGCGTTGGTAACAAGCTCCGTTTTCGGGGAACGAGCCATCAACACCGCACGCATGAGCAACGCCGTGTCCGCTGGAATTTCCCCGTTGCCGATCATATCCAGTTGGAGGACCTTCGGTTTCTTTGTCAGGGCCGTTTCCAATTTGGCAATTCGATCAATGTAATAGGAGCCTCCGTACGGCGGCAGCCGGAGTTGGAATTTGCAGACGCGCCTTTTGAATCTCACTCTTGTTTTCATAAATCCTCCTTCATCGCGTTAATTAATGTTCTGCCATTCGCATGGCCCGTTAAAAGTGCGGGCGGAGATTTTCACCTCCGCCCGCGTTGTTTTCCACCTCTTAGGCGTCCTTGAGCCGTTCGATCACCGCGATCGAACGAAGTCTGCAATGACTGCAGGCGCCGACGTATCGAAGCCGACCACGTCCAGCATGCCGCGGTCATTCGGGTCGGCGAGGGTGAAGCCGTTGGAGGTCATGCCCACAACGACCGCTTTCGCGTCGCCGACGAACTCGTTCCGATACTGGCGCAGTGCCTGTGCCGGGTGGATGTTGCCCGCCCACGTTTCGCTGTCCGTGTAGGTGATGAAGCCCGACACCTTCAGCTTGTTGCGAGCAGCCCACAGCATCGGCAGGGCGCAGTCCGTGCCACCCATCGGGATGCGCGAGATGCGCTGCACGACATCGGCCAGACGCATGCGCGGCGAGACGTCCACCCGCGTAATACCCGACTCGCCGCCACCCCACATACCGCCGTAGCCACCAGCAGGCGCCGAGAACGCAATGATCTCGCATTGCGATTCCGTTGCCGCCGTGATCAGCGCCATCGCCGCGCTCGCTTCGCGCGCGGAGAGGCACGAACCTGCGATCATCGAGCCAGCCATTGAACCGCTCACGTCAAGCGCGAGCAGCATCGGCTTGCCGCATGGCTCGACGTTCTGGAACGTTGCGTAAAACGCTTCGTCCAGTGCGTCCACTACCGCGGACACCGGCGACCACTTGAGTGAACCTTTGTCGCCGCGACCCTGGGCGTAGATCTTCTGCGCCACCAGGACAGCCAGCGGGTGGATGCGGGCGCGCTTGAGCGCCTTTTCATCGCCCAACTTGGCAACGATGAATCGCTTCGCATCACTCAATGGACCGACCAGTCCAAGGCTCGTCATCTTGCCCAGGTTGCGGATCATCGCCGTTACCGGCATGCGCTGAAGCAGGGCTTCCCAAACAGCGACTTCATTGAGCCACTGCGTTGGAATGGCTTCACGCGGCAGATCGAACTCGCCAATGAGCTTGACGATTTCGTTTGCCGAGGAAGCGTGCTTTGCCTGCTCGAAGGCCTCGATGAGCTTCGGCAGTTGACCGGTTGCGGCATACTTCGCCACACGATCTTCACCGCGAACCTTGCGCTTGACCTCGCGTTCGCCTAGCGAATCCGCGCCCTTCAGCATCCAGCGGAACACCGCTTCGTGCTGCGGGGACGGAGCCTTCGGGTGGGCGAGACGGAGCACGTCGCCGTGCGACCAGCCATCGCGTTGCTGATACTTGACGGCCTGGTGCGCCAGTTCGTCCGCTTCACGCGCCACATACCAGTCCGCCACGGCCTTGCGCAGGCCGCGACCCCAGCCGCGCAGCGCATTCACATACTGCGCGAAATGGAACAGGTGCGTGCCGATGCGGCAGACCTTCGCAAGGTTCTGGAAAGCCAGAGCCTTGGCGGCGTCGTTGCCATGGGCCGCCACCAACGCCAGGGCGAAGATGGCCGGATCGTTTTTCGGCGCGCGACCCGCGTCGCTGATTTCAACGATGCGGTTCACGGCGCGAATACCGTCCGCCTTGATGCAGCGGACAATCGCATCGTGGTTCTGCTTCACGAGGTCGCGCTCGGCAATGTAGTAAGTGCCGCCTTCGGCGCCGAGGACGAGGAACCGGTCCAAGCGCGTCCAGTCATCCACTTCCCACGAATAACCGCCGCCCGAGTTGGCGACTTGCGTCGAACCCGGAATCGGCTGCGACTGCGGGGTAGCGCGTCGGTTGAAAAGCTTTGCGTAATTAATAGCCATTGGGCCCTCCTTGATTGACAGCTGTGCCGCCAACTCCCGGCACGGGATTGCTTCGGTTAAACTGCGGACAAGTTGGTAACGTGGGGATTGTTCGTTTAACAGACGAGATAACCCATGTTGTTCGGCCCGCAGGAATTGGGATTCCGACTATTCGCGGAAAAAAGTGATTTCTGTTTGCACCGTCGTAGCGCCCGGAATGGAGGCAGCACTTCTTAAAAGCTGCGTCCTGAACCGCACGGGCAAGGGTCGTTGCGACCGAGCTTCTCCTGAAGCTCCTTGTTTCCATGCACGATCTGCACCCCGCGCTTCACGCGGGTCTCGGAAGGGAAACCCTTGCGGCGCTTGCTGGTGATTTCGAAGTTTGAGTCGTTCTGATCTTGTGTGTGGTTTGCCATACGATCTCCTGGTTGAGGTTGCGGTTAAACCATCACGGCCAACGCCGCGATGGAAAACAAATGGGCAAGGGATGCCTTGGGATTACTCCTTGCGGAGGCTGCTCTACCATTGAGCTACTGCCCCATTTGGTGGAGCAGATTGGAGTCGAACCAATGACCGGCGATAACCCATGACTTCGGCCCATCTGAAAGACCGACGGATAAGAAACGAACTGGGAATTTACGTGCTCTACCACTGAGCTACTCCGGTGCTTGCGCACGGCCAAATTGGTCCCGGAGGCCGGACTCGAACCGGCGACCACGTCGTTGTGAGCGATAACCCAATCCTGCGACCCGTCGAAGAACTGCTGAAAGTAAAGACGGACAAGAGGCGAGTTGGGAATCCATCGGTTGCCCGATGGTGCGGTGTTCGAAGCCGCTCGCGGTTGCCCGCTTTACCAGATAACCCAAACTCTACGGCCCGCCTAAAGACTCGATGGACAAGGATTGCTGTGGCGTCGAAACAGGAAGGCAGGCCTCGAACCTGCGTCTTCCGGACTTTCGTCCGGCTGCTCTGTCGCTGTTGAGCTACATCCTCGTTCTGTTTCATTGGAGTGAGAGAACCCACAACTGGCGGCCCATCGAAATTGGTCAGGAAGCCGGGATTTGCACCCGGACCGTCTCCTTCACAGGGAGAGATGCTGTTATTACACCACGATCCTGATTTGAATGCAGAATTTGGAATGCAGGTGCAGAATACAAACCTGCAGCATTCGAATTCTTCCCGTGTTTCATTCCGCATTACATACTGCAATTGGCATCCGTGGCCGGACTTGCACCGGCTAGGGTCTGCTTGAAGGGCAGGCTGCGCGAGCTGCTTTGCATTCACGGACGAAAAGATGATTGTTCCTCGCGATAAAATTGGTGGAGGCGGCGGGTAACGCTCCCGCTTGGGTCTGCTTGCAGGGCAGGTGCATCACTCTTCTGCCACGCCCCCATGATAAATTGGCAAGCCGCCCTGGTGCTGCCCCAGGCAGGCTGAGTTTTGGAGACTCGGCCGCACAGGCTGGTGCGCGACTTAATGGAATTGGTGCGTCCGACAGAACTGTTTCCCAGTGGCCGTGCGCAAGCACCGAAATTAAAAGGGCCGGGATCGTTCACGATCCCGGCCCAGGCCATTTCAACAAAGAACAAACACCTCTTGGCGATCTACTCGATCCCAACCCGCGGTTTCACGGCGGTTGTTTCGGTGTTTGGGGCACACCTCCTCCGAAGCCCTTAAAATGAAATTGCAAAAATCGTTTGCGCGCTCCCGGCGTGTCACTTGACTGGTTGTGGGCGCACCACACCGGTGCCGCTTTTAAGTGCGGCTTCGTCAAATTCATCCTGTCGCCGGAAGACATCATTTAGATGTCGCGCTATTCCTGTTCACAGATTGTCTGTTCTATTAACTGCCATTCACCTCGTCAGTTCCTCAGGGAAACAAAAACCCTGCTTACGTTGCGGTAAGCAGGGTGAGAAAAGTCTATTTCGCTTCTTTACCTGCCTACACCGGGTCCACCCAAATTACCTTCGGGCGATTGCCCAATCGGCGCCAGGGATGGCCCACGGCTAAACGCACAACCCGGGGTGTGCCGGCTCTGACGTGTCGCTTTCGCAACCCGCATCGTCGGCCAACTCGTGGCTGATATGTGTAAACAAGCATTCATCGAACGTGTCAGACGCTAGCACGCGAGATAGGTTACGCGCAACTTATACTTTCGAAGTTTGCAAATCTTGAATTCAAATATTCGGATTGCTTGATGAAAGCACAGAGCTCCTGTTGTGCGTTCCGCCCGCGATGATTGGAGGAACACCATCCATTGGAGTTTGCCGCTCGCACAAGGATTTTGCTTTCGTTAGAATTGGGCAATGGCGCGTTATTCACGCAATGATCAGGCGGGCGTTGAACTCCCGAAGGCGAAATTGAATCGGGAATCTCTCCGGCAGGCGCTGGGGCTGTTCCGGTATTTGCGGCCCTACCGCGGCCGGTTTAGCGCCGCGCTGGCCTCGATGTTCACAGGCAGTTTGCTGAGCCTGGCGTTTCCTTATCTGGCAGGCAGCATCATCGACGCCGCCCTGCCGCACGCCAAAGCCAGTGGCAGCATCGCGGGCGCGGATCGAACGGCGCTCCTGCTGATGGGCATCCTGGCGTTGCAAGCGGGGCTCTCCTACTTTCATTCCCTTTCATTCGCGACAGTGGGGCAACGCAGCCTCGTCGATTTGCGGCGCGATACCTATGCGAGATTGATTTCGCTCCCGATGACATTTTTCGCCCAACGCCGCGTGGGCGAACTGGCCAGCCGTCTTTCCGCCGACCTCATTCAGATCGAGGACACCCTGATCACGATCCTGCCGCAATTTCTTCGTCAATCCACTTTGCTGATCGGCGGCATCGCGTTGATTGCGGTCACCTCACTGAAATTGACGGGTGTCATGCTGCTGAGCCTGCCGTTTGTGGTCGTGGTCGCCGTGGTGTTTGGCCGGAAGACGCGCAAGATTGCGCGGGAAGCGCAGGATCGTCTCGCCGACACAGCCACGATTGTTGAGGAAACCCTGCAAGGCATCGTAAACGTGAAGGCGTTTGCCAACGAAGGCTATGAACTCAATCGCTACCATGAAGGGTTGGGAAAATTCCTTACCGCCACCTTGCGCGGCGCCCGGCTGCGCGCGGCGTTCATCTCTTTCATTATCTTCGCCCTGTTCGGTTTCATCGTGCTGGTGCTTTGGTCGGGGGCGCGGCTGCTGCAACAAGGCGAGATCACCTTCGGCGATCTGACTCGGTTCGGTCTCTATACGACTTTTGTGGCGGGAGCCATGGGCCAGTTCGCGGAGTTATACAGCCAGCTTCAGAAGGCCATCGGCGCCACCCAGCGGGTGCGGGAACTGCTCCGCGAAACCGGTGAAGTCGAGGCTCGCCTTGGTCCCACGCCGCCCTCCACTTTGCCCCGACTGCGAGGAGATGTGGTGTTCGAGAATGTCTCCTTCACCTATCCTTCACGGCAAGGAGTCGAAGTGCTTCACGAGATCAAGCTGGCCGCAACTTCCGGGCAAAGAATCGCGTTCGTGGGACCGAGCGGGGCCGGCAAATCCACCCTCATCTCCCTGTTGCTCCGATTGTATGATCCGTCCGCTGGTCGCTTGTTGATCGACGGCCGGGATGCGCGCGACTATCGGCTCGCGGAGCTTCGCGGCCAAATGTCCATGGTGCCGCAGGAGGTGTTGTTGTTCGGCGGGAGCATCGCGGAAAACATCGCCTACGGAAAGCCCGGTGCGAGCGCGGAAGAAATCGAACAAGCCGCCCGACAGGCCAATGCGCACGAGTTCATCCAGGCTTTTCCCGAGCGGTATGCGACGCTGGTGGGAGAGCGCGGCATCAAACTTTCCGGAGGCCAGCGCCAACGCGTCGCCATTGCGCGCGCGATCCTGAAGAATCCCGCCATTCTTATTCTGGATGAGGCCACCAGTTCCCTGGATTCAGAGAGCGAACGCCTGATTCAGGAAGCGCTGGAAACGTTGATGCAAGGGCGCACCTCGTTCATCATCGCTCATCGGCTCGCCACCGTGCGGCACGTGGACCGAATCATCGTCATTGCCGACGGACGGGTCGTGGAATCCGGCACCCACGAGGAACTGCAATGCATCGAAGGCGGCGTTTACCGCCGGCTCGCCGCGCTGCAATTTCGCGGGTGATTCTCCTAAACCGCGGCCCCGGCTTTTTCGTGGCCGAACTCCAGTTTGAGCGCGCGCAGCGAGAGATGGATGTCCGCGATGAACGCGATCAGCGAGGCGATCAGGCACCCGAGGCAGCCGACAAAAAGCAGAGTGATCAACATCACCAATTCCCATTTCAGGAGCGCCGCGAAAAACAGCGTGATGATCAACACCGCCGCAAAGAAAACGCTGGTGACGGCGAGAATGATCGCCCGCTGAATCAAACGCGCCCGGCGGAACAGGATTTCAATCTGCCCCGCGAGCCGTTGGCGCTCCTCGCCATCCGACTCGCGCATCTCGCGGATAAGCTGCCGCGAGCGGTCCACTGCGCGGCCAAACCGGTTGGTCAAAGATAACAGCAGCAACCCGACGCCGGAAATTAAGATTACGGGGCCGATTGCGACCTGCAGCATCGGAATGAGTTCGCTGATTTTTGTTGTCGCCATGAAATAAGAGAGTCAAGCCACGGCCAAAATCCATCGACGCCGGACTCTGCGCGATTGTAAAGCAAGGACAGGGCTGCGGGCAAGAAACGGATTGAGATCCCGGCTGTCTTTTTCACCCGCTGCCGATCGCTTTCCGCCGCAAAAAGGGCCGCCTTTGCTTCAAAGAAGGTAGTTTCGAAGGGCGAGCAGAGTTCCGGAAGCGAAAAAGGTTGTGTCACAGTATGTCATAGTAGGACACAGTGGTTAGACGTTCCCCCATCGGTGTGCGAGGATCGCGGCACGATGAATAAGTCCCAAATCCGAAGTCAGAAATCCGAAGGATGCCCGCTCGAAAACCGCGACAGACCGGAATTCCAACCGGGCTCAAACCGGGTTTCGACGGGTACTTTTCATTCCCACCCTGGGGACGGTGGTTTCCAGGTTATTGAACGGTCAAAATCGGCATGGCAACACAGTTCTGCACTATCCGGGCAGGCAGCGGATAATTGCGAACTCGTTTGCGATTGACAGGCGTCACCCAAATAACACAATTGACAGAAGCTATGAAAGGACTAATCAGACTGGTAACCGTGACTGCTTTAGGGGTATTTTTCACATTCCACATCTCCGCTGCGGTCTTGTACGTGGACATTAACAGCACCAACCCGGCACCTCCTTACGCCGCTTGGAGCACGGCCGCCACCAATATCCAGGACGCAGTGGACGCCGCGGGCACGGGAGATTCGGTGGTGGTCAGCAATGGGATTTACAGTGCCGGCGGGCGCGCCGTATTCGGCGCGGCGACGAACCGCCTGACCGTGGACAAGGCGCTCACGGTCCAAAGTGTAAATGGCGCGGATGTGACGGTCATCAATGGCGGAGCGGAAACCAGCGACACCATCCGCTGCGTGTATTTGGCGAACAACGCGAAGTTAATCGGATTTACGTTGACGAACGGGTTGACGCCGAGTTCCGGCGATTTGACGAATGAACAGAGCGGCGGCGGGGTTTGGTGCGCGTCGGCTGCGACAGTGCAGGATTGCGTGCTCGCCGGGAACAGCGCCGCCGCGAACGGTGGTGGCGCGTATCAAGGAACCCTGACGAATTGCACCCTGATTGGGAACACTTCCGGCAACGGCGGGGGCGCATTTGGCGGCACATTGACGAGCTGTTTTATCGGCACCAATTCGGTGGGTGGTTTCGGCGGCGGGGCTTGCTCCAATGTTTTGTTCAACTGCACGCTTTCGGCAAATCATGCCTGGAGCGGCGGGGGCGGGGCGAATGGCTGCACCTTGAGCAACTGTGTCGTGGCGGCCAATTATGTGGACGGCGGCAACAATCCGGGCGGCGGAGTCGATGGCTGCGTGCTCGATGGTTGCACGTTAAGCAACAACGCCGTCTATGTTGGTCCCGGCGGCGCCGCGGAAGCCTCGGTTCTTCGCAACTGCCTGTTGTCGGCCAATTATGCGGACTACGGCGGCGGCGGCGCGGACGACAGCACGCTGACCAATTGCACGCTTGCGGGCAATCACACGGGATGGTACGGCGGTGGCGCGAGTTTCTGCACATTGGACCATTGCGTCCTGAGCAGCAACTCCACGGCTTACTACGGAGTGGCTGCCGGCGGCGGCGCGGAGGCGTGCACGTTGAACAACTGCTCGCTGGTCGGCAATACCGCCGACGGCAACGGAGGTGGTGCCTGTTCAAGCATTTTGAACGATTGCGTGATCACCGGCAATTCCGCTCCCAATGGCGGCGGAGTGAATGGCAGTTTTTACAATTTCCCCGATATCGGTTCCACCCTGGACGGCTGCGTCGTCACCGGCAACTCAGCCACACAAAACGGTGGCGGCGTGCAGAACTGCACCGTCGTCAACTGCACGCTGACCGGCAATTCGGCTGGCGCCAGCGGCGGCGGCGCGGATGCCAGCACGCTTACTAACTGCATCGTCTATTACAATTCGGCGCTGGCGGCTGCCAACTACAACGCCAGCGTGCTGGATCATTGTTGCACGCTGCCGTTGCCGACGGGCTCCGGCAACCTCACGAATGAACCACAGCTTGCCGATTTCGAGCACATCAGCGCGCTTTCGCCCTGCCGCGGCGCGGGCAACGCGGCAGCGGCGCATGGGGTGGACATCGACGGGGAAACGTGGTTGAACCCGCCGTCCATCGGTTGCGACGAATTTTATTCCAGTTCGGTGGCGGGGGCGCTGTCGGTTTCGCTTTCGGTTGATTACACGAATTGCGCCTCGGGATTCGACTTGCATCTGATAGGACGGATCGCGGGCCACGCCGCAAGTTGCGTCTGGAACCTTGGCGACGGCACGGTCCTTACGAACCAATTGTATCTTACGCACCACTGGACGAGCGGCGGCGATTACAACGTAACCTTCACAGCGTTCAACGACAGCAATCCCGCTGGCGTCGGCGCGAGCGTTCTCATTCACATCGTTGGGAATGCGACCTATTACGTTTCACTCGGCAGCCCGGCGCCGGCAGCCCCGTTCAATTCCTGGGAAACAGCGGCGACGAATATTCAGGATGCCGTGGACGCGGCGGTTGTGGGCGGAACCGTTCTGGTCAGCAACGGAGTTTACAATTTCGGCGGACGCGCCACGTTTGGTTTCCAGATCAACCGCGTTTCGGTTGAAAAACCAATCAATGTCCGCAGCCTCAATGGCGCAGCGGTCACGGCGATTCAAGGCTATCCGGTCCTTGGCGCCTCGAACGCGGTGCGGTGCATTTATTTGACGAATGGCGCGGCCCTCGCGGGCTTCACGTTGACGAACGGCGCGACGCAAAATTATTACGGTGATTTGATTCGCGACATGAGTGGCGGGGCGATTTTCTGCGAATCGCAAAACGCGCTGGTAACCGATTGCATTGTCGCCGGCAATGCCGCGGGCTGGAACGGCGGCGGGGTTTATCAGGGCACGCTAAAAAACTGCACGTTCTCAAATAATACCGCCTATAACGGCGGCGGCGCGTGCAATTCGGTGGTGACGAACTGCACTTTCACCGGCAACACGGCCGTGGCCGGCGCCGGCGCATGTTCCTGCACGCTTGTGAATTGCGCGCTCGTGGCCAACTCGACTTACGACGACAGCGATCATACCTCGAATGGTGGCGGCGCGTCGGGTGGCACGCTGGTCGGGTGCCTGGTTCGTGGAAACACTTCGTTGACCGGCGGCGGCGTGTCCGCGGCCACACTGGTCAATTGCACGGTGATCGCCAACTCTGCGAACGGCGGCAGTGGCGGCGTGAATTCCTGCACACTCACGAATTGCATTGTCTATTACAACCATGCGTCCAGCGGAACGAATTATTCCGTCGACAGCACTTTCGATCATTGTGACACCACGCCTTTGCCTCCGCTGGGCACGAACAACATCATCGGTGATCCCAAGCTGGCTGATTTTGAGCACATCAGTTCCGGTTCGCCTTGTCGCGGGGCCGGGAACGCGACTGCAACGAGCGGCACGGACATTGATGGCGATGCCTGGCTGAACCCGCCGTCCATCGGTTGCGACGAGTTTTACGCCGGCTCGTCAACCGGCGCGCTGGCGGTGGCGTTTTCCGCCACGTTCACCAACGTCGCGACTGGTTTCGTGGTGGATGTCACCGCGAACATCTCCGGCCACGCCACCGCCAGCCGCTGGGATTTCGGCGACGGTGTGACGGTAAGCAATGAACTGTTCGTCTCGCATGCTTGGAGCGCGCCGGGAAATTACACGATTACGCTTACGGCGTTCAACGCGGACAACCCGGGCGGCGTGATCGCCTCGACCACCATGTTCGTGCTGAACAACCCGGTGCATTACGTGTCGCTCGGCAGCGCCAATCCCACTGCGCCGTTCACGTCCTGGGCCACGGCAGCGACAAATATTCAGGACGCCGTGGACGCCGCGTTTGCGAGCGGAACGGTCATGGTCAGCAACGGTGTGTATCAGAGCGGCACGCGGGTGCTGTATGGGACGAGCACGAATCGCGTTGCGGTTACGAAACCGTTGACCCTGCAAAGCGTCAACGGCGCGGCGGCAACCATCATCGACGGCGGGAATTCCGTTCGCTGCTTGTACCTGACGAACCACGATTCCGCGACCGGTTTCACGTTGCGGAATGGAACCCAAGCCAACGGCGGCGGAGTTTTGTGCGAATCGAGCGACGACGTTTTGTCCGACTGCGTGTTGGTTGGGAATTCTTCGCCTCCGGATTTCACCTCCGGCGGTGGCGCCAACGGCGGAGTCTTCAATCGTTGTACGTTCACAGGAAATTCCTGCAGTTACAACGGCGGCGGTGCGGTAAACGCCACGCTCAATTCCTGCGTTCTGACGAACAACGGGCGGGCTTCGTACGGTGGCGCTGCGGCCAACTGCACTCTCAACAACTGCCTAGTCGCGGGCAATACCGCTGCCTGGGGAGGCGCGTTGAGCGGGTGCACGATTAATAACAGCGTGGTTGCCGGGAATGCCGCGGACATCGGCGGCGGCGGCGCGGGATACTTTGCCACCTTCAACAACTGCACTATCGTCAGCAATTCCGCACCCTCCGGCCCGGGAACCTACGGCGGGGCCGGCCTGCTTGACGGCGCGGCGTTCAATTGCGTCGTGTATTACAACAACGGTCCCAATTACACCGCCGACATATTCGGTTTGACCCTCGATCATTGCTGCACGACACCTGACCCCGGCGGCGCTGGCAATATTACTGCGGCACCCCTGTTCATAAATCTCGCCGCCGGCGACTTCCATCTGCAAACCAATTCGCCTTGCATCAATTCGGGAAACAACGCCAACGCCAGCGGCGCGAATGATCTTGATGGCAGTCCGCGCATTGCCGGCGGCACGGTGGACATTGGCGCCTACGAGTATCAGACGCCTACTTCGGTCATCTCCTATGGCTGGCTCCAGCAATACGGTTTGCCGGTGGACGGATCGAAGGATTTCGCGGACTCGGATCACGACGGCATGAACAATTGGCAGGAGTGGGTTGCGGGCACGAGCCCGACCGATCCGCTCTCCACGCTGAAAATGTTGCCGCCGGTTGCGACCACGAATTCAACCGGCGTGCTCGTGAGCTGGCAAAGCGTGGCTGCCCGGACTTATTATCTCCAACGCGGCACTACTCTGACCGCGCAACCTGCATTCACCACGTTGCAGAGCAATATCGTGGGGCAGGCGGGTTCGACGACGTACCTGGACACCACCGCCACGAACGCCGGGCCGTATTTTTATCGTGTCGGTGTGCAGTAATTGCCGGAATGAGCAACACAAATATGAGCCAGATACTTAAAAATAAACGCGCGCTGGTCACCGGAGGCAGCCGGGGCATCGGCGCCGCCATCGTCAAACGTCTGGCCCGCGAAGGCGCTGATGTTGCGCTGACTTATTCCAGTTCGCCCGGCCTGGCCAGCGAGGTCGTGAAGGAGGCGCAGGCGCTGGGAGTCAAGTCCCTGACCATTCAGGCTGATAGTCGAGACGCTGGCGCGTTGATCGCCGCAGTCGGACGTACAGTGGATGAATTGGGAGGCATTGATATCCTGGTCAACAACGCGGGCGTGGCGGTAATTGGGCCCATCGATGATTTCAAATTGGAGGACTTTGATCGGACATTGGCCATTAACGTTCGGGCGGTGTTTGTCGCCACGCAGGCAGCAGTGCGGCACATGAAAATAGGCGGGCGCATCATCAATATCGGCAGCACAAATGCGGAACGCATGCCCTTCGGCGGCGGGGCGGTTTACGCCATGAGCAAGTCCGCGCTGCAAGGGTTGGTGAAAGGCCTGGCTCGCGATCTGGGGCCGCGGGGAATTACGATCAACAATGTGCAACCCGGCCCGGTCGACACCGATATGAATCCCGCGGATAGCGAGTTCGCTGAGATGCTCAAGAAACAATTCATGGCATTGCCGCGCTACGGCTCCGCCGAGGAGATTGCGGGAATGGTCGCCTACCTGGCTGGTCCCGAGGCGGGTTATATTACGGGCGCGAGCCTGATGATTGATGGAGGATTCAGCGCGTAGGATGGGCGCAGCCAAGCGGCCAAAGCCGCCCGCGACAGTCAATTGTGAGGCGCAATTTATCTGTCGGAACAAATCACAGGGGGTGTTTCCGAGCGCGGTGGATAGGGTTTACCCTTATAGGAATGGTCCCTCCCGGCGCTTAGGTTGCGGCAACTAAATGATTATGAAAGCAAACACCTCAAAAATTATTCGGTTCATTACCCTGGGCGCTGCCGCGACATTTTGGCTGGTTGGGCCGGCCGGGGTTTTCAACGCTGCTGCCGCAACGAACGGCAACCGCGGGCAGTTGTCCTCGCAGGATTATAAATTCGTCACCGACGCGGCGCAGGGCGGAATGATGGAAGTCACCTTGGGACAGTTGGCGACGCAGAAGGCGACCGATCCGGCGGTGCGTGATTTTGGCCAGCGCATGGTCCAGGATCATCAAAAGGCCAACGAGCAGTTGATGGAAATTGTGTCCCAGAAAGGAGCCACTCTTCCGGCCAATGCCGAAGGGAAGGAGCAGGGGACGATGGAGCATCTGAAGAGCCTTTCTGGGACCGACTTTGACAAGGCGTACATCAAGCACATGGTGAGCGACCACAAAAAGGACGTGAAAGAATTCGAGAAGGCAGCCCAGAAATCGCAGGACCCCGACCTCAAAGCTTTCGCGAATAAAACGCTGCCGGTGTTGCAGGAGCACTTGAGCATGGCGGAGAGCGTGAAAGGCAAAGTGGCGGGCGAAAAGAGCCAGTCCAAGGCGGAGTGATTGATTGTTGCAGCGTCAGGCCTCCGGAAGTGTGAGAAAGAACGCCGCTCCCTGGCCCAGTTCGCTCTTGACCCAAACTTCGCCGCCATGGGCCTGGACGATGTGCTTTACAATCGCCAGGCCCAGGCCCGTGCCGCCCGTTTCGCGCGAACGCGCCCGATCCACGCGGTAGAACCGCTCGAACACGCGCTCCTTGGCCTCGGGTGGAATTCCTGGGCCGTCATCTTCAACCCATAGTTCCACCTTGCCGTCGCCAATTCCGCGGGCGCCAATGGCCACATGCCCTTCGGCGCGCCCGTATTTGATCGCGTTTTCCACCAGATTGAACAGCACCTGTTGTAGGCGGTCAGCGTCGGCGTTGGCGGCCAACCCTTCGGGCAGGCGGTTTTGCAGCAAGACGCTCTTCTCGACCGCCCGCGCCTGCAAATCATCAATGACATGGCTCCCCAGCTCGCGCAGCTCGACCGGGTGAAGGTTCATCACGATCTGGCCGCTCTCCAGCCGCGAGATCGTGAGTAGATCCTCGATCAAATACGTCAACCGGTCCGTATGTTTCTCAATCGTCCGCAGGAACCGATCCGTGAGGTCCGGATCATGCCTGGCGCCGTCAATCAGCGTTTCAACGAAGCCTTTGATCAGTGACAACGGCGTGCGCAACTCATGGCTCACGTTCGCGACAAACTCCTGCCGGGTATTCTCGAGTTGTTTCAGGCGGGTCAAATCATGGAACACCAGGATGGAGGCGTGCTGGGTTCCGGAAAGGTCCCGCACGGCGGCGGCATTAACCTCCAGCCAGCGGCCGTTGACACCGGGGAGTTCCAGTTCCTGGGCCTGCACGATGCCTTCACCAGGAAGCCGCTGGATCAACCCCGCCAAATCCTGCAAACGAAATGCCTCCATGATCGATTGCCCGCGCACGTCGGATTTCAGCCCAAAGAATTCTTGCAGGGAGCGATTCACCAGTTGCACGTGGCCGGTCTGGTCCAGCACCAGCACACCCTCGGCCATGCTGTTAAACAAGGCCTGTTCCTCGGCTTGTTTCTGGGCGGCGTCCTGGTCGCGCCGTTGCCGGAATTCCGTGAGCGCCTGCTTTTCCTTCAGCCACTGTTCGCGCAGCAACTCGTAGCGCCGCCGCCACCAGAAGTGCAGCGCCGCCGCACCCGCCATCAGCATTATGATTGCCAGAACGAGGTAAAGCATCGCGAACTCACAAGGGGTTCGGGTCAGGATTGCGTCCAAAACCGGGCCAGGCGCATCAAGCCCCGGCCCAATCCTAAACCTCTTTCCCGAGGCGGTTATCCCTCCACAAATCGGTATCCCACCCCGCGCACGGTGTCGAGATATTTGGCGACCGGCCCCAATTTTTCCCGCAGGCGCCGCATGTGGGTATCCACGGTGCGCGTATCGATCAAGTTGTCGTACTCCCAAACGTCCTGCAGCAATTGTTCGCGGGATTGCACCCGCCCACGGCGCTGGGCGAGGACGGTCAACAGCTTGAACTCCGTGGCGGTCAATTCCACCGGCCGGCCTTTGACCGTGGCCTGATGCCGGGGAATGTCCAGGCGCAGGTCCTTGAAAACGATCTCGTCCGACTTGGTTTCGGTGGCCCCGCCGGTGCGGAGCAGGCGTTTGACCCGCAGGATCAATTCCCGCGGACTGAACGGTTTCGTTACATAATCGTCCGCGCCCAATTCCAAGCCCAGAACCCGGTCGATTTCCGCCGCCTTGGCCGTCAGCATGATGATGGGGATGGCCGACACGCGGGCGTCCCGGCGCAGAATCTTGCACACTTCCAACCCATCCACTTCCGGGAGCATTAGATCCAAAAGGATCAGATTGGGCAGCAACGCGCGCGCCTTTTTCAGCGCCTCATCGCCGTCCGCAGCGGTGAGGACTTCGTATCCGGCAGCTTTCAGGTTGAACCTGATCAGTTCGACGGCATCCGGTTCGTCATCCACCACGAGGATTTTAGGTATCACGCGAGTCTTCGGTACCATGCACCTAACCATCGCGCAAGCACGGCAAAGTGACAAGCAAGTTACGGTTCGGTTACGGAATCCGCAGGCTCCGCAGATTCATTAACCGCGTCCGTTCCCGAAGCTCGCTCTCCTTTTGGAACCGACAAGTTCGAACGCGCCTCCAAAAACGCCTTTAGCTCCGCCGCCGCTTTGCCGCCGAAGCCGGGGACTTCGGCGATCTGTTCCACGGTGGCGAGCCGGATGCGTTGGACCGAACCGAATTTTTTTAACAACGCCGCCTTCCGCCGTTCGCCGATGCTCGGGAATTCGTCCAGGATGCTCTCGGAGATTTTGCGCAGCCGGAGTTCCGCGTTGTAGGTGTTGGCCAGCCGATGGGACTCGTCGCGGACGCGCTGCAATAGTTTCAAAGCCCCCGTGTCGTGCGACAATCGCAGCGGCTCGCTTTCGCCGGGCCGGTAAATCTCCTCGAATTCCTTGGCCAAACCAATGATCGGAATCTGGCCCAGTCCGAGCTTCTCCAATTCCTCGCAGGCCGCGCTGAGCTGCCCCTTGCCGCCGTCGATCAGAATCAGTTGAGGCAGATTGGGGCTGAGCGCGGGCGGCGGAGAGTTGTCGCCTGGCACGGTGGACGCATTCGGGGCTGCGGCTTTGGCGCTCTTTGCTTCATTGAGCAGGCGCGTATAACGCCGGCGAATGGTCTCGGCCATGCAGGCAAAGTCATTCTGGCCGACCACCGTTTTCATTTTGTACTTCCGGTAGTTCACGCGGTCGGGCCGGCCATTCTTGAAACTGACCATCGAGGCCACGGCAAACGTGCCGCTGATGTTGGAAATGTCGAATCCTTCGATGCGCGTTGGCGGCCCGGGCAGGTTGAGGACTTGCGCCAATTCGGCCAGGTCCTTTTGCGGATCGATGGCCAGCGGCAAGGTGTAGGGCAGGCGCTCGAACTTGGCCGTCTTGCTGGTCGCGCGCCGCAGGTCGGCGATCGCGTCGCGCAACATGGCCGCCCGTTCGTAATCCTTCACCTCCGCCGCTTTTTTCATTTCGAGCGTCAGTTGCTCCTGCATTTCCTCCGTTTGGCCCGACAAAAACTCGCACGCGGCCAGCACCTGCTGCAGGTATTGCTCGCGCGTCACGTTGCCAATGCAGGGCGCGGTGCAATGCTTGAGGTTTCCGTAGAGACAATGCTTGTAATCGCGCTCGTTGGGCGTCAACGGGCGGCAGCCGCGCAGGTGAAACTGACGGCGGATCATGTTCAGCGTGTTCCGTATGGCGTAAGAATGGGCGAACGGACCGAAATAACGCGCGCCGTCGTCCTGCTTGAAACGCGTCAGCGTGAACCGCGGGATCGGATCGTTCAGGTTCACCTTGAGCATCAGGAACCGTTTGTCGTCGCGGAAACTGACGTTGTAACGCGGGTGAAATTCCTTGATCAACTTCCCTTCCAGCAGCAACGCCTCCGGCTCGCTCCGGACCACGTGAACATCCAGATCGTGAATGGCTTCCACCAACGCCTTGAACTTGAGGTCCCAGCCCAGGCGGCGCGAGGGCTGGAAATACTGGGAGACCCGCCGCCGCAAATCCCGCGCCTTGCCGACGTAAATGACCGTCCCGAACCGGTCCTTCATCAGGTAGATGCCCGGCTTATGCGGCAGCTCGTTCAGTTTTTTTCGAATTTGCGCTGAAACCATGATCCGAAATGAATGGCCTATGCCCAATGACAAAGGACCAATAAAAGCCCAAGTCCGAAATTGGGCGATACCAATGAAATCTGCCGTATTTGCGGCTGATTCACAAGGGCGGGGACGTGAAGCATCAGAATTAAATGCCCCTTGGGAAACACGCGTGGCGCGCTCAGGAGTGCGCGCCTACCGGCTCAATGGTGGTGGGGGGCAGCCCTCGGCACGGCGTCACGGGAAGCAACTTAGGATGGCTTCCTTTTTGAGCCGCTCAGTACACGCCTTCGACAATGTTCTTTTCCATCGCGCCGAAGGGGCGGACCTCGGCTACGCCGTCCCAAGTGTAGGGTGCTCGCGGTTCGCGGCGGATGGCTTCGTCACGTTCGAGGAAGCGCGGCATGAAAAACTCTTTCGTGAGGGTGGTCAGTTCCACCCGGCCCCATTCGCCGTAGTTTTTCAGTTTGGTCGTGTCGTTGGGATCGACGATGCGCAGGACGGCGCGCGGTTGGGGGGCGTAGTAGGTGATGGAGAAATTGTCCTCGGGCCGCAACGGTACACTGGCGGCCAGGCCCATCAATGTGTTGCCGTAAGTGGGATAAAAACCGATGCGATTTTCGAGCACCTCCTCGACGATGAAGCGCACGTATTGCGGCGCCATGGTGGTGCCACCGCAAAAGACGCCACGAATGCCCGCGCTGTAGAGATCAATTTTCTCGCCGAGCGCTTCGAGGAGCTTGGGTGTGGTGAAGAGCCCGCTGATCTTGCGGTGCTTGAGGATGGTGACCGCCTGGTCCACGACATGGTCCATGTAGGCGCGGGCCTGGTCGAACTGTTTGTTGGCAATCACCTTTTTGACCCAGCGCGGATCGAGATCGACGAAATAACAGGAACTCCCGCGGAAGTTGGCGAGATGCTCGATGGCCAGACGCAAACGCCGCGGGCCGGTGGGTCCGACCATGAGCCAGGCGCCGTCGCGCGGGAAATGTTCGTCGGCAATTTTGCCCGAGAATTCCTCGTAATCGACCTTGTAATCCGTCCAGCCGATGCGTTGCTTGGGCATGCCGGTGGTGCCACCGGTTTCAAAGATGTTAAAGGGGCGGCCATGGTATTGTTTCGGCACCCAGACCTCGTTCGGCAGGTCGCGGAGCCATTCGTCCTGAAAATGGGGGAAGCGCAGCAGGTCGGCGAAGCCATGGACTTCCTTCGCGGGATTCCAGCCGGCCTTTTTGGCCCAATCCAGCCAGAACGGCGAAGCAGTTTCCGGTGAAAAATGCCAGTTTACGATTTCGCGCACATGCGCATCGAGTTGGCTTTGGGCGGTTTTGATGGCTGTGGGATCAATGTTCATGGTAACAAGGTACAGAGATGAATCAAGCAAGTGGCACGCAAAATAAACACCTGGAACGTGGTGTGATGAGCTAAACAATCCTTCTCATTAACCCCTTGTTTTAACAAGGGGTCATGCAGCATATCCTGAGCCCCCAACCGTTTTAACGGTTTCCCCGTCCATGCGAGGCATGTAGCAATGTGGAAAACCGTTGAAACGGTTTCATTAACTGCTCGCTTTGGCATCCCCCAGCTAAAGCAGGGGGTTAATGAGAGGACGCCCGCATTCATCTGGCGGATGCCGCTATAGCTGGTTCCGGTTCGGGCTTGGGTTCGCCGAAATACTTCTCAATTGTCTTCCGGCTGGGTGGCCGCGTCAGCAGTGAGAAAACGATCATGCAAAGGGCCGAACCAAACACCATCGGGACGACGGTCATGTAGCCTCCGGCGGGGTTGCTGCTTGAGTTCCAAAATCTAACATCGCCGGTTGCCGGTGCGCGGGAAAGGATGACATGATCACCGATTTGCCAGAGGACGATCATTTTGGGTTTGGGCGCGACACTTGCCGTGACGGCGGCTGGCTTTGCGTCAGCGGCGGGTTGCTGGATGGCTTTCGCGGTATCGTTCGTCATGCCCTTGATTTCCACGGCATCGGCCTTGGTTACAGCCGCTGCGTCCGGCGGGGTGATCTTTGCCGCCACAGCGGTGGCTGGCTTGGCAGGCGCGGCGGGCGGCGCGGGTGAACCTTGAAGAAACGCAAAAGTGACCAGGGTGCCGGCGACGAAAAGAGTTGCGGCCAGCGCGCCCCACTTGGTGCTCCGTTTCCAGAAGAGTGCGGCGATCATTACCGGCGCCATCGCGGCAAAGCCCGAGAAGGCAAAGCGGATCGCGATTTCAAAAATGCCCTGGCGTGATTTGAGATACAGCGCAATCAAGTAGGCGATGACCGTGACGGCCAGAATGAACGCCCGCGCAAAATGTACCGCGGCTTTTTCGCCGTATTTTTCCCGGCCACCGTAGTGAGTGTAAATGTCCTTGGTGAACATGGTGCTCATGGCCAGCACCTGGTGGGCATCCGAACCCATGACGGCTGAAATAATCCCCGCCCCGAGCAGGCCGGCCAGCCAAGCCGGGGCGTTGTCATTGAGCAGGCGAAGCAGAATGCCGTCGGAATCCTTGAGGCCAGGAATCACTTGTGCGCCAATCACGCCAAGAAAAATGCACGGCAGCCAGATCAGCATGATCGCGATGGGATAAATGATGACAGTGCGTTTGAAGGCGGTGACTTTGCGCGCCGAAAAGCACATAATGGCCATGTGCGGGAACATGATCGAGGAAAGCGGGATGAGGGTGTAGCTCCAAAACTCCGTCTGCGGCATCCGTTCACGGGTCAGCAGGAAGCTGCTTTTAGGATCTGCGCCAATTTTTGCCACGATTTCGCCGAAACCGCCCGGAAACGCATGGCTGATAACCACCATTGCCACGAAGCCGAAGCAAAGAAACAGGATCGTTTGAAAAATATTCACCCACACGGTCCCGCGCATGCCGCCGAAGAATACGTTCACCGTGACCACCACCGCCACAATCGCGCAGCCCAGCCAATAGGGAATCAACGGGTCGTGGGAACCTTTGGCGGTCGAAATCTCCTGCAAGACCGTGCCGCCGCCCATGATGCTGATAATCATGTAGGGCACCAGCATCGCGGCGCTCAGCGCGAAGATGACGGTGCCGATGCCGTCGCATTCCCAACGATCACGGAAGAACTGCACCTGGGTCTGGTGACCGAAGCGTTTGCCGAGCGCCCAAAGCCGGGTGCCGATGAAAAAGATCGTCAGCGGAATCACGAACCCGGATGAGGAGGCCATCAGGCCGTAAATTCCGATGCCGCGGCGATAAGACAGCCCGGAACTTCCCAGAATCGCGAACGCGGTCATGTTGGTGGCAAAGATCGAAAGGAAGAAAACCATCGGCCCCACTGTGCGGCTGGCGAGAAAGAAGTCTTCCGTGTTCGACTGCCCGCGCTTAAAGGCAATGATGCCGATCGTCGCAATGATCAGCAGGTAGGCGGCGATGACGATGACCGGGATCATTCGTGGCGCTCCGCGTCCCGGTTTTGGTCCGCCGGTTTTTCGGGTTGGACATCTTCGAGATGTTTCGGCCAGGCGAATTTCACGAGCACCGCCATCATGACTGCGGCGAGAATGGAATAACCCGCATGATAAGCCAGCCCGGTGGGCAGAAAACCGAAGACCAAATCGTAACTCTTCCAGTTCCAGTTGTCCTGGTGCAGGAAGTAAACGCCCGCGATCATGAGGAAGAGAAGGAGTTTTTTCATGCGTCGCTAAATAAGGGGTTATGTGTCTCATTAACCCCTCGTTTCAACGAGGGGTTAAGCCCGCTGGGAAGACTTAACCGTTTTAACGGTTTCTTATTCCAAATGGAGCGTTCTGCGAGACGAGAAACCGTTGAAACGGTTTGGGAGCCTTGTCGCTTTGCCATCCCCCGGCTAAAGCCGGGGGTTAATGAGAGGACCGGATGCGTGTTAAACCGAACCGTGTCACAGGATACAACGGCGCGCGGGCCTGCGACCCGCAGCGGGGTTGCCCGCACGACGCGTCCCAGATTCGCGACAGCCCTCCTGCGCCCAGGCTTGCTGCGGCTCACAGAGCCGCGCGCCGTTGACGACTCCGCGCTCACGGCTTCTTGACCTCAATGTCCACTTTCGGCGGCGCGTCTTTCATCGACGCCGCTTTGGATTCGTCATACAGCGAGTAAAGGTAGCTGCTCGTGCCCACGTAGATCGCACCGTTGGCGACCACCGGCGTGGAATAAACGGGCGCGTCGAGATGGGTTTCGCTGATGACCTTCTTTTCCTTGGAGGCGGCGAACACGAGAAAATCGCCGTCCTCGTCTCCGGCATAAACCTTTCCGTCCGCCACAAGGGTTGAACCCCACATGTGCGCCTTCATGTCGTGGGTCCAATAAAGCTGGCCGGTTTCCGCGTCCAGGCAATGCAGGAACCCGGAGAAATCGCCCACAAACAACAGCCCGGTGGCCGGATCAATGGAAACTGTGGAAATGCTGCGATGAATCTTGTCATACGACCAGATCTTCGCCTTGCCGGTCACGTCACCGGTCTTGGTGGCATCGATGCACGACAAGTTGCCGACGCCTTCACCGTGCTCGGGATCCTGGCCGACCGCCACGTAAATGCGGTTTTTGTAAAAGACCGGCGTGGCATTGATCTCGCTCGGGCCGTCCGCCGCGGGATATTTGTAGGGCTTGCCGTCCTTGTCCACTTTGTGCTCCGGCGGATTGCAATCATACCACCAGACTTTTTTGAGGTAGCTGGTGTCGCCTTCCTTCACCGGCTTGGCATCGAACGCGTAGCAGAACCCGTCGCCGCCGCCGAAGAACACCAACTGGCGCCCGTTGACGACGCCGGTCGAAGGCGAGGTCCACTGGCCATGGAAAATGTGCGGCCCGATGTGCGCGTCGTCCTCGCCCACCAGTTCGCCGGTCTTCTTGTTCAGCGCGATGAAGCTGGGCGAGTTCGGCGAGGGGATGTTCGAATGCGTCCAATCCTGGCCGTTGGAAGTGCAGACATAAACGATGTCGCCGATGATCAACGGCGAGCAATTGGAGGCGTTGTGCGGGAACACGCCCAATTCATCCATCATGTCGAAGCGCCAGATGATGTCAGCGTCCTTGGGCCCGATGGTGGCCTTGGGCTTGCCGGGGCCAACCACATACTGCGCCTCATCCATGAACGGCCCGTCGTTCCCGTTGGCCTGGCCGTTGAGGTCCAGGCAAAGCACTTCGCAACGGCTGGTGACGAGATAAACCCGATTGCCTTCGACGCAGGGCGAGGACAGCAACCCGAGGTTTTCCCAATCATTCACCTTGCCGGAAGCGAGCTTGGGCACAACCAGTTGCCAAAGGAAATCGCCGGTCTTTTCATCGAAACAAAGCAGGATGCTGCGGTCGCCTTGGTGCTGCGGATCGCGCGGATTCTCATTGTTGGTGCCGATGAGCACCTTGCCATTGGCCACGACCACGTTGCCATAAGCCTGTGAACCCAGCTTCTGCACCCACTTCACGTTCTTGGCGGTCTTGAGGTCGATGTCGTCGCTGTTCGGCTTGAGTTTGCCCGGAACGAAATGATCCGGCAGCCCCTTGGCCGGCGAATACATGTTGCGTCCGAGGTCCGGGCCGCCCCAGCGCGGCCAATCATCCGCAAATGCAGTCGGCAGCAGCACGCTGGCGGCGACCACCCCGGTCAAGAGAGAAAAAGGAACCGTTTTATGGCTTGGATGTTTCATAAGTCACTGATCGCTTTTACCCGCGGTGACCGATTCGTTGGGTGTCACCAAAATATTGTCGATGTAAACCCGTTTTTGCGGAGCAAACGCAAACAATCCCGGCGAGCCGCTTTCGTGCGCGTGTTTGTGCGGCACTTCCAGGGTCCAATTCGCGGGCTCCGCGTCGCCCTTCTTCCAAACTTTGGCGCGCACCACGCCGGAGCCGTCCGCAGCCACATCCACGCGGGTCTTCAAGTGATACCAAACATTGGGCGAAGCCTCGAACGGTCCCGCATGGCGGAAAAGTTCCTGGGTGGAGTTTACCTCGAGTTGTTTGGCCGCGCCTTTGAGCACAATGTAGTACCGCTGATTGACCAGGCCGACTTCGGACATGACGCGTTTGTTGCCTTCGCTCATCACGTCGGCCTCAATGGTGTAATTTTTGGTGGAAGGTTCGCCGAGGAACACCGTGGCGCGCTGGAAGAACGGGTTGTCCATGGTCTTGGCGAGAACCTTGTTGCCTTCAAGATCGCGAATCTCGAATTTGAACCGCGCGCCAATCCACGGCAGCGGCGGATACGCGAACATGGCATTGTTATCCAACAGGTTGGTTTCGGTGAGCGACGCCGCTTCGAAATCCTGTTTGATGGGTAAATAAGGCAGAATGCGGCCGCGGAAATAACCCTTCAACCCGCCAGATTGCGCTTCGAAAGCGCCGGCAGAAGGGACCGGAGCCTTGTCGGCCACCAGTTCGCCTTGAGCGTTGAAGGCCGCTTTCATCGTGGACTTGACCTTGGCGGTGGGGGGAATGAACGAAGCAAATTTAACCGCAGACAAGTCTTTGATGTCCTCGACGGTAAAACCGTTGGCATCAAGCGAACGAACGCGGAAGGAGGTGGCTTGGCCCGGGCGCATCAGCACTTCCGAGGGGATGATTTGTAATTGCGTGGCCGGGCCGGGCGCGGGCCACTTCGCATCGGCCATCAATTTGGGCAATCCGGGATTCTCGCCGGCCTTGCCGAAGCAGTAGAGATGCCGGGTCGTTTGGATGTAGATCTTGCCGTTGTAAGGCGTCGGCGTGCCAAAGCAGCGCCCGTCCAAGCTGACGTGGCAAATGATGTTTCCTTCCTTGTCGCTGGGCTTGAGGATGTAAAGCGCGCCTTTGGTTCCCGCGCCGCCCGAGCCCTCGGTTTTTACGGCGGGATCATCGAGCATGGGGACATACAATTTGCCGTCGGCAAACATGGGGCAGGAATTGCGTTCCTCGATGCCGAGTTTGAGCTTCCAGAAGACCTGGCCATCGTTGGCGTTTACGCAGCAAAGGTCGCCCTGCTCGCTCACGACGTACACGCGATCATTCACGAGGATGGGGGAACTGGTTGAGGTCGAAATGGCGTCGTTCCAGATTTGCACATTGGTGCGTTCCAAAACGAGCGGCGCGGCGGCGGGATTGGGCGGCATGGCCTTGGAAATTTTCAGGGCGGTGAGCCGGCCCGGTTCGTAAGGCGTGCCATAAATGGAAATCACCTTGTCATTGTTATGCACCAGCACGGTGGCATTGATGCCGGCTTTGGTGAGCGGCACGCGCCAAATGGGATCGCCCGTTCGGGCGTTGACGCACACCACCGCGCCGTCGCCGGTGGCGGAATAGAAGACCCGCTTGCCTTCGAGCCAGCCCAGGTAAGGGTGCGAGAATGAATTGTCCTTGGGCTGGGCGCCGGGAGTTGAAGACCAGACCAGTTCGCCGGTGTTTTTGTCAAAGGCGTAGAAGCGGTCGGAAGCCGGGCCTTGCGCGCCCCAATTCGCGGTGATGCCGCGCGTAATCACCAGGTCGCCATCCACGACCGGCGAGGCGGTGCGACTATTGGGGAAGGTCAGGCGGCCATATTCTTCCATCAACGAATGTTTCCAAAGGGGTTTGCCGTCGGCGGTGAAGGCGGCCAGAATTCCCTGGGTGCCCTGGATATAAACGTTGCCCGTTTCCGGATCAATGGTCGGACTCGAAGTGGCGTAACGCAGGTAAATGGTGTCGCTGAGAAAATCGCTGAAAAGCTGCCGCCAGAGTTCCTTGCCGGTTTCGGCGTCGAAACAAACCACGCCTTCCTGCAAGTCTCCGCCTTCGCCGAGATAGCCCATGATGTAAACCTTGCCGTTGGCCACCACGGGGGTGGATTGGCCGGGGAGGTCGGCGACCCAGAGCGGGTGGGCCGGATCGACGGAATCGGGCAGGCCGGTTTCGAGTGAAGTGCCGTTTTGTTGCGGCCCGCGCCAACTTAGCCAGCCTTGGGCGGGCGCGGCCTGCGCGGCAGGCATGGCCGGATTGCCAATTAAAAGACCGAAAAGACCAACCGCCAGAATTGTCAGCTTCATAAACAATCCATCGTAATGCCGCCATCACTGAGGCGGAGCTCTGCGCTCCGTGGTTCACCAATGGGCGGCAATCCATCGCCTAATTTGCTTCCCAGAGTGTCGCCAGTATTCTACATCTGAACCTGTAAGGCAATAGAAATAATACTTATACGTATGATAATGGGGAGTCCCGACCGTTCTGCCATTTTCGATGGAAGCGCGGCCTTCAGTGCCGGGCTTTCGAGGTGGTCTTGAAACGGGCGAAACCTATGCAGAAAACCCAAACCAATCCCGTGCCGGCTGAAGGCGCCGGCTGCCCGCCTCCAAACGGTTCTGGCGACCTGCCGATCGACGCACCCGAGCGGCGGCGCTTGCCGCCGTTGCTGCGCCGTTGCTGGTATAATCTCAATCAGACTTTTCGCCGCCGCATTGCGCATATCGGGGTGACGCCGGACCAGTTCACGGTCATGCGCACGCTCATCGAAGGCAATCCCAAAGGCTTGAGCCAAAGGGAGTTAGCGGACTTGATGAGCAGTGACGCCAACACCATGGCCTCGCTCCTCGAACGCATGGAAGCGCAAGGGCTCGTCGAGCGCAAGCATCACGAAAAGGACCGCCGGGCTTATCGCATCCGGCTCAAGCCGATTGGCCGCCGCAAATACGAGGAAGTGCGGGAAATCGCCGTGGCGCTGCAACTGGAAGTGCTTTCGGTGCTTCCGGCCGAGAAGCGCGAGGAGTTTTTGGAGCATCTCGCATTGTTGGCGGATGCGTGCAGGCTGGCGGCGGGAATTCCCCGAAGGTGAAGGCGTCTTCGCTTCTTGCCAGCTTCCGGCTCCGCTCAGAAGCAGCTCCGGCGCGACAAGTGGGTTTTGGGATCGAGGACGACGACGAGGACGAGGACGATTAAGGGGCTTTTGGGACGGGTTGAAAGTGAAGAATTTTCAATGTTTACCGGCCTTGGGACGGGTGGGATGGCGCTCTACCCGGGGGCAGAACAGCCTAGAAAGAACCCTTGCGATTTGAAATTCACGGTCCTTTGCCGGAGAACCCCGCCAGCAACACAGCAATGGCATCCATATCCGCTGTTTTAGAGCGGTCAGGGTCGGTGTTTTGGTAGCGGTTTAGCATGAGCGAAAAGGCGAGGTGTTCGCCCGCGGCGGTGGTCACATAACCGGACAAGGAGTTTGCCCAACCGAGGGTGCCGGTTTTGGCGTGAATGTTTCCTTCGGCGACGGTGCCTTTCATTCGACGGCGCAGCGTGCCATCCACGCCGGCAACTGGCAGCGCGTTGAGGTAGAGATCGGAGCATTTGTGCCGGTTCATGAATTGCAGGAGGGCGACGGTGGCATTGGGAGTCGTCAAGTTGTTGCGCGATAGGCCTGAGCCTTCCTCAAAAAGTGTTTGTCCGGGTGGAACACCCGCTTCCTTGAGAAAATCACGCAAGGCTCGGACGCCAAGTTCCTCGGTGGTTTCAATCGAACGAGGGCGCGCGGTTGGAGGGTTCGCGTTTGTGACCACCGTCCCGACGTGCGCCAATAACAGGTCGGTGTAGAGATTTTGGGATGGCTTGAGCACTTCGGGAAGGATTTCGCGCATGGGGAGGGATTCCATTGCGCCGAGTTCGATCCAGTCTTTGAAATCAATCGGCTGCGCGGCGCGATCGAGCCAATTCGCGGTGCGAACGTGTCCGGAGACGGTGATGCCATGGCGGGCCAGCGCTTCCCGAAACAAACTGACGAACAAACCCGCAGGGTTGTGCATGGTCACGTCCTCCGTCGCGCCGGAATCGTCGAGGGCAACTTCACCCGTGACATAGAGCACGTTTTCAGCAAGGGGACGATAAAGGTGAAGCGTGCGTTTGGCGCCTTTCGCAGCGGTGACGGTGCGGTTGCTGACGGTGAGATAGCCGGTCGCAGGCAGGAAGGAAAGCCGGCAGGGCGCGCCGAGGCGTTCGCCGGGTTTCACGAGCAGTTGCAGTGTGTTGTCGTTAATAGTGAGCGCCGAGATTTCCGCGCCGTAATAATATTGCAGGTCGTCCCAATCCCAACCCGACCCGAAAGGCGGGCCGCGAAAGCAGCTATCGTCGCCAATGAGATCACCGCTGATGCGTTTGACTCCGGCGTTGGTCAAGGCGGCGACAAGTGGTTCGAGGGCTTGGAAAATGTCGCCGTGTAGCTTCGCGTTGATGGTCGGATCGCCGCGGCCATAAACGATGAGGTCGCCTTTGATGGTTCCCCAGCGATTGGGCCGTTGACGGGCGTAAAGCGAAGTGCGAATGCGGTAATCCGGCCCCAGGCGATCCAGCGCGAGCGCCATGGTGTAGAGCTTGGAGTTGGAAGCGGGGCTGAACAGCTTTTCGGCGTTGTTTTCGAAGAGGGTTTTTTGGGTGTCGAGGGAAATGATTTTTACGCCCCACATCGCCGACTGATAACGCGGTTGGGTGATGATTTCGGAGATGCGATGTTGCAAATCTTCGAGCGAGCTTGGAGCCGGGGAGGGTTGCTGGGAATAAGCGGAAAGTTGGAGAAAAGCACCAATCGCCAAGCACCAGGCACCCGAGAAGCGCCAAGGTCCAAACTTCAATACGTGTGTAGCGGATGTTATCATAGCTTTGGCAACCCCCATTCCGTTTGAAGGCGGTGGTATTCGGCTTCGGGGAGTTGCACCAGGGCCGGATGGGCGGCGGGATCGAGCCACGCGACCAGGGAATCTATCTGGTCCGGAGCCACGGCAGTGCAGCCGCTCGTACCGGTGGTGGCGCTTTGCCAAATATGGATGAAGATGCACGAGCCGCCGCCGGTTTCGCGCGGATCGACGTTGTGATCCACCACCACGCCGAGACGATATTGCCCGCCAACTTCCCGCATCTTTTCCGAACTGTTCCAATCCGGTTGCGCGACGCGGCCGCGATCAACGATGGAATTGTAATGAACCGATTTGACATCATCGACGCATTCAATCAGGGAAGTCAGGGGCTGATAGGGGAGGCGGATGGCGGACGCCTGGGCGGGTTCGGCGAGACCGAACGCGGAACTCAACCGGAAAACCCCAGCGGGACTACGGCCGTCACCTTCATGTTTGATTGGGCCGGGCAAGTTGCCCGGTGTGGTCAAGCCGCGACCCCAGCCCAAGCCGTTGCGTCCAATGACTGCCGGGATCGGAGGCCCAAATTCGTTCCAGGCGGATTGGGTGTCGGCGCGCTCAAAGCGATGGAGGAGGCCGGTGGACGTGTTCCAACCCTTCGTGGTGACCACGAGAAGTTCCTTGATTGACGAGAGCGGGCGGGTGGAAGGCTGGGCGGAGGTTTTGTCTGACGCGCCGGAGATGGCTTCCGGACGTTTCATTTGGAACGTGCCGTGATCGTATTTGCTGCGGTAGGTTGAGAAGAAGTTCGTGCCGTCGGCGTGGCCGTCGTAATGATAGATGCCGCCTGCGTACCAGTGGAGATCGGCCTGGCCGCTGAAGCCATAAATGCCGTCGGCGGGCGTCACGTTCAACGGCACGGTGTAGCCGAAGGTCAGCACCTTGCGATAAACCGCGTGGAAACGCGCGCGATAGCTGCCATCCGGTTTGCGTGTGACGATGCAGCGGAGCCGACCATCGTGGCCGTTGGCGTCGCTGAGCCAGGTTCCATCCCAGCGGCCTTGGAGGCCATCGGTTGGAGCGGGGGATTGGGCTGTTTTTTGCCAGTCGTGCTCGAACGAGGAACAGCCCGATAGCAATGAGGAAACGAACAAAAGAAAAGCGGAACCGGCACGGACCAAATGCCCAGAGGCGCGTCGCATATCGGTTCCAAAATCCAAGGGGCGCGACGCAAAGTCAAGGAATCAAGGAAATCTTCTTGTGCCGCACCTCATTTGGGCCGGAGCGCAGAAGTCCAGATCTGCGTGAACATGAAAGACATCAACACGCAGAGCAGGAGTTCTGCGCTCCGCACTTCGTTGCGGCAGTTCCTTGCTTCCCAATATCGACACAGTGGGCTAACCTTTGGGACCAGAAATGAAATGGCTTTCATCTGACGCAGCAGTTTTCCTGGCCGGGACTTTGGGCAAAAGGGCGGGAGACAATCTCAATTTGCCGGCCGTCGTTCGATGAAAAATCTTGTTTTCCAAGCCTTGGCAGACGCTGCGCGGAATGGCGAGCGGGTTGTGCTTGGCTTGATTTCCGGAGTGAAGGGTTCCAGTCCTCAGAAGGTCGGCGCGAAAGCCCTTTTTTACGCGGACGGCCGGATTCAGGGCACATTAGGTGGAGGGTGTCTCGAAGCCGAAATCCAGCAGCGCGCCATCCAATCGCTGCACACCGGTCAGACTTCGACGTTTGACTTGCTCCTCGATCACGACTTTGGCTGGGACGATGGTTTGATCTGTGGCGGCAAAGTCCTTGGCCTCATACTTCCCAACGCAACCGCCGTTGGCCCGGAGTTTTGGTCGAAACTTGCCGGGCGTGAAACTACTATTAACTGGGGCGTAAAAAGGGATTTCTCCATCGTTCCAATTGCGGACTCGCTCACCCACGCGGCCGACTGGTTCTATCAGGAAACCATTTCGCCGCCGTGTTGCCTTTGGATCGCCGGCGCTGGACATATCGCCCAGGCCGTCGCGCCGCTGGCTGCTCAGCTCGACTTCGATGTCACGGTTTTTGATGACCGGCCTGCGCTCGCAAATCACAACTATTTTTCCAGGGAGATCAAATTGAAAGCCGATCTGTGGGACAGGCTGACCGCGCTGCCGCTGCCGGCGGTTCCGAGCTTTGCTCTTATCGTGACCCGCGGTCACCGGCATGACGCGCTTGTCCTCAAGGATTGGATACACAAACCGTTTCTCTTTCTCGGGATGATTGGCAGTTCACGCAAGGCACGCACCATCTTCGAGCATTTCCGCGAGGAAAAGATCGCCACACCGGAGGAATTGCGGCGGGTGGTCTGCCCGGTGGGCATTCAAATCAAATCGCGGAGCGTGCAGGAAATCGCCGTCAGCATCATGGCGCAATTCATCGAGAAACGCGCGGAACTGGTTTATGAAAAGCAAGGCGCGCCCTCGCCTGCTGCGCGCGCGGAGTTGGTTTGAAGGCGTGGTGTTCGGAAACGTTGCGCTCCGCACTTTACTGAGGCATTACTCCTTTATACTAAATCGCTCACAACATGCGGAAGCTTCGCGACTTCCACGCCGTTCGCCTCAAGCCGCTTGCGGATTGCCGTGAAGATTGCCTCGCCAGTAGCCGGTGAAAGCAACGGCACTTCCCCGCCGGGAGCGCCAAAAGCCGCCACGGCGTCCCGGATGGCTTCACGCACGGAGATGGCCAGCATCAACGGGGGTTCACCCACCGCTTTGCTGCCGTGGATCACATTCGACTGCGTGGCGTGCTGAAGAAAGTTGACATTGAAAATTCGTGGCCGATCGCCGATCGCCGGAATCTTGTACGTGTCCGGCGAGTGAGTCAGCAAACGCCCGTGCTCGTCCCACTTCAATTCTTCGCAAGTCAGCCAGCCCATGCCCTGGACGAAACCGCCTTCGACCTGGCCGCGGTTCACGCCTTCGTTGATGGAATCGCCCACGTCCTGCAAAATATCCGTCCGCAACACCTGCATCATGCCGGTAAAGCCGTCCACTTCCACTTCCGTCACCGCCGCGCCGTAAGCGAAATAATGAAACGGCTTGCCGCGGCCCTTCACCCGGTCCCAATGAATGTCAGGAGTGCGGTAGTAACCGGTGGCCGAAAGACTGATGCGTTCGAGATAGGCCGCACGGATGACTTCATCGATTTGAACGGTCTGTTTTGAATCCGCGCATGCAAAAACAGCGCCGTCGCGGAAGACGATGTCATCGGTGCCCGGCGCTTTGCCGAGTTTTGCCGCCAGCAACTTTGTTGCGACCGGAACCAGCCGCGTTCGAATTGTCTCGCAAGCATTCCGAACGGCCGCGCCGTTCAAGTCCGTGCCGCTGGACGCCGCAGTGGCCGAGGTGTTCGGCACTTTGTCCGTGCTGGTCTGCATCACGCGGACGCGGTCGGGTTGAATGCCGAGTTCCTTCGCGGCAATCGCCTTGATGTTCGTGTGAATGCCCTGGCCCATTTCAGTGCCGCCATGGTTCACCTGCACGGAGCCGTCCTGGTAAACCAGGACGAGCGCGCCCGCCTGATTGAGGTGCGTGACGGTAAACGAAATTCCGAACTTGACCGGGGTCATCGCCAGCCCGCGCTTGTGGTGCGAATGCTGCCGATTCCAGGCCGCAATCTCCTCGCGCCGCTTCGCCAATTCGCTGCGCTGCTTCAACTCGTGCCAGATCGCCGGGATGCGGTTGTCCTCGATCTCCTGGCCGTAGTGGGTGGTGTTGGTTTCTCCTTGGCCGCGGTAAAGATTTCGTTCGCGGACGGTTTCCGGTGGCAGTCCGAGACGGCGTGCCACCCGGTCCATGATTTCCTCGATCACCAGCATCCCTTGCGGTCCGCCGAAACCACGAAACGCGGTGTTCGATGACAAATTGGTCCTTGCCACCTGGCCGCGAAATTCCACGTTGGGAATGTAATAACAATTGTCGAGGTGGAATAACGCGCGATCGGTCACCGCTTGCGAAAGATCGAGCGACCAGCCGCCGTTGGAATAGAGCTGCGCTTTGACGGCAAGCAGTGTTCCTTGCTCATCGAAGCCCGCTTCGAATCGCGCGAGGAAAGGGTGGCGATGCCCGGTCAGCATCATGTCCTGATCCCGATCAAATCGCACCCGCACCCGGCGACCGGTTCGGTACGCAGCCAATGCGGCCAGCGCCGCCGGTGTGTTGGCCTGCGTTTCCTTGCCGCCAAAGCCGCCGCCCATGCGCGGTGCTTCGACCACCACTTTGCTGCTCGGCAAATGTAAAACGTGGGCAATGACATTCTGCACTTCAGACGGATGCTGCGTGGAGGAAACCACTTTCATCGTCCCACCTTCGCCCGGTTCGGCCCAGGCCGCGTGAGTTTCGAGATAAAAATGCTCCTGTCCGCCGATTTCAAACTCGCCGCTTAACGTTATCGGGGCCTGGCTTAACGCCGCGTCTGCATCGCCGCGCTGAATGAAATTCGGCTCATTATGAAAACTTCCTTCGCGCATCGCCTGCCGCAGCGTCAGCACCGGCGGCAAGGATTCGTATTCCACCACCATCTTCTCCGCCGCCGCGCGGCATGCGGCCAGGGACTTGCCCACGACGAGCGCAACCGGATGCCCGTGAAAAAACACTTCGCGGTCCGCCAGAAGAATCTCGTCCTGTTTGACTGCGCCGACGTCATTGCGCCCCGGAATATCTTCGGCCAACAGCACCGCATGGATGCCCGGCATCCGGCGCGCCGGATCGGCGTCGCGTTTCAAGATTCTCGCCCGCGCGTGCGGGGAAAGCACCGGCCAGACCTCGAGCATTTCCCGTCCCGCGGTTTGATCGTCCGTGTAGATCGCTTCGCCTGTCACGTGTTTATGGGCGCTTTCGTGAGGCTCGGGCTGGATTTTTGGTTTTTGGTTTTTGGTTTTTGATGGAGGGCGCGCTTTTAGCGCCTCGCCGCCGGTGGTCTCAAAACAAAACTTTTCCAACAAGCTCGCAATCAACTCCCGCCGGTAGCGCGCATCTCCACGTGTATCCGAGATGGGCGTGAATTCCGCTCGAAGAATCGGCAATGCCGCTGTCACGGCTTCTGCGCCCCACCTCTGTCCCAGCAAAGCTGCTTCGGTCTTGCGCGCGCGCGCGGGCGTGGCGGCCACGCCGCCGTAGGCCAGCCGGGCGTGCCGGACGATTCCCGCCGCGTCGAGGTCCACGGTGAAACAACCCGCCACCGTGCTGATGTCCATTTCCCGGCGTTTGGAAACTTTATGCCAGGCGCATTTGCGCGTGAGGCCGGGCTGCGATGCGCCCCGTGGGATAATGATCGTTTTCAGCACTTCACCCGGCTGCAAGGCGGTCTTGCGGTAAGCGATGAAAAACTGGTCGAGCGGAATGCGGCGCTCGCCTTGCATTGAAACAAGCACCACCTGCGCATCCAGCGCCAGCAGGACGGGCGCGCTGTCGCCGATGGGCGAAGCCGTGGCGAGGTTTCCGCCCATGCTGGCGCGATTGCGAATTTGCCGTGACCCGAACACTCGCAGCATGTCCGCCAACGCCGGATATTCGCCGCTCAGGGATTCTTCGCACTGCGTCAGTGTCGCGGCTCCGCCGATGCGCCATTCTGTGGGCGTGGAGGTGATCGCGCGCAACTCCGGAACCGCCTCCAGAGAAATCAAGGTTGGAAACTTTTTGTATTTTTTGGTGATCTCCAAGCCGAGTTCGGTCGCGCCTGCCACCAGGCGCGCTTCGGGTAATTCTTTCACCAGCCGGAGGAGTTCGGCGAGCGTGTCGGGCCGGATAAATGATTCTGCTCCCGTTTCATACCGTGCCGATTCAATTGTGCCCTTGCTGGATTTGAGCCGCGTGACAAAATCAAAAGCATCGTCCTCCCCATGAGAATTCTCTCCCTGATTCGAAATTTTACGACTGAAAGCCTCACACGCCGCTTCGTGGATGGACCGATACCCCGTGCACCGGCAAAGGTTTCCACAAAGTTGGTCGTCGATCTGCCATTCCTCCTTCAGATCATCGCGGTAATAACCCTCGAAGAGAGAGACAATGAATCCAGGCGTGCAATAGCCGCACTGCGATCCGTGGCATTCCACCATTTTTTGCTGCACGGGATGCAGCTTGCCGCCCCCAGCCATGCCCTCCACCGTCACCACTTCCCTGCCCGCCAGGCAGGCTGCCGGCACCAGGCAACTGTTGATCGCCCGATAGCACGCCTTCCCCTGCGCGTCCCGATCAATGATCGCGACGGAGCAAGCCCCGCAATCTCCTTCGGCGCATCCTTCCTTCGAGCCGGTCAACCCCGAGTCGCGCAGATACTCCAGCAAGGTCGTGTTGGGCGAGCAACGCTCGACCTGCACAGACCGGCCATTCAAACAAAACTCAAAAGCCTCGGCCATGCTATTAGCCATGGTCGAGCATAGCAACAACGCGCCCTTTCGCAACAGTTGTTAGCTTGTACCCAGCCGCCCGAGGCTCTTTGATTTACTCCAACAACTCGTAAGCAGGCAGGGTCAGGAACTCCGCAAACGTTGAACTCTTCGACATCTCGGTGAAGAGCTTCGTTGCTTCAGGAAAATGTCCTCCCTTAAAACGCGGCGTGCCGATTTCCTTTTCAATCCGCGCCAGTTCCTGCGGGAGCAATTCGTCGTAGAGTTTTGCTGTGACCTTGCGTCCGTCGGCGAGGGGCGCGCCATACTTCAGCCATTGCCAGACTTGCGAGCGCGAAATCTCGGCGGTGGCGGCGTCTTCCATCAAATTATACAGTGGCACGCAACCCAGCCCGCCCAGCCACGCTTCCAGATATTGAATGCCCACCCGCATATTGGCCCGCAAGCCGTCTTCGGTGATCGTCCCCGTGGGGACTTTCAACAAGTCCGCGGCGGTCACGTTCACGTCTTCGCGCAAGCGGCTGATCTGGTTCGCTTGGGGCATGTGCTTGTCAAACGCCTTGAGCGCCACCGGCACGAGGCCTGGATGCGCCACCCACGTGCCGTCGTGGCCGTCGGTGGCTTCGCGTTCCTTGTCGGCGAGCACCTTGGCCAGGGCTTCCTCGTTGGCTTGCGGGTTGTTCTTGATCGGGATTTGCGCCGCCATGCCGCCCATGGCGTGCGCGCCGCGGCGATGGCAATTTTTGATCACGTTCAGGCAATACGACCGCATGAAATGCGTCGTCATCGTCACCTGCGCGCGATCGGGCATGACGAACTCCGGCGAGTTGCGGAATTTCTTGATGAAACTGAAGATGTAATCCCACCGCCCGCAATTCAACCCGGCCGAGTGCTCGCGCAATTCGTAAAGGATTTCCTCGGTTTCGAAAGTCGCCAGGATGGTTTCGATCAGCACCGTCGCGCGGATGCTCCCGCGCGGAATTTTGAGTTCGTCCTGCGCGAAATTGAACACGTCATTCCACAGGCGGGCTTCGAGATGGCTCTCCAGCTTCGGCAGGTAGAAGTACGGCCCTGAGCCACGCGCCAGCAACGCACGCGCGTTGTGAAAAAAGAACAGGCCGAAATCAAACAAGCTGCCGGACACCGGTTGTCCGTCCACCAAAAAATGTTTTTCGACCAGGTGCCAGCCGCGTGGGCGAACCATCAGGGTGGCCGTCTTCTCGGCCAGGGCGTAGCGTTTGCCTTCCGGGCTGGTGAAGTCAATCTGCCGGGCCACGGCGTCGCGCAAATTAAACTGGCCCTGCAGGAGGTTCGGCCAGGTTGGAGACGTCGCGTCCTCAAAATCCGCCATGAAGACCTTCGCGCCCGAGTTGAGCGCGTTGACAATCATTTTACGGTCCACCGGGCCGGTAATTTCCGTGCGGCGGTCCTGCAAATCGGCTGGAATCGAGGCGACCTTCCATTGTCCTTCGCGGACGTGGCGGGTTGAAGCGAGGAAATCCGGCCGCGCGCCGGCGTCGATTTCCTTCTGGCGCTCAACGCGTTTGGCCAACAGGTCCCGGCGCCGCGCATCGAATTCCCGGGCGAGCTTCACCACAAATTGCACCGCTTCCCGGGAAAGGATTTGCGCTGCTTGCGGGTCCACCTGGCCCTTGATTTCCACCCCTTTGGGCAGACTGACTGAAGTATTCATAGATGATTTTTAATATAGTGTGGTTTGGCCTGTTACGGAAGGGGTAAAGCAACCCACGCCACAGAGTGGAGCGCAAAGTCCAGTTCCATCAGACGACACTTCCGACGCTCGCGCAGAGCAGGAGATCTGCGCTCCGTTACTCCAGCCAATGCTCGAACAGCGGGCCATCGGTGCCATACACCGGATCGCGCCGGGGCAATGGAACGCGCGCGATGGCGTGGTCCGCCGCCGGACGTTCGCCGACGTTGCCATAATTCATGTCCCATTCGTGCCCGCCTGGATAAGCTCCCACGACTCCAAAGTCCACCGTGGCGCCGAGGTTTTTGTGAGCGACGCCAGCCGGGATGATCACGACATCACCGGCGCGAACCGTTTGCGTGATGCCCCGCGGCCCGCCAAGCTGCACCATGGCCGAGCCGCTGAAAACACCCAGAACTTCGTGCGCGGTGCTGTGATAATGATGAAACGGATAAATCCCGTCGCGCCAGCTTCCGCTCCATCCGTTGGCGGAAAAAACCTTTTCAATGGTCGAAGCCGGATCATTTGCGGGCAATTTGAATGCGCCTTCGTAAATGAGCAATGGCAGCTTCGGGTTGTTGGGGATGTTTCCGTCATCCTTAAGCTGGTAAGCGAGCACTTGCGGAGTGTTCACCCGCTTTTCGAGTTGGGCCGAATGGGAACCTGGCGTTTTCACCTTCATACAATAAAATGCCTTGCCCGAGGCGCGGAAGCAAATGGGAGTTTATCCCGCCCCTTTGTGAAACGGGGCGGCTCCGAGGGTTCGCGGCGCGCAGAGGACTGCGCGCCTTGCCTCATCGGGCAGCTGATTTGAAGTGGCCGTAATATCCGGGCCAGTCTCGGAACATTATAACGTCCGCCGGAACAGCAGTGTCGCCGCTCCCATGGAAACTATGGTGAAGAGCGCCAGGAAAGCCAGGTCCGGCAGAATGGCGATCAGGCTGGTGTTTTTGAGAACCAGTGATTTGAAGCCGTGGACTGCGTAAGTGAACGGGTCGATGGTGGTGATGATTTTCATCCAGGCGGGAAAAGCTTGAATGGGATAGACCGCGCCGCTTGGGAAAAAGAGCACCGTGTTGAGCATGCCAAAGACCGCGCGCGGGACGAGCGGGTCGCTGACGCGTGCCATGAGCAGGAACATCATGCTAATCAAAGCCAGCGAGGTCATCACGACCAATAGAACCATCCGCGCCAACCGCGCAATGTTGAGCGGGTCGGGAATGCCGGCGATCAAGGAACCACAGACCACCAGGACCACACCGGAGATGATCGCCTTGATCGCACCCGAGAGGTTGAAGCCCAGGATCAACTCGAATTTGCGAATCGGCGTCACCAGATAGCCTTCATGCAATCCACGCGCCTTGTCATCGATGAAGATGATGCCGCCGCCGACCATCGCCGAAACAAAAATCGCCAGCACGATGGTGCCGGGCAGCAGATATTGGATGTAAGGCACGTACGGATAAATTTCGACGATGGACAGAGTGGCATCGGACGTCAGGCGCGAGGGTATGGGCTTCTGATTGCGCGCGCTGAGCAACAGAGTGAGCGATCCCTCCAATGCCGACGAAGCGAACTGATCCGTGTTGTCCTCGATCAGCGCGATTTGCGGATTGTTCCCGGCGAGGGTGTTGCGTGAATAATGCGGCGGAATGGTCAGCACGCCGTTGATCCGGCCGTTGCGCACATCGCGCAAGGCGCTCGCTTCATCGGTATAAGCGATGGGCTGGAAGGTGCGCGCATTGGCCGCGACCGCCTGGAACATTTCCTTGAGCTTGATGGCCGGGACGCCGTGGTCCTGATCCACAACGCCCAGGGTCAGGTTCTTGACCTTGCCACCGAAGGCATAACCCAGCACCACGAGTTGGACCAGCGGCATGATCAAGGAAATGATGATCAGCGTGGGACTCCGCCGAAACCGCCGCAGGTCGCGCTCAATGATGGCCAGGATGCGGTTCATGGTCGTTTGTCGTACATGAAAGCCGTTTGATAGCCGGACGGGGCTTGCAGCGTGTCACGCAATTGATGGCCGGTGTAGAAAACGAAAACATCATCGAGCGTGGTGCTCTGCACGGAGAGCGAATTGATCGTGACGCCGGCTTCGCGCGCGGCTTCCACCAGGGCCACCGTCGTGCGCGGGCCGTTGTGTGAGGAAATTCGGAAGACGTTGTCTTCGGCTTTGACTTCCGCCACCTCGGGCAGGGCTTTGAGAGTTTCCAGCCAGTTGGGCGGAGGATGGGAGAAGCTGACCTCCAAAATGTTCTTGCCGGGAACCGAGGCTTTTAGCCGCAGCGGCGAATCGAGCGCGACCAGCTTGCCGTGGTCCACAATGGCGATGCGATCGCACAGCTTGTCCGCTTCATCCATGTAATGCGTCGTCATCAGGATGGTGAGGTCGTGTTCGCGCTTGAGCTGCGCCAGCATTTCCCATACGGCAACGCGCGAAACGGGATCGAGGCCGGTGGTGGGCTCGTCCAGAAAGAAAATTTTGGGTTCATGCACGAGGCCGCGGGCGATCTCCAACCGCCGCCGCATGCCGCCCGAAAACATTTTGACTGGTTTGTCCGCCCATTGTTCCAGATCGACGGCTTTGAGCAATTCCTTGATCACGCGCTGGCGTTTTTCCCGGGAAATGCCGTAGAGCTTGGCGAAAATGCCCATGTTTTCCTCCGCGGTCAAATCCAGGTCGGAAGTCATCGCCTGGGGAATCACGCCAATCGTTTGACGCACCTCGTTTGGCTGGCGGACGATGTCGAACCCGTTGATGAGCGCCGTGCCGGAGGTGGGCGGCAGCAGGGTGGTCAACATGCGAAGAAGCGTGGATTTGCCCGCGCCATTGGGGCCGAGCAGGCCGAACACCTCGCCGTGATTCACCGTGAACGTCAGCCCATCCACGGCCACGAACTCGCCGAAGCGCTTGGTCAATTGGTCGACTTCAACGGCGAGCATGGGTGTTTAGTGGTAGCGTGACATACGCCGTCATGCCCACCGCGAGGCTGCGATCACGATTGTCGCACCGCAGTCGGATCTCAAACGTTTTTATGTCCCGCTTCGTGCGGCTGACATCGCGTTGCGTGGCATAGGAGGCATCGACTCCGCGAAAAAACACCGTCCCCTCACGCTCCACGCCGGACGGGAGCCGGACCTTCATTTTGTCACCGAGATGAATTTGGTCGATGTAGGTTTCCTCGACGTCCGCCCGCACCCAAAGATTGTCCTGATTAATCAAAGTGAGGATGCCCTGGCCCGGGCTGAGCACCTCGCCTTGCAACGCCGCGCGGACATCCACGATCCCGTCGATGGGCGCATGGATTTCGGTGTAACCCAGGCGCACGCCGGCCTTTTCCGTCTGGGCTTGCGCCGCCTCTTGCTGGTGCGACGTGGCTTTGAGGGTGGCCGCGCGCGCAGCGACCTGTTCGCCATTGGACTCGGCCAGCGCGACGGCCGCTTGCGCGGCCCGCGCCTGCTTATGCAGCGCCTCCACCCGCGCCCGGGTCCCTTCAAACGACGTCCTGGCCTGATCAAACGCCTGAGCGGAATTAACGCCCCGTTTACGCAGATCCTCCTCGCGCGTGAAAGTGAGCCGGGCATTTTCCAAATCGGCCTCGCCCTGGAGCACCTGCGCCTCGGCGGCGGCAAGACTCGCTTCGGCCTGCGAGACTTGATTGGTGGTCACGGCGGCCTGATATTTCAATTCTGCTTCGGCCTGCGCGACCTGGGCGGTGGCTTGCCGTTCGCTGCTCGCGTAGAACTTCAGGTCCGCCTGCCATTCATCCGGCAGGATTCTGCCCAACAACCGGTTGCTTGCGACCGTGTCGCCTTCCTTGACGAGAAGTTCCTGGAGGCGACCCTGGATTTCCGAACCCACGATCACCTCGTCGGTGGTCACGATGCCCGTGAGGACGAGTTGCCGTGGATGGCGCGTGACGGCGTAATAAATGCCGATGGCGACCAAAGCAAGTACCAGAAGCAGAATTGGAATTCGGCGTTTCATCGCAAAAGAGACCGCGCACGGACAAACTGACCACGCTAGTTAAGTTAGCAGTGGGGGAATGTCCAATGCCAAATGAGCAATTCCGCCATTATCGTGCGCGTCGTCGTTCTCGTCCTCGATTTTATGAAACGAAGTGAACTGGGACCGAGGACGACGACGAGGACGAGCACGAGCACGAGTAGGACGGGCACGATGTTGCTACCGCCGGCTTACTGCGAGCCGAGGAGCGAGGTCTTGGCTTCGTCGGGCAGGTTGGAGATACGAATCCACGCTTGCGCGGCGGCGGAATCGATCGTGAGCCATTGCCGGGCTGCGTTTTGAAGGGAACTGATCCGCAACTCCTCATTTCCAATTTTTTGCAGCCAATCCACGGCAACGGCTGGGTCCTCGTTTTGAAGATAGCCGGCATAAGTGTTCACGGCGGCGTCGCGGCTTGGGCCATCCGGCAGCTTCCCCAACCACTGGGCGGCGCCGGCCGGGTCGGATTGCGCCCATTGGTTGACAAGATTCTGAAAGGCGTTGTTCCGGGCATCGCCTTCGGGAAAATTGGCGACCCAGGCGGCGGCGGAAAGCGGGTCAGCCTGGCTCCATTCGGAAACGATGGAGTTCATGGCTGAATCCTGAGCCGGGCCCGCTGGCAGGCTGGCGGCGAACTTCGCTGCGTCCGCCGGCGCGCTTTGCGCCCAGGCAGAAAGGACGTTCCCCAGGGCCTGGTTGCGGGCGTCGCCCTCGGGCAATGCGACGGCCCAGTTCAAGGCGGTTTGCGTATCGGCCTGGGCCCAGGCGCTGGCGATCTCGCTGAGCGCCTCAGTTTGCGTTGCGCCTGCGGGGAGGCTTTGGGCATACGCGGCGGCGGCTTTGGGATCAGTCTGTGCCCATTGATTGTTTATTTGTGACAGGGCGGTTTGCCGCTGCGGTCCATCAGGCAGTTGTTGGACCCAGGAGAGAGCGCCGGACAGATCGTTTTGTGACCAAGTGGAGACAACCTGGCTGAGCAGGTTCCGCATCTGCCGGTTCGCCGGTTGCGTGGCGGCAAAGTCGGCGGCGGTTTTGGGATCGGACTGGGCGACCTGATTGTAGAAGGATTGCAAAGCGACGTTCCTCGCTGCTCCGTCGGGCAGACTGTTGATCCATTGACCGGCTCCCTGCGGATCCGACAGCGCCCATTGTGAGGCGACTTGACGAATCGCCTGGTCCCGCCACACCCCGGGCAGTTCCATGGCCACGCGAGCGGCCTTTTCCGGATCGGTGCCGGCGAGATTATTGGGGATGGCCTCCAGAATTTGATTGCGTTCCTGGCTCGGCGGAAGGTTCTGGGCCCATTTCAAAACGGCATCAGGATCTTCACTGGCCAGTTGATTGGCAATGGTGCCGGCGAAGTTGCGGCGCGCATTGCCTGGCGGAAGACTCTGTTCGTAGGTGATCGCGGCTTGCGGATCGGTCTGGATCCACTGGGCAGCGAGACCGTTTAGCGCGTTCTCACGCGCCGATGAGTCCGTGAGTTGCTGTGCCCATAATAGCGCCGCCGGAAGGTCTGAACCTGCCCAGGATGCCGCCACGGCCTGGATGGTTGCGGTTCGGGGCCCGCCGGCGGGCAGGGCCAGCGCCGAGGCTGCCGCGCCGGCTGGGTCGGAATTGGCCCATTGGGAGATAATGTTTTGCAGGCACTGCGCCTTTTCCGGTGCGTTGGTCAGGCTTTTGGCCCATTCCAAAGCGGCGGCGGGATTGTCCTCGGCCCATTGCGTGGCGATGACCCCGTAGGCTTGCGTGCGTTCTCCGGGCGTCATCTGGGAGGCGCGCGCAATCGCCGCCGCGGGATCAATCCCCGCCCATTCGCTGAACACGGTCCAAACCAAACCGTCCTGGGTGCGTTTGCGGCCGACGGCATCGAGGACGAGCAGCGCGGCGGCCGGGTCTTTTTCCGCGAGCGGGCCGATTACGGTTTGGAGCGCGTCCAGACGGAGTTGGCCGGGCGGCAATTGTTTGGCCCACTCGGCGGCGGCGGCTGGGTCGTGCTTCGCCCAGGCGGTGAGGACAGTGGTGATCGCCTGGCTGCGGTTTTGGTCACCGGGCGTCGCTTGGGCGGCGGCCAGGGCGGCCGGGGCATTGATCTCGGCCCAGCTTCCCAGCAGGGCGAGGCGCAGTTCCAGGCGCGATGGCAAGTTCGTCACCGTATCCACGAGCAATAGTGTCTGGGGCATCTCCAAGGGATCAATCGCGCGCGCCAATTCAGTGAAGGCGTCGGATCGATGCGTGCCCCGCTTCTTGAGCGCGGCCTGGAGGGCGGGTCCCACTTCGGCCAGTTTCAGTTTTTTGACCGCATTGGTGTTGTTGGGCTCTTCCGTTGAAGAAGTCTGCGGCTCCGAAACATTTGTCGCGGGTAATGGGCTGAGTTCGGTAGTGGCGACCGTCTCGGTGGCGCGTCGATCCAGGCGATGACTTGTGTAGATGCCAATGGCGAAGCCGATGCCGAGCAACACCGCCGAGGTGAAAAGCTTTCCTTTCATAACGTCTCCTGAATTGTCACGGCCAGAGTAGCGCGATTGAAAGGGTGTGGGAAGGATTTTCGTCTCCGTTAGAAAAGGATCGAGGACGAGGACGACGACGAGCACGAGGATGAGGGGCCCAGCCGGAATCGGACCAAGCGAGGGGACAAAGTGCTGGATAAAGAGGAGGAAAAATGACCGAACGGAAACATGGACGTTTCCTGAATTTGCGCTATTTTCAAAGGGCTTATGCATCGCTGGAAATGGTTTGCAATTTGCACAGTCCTGGGCCTGCTGCTGATCGTCTGCGGCTTGCTGGTGCCGGCGCACCTTCGGGCCGTGGACTCGCGGGTCATTGAACGGGCCGGCAGGAACACTCCCGCTTTGACGGAAAAAGGCCTCGCGCTGGTGAGCGCGAACAATTTGGGAGCGGCCCAGTTGCTCTTGCAGGCGGGCAAGGAAGCTTCGCTCGCGGACCACGAGACGCTGGCGGTGGTCGCCGGCAATCTGGCGAACGAGCATCCGGATTGGCAGGCCTGGGGCGGTCCCGAACCACGCCCTTTCTCGAGCAGCGATCGCGGGGTGGTGAACGCCGGTTCCGAGCCGTTCACGGAAATCATGATCCGCCAGGCCAATCGTGAAAAGGTGCTGGATTTTTTGCGCGCGTCTCCGACTGCGGCCGTGCAGGAATTACTGCGCTGTCGCCGGCTGACCAACACCACCTTTTTTCCACCGTCGCAGTCCGCGTCCGGCCAGGCGTTTGACGCGGCCCTGGCGATCTGCGGGTTGTTGCTGGAGCAGGGCCGGTTAAGCGGCGGCTTGAGTCAGGAGATGGCCGGGCTGGCCGCCAATGCCAATCGCGGAGGGAGCCCCCAACCACTCGAATATGTTTTCATGGATATGCTGTCGCTGGGGCAGCGGCTCAATTGGGGCCAGTTGGTGGCGTTCGTTGGCAGAATCGATGACGCGGGAACGCTGCGCCTGCTGGCGAATCTGGCGCGCAAATCGGACACGCAATTGGCGGTGCTGTTTTCGGCCGTGCAGCTTTCCGGCAAACCCGCGGACGCAGCCGGCTACCTGATGAAGTTCAGCGAGACGGGCTTTGGGGATTTGCGGACGAGCCTGCGTTTCGGAGCGGGTGGAGTGACGGAATTATTGCGGCGCAACCAGCCCATGCACGTCTCGAAGTTGCCCGGGCAAATCGCCCTGGATTACTGCTGGCAGATGCCGGGATTTGCGCTAAGCTTGAAGTGGTTTTTGTACCTGGCCGGCGGGTTCCTGCTGGCGGCGGCGATGCATTTTGCCAGACCCGCGGTATCGGCCCTGGAACAACCGCTGCAGGTGCGCGGGTTCCATGTGGCCCGAGAGATTTTGTTTGCGCTGGGTTTTCTGTTTGTGGTGCTGCTTCTGAGCGAGCCGTTTCTCGCCCAGGAAAGCCAGAAAGCGGAAATGCCCTTTCGGCTGCGCCTGCCCATGGTGGGCAGCGCGGTCGCTGCAGAAGCCGGCGCTCCGTCATCCATTATGAACTCAGTCAACCCCGTCATCCTGTTGACCCTGGCCCTGTTCTTCGTGCTGCAAGGTCTGATCTACATCGCCTGCCTGGTCAAGCTGGCTGAAATCCGCCGCCAGCGGGTCCCGCCTCGCGTCAAGCTGCGCCTGCTCGAAAACGAAGAGCATCTCTTTGACGCCGGTCTGTACCTTGGTTTCGCCGGCACGATTGTGTCGCTGATCCTGGTTTCGGTCGGCGTCATCAAACAACCGAGCCTGATGGCCGCTTATTCGTCCACCGCGTTCGGCATCATCTTCGTGTCCGTCTTCAAGATATTTCACCTGCGCCCCGCGCGGCGGACATTGTTGTTGGAATCGGAGGCGGCCAGCCCTGAACGGGTGGCGCCCGGCGTTGCGGCCAGTTTCGCCACTTCGCCATGAACCGCAGCATCCTCATCGTCATTTGCGACTTCCTGCTCGTCAGCCTGCTGGCATTTTCGACGGTGGATGTCAACAAACTGACGGACAACGGCACCGTTCGCCAGGGCAAGCTGGAAATGGCGACGAACCAGGTGGACAGCGCCAGGGACCTGACCGCGGTCATGCGGCTCGCCCTGGATGAGGAGCGGAAAGGGCGCGATCAGTTGCAGGGGGAACTCGCCCGCTATCGCGATACCGCCAGCCGGCAACAGGCGCTGTTAAGCGAGCGCGAGAAGCAAATCCAGAACGTCCAGCAGGAACTGCAATCCCGTGACCAGGAAGCCCGCCATTTGCAGCAGCAGCAATCCGAGTTGCAACAGCAGTTCGCCACGGCGCAAACGAACCTTCAGACGCTTAATCAGCAACTGCAAAGCGCTTCCACTGAAACCGTGCTTTCGAAGGAAAAGCTGGCCGCGATGGAAGCCGAGGCGAAAAAGCAGTCTGACCAGGCGGCGGCTTTGCAGCAGCAATTGGCGCAACTGGCAAAAAGCAACGAGGTCGTGCTCGCGGAAAAGCAACAACTATCCGGCAAACTCCAGGTGGCCGAGGCCGAGAAGCGCGCCGCCGCCGAACAAGCGGTTCGCATGCAGGAGGAAGTGAAGGTCGAGCGCGAAGAGAAGGCGAAACTGGCTGAAGGCGTGAAGGCACTCGCGAGCAAATCCAGTGAGCTGGCGCAGGAGGTGCGCGAGAATCGTCCCCTGGCCGCGAACACCATTTACAATCAATTGAGCACGAACCGGGTTCAGGCCAGTTTCACCGCCACGCGGCCCGGCATTTTTGGAAACGAAGCGACCAAACGCAAAGTTACCCAGACCGTGCTCGTCAGCGACGGCACGAATATCTTTGCGTTGTGCCATGTGCAGGACACGCCGCTGACGCTTTGGAACCCCGGCACGGAATGGGAGGCGCTCGAGGGAACGCTGAGCGGCAACACGACGGTGACGCCCATTCACTCGATGTCATTTCACTTGATGGACCCGCGCGTGGTGTTGATGCCGATGACCCGCGAGGAGGCGGCGCAGCTTGGGTGCAAGGTTTATCGCATCTCGTCGGACCCGTACAAGTTCCAGGATGCGGTGCTGGTCGGCACGCGGGACAGCTATTACGGCGAGTGCGGCTTCCAGATCGATCCGAGCACTCCTGAATACGTGAAGCTCGACCGCAGCTTGTTGAAGGGCCTGTTCGGCAAATTCAATCCTTCGAGCGGAGACCTGGTCTTCAGCAAAACGGGCGACCTCGTCGGCATCATGGTCAACGGAACTTATTGCATGATGGTGCACAACCTTGAGGCGGCTGCGACGTTCCAATTTGGCCGGAACGTGCGCGACCAGCATACCGGCTTCGTGCTTTCGCAATTGTATTCATCCGTGTCACAACTGCCATTTAAGCTACAGTAACCATTTTGGGCAGTGGCAGGCAAAAGGCATCTGAAAGCCTCCCTGTAATCCCTCAGTCTTGAGTGGGAATTGCCTGCGCCACGCATCCGCCGACCGACTTGCGTGTTGGCTAAAATTGGCGATGTTGGTTTGTTACGAGGGTCACCAAGGCCGACCGCCTGGAATCGGTTGGAGCATGGCGTTTATGCATACGATTCTGATCGCAGAGGATAACCCTGACGATTACTTCGTTCTCGAATATGCCTTTGGCAGGGCGGAGTTTGTCGCGAATCGAGTGCGCGTCCAGGATGGCGAGGAGGCGCGCGCGTATCTGGCCGGCGCGGGACACTATTCAAACCGCGTGGCCCATCCGATACCCGCCCTGGTCATCTCGGACCTGAAAATGCCGCGCATGAATGGCTTGGAACTGCTGCGCTGGACACGGCAGCAGCCGCTGCTGAAGAGGCTTCCTTTTATCCTGCTGAGCGCCTCCGGCAATCCCACGGACGTGAGCGCCGCCTACGAGGATTTTGCCAACTCCTATCATGTGAAGCCGAGCCGCGTGGAAGAGTTGATCGAGTTGCTCCAATATGTGCGGGCTTACTGGTTCAAGGCGAGTGTGCGCCCGGAGATTCCCGGCGATTACCTGGTGACAGCGCTTGGGGAGGGGCCATGAGCGTGCCGTCCCGGGAGGTTCGCTTCAACAAGCTGCTTTGGGGCACGGCCCTGCTGCCGATCATGCTGATGCTGGCAGCGTCGCTTTTGCTGGCGCGCCTTGTCGAGAGGCTGCTGAACGATGCGCGCTGGGTGGACCACACCGATCAGGTCATCGCGCAGGCGCGCAGTTGCAAGGAAACCGGCCTCCGAATGCAGAGCGGGTGGCGGGCCTTGCAAGTCGCCAATCGAACCAAAGACCGGGAAGCCTACGTCCAGTCTTCCCGTCAAATAGAGGAGAATTTTGACACGTTGCAACGATTGGTCAGCGACAATCCCGCCCAGGAGCGCCGGCTGGGAGCGATCCGCGCGTCGTTCAATCAATGGGGCGCGTTGGCTGCGAAGGCGGTGGAACGGCCCCAACCGCAAAAGGAGAACGCTGCGCCGGCCATCCCCGAGGCCGGGGAAGTTTTTTTCGACCAGTTTGCCCGCGGGCTGGATGAATTCGTGGGCGTTGAGGAAGGTCTGCGCCTCCGAAGGAACGACGCGCTCGAGCTACTGGACAAAAATATCCGGCGCTGGCGCGCACTGATTTTGCTTTCCGCGGGGACCTTCCTGAGCCTGGTCTTGTGGCGACAGTTGCGATCAATTGCGGGCCTGTATCAAAAATCGGAGGCGGCGGCGAGCGAACGGGCCGAGACCTTGCAAACGACTTTGGCCAGCATTGCTGACGCGGTCATCGCCACCAATGCCCAGGGGCAGGTAACGTTCCTGAATGGCGCGGCGGAAAAGTTGACCGGATGGCGCTCGGCGGAAGCCGAAGGCAAGCCCGCCGGGCAGGTGCTCAACCTTTTCCGTGGCAGCGATGGAGACCGGGCGCCAATGCAGGAGCCGTTTGGCAAGGTGTTGCAAGAAGGAATCACACTGGTGCTGCCCGAGGATACTCTGATGCGCGCGCGTGACGGAAGAGAGTTTCCCATCGCGGCGAGCGGCTCGCCCATTCAGGAAAAGGCCGGCAGTCTTCGGGGCATGGTGCTCGTTTTTCGAGATGCCACCGAGGAGAACCGCAGGCAATCGCTGCAAGCGCACCTGGCTGCCATCGTGAAGTCTTCGGATGATGCCATCATCAGCAAGGATTTGAATGGAACGATTACGGCCTGGAATGAAGCCGCCATCCGGATATTTGGCCACCAGGCGGAGGAAGCAATCGGCAAATCCATTACCATTTTGATCCCTCCCGAGCGGCAACAGGAGGAACCGGCGATTCTGGAAGCGATTCGCCGCGGGGACCGGGTGAACCATTATGAGACGGTTCGGGTAAGGAAAGATGGCCGGCCGCTGCACGTGTCCGTGACCATCTCGCCCATCCTGGACAAAAGCGGCCGGGTGGTGGGCGCCTCAAAAATAGCCCGGGACATCACCCGGCAAAAGGAGGACCAGGAAGCATTGCGCCGGGCCAGAAACGAATTGGAAATGCGAGTCGAGGAGCGAACGAAAGAGCTCAGCGCCGCCAACGATCAACTCCGGCAGTTGGACCAGTTCAGGTCCCGGTTCCTGGCGGCCATGAGCCATGAGTTGAGGACGCCGCTCAACTCGATCATCGGCTTTACCGAAATCCTCAAGGAAGGCCGGGCCGGGCCGGTCACCGAAAAGCAGGCGCAGTATTTGGGAATGGCCCATGGTTCGGCGAAGCACCTGTTGAACTTGATTAATGACCTGTTGGACCTGGCCCGGATCGAGGCGGGCAAGGACGAGGTATTCATCGAGCCGTTCGAGCTTCCGCCGCTGGTCCAGGAAGCCCTCCAGACGGTTCAGACCGCAGCCCAACTCAAACATTTGAAGCTCGAATCGGACGTGGCGGTGAACGCGCCGATTTATTCGGACCGGAAGAAGGTTTACCAGGTCATGCTGAACTTCCTGAGCAACGCGGTTAAATTTACGGACCAGGGAAAGGTCTGCCTGGAGGCGCGAACCGAGGGAGACAGGTTGCTGGTGACCGTGAGCGACACAGGAATTGGAATGACCCCGGAACAACTGGCCATTCTGTTCGGTGAGTTTCGACGATTCGAGCACCCCAACCGCCGCATTTACGAGGGCGCCGGTCTGGGGCTGTATCTCTGCAAAAACCTCGTCATTCTTCTGGGCGGGGAGATTTGGGCCGAGAGCGAGCGGGGCAAAGGCTCGCGCTTCTCGTTTAAGATCCCCGCCGGAGCGATCAAAGTTTTCCATGGCAAAGCACAAAATATTGTTGGTTGAAGACAACGCGCAAAACCGCGTCCTGGCGACTTTTCTTCTGGAAGAAGCCGGGATGGAGGTGGTCACGGCCACGACTGGCGCCGAGGGACTGGAAAAAGCGCGCGCAGTGCAACCAGACTTGATCCTGTTGGACATTCAACTGCCGGACATCGACGGTTATGAACTGCTGGCCCAGTTGAAAGGCCAGCCGGGCGTGGCGCACATCCCGGTGGTGGCGGTTACTTCGTACGCCATGGCCGGCGAGCAAAAGCGGGCCCTGGACCTGGGCTGCGCCGGATACGTGGCGAAGCCAATTGATACCGTCAATTTTGCCAAGCAGATTTTGGAGTACATTGAAGGCCCGCGGCGGAAGTTGAAAATACTGGTCGTGGAGGACCGGGTTGAGAACGCAATGGTGATCCGTGAAAACCTGCAGCATCGGGGTTATGCGGTCGTTCATGCCGCCAATGGGCGGGAGGCGCTCAAGGCCATGGGAGAGGAAAATTTTGACCTGGTCATCACGGATTTGCTGATGCCGGAGATGGATGGCTACCAATTGACCCACGCCCTCAAAACTGACGAACGATTCCAAAACGTGCCGGTAATCATCTACACCGCCACCTACACGGATCCTCAGGACCGGGCCCTGGCCCTGGATCTGGGGGCGGCGGAATTCATCATCAAGCCCGCGGAAACCGAGCCGTTCATGAGATTGATCGGTGAAGTTATAGGCAAGGCCGCCCGAGGCGAACTGCCGGCCGGGCGAACCGCGCAGCTTGATGAGGCCGTTTATTTGAAAACCTATGCCGAACGCCTCGTCCAAAAGCTGGAGGACAAAGTCTTCGAGGCGGAAGAGGCAAACCGGGGGCTGGCGCGCCTGAACAGCGAACTCGAAAGCCGGGTCGCCCAGGCGACGGCGGAATTGCGCGCCACCATTGACAAGCTGAACATGGCGAACAAGGAGCTGGAAAGCTTCGCTTACACGGTGGCCCATGATCTGCGAGCCCCGTTGCGCGCCGTTCGCGGCCTGGTGAAAATCCTGGAAGACATTCACGGCCCGAACCTGCCGGCAGAGGCGCAAGAGATTTGCCAGCGATTGGCGCACAACGCCGGTCTCATGGACCGGCTGATCGAAGACCTGCTCAACTACAGCAAGCTGGGAACAACACCGGTGACCGTCGCGCCCTTGTCCTTAAACGCGGCTGTCGGCCATGCCATTACCATGTTAAGTGCGCTGATTGAGCAAAGCCATGCCCAGGTTGAGGTCCAAACGGGAATGCCCGCAGTGGTCGGACATGAGGCGACCCTGGTGCAGGTCATTATGAATCTGGTCGCCAACGCAATCAAGTTCGTTGAACCGGGTATGCGGCCCGAGGTTAAAATCGACGCGGAACAAACGCAGGAGCGTGTAACGCTTCATGTGCGCGACAACGGCATTGGGATTGGCCCCCAGTATCAGGAACGCATTTTCCAGGTGTTCGAGCGGCTCCACGAAAGCGAGGCTTACCCGGGAACCGGTGTGGGCCTGGCGATCGTGAAAAAGGGAGTCGAAAAGATGGGCGGAACCTGCGGAGTAAAATCAGAACCTGGCCGGGGAAGCTGCTTCTGGGTCGAGTTGCCGGCGGCCAGCCGTGCGCTCGGCCGAATCACCGGTTAACCCAGTGATGGCGCGGGAATGTCCTGGGCAATCCTATGGCCTTATTTTGATGCCTCGAGCAGTTTCGTCTTTTGCGCCTGATATTCATTTTCAGTAATGGCGCCGGTGTCCCTGGCCTTTTTCAGATCGACCAACTGCTGGCCGACCGTGGGATTTTGAACTATGTGTTTGTCGCCGCCGCCAATGCCGATGCACCCGCTTAAGAGAAGCAAGGCCGAAAGAGCGAGGACACATGAACCCAGTGGTTTTTTCATTTTGATGAGGTTAGCCTGTTTTTGATCGTTTGCAGATTAGGGTAAATCGGATTGTTTGTGAAGTTTAAAGTCTCGTCAGTAGGCTGTGTCACCGTGAAGCCCAAGGTCCACTCCCCACATTTGTACGGGTGCAATGGTATTGCTCCATGCCAGCGCCGTTACATGGCTGTCAAAGAAGAGATAATTGGCGCGAGCAGAGTGGCGTTCGGGATCAAGTTGGCCCGGGTTGATGCTGTCCCGGTCCGCGCGATGTGAACCTGTGCCCTCCGGGCCGAGTGTTTCGGCGACGAGGATGGTTTCACTCTGTGCCGGCACGCCGGTGACTTTGGCACTGTCGTAGTACCAATTCATCCCGTAGCCGGGTTGGTGCGGGTAATCGGCACGGCGCTGGCTGGGGCAAAGAAAAACCTGCGCCGCCTGGTTGCTTTGCGTATTGCCGACGTAAGGCCACAAAAGTTCATCGTAACCAATTTCATCGCCATCATCGTTAAGGCCATAGTAACGCAACGGCAGGCGATCATTGGAATTTTGCGCGTAGAGCGTGAACGCGATCCCAATCTGCCGAAGATGGTTGAGGCACTGCACCTTCCGCGCCCGTGCGCGCGCCGACGCCAGCGTCGGCAAAAGCAGGGCCGCCAGGACCGCGATGATGGCAATCACCACGAGCAATTCAACGAGCGTGAATCCGCGGTTTGAGCGGGCGACGGTCATTTGGTTTCGCGCCTTTCGAATATCAGCGGCATTGAGACGCCGCCCTGGCGCAGGTTGCCGGATAGTTTGCCATCTTTCAACTCGCCCCGGAACACGCAGCCGATGCCACGCCACACCAATACTACATTCGGCGGCGAATGTTTGACGGAGGTTGCGCGAAAAGGCTCGGGCATCAGCAGTTGGAAATCGGGGTCCAGGAAGCCCAGCCCGGAGGAAAAGCTCCCGTCCCGCAATCGGGCAATGTCCAGCGCCATGGCGGCCTTCGCCTTTATTCCGAGCAACGGGCCAACGTCCATGTTCGCCTTCCAATGACCTTGCAGATCGGCTGGGCTGCTGAAGGCGTAATCCTTCCGCGCCTCCAACGCGAGTTCTGCCTCGCGGTCTGCGCGCTTGAGAGTCGTGGGCGTCGCCTTGCCGCCTTGAATCCAATTCCCGACAATCTCCGTGCCGCTGCTGTTCAGAGTGCCTTCGACCATGCCCGAGCCCGTCATCAAGGTGAGCTTCACGGCGGGCCGGTTCCAGGTTACGGATACGGGCTGGCTGACCGCGCCCTGTTCGGGGTTGTCCAATTCCGCGCGAAAAGTTCCGTCGGCGTTTCCGGCGATTTTCCAGCTCAGGGCTACGAAATCCACGTTCCCTTTCCAGTAACCTTGCAGGGGCGAATTGTCGCGCGGCGCGAAATTGCTTTCCGTCAGCCGTTCCGGGGTGGTGGAAGGAGTGTCGGTCCGCTTCAACACGATGTGGGTGGGGTTGCCGCCTTCCAGGTAATTGCCTGAAATCTCCGTGCCTTCGGCGTTCACCGTTGCCTCGTAAAATGCCCAGGGCGTCGCTTCGGCGTGGAGGGAAGGATAATGGTAAACGAATTTCCGGAGCGGGATGTTTTTCCGGCCCTCATCGACGAGGTCACCACTGGCGCGATAGTTGCCGTTCGTCTTGACGATGCGAATGACCACCCGGGTTTTCTCAGTTTCGCCTTTTTGAATGCCCGTCTTGCCCGTTTCCAGAACTCCTTCCCAGGCGCCTTGAATATCCGGCGCCGTTGCCGCTCCGGACGCCTGAATGATGTCCACCGCAAGAATGGGGACGCCAATGGCAAAGAACGCGGCCATGCCGATGGCAGTGGCAGTTTTCACCTTTGCCCAAGCCATGAGTTTCAAGGTTCCCTGCATAATGGCCAGGGTGGAACCACTGATAACGGTTCCTTTCGCAACGGCTGTGGTTGTAATAGCGCCGGCCAATCCAGCGGGAGCCGCGGTGGCGGTTTTGGCCGCCAGCGCACCGGTCAGCGCCACGGCCGGGACGATAACCCGGCGTCGCGCGAGCAAGGACCGCAGCTTTTCAATGGCCCGCGAAACCCGCATGCGAGCGGTGTTTTCGTTGGTGCCGAGGGCCAGGCCGACGTCGTTGAGGCTTTTGTTTTCGAAGTAACGCAGGAGAATGGCGTCGCGGTCTTTCTCCCCCAGCCTGGCGAGGGCATCATCCAGAACCGGTTCCAGCCTTCGCCAGGTTGAGTCATGTTCGTCCGTATTGAGGACTTGTTCCATTTGGGCCTCCTGTTCCCGTCGTTGGCGGCGGAATTCGGCTTTAAGCGCGTCAGCAGCGGCATAGCGGGTGGTCCGGTATAGCCAGCCGGAAAGAACGATTTCCGGGCGCAATGAACCGGCCTTTCGGGCCAGGATGATGAACACCGCCTGGGAAATGTCCTGCGCCAGTTGCGGATTGCGGACATGGCGCAGGGCCGTGGCATACACCAGGTTTAGATGACGGGAAACCAATGTTCCAAAAGCTTCTTCCGAGCTTTTTTCGACGTAAGCCTGCAAGAGCGACCTGTCATCCATGTTCACCATCACCTATATACGGACGCCCGTTTAAAAACCGCACAATCTTTTTCTGAGGAGCGGGAATGGCTTTTACCCTCGCCGAAAATCCCATTATTTTCTGGCTTTATCCCGCGAATGTGCTCTGCTTGTCAGGTTGCCATTTTCCGGACACCAGCCGGGCTGGAGTGGCAACGGTTGTAAACGTCCCGGCGTGAGAAGTTATGAATCGTTGTTGTACGTTGGTTTGTGTTTGGGGGGCTGCCTTGTGCAGTTTCTTTTTTATCGACCGGGTTTGTGCCCAGTCTTCTGTTTTCACCTATCAAGGGCATTTGCTTGGTTCCAATGGACTGGCGGTGACGGGGAATTTCGATTTCCAGTTTCAACTGCTCAATGCCTCGTCCAACCAGGTGGGCCAAACGTTGACGAACGCGCCCGTGGCGGTCAGCAACGGCCTGTTTACCACCACGCTGGATTTTGGCGGCGCCGCCCTGGATGGCACCGCTCGCTTCCTGCAAATCGGGGTCCGCACCAACGGCAGCACGAACACCTACTCCAATCTCAGCCCCACGCAACCACTGACGGCGGCGCCGTACGCGTTTCGCGCCGGTGTGGCGACGAGTTTTCCCGGCGCGATCGGGGACGCGCAGCTTTCCGCCAACGTCCCCCTGCTGAATGGCAATCCGGTCTTCACCGGGCATGTCACCTTGAACAACGGCACCGGAACGTTTTCCGGCACGTTGAGCGGGACGTTCAATGGCGCGGCGAGTGGCACTTTTAGCGGCACTTCCTCCGGCACCTTCAACGGCACGGCAAACGGCACCATCAACGGCAACGGCGCGGGATTGACCAACGTCAATATCACCAATGTCGTCGGCATTGTGCCCGGCAACCCCAACTGGCAGGTCGTGCAGAGCACCAGCCAGCAAGCCGCGAGTGATACGTCGTACCTGACTACCAATACCGCCCAGGTCACGCTGACCCTGCCAGCCAGTCCGGCCGTCGGCGATACGTTGCGGGTCTCGGGCGCGGGCGCGGGCGGTTGGAAGATCGCGCAAAACGGCGGCCAAACCATTCTTACCGGCAGTCTCGGTCTCCCGGCGGGACCTTCCTGGTCGAGCCGCGCCAGCACCCAGCCCTGGCAATCCGTGGCGGTGTCTGCCGATGGCACGAGGATGGTTGCCGCCGTCAATAACGGGTTTATTTTTACTTCCGCTGACTCCGGGGCGACTTGGAATCAGCGCGCCAGCAGCCAGCCTTGGTCCTCCGTGGCCTCCTCGGCAGACGGCAAGCGGTTGTTGGCTTCGATTAACGGCGGATCCAATTACGTCTCGATTGATATGGGCACCACCTGGGTTCAGCGCGCCAGTTCCCAGCCTTGGGTTTCCGTGGCCTCCTCAGTGGATGGGGCCAAACTTGTCGGCGCGGTGAACAACGGGAATATATGGACCTCGGTGGACTCGGGCACCACCTGGGTCAGCCGCGCCAGCTCGCAGCCGTGGGTTGGTGTCGCTTCCTCGGCGGACGGCGCCAAACTCGTGGGCGTGGTCAACAACGGGTTCATCTTCACCTCGATTGACTCCGGAAGTAATTGGGTTCAGCGCGCCAGTTCGCTGCCGTGGGTTTCTGTGGCCTCGTCCGCGGATGGCACCCGGCTGGTGGCGGTGGCCAATGGCGACAAGGTTTATGTCTCGGGGGATTCGGGAGTCAATTGGCTTCCGCGCCTGGGCACGCAGGCATGGCAGGCGTGCGGCTGCTCCGGCGACGGGACCCGGATGGCGGCGGTGGTCAATGGCGGCCAAATTTATACCTCGTTCGACTCCGGCCAAACCTGGACGCCGCGTGATGCCACGCGGGTCTGGCAATGCATCGCTTTCTCCGCCGACAGCACCCGCGCGGTGGCGGCCGAAAAAGGAGGCTTGATTTATGTTTCCCCTTCCACTACAAGCGTTGGCACGGCCGGATACCTTCTGGGTATCCAGTACTCTGCCATTGAGTTGCAATACATCGGCAACGGCCAATGGATGCCGCTGAGTTTTTCAGGAAGTTTCTCGGCCAATTAGTCCGTTCAATTCTCAGAAGTTCAATCACGATGCTGGCCCCGGGCCGCATCCGTCAGATCACGCAGACCCGTGACCAGGGAGTCAGGTTCCGGGCGCGCACAGTGGCATCTTGAAAGTATCGACCGGTCCAGTTCTGCGAACCAGAACCGCAACCGGCCAGCGCTCCCTCTTTGAGGGCGTCCAGGCAGGCGGTGTCGATTTGCACCGCGCCGGATTTTCGAGATGCACCGGGCGAAGCCGGTTGCTCCCGCTTCCGCCCCGCCCGATTCGAAATCGCAAGCGTACAACTGCATTAGAAAATGACCATCAAACAGCGCGCCGGCCAGTTTCTGGATGAGCTCGCCAACAACCAGTGGGAGCTGCTCGTTTTCGTCCTGACCCTGCTGGCTGTCATTGCGCTTATCGCCATCCTGGTTAGCGGTAGAAGGAAAAAGTCCCGACGCGAACCATGAAGCCGAAATAGGATGTTCGGCAGGACGGCGCTGCGCCGTCCTCGTTCGCCGAGTGCAGCGTCCCGACCAGAGCGCGTTCCGCCCGCTGGAACGCGGGCGGGGACATTGCAGTGCCGATGCCCTGCCTTCCCGGATTCGCGCTCGACAGCTTATTCCTGCGGCGTAACCTTCGTCACGTCACCGCTGTCTGACTGTGAGGCTGGGTTGCTAATTCGAGGCGCAATGATAACCGAGACGCAAGAGTTGTTGCTCAGGTTGATCGAGAAGAATTCCTTTAACAATTTTTCCGGTCCAACTGTGGCCCGCGACTTGCGCGCCAACCAGCCGCTGTGGCGATCCGTCTTGATGACCCGCCTGGTCCGGCCCACCTATCAAAGCCTGGAAAATCCCCTCACCACCACCCGCCCGCCGGTCAGCATCTATAACGAAGTGGATTTGCTCCCGCTGCGCCATGCCCCGGAGGACAGCTATTCCGCCGATCATCTCATCATTCACGCTGAACCCGGACAACAGGACCGCCTGGAAGCCCTGGCCCAACCCTGGAACGCCGACGCCTCCTGCTGGATTCTCGCCGACGAAGCCTTCCGCGGCATGGGCACAACCTGGCGCGTGGTGAAGGATTTTGCCCGCGAAGACCGCGTGTTGTACGTGATGTGGTGGGATTAGAGAAACATCAAGCACCAACAACCAAGCGCCAGAAAAGCTCCAAATTTCAAGCTCCAATTGAGAGCGCGTCGTCCTTGTTGGACGGAGCTTTTTGTTTGGATCTTGGAGTTTCTCTGGCGCTTGGTTGTTGGTGCCTGGTGCTTACGCCCCCGGCGTCCCGTTCACCAACCGATACCAATTATCCCTTTGCCTCGGCTCATACCCCAAATCCCTTATCAACCGCTGCATGTCCGCCACGCCCATGCGGAACGTGGCGCCCGCCTGGCTCACCACGTTCTCCTCGATCATGATGCTCCCCAAATCATTTGCGCCAAATTTCAACGCCACCTGCCCGATCTCCTGCCCCTGCGTCACCCACGAACTCTGGATGTTCGGGACGTTATCCAGGTAAATCCGGCTCAGCGCCTGCGTCCGCAAATATTCATGCGCGCCCACCGTCGGCGCCCGCAATTTCGTGTGTTCCGCCTGGAACGTCCAACTGATAAACGCAGTAAAACCCTTCGACTTGTCCTGCTGCGCCCGCACCCGCTCCAAATGCTCGATCCGATCCTCCACCGTCTCCACGTGCCCGAACATCATCGTCGCCGTCGAAGCCAGCCCCAGCCGATGCGCCGCATCCATCACACTCAACCAATCATCGCTCATTGCCTTCAGCGGCGAAATCCGCTTCCGCACCCGGTCCACCAAAATCTCCCCGCCCCCGCCCGGAATCGACCCCAACCCCGCCTTCACGAATTGCGAAATGATTTCCTCCAACGGCAATTGGAACACCTCGCGAAAATGAATGAACTCACTCGGGCTGAACCCGTGAATGTTCACCTGCGGAAATTTCCCTTTGATATGCGCCAGCAAATCCAGATACCACTGCAACGATAACTTCGGATGATGCCCGCCCTGCATCAGGATCTGCGTCCCGCCCAGCGCCACCGTCTCCTCAATCTTCCGGTCCATCTCCTCGAACGAGATCACATACGCGTCGTCGTCCCCCTCCACCCGGTAAAAGGCGCAGAACTTGCAATACACATTGCAAACGTTCGTGTAATTCACGTTGCGATCCACGATGTAAGTGACGATCTCATTCCCGCGACCGTCGAAAGCCTCCCGCTTAATCAACTGCCGCCGCCGATCCGCCAGCGCTCCCAACTCTTCCAACGGCAGCCGATACAGCCGCAACGCCTCCGCCTGGTTGATCCGTGAGCCATCCCAAACCCGCTGCAGCAACTCATCCAATGACGCGTCGTAAATCACCCCGGCAGTTTACCCTTCACTCACCTTCATCGCAACCTTCGTCTCCCGCTTTGTCGATGAGACGGCGTGGGCACTAACGAACACGAATGGCGCTGCTTGTGTGAGGCTTTCCCGGCTGGAAGCCGGTTTCCAATCGGTGGTGAGCGGTTCCGGAGAGCCTCGCTGAGGGAACAATTGGATTTGCTGCTGTCGAAGGCAGTGCTTCCAGCGCCAGGCCGAAGGAGTGGCGAACTCCCAAGCTGACCTGAGCTGGGAGCAGAGTTTTTCCTCCGCCTCCACCACTATTATAAATAACTCGATTTGCTTGAGTTTAATTTAAACCGCCCCCCCATCGCAAAAGAGGATTGTCGGAGAGAGGGCCAGGTCGAGGGTGAAAATCATCCCGGCTACCGAGCCCGCGTCTCCGCGAAAGAGGCTGGGTCTTGCGGTGCAAAGCTGGACTATGATGAATCAATGTCCGAAATTAAACATTCGGCTGCCGCCGCTTTTTTCGACTTCCAGGCCGTGCTCCTTCCACTCGTCGAAGCCGCCGTCCAACTCCATCACGGGAAATCCCTTAGACGCGAATTCATAACCGGCGTGGGCGGCCAGATGGCAGACCATGCTGTAACAATACAGGATGTTCGTCTTCTCCTTGCTCAGCCCTTCGAGCGTATCCCACTTGTCCCTGGGCAGGTTCACCGCGCCCGGAATGTGTCCCTTGCGATAGTCCTCCTCGGCGCGAACGTCGATGACATTGATGTTCTCATGCGCTTTGAGCATGCGGTCCAATTCCACCGGACCGGTGGTGTAGGTGATTTTGTTTTCGAAGTATTCCCTGGCTTTTACCGGGTCAGGAATGGTTAACGTCGTGTTCATACAACTTGTTCGATTGTTGGTTTTCCCTGTCAGAAAGGTCCTGAGCCTCCTTTCCAACCCGTAACACAACATAGCCGGCTTCCGCCGTTTTTCAACCCTCAGACGGAACGCAGAACTCCAACTCTGCCCACTGATAATTTGCTCACATTTCAAGCTATCAATTAAAATAATTCATGTTTCCGTACCGAACAGGGCATGACCACGTGCGCGAAAACACGTCATTTTCCTTGCCATAAACCGGGAATGATTTGCTACGCTATAAAACTGTCGCGAAAATTAACGCGACGTTTTGTCGTGCAATCGATTTTCTAAAACCAACCCATGGACCTGACCGCCCTAAAAGTTCTGTTGATTGACGATGAGGCGGATTTCGCGCGTCATGTGGGGGAAATCCTGGCGCAGTCGCGCGGCGGCACCTTCGAACTGTTCACCTGTGATCAATTGGAACGCGGCCTTTCCGTGTTGTCCGAAGGGCACATGGATGTGCTGCTGATGGACCTTTCGCTCCCCGACGGCGCGGGCATGGCGAACATTAAACGCGCCCAGGACCAGGCCCCGCGCGTGCCGGTCCTCGTGCTCGGCCACCTCGAGGACGAGGCCATCGCCATCGAGGCCGTGCACGAAGGCGCGCAGGACTACCTCGTCAAGTCACAACTCAACCCGCAATTGCTGACCCGCGCCATTCGTTATGCCATCGAACGCCAGCGCGCCGATGCCGCCTTGATGGAAGCCGAGCAAAAGTATCGCGGAATTTTCGAGCACATCGTCGAAGGCATTTTCCAAACCACGCCCGACGGCCGGTATCTCAGCGCCAACTCCGCCCTCGCGCGCATTTACGGCTACGCGTCCCCCGAGGACCTGAAGGCAAACGTGACCGACATCGGCCGCAAGCTCTACGTCGAGCCGGAGCGCCGGGCGGAATTCATCCAACTCATGCAGGAACACGATCTCGTAACGGAGTTCGAATCCCGCATTTACCGCAAGGATGGCAGCATCATTTGGATCGCCGAAAATGTGCGGGCGATCCGCAACGCGCGTGGCCGGTTGCTCTATTACGAGGGCACCGTGGAAGACATCACCGCCCGGCGCGAGGCGCAGGAAAATTTGCGCAACTCGGAGGCGTTGTATCATTCGCTGGTCGAAACCCTGCCGCAAAATATTTTCCGCAAAAACCTGCAAATGCAGTTTACGTTTGCCAACCAGCGTTTCTGCCAGCTGCTGGGCCGGACGATGTCGGAGATCGTCGGCAAAACGGATTTCGATTTTTTCCCCGCCGAACTCGCTCGCAAATATCAGGAGGACGATGGCCGGGTGATGGAAACGGGCAAATTCGTGGAGGCGGTGGAGGAACACCGCACAGCCACGGGCGAAATGGTTTACGTGCAGGTGGTAAAGACTCCGCTTCACGATGCCGCCGGCCGGGTGATCGGTTTGCAGGGAATTTTTTGGGACATCTCGGAGCGCCGGCGCGCGGAGGAAAAGATCCGCCTCGCCACCGAGGAACTGGCCCGCAGCCGCGAGGCCTTGCGCAAAAAGAACGACCAGATGGAAGAGGAACTCGGCATGGCGCGGGAGATCCAGCAGACGATGCTCCCGCAGCAATACCCTTCCTTCCCCTGGGACGCGACGCCTGCCGCCAGCAGCTTCCGCTTTTGCCACCGCTATCTTCCCACCGGGAGTGTGGGTGGCGATTACTTCAACGTGCTCGCGCTTTCAAACACTGAAGCGGGCATTTTCATCTGCGATGTGATGGGTCACGGCGTGCGCTCGGCCCTGGTGGCGGCGATGGTGCGCGCGCTGGTCGAGGAATTGAAGCCGCTGGCCGGCGATCCCGGCACGCTCCTCACGCAGCTCAACCGCGACCTTTGCGCGATTCTCAAGCACACCGGTTCGCCGATGTTGACCACCGCATTCTATATGGTGGCGGACGCCGCCGCCGGTTGCCTGCGCTTCGCCAATGCCGGGCATCCCAAGCCGCTGCTCGCTCATCGCGCTTCTGAAAAAGTTGAATCGCTCGGCAAGAACATGGGCAAAAGCAAACCAGCGCTCGGGTTGTTCGAGGACGCTCAATACACCACGGGCCGCTGCCCCCTGACCGAGGGCGATCTGGTCATGTTGTTCACCGATGGATTATATGAAGTGGAAGGTCTGCACCAGCAGCTTTATACGCATGAGATGCTGGCCAGCGCCGTGCGCCGGCGCGTCAAGCTCCCGGCCTCGCAAATGTTCGATGAAGTGCTGGCCGAGATCAAGGAATTCGCCCTGGATCACAGTTTTGCGGACGATGTCTGTCTCGTGGGAATGGACGTCACCTCGCTCGGCAATCTGAAGCCAGCCAAGGCGAGTAACTCCAAGCTGTAATCTCAGCCAGAATTTTTTGTTCCGGATATCTACGTAGGTGGGCGTTTTTTCGAGGTGTTGTCGGTCTTCCTCCGTTGGTTTTTGAAATATTGGCGGTCCGCGCGGATTTGTGAACATCATGTTAACAAGTCCTGACAACTTTCTATTGCTGGCCCAACCAAAGGCTTTAAGCTTCATACGATTTCACTCGCCGCTTGAAAGCTAAGGGTGTCTGTGCGGAGCTTCAGCGGTAACTGAGCGCGGAAAAAAACCATCTGACGAGCCACATGAAGATTTTTTTGCAGCACAAGGAGACGTTGCTGTTCTTCGAGAAACTCGATTCGTGGACGGCGAACCATCACGCCGCATTCGATTTCAAACAGGCGCGCATGGCCATGGACTTCGCGAACCTGTATTCCATCCACAACGTGCGCATCCTCGTTGTCGCGCCCACCAGCGCCGGCCATGTGCAGATGCTTCCGTTCGAAATCCCTGCCCCTGCCTTCGCGCCGCAACCGGCCGCCTGATCGTTGCTGTACTACTCGCGAACCGCGGGCATCCTCATCGGGGCGCGGCATTCATGCCGCTTCAAGCTGCTCATCGACAAAAGCCGTTCGGTTTCTTCACTCCTCACTGTCGGTCAACCAAACACCCACTTGCAAATCACGACTGAGGCGATGGTGGCGACAATGTCCGGGACGAGCCCGGCGAGGACCGCGTGCCGGGTCCGCTTGATGTTCACGGAACCAAAATACACGGCCAGGACGTAGAAAGTGGTTTCAGTGCTGCCGTACATCGTACCGGCCATCCGAGTGAAGATGTGGTCGGGGCCGCATTGCTTGACAATGTCCGTGAACACGCCAAGGCTGCCGCTGCCGCTGAGCGGGCGAATAATGGCCATGGGCAGAAGTTCAGGCGGGAAATGCACGAGTTGCATGACCGGTCGGAGCTTCTCGGTGAGCAAATCAATCCCGCCCGCGCCGCGGAACATGCCGATGGCCACCAGGATCGTCACGAGATACGGGATGATCTTGAGAATCACTTGAAAGCCTTCCTTGGCGCCTTCGACGAACTCCTCGTACACCTTGATTCGCCGGATGGCTGCGTAAAGCGGAAAGAAGGAGAGCATCAGGGGAATGGACAGGACCGAGACCACTTTTACGATGCGGATGAAAGTCTTATCGCCGCTGATTTCTTCGGGTGTGAGCGAGTGAAATAATTGCGGAAAGGAAAGTCTGACAAAAACGACCGCGAAGAAGAGAAAATAAGCGGTCAGAACCAGGTAGCCCCACCAGGCGATGGGTTGGAGCGGGAACGATTCCGCCGGGGCATCATCCGCACTCTTCGCCTCCGAAGCCTTCTTCTTTTCATCCGCCGGCGAAATGGGCGGCAATCGGAACCACGGCAGTTTTTCGAAGAGTCTGACGGCAGTTATGGCCGCAAGGAAAGCGCATAGCGAGGAGAGGAATGACGTGCCGATGATGGACGAAGGGTCTTTGGAGTTGTTCGCGACGAGGATGCCGACAGCCGTGGCTGGGATCAGTTGAACCGAACTCGTGTTGATTGCGAGAAAGGTGCACATCGCATTCGTGGCGGTGCCGGGCCGAGGGTTGAGCGTTTCGAGATCCTTCATCGCGCGGAGGCCGAGCGGCGTGGCGGCGTTCGACAGGCCCAGCATGCTGGCCGCAATATTCATCAGCATCGAGCCCATGGCGGGATGGTCCGCCGGCACGCCGGGAAACAGCCAAACCATTACGGGCCGGAGCACACGGGCGAGCACGCGCACCATGCCGGACTTTTCCGCGAGCCGCATGATCCCCAGCCAAAGCGCCATGATGCCGATGAGCGGCAGGGCCACATCCATGACCGCATACCGAGCCATGGTGAACGCCCCGTCCGAAACCTCTTTCATCCGATCGTTGTACCCGCCGATGGCGACGGCGCAGAGGATGAGGCCCAGCCAGATGTAATTGAGCATCGACGCGAGCGTAGCCGCTCCGGGAAAAGCAGGGCGAGGAAAATCCGACGGAGGGTGAAGGATTGAAGATCGAAGATTGAGGATTGGCAGGGACGACCAGCGGTCATTCCTACCCTATCAACCCCGCCTCCCTTTAAGGCTTTTCCGGAATTTCGATGACGTCGCCATCGCGAAGCCAAAGATTGAACGTGTCCAGCGGGCCAACCAGCTCGATCACTTTTTTGGTTGAGGGATCGGTGCGTCGGATTTTCACGCGGGAGAGATCCGAGGACGCGCGGAGAACATTGGCGCCACGGACTACCGATTGAAGATCAAAGGAGATCAGAGTGATGGGTGTTTGCATTGTCGTAGCCGGGGTGGTTCCCGTATTATTGGTGATCTTCGCGAGGCGTTCCTGGAAAGTCGGTGCGACAAGTGGTGGCCGGATTCCCGGGTTCGGGGGTAGTTGCCCCGCAGCAGGAGGGTTTTGTGCCTTGTTGACGATCTCCGCGAGGCGTTTCTGAAAATTCGGCACGGCGGGTAGTCCCAGGACTCCCGGCTTCAAAATCACTTTGAAGCTTTGGTCCTTGATGACAATCTCCACTGAACGGGTCAGGCATTTCTCCAATGTATTTCGAACCTCAACCGCCAGTCCGGGCCAGGTTTCGTTGACGAGGTGGTCCTGTTCGGGAATTTCCACGATGTCACCCCATTCCAACCAGCGATCCATGGAACAATCGCCTGAGTCGAAGGCTGGCGCCAAATTGACATTCACTTCCATCGTTCCTCCGCCTTGGACCAGGCGGCTGATTTTCATTCGGCTAAAGTCCGGGAAATGCAGCGGCAATCGATTATTGATCGCGGAGCCCTCAGGTCCATAGAGTACTTTCAGCAGTTCGTAGAGGGTGTAGCGATTGTAAGAGTTGGTGCCCCTGAAAAACAGATTCTGCTCGAAATCGCCGCGGCTCACGCCGATGATCGAGAGGCGTTGCAGGTTTTCGTCCGCCCCGGCTTTGCGGAGGAGGTCAACGATTTCTCCCGCAGTTCGGGAACGGGTGGAGGGTGGGCTTTGGGCGATCTCCCGCATGCGCGAAAGCGCCGTGTTCCCTTGCCGGTCTTGCAAGTTGAGATCGGCTTTGTGGGCCACTAGCAGTTCCACCATGGGTTTGTCCAATCGCAGCGCTGCCACCTGCGATGGTGAGGCGTTTTCCAATTCCTTGTAAGTGACATTTGGATCCGCGCCGGCGTCGAGCAGCAACCCGGCAAATTCAGGCTGGGGCTTAAAGATGGCCACTTGCAGCGGGGTGCGGCCATCGCCGTCCAGAATCTCCAAATTAGGCTTGCGCGCGAGAATCGCCTTGAGCATCTCGGGGGATCCCAGCCCGATAGCCCGATGCAGCGGTGACACATGCTGATCATTCTTGATGTCCACCTTGGCACCGCTGGCGAGCAGCAATTTGGCGTTTTCGAGCCGGTTGTCGTCTACTGCCCGGAGCAGGGCGGAAGAGCCGTCGTTGCGCCGTGCGTTGACGTCGGCTTTGTTCGCCAGCAAAAGCTTGATAATCTCGGGCCCGCCGGTCGCTGCGGCTTCCATGAGCGGGGTTGCGTCTTTAATTGTGCCGGCGTTGACGTCAGCTCCCCTGGCGAGCAGCAGCCTGGCAATTTCGACCAGGTCTTTGGAAGCGGCAATATGCAGTGGACTCCATCCTTCCTCATTCTGACTATTGACGTCAGCCTTGCTCGCGAGCAGCAGTTCGACCAATGCCTGGTTATTCGCTTGCACCGCCAGATGCAATGGCGCGCTTCGATGGTCGTCCTTGAGGTTTGGATTGGCGCCACGGACCAACAACAATTCGGCCACTGCCTTGAACCCCTTTTCGGCGGCGAAGTGAAGCGGTGTTCGCTGGTGTGAGTTCAGCGAGGTCACGTCCGCTCCGTGAGCCAGCAACACCTCAGCGACAGACTTGTAGCCATTCTCAGCCACCTGATGCAGTGCGGTGTTCCCTTCATCACCGGGTTGGCCGCCCGGGGTCCGGCGGATCAAGGGCGCACTTATAATGGCTCCGCGATTCAATAGCAGCTCAACCATCTCCCGGTTGCCATGTCTCGCAGCTATGAGCAGCGGAGTTTCACCCAATGAGTTCCGCGACTCGAGGTTGGCTTTGTGGTCCAATAAAAATGCAACCACTTTTAATCGGCTATTGGCGACGGCGGTGATCAAAGGGTCGTTGGCATTGACCAAATCGGGGCTGTCTTTAATCATCGCATCAAGGCGCTTGATTTCCTCGGCTTCGGGATCGGCGGGTTCGGATGGGGGCGCGGTTGCTGCCGCCGCGGGCGAGGAAGCGAGACGCGCCTGTTGCAGGCGCGTCTCCAACTCCTTGGCGGTTTCGTCGGCGGCTTGGATTTTGGCCATGAGCCCACGCATGACTCCATCCGTTTGATCATCGATTTGCTTTTCGATTTGGTCCCGCAGTACTTCAGCCCGTTTGACATCCGGATGGTTTGCGCCCATGTCCTTCAATAGCTTGGCGAGCTCTTGCTCGGTTTCGACCATCTTTTGCATCAAGGAATTTAGGACGGGATTGGGATAACTTTGCTGGACAGCGACACGGCGTTGCTGGGGCTTCAAACCGTCCAAATATTGAAATTGTTTCCTGGAGGATTCAGCTTCGGTTCGGGCGGCAAGGATTTGTTTCTGCAGTTCGTTTGACACGTCGTCGGAACCGCCCGGGGAAAGTGGCGCGACGGAATGGCCCACCTGTTGCTCGCTGAGTTTGACGAGGTCGGTTTGATCGGGGAATTCGCGCAGGATTCGCTCGTAAAGGGCGCTGGCTTCCTGGGTTTTTCCCTGCTTGCGGTAGCATTCGGCGAGGCGAAAGATGGCGGTGGCGGCGAATTGGTGGTGTTTGTCGGTTTCGTTGATGACGGTCTGATAAGCCTGAATGGCGGCGTCCAGGTTGCGATTGGCTTCCTCTTCGAACAGCCCTTTTTGCAGGAGCGCGCCGACGTCGTTTGTCGTGGCGGCGTGGATAAGGGAGGGTGAGAAAAGCATCAGCACGATTGGAACAAATCGGCGGACGAGAAAGAGCGCGAACGGGATGGCGCGGCATTCACGATGCGTGCTTTTTATTTCTAGTTTCAAAGTCGTCTTCATATTTCAAATTTTCCTAACGCCATTCTGGAAATTTTACGCCAGAGAATTGTCATGGATTTGCAAAATCGCTTTTGAGAATTCGGCATTGGCCATTCGTCATTGGAAATTCCTCGCGGGTCATTTGTCCTTTGTCATTGGGCATTCGAGGCGATAGCCGACGCCGTGGACGGTTTTGATCCAGCGCGGTTTTTCGGGGTCGAGTTCGACCTTGGCGCGCAGGCTGGCGATGTGGTTGTCCACGGTGCGGGTGGTGGGGAACGCGGCATAGCCCCAAACGATATCGAGGAAACGTTCGCGGGAAACAGGTTCGCCGGATGTTTCCGCCAGTAGCCGGAGCATAGCGAATTCCTTGGCGGTGAGGTGAAGCGGTTTGCGACCACGCGAGGCGGTCTGCTTAATGAGATCAATGCGGACGTCGCCGAGCGTGAGTGTGTCCGGTGCCTGGGCTTTGCGGCGGACGCGACGCAGCATGGCGCGGACACGGGCCAGGAGTTCGTCTGTGCTGAAGGGTTTGACGAGGTAATCGTCCGCGCCGGCATCCAGTCCGGCGACACGATCATCCACATGGCCCTTGGCCGTAAGCATGAGAATGGGCACGGGATTGGAGAGGCGCCGAAGTTCCGCGCAAACGGCGTAGCCGTCCAGGCGCGGCATCATGATATCGAGGAGAATTAGGTCGGGTTTCTCTTCGAGCGCGCGCTCCAAACCGGCTTCGCCATCGGCTGCGGTCAGGGTGCGATGCCCTTCAGCTTCGAGACAGTCCTTGAGCGCGGTGCGCATGGGAAGCTCGTCTTCGATGATGAGGATGCGAGACATATTACGGGAATGCGGCGTGCTCATGGTTGATTCCGCTTCAGCGGCAGTTCGATGGTGAAGCGGCTGCCCTCGCCCGGAGCGCTGCGGACCTGAATCGTCCCTGCATGCGCCTGCACGATGTGTTGGACGATGCTCAAGCCGATACCGACGCCCTGGGTTTCGCGGCGCAGTTCGGAACCGAGCCGGTAGAACCGCTCGAAGATTTTCTCATGTTCAGCCTGCGGAATACCTTCCCCCCGGTCTTCCACCCAAAAGCGAAGGACCGGGCAAACTGTAGATTGCTCGAATTCCAAACCAATCGAGATGGCTGAACCTTTGGGAGAATGTTTGATGGCGTTGTCGAGGAGGTTGATCAGAGCCTGCTGCATGGCTTTGCCGTCCATTTCGAACGGAAACGGGTCGCCAGTGATTTGAAGCACGAGTTTGACCTGCTGCTCTGCCGCGTAGGTTTCCATCAGCTTGACGGTTTGTTGGACGAGTGCCACGGCATCGGTGGGTTCGAATTCGTACTGCTTGCGGCCTTGTTCGATGCGGGAGAAGTCGAGCACGTTTTCGATGAGCGAGGAAAGGCGGCGGCATTCCTGCACGATAAAACGGAAATATTCATTTTGCTTTTTAGGGTCCTGCACCTTCCCGCGTTCGAGACCCTCGGCCATTAGCCGCACGGAGGCAATGGGCGCGCGCAACTCATGGGAGACGCTGGAAACGAAGTTGCTTTTCATTTCGCTGAGATGAAGCTGGCGATGAAAGGCGCGCCGGGCGGCAAAGAACCCGATCAAGGCGGCGACGGCGGCGACCGCGATGAGCGAGCCGAACATGAGCGCGCGCTGGCGTTGACGGGCATAGAGGATGTCTGCCTTGGCCAGAAGCAAACGTACGCGAAACGGAACGCTCTGAGCGCTGAGCTCTGACAGGCGCGTGACGGCTTCACCCAGAAGCGCGGGCGAAGATGCCTCCACTGCTGGCGAGATCGTCTGGCCGCGTAAAGCCAGTTCACGTCCGCCGATTTCCATCGTCGCAATGGCATAAGGTGGGATGGAAAGGTCCGCCTTGACGACGGCTTCATCTATTGCTTTGAGCACCACGGCCTTGGGAAACAGAAGGAGGTGGTAATTGGTTGACGATGAGGAGGGCTCGGGGCGTGCATCGGCGAGGACGAGCAGGAAGTCGTCGTCGGGTTGCTTGACCCAAAACAGTGTGTTAGTCCATTGGCTGATCGCATACTGTTCCCGGAAGTTCCGCACTGCCCGGCGGGTTTCATCCGCAGAATCCCACCACGCTTTGAGAGTAGCGGCGCGGGTTTCTGACTTCGGCGATGCCAATTCGTCAACGCGTTGTGCTTCCGCAATCAATCGGGGGGAGAAAATGGATGGCCGATAGGCGATCGACCATGCGAGGGTGTGGAGGAACTTGTCCGGCAATCCCGCGTGATCGGCCATTAATCGTAATGCGTGATAGCAAACGAGTTGCCCGACTGGCAGCCCCGTTTCCGTGAGTTGGTCCGACCTGGCCAAATCTGACTCAGCGAATTGCCTGGCTGCTTCACTGGCAGGAAGATTCCGCGTTTTCAAGCACAGCAGTCGATACTCCGCATTCGCGCGCGCCCCGATGGGTAGTTCGGTAGCAACGAATTTTTCAATGGCGGACTGCGCCGCCGCCCAGTCGGCCAGACCAAATTCTGCCTTGGCCGCCTCCTGCCACAATTGAGCTTGTGCCGGAGCCAGTTGCCCGACCCACTCCGGGGGCTGTGGCGCCAATGGATATTCCTGGGTCAGCGCCAAATTTCTTGTGTCCCCCGGACGCGTGCTGACCAGGCCATCGGATAAAGGCATCGCGGACAGATCCATATCAGGGTTTGCCTGTTTCCATGTTTGAAGATGCTGCTCGACCGATTCCCGGTCGGAATTGCCACTCCATTCCCCGAGGCCCAGGGAAACCTCCCGGCGGGCATGCAGTTCGGCGTTGAAGTTGCGGTAGTCTGCCAATTGCCGTCCAGCGCCATCAGCAATCGTCTGAGCCAGCCGCCGTGCCATGGACGCGCCCAGGTCTCTTGCTTCCTCTTCCGCCAGCCGTTTATCCTGGCGCAATGAAGCGAAACCGACGATTGCCAACGCAATCACCGGCAAAATGATCAGCACCCCCTGCCAGAAGAAGGTTGGCTTGCGCTCTGAACGGGACCGATCCATTTGAAATTCAGCCAATTCATACCAGATTGGCTGTGAAGGCGGGGAGAATTGTCATGGTTTTGCAAAATCAACAGCGATGACTCCGTTCGCAAGGTGAGGAGGCTTGGTCTTGTCGATCGTCCCTAAAAGACTGCCAGTACGTCGCTTGCTTGGTCAGAATACTGAAGAATAAGGGCTCTTAAAACGGTCCGACCTTGAACTTTGGCTTGCCTGGCCAAAGCTTCTGAGCGAAGGCGGATCCCAAAACCAATCCTGGAGCGGATCGAGGACGACGACGAGGACGAGCACGATTAGGGAGGCCTTGGGACGGGTTCAAAGTGCAGAAAACCCAATGTTTACCGGTCTTTGGACGGGTCCACGGGGTAGGTATATAACAAGGCCCCAAGTTGGATCCCCAAAGGCCAAATTGGGAAGACACGTCCAGGTTCCAAAATCCAAAGTTGGAAGGAATGGACTCGTCCATTATCGAGGATTTAATGAGACTTAGAATTATTCCAAATATTGACAAGGTCTGCCGAGGAAGAGTAGATTTAAGCAGTTATGAGTTCCGTTGACCACTCCAAAATGGATAACCGTTTAAACGAGCGGCTGGCGACAAGCGGCTTTCGGTTCACGCCGCAACGGCAGCATGTGTACAGCGTCCTGCTCGGCAAGCGCGACCATCCGACTGTCGAGGAAGTATTTATGCGGTCGAAGCAGGGAATGCCGGACATCTCGATGGCGACGGTTTATAATTGCCTGGATGCGCTGGTGAAATGCGGGCTGGTCCGGCACGTAAACCTCGATCGCGCCGCCACCCGGTATTGCCCGAACATGAAGGAGCATTGCCATTTTTACTGCGAGGAATGCGGGGGGGTTTATGACATCGATTTTATGGCAGAGGGAAACCATCACGGGCTGAACGTGCCCGAGGGATTCCAGATCAAGCAGTATGATATTTCCCTGCGCGGCCTTTGCCGGGATTGCGCGAGCAAGGCCATCAAGTGATTCAACGGGCATCTAAGGATTTTTATGAGCACGGCTACTGAAACCATCGAAGAATTTGTAAATAAGGAATACAAGTACGGCTTCGTCACCGACGTGGAAACGGACACCATCGCACCCGGACTCAACGAAGATGTCGTGCGCTTGATTTCCATGAAGAAGAACGAACCCAAGTTCCTGCTGGATTGGCGGCTGAAGGCGTATCGTCATTGGCTGACGATGAAGGAGCCGAAATGGCAAAAGGCGCATTACCCGCCCATCGATTATCAAGCTTCCATCTATTACGCCGCGCCCAAGCCGAAGAAAACGCTCAACAGCCTGGATGAAGTTGATCCGGAACTGCTGAAGACGTTCGACAAACTCGGCATTTCGCTGAACGAACAGAAGCGGTTGAGCGGTGTGGCGGTCGATGCAGTGGTGGACAGCGTGTCAGTGGCGACGACGTTCCAAAAAGACTTGGCGAAGCACGGGGTCATCTTTTGTTCGTTTACTGAAGCGGTGCAGAAGCATCCCGAACTCGTGGAGAAGTATTTGGGCACGGTGGTGCCGTACACGGACAACTTTTTCGCGGCGCTCAATTCGGCGGTGTTCAGCGATGGTTCGTTCTGTTACATCCCCAAAGGCGTGCGTTGCCCGATGGAGCTTTCGACGTATTTCCGCATTAACGCAGCCAATACGGGGCAATTCGAGCGCACGCTGATCATCGCAGAGGAAGGCGCTTATGTCAGTTACCTGGAAGGTTGCACGGCGCCGATGCGGGACGAAAACCAGTTGCACGCGGCGGTGGTCGAGTTGATTGCGCTCGGTCGGAAGTCGCAGATTAAGTACTCAACCGTTCAGAATTGGTATCCCGGCGACAAGAACGGCGTGGGCGGCATCTATAACTTCGTGACCAAGCGCGGCAAATGCCTCGGCGAAAACTCGAAGATTTCCTGGACTCAGGTCGAAACCGGCTCGGCGATCACGTGGAAATATCCGAGCGTCATTCTGCAAGGGGACAATTCCATCGGAGAGTTTTACTCCGTGGCGCTGACGAATAACTATCAACAGGCCGACACCGGGACAAAGATGATCCACCTCGGCAAAAACACCCGCAGCACGATCATCTCCAAGGGCATCGCAGCCGGACGGGGACAGAACAGTTATCGCGGCCTGGTGAAAATCCTCAAGAACGCGGAGAACGCGCGCAACTTCTCGCAGTGCGATTCGCTGCTGATCGGCGACAAATGCGGCGCGCACACGTTTCCCTACATCGAGGTGAAGAACACGACCGGCCGCATCGAGCACGAGGCCTCCACATCGAAGATCGGCGAAGACCAGATTTTCTATTGCAATCAGCGCGGCATCTCGACGCAGGACGCCGTGAACATGATCGTAAACGGGTTCTGCAAGGAAGTGTTCAAGGAATTGCCGATGGAATTTGCCGTTGAAGCGCAAAAACTGCTGGGCGTGAGCCTGGAAGGCAGCGTTGGTTGAGCGGACTCCGACTCACCGTTTTCGACGCGCACTCGATTCCTAATTTTGAACTCTCACGAAACTGAAAACTGATGAACGCACCCATGCTTGAAATCAAGAACCTCCACGCTGGAGTGGAGAGTAAAAACATCCTTAAGGGCATCAACCTGACCATCAACGCCGGCGAAGTCCACGCGGTGATGGGCCCGAATGGCAGCGGCAAGAGCACGCTGGCGGCCATCCTCGCCGGGCGCGATGGGTATGACGTGACGGAGGGACAGGTGCTTTACTACGGCAAGGATTTGCTCGAAATGGATCCCGAAGAGCGCGCGCGCGAAGGGGTGTTCCTGGCGTTCCAATATCCGGTTGAAATTCCGGGCGTGAACAGCACCTACTTTTTGAAGGCGGCACTGAACGAGATTCGCAAGCACAATGGGCAGGCTGAGCTGGATGCCATGGAATTTCTCGCGGTGGTGAAGCAAAAAATGAAGCTGCTTGAACTCGACGAAACCTTGTTGAAACGAGCGGTGAACGAAGGGTTTTCCGGCGGCGAAAAGAAACGCAACGAAATTTTCCAGATGGCGGTACTCGAACCAAAGCTTGCCATCCTGGATGAAACGGATTCGGGTCTGGACATCGACGCGCTCAAGGTGGTTTCGAGCGGAGTCAACAAGCTCAAACGCCCGGACAATTCACAACTCGTGATTACTCACTACCAGCGACTGTTGAACTACATCGTCCCCGATTTCGTGCACGTGCTCTATGACGGACGCATCGTGCGCACCGGAACCAAGGCGTTGGCGCTGGAATTGGAGGAAAAGGGCTACGATTGGATCATCCAGCATGAATCGGTGGCGGGGGTATGAGAAGAACGCGGGCGGTTGAGGTTGGGAAAATCGTTCGAGAGACGGGGGATCTTCGCAATCCCGCCGCAAACACCAGAAAAACTCCAAACAACAAACGCCAGGCAGGGATTGGTGCTTGAAGTTTTGTGCTTTTCTGGAGCTTGGTGCCTGGATCCTGGCGTTGGGGAACCGTCCAGCCCGACTTGCTTTCAACAGGCGCGACGGATAGCCTGCAGGTTGCATGCGTCTGCTTGACCGCTATTTGTTGCGTGAGCTGCTGATCCCCATCGGTGTTTGCCTGGGCGCCTTCCTGATTTTCTGGATTGCCTTCGATCTTTTTGGATCGCTCTCGCATTTCCAGGAGCAGCAATTGCAGGTGAGAGACGTGGCGCGGCTTTACTGGTACCGGTTGCCGGAATTTTTGGTGTTGATCCTGCCCATCGTGCTGTTGTGCTCGTTGTTATACACGCTCACAAACCATGCGCGGCACAACGAGTTGACGGCCATTCGCGCCGCGGGCCAGGGTTTGTGGCGGATTTGCCTGCCTTACTTTTCCGTGGGGCTGCTCTTCAGTTTCGGGGTGCTCGCGATGAACGAGAAACTGGTGCCGGACAACTCGGAACTGGCCGACCAGATTGAAACCATGGATCGCCGCCCGGAAAAACACGCCGACCGCCCGAACAAGGAGGTGCAGAAGAACTTCGCTTTCCGGAACGGGCGCGATGGCCGATTCTGGGTCATCGGGTCGTACGACACCCGGACTCATGCCATGGTTTCGCCGCACGTGGACGAGAAATTTCCCGACGGTTCGGGCCGTTCGTTGATGGCCAGGCGCGGAGAGTATCTCGGCGGCGTTTGGATGTTTTATGACGCGCAGGTCCGCACAAATGCGCCTGGTTCGTTCGCGGTGCTCTCGTTGGAAACCAATAGTCTCGCAATGCCTGATTATACCGAGACGCCGGACCAATTCAGACGCGAGATGCAGATCAACCGCCGGCAGAACGCGGGTGCCAACAAAGCGGTGCGCTCCGTGGAAATGCCGATTGTTGAAATCCTTGATTATCTTAACCTTCACCCTGATCTGGGCTCGAAGGATAGATTCTGGCTTCACACCCAGTTGCAGGACCGCCTCGCAAAACCGTGGACCTGCCTCGTGGTGGTGCTGGTGGCAATTCCATTCGGCGCGGCTTCGGGACGGCGCAATGTGTTCGTTGGGGTCGCCAGCGCCATCGTCATTTGTTTCTGCTATTTTATCTTGCAACGGCTCGGGCTGGCATTGGGCACGGGCGGTTATCTGCCGGCCTGGATTGCGGCGTGGCTGCCGAACATTTCCTTTGGACTCACCGGTTTATGGATGACGTTGCGCGTGAGATGATGAAGGCGTATCCGGACAGCGCCGCAGATCCAGGCAGGGCGCGGCGCTCCGTGCGCGCCGTATTGGGCGTACGTACGGGCGGCGGGCAGAGGACTGCCCGTCCCGCCAGCAAAACCATGCCCGAAAGCGCTTGGATGCCCGCCGGAGTTGTAAGCATCATCAATCAAAAACATGAGTGACGAAGTGGCCGAACTGAAGGCGCGTTATGCCCGGTTGGACCTGCTTTACCAGGTCGGGAATGTCATTCATTCGACACTCGATCCGCAGGAAGCGCTGCAATTGATTCTCGATCAAACTGTCCTCGTGATGCGGGCGTCGAGCGGGTCGGTGGTGTTGATCAATCCCACGTCCGGCTTTTTGGAAATCCACGCGTCCATGGGACTTCCGCCGAACGCCGCAAATCTCAAGCTGCGCGTCGGTGAAGGCATCACCGGATGGGTGGCGCTCAAAGGCCAGCCGGTGCGTTCGGGCGACGTTACGCAACATCCGCGCTATGTCAAAGTGCGCGAGCATGTGCGGTCCGAACTGGCGGTGCCGCTGGTGGTCAACGGCACCGTGCGCGGCGTGCTCAACGTTGATTCGGACCGCAAGGACGCCTTCAGCGCATCGGACCAGGAATTACTTGAGGCGCTGGCGCTGTCCGCAGCCAGGGTCATTCAAAACACCTGGCTGTACGAACAACTTCGGTTGAAGGCCCGTCTCTTCGAAACCCTGGCGGGTGTGGGTCGAACAATCAACTCCGCGTTGAACCTGGACGACGCGTTGCGCGTGATTACACGCGAGGCCTGCCGCATGGTGCAGGCAAAAATGTGCTCGTTGCTCATGCTCGACGAGAACCGGGAATGGCTGGAGTTGCGGGCCAGTTATGGCGCGGGCGAAGCCTACCTGAAAAAACCCCGGCTCGGCGTCACGGACAGCCTCCTCGGCACGGTAGTCCGCCGGCGCAAGCCCATTCAGGTCGAGAATGTGCAGGTGTCCAACCGTTATCAAAGCACGGAGGTCGCGCGCGAGGAAGGTTTGGTCTCGCTGCTCAGCGTGCCTTTGGTCTTTGCCGGTGAATCCATCGGCACGCTCAGCGTTTACATGGACCGCCCGTACAAATTTTCCGACGAAGAGGTGCGCATTCTCTCCGCGCTGGCGGAGTTGTCGGCCATCGCCATTGAGAAGGCGCGCTTGTACGAGCGGGTGGTGGACGTGGAGGAGCAGTTGCGCCAGAACGAGAAGCTGTCCGCGCTGGGGTTGCTCGCGGCGGAAGTGGCCCACGAAATTCGCAACCCGCTGACGGTGATGAAGATGTTGTATCACTCGCTGGATTTGAAATTCACGAAGGGCGATCCGCGCAACAAGGACGCGCAAATCATCGGCGAGAAGATGGAACTGCTCAACAAAATCGTCGAACAAATCCTGGCGTTTGCGCGCACCACCGAGCCGGATCTGCAGCCGGTCAAGCTGAACGAATTGATCGAGGAACTCGGCCTGCTCGTCCGCCACAAGCTGCGCAATCAGAACATTCAACTGATCCAAAAGCTGGCGTCGGATTTGCCCGCGGTCATGGCGGATGCCACGCAGTTGGAACAGGCTTTTCTCAATCTGATCCTCAACGCTGCTGAAGCGATGCCCAATGGCGGGAAGCTCTCCGTTACTTCACGGACGCTGCGGCTTCCGGGTGACATAGACCGTCCAACGCATGTGATCGTTGAGTTCGGCGATTCAGGGGAAGGAATGACTGAAGAGCAGCGCAAGCGTGCGTTTACTTCCGTGCTGACCACTACCAAGGCCAAAGGGACGGGATTGGGGCTGGCGATTGTGGGCCGGGTGGTGGAAACGCATCGTGGGAAGCTGAAGATCAAATCAGCGCCGGGACGTGGGACAACGATCAGTATCACGCTGCCGGTGTGAACCGCCTGCTCTATTTTCAAGCCAGGTAAGCCGCGCGGGAAGGGCTGAGCGACAAAAGGACAAAAAGAAAGCGGGGTTGGCGTGCATCCAACCCCGCTGTTGTCTGTTCGGTTCCTCGATTCAGGAACGGCTTAGTAATCCATGCCGCCCATGCCGCCGCCGGGTCCGTGACCTGCGGGAGCCGGCTTTTCCTTCTCCGGCAGTTCGGTGATCAGGCACTCGGTGGTGAGCAGCAGCGCCGCGATGGACGAAGCGTTCTGGAGCGCGGAACGGGTGACCTTCTTGGGATCCACCACACCGGCCTTGACCAGGTCTTCGTACTCGTTGGTCGCCACGTTGTAACCTTCGTTGCCTTTGCGTTTCTTGACTTCCTGCACCACGATGGAGCCTTCGACTCCCGCGTTGGAGGCCAGGGCGCGCAAGGGAGCTTCGATGGCGCGCTTGACGATGCCGACGCCGATCTGCTCATCGCCTTCCAGCTTGAGCGCTTCGATGGCGGGCAGGCAGCGGATCAGTGCGACACCACCGCCAGGAACGATGCCTTCTTCAACCGCCGCGCGGGTCGCATGCAGCGCGTCTTCGACGCGGGCTTTCTTTTCCTTCATCTCGGTCTCGGTGGCAGCGCCGACATTGATGACGGCCACGCCGCCGGCGAGCTTCGCCAGGCGTTCCTGCAATTTTTCCTTGTCGTAATCCGAGGTGGTTTCCTCGATCTGACGGCGGATCTGGTTGACCCGGCCCTGGATATCAGCGGGCTTGCCGTAGCCTTCCACAATCGTGGTGTTTTCCTTGTCGATCACAATGGATTTGGCGCGGCCGAGGTCTTCCAAACCGATGGACTCGAGCTTGATGCCCAGGTCTTCAGTGATGCACTTGCCGCCGGTGAGGATGGCAATGTCTTCGAGCATCGCTTTGCGGCGATCGCCAAAGCCGGGGGCCTTGACCGCGCAAACGTTGATCGTGCCGCGGAGCTTGTTGACCACGAGGGTCGCCAGCGCTTCGCCTTCCACGTCTTCAGCGATGATCAACAGCGGCTTGCCAATCTTGGCCACCTTCTCGAGGACCGGGAGGAGGTCCTTGAGGCTGCTGATTTTCTTCTCGTAGTTGAGGACATAAGCGTCTTCAAGCTTGGCTTCCATCGACTCCGCGTTGGTCACGAAGTACGGGGAAAGATAGCCCTTGTCGAACTGCATGCCCTCGACCACGTCCAGCGTGGTTTCGATGGACTTGGCTTCTTCGACCGTGATGGTGCCGTCCTTGCCGACCTTGTCCATTGCGTCGGCGATGATCTCGCCGATGGTGGTGTCCCAGTTCGCCGAGACGGTCGCAACCTGCTTGATCTCTTCCTTGTCCTTGACCTTTTTGGAGATCTTGGCGAGGTGTTCCACCGCCGCGTCCACGGCCTTTTGAATGCCGCGTTGCAGGCTGATGGGGCTGGCGCCGGCGGTCACGTTCTTCAAGCCTTCGCGATAAATCGCTTCGGCCAGAACGGTCGCCGTCGTGGTGCCGTCACCCGCGGTGTCGCTCGTCTTGCTGGCGACTTCGCGGACCATCTGGGCGCCCATGTTTTCATAGGCGTCTTCCAGTTCGATTTCCTTGGCCACAGTCACGCCGTCCTTGGTGACGGTGGGCGAGCCGAATTTTTTGTCGAGGACCACATTGCGGCCTTTGGGACCGAGCGTGGCGGTAACCGCGCGGCTCAGTTTTTCGACTCCCTTGAGGAGCGATTGCCGGGCCGCTTCATCAAAGATAAGTTGTTTTGCTGCCATATTATAATTTGAGTTTTAAGTGTTGTGAGTTGAGGTGAAGCTGTTATTCGATGACGGCGAGGATGTCGTCCGAGCTGAGGATTTTGTATTCCTTGCCGTCCAGTTTGATTTCCGTGCCGCCGTATTTGCTGACGAGCACGCGGTCGCCCTTCTTGACTTCGAAAGGAAGTTTCTTGCCATTGTCGTCGGTCTTGCCGGTGCCGAGCGCCACGACGAGGCTTTCCATGGGTTTTTCCTTGGCGGAATCGGGAATGATGATCCCGCCTTTTTTGACTTCCTTCTCTTCGACGGGTTCCACGAGGATCCGGTCGCCGAGCGGTTTAACATTCAGTGCCATACTTTGTCTTTGTGTTTGTTTGTTTTAGTTTGTTTGTCGAATCAAATCCCGCCGCACTCGCATGCGGGAAAATATGTTCACCGCCGACAACGCAAAGGACCTAAAATCGCTTTTAGGTCCTTCCGCGCGTCGCGCGGTCTTGGTCATCCCTTCTTTTCATCGACGACTTCCGCGTCGATGATCGGGCCGTCGTCGTCTTTTTTGCCGCCTTCCTGTGGGCCACCAGCTTCAGGGCCAGCGCCAGGTTCGGTTCCGGCCTTGCCTTTGCCAGCCTGGGCTTTTTCCGAAGCCGCCTTGTAGAGTTCGGCGGAGACGGACTGCCAGGCTTCGTTGAGCTTCTCGCTGGCCGATTTGATGGCGGCTGCGTCGCTGCCCTTGAGCGCTTCCTTCACGGAAGCGACTGCGGACTCGATTTTGGAGCGGTCGCCTTCGGAGATTTTGTCCTTGTTATCCTTCAACATCTTCTCCGAGCGATAAACCGTGTTGTCCGCTTCGTTGCGGGTCTCGATTTCCTCGCGGCGCTGCTTGTCCTCTTCGGCATGCAGTTCGCCATCCTTGCGCATGCGTTCGATCTCGTCCTTCGAGAGACCGCTGCTGGCGGTGATGGTGATCTTCTGTTCCTTGCCGGTCCCCAGGTCCTTGGCATTGACATGCAGGATGCCGTTGGCGTCGATGTCAAAAGTGACTTCGATTTGCGGCACACCGCGCGGAGCCGGCGGAATGTCCGTAAGCTGGAATTTGCCGATCGTCTTGTTGTCGCGCGAAAACTGGCGTTCGCCTTGCAACACGTGAATTTCCACGCCGGGCTGGTTGTCCGAAGCCGTCGAGAAGATTTCCGACTTGCGCGTGGGAATCGTGGTGTTGCGCTCGATCAATTTGGTGAACACGCCGCCCAGGGTTTCAATGCCCAGCGAAAGCGGAGTCACGTCGAGCAACAGCACGTCCTTGACTTCGCCCTTGAGCACGCCGCCCTGGATGCCCGCGCCCACCGCCACCACTTCGTCGGGATTGACGCCCTGATGCGGTGGTTTGCTGACCAATTTGTGCGCGGTTTCCACCACGCGCGGCATGCGGGTCATGCCACCGACCAGCACCAACTCGTCGATCTTGTCCGCGCTGATGTCCGCGTCCTTCAAACAGGCTTTGACGGGGCCAACGGTGCGCTCGAACAAGTCATCGCAAAGCTGCTCCATCTTCGAGCGGGTCAGCTTCGTCGCGATGTGCTTGGGACCGCCGGCGTCGGCGGTGATGAAGGGGAGATTCAGATCGTATTGTTGCGCGCTGGAGAGGGCGATCTTGGCTTTTTCCGCCTCTTCCTTGATGCGCTGCAAAGCGTCCGGCTGCTTGCGCAAATCCATGCCCTGCTCGCGTTTGAATTCGTCCAGGATCCAATCCATGATGCGATTGTCCCAATCGTCGCCGCCCAAATGCGTGTCGCCGTTGGTGGCCTTGACTTCGAACACCCCATCGCCGATTTCCAGCACCGAGATGTCAAACGTGCCGCCGCCCAAATCATAAACGGCGATCTTCTCGTCCTTCTTCTTATCGAGACCGTAAGCCAGCGAAGCGGCGGTGGGTTCGTTGATGATGCGCAGCACTTCCAATCCCGCGATGCGCCCCGCGTCTTTGGTGGCCTGGCGTTGCGAATCGTTGAAGTAAGCCGGCACCGTGATGACCGCCTGGCTGATCTTCTCGCCCAAACGCATTTCGGCGTCGGCTTTGAGCTTGGCCAGGATCATCGCGGAAACCTCTGGCGGGCTGAATTGCTTGGGCTTCCCTTCAACCTCCACTTCGACGGCTGCATCGCCGTTGGCGGCGCGAACTACTTTATAAGGAACGCGCTTGATCTCCTCCTGCACCTCGTCGAATTTCCGCCCCATGAAGCGTTTGATCGAGTAAACGGTGTTCCGGGAATTGGTGACCGCCTGACGTTTGGCGGCGTCGCCCACCAGGCGTTCGCCCGTTTTCGTGAACGCCACAACGGAAGGTGTGGTGCGCTTGCCTTCGGAATTCTCCAAAACCTCCGGCTCGCCGCCTTCCATGACGGCCATACAGGAGTTGGTTGTTCCCAAATCGATGCCTAATACTTTTGCCATAAAATCGTTAATAAAAAGTCGTAAACTATCAAGCACTCTCAAGCACCGGGAGTGCCACAGTATCCAATTTCAGATAACACATTGATGGCAAGCTACTTATAAAACCAATTTCACTCCCGCGATAGCGCCAACTGTGACACAATGGCACACTTGTTCGGACCGTGTCACACCGGGTGGCACAGTTCGCACCATGATTATGCTTTGGATTCCTAGCCGATTGGGGGTTGTGTTCGGTCTATCTCACTTGTTTTGTTGAAAACCTGCCTTCGGTGCCGCACTTCTACTCTAATTGCCTATCCATGAGTCACTTGCAGCATTTTTGGGTTGGCAACCCGTCCGAGGGCCGCTTCAGCCGGGAAAAATTTGGCTTAATTTACTTTAATTTGGTTTAATTTGCCTTAATTCCTGACCTGGAACCTAGCCCGGTAGGGCAGGCAAGTCTTCTGCCCGCCTCGGCGCGAACGGAGTGCCACGCCCTATGGAAGGGGGCTCTTGCCTCGCGGGCCAGTGTGCCATGACCTGACGGCTCGCCCCGCAGGATCCGTTGGGCGCTTGTCCGGCTGCTGTCCTTAAATCTCATGTGCAAAAGCCCGGGCTTTCGTCGTTCAAACCTCCAGTGTGGAAGCGCATGTTCTTAGTATTTCAGTAAAATTAAGTATGTCAATATATTTATTCTATCTGGAGCCTGGCACTTTTTGCTTACAATCTGGTAATGCTCAGTTCGACTGAGCGGGCGCCCGGGAGTGTTTGCGCTCTCGTGGTGGTTGACTGGCAGGCGATATCAAGGCTGTCTTGGCGTGGATGAGCCCGCAGTTTGAGCCAATGCAGCAGCCAGTTCGCAAAGTGGTCGGCCGTTCTCCCACCATGTCCAAGCGGCTTGCTCATTTGGAGGACTTAACCCGCTTTTTGAAGCAGCACGCCCATGGAGCCCTCACCAGAGCCGAAGGAAATTACTTCCCGGTTCGAAAAACTGTTGGTCGCCCTCGCGTAATCGCAATGCGCGAAATCCTAAGCCGAGAACAAAGGAAAAGTTAGACACGTTGGGCAGTTGCCCAGCCCGCAATGCCTCATTTGTTGGGGCGGAGCGCAGAACTCCGCACTTCGCGCGGGGATAAGCAGCCACAACCTTTCCGCTTGACATCCTTCACTTTGCGATACAAAGTATCTCGCATGGATACAAACTGGGCGGCTGCGAATCTTCAGGCGATTCGTACGTTGATGGAACGGTCGGCGATCTATCGGCGCGCCCTCGCGCCGGTGATGACGTTCACAGGATTGGTCGGACTTGTGGCCGCCATCGCCGGCGCAAGGTTCGGCATCGTGTCCATGCCTCAATTCGCGATCTATTGGATGTGCGTCAGCCTGGTGGCCATTGCCGGTGATTTTCTGCTGGTCAGGCGTCAGGCGCTCAAGGAAGGCGAGCGATTTTGGTCCCCACCCACGCGCCGCGTCACGCAAGCGATTCTCCCCGCGCTGTTTGTCGGGTGCATTGTGGGCATTTTCCGCATGGTCTGGGCGCCCTATGCGCAGGACACGATTGTGCTCTCCTTGATTTGGATCCTGCTGTACGGCTGCGCGCTGCATTCCGCCGGGTTTTTCATGCCGCGCGGCATCAAAATGTTTGCCTGGGCTTTTCTGCTCGGCGGCTCCGCCTTGCTGCTGGGATTTGCCCGCATGTCCAAATGGCCCCCGCCCGAGTACGGCCACGTGGTCATGGGGATTTTCTTCGGTGTCGCCCAATTGGCCTATGGAATCTATCTGTACTTCACCGAACAGCGGAAGAATGAAGCGTGAATCCGGAACCGTTTCTCAACCTGGATCGAGTCATCCACGAGAAGGGACGCCTGGCCATCATGTCCCTGCTGGCCGCCACGCCGGAGCTCTCCTTCACCGAGCTGCGCGACACGCTCAACATGACCGATGGCAACGTCACGACCCACATCCGCACCTTGCAGGAAGCGGGTTATATCTCGGTGGCCAAATCCTATCAAAACAATCGCCCCCACACCGCTTGCACGCTGACGCCCGCGGGGCGGAAGGCGTTCACCGCGTACATCAATCTGCTGGAAGAGATCATTCAGCAGACCAGGCCTAAATAAAAATTATTGTTGAACGAAAATGACCGCGTTTGGTCTTTAACTTTGCGATACAAAGTAACGATATGAAAATTCTCCGCGCAGAGCATCTGGGCATGTGTTTCGGCGTTCGCGACGCCATCGAGCTGGCTCTGAAACAAAACGAAAGCGCCCCCCTCACCATTCTGGGCGATCTCGTCCATAACGAGCGGGTCCTCGCGGGTCTTCGCGCCCGGGGCATCAACATCGAAAACCAAATCGGCGGCGTGGAAACGCCCACCGTGATGATCACGGCGCACGGAACTTCGGAACGAACCTTGCAAGGCATTCGGGAACGCGGGTTGAACGTCCTCGAAGCCACTTGTCCCCTTGTGCGAGTCGCACACGAGGCGGTGCAACAACTCGTCGCGCAGGGATTTCATCCGGTCGTCATTGGCAAACATGATCACGTTGAAGTGCGGGGTTTGACCGATGATTTGGCCGAGTTTGATGTCGTGCTCACGGAGGAGGATGTGATGCTACTGCGCGAGCGCCCGCGCTTTGGCATCGCGGCGCAGACGACCCAGCCGATTGATAAGGTGCGCCGCTTGATTGCGCTGATCGAGGCGCGCTTTCCTCGATCCGAAGTGCGCTTTCTCGATACGGTCTGCCGCCCCACCAAGCAGCGGCAGACCGCCGCGATCGAACTCGCTCAACAGTGCGACGTGGTGGTGGTAATCGGCGGCGCGCACAGCAACAACACGCACGAGTTGGTGGCCACCTGCCGCCGGCATTGTCCGCGCGTTCATCATGTGCAGGCGGCGGCAGGATTGCGCGAAGAGTGGTTTGCGAGCGCAAGCACGGTGGGCATTACCGCCGGCACTTCCACGCCGGACGTGACCATCAATGAGGTGGAGCAGTGGCTGTATCGATTGGCCGAAAGCAAGGAGATGCTGCACTTCGCGAACCACGTTCCCGTTGAATTGCAACACGACTGACAACTGAAACCTGATCAGAACATGAAGACTAATAATCCGACAATTATTTCAATCCTCCTGGCATTGGGAATCGGATTCATGGCCGGCTGGGTGGATTTTCTCAATGACGAACCACAAGCCGCTGTTTTATTACTGGTGGTACTAGGCGGCTTGCTGGGACTCACCCGCCCCGGGATGCCCTGGCTCTGCGCGATCATTGCCGCCTTGAGCATCCCGGCTTTTTATCTCACTGCGAGCGCCCTGGATTTTCGCCCGGTGAGTTGGCCGCAGCCAAATCTGTTTGCCACGCTCATTGCTTTGATTCCGGCCTTCATCGGGGTTTACGGTGGTTTGGGGGTGAGAAAAGCTTACTGGCTCGCTCGCCGGAATGGGCTAGAATAGCGAAAGGGGCAAGTCAATGGAACCAAACCTCTGGCAAAGGAGATTATGAAAGACAGCAAGCGTTGGATAATTGTCGCCCTCTACGCCGTGGCCATGGCCTGGGTGGAATCGGCTGTGGTGTTTTATTTGCGCACTTTGTCGGGCCACCTTGATCCGGCGCAGACCGATGTACTGCCACCAGTGCACGGACTTGCCGCCACGGAAGTGGTGCGCGAGGCGGCCACGCTCATCATGCTCTGGGCAGTGGGGATGCTCGCAGGCAGGACCTGGCGCAGCCGCTGGGGTTACGCCGCCATCGCGTTCGGTGTTTGGGACATTTTTTACTACGTCTTTTTGGTCGTAATCACTGGATGGCCGACGGGACTGCGCGATTGGGACGTTTTGTTCCTCCTGCCCATGCCTTGGTGGGGACCGGTGATCTCGCCGGTGCTCATCGCCATCATGATGATTGTTTGGGGCACCCTGGCCAGCCAGGGAGAACCGTTCGAGCGGCCATTTCGCTCGGAATGGAAAGCCTGGGCGTTGAATTTCACCGGCATCCTCGTGGCACTCTACGTCTTTATGGAGCACGCGCTGCGCGTGGGCCCGGAAGCCGCCGTAGCGAAACATCCTACAACCTTCAACTGGCCGCTCTTCATCATCGCCCTCGGGCTGATGGCCGCGCCCATCGTCCACACCGGCAAACAAATCCGCTCACGGCGTCCCGTGGCGCTGGAAACCAGCCCGACGACCTGAGCTACCATGAACGCACTCCCCGCCACTTTGGATGTCCGGCAAATCGGCGCGCTCCTGCGCGGCGAACCGAAGTTGATTGGCGCATGGGTTCGCCGTTGGAGTTCCCGGAGACTGCTGCTTTATATTGCGGTGATCGTCATTGGGGCGGGATGCTATGGCGCCGCCATGGGCTCGTGGCGGGCGCTGCTTCAGGCCTTCTATACCGGAGTTAAATTTCCGCTGGTCATTCTGCTTACGACGCTCGGGAACGGATTGCTCAATGGCATGCTGGCCCCTTTGCTTGGCCTCAACATCGGGTTCCGGCAATCGCTGCTGGTGGTCTGCATGAGCTTTACGATCGCGGCGGCAATTCTCGGTTCATTCAGCCCGCTGATGCTCTTTGTGATTTGGAACACGCCGCCGGTTTTCGGTTCGTGGTCCTCGGTGTCCTCGGCTTATTGTTTCATGCAACTGGCCACCGTCGTGTTTATTGCCTTCGCCGGGATTGCGGGGAATCTGAAACTGGTGCCGTTGCTGCGCGAGTTGGGCGGCAGTTCCGCGGTTGCCTGGCGGGTTTTGTTTGCCTGGCTCGCGGTCAATCTGCTGCTCGGCAGCCAGCTTTGCTGGAACCTGCGCCCCTTCGTCGGCTACCCGGGCATACCCGTCGAATTTCTCACCCCGCATGCCTTCGAAGGAAATTTTTTTGAAGCCGTGTTCCAGGCAGCGAAACATTTATTGAACTCACAATGAATTTATTTTTGCGCAGAGGGTCCAATGACTGTCCACAACTGTAATAAGAATGACCGAGCACGCCTCAACCATGGATGTCCGGCAGATCGGCGTGCTCTTGCGCGGGGAACCCGAGCCGATCAACCGCTGGATGCAGGACTGGAGCGCGGCGCGAACGGCTTTGTATGTGGCGGTCATCGTCGCTGGAACCGGGCTTTACGGCGCGGCCATGGGTTGCTGGCGGGCCCCGCTCCAGGGGCTTTATGTCGCCATCAAGTTCCCGATGATCATTCTGTTGACCACACTCGGAAATGGATTGTTGAACGGAATGCTCGCGCCGCTGCTTGGGTTGAACCTCGGCTTTCGTCAATCCTTTCAAGCGGTGTTGATGAGTTTCACCATCGCGGCGGCCATCCTGGGTTCCTTCAGCCCGTTGCTCTACTTTCTGGTCTGGAACGCCCCGCCGATGACCACTCAGGCTTCCGGAGTTTATCCTTTTATCCGGCTCATCAATGTCGCCGTCATCGCCTTTGCCGGAATGGTGGGAAATGTCCGGCTCGGGCAATTGCTCGGGCGTCTCAGCGGCCATCCCAGTGTGGGCCGGCGCGTGCTGTTCGCCTGGCTGACGGTCAATTTGTTTCTGGGCAGCCAGCTTTCCTGGATCCTGCGGCCCTTCATTGGTTCGCCGGACCTGCCGCTGGAATTTCTGCGACGCAATGCATTTCAGGGCAACTTTTTTGAAAATGTGCTCGAAGCCATCAAACACTTTTTTTCGTAATCCAAGAACCTGAACTCCAAGAAGTAATATGAACGAACAAAACCCTAATCCATCAACACCTCCCGAACCACCCAGCCGGCCTTCCGGCGCGAGCGGTTCTCCGCCACGCATTCCGCCCGCGTCCTGGACCGCCTATTCTGGCGCGCTCGAACCACTCGGGGCCAATCCGGTGGAACGCACTCCCATCCAGGGGGTCATTGGCGCGGTCGAAGCCATTCTCAGACAGCCCCGCCGCGTCATGTTCCAAATGAAACAGCCGAACGCCGGAGGACTGATCACTTCGCTGCTCATCATCGCCGTCGTTTGCAGCCTGGTCTATGGCGTTGTGGTCGGAAATTTCTCCGGCGCGCAGCAATACTGGGCCGCGCCGTTGAAGATCGCTTGCGGCCTGCTGATTTCCGCGCTGCTCTGTTTGCCCAGCCTGTACATCTTCGCCTGTCTGAGCGGATCACAGGCGCGCCTGGCGGAAATGTTCGGGCTGGTGGCGGGTCTGCTGGCCTTGCTGACCGTGTTGCTGATCGGCTTTGCGCCGGTTGCGTGGGTTTTCTCGCAATCCACGCAGTCAACGGTTGTGATGGGCTCGCTGCACCTGGCTTTTTGGTTCGTGGCCGCCGTTTTTGGCCTGCGCTTTTTGCACGCGGCTTTTTGTCATCTGAATGCGAAATCCAGCGGCGGGTTCCAGGTCTGGGTCGTGATTTTCCTGCTCGTCGCCTTGCAAATGACCACGGCGCTGCGTCCGCTCATAGGCAAGTCGGACAAGTTTCTCCCGGCGGCAACGGAAAAGAAGTTTTTCATCCAGCATTGGCTGGATTGCTTCTCCACCGATCCAGCCTGGCGCGAAACGCCCGCGACAGCGCCGCGCCAGGACGCCCAGAAGTAGGCCAGTCACCAACATGCCCAGGGGGAACGGTAATCGCAGGGTTATATGAATCACGCAAAGCCGATCTCGATCCGCACCGCGGCGTGGCCGTTGGGGGCCTTGCTTTTTGCGTCCCTTGCTGGCGCTGGGTTAGTAACCTTGCGCATCGCCTGGACGGGTCGATTCACCTATTTGTTTTTGATTTGGAATCTGGTCCTCGCCTGGCTGCCGCTCATCTTCGCACTGGTTCTTTGCCACGAATACCAGAAGGAAAGACCCAGGAAGCGCTGGCGATTAGGCATGCTGGCTGCGCTCTGGTTACTCTTCCTGCCGAACGCGCCTTATATTTTTACCGACCTCGTGCATTTGGATACTTGGTTTCGCAACCATTATTGGGTGGACTTGAGTTTAATTCTGCTCTTTGCCCTCACCGGTTTCATGTTGGGATTTCTTTCCCTGTATCTCGTTCAGCACGTTGTGGCGGACCGATTTGGCCGGACTGTGAGCTGGCTGTTTGTCGCGGTCGTGGCCGGATTAAGCGCATTCGGAATCTACGTGGGGCGGTTTTTGCGCTGGAACAGTTGGTCAATTATAACGCACCCGGTGGGACTCGCCCTGGATTTGGGACACCGCGCGGCGCATCCGCTGACCAATTACCTGGGCGTGGTTTTCCCAATCCTTTTCGCAACTTTTTTGTTTCTGGCTTATTTAATGTTGTATGCGCTGACGCATTTGCAGCCCAGGCGGGAATCAGGAAGTTGACCGGCGGGATTCAGGGGGAACATGAAAAAAGCGCGATTCCAACGGCACGGAAGAGGGTTGATTGCGCTGGCGACCGCGACGGCTGTTTGGATTCCGTGCCTGCATTTTTTCTTCGCCAGGGAGGTGGGGCAGTTCAATCCATCGGGTGAACTTTCGCCCATGGCGCGGCGCTTGGCGGCGCGGCAACTGCTGGTGTGGTCCGCCCCGGGACTGCGCCAGCGGGAAACCGCCCGCCTGCGCCGCGGCAACCCGGAGTGGGATTTGATGGCGCGCAGTTTCGTGGTCTGGTCCCTGGCGGAAATGGGCCTCCGCAACCCACCCGCCCGACGGGAATACTTGGGGGCCATGGATGGGATCATTGACGACACTCTGACCGTGGAACGAGAACAAGGAATTTATTTCTGCCTTGGCCACACTGCCAAGGACCATCCCTACGTCGTGCAACCTCCGAGGAACCAGTTCCTGGACGGCGAAGTTGCACTCATGCTGGCCTCCCGGTGTTTCCTGGAGGACAAGCCCGCATACCGCACACTGCTCCGCGACCGCTTGGCCCTGATGACGCAACGCATGCAACAAAGCCCGCTCTTGTCCGCGGAGAGTTATCCGGATGAGTGCTGGATTTTTGACAATGTGATCGCGCTCTGCGCCATGCGACTGGCTGATTGCCTGGACGGAACTGATCATTCCCAATTGACACGTCAGTGGCTGGGATTGGTAAAGGAAAAGCTGGTTGATCGTGGAACTGGACTGCTGGTTACCAGTTACACCACCGCCGGCCGGGTACTGAAAGGGCCCGAGGCCACTTCGATTTGGATGGTGGCGCATTGTCTCCGATTGTTGGATGAAAACTTCGCGCAAGATCAGTATCGGCGCGCCCGCAAGGAATTCGGGCGCACACTCGCCGGCTTCGCCTGGTCGCGCAAAACGCCCGCCGACTCCGCGTCGATCCTGCCTTCATTTCAGATCGGCGCAGGAGCGAGCGGAATGGCCTTGATCGGGGCGAGTGCTTTTGGGGATGTCGATTACCTTTCCGCCTTGGAGGCGACACTCGATTTTTCCGCGTTCCCTTCGGAGAAGGACGGGCGACTGCACTATTGCGCCGGCAACCAACTGGGTGACGCGGTGATGCTCTACGCATCGGTGCTGGGGCCGCTTTGGGAACGAGGCAAACATCAGGCCAACCATGAATAGAGCAAGACTCAAACGCGTCGGAAGAAGGCTGACAGCACTGGCATCGTTGCATTTTTTCTACGCCAGGGAGGTGGGGAATTTTACGCGGCCGGCCGGTCTTTCGCCCAAGGCTCGGCAATTGTCGGCGCGGCATCTTCAATTGTGGACTGATCCAGCTTTGCGCCAGCGGGAACTGAACCGGATGCGGGCGAGCAACGCGGAATGGGATTTCATGGGGCGGACGTTTCTCGTCTGGTCCCTCGCGGAAATGAGCCTGCGCAATCCCGCGGACAAGCCGCAATATCTTCAGACCATGGACCGGATCATCGAGGAAACCGTGCAGCTCGAACAGAAGCACGGGATGTATTTTTTCCTCATGCCTTACGCCCGGGTCAGCCCGTACGTCATGCAGCCGCCGCGCAGCCTCTTCCTCGACAGCGAAATCGCCTTGATGCTCGCGGTGCGCCGGATGGTGGAGGAAAAGCCCGAATACCAGCCGCTGATGCGGGAGCGAATCGACCTGATGGAGGCCCGAATGCGCCGCGGTCCGGTGTTGTCGGCGGAGAGCTATCCGGATGAGTGCTGGATGTTTGACAACGCGGTGGCGCTGGCCGCGATGAAATTGGCCGACAAGCTGGACGGCAGCGATCATTCAGCCTTCCAACGGCAATGGCTCGAATTGGCGAAACAAAAGCTGGTGGATCACAAAACTGGTTTATTGATTTCCAGTTTCACGACCGAAGGCCAGCCGTTGGATGGGCCGGAAGGGTCGTCGATCTGGCTCGTGGCGCATTGCTTGCGCCTGGTGGACGAGGATTTTGCGCGCGACCAGTATCGTCGCGCGCGCCAGGAACTTGGCCGGAGCCTCGCGGGTTTCGCCTGGTCGCGGGAATGGCCCGCCTCGTGGAAAGGGCAGATGGATATCGATTCCGGCCCGGTGATTCCTGTTCTGGAGATCAGCGCGGGCGCAAGCGGCATGGCGTTCATCGGCGCCAGTTCGTTCCACGACGCCGACTATCTGAGGTCCCTGGCTGCCACACTCGACTTTTCCGCTTTTCCGTCGGTTAAGAACGATCGTTTGAAATATTGCGCCAGCAATCAAGTGGGCGATCGGCGCTGTTGTATGCGTCGGTGTTGGGGCCGCTTTGGGAGAAGGCCGCGCCGCATGGAGGAAGGCCATGAAGATCGAGGATGGAGGATTGAAGATGGAAAGAACGCATTTATCTGAAAACGTTGAGTCACCGGCTGACAAGCTGCTCCCTTCGCCCAAACTAACGAGTGAGAAGGCTGCCGCGTCGCGAGACAAAAGCTGGCCTTCGCCACAACCTCTGCTCTATCGAGCGCTGGTGCTCGGAGTGCTCTTCTTCCTGGTGCACCTGGCTGGACTGCGCGAATACACCGCCTTTCTGAGCGGAACGCCCGCGATGGTGGAAACCAGCATGAGACTGTCCTTCTTCTATGGCAGCATCTACATCCTGCTCTATTTGGGCGCGGTGGTGCTGGCGCCGATTTTGGTGATCGCCGCCGGCATTTTGGCGTTGTGGCGAAACTTCACGGCGGGCGACGGCGGGTAGAGTTTCTGCCGGCATAAACTAAAGGAGTATCCCTGGGTCGAGCTGCCCCGGACACCCGCGGGGTACGCTCCATCACAAGACTGAGGCTCGAACAGGATTTTGGCGCAGGAGCTTGTATATTACCTTGCCAGAGGAGGTATGAAAAAACAATTGCTCCAGCAAAGCTCTTGCCTTGTTCGCAATTCTTGGCGACAGACATCCAATCCATATTTTGGACAGCTTGCGATGGGCCGCGAATCACAACCAAGGACTGACGGCGATAAACTCTCGTTTTCATCGCTGGTGCTTTGGGGCGAATGCAGTCGGGCTGGAAAGCCGCCATGCAATCGGGCTGTTCCAACTCATTGCGAAACAGTGGGTTTGAGTTGGTCCTTGCAAATTGCCGGAGTTTGCCGGTTGGCAGCGGGTGGAACGGTCCAGTCGCTTCAAGACGGTGGTTACGAACTTGCTTACCTCAGTCACAAACTTTAACAGTTTGAATCCTGATATTAAATCTGGTTCGAGGCCGATTCACTCGGTCGGAATATTGGCTGAGGGATGGCGTGGACGCATCGCGGCAATTCCATCGTCATGGTGGCTGGTGGCGGCATTGCTGCTTTGCGGTTGGGCAGCGGGCATTGCGAACGGAGCGACGGAGCCCGACCGGCTGCTGAACATCTTCACGCGTGAAGAAGGCGGCAGCACACACTTTTTTGCGCAGAACCTCGCCGCCGGGACCGTGACGACAACGTTTGAAATGCAACTGGAAAACATGGCCGCCAGCGCTCCTCTCCCGTACACCACGAACGTCCCCGCAAATCAGACACTGGAAGTATTCACCCTGTCGCCCATCAAAAAAGACGCCGCCGCCAGATATCGTTGCGTGAATTCGGCCACCCTGGGCAATGCGGCCGCGGTGCATGACGATGCGCATGTCTATGATCTGCCGTACGCGCCGGGCAGCACGTTTCGTGTCAGCCAGGGTTACCACGGCTCCTTCAGCCATACCGGGCCGGATGAGTATGCCATCGATTGGGCGATGCCAGTGGGAACGCCGGTTTGCGCCGCGCGCGCGGGAGTGGTCGTTAAATCCAAGGATGACGAAGATAAAGGCGGACCGCGTCGCCGATATCAGACTCACGCCAACTGCATTCTAATCGAACACTCTGACGGCACCATCGGAATCTACGGACACCTCGCGAAGGACGGTAGCAGGGTAAAGGTCGGACAGCGCGTGAAGGCGGGCGACGTGATTGGCCTGTCCGGCAAAACCGGGTTTGTTGAAGGCCCGCACCTGCATTTCGCCGTATTCAAAACCAGGAACGGATCGGAACGCGAGAGTTTGCCCGTGAAGTTCCGCACTGCGGACAATCTGGCACTGACTTTGACAACCGGCCGGGAATACACAGCGCCGCCGCATGGGGAGCAAGTCATGGGCACTGCTCCCATCACGACGGCGAGCCGGTAGAAAACCAGCCCGCTGTTGAATTCGCCAGCGCGAATTCGGATCAGCAGAATCAGCGCGTCATGCCGGTGCCGGTCCCAATGGCCAAAGGATTGCCAGTGCTGGCCGAACCGTTCAGACCAGTCGCGTGAGGTTGTTCACTGGAACCTTCCAGATAGGTCTTCTGACTATCATTGCCCAAGGCGCCACGATTTTGGGTGGCACACCCCGCCAGCAAAGCGGAGATCCCGAGCAACATGAGCATTCGTTTGGTTATTTGAGGTTTCATATGATTTCGCAGGAGGTTCATTTGATGGTTGTTCGGCTGCTTGAAATGTGCCGGACGCGGCTCCACGCCGGCAATGTTGGGGATCAATGTGTTACAAACTAATAGCATTTTTTAGCTCGATTTGCAAATCGCATTTTGCAACTCACCGGCTTGGACGTTCGCAAATTGCCCCGGTTTACAACGCCTCGGGAAGTTAGAAAGTGGTGACTTCGTCGGCCACGGGGCGGACCGCGGCGAGTTTGGTGGCCACGAGAATGTCCGGACAGTGGAACGCCCCGCTGCGGCCGCACCAGTTGCCGTAGTGAATGGGTTCAAGGACGTTAAGGCCTTGTTTCGCCCAGCACTCGCGGATAAACCGCTCCTCATAACTCACGGGCGCGGCGCAATGGTTCCGCTGGGAAAGCTGATAATCCCGGTTCGCGCAGGAGACGTTCACTGTGCCCAGCCCTTCGCTGAGGAGACGTTTGGATTCCTCGTTAATCAGGAAAAAGTTAATCGCACAACGACCGCCGGGCTTCAGAACACGGCGAACCTGGCTCAAGTAATTTTGCATTTCCGCTTCTGCCATGCGGGTGAACGCCGCAGGGATCAATACCAGATCGAAATAATCGTCCAGATAAGGGAACCAATAAACAGCCGGTTTGAATCTTCCCTTGGGGCGGAATAATTCATCGTAAACGTCGGCCAGTTGAAAATGAAAATTGGGCCGATTGGCCTCGAGATGCTTTTGGCACCAGGCAATGCTTTCGGCATCCACATCGAAGCCCCAATAGCCACCCCGGTCGGCGAGCCGGAGGGTGAGCAAACGGGCGGAACAGCCGCAGCCGCAGCCCACTTCCAGCACGGAGGCATCCGGCTTAAGCTCGGCCAGTTCCAGAAGATGCTGGATTGATTCTTCCGCCACCAAATCCAAGCCAATCCCGGTTTGTTTTATCAAGCGCCGGGGCGGAACGGATTTGTCGCGTTTGCCAATCAATAATTCGAGATTGTCGAGTAGCGAGTGATAAACCCTGGTTACCATGAGTTGGCTGTGCCGTAGCGGCAGCCGTCAGGTTCCCGGTAATAAACCAGATGAACGGCGCACAGTCAACTTGAAATCTACCTCCCGTCTGCTAAAATGAGGCGGCACGAAACCGACCAGACGCCAGCGCATGCGCACCCTGAAATCCTTTCTTCACCTTTTGGTCATTGCCCCGGCCATGGGCTTGCTTTCCGGCAGCGCACCCGCCCAGAATTCCTATGTCAATTTCGAAGGCAAACAAACCAGCCCAATCCGATTGTCCGCCGACGCCTCGCGGCTGTTCGCGGTGAACACGCCGGATGCGCGACTGTCGGTGTTCGATGTGTCGCATCCTGCGAGCCCATTCTTGATTGCCGAAATTCCGGTCGGAGTCGAACCGGTTTCCGTGAATCCGCGCACCAGCGACGAAGTTTGGGTGGTTAATGAAGTTTCAGATAGCATCAGCATTGTTTCGGTTTCGCAAAGGCTGGTGACGGACACGCTCTATGTGAAAGACGAACCGGCCGACGTAGTGTTCGCCGGCGGGCGCGCCTTCGTTACCGCCGCGCGCAAAAACCAGGTGGTGGTGTTTGACGCGACGAACCACACTCAACTCGCGGTCATCCCGCTCTTTGGAGAAAACCCGCGCGCGCTCGCGGTGAATACGAACGCCACCAAGGTTTATGCGGCATTCGCTCTTTCAGGGAACCACACGACTTTAATCCCCACCAACAGCGCCCCGCCGCAATCGCCGCCGACCAACACGAACCTGCCCGCGCCGCCTCAAGTAAGCCTGATTGTGGATGCCACCAATGCCAGTTGGTATCCCTCCATCATCAAATACGCCATGCCTGACAATGATGTCGTCGAGATCGATGTGGCGACGCTGACCATAACCCGTTATTTCCCCCACGTCGGCACAGTGAACCTGGGCATAGCCGTGCGGCCCGGCAGCGGGGATCTTTATGTGGCGAACACGGATGCGCGGAACCTGGTTCATTTCGAACCTGGTGTGCGCGCCCATGCTGTGGACAATCGGGTCACGCGCATTTCCATCGGTTCGGGAATCGTCACTCCTTTTGATCTGAACTCCACCATTGATTACGCTGTCCTCCCGAATCTGTCAGCGCTCAGCAACGCCCTGGCCCAACCAACCGCCATCATCTTTGATCCAAGCGGCGGCTTTTTCTACGTCGCCGCGTTCGGTAGCGATCGGGTTGCGAAGGTCGATGCGGACAATCCCACGAACATTTTAACGCGCGTCGAGCTTTGCCCGACCGCTCTCGGTTCAGTTGTTGATTCGCGGAACAAGCGGGGACCGCGCGGCTTGGCCCTTAATGCCAACGCACACGTGCTCTATGTCCTTAATCGTATTGCCAACAGCATCTCGATTGCCGATACGCTCGCGAATGCGGTGATAAAAGAAATTCCCACCGGCAGTTTTGACCCCACGCCGGCGGTGATTCGCAATGGCCGCGGCTTTTTGTACGATTCAAAACTTTCCGGCAACGGAACGATGGCTTGCGCGGCCTGCCATATCGATGCCGAAATGGATTTGATCGCTTGGGACCTCGGCGATCCGGGCGGCCAGATGACCAGCAACAAAACCGTTTTGCCCATTCTCAATACCACGAACACCAGCCTCTTTCATCCAATGAAGGGACCGATGGTGACGCAGACGTTGCGTGGCCTGAACACGCTTGACCCGTTCCATTGGCGGGGTGATCGCACCAATTTTGCTCACTTTAACATCGCCTTTCCGTCCCTTTTGGGTTCGTCCTCGCTGTCCAGCAACGACATGGCGGCCTACACCAACTTCATCAACACCATCACCTACGAGCCGAATCCGAACCAAAACCTGGACCGCACTTATCCGACCAATTTTGCCGGTGGCGACGCCAACAACGGCCTCTTCCTCTTTTCCAACACCAACTACGCTGGCGTTCCCGGCCTGGTCTGCAGTTCGTGCCATACCGCCCCGCCAGGGCCCGGTTCCGACCGCTTGATTATCCCGGGCACTTTTTTGCAGGAATCCCAGGATTTCAAGGTGCCGCAACTCCGCGCGATTTATCAAAAGACCCACTTTGACAACACGCCCGGCACCAACACCATCGACGGGTTTGGCTTCACCCACGACGGCACCATTCCGACCATCCAGGCTTTTCTTTCGCAGCCCGTGTTTGTGACCATCCGCGGCAATCCGACCGTCAAAAATAACCTGGCCGCGTTCGTGCAATGCTTCGATACCGGGACCGCGCCCGCAGTCGGCTACACGCGCACTGCCGTGGCCGCTAATGTTAACAGCCTGAGCCTGTCCAATGACTGGAACCTGCTCGAAAGCCAGGCGTCGGTTTCGAATATCGATCTCGTCATCAAAGGCACCGTTGACGGAAAACTCCACGGTGCGGTTTACCAACCTGCCGCGGGAACCTACCGCTTGGATTCGACCCGGATGACCACGTTGACTCGCGCGCAACTCCAAACCAAAATCCTCGCCGGCGATATCCTTACGTTGATGGGCGTGCCTCCCGGCTCAGGCGTGCGCATAGGCATCGACCGCAACCAGGATGGCATCCTCGACGGTGACACGCCGCCGCCCGCGCTCAACATCACCCAAACCAGCGGCCAAACTGTCATCACCTGGCCTTATAACGCCGCCGGATTCACCCTCGAATCCAGTTCAAATCTTTCAACCACGAACTGGACCACCGTTACCAACGCGGTTGAAATCTCTTCCGGCCAAAACACCATCACCAACCCGGCCGCGACGGGCACGCGGTTTTACCGGCTGCATTTTCAATAGAGGTACAGTCAACCGTCCCAAAATCCAGATTTTGGAGCTTGATGTTGGTGTTTTATTATATACCCTCCTCTGGATCCGTCCCACCCGTCCCAAGGCCGGTAAACATTGGGTTTCCTTACTTTCGAGCCGTCCCAAACCCGTCCCAAAGGTTCTTTTCATCCAAATCCTGACGATCTTAATCCCTCAGACCGCTCGCTCCCCAACCCTGTCCAATTCCCCTTTGCTCTGGGCCTCAGCACCAGTTAAAGACCTTTTCCAGGTGACAAAGAAAGGACACGGCGGTAATACGGCGGTAATAATCGTGCCCTAGCTTTTTGCCCATGAAAACGAAACACTCCTTTTCGGTATTGGCGGGCAGGACCAAGGCAGCGGTTCTCCTCCTCTCTCTCATCGGGTCCCTCGGGATCGCAACGGTTGTTCCGGCGGCTTCGCTTTCCGAAGTTCTGGAGCAAGGCATCTATTCGGAGGAAACCAAGGGCGACTTGGACAGCGCGCTCCAACTTTACCAGCAAGTGGTGGCGGATGCGAAAAGCAGCCAGGCCGTGGCCGCGCAGGCGCAATACCATCTGGGCGTTTGTTATTACAAGAGGAAGGATTACACGAACGCGACGGCAGCTTTCGACAAGTTGGTGAAGGATTATCCCGACCAAAAGGACCTGGTCGCGCGCGCGCAGGAATACCTGGCCGGCACAACCGTTCTGTTGCCCGCGCCGTGGGCCGATGGGGAAGAACAGCGGATGGATATCAAGCTGCCAAACGGATTCAAGATCGGGTTGATCACGTGTTCGGTAAATGCCGCCGAAACCAACGGCCACAAAATCTGGCGGCTGACCCGCCACACGTTTGCCGGCGTGCAAGCCGTCAGCCGCGTGGAAGTGGACGCAGACACGTTCAGCCCGACGCACAGCTTTTGGAAACACACGATGATCGGCGAAGCCGACACGACGTATCTTCCCGGGCACGCGGAGATAAAAACGAAAGGGAAGGACGGGACCAAGAACATGGATTTAACCGGTGCGGTCTTCGACAATGAGGAAGCGTTCCCATTGATGCGCCGCCTCCCGCTGGCCAGTGGTTACAAAACGGATTTGCGGTTCCTTTCCAGCCTGGCCGGCGGCTCGGTAGTTCCAGTGAAGCTGGAAGTCACGGCCGTCGAGAAGGTGGAAGTTCCAGCAGGAACTTTCGAGTGTTACAAGGCTGAATTGAATATCCATCAGACTTTCTGGTATTCGACTGATCCACACCGTTATCTCGTCAAGTTCGAAGCCGAAGGCATCGTGGTGGAATTGGCGGAAGTCACGCAGCGCAAGGCCGGAGAGCCGGTGTGCTATCAGGATGCCCAATATCACTTCTCACTTTGCTCGCCATCGGATTGGAACTTCTTCCTGGCGGCGAAGAGGACGGAAAATTCCAAGTCCGAGATCACGCTTCTCGATCCCGACGCGCTGGCGAATACCCAGGTGGTCGTCGGCTCCCCGGACAAGTTCAAGCCCGAGCAGAGGAAATCATTGCGCGACTGGGCGGATTCGGAAATCGCCGACCCGGAAAACGGCATGAAAGATCTTAAAGTCCGCCCCGATAGCTGGCAGGAACGGACTGTGAGTGGTCAACCGGCCTTGAGTGTCATCAGCGATTTTGTGGATGGCAAGGACAAGAAGGTTGCCTATGCCGTGTTCAGCTTCAACGGCACCAATGGCGTCGACCTTCACACGCTGATCGATGCGAAGGATTTTGACGCGTTCAAGCCGAAATTCGATGCTCTGGTGGATTCCTTTAAAACGAACTAAGTCGCACGATGCCTTTCAACGGTGAGCATTTGTTCACGCGACCCGCGCGCACTTCTCTGCGCGCGGGTGCTTCTGCTTGCCGTTGCCGTAGCGACCGGCAATGAGAACCATCCTGCGAAAATTGTCCATCCTTTCAGGCCGTTCGAACGAGTCCTGGCTGGTGTTGCTGCTGGCGCTGGTGGTGCTGGCGCCATCGATTTGCCTGCTCTGGTTCATGAACCAGGCAGTGCAAAATGAGCGGCTGGCGGTGCGACAGAAGCTGGTGGATGCGTATCGCGGGCATTTGACGCTGGCGCAGGAGCAGTTGGAAGCCCGTTGGAAAACGAACGCCGCGGAGTTGGACGCGGAGGCGAAAATAATCCCGGCGGCGATGCTGTTCGCGCAACAAGTGCGTGCCGGTTCAGCGGACGCCTTGATTTGCTTCGACGCCGCCGGGAAGATTGCCTATCCGGACCTGCCGCCACAACCAAAGCACGAAGTCCGCGATGCCGCCTGGGCCCAGGCGGAACGGGTGGAGTTCATCGATCCAACCAATGCAGCCGGCGAGTTCGCCCGAATCGGCGAGGGTGCGACGAATGTGGATCTTGCCGCCCGGGCCTTGCAAGCCCAGGCGCGCTGCCTGGTTAGGGCCGGGCAAAAAGAAGCGGCCATCTCGCTGCTCCTGGGCCCGCTGTCGGAAGCGAGGTTCCGAACCGCGACCGATTTTGAGGGCAGGCTCGTGGCGCCCAACGCTCAATTGATGGCGCTCGAATTGTTGAAAGGTTCAGCGCCTGAAAAAGTTGAACCGCCGCTCGATCGGTTGAAGGCGGAGTTGGTGGATTATGAAACCCCGGGCCTCTCCGCGCCGCAACGACGCTTCGTCATGCACGAGTTGCTGCGGCTATTTCCGGATCGCGTCCAGTTTTCCACCTTGATGGCGGAGGATCTGGCGGCGGCAGTGGTCGAAGCCCAGGCTCTCCAACCAGCAGAACCGACTTTGCGCCCTACCAGACTTCCGGGCGTCTGGCAATTTGCCTCCGAAAGTGGCCGGGTGGTGACCTTGCACCAGACGGAAAGCCTGGTCGCCCGGTTAAGGGCCGCGACTATGTCCCCAACTTTGCCGGCGGACGTGCGTGTCGATCCACTGGTTCCGGGCCGGGAACGCGAGGGCGCGCTTTTGTCCCTCCCATTGGGGCCGAAGCTGCCGAACTGGCGGCTGGCGCTTTCGTTGAAGGACCAACGGTTGTTTGACGCGGCGACGAGCCAGCGGGTGGCTTCGTATGTTTGGATTGGCGTGCTGGTGGTTGGGGTTGTGTCGGTATTGGCCGCGTTTGCGTTGCGGCTCGTGCGACGCCAGGTGGCATTGACTCAACTCCGAAACGATCTCGTTGCCAACGTGACTCATGAATTGAAGACGCCACTTTCCTCCATGCGGCTGCTGGTCGATACGCTCTTGAACTCGCAACCGTTGCATGAACAAACCGCGCGCGAATACCTGCAATTGATTGCCAAGGAAAACGTCCGGCTCAGCCGGTTGATTGACAACTTCCTGACTTTTTCGCGGATCGAGCGCAACAAATACGCATTCGATTTTAACGAGACCTCCGCCGCGTCAATTGCCGAATCGGCCGCTGGCGCGGTGCGGGAACGGTTTCAACCGCCTGGCTGCCGGTTCGAGGTGAACATTGCGCCGAACTTGCCGTCCGTGATGGCAGACGCCGATGCAATGGTAACGGCCTTGTTGAATCTGCTGGAAAACGCCTGGAAGTATTCCGGAGAGGACAAACAGATCACGCTGGCGGCCAGTGCCGTGGACGGCAGCGTTTGCTTTGCGGTGCGGGATAACGGGATTGGGTTGTCGCCGCGCGATACCAAACGGATTTTCAAACGATTTTACCAGGTGGATCAGCGCCTGTCCCGAAGCGGCGGCGGCTGTGGACTGGGATTGAGCATCGTGAAATTTGTCGTGGAGGCGCACCGTGGAAATATACAGGTCGAGAGCGAACCGGGGCGTGGCAGCACGTTTACGATCACTCTGCCCGCGGCGGGGAGCGATCCAAAGGAGGATGGAACATGAAACGATGGTGTGCCTTTAGCGCCAGCGCAGGAGCGCGAGTCTGTGAGCCGCAGTCGGTCGCGGAGCGACCATCGAAGGTAGCCGTGGGTTTTCAACCCACGGTGGTCGATATCCCCGGTTGCCTCCGTCGCGGAGCGACGGTTGAACCATGCCAGAGCAGCTTGGGCGGGCCTTGGTTGGATTGGCTTCAAGCGTCGCTCCGCGACGCAGGGCGTTCCGGAACGTGTTTCCCGTGGGTTAAAACCCACGACTACCATCGTGACGTTGCTGCGCGACGGCGATTTCGCTCCGCTTGCGCGATGCGTTTCCTGGGCCCGCGTCGTACAACCGCAAGAGTTTATGCATAACGGTCCGAAAACCATTCTGATTATTGAGGATGATGCGGCGTTGTTGCGCGGGTTGAAAGACAACTTCGAGACGCAAGGGTACGCCGTGCGTACGGCGAGTGACGGGCAGCGCGGGTTGGACGCGGTGTTGAAGGAACCGCCGGATTTGCTTTTGCTCGATCTGATGCTGCCGAAGGTGAACGGGTATGAGATTTGTCGCGCTGCCCGGTCTAAACACCTGGACATGCCCATTATCATGCTGACGGCCAAAGGGCAGGAAGACGACGTGGTCCGCGGGTTGGAACTCGGCGCGGATGATTACGTCACCAAGCCGTTCAGCATCCGGGAGTTGCTGGCGCGCGTGAAGGCGTTTCTCCGACGTCAAGGGCCGGAGAACGCCGCGTATGCGTTCGGGGATTATCGGCTTGACCTGGCGGCGCACAAGCTGTTCAAACGCGGTGTGGAGATCGAATTAACCGGCAAGGAGTTTGGATTGTTGGAGTTTTTCGTGAAGCGCGCGGGCCGCGCCCTGACGCGGGACAGCATCCTGGATGCGGTGTGGGGCCAGGAGGTGATTGTGACCGACCGCAGCGTGGACCGATGCGTAACCACGCTCCGCAGCAAGATTGAATCGGACCCGCGGAAACCTGTGTTCATCCAAACGATCCGGGACATCGGGTATCGATTCGAGATGCCGGCCTGAAAGGAGAATGAATATGAACGCGATGCTCGAGTTGCAGAACGTTACGAAGTACTACGGCGCGTTCAAGGCGGTGGACGAGGTGAGCTTCAGCCTGGCGGCAGGAACCATCTGCGGTTTTCTGGGCCCGAACGGAGCGGGCAAGACGACGACGCTGCGGATGATTCTGGACATCATCAAGCCGACCAGCGGGACGATCACCGTGCTGGGCCGGCCATCAGCGCTGGAAGTGCGGCATCGCATCGGCTATCTGCCCGAGGAAAAGGGGCTGTACAAAAAGATGAAAACGTGGTCGGTGATCGCGTACTTTGCCACGTTGAAAGGCCTGAGCCGCAAGGCGGCAAAACAACGCGCGTACGAATTGCTGGAACGCTACGGCTTGAAGGATTTCGCCATCAAGCCCACGGACGCGCTCTCCAAGGGCATGGGGCAAAAGGTGCAAATGCTGGCGGCCATCGCGCATGACCCGGAATTCGTCATCCTGGATGAACCGTTCTCGGGGCTCGATCCGGTCAACCAGCAGGTGATGGAGGAAATCATCCGCGACATGACCAGTCGAAACCGCACGGTGCTCTTTTCCACTCACGTGATGCAGCACGCCGAGCGGTTGTGCGACCGCATCGTGCTGATGGCTAGGGGTAAAAAGATTTTTGACGGCACGATTCCCGAGGCGAAACGAATCATTCCCCGGCGGGTCCGCATCGAAACGCAGGACGACATCGCGCCGGTGCGCGGGCGGAGCGACGTGCTGTCGGTCCGCCCGGTGGACAAGGCCAACGGAGCCATGCAAACGAACGGCGCGGCACAATGGGAATTGCAGTTGCGGGAGAACGCGGACCCGCAATCGATCCTGCAGTTTTGTTTTGAACAAAGAATTCGGTTGCACAGTTTCAACCAGTCCGAGCCCACGTTGCATGAAGTGTTCGTGCAATTGGTGGGACCGGAAGCAAAGGAGGCGGGGTTCAGATGAAATACACAGCTTTAGTTGCCCGGCGTGAGTATGTGGAGAATGCCCGCACCAAGGGGTTTTGGATTGGCCTTTTAACTTTTCCGATCGTGATCTTCCTGATGATTCAGGTGCCGGTTTGGCTGACGGAAAAAGTCGCGCCGATTCGCGCTTTCGTTTTGGTGGACGAATCCGGGAGGTTCGAGAAGCTGATTGAGTCGGCCCTGGAAAAAGCCCATCAGCAGCGGGTGCTCGAAGCGCTGAGGGAGTATGCCGCCCGGAACGTGACGCGGTCCGTGAGATCAGCCGGGGCGAAACGCGAGTTGAATTTGCCGGCGGAATTGGACGAGATAAACGAGCAAAACGCCCAGGCGCTGGAAACCTTCATTAACCACGGCGGCGCAGAAAATGTTTTGAAGCAACTGAAGCCCTGGTTGAAACCGGGCGCGCCGGCGTTCAGCGAGCCGAGACGGCGGTTTGTGCGGGTGCCGTTGCCGGTTGGCATCGGGGGAAACGAGGACGCATCGGACGGGAAGGGTTTGAGCCTCGTTGCCTCGGCTGCTACGAGCAGCAGTAATTTGGACCTGGCGGTGTTGGGGCGGGAGTTGAAGCCTTATTTGCGCGGGCAAAAGAAAGTCGAGGTGGATGGCCGCGCGGTGGAGTTGAGCGCTGCCATTCTTATTCCGCGGGATATTGAGCAGAAAGTGGTGCGGCCCGGCGCTGGATCGCCTTCCGCGCAGAGCCGCGGCCCAGCCATTGAATACTGGTCTGCGAATGTAGCGGAGGGCGGGGCTGGTTTGAAGGACGAGGCTGAGCGGGCGGTGAATGGCGAAATTCGCCGCCGCGAATATTTGGCGCGCGGCATGGATGCCGCGGTGATTCGGGAGGTCGAGCACACTTATGCTCCATTCGCCAGCCTCAACCCAAAGAAGGAGGCCGGCCAGGAAACGGTCAACCTGGGCGACAAGCTAAAACAATGGGCGCCCAGCGGATTTGTCTATTTGCTTTGGGTGGCGATTTTCAGCGTCACGCAGATGCTGCTGGGCAACATCATCGAGGAAAAATCCAACCGCATCATCGAAGTTTTGCTTTCCTCGGTGACGCCGGGAGAACTGATGATGGGCAAGCTGTTCGGCATCGCGGCGGTCGGATTGACCCTGATTACCGCCTGGATGCTGTCTTTGTTTGGCATTCTGAGCTGGAAGGCGGGCGGCGTGTCGGATGTTGCCGGGCAATTGCTGGCGGTGCTGAAAACGTCCAATTTGCTCCCCCTGTTTTCCCTCTATTTTCTGTTGGGCTACCTGCTGTACGCGGGGTTGATCCTGTCGCTCGGCAGCGTCTGCAACACGCTCAAGGAAGCGCAAAGTTACATGGGCATCATCACGATGATTATGATGGTGCCACTGCTGACCATGACTTACATCCCGACCGATCCGAATGGCGTTGTGGCGCGATTGCTTTCGTGGGTGCCAATCTACACCCCGTTCACCATGATGAATCGCGCCGCAGCCGATCCGCCCTTGATCGATTTGATCGGCACGCTGGTGTTGCTGGTCGCCAGCACGGTGGGCGTTTTGTGGATGGCCGGGAAGATTTTCCGCATCGGGATTCTGCGTACCGGGCAGCCGCCGAAGATCGTGGAAATGCTGAGGTGGGTCAGGGGGTAGCGCCGACGAGAGATGAGGACTCGGTTTTCTCTCCTTGTGAACCTGAAAATAGCTTACGGCTTCATGGCCTGCACCATTTCGCGGGTGGCGAGAATCGAGAACTTCTGCCGGCATGCCCGGAAACCATGATAATATTCACCTTCGGAAGCCAATACCGCCAGGGTTTCGCCATGGGTGTGGATTTGCTTATGGCGCAAAGCGCCTTGCCTGGGCTGCACGTCGATATCCACCACGAGTTCAGCGGCGATCTTGAAATACATATCCGCACGACAGAGTTGGATCGTGCCTGAGATGCAAACATCGGCGGTGGCGGCCTGCGAAGCATCCACGACTTTTGCCCCCTGCGCTTCCAGGTCGAGTTTCAGACTATCCGCAAGCCAGACGGCGAGGTCATTGAGCGCGTACACATGGCTTCCCACTGAGCCAAACGCACCGCGCATGTTTCCGATTTCCTGCCCGTCGGCTTTGGTAGTTCGCTTCTGCAGGTCGCGCATGTCTTTGGTCCAGATCTGCTCCTGTTCCGGCGTAAACTCCACATACTTGTATTGATCCGGCTCGTCGGGTCGAGTTTTCAGGTCAAGGCTGACCAGGTTCGGCGCGCAATCGAAACCCTTTAGACAAATGGTTGCGCCTTTTAAATCCTGGGTGGCCAGCGCGGGAATGGTTGGTCCGTATTCCTTGAGCAGAACGCGCCGCCCATTCGTCACGCAACCGGTGCCAAAAACCGTTGCCGTAACCAAGGCCAGGAGCGGCACCCACCAAACGGAACGTCGAACTGTCATCGATAATCCCTTTCTCTTTGACGATTAAGCCCACTGCTCTGTTCCACTAGCGGAGCGGGGTTGAGTGAGCACACGTACCGGCACGAGCCTGTTCTGGGTGGAACTGGCTGTCAATTTGAAAGCTCGGGCCATGAATACGGCCCGGTGGAACTGCGTCCATTTTGTTAAGGGAACGCAGGGTGAACATTGGGACAGGCAACGATGCGGTCTTTATGAAAACGTGGCTTAAATCGACTCGGAATCGAGGTCCGGCTCTGGCCCTGGCACTGATGTTGGCGTCCGTTTCAGGCGGGCTGGCCCAGGACCAAACCAAACCCTCCACGAGTGAAAATGCACCGCGGACTGCCGCGCCAGCGCCAGCCGCTCCCGCTCCAATTCAGTTGCCCACTTTGATGGCCGGTCCGCCGGACGTTTCGGCGCCCCAAAGCTCGCCGTTTCCTTCACCGCCGACGCGATTTTCAGCCTGGACAAGCGAAATAATCAAAATGGCCCAGGCCGGGATCGATGAGCGGGTGATGCTGACCTACATCGACAGCGCGGGCACATTCAATTTGGGCGCGGACGAGATTGTGTATCTACGGGATTTGGGCATTTCCAGCTTCACCATCGCTACGATGTTGCAACACGATGCCGATATAGTTACCGGCGCGCGGCCATTGACGATGTCCGCCACGCCCGCTCAAGATCCCGCGATCCAGATCACTTTCGCTCCCAACACGGATGTTTCCGGTTCGATCACCCAACCGCAACCAGCCGCAACGGTTCCCGGACTGGTGACCAGCGAACCGACGCCGGCAATCGCTCCGGTTGTGCCCGCACTGCCACAGGTTGATTCCAGCGCCATCGCACCCGATTCGGGGACTCTCGCCTCAACCCCAGCACCAAGCGTTACCGCTCCGTCAAGTCCCGCCAAAGCATCCTTGTTTGCGCAACCAGACCGGGCGCCGCAAACGCAGCGGATGGTTTACCCCGTGCGCCAGCCTTATCCGGTCGAGCTTGTAGCGCCGATCACGATTGCCCAGTCGCCGCCGGAGCGGCCGCTAAACACGGTCGTGATCAGATTCATTCCGTAAGCCGGCTCCACTGGAAAACGGAGGGCTGTTTTCTTTTGCCCGCCCGGGCTCATTGGAAGCGCTGAGATTCAGGAGCCATTCAAACTGGACAAAAATCATTCCAAAAAACAGAGTGAAGCCATGAGAATATTTTTCAGCATGGTGGCGGTTGTATTGGCGCTTTCCGTTCGCGCGGATGGACAGACCAATGCGGTTCCGTCAACGGGTGCTGCCGGGCAAACGGTCGAGACCATCGTCTGCCTGCGGCATGGCGAGAAACCGCCCGGCGGGCTGGGGCAATTGACCTGCCGCGGTCTCAATCGCGCCCTGGCTTTGCCCAAGGTGCTGCTGACGAAGTATGGCACGCCGCAATTCGTGTTTGCGCCCAATCCCACGCAAAAGGTGGACACGAACGCGTATTATTATGTGCGCCCTCTCGCGACCATTGAACCAACCGCCATCCGCTGCAGCCTGCCGGTCAACACGCAATTCGGCTACCGGGAAATCCAGGGACTTGAGACTGAGCTGCAAAAACCGGCATACCAAAGCGCCACCGTTTTTGTCGCGTGGGAGCATGGCCTGCTTGATCAATTTGTAAAAGATTTGGTCAAGGCCAACGGCGGAGATCCGGCGCAGGTGCCGGGCTGGCCAGGCAATGATTATGACACCATTTTTCTCGTAAAAATCACGCATGCCAGCGGGCATGCCTCCGTGGCTTTTACGATCGATCACGAAGGGTTGAATGGTTTGAGCGATGAGTGCCCTTGAGTTTGAAAAGGGCGGAAAGAAGAATGAGACGCCATCTCCGTTTCCACGCGCAACCTAGTTAACGCATTCAATTCCGCCTGCGCCTGGAACTGGATGCGACTCATTCATTCATTAAACTTTAACTTGGAAAGCGCCGCTGGCGGAGTTAAGGAAGAACCATCGCAACCAACGAATCAGGAACAGCATGCAAATGATGATTGGCAATTTGACCATTTTGGCAGCCGCGCTCAGCGCGGTGGCCCTCGCGGGGTGCGCCTCGGCGGGGAAGTCCGGCGAAGGACAAATCAGCAAGGCGCCCTTCGGCAAGACCCGGGACGGCACACCGGTGGACCTTTACACCTTGCGCAACGCCCACGGCGTCGAGGCGCAGATTTGCAACTATGGCGGCCTCGTCACCTCCATCAAAGTGCCCGATCGCAACGGGAACTTCGGCGACGTGGTGCTCGGCTACGACAACCTGGACGATTATCTCAAGAGCAGCCCGTTTTTTGGCGCGATGGTGGGCCGCTACGGCAATCGCATCGCCAAGGGCAAGTTCACCCTGAACGGAGTCATTTACACGTTGCCGGTAAACAATGGCCCAAACTGCCTCCACGGCGGCATCAAGGGTTTCGATAAAGTCGTGTGGCAGGCCAAATCGCTCGCCACGCCCGACGGCCCGGCGCTGGAACTAAATTACGTCAGCCCGGACGGCGAGGAAGGTTTTCCCGGCACGCTCAAGGTCACGGCGGTTTACACGTTGACGAGCGACGATGCGCTGCGATTGGATTACACCGCCACCACGGACAAGGACACCGTGATCAATCTGACGCAGCATTCGTATTTCAATCTGGCCGGCAAGGGCGACGTCCTCGGCCACCAAATGTATTTGAACGCGAGCCAATTCACGCCGGTGGACAGCACGCTGATCCCGACCGGTGAGTTGCGATCCGTGGCGGGAACACCGTTCGACTTTCGCCAGCCAACGACCATTGGCGCGCACATCAACGACAACGACGAGCAGATCAAGATCGGGAACGGTTACGACCACAATTTTGTGTTGGACAAACCGGCGGGCAAGTTGGGCCTCGTGGCGCGAGTAACGGAGCCGACCACGGGCCGGGTGCTGGAAGTGCTTTCGACCGAGCCGGGCGTGCAGTTTTATACGGGCAACTTCCTGGACGGCTCGCTCACGGGCAAAGGCGGCTGGAAGTATCAATTTCGCAACGGATTTTGCCTCGAAGCGCAGCATTATCCCGATTCCCCGAATCATCCGAAGTTTCCCTCAACGGTCTTGAAACCGGGTGAAGTTTACCGCAACACGATTATTTTCAAGTTTTCGGCCAAGTGACGTGGCGGTTCGGCGCTGGAACACAGAGCCGGGGCAGGAGCTCTGCGCTCCGCCCAAGTGACAAAGGTAATGAAAACACTGCGCATCGGCTTAATCGGCGACTACAACGCCGAGGTTCCCGCGCATCAAGCGATCCCCAAGGCGCTGGCCCTGGCCGCCGAAAAAACCGGGCCATGCCAGGTGGAAGCAACCTGGCTGCCCACCGGCACGCTGACTGACGATGCGCAAACGCGGTTGGGCAATTTCGACGGACTCTGGTGCGTTCCGGCGAGTCCCTATGCCAGCATGGACGGAGCGTTGCGAGCGATCCAATTTGCGCGCGAACGCCCGATGCCGTTTCTGGGCACGTGCGGCGGGTTTCAACATGCGTTAATCGAATACGCGCGCAACGTCCTCGGGTTGCGCGACGCCGATCACACGGAGACAAATCCAACCGCCACGATGCCGCTGGTCTCGCTGCTCGCCTGCGCATTGGTGGAAGCGGAAGGCCGGATTGTGTTGCGGGAGAATTCGCGCATCCGAAAAATCTATGGCGAGGCCGAAGTGTCTGAGAAATATCGCTGCCGGTTTGGACTCAATCCCGCCTACAAGGACCGGCTGGACGATGGCCGGCTGCGCTTCACCGGACACGACCGCGAAGGGGACGTCCGCGTGTTGGAACTCGAAGGCCACCCGTTTTTCGTCGCCACGCTTTTTCAGCCGGAACGTTCCGCCTTGCGCGGGGTTACGCATCCGCTGGTGTGCGCCTTTGTGCAGGCCCAGCGAGAAACGCTTTAAGTCTTTTCAGAAATTCATCCGCAGCCTGGTTGCCCGCCGATAAATCGGCGGGCCATTCTCTTTCGCCCTGCCGGGCTTGCTGGCAACTCAGCCCCCTTCGCCGCTGGCGCTGCCTGGCTTGTCCAGAAATCGGCGCAAGTGATGCGAGAGGTCCAGAAAATCCAGCGGCTTGGTGATCACGGCGCGGCGCGAGGCGTAATGCGAGCCCGCGAAACTGGGCGTTCGATTCAGCCCGGTCATGAGAATCACCGGCACATCCCGGCGAATCTCACCCAGTTTTTCGGCCAGCTCAGCGCCGAGCATGCAGGGCATGGTATGGTCGGTGATGACCAGGTCGTATTTGCCCGGATCGGCGCGGAACGTGTCCAGCGCCGCGGTGCTGTCCGCGCGCGTGATTACGCGGTAACCCATCTTGCGGAGATGCTGCTGCAGCATGCCCAGGATCAGAATTTCATCGTCCACCACCAGCAGGCGTTCATGCCGGCCCGGCAGCAATTGGTTTTTGGCGGGCGTTGAAGTCACTGCGGCCTTCTCCGCCCGCGGCAGGTAAATCCGGAACGTCGTGCCGAGGTCCTCCTTGCTTTCCACTTCGATATGGCCGGCGCACTGGTTGATAATTCGGTGCACAAGCGCCAGCCCCAAACCCGTGCCTTCGCCGGCTGGTTTGGTGGTGAAAAAAGGATCGAAAATATTATCCATGACTTCCCGGCTCATGCCGTGGCCGTTGTCGCGCACGGTCAGACAAACGTGCGGCCCAGGGCGAAGCGGAGTGAGTTGAGCCGTTTGGTCCCGCGACAACTCGACCCCTTGGATCACATATTCGAGCCGCCCGCCCTTTGCGTGCATGGCATGCGCGGCGTTGGTGCCGAGGTTCATCATCACCTGGTGCATTTCGGTGGCATCGACGACGACTGTGTCTTCGGTTGTTTCCACGTTGGCGCTGATTTGGATCGTGGAAGGGAGCGTGGCGTTGAGCAGCTTCACGCATTCCTTGAGAATGGCGCTTAGCCTGACCGGCGCGCGTTCGCCGTCGCCGCGCCGGCTGAAGGTGAGGATTTGCTTGATCAAATCCTTGGCCCGCCCGGCGGAACGAAGCACTGCTTCCAAATTTTGCCGCGTGAGACCCGTTACCTGGTTGTTGGCGAGGGCAAGCTCGGTTAACCCCAGCATGGCGCAGAGAATGTTGTTGAAATCATGGGCGATCCCGCCGGCCATGGTCCCGATGGCTTCCATTTTCTGCGCGTGATTCATTTGCTTTTCCAATCGCGCGCGGGCCTGCTCCGCTTCCTTGCGCGGCGTGATGTCGTCGATGAAGCCCTCGTAGTAGCGCGCCGCGCCTTGGGCATCGCGCACGACGCGCGCGCTTTCGGAAATCCAGATGACTTTGCCATCGCGCCGGCGCACTTCGTACTCGAGGCCGCGCACTTCGCCAAATTGCTCGACCTCCCGTTGAAAACGTTCGCGGAACATGGGATCGACATAAACCTGGTGGCTGATGTCGGACACCTGAGACAAAAGTTCCTCCGGGCTGTTATAGCCATACATCCTGGCCAGGGCGGGATTCACCGCCAGATAACGGCCATCCGGCGTGCTTTGATAGATGCCTTCCACCGCGTTCTCGAACATGCCGCGATACCTGGCTTCGGCCTCGCGGGTCTGTTCCTCCCCGCGCTTGCGAGCGGTAATGTCCGTCAGCAGGACGATCAAGTGGCGCGGCAAGCCGTCCACCGCCGGAGCGGGTGTGAGCGTGAGTTCGCACCAAATGGCGTTCGCACCGTTGCGGGCACAAAGAAACTCGCCCTGGAACGCCCAGCCATAAAGCGCCGCCTCGCGAATTGCATCCATTGCCGCCGGATCATTCTCCGAACTAAACAGAAAATTGATATTCTGTCCCATGATCGCCGCGCCGCTGTATCGGGTGATGACAGTGAAGCCGCGTGAAGCGTGCACAATGGGACAGCCCGGCGAAGTGGTGTCGCAGATCAAGATGCCCACCGCGAGACTGTCCATCGCCTGGGCCAGGAGGGCATTTGGAAGCGGCGCGGCGGTGCCGCCCAGAGTGCGGTCGCGTTGAATTCCGTTGATCTGACTGCCTGTAAAAATTTCCTGCAAAAAATCCATATTCGATCTGCTTTCCATTCGTCATCGCGGCAACTTCCTCAGCCGAAGACGGCTGCCCACAGTAGTCACGGAAGATTGGATGCCCGTTGCAAATAGGTGACAGCAGGGTTTTTGCCACAAATTTTTTTGCAACGGAGTAAAAGACTATTAATCGAATCAATTGGATGGCTGAATGGAATTCATGCCGGTAAAGAGCGAGCCAGCCGACGCATTTTGCGCCGGCTGGCTGCTTAAACATGGTCCGAGGAGGCCTTTGGCCGTTTCAGACCGTGTTTCTCAGACGGTTCCGAGCGCGATCAGAACCGCCGGACGAACCTTCCGCCTTGTGGTTGGTTCGACATTGTTAAAGGACATAGCTGGGGTCATGTTCGTCCCGGTCTTTGGGCGCGGCCGATTCGCCGGTGGTGCAGATGTCCTCGGCCCCGGCGTCCTCGAAGATGCGCTCGGCGTCGGCGATTTCATCCGAGTTCTCGGTATGAACCGAGAGCAGGATGTTGCCCGCCTTGACCTTGCCTTCGTAGCGTTTGGCTTCGAGCTCGGGAATGCCCAGCCCGATCAACCCGCCGGCGATGCCACCCACGGTGGCGCCTACTGCGGCTCCACTGAGCGCCGCCAGAATCGGCCCGGCGGCAATGAACGGTCCGACGCCTGGAATAGCCAGCGCGCCAATCCCCGCCAGCCAGCCAAGCGCGCCACCTACCACGCCGCCTGTGCCCGCTCCGGTGGCGATTCCTTCCGGCGCTTTGGTGTGTTTCTCATGGGCGAAGTCACGGGTCGTGCCCTTGTCCGGGAACAAGACGGAGACGTCATTGTTCGAAAAGCCGGCGTCTTTCAATTCTTCCACGATTTGTTCTGCCTGGCCGCGAGTGGTCGCGATGCAGAATACGGATTTCTTTGACATACAATTACCTTTCTCTTTTTTTGGTTAGCGATTTCAGTTGATCCTATGACTTGTGCATTCGTTCCGCCCGTTGAGACGCGGGCGGGGACATCGCAGCGCGATGCCCCCACCCAATGCACCTAATTCTCGGAATGCGTCGCAGCAGAACCCTGTTTGACCTGGAGCTGATTATCGACGTTTTGCTTCTCCGCCAGGCGGTCGGCGATCTGGCCGATGCGCATCTTCTCTTCCTCCGAATTGACCGGGCCGCGCAAGGTCACCTTGCCATCGACGGTGATGACTTTCACGTTGCGCGCATTCATGGAGAGATTCTCCGCGGACATAATGTCCTTGCGAATGCGGGCGGTGAGGTCGATGTCGGCCGGGCGATTGCTTTGGTTCATGGGGGTAAGAGTGCCGCCGTTGCGATCGCGGACGTTCTCGGCGGTGTTGTCCGCATCGGTATTGAAGTACGGCTCGACCTTGTAATAACGATACACGCCCACGACATAGTCGGGCTGGCTGGCATCCGGCCAATCGCGAGACTTGAAGCGTGGCGCGGCCTTCAGGGCATCCTTGGTGGTATCGAGCAAAACCCCGCTGTGGTCGGCGTTGTAGTGCAAGGCTCCCGGAGGAATTGCGCATAATTCATCGCCCATGCCCAGGAAGCCGCCGGTGCCGAGGACCACTTCAACCACCCGCCCCGCCGGCAGGTCGATCATGAGATTTTCCACCTTGCCCAGCTTTTCATCGTTCAGATTGCGGGCGGAAAACCCAATCAGCTTGTCGGCGGGCTTGAGATAGCCGAGACGATCATGCGACTGAACAATGTGGTTTACGGCGGGTTGACCATTCACCGCGAACCAGGGCTGGATGTTGTAGTATTGATAAACTTGCGCCACCCGGGCGCTTTCGACCGATTCACCCCACTTGGAATAATCGAACACGGGGGCGGAGTTGAGCCGGGCCTGATCCAGGTTCACGCGGACGAACGAATTCGATTCGTCATGCGCGAACAATTCCGGCGGCAGGGCATAAACCTTTTCGCCCACTCCGAGCGCGCCACCGCTGGCGACGAGCACTTCCGCAATGCGGCCGGCTTCCAAATCCACGGCCATGTCCTTGATCTTGCCCACCTTTTGGCCCTGGGAATCGCGGACTTCCAGGCCGATGATCTTTTTTGCCTCCTCGACCTGACCCAGACGGGGCAGTTTGTGGAAGAGTTGAACCTCATCCCGATCGCGGGTCCGACTTTGATCCGCATTGCTCTGTGCGCCAACTTGCAGCGCGAGACAACATGCGGTGACAGTTCCGAAAAAAACTTTTACTGGTGGTTTCATATAGAGCCTTTCAATTTGTTCCTGGCTTTCATGTTTCGGCAGCGCTTTCGCTGTCCGAGCAAACCTATTCAGCTAGGGGAATGCCAAAGGGCGCCGCTGCGCGCAGGGTTTTGATTTCCAACGATTTACGGAGCGAGCCGTAGGATTCAAAGGGGCTTCCTCTCCGCATTCTGCAAGTTGCTGGTTGCAAGCTTCCGCAAATTGCCGACGCGTCGCTTGGGAGCGCATCCAGTATCAACGACTTCCGTTGGCACTCATTCTGCAAAAGAGTTCATGGGTGGTGTTCCGAGGTCAATGGTAGCACGGGCAACCGGCCTGTGCGGGTCGACGACCCCACTCTTTCCAGTCCGTCCTGGAAAGACGTGCATCTATTCCGGGATCAGAAAGAACGGGGCGAGTCGTGCGTGCCATCCGGGGAGTTTTATTTTTATGCGTGCCATTTGGAAAGGGTCCGTCAGTTTTGGCCTGGTGAATATTCCCATCGCGTTGTGGCCTGCGGTCAAGCGCGAGGAACTGTCATTCCGTCTGCTGCGGAAAAGCGATCTGAGCCCGGTGAATTACAAACGGGTGGCGGAGGCGGACGGGAAGGAAGTTCCGTGGGGCGAAATCGTCAAGGGTTACGAATATGAAAAAGGCCGCTTCATCGTGCTGCGCGACGAGGATTTCCGGCGGGTGGACATCGAGGCGGCGCAGCAAGTCGATATTCTCGATTTCGTGGAGTTGACCGAAATCAATCCCATGTATTTCGCCAAACCGTATTACATGGAGGCGTTGAAGGGCGCGGCCAAGGCGTATCACTTGTTGCGCGAGGCGTTGCAGAGCGCCGGCAAGATCGGAATCGCCAAGGTGGTGATCCGCAGCCGGCAACATCTCGCGGCGGTCAAGCCGCAGGGACAAAACCTGGTGCTGGAGTTGATGCACTTCGCGGATGAATTGACCAAACCCGTGGCGGTGACGCCTGCGACCCCGGTGAGCAAAGGCGAAATGGCCATGGCCACGACCTTGATCGGTAAAATGACCGTCAAATGGGACCCGGCGCGCTATACGGATGATTACCGCTCCGCCTTGCTCGAATTGATCGAGAGCAGGATCAAAGCGGGCGGGCGGGCGGGAAAAGCGCCCGCGCCGCGCGCGAAGGCTCCGGGGAACGTCGTGGACCTGGTGCAGGTGCTGAGGGAAAGTTTGGCGGAAACGAAAAAGTTGGGGCGTGAGAAAAAAGTTCGACGCCCGCCCGGCAGGAGGAAGGCTGCGTAATGTCCCTACCTTCCGGGTCGCAATCTGCGGCAGCTTCCCTCGACTTCCGGTGGCGAAATGCGAAATCAACGCCCGGTTCAGGGCGTGGCCAATGGTTCTAAATGACTGATGGAGGCCAACTTAGCGCCAAGACACAAGCTTGGTACGGATCGCGCTTGGTATTGGCCTGTTCGAATGGAATGAGTAAAACTCGGGATAATATGCGGCCATGAAAAAAGAGTTATCAACTGCGACGTTGGCCGCACCGGGTTGAGCTTTGCATTTTAAACTGCCTGCCTCCTCCAAATGGCGCCGGTGTTCGCAAGGATTACCGGCGCCCTTCTGTTTGCACGGTCTTTGGAAGTTGAAGCGATGGCGGTTGCGCAAAGTCCAGCCAGCCACCGTGAGATAGGAAGGTGAAAACGAAAGCTTTCCCAGCCGCGTATTGAGTGTCTATGATATTGCATCATGCCTTCACGATATGGTGCTGGTGAATTGTATGGCTTTGATTTCAGCACGCTCCCGCCGGAGCGAGTTCGTGAGTTGTCTTTGGCCCCGTACAAGAGTTTCGTGTGTCCGTTTAAGCCAGTGCAAGCTGGAAAAGGATTCCCAAAGCGTAACAGGAGGCATTGACGTGATGTATGCAACTGAAGACTGCTACCGATAACGCTGAGAGGTTTTGCAAAGGCGAGATCGAGCGGATGCTCAGAAATTCACAGACAAAGGTAATCATGCCGGTCGTAACCTTTGGTCTAATCAAATCGTTCTCTTCAAACGGAAGGCCATTCTTCACCGATCCAGAAATCCGTAACGCATATCACACAGCGGTAAGAGAACTAAAAGGCTTTCTCGGTCACGATGTTCACATTGGAGCCAAGTACGAAGACGCCTACGGCATGCGAATGTCGCGTTATAAGGTTCTAAAATCCGTCGATCATCTGAAGTACGAATTATTGTCGCCGTACACCGACTGCGCAAAAACTCTCATCGCTTGGATCCCATCCCGAATTCAACAACATATCGAGCAACGGCTGGGAATCGTGCCCCTGCTTCAAGATATCAGCAAGCGGGTGAGTTTGGCTGAGGACAAGGACCAATTCTTGACGTTGGTACGGCAGCAGATTGATAGAACTCCAGCGAATTTCGAAATTTTCAGCTTCGCGGTAATTAAGGTGCATCTGGAGAAGTTCGCGTGCAAGATTTACCGGGATACCCGCACTGCGGCGCACGACAAAGGAGTCGATCTATCAACCAACTTTGGGGTGGTTTACCAAGTCAAGAAACTGAGAATACTTACCGAATCGGATGCTGACCGCGTTTATGCTGAGTTGAAGTTGAATTTCGATCGGGAGCGCCTCGTGGATGGAAATGTGATTTTAGTCATCGATGACATCTCGAAGGATGTAAAAAAATACCTGATTGACATGAAGGTTCAGTCGATCAGCAAGGCAGACCTTCTGAAGGTGGCGGCGGGCTTCGATGAGCCAGAGGACCGCCAGAAGGTGTTGCGCTTTGTGTTCGAAGAATTTCGGCGAGAGTACTCAAGCACGATTAAGTAGCAGAGCTACACAGTTTCCCCCAGCACGGCCCAAGGAGAAAGCCCTTGGAATGCGACTGCCTCAGCAGCCGTTTCGGCTTCCTGCTCGGTAGGAAAAGCACGCTCTAATTTGGTAACGTAATCGATTGGGTAGTGTCCTTCGATCACACTCGTCGTGGCTGCTCCGAACCCGTCACTTTCAACGAGTATCACTGAGTTCCCGGAAGCATCTCCGCCGGCAGTGAAGATCGCTTTACCGGGAGGATTAATGCCGAGTTCCTGGCGGATCTTGTCCACCTCTGCTTGCAAGCTCTTGAGTCTGGCAAGTTTTTCTTCTTTTGTCATATTTGGTTTCATTTATGGTTCTGATCCAGTCCAAAGTCTTTTCCCAACAAGCAATTGTCCAGCTTCGCGTGCTTTGCCCTTTTGGTTGCGATAGCATGAGTCTCGAACTCGGAAGCAAGTAAGGCAATCTCCTGTATGTTATCCTAGGTGAGGCCCATGTTACACGGGCTGGCATTTTACAGCAAGGGGATTGTTACATGGGCACGACTGATGGGCAACTTGGCGGAACGCAATCAGGCTTGGAAGGCAAAGCGGGGATGAAAGCTGGCTATTTGGGCGTTTGGCCCGCGCCTGGATGTTTGGGACTTGAACCCGGGGCGTCGCTTGCTGGCTCGCTTTGCCCCGGGCTGTAATATCCCGCGCCTTCAGCCCGGGGAAGTTATTTGGCTCATTCCATCCCCATCTTTTTGCGTTTGCGGTAGATGGTGGCGTCGTCGATGCCGAGGATTTTGGCGGCTTCGGCGACGCTGCCGGTGCGTTCGAGGACTTTGCGGACGTGGAGTTCCTCGAGCTTTTCCAGGGAGACGAATTCGCCGGGTTGCGGCAACGGGCCGGCGGACTGACCGGTGGCGGATTGGTCGAGCGGGAGATCTTCGGAGTCGATCTTCTCGCGTTTGGCGAGGATGACGGCGCGTTCGATGGCATTGCGGAGTTCGCGCAGGTTGCCGGGCCAGGCATAGGAGCGCAGGCGGGTGGCGGCGGGCTCGGAAAAACCCTGGAACACGCGGCCGCATTGGGCGGAAAAGTGCTTCAGGTAGTGGTCGGCGAAACGAAGGAGATCGCCCTGGCGGTTGCGGAGCGGGGGCATCTCGACGGCAATGACGTTGAGCCGGAAGTACAGGTCTTCGCGAAACGCGCCTTCGGTGATGCGCTTTCTCAGGTCGCGATTGGTGGCGGCGATGACGCGGATGTCCGCGGTGCGGATGACGTTTTCGCCGAGACGTTCGTATTCGCGTTCCTGCAGGAGCCGAAGCAGCTTGGGCTGGATTTCCATCGGCAAGTCGCCGATTTCGTCGAGGAACAACGTCCCGCCGGTCGCGGCTTTGACCTTGCCCCAGTGGTCCTTGATCGCGCCGGTGAACGAGCCTTTGACATGGCCGAACAACTCGCTTTCGAGCAGCTCCTTGGACAAGCTGGGGCAACTCACGGTGATGAAGGGTTTGTCGGCCAGGTGGCTTTGATCATGGATGGCCCGGGCGACGACGCTCTTGCCGGTGCCGCTCTCGCCCATGATGAGGATCGAGGCCGGAGTTTTGGCGGCGCGGAGCAGCACGTCCATGACCTCGCGCATGGCGGGCGTGGTGAAGTCCAGGAGCAACTCCGGGTTCTGGGATTTGGTTTCCTTAACTTCCTGTTCCAATCGCTCGATGTTGCGGCTCATGCGATTGAAGCGTTGCAAGCGGGCGAGGACGGTGTGGAGTTGCTCGCGGGTGAACGGCTTCTCCAGGAAATCGAGCGCGCCCTGGCGCATGGCTTCGACGGCGGTCTTGACGGTGCCCTGGGCGGTGAACATGACGACCGGGAGATTGGGCTCGGTCTTGATGATTTGCTGGAGGACGTCGAGCCCTTTTTCCGCGCCGAGGTTCACGTCGAGGAGCACAGCATCAAATTTGTCCTCCTTCAAGAGCGACAAACCCGCCTGGCCGGACGCCGCCGGTTGGGCGTAGTGGCCTTCGTCTTCGATGAGCAGGCAGGTGGCGTCGCGGAACGGTTTGTCGTCGTCAATTACGAGAAAATCCATAGGTCATTCAGTGGGTTGAAGGTACAGCAGTCAGGCGAAGTATGAAAGTGGCGCCCTGGCCGGGCGTGCTGGCGCAGGTGAGGTCGCCTTTCATCGCCAGGGCGAGTTTTTTGGCGATGCTGAGGCCCAGGCCGGTGGAAGGTTCGCCACCGGTGGGCTGGGTGGACAGGCGGGCGTAGCGGCGAAAAAGTTTACGCTTGTCTTCTTCGGTAAGGCCGGCGCCCTGGTCCTGGACGTGGCATTCGACCCGCTCGGGTCCGGGCTGAATGGAAATTAAAACTTCCCTGCCTGGGGGCGAGAATTTGATGGCGTTGGAAATGAGATTGTCCAGCACCTGGTCGAGCGCGGCCCCATCGGCCAGGACCGGCGCGCCCTCGGCGGGCAAATTCGTCCGCAGCATGATTTCCTTGGCGCGGGCGGCTTCCCCGTATTGACCGACGACACGCGTAACGGCATCCGCCAAATTGATGGTCCGCAGCGTGACCGTCAAACGGTGATCGGCGGCGGCATTGGCCAGAAAGGAGCGCACGAACGTGCGCATCTTGTTGCTGGCATCGTGTATGTTTCCAGCCATCAAGCGCAGCTTGCCGTCGCCGTCGGCGTGGACGCGATCGAGCAGGAGTTGCGAACTCATTTGCATGCTGGCGAGGTGGTTTTGGAGGTGATGAGAAATCATGGCCAGCAATTCCTCCTTGTCCTGCGCCAGCCGTTTCAGGTGGTCGCGGGTGGTCTTGAGCATCAGGTGAGTGCGCACCCGGGAAATGAGTTCCAGCCGGTTAAAGGGTTTGGTGATGTAATCCACGCCGCCGCTTTCCAGCGCGCGCACAATCAGGTTTTTGTCGTCCGCGGCAGAAAGAAAGATGATCGGAATGTCGCGCCAATCGGGGTTTTCCTGGATGCGCCGGCAGATTTCGAATCCGTCCATGCCGGGCAGGATGACATCGAGCAAAATAAGATCGGGCCGGCGGACGGCCAGCCGGCGCAACGCTTGCGCGCCATCGGTGGCGGGGAGGATTTCGAAGCCGAGCTTTCCCAGCATCGTGCCGAGGACCTGGATGTTGGATTCCTGGTCATCGACCACGAGGAGGCAATCGTTGGCGGTTGTCTCGGTGATTGGATCAGACATGGCTGGCGGGTTTCGATTCAATGGCCATGATTACAGCGGGAAATTCGGAAAGTTGCCGCTCCAGGTCGCGCACGGCGTAGGCTTCGGCATGCGCGGCCAGAGCTTCAGCGTAAGCGGACAGCGGAGGGCATTGGGTGCTCCGGGCGAGCTCACGCAATTTTTGGGCAAAAGCCTGGGTGTCATTGATGGCGAGCGTCTCGCAGAGAAGGCTCCATTGTTCGGTTTGCAAGGCGCGGAGTTCCGCCGCGAGCATATCCCAATCCCCGGCTTTTCTGGCCGTGGCGATGGTCGCGGGTTGGGCGGACGGGGCCGCTTCGGGCGGTATTTGGCCGGACGGTTCCAGCGGGCGCGCCGTTCGTCGAAGGAACTGCGCCAGTTCCTTGTAAAGCACGCGCCGGGAGAACGGTTTGCGAACATAGCCGTTGAAGTCATGCCGCAAGTCCTTTTCGTCATCCACCTGGCTGGAGGCGGTGATGGCGATGACCGGGAGTAAATCGAGGGCGGGAAGCTTGCGAATTTCCATGAGCGTTGCGCGCCCGTCCATGATGGGCATGCGAATGTCCAACAGAACGAGGTCCGGTTTTGCGTTGCGAATCGATTCGAGCGCTTCCTGGCCGTCACGGGCCAGTTGCAATCGATGGTGCGTGCCCTCGAAAATGCCGGCGATGAGTGAGCGGTTCGTTTCATTGTCATCCACCACCAGGAGCGTGGCGGGGGCGAAATCATTGAAATCCACGGTTTCGTCGGCCTCGATGGCATCGGTGACCGGCAGGCGGGCGGAAACCTGAACGTCCGGAAACCGCAAATGGAAAGTTGAACCCTGCCCCGGCATGCTTTCCACCGAGACGGTTCCGCCCATCAACTCGGTCAGGCGTCGGACGATGGTCAAGCCCAGACCCGTGCCCTGATTTTCGCCCCCGGAGCGTGGATCGGACTGGACGAATGGTTCAAAGATTTCCCGCTGCTTTTCGGGCGAGATGCCGATGCCGCTGTCGGCAACCTCGATCGACAAACATCCGCGACTGCGGTCGCCGGATTGCTGAACCCAATCGGCCTGGACGCGCACATGGCCTTGGTCGGTGAATTTGACGGCATTGCCCACCAAGTTGACGAGCACCTGCCGGAGACGCAGGCGGTCCAGCAACAGGGCCTGGGGGAGCGTGGCCGCTTCGAGCTTCAATTCGAGCGCCTTCACCATGGCCTGATGCGCAAACATGGTTTGAACAAAGCCGAGCACCTCCCGCAGATCCGTGGGTTCGAGATACGGCTCAAGTTTACCGGCTTCGAGTTTCGAAAGGTCGAGAACATCATTGATCAATTGGAGCAGCGACTTGCCGCTTTGGCGGATGCAGCGGACATATTTTGTTTGCCGGGGGGCCAACGGTTCGTTTTCGAGCAGTTCACCGAAGCCCAGGATGGCATTCATCGGGGTGCGAATCTCGTGGCTCACGTTGGCGAGGAAGGCGCTTTTTTCCACCACGCTCTTCTCGGCGCGCGTTTTTTCCTCGAACAACGTCTGCGCGGCCTTTTCCTGCCGCGAGCCGACCCACACCAGGTAAAGCGCCAGCAGACCGGCCCCGATGCCGAGAAAGCCGGTAAACAGGCTGGTTCGTTGGCTCAATTGAGTCTCCCGGCGAATCGCCGCCGCGCTCGTGGCCAGCATATTTGCGCGGGCATGGTTCAGCCGGGCGACGACTTTGCGAATATCATCCATCGTTGCCTTTCCCTTGCCGGTGGCCACCACTTGCAAGGCGGCGGAAAAGCCCGTTTCGTGCCGCAGTTTGATGGTATCCTTCAGTTCCATCATTTTGACCTCAGTCAAACCGCGAAGTTCAAGAATGTCTTGTTGAAGAATGGGGTCGTGCAGCGCCAAATCCGTCAATTGTTTGAATGCCATTGGCAATGCGGCCTCGGCCTGCGCGAAGGGCTGAAGGTAAGCCCCGTCGTCCGTCAGCAGGAAACCGCGCTGGCTCGTTTCTGCGTCCTGCACGGCCGAAAAAAGATGGTTCACCGCTTCTCCAAATCGCACCGCGTCAGCCGAAGCCTTTAAATTGCTGGTGAGCTGGTCCCAGATGATCATCCGAGTGACCACGCTGGTGACAGTAAGAACCAGCCATATAATAACGACTGGCCCGATAATGCGATGTCGAAACTGATAAAGCATGCGATCCGCCGATCGGAACCAAGTCCAGTCCGACGCGTTAAAAGCAGTTCGGAAACGTACTCCGGCAGGTTCTTCCTGTCCAGCAGGGGATCGGCATGGGGGCGGCCGCGCTTTCTTTCCCCTTCTGCGCAGTGGAGTCATGGCATTCCGAAGCTCATCGCCAATGTCGCCGGAAGAACCATGGCGTCGCCAGTCGGCAGGTTGCCCGTGCCACCCATGGAAGGCCGGCCGCGAAGGTCTCCCCCGCTCCTGCCACGGGCCGAAGTATGGCGTTGGCCAGTTTAGCAGAAGAGCGGAGGAAAATGGCGCGGCCGGGAGGTTTCAAGCGCGGCGGCCCATCAGGAAACCAATCAGTGCTCCGATGCCAAAGGCGACGCCGGCGGACTGGTAGGGCTTGGCGCGGACCATTTTGTCCGTGGCCCTGGCGCCGGCGATGGTTTTCGTCTGCATCAAAGCGTACGTATCCTTGGCGGTCTCCATGGTGTCGGCGAGGCGCTGCCGGGCGCGGACCACCTTGTCCTGGGCCACATCCGCGGTGGCGGCGATCAGCGCGCGCGCATCGTCCACCACGTTTTCCATGCTTTCGTGAATGCTGTCGGTCTGTTTTTTGGTGCTCATGATTTTGTTCGTTTGAATTTAAGGTTGCGTTTCGTGGCTGGAATCCCGGCGCAAGCGCCGGAGGCTCCAGTTTCCATCGATGGAATGATTCAGTTCAAACCCGCCGGCCCTGAATCAACCGCACGAGGATGACGACGACGGCAAGGACCAGCAGGATGTGAATGAAACCTCCCATGGTATAGGAGGAGACGAGTCCCAGCAGCCAGAGAAGAATGAGGACGATTGCAATGGTTTCGAGCATAACGGTATCGAGTTGAGTTTTATTTTTGGGTTCAAATGAGGCAATGTATGGTCCTGGGCAGCCATCACCGCGCGGGTTTCAAGGTCATCACCCCGCCGACAATGACACTGGCAATGCCGCCCACGAGCAGCCAGATGGATTTATTGGTGGGCGTGCCGGTGAAGAATCGGGAAAAGTCCGATCCAATTGAATCGGAAGCGTGGATGCCAAGCGCGATTAACAGGATGCCGGCCGCCAACAGTGCGAGTCCAAGGGGTTTAGTCATAAGTTTGTCCTTTCCTTGTGATTTTGTTCCGGGTTCCGTTCGAAGGGTTATGATGGTGATTGCGAGCGGCCTCGTGGTTTGGATTTTCACGCGTCCGCGTTTCCATTTCTTCCGCATTCGGGCAGCCGAGGTCCGGCTTGCCAGAGCGCAGGTCATTGCGCGCCTTTCGCGCGAGTCGTCCATAACGCGCCTTGATCTGTTCAAGTTCGGATTCGGAAACATTTTCGACGTCCAGCAAAGCGTTGTGCGCCGCTTCACTGGCGCGAATCAATTCGGCCAGCTTTAATTGAATGGCCTCGCTGTCCCGGTTCTGCGCGTTCTGAAGCAAAAAAACCATCAAGAAGGTCACGATGGTGGTCGCGGTGTTGATGACCAATTGCCAGGTGTCGCTGAATCCAAAAATTGGGCCCGTCAGCGCCCACATAAAAATCACAAAGACCGCAAGGCCAAACGCGGCGGGATGCCCGGTGAATCGAACCGAGGCGCGGGCAAAGCGCCCGAACATGTGCCCGATGGCGGCGCCCACGTCAGTTTTCGACATCCGTTTCTCCTCAAAAGGCTTCACGCCCTACTATGTGCTTAAACCATGCCGCGGGAGAAACTCCGTATTATCAGGGGCTTGGGAAATCGTGCGGGCGCATTTTGCGATGGATGTCGCCAGCTAGTCGCATTTTGCGAAAGCGTCTCTGATCGCGAGCGTTCCCAAGTTGGGGGCCCCGTTAACCCAGCCTGCCTGCAAATTGCGTGCTTTGGGTTCGCCCGGTCGCAATCTGCGGTGGAAAATTGGGCGAATTGATTCTGCCGCCTTCGTAAGTCGTTTATTCGGAAGCTCTTTCGAAATTAGCGACAGCTGGCATTGCCTGTGCAACTTTAAATTAGGCAGCCTCAAGCTGCCGCAACCTGAACGAAAGAAAAGCATATGAACAAACTCACAATGAAAGGCGACTGGAACGTTATTAAAGGCAAGCTGAAACAGCGGTTTGCCAGCCTTACCGACAACGATCTTCAGTACGCCGAAGGGCAGGAAGACGAGTTGGTCGGCAGGATTCAAAAGCGCACCGGGGAAAGCAAGGAAGAGGTGGAGCGAATTCTGCGCGACTACAGCCACAACTGATGCGCTTAACCAGCCTGCGGCTGGGTGGTCATGGGCCATACTGTGACCCGGTCCCCCAACCTGTTACCTCATGGGTTGCCTGTGCAGCCCATGAGAATTAGTTGGCCGCAAACTAAATTTCCCCTAATCCGAATAACCATTCGGATTTTTTTTGTGCCAGTTCCAAGCCGTGCTGACGATGTCAATCAGCTTGGGATATTTCGGTTTCCAGCCAAGCTCACGGATGGCCTTGTCCGCGCCGGCCACGAGCTTGGGCGGATCGCCCGGACGGCGGGGCTTTTCGACGGCGGGAATTTTTTTGCCGGTCACCTGTTCGCACGTTTGAATGACCTGCCGGACGGAATAACCATCGCCGTTGCCCAGATTATAAAATCCCGCTTTTCCAGGAGCGAGGGCCAGGATGTGCGCCTGTGCCAGGTCAATAATATGGATGTAATCCCGGATGCACGTGCCATCGGGCGTTGGGTAATCCGTGCCAAAGATTTCGCAATGTGAAGCCTGGCCGAGCGGCACTTTGAGCACGTTGGGAATGAGGTGGGATTCGATGCGATGATGCTCGCCAAAGCGTTCACTCGCCCCGGCCGCATTGAAGTAACGGAAGGCAACGAATTCCAACCCATGAATCTCGCGATACCAATGCAGCATGCGCTCGAACATCAATTTCGACTCGCCATACGGATTGATCGGCCGCTGCGGCAAATCCTCCGTGATGGGCACGCGCTCCGGCGGCCCGTAAGTCGCGCAAGTGGAACTGAAAACGAACTTCTTCACCCTGGCCTGGACGGCGGCCTCCAACAATTGCAAACCGTTGCAAACATTGTTTTGGAAATATTTGCCGGGATTGGTCATGGATTCACCCACCAGGGCGTTGGCGGCAAAGTGAAGAATCGCTTCCGGACGGGCGGCGGCAACCGTCTGCGCGAGACTCCCATCCCCGCCGGGTTGCGCGAAAACGAATTTCGCGCGTGGATCCACCGCTGAGCGATGGCCCTCCGTCAGGTTGTCATAAACCGTAACCTGATGCCCCGCATTGAGAAGTTCCTCAACGCACACGGACCCGATGTAGCCCGCCCCGCCGGTGACAAACACATTCATGGCGGCAAATTAAGCCAACCGGCGGCGAGTTCCAAGTTCCAAAGCTGGCGTTGGAACTATTTCAGGCAAATATCCTCCAATCTTGTCACTCCGTGCCCGCCCTGCCGGAATAAATTTTTAAGGAACCCGGAAGCAATTCATTGCGGCAGCGCCGCGCCCGCGTTCGAGCGCAACGTATTAATCGCATTGATGGCGAATTGCACCGCGACAGCGGACAACAGCAAACCCATGATGCGAACAGCGAGGTTCATGGCAATCGGGTTCAGCCAGCGCGCGCCGCGCGCGGAGGTGCGCAAGATCAAATAACTCGTCAGCGACACCCCGAGAATACAGCCGTAGAGCGCGATGTGTTGCCGAACGCCCTGAGCCTGGTTGTGGAGCAGGATTGCGGTGGAAATGGCGCCCGGCCCCGCGAGCATCGGCACGGCCAGCGGTGTGACGGCAATGTCCGTCTTCTCCGCGCCGGCTTTGGTTTCTTCGCGCGTTTCCTGCACGCGCGACCGCTGCGCGCGCAACATGTCGAGCGCCACCAGCAAGAGGACGATGCTGGCGGCCAATTGGAATGCGGGCATGGTTATCCCGAGAAAACGGAAAATCCATTTCCCGGCGGCGGCAAAGCCCAGCAGCACCACTGCCATGGTGAAACAAGCCAGGCGCGCCATCCGGATCCGCTGCTCCGGCGTGTCGTGCGGCGTCATGGCAATAAAAGCCGGCACCGTCGCCAGCGGATCGACGATCACGAACAATGAACTCGACGCCAATAAAATGTACTCGGAAAGATTCATGCCCAACGCATCGAGCAAGTCCACGGCAACGGAACGCACCCCGAAAGCTTTCGGCTCAATTCTACCCGGCACAGGCCAAGCCGAAACAATTCAGTTGGATCGGGGAGCGCACGCGCCCTCGCGTGCTGTGGCTGGCGCCTCGCCAGCCACACGAGGGTGTCTGAATGATCCACCGTTTGTTGACGGCCGAGCGCTCCGGTTCCGACCGGCGAGGGCGCCGGTCGGCACACGCGGGGGCGCGTGTGCTCCCCAAAACCAACCGCATCGCTCCGGCTAAGCAGGCGTGCAAAATGAATCCCACACGGGTTGACTCGAAAGCATTCAAAAAGCGCGACGCAGGCAAGGGCGAGGCGCGCTTTGACCAGGCGGGTCGGCGCTTTGGGGGTAAGGGCGGGAGTCATTTCTGAGATTTGTCTCATTTACAATGGCAACCCCTTGGATTCACGCGGAGCCGGAGCTCTGCGCTCCGGCCCGGCCCTCACTGCTTGACCACCTTGACCTGGCCGGTGGTGGGATCGTAATCGAGCTTGAGGCCGTAGGGCGCCGGCGGAACTTTGTTGATGAATTGTTTGTCCACCAACTCATTCAAGTCCTTGGGATAGCGGCCCTCCTGCACGTTGAACATCTGGATGGCCTGGGTGAGGCGGGCGACATCGACCGTTTTAATGGTGCTTTCCTTGCCGCGGCCCAACGCGTTCAGATAGTCCGTCGGCGCCGTCAAGGGATTGCTCCCGGATGAGTTCGTGAACATTGTCGCAGGCGCGTCGCTCGGCGAGGTTTGCGTTGTGGGTGGCGCTGACGACTGCTTCTCGCCGCAACCCGCCAGGCACAAAGCCAGCAACATGAACGGACCAGGAGGCGTTTTCATGGGCCAAGTGTAGCCGCTCTGCCCGTAAAAATCAAAGTGAGTCGCGCGCAACTCAGTGTGGTCCAGACTTGATGAAAACACCGCCGGCGGCGGAACCAGGTTCACGGCTGGCGGGCGGATTACTCCAGCAACACAACAGGCCGGGCAAAATAATTTGCCCGGCCCGTGTTTGAATTTGGCCCCAGGGATCTGGGAATGCGTCTCTTACTTGTTCGTAGAGGGCGCCGCAGGAGGTGCGGGGGCGTTGGTTCCGGTGGCAGGAGGGGTCGAGGTATTCGAACTGTCGCTGCACCCGACAAACACCATTCCACTCAGCACAGTTAATAGTACAACTAGAGCTATGTTCCTTTTCATGCGGTAAAAGTAGCAGATGGGAAATTGCCGCCAAGCAAAAAATTTCAGGAAAGTTTGTATGGGGTGAAACCCCACTTGCGGAACGAAGACGACACCGGTCTTCCAACCGGCGGTGAAATACTCGGGTTAAACCCGGTGCCTGGGGAGAGGGCTGGAGTGGGGGTGGACGTTTTCCCTGACAGGCGCACCCTAATTTTGGCGGCCGGCTTGATCCGTATCCATTGATTTAACTGGGTTTTGCACCCGCCAGCGTCATCGCGGCCAGTTCGCGCGCCAGCTCAACTAGGCCCCCGTCCTCGGCCAGGTTCCCGAACCGGAAGTTCGGCAGGCCGCTTTGCTGCTGGCCAAGCAATTCGCCCGGCCCGCGCAATTTCAGGTCCGCCTCGGCAATGCGGAAACCATCCGTCGTCTCCTCCAGCACCTTCAATCGCTGTTGCGACTCCGGGTTTTTTGCAGCGGCCACGAGGATGCAGTAGGAATCGTGCGCGCCACGCCCGATGCGGCCGCGCAACTGATGCAGCTGGGCCAGCCCGAATTGCTCGGCGTTTTCGATTAACATGACGGTCGCGTTGGGCACATCCAGGCCCACCTCGATCAGCGGCGTGGCCAGCAGCACCTTGATCGTGTTGGCGCGAAATGCCGCCATCACCTGCTCCTTCTCGCTGCTCTTGAGCCGTCCGTGCAGCAAGCCCACCGCATGCGGAGCCAGGACGGTCTTAAGGTTCGCGAATTCCGTGGTGACGGCCTTGAGCCCGCCTGCGGTTTCCTCGACACGCGGATGAACCACATAAGCCTGCCGGCCCTCGGCGAGTTGCTCGCGCACAAAGGCCCACACCTTCGGCAGCTTGTCCGCGGTCCGCACAAACGTCTTGAGGCGGCCACGCCCCGGCGGCATTTCGTCGATGACGGACAAATCCAATTCACCGTAAAGCGTCAGTCCCAAGGTGCGGGGAATCGGCGTCGCCGTCATGACCAACAGATGCGGGTAATTGCCTTTGCGAAGTAGTTTTTCGCGTTGCGTGACGCCGAATTTATGTTGCTCATCGATGATCGCCAGGCCCAATCGTTCGAGCGCGAAACCGGACTCAATCAACGCATGCGTGCCGACCACCAAACATTCGGACTTCCGATTTCCGATTTCGGATTTGTAACTGCCTGTCTGCAACTCGACGGAAATGCCCAGCGGCGCAAACCATTTGCGAAAAGTTTGGAAATGCTGTTCGGCCAATATTTCGGTGGGAGCCATCAGCGCAACGTTGTAACCGCTTTCCAAAACCATCAGGGCCGAACAGGCTGCGACGAGCGTTTTTCCCGAACCGACGTCGCCTTGCAACAAGCGGCGCATCGGGTGCGCGCCGGACAGGTCGCGGCGCAGCTCGCGGAGCACCCGGGTCTGGGCCGCCGTAAGTTGAAAACCGAGCTGATGGAGGAACGGTTTCATAAGCCGGTTATCACCCGCGCACGGCAGCCCGCGCGCTTTGGCCTCAAATTTCCTCCGCCGCGACTGAATGTCCCGCTGCAAAGTCAGGAACTCGTCGAGCGCCAGCCGGCGGCGCGCCGCTTCCAAGTCCTCCATGGCCTGCGGAAAATGCAGCGCGCGAATGGCCTCCGCCCGCGAAGGCAGGCGTCGATATTGAGCCGCCGGGCCGGCGGCGTCCTTGACGCCCGGCTTCCGCAATTCCGGCCACGGCTCGTCAATGGCCGCCCCGAACTGTTCGAGCGTGCGCCAGATCAACGAACGCAGCCAGCGCTGCGGCATGCCTTCGGTAAGCGGATAGACGGGGGCGATGCGGTTGACATGAATGAAACTTTCCTCACCGCCTTCGATGACTTCGGTTTCCGGATGATCGATCGTGCGGGGCTTCAGGGAATTGGGTTTGCCGAACACGAAAACTTCATCGCCGGCCGCAAAATAGTTTTGCATGAACGGCAGGTTCCACCAACGGCAATGCAGCCGCGCCGTGCCGTCTTCGAGGATGATTTCGAAAATGGACCGCGTTCCCGAGCGATAGCGTTTCAGTCCCAGGGCGACGATCTTGCCGCGGGTGGTGCCGGGTTCGTCCAGTTGCAATTCGGCAATCGTACGGAAATGCCGCCGGTCTTCGTGGCGGCGCGGGCGATGCAACAACAGATCCTCCACTGTGAACAGGCCCAGCCGGTTCAATTGGGCCTGCCGTTCCGGGCCGACCCCGCGCAGTTCCTGCACCGGCTGGGCGAGCGGAGGCAGGGAAGCATTCGATGGCAGTGCCGACATCTCAATTTACGATACAAACGGCGAGGGCGGCCTTCAACGGGCAAATCGGCCCTGTTTTAATCGTCCGCGTCGTCGCCCTCGTCCTCGTCCTCGATTTTCTCTCCCCTTCTAACGGCGGAGCCGTAACAGAAGGTAGCCGGATGGCAGAATTTCATCTTAACGGTTCGCAAGGGCTGGCCATTCCATCGAAAACAGCCAAGAACACGCCTTTTCCACATAACCTGCTACCCATCAGGCATTTGCGCTATATTTCACGCTTTTCAGGGCCTTCCCGCGCCAAAAAAAGAGGTTTAATTTGGTTTAATTTACTTTAATTGACCCTAATTTCCCCGACCGGTTTAAACCTCCAAGACAGCTCATAAGAGCCGTCGCAGGTGTGCCAAAATGTTCCAGTTACGACCTTGAGCTTGGACTTTGGACTTATTTTGATTGTCAAAGAACATCCCCGCTCCCCAAACGGAGCAAGGCAAAATCGCCACCATCACGCGCCCAAACTCACCGCTGGGCCTTGGACGTTGGCTCGTCTCGCCGTGGCTGCTTTTGAGCGAAGGCGGGTCATTGGACATTCCGGCGCTTCGCGCTGGCCCTCCCATTCCGTCACTGCCCCGGTAATAGAGCACTTGCCGCCCTCTCGGGCAACTTAATTCTGAATATTCCTGTAATACTTCAGTGAAGTGCCAAAGCTCGCTCTCGGGCGGGCGCACGTTTAAGGCGGACAGGGATGTCCGCCTTCCAACTCGTCCGGCGGCGGGCCATCCTAACCCTTGACGTTGGAAACGATCCAGCCGCAAGGTCTTGATCATGATTTCTCCGGCGTTATCCCGGCGTTCGTTTTTGAAAGTCGCCACCTTGCTGGCAGGCAGTGGGGTAATCTTTGAGCCATGGCGACTGGCGCAGGCAGGCTCGAACAAGGGACCGCTCATCGCTTATGTGGGCACATTCAGTTCTCCTCTGCGTCATGTGTCGCCAACCCAGGTGGACCTGCCTCCGGGCAATGGGCGCGGCATTCACCTGTTCGAAGTCAATCGCGCGACGGGGATATTGTCGCCCTGCGGAGTATTTGAGCAATCTTCGAGTCCGGATTGCCTGGCGATCAATTCCGCCGGAACCCGCTTGTATGTCACCAACGAGACCGACGAACAGGAGGATGGCAGGTCAGGGTCGATCAGCGCTTTCGCCATCAATCGCGCCAACGGACAACTGACGTTGCTGAATACCATGAGTTCGGGCGGGCGCGGCCCCACGTACCTGAGCATTCATCCGTGTGGAAGGTTCGTGTTGGTGGCAAATTATTTCGGCGGCTCGGTGGCGGTGCTGCCCATTCTCCCCGACGGCAGCCTCGCTCCCGCGAGCAGCGTCAGGAAGGATGCGGGAATGGTGGGGCCGAGAAAGGCCGCGAACGCCCCTCCGGGAAGCTTTGCCGTCAGCGGACACGACGTTCCGCACGCCCACATGATCAAGGCTGATCCCTCCGGACGCTTCGTGTTGTCCGCCGAGTTGGGATTGGATCAAATCCTCGTCTGGAAATTTGATGACCAGGCGGGTGTTCTGGTTCCCAACGATCCCGCTGCGGTCCCGCTGCCGCCGGGCGATGGCCCACGACGCTTTTCTTTCCATCCCAATGGGCGTTGGTTGTACTCATTGCAGGAAGAAGGATCGAACCTGATGCTGTTTGACTACGATGGCACGCAGGGACGGCTGGCCTCGCGGCAAACTGTGTCCAGCCTCCCGGCGGGGTTCGCCGGCAGCAGTTTCGCCTCCGAGATCATGGTTTCTTCCGATGGCAGGTTTGTCTATGTGGGCAATCGCCTGCATGATGGCATCGCGTGGTTTTCCGTCGGAAAAACTGGCCAGTTGACTTTCGCCGGCGAGGAATGGACCCGCGCGGACTATCCGCGCAGCTTCAATTTCGATCCCACGGGAAATTTCCTTTATTCATGCAACCAGCGGGGCGACGCCATTACCGCCTTCCGCGTTAATCGCAAATCCGGCGCTCTTGCCTTTACCGGCCAATACACACCCGTCGGCAATCCTTCAGCGATCGTATTCCTCGATCTCGGGAAGGCGAGGTAAAGCAACGCGCCGGGTAAGGGGCCGCTCTTCGTTCCAGGTTCACGGGGATTGGAATTAGGAAGGAGACGATTTGGAGCGGCCGCTCAAAGCCGCTCTTTATCGTCCTGGCTTTTGGTGTCCTCGCTGAGAAACTTGTGCGACAGCCAGAGCAGTCCTCCGACCAACGAAAGCGCGCAAGTAGCCAGTCCCAAACCAACCAAAATATCCGGCAGTTTATCGCGTGAAACGAATCTCAACGGATACAGAAACGCACCCACTCCAAACAAAACCAGGAAAACGGTGCCAATGATCAATCCGGTCTGCCGGACGGCCGCGCCGCTTTTGAGCACCACCTTCCAATAGCCCAGCGCAATGCCGCCTCCCGCCAGGAACGCCAGCAACGTTCGGAACGACACCTTGAATGAAAATCCCGCCGGACTGGATTGCAGCGATTCCAATGAAGCCAGCAGCGCGCCAAAAGCCAGGGCTGTCGAAAACACGATGACCTTGAAAAGATCTTTCTCGTTGTTGGCGTTCATAATCGCAGTACACCGCACTGGGCATTTTGAAACCCATCCTGGCAGGGCGCGCCACTCCATGCGCGCCGGCGCACGCACAGGGCTGCCCGCCCTCGCGAGATGAATTCTTAATCAAATCCGCCGGCTTACACCAACTCCGGCTCTTCGATCTCTTTCGGCGCTTCGACGAAAGGCGTGCCGTCGGCCGCTTCGGGATACTCGAAAATCCGGCCTTCGAAATTGCGGATGACGACCCGGTCGTCGTCGCGGGAGAGAATGTAATCCGGATTGACGGGCACTTTCCCGCCGCCGCCGGGCGCGTCAATGACGTATTGCGGCACGGCGTAACCGCTCGTGTGTCCGCGCAAGCCTTCCATGATCTCCAAGCCCTTGCGCACGCTCGCGCGGAGATGCGCCGAGCCGGCGATGAGGTCGCATTGGTAGAGGTAATATGGCTTGACCCGGCACATGAGAAGTTTCTGCACCAGGGCGCGCATCACGGTCACATCGTCGTTCACGTTGCGCAAGAGAACCGACTGGTTGCCGAGCGGGATGCCGGCATCGGCCAGGCGTCCGAGCGCTTCGCGGACCTCGGTGGTCAGTTCGCGCGGATGATTGCTGTGGATGCTGAGGAACAGCGGATGATACTGCTTGAGCATCGCGCACAAACCAGGCGTGATGCGTTGGGGCAGGAAAATGGGAATGCGCGAACCAATGCGCAGGAATTCCACATGCGGGATCGCGCGCAGTTGCCCCAGCAAATAACCCAGCTTGTCATCGCTTAACAACAACGGATCGCCGCCGCTCAGCAGCACATCGCGGATGGTTGGAGTACGGCGTATGTAGTCTATCTGCTTCTCGAATTGCGGGTGAAAATCGTAGCCGCTCGCGTTGCTGACCAGCCGCGAGCGCGTGCAATAACGGCAATACGCCGCGCATCGGTCCGTCACCAGGAACAACACCCGGTCCGGATAGCGATGCACCAATCCCGGCACCGGCGAATGCGAATCCTCCCCGCAGGGATCGGTCATTTCCCACGGCGCGGTGTTCGTTTCTTCGATGCGCGGAATCACTTGCCAGCGAATCGGGCAATTTTCGTCCGCCGGATCGATCAAATTGAAAAAGTAAGGCGTGATGGCCAGCGCCAGCTTGCTGTTCGCCAGCAGCGTGCCGGCGTGTTCCTCCGGCGAAAGCGTGGGCATCAAGCGCTGCAATTGCTCCAGCGAAGTAATGCGGTTCTTAAGCTGCCACCGCCAGTCGTTCCAATCGGCCTCCGGAACATTGTGCCAGAAACCGCGCCCGGAAGATTTGAACTGTTTGAGTTGGTCCAGTTTGACGGCTTCACCCGTGTCGCCGTCATCGCCCTCTGAAGTATCATTTGACATGATGTCGAACTATAAGTTGAGACTCCGACGTGTCAAGGGAACGGACAAAAATACCGCGAATTAAGACGCAACTATTTGATTATTAGGGGTTAGTGAGCACGCTGGCGGTGTCGTTTTGCTCTGGAACCGCCTGCTTATCCTTGGGGCGCATTTCTTCGAGGCGGGTATCCAACCCATTTAGAACGCGCACCGTTTCCATCGTGAGTTGATCGAGTTTTTTGCTCACGATGCCCTTCGCCAGCTTGGGCACAGCGATCTTCTGCCGCTTCTTCAGGTAATCCTGCAAGGCCTGCCGATAAGCATCCACCAACGGAACCAGCTTCTGCGAAACCCGCACGCGCAGCAGCATGAATTGCTGAATTTTATCCTGCAGGATCACTCCCTGCCGGACGAACTCAAACCCTTGAAGAATGCCTTGCAAGGTGATCTCCGTGCGCAACGGCATTTCGTCGGCGGCGGTGCGCACTTCCACCGGCGGACGGATGATCTCCTCCAGCTTGCGCCAGCTTTCGTCGTCCGGCCAGGTTTGCGTCAGGTCGCGCTCGGTGAAATTCTCCACCTTCAGCGCCCACCATTTTTCCAAATCACGCTGCGTGTCAAATTGGGAATGAAACGCCTTCAGAAAGGCCATCTGCCAGTTGAAATGCTGCGACAATTCGTCGACGAATGCGCGCAGGCAACTCCGGCCATCCGGCAGTCGCGCCAGGTCGCAGACCAGCAATTGCGCGCTGTTGCGATACGCCGCGGCGGACGGCCCGAGCAGTTCGTCTTCGCCTGGCCAGCTCAATTCATCCAGTGTCAAGGGCGGCTGCGCGCGCAATTCTTCATGCGCCTTCGCGAGCGGGTTGGCCATCACCAGGCTCGACACGTCACCCGAAGCCGTGGCGTCCGCCACCGAACCAAACACCCGCACACCCCGGTCAGTGGCCATTTTCTGCGCTCGTTCCGCGGTGGTATCGACGGCGCTCCACGAGCGATCGGTCCTGGCCGTCAAGCCATCGAAGCTCGAGCCATCCTTTCGGCTGGGCGGACGGAGCACCAGTTCCAAGACGGCGTCCTGTCTCAGTTGCTGGGCCAAACCATACGTCAGCCAGGCCGGAATTTCCGCGGACCGGCCGGTCGAAGTGCGATTGGCCATTTCCAGCAGCAACGTTTGCACCACCGCGTCGATCAACCGCGGAACCTCCATCCGGTCGGGCAGGTCCATTCGGTAGGACCAGCCGTCCGAATAATGAGTGGAAGCGATCTGGATGGTTTCATTGCGATTCTGGGCGGGATGCAGTTCGATGCGGATGGCCCCGCGCCACTGATCCGTTTCACCCAAAGCCCGCAGCAGTTCGTGTTTGATCCGTTCGCACGAAATCGCAAGCAGGTTCGGCTCCAACCGGACCAAATCCGGCCCCTCGCCCATCGTCGGCATCCAGCCGGTGGGAGGTTGCGCGTGGACAATGAATTGTTTGGAAAGACTATAGTGAAAACCCGAACCCCGGAGACGGCTTAAATCTTCGCCGAATGGGCTTGGGGAACTCTCCTGCGCCCGGACCACCCCAAAAAGCCCCAAGGCACAAAAAATAGCGGCCGATCTCATCACAACATCACGCAGTCCAATACAACCGATTTCACGGCGTGTGGCAAGTGTGAAGAATCAACCGCATCGTTGCGGCTGAGGACTAACGGAACTTTCCGGCCAGACGAAGAGCACCAGCCACGCCGGGACTCCACCCGTGGTGGGAGAAGAACGCCGGGTGAAGGAGCTTCTCCGCCCGCTATTTCCTCCGCCCGTTCACCAGTTCGTTCGCCAAATCCTTCGCGTCATACACCTTGTTCAACGCTTCCACAATCGCGGGCGAACTGACCGACGTCGCCCGGCCCTGCTTGTCGCTGTACACATCGTCCCAGGAAAGACTTTGCAGGTTGCCGTCGAAGATAATGCCGACAAACTCCCCGGCGCGATTTACCACCGGACTGCCGGAGTTGCCGCCAATGATGTCCGCCGTGCTCACAAAATTATACGTCGTCTTCAAGTCCAGCCGCGACTTGCGCTTCTCCCATCTCGGCGGCAAATCGAACGGCGGCTTGTTCTGCATTTCCTTGGCGCGCTCATAAAGCCCCGCCAACGTGGTAAACGCCAGCACCTGCTTGCCGTCTTCCTCATAGCCTTTCACCGTGCCGAAGGACAACCGCAGCGTGAACGTCGCGTCCGGATAACCCGACGTGCCCAAAATGGCGTTGCGCGCGCGGGCAATCGCCGCATGCGCCTGCTGTTTGGTTTCGTCCTGCTCCTCCATGACCTTCCGCAACGCCCGCGCCTCCGGATCGACCAATCGCGCCAGCTCGATCATCGGATCGTTCGCCGCCGACACCGCGCTCGCGCCGCCTTCGTAAAGCTTTTTCCGAAACGCCACGTCCCGCACCTTTGTCTGCGTGATCAATTCCACCGCGCGCTCACGCGGTGATTTCCCGGCCAGGGCCTTTACCACCAGCTCATTCGTCGGTCCCAACTCCGTGGCGAGGAACGTCAGTGAGTCGGACAGCGTGAGAATTTCCAGGTCGTTGTAAATCGGCTTCTCCGAGAACAAACCCAGTTCGAGCGATTCCTTGCTCGAGTCCGAGTATTCGCGGAGCCGTTCGCCATTCGGCTTGGGCCGCTCCTCACCGGCGCGGAGCAACGTGCGCGCAATCCCGAAACTCTCGGAATTGAACGCCGCACCCTGTTCGAGCAATCGGTACCGTTTGGCCTGCGTCGCCATTACCCGGGTGGCCTCGGCAATCTTGTCGTAAGCGGCGGCCGCGTCGGCGAACTCAGGCTTGCCTGCCAGCCGCGCCCGGAAATCCGCCTCTTCCTTCGCCTTTTGACCAAACAAATCCGGATCCAGCAACCCTGCCAGCCGTCCATCGAAAGCTTTGCGCGAGTTCTGCACGCCGAAAAAATCATCGCGCGCCCGCCGGGCGTTTTCCTGGCTGCGCGCGCTCCACGTGCCGAGCAAGACCTCCAAACGCTTGAGCGTGCTCAGCCGATAAGGCAGCGCCACATCCCGATAATACTCCAACTCCGCCGTCGTCAGCAGCCGGCTCGTGTGCCCCGGATGACCCGAAACAAAAATCAGATCGCCAACCTGCGCGCCCGCCGTGGAAAAGCGCAGGTAATTCTTCACGTGCACCGGCTTGCCGTTTTCGTACGCGCGAAACAGGCAAATATCCAAATCATAACGCGGAAACTCGAAGTTATCCGGATCGCCGCCGTAAAACGCGATCTGCTGCTCCGGCGCGAACACCAACCGCACATCCGTGTAACGCTTGTAACGATACAAATGATACGCGCCCCCCTGCCACAGCGTGACCACGTCCGAGCGCAGCCCCGTCTTGTCCAGCGATTCCTTTTCGATCTCCGCAATCACCTTCCGGCGCGCCAGAAACGCCTTGGCCGGATCGAGGTCCTTCGGCACCGCCGCGTTCACCCGCGCCGTCACGTCCTCGATCGACTGCAGCACATTCAACTCGAGATCCAGGCACTTGATCTCCTCGGCTTCGGAATGCGCGTAAAACCCGTCCCGCAAATAATTCGTCTTCTCATTGCTCACCTTCTGCAACGCATCCGCGCCCACGTGGTGATTGGAAATCAACAATCCATCCTCGCTCACGAAACTCCCCGACCCGCCCGAATTGAACCGCACCGACGACTTTTGCAAATGCTCCAGCCACGGATCAGTCGCATCGAACTGATACCGCTCCTTCAGCATCTGCCGCGGCGGCTGATTGAAAAGCCACATCCCCTCATCCGCCCGCGCCGCCAACGTCAACGTCATCGAGCAAGCCGACACCATAAGCATTAACAATGAAAGTCTCATTTATGCCCGAAACCTAAGCGAAAGCCGGGTGCTCGTCCATTTCAAACCGGGGCGAAAAACTCTCGGACGGAGCGCGTGCTTGAGCAGGACGTTGACGTCCAGAAGATGCCTCATGGGAACTCCGAGAGCAATTTCTTGATCGTCTCCATGCTCACTGTCCGATCCGTCACTCCTACGGTATAGCCGTCTTTCTTCACAAACTCGACCGTGCCCGGCTTGGGCTCGGCCTTCTGAAGAGGGGTAAGTGTGACCTTGCCACCCTCGTCCTCCAGTGCAAAAACCTGTCCGGCTTTGATGCCCGGTATTTGCACGCGACGTCGATTGTCAGCTTTGACCGTTATCATGGAGGACATCTCCCACCAAAAGCAGACGTTTTCAACCTCTTTCGGGATTTCGGATCCACACGGCGACACCAAGCAATAAGTCAACGGAAATCCCTTGCCAGTCTGCCCATTACTTCCCCCACTTCCCAAACTTCCCAATCACCCGCTCCAACGCATCCAACCCGATCTCCAGCTTCTTCATCTCGGGCCCGAAGCTGATGCGACAGTAGTTTTCATAACGCCCGTGGGCGCGGCGGTTGCCGGGATTCACGTCGAAGAAAATGCCGGGCACGATGATGACGGATTCCTTGAGGCCCTCGCGGAAGAAATTCATGCCATCGTTCAACGGCTTGGGGAGTTGCGAGAGGTTTGCCCACACGTAAAATGCGCCCGCCGGCTCGGCATCCACGCCGATGCCCATGCGCTTGAGCCGGCCCAGCACGTATTCGCGCTTGTGCCCAAAATGGCTCTGGATCGCGGCGGTTTCCTGGGCGGCCACTTGCGGATTGAGCAGTTTCGCAGCGACGCTTTGGAACGGATGATTCGCCCCGCCATCCAAAAACGAACCCGCGCTCGCGATGGCCTCGATCACCGCCTTGGGCCCCAGCGTCCAACTGATTCGCCAGCCCGGATAACGCCAGTTCTTGGTCAACCCGTCCACGACGATGATCGGGTCCTCGTCCACGTTCTCCACAAACGCAGCCGCCGAAACCATCTTGCTCGGTTCCTTGGCATTGTAGATGTAATGCGAATAAAACTCGTCAACTATCAACGAGCATTCACATTCGCGCGCCAATTCGCACCATTCACGCAACTCGCCGTCTTCGATCAACTGGCCCGTCGGATTGCACGGATTGCTCACCAGCAGCGCGCTCAGGCCGCGTCCGAGAATCTCCTTCTTCAACGCCCCCAGCGGGATTTTGTACCCGCCCTCGGCGTCGAGCAAAATCGGGATGGACGTGAAAGCCTTGAAGACGCTCAACAATTCCTCATACGCCGTATAATCAGGGATGAAGTGGCCCATGTTGATGTTGCCGAGCGCGCTGGCCAGGCGCGTCAACGCGAGCCGCCCGCCGCTCGCGATGCTCACATTGTCACGCGTGTACTGGGAGGTTTTGCCGCGACGGAACGTATGATTATAAAAATCCGCCACCGCCTGGCGCAAATCCCGGCTGCCCGCCACCGGTCCATATTGCTGCGACGTGGCATGGATGGTGACGCTTTCGATGCGCGCTGGCGCGCCTGGGATGGGGCCGGTTTCCGGTGAGCCCTGCCCGAGGTTCGCCCAGTTCGGATCGTCGTAGCTGAAGCCGTGTTGCGCGGCTTCGTGCATCACGTAAATGACGCCCGTCCGCGGGACAAATCGGAAACCGGGGATGATCGATTCTTCCATTCCGTTAATCAGTTCGGTCGTTGTTGCGAAACTACCCGAGGGCCACCCGGCTGGCCAATCAAAAGTGCTTGGCAGCCGAAGTCGGAATGTATTCGAAACATTGTGGCGGTCGACGCAAGGAGGCTCTGACGTCTTGGGAAAAATTGGTGCCTCCTCACGCCGCTGCTGCGAATCGGCAAGGTGTTGATTTCCCCGGATGCGCTCACCGGCCGCGATGCCTCTCCGTCCTTGGCAGTTCCATCTGCGTGAAGTAATTTACGCCCAATGACGGATGCGTACCATCAATTGCTCGACGCAGCGATTCAACACCTTGAAAGCTTAAAAGCCAGGGGCGTGCGCTCTGTCCCAATCGATCCGGCCAACCTCACGGCGCTTGCCCGTCCAGCGACACCGTCGCCATCGCGCTCACGCCCGGAATCTCCCGCGCCCGTTGCACGCCCCGCAGCGAGCCCCGCGACCTCGCTTTTCGCAGCGCCCTCATCGCTGGTTCTGAGTCCGGAAGCCAAAGCGGCTGCGTTCGCCGATTTGCGTTCACGGGCCATGGCCTGCGTCAAATGCACGCACCTCGCCAATTCGCGCAAGAATGTCGTGTTCGGCGTCGGCAACATCGATGCCACCCTCATGTTCGTCGGCGAAGCGCCGGGAGCCGATGAAGACCAGCAAGGCGAACCGTTCGTCGGCAAGGCGGGTCAGCTCCTGACCAAAATCATCCAGACCATGGGCTTGAAGCGGAACGAAGTTTACATTGCCAACGTTCTCAAGTGCCGCCCAGACACCCCCGGCCAGAGCGCCGGCAACCGCAAGCCAACCCCGGAGGAGATGCAAACCTGCATCCCATATCTCCACGAGCAGATCGATTTGATCAAGCCCCAGGTGCTGGTCGCGCTCGGCGCAACCGCCGTCGAGGGCTTGCTCGGCAAAACCGTCGGCATTACCCGGTTGCGCGGCAACTGGCAGATTTACCGAAACATTCCTCTCATGCCCACGTATCATCCGGCATATCTCCTGCGCAACCAGGCCCTGAGCGAGAAGCGCAAGATCTGGGAAGACATGCTCGCCGTCATGGAAAAACTCGGCCTGCCCATCAGCGAGAAGCAGCGCAATTTCTTTTTGAAGGGGTGAGTAAGTTGTGGCAAATACCGAATCCATAGAGCGGCTCAAGCAGACGAAGGATGAGTTTGAATGGATGCGAATTGCTGTGGAATCCCAGCGCCACCTCACCTGGTTTGCTCTTTGCACTTTGCTCCACGAACTTACAATAACCGTATGAACTTGCATTCCGTGGGCCAGTTTCCCAGTTACCGCCCCCGCCGGTTGCGCCAGTCACCGGCGTTGCGGCGGATGGTGGCCGAGACACATCTGCACGTCTCGCAACTGGTGCTGCCGTTCTTTGTGCGCGCCGGCCGAAAGTTGCGCCACCCTATCGGCGCGATGCCCGGCGTCTTTCAACTCTCGCCCGATGAACTGGTCCGCGATGCTGTCTGGGCTTACGAGCAGGGCGTGCCCGCCGTATTGTTATTCGGCATTCCCGAAACCAAGGACGCCCGGGCCTCCGGCGCATACGCCGCCAATGGCATTGTCCAGCAAGCGGTGCGGCGCCTTAAGAAAGAGTTGCCGGAGCTGCTCGTCATCACCGATGTCTGCCTTTGCGAATACATGGACCACGGCCACTGCGGCATCGTTCAGCGTGATAAACGCGGCGCACGCATCCTGAACGATCCCAGCCTCAAACTCCTTGCCCGCGCCGCTGCCAGTCACGTCGAAGCTGGCGCGGACATCGTCGCGCCCAGCGACATGATGGATGGCCGGGTGCGGGCCATCCGTGAGCAACTGGATCGGCAAGGCTTCATCGACACGCCCATCCTTTCCTACGCCGCCAAGTTCGCTTCCGCCTACTACGGCCCGTTCCGCGAAGCCGCCGAATCCGCGCCGCAATTCGGCGACCGGCGCAGCTACCAAATGGACCCCGCCAACGCCAACGAAGCCTTGCGCGAAGTCGCCCTCGACATCCAGGAAGGCGCGGACATGGTCATGGTCAAGCCCGCGCTCGCGTACCTGGATATTTTGCACCGCATCAAAACCCAATTCGGTTATCCGACCGCCGCCTACGCCGTGAGCGCGGAATATTCCATGGTCAAAGCCGCGGCGGCCCAAGGCTGGATCGATGAACGCGCCGTAACCTTGGAAAGCCTTCTGGCAATGCGCCGCGCCGGCGCCGACATCCTTATCACCTACGCCGCCGCTGACGTGGCGCGCTGGCTTAAGGAGAAGCCGCCGATTAAAGGTTGACGAGATCGTCGGGACTCATCTCATCGCTGTCATCCTGTTTGGCAGGGATGGCGCGCTGAGCCGTACTCTCCCGTTAAGAACAATATTGAAAGTCATCCGATCGTCGGCGAGAGAAGCTTTTTAGCTATTCGGGCATCACACGCCAATGGGATGCCAGGCGGTCTTGAACTCGACCGTATCCAGGATGCGATACGGGTCCTCGGCCGAAGTCGTGAACCAATCCTTCAGCGGAAGTGATCTGGCGGCGTAACGCTTGAGATTGTGCGACGTCCCGGCTTGCAGTGCTGCGCCGAGATCCGTGAGGCCGGTGCCGTCCACAATGGCATTGATGTCCATGTGGCTGGCGATATGCGGTGCCAGTTCAGCGCCACGGCCCGAAAGCACGTTCACCACGCCGCCGGGCAAATCACTGGTGGCCAGGATTTCCGCAAACGTCAGCGCCGGCAAGGGATGCTTTTCCGACGCCACAACCACGGCGGAGTTGCCACTCAGAATCACCGGGCACAACAACGAGACCAGGGACACCAGCGCCGGTTCGCCCGGGGCGAGGATTGCCACCACGCCGGTTGGTTCAGGGACCGTGAAGTTGAAGTGCGAAGTCGCCACCGGGTTCACGCTGCCGAAAATCTGCGAATACTTGTCCGTCCACCCGGCGTAATAAATCAGGCGATCGATGGCTGTGCGCACTTCGGCGCGCGCCCGGGCGGGACTCACGCCGGTGGAACGCGCAAGTTCATTGGTCAATTCCGCCGCGCGATTCTGAAGCATCTCACCCGCGCGATACAGGATCTGGCCTCGCAAGTAAGCCGTTTTCTTCGCCCAACCGTCGAAAGCTCCCCGCGCCGCCGCCACCGCATCGCGCAGATCCTTGCGCGAAGCCTGGGAGTAATTGTCCAGGTGTGCCCCGGCGGAAGATTGGGCCGGGAGATAGCGCCCGCTCTCGCTGCGGACAAAATTCCCGCCGATATAAAGTTTGTAAGTCTTGCGGACTTCCAGATGAGTGTTCATTAGATCACGGATTGACCACTGTCCTCTTAGCAATTGTCCCGCTTCGTCGCAATCCCAAACCGGGCCGCCTCAACTGTCAGGCGCATCCGATCACTGACTCGATTGTGGGTGGCCCTCCGCCTGCCGCCGCTTCGCGCGCCTGCATCGCCCTTGATTTTCTATACTATTAGATTACATTCATTACTAAATAGTACCATCTGATAACCAAATTCTTCGCCCCAACGAAAGGTTTCGTATGAAAGATGTCCAAGAGATGAACCACTGGATCAAAACCCACGGCGACCTTGCCCTCGACCTGATGCGCATTTACCTGGGCATCGGACTCATGATCAAGGCGGTGTTCTTCATGAGCCACTCGGATTATTTCCTGCAGCTTATGGAAACAGTCGGCAGCATGTGGTTTGCTCCGGCGATCCTGATGCACTACGTCATCCTGGCGCATCTGTTCGGCGGGCTTTGCCTCACACTGGGTTTGATCACGCGAGCCGCCGCTTTAGTGCAACTGCCAATCCTTCTTTCCGCCATGTTCTACGTCCACTTGCCGCACATGGTCAGTTCGATCGAAGCGCGGCAGAGCATGGAATTTGCGGGCCTGGTTCTTTTCCTGCTAATCCTCATCTCCGTTTACGGCGCAGGCCGGTGGTCGCTGGATTACGTGCTGGCCAGAAAGGAGAATGCCGCTTTGTTTCGCACCGACCCCGAACCGGCGAAGCTTTAGAAAAAGTTGGCTGGAAGCCGCGAGTCTCCAGTTACGTCAACACATCCGCGACCGTTTGAAGGATGCTTTTTTCCGGGCGTGGTGTGGGCATGACTGGCGGGCCAGTCCGCCGGCTAATCACTTCCACTTCGGTCTCACCGGGTGCCACCGCGCGGACCCAGATCGAAACGTTTTCCCCAAAAGTTGTCACTCCCATTACGCGCCGGGCGGAGATGTGGCCGCTGGCTGTATCAATCTGCACCACCCGCAAGTCGTTCATTTCCACCGCGCCAAGCACAGCGTTCCAAACGGGATCGTATTGGGCGTCGAAGAGGTGCCGGGTTCCCTGGCCCTCCAGTTTTGCAACTGAACACGGAGTGGAACAACCAGCGCCAATCAACAGACAAACCAGCGCTAATAAAGGAAATGGCGTTTTCATTCTGCTTTTCGAGATGCCTTAAATGCTCCCGCTTTTAGAAACTATGCCATTTACAGGCTCTTCCCATGGGGTCTTTTTCCTCGCGGACAGTCGCAAACCTAAACATCAAAGATGCGTATGAACCGGGATTTCCGAGCGATTCGCTCCGTTTTACTTATCCTGCCAGTTCATAAGCCGGCAATTCGACAACTATGGCAGGCTCGGCGTGATATTCTGTGAACAACCGATCCCCGGAGAACAGTACGGGCTCAAGCAATGGACAGGCCAGATGAAGCGTAAACCGGTGGCCTTACTTGATTGGCGCAAACAGCACGTCCAAGTCTTCCTGGCTGAGCTTGACGCTCTCCTTGCGATCTTCGTTCAAGAGGCCTTCGACGAGTTCGCGTTTGCGCTTCTGGAGTTCGAGGATTTTTTCTTCGACGGTGCCGACGGTCATCAGTTTATAGACGAACACCTTTTTTTCCTGGCCGATGCGATGGGCGCGGTCAGTGGCTTGGTTTTCCACCGCCGGATTCCACCACGGATCGTAATGAATCACGGTGTCGGCGGTGGTCAGATTCAAGCCGGTGCCGCCCGCTTTGAGGCTGATGAGGAACAGCGGGACTTCGCCGCCCTGAAAGCGCTGGATGGGCGTGGCGCGGTCCGTGGTCTGGCCGGTGAGCAGAACGTAATTTATTTTGGCCTTGGCCAATTCCTGCTCGATAAGCGCGAGCATCGAAGTGAATTGGGAGAACAAAAGAATGCGGCGGCCCTCCGAAATCATTTCCGGCAGTTGGTCCATGAGCAACTCGAGCTTGGCCGAGTCCTGCACTTTTCTTGCGGCGTCGAACTTGAGCAATCGCGGATCACAGCAGACCTGCCGCAGCTTGAGCAGGGCGTCGAGAATGACGATGTGGGCGCGGGACATGCCTTTGTTCGCGACTTCGGCGCGCACTTTCGCGTGCATGGCCAAGCGGATGGTTTCGTACAGGTCGCGTTGCGCGCTGGCGAGTTCGACGTTCTGCACGATCTCGGTTTTGGGCGGCAACTCCTTGACGACCTCCTCCTTGCGGCGGCGCAATAGGAACGGCGCAACCCGCCGGGCGAGTAATTTTCGGCGCTCCTCGCTCTGGCCTTTTTCAATCGGGTTGCGGAACACTTTGCGGAAGCGGACTTCGTCGCCCAGGAAACCGGGCAGCAGAAAGTTGAACAGCGACCACAATTCGCCGAGGTGATTTTCCATCGGCGTGCCCGTCAGGCAAAGCGGATGCCGCGCTTTCAACTGGCAGACGATCTGTGCGTACAGGGTCTTGGGATTCTTGATGAATTGCGCTTCATCCAGAATGACGCAGTGGAACTCCTGCTCCAACAACACCGCCTGATCGCGGGGCAGCAACGGATACGAGGTCACAATCAAATCGTAATCCCGCAATTTCTCGAAATGCTGCTTGCGATCGAGCCCGTGTAACACGAGCAACTTGAGCCCGGGCGCAAACCGCTCGACCTCCTGCCGCCAGTTGGTCATCAGGCTGGTGGGAGCGATGACCAGGCTTGGGCGATCCATCCGTCCGGTTTCCTTCTCGTGCAGCAAATGGGCGAGCGCCTGGACGGTTTTGCCCAAACCCATGTCGTCGGCGAGAATGCCGCCGAGGCTGTATTCACGAAGGAATTGCAGCCAGTTCAATCCTTCCTGCTGGTAACCGCGCAACTCGGCGTGGAAGTCGCGTGAAGGCGGCACCAGTTTAATGCCTTCAAAATCATGCAGCTTGCGGCTCAATTCGCGCAGGTCCGATCCGCCCAGCCAGCGCCATTCCGTAACGCCCGGCATGGCGGACAATTCCGCCGCCCGCAGTTTAGACATTTGCAGCCGGCCCTTGCGATCCAGCGCCTGCGGATTGAACAACTCCAGCAACACGCCGAGGCTTTCCTTCAGCCGTTTCGCCGGGAACGGCAGCAGCCGTCCATCCGGCAAATGAATCGGAAGGATGTCGTTGTCCTTCATCGCAGCCAGACCCTCCTCGGAAAGCGAGCGGGGGTTCTTTTGGATGTACTCAAGCAAAACCGGCAGCAGGTTGAGCTTCTGTCCATCGAGTTGGACGCCCAGTTCAACCCCGAACCAGTCGATGCCGCTGCCCGGTGCGGCATCCAGATACCATTCCTCCGGTTCCACGATGCGAAAGTGAAAATCTTTATCGATGGTCACTTGCCATCCAGCTTCACGCAAGCCTGGCACCTGGTTGTGACAGAACTCGAACCAGGCGGTGGTTTCGCTCAGGGTGAGTTCCTGCGCGTGCTTGCCAAGACGATAAGTGGGGAAAATATCCTCCGCTTCTGCAAACCCCAGCGACGATAACTGCGCGTATTGAGTGATTTCATCCCGCACCTGGCGCTGGATCCGACGGAGCTTGCCCTCGCTGAATTGTTCGATGTACGCGCCCGGCGTGCCGGGAGGCAGGCGATGGCCTGCGTAGTCGAACTCGACGCGGGCGAGGTTCAGGTCCAGCTTTTCGGGATCTTTCGCTCGCCCATAATAGTAACCGTAATAGCGCTCCTGCGGCACCTGAACCGAGAAGAGGTGAAGACAAGGCACCGGCTTCAAATCCACGACGGTTTCCACCTCGATTCGCTGCGGCGCGGGCACGTGCAGTTCCGGATAACGCCGGGTTAGTTCCTCACCGAGCAACTCAGCCTGGTCCGGCGTTACCATCGGCGCGTTAAACCAGGCCTCGGCCACCGCCGGAGGCAAGCCGGTGTCGAGCGGCCCGCAAGTTGCAGCCGCCTCGTCCACATACCACGGCGGCGCTACGGGCAGGATGGCCGTGGCTGGCGGCGTGACAGCCAAGCCGGGCGATTGCATGCCTGCCTGGTTCGCGGTCCAATCGAGCTGCGCGAGGCGGGGCAGTCCCAGTTTTAGTGGCGGATGCTTTCGACCGGTCCCCTGCCAATGACAGCGTCCAGTACGAACGATTTCCTCCAGCAGCGCCGCGCCTTCCGTGCCCGCGAGCACGTTAGGGCCGTAGGTGGCGGGCGGCTGCATTATTTTCAACTGGCGCGCGATCCGAATATCCACCGGCCGCGCAAAGCGGTTGCCGTATCCGTCAAGCAAATGATCGAGGTAATAGTTGCGGCCCTGCCCGTAATCGCCTTTCAACAATTTGCGGACCATCTGCAAATTGACCTCCAGCCGCGGGCGATGGGCAACGATGAACCCGGGAGAAGATTTCTCGATGTTGAGCACGTAAGCCAGGCGCTCTGGTTCGTCGGCAGGCTCAAGTTCCTGGCCGGGAGCGGGCGGGTTTGCCGCCTGCTGCATTTGCTGCAACCACTGCTGCAACGGTTCGGATAGCTGCGGCTTTGGCGGTTGTGCTCCAGGCGCTTTGACCGTCGCAGGGATGACCCCGGACGCCTGCATAAGCGCGGCGACGGCGTGCTCGCAACCAGCCTCCACCGGGCAGTCGCACATGCTCTCGACGTACGTCTGTCCAACCTCATCCACGCCCCAGTTCACGTCGACCTTGTAAATCTCCTCGCCCGGGCCTCGCACGATGGCGAGGATTCCACCGCCAGCGCTGGAGCCCCAGTTTAGCACCGCGCCATCACGGAAGCACGCGCGGCCCCGCTCCAGAACTTTGGGCGGGAAGTGCGTTCCCCAATCGGGCGGCAAGGTTGCAAACCGTCCCGGTCCCATGCCTGGGAACTTCAAAAATTTCATGTTGTTGGAACTTGGTTGTTCAACAAATTGGGAGCTTTACCAGCGCGCCCTCGCGCCGCCTCCTTAGAATATAAACCGTGCGTGAAATTTGCGAACGGTTTCGGGAGAGATTCTATAATGTCCTCGTGGCAATAACCGGCGGTTCACTTTCGGTTTCGAATCGGCATCAACCCCAGATCCAGCACCAGCCACATGGGAACGGCGAACAGGGCGATGGCGGCCAGCCGTTCCCATGTCCAATCCAGATAATGAGTCTGGATCGGGAAGATTGCTATCATGAAATAGTTGGCGAATCGCGTGTGCCCGAGGAACGAGCCGTACTTCGGATACCGCCGGCGAATGCCGCTGTACAAAGCGGCAACCCCAAGTCCCAGCACCAGCGCTGTGACCAGCAGATTGATTGGCAGCATGGCGTTCCATTCCACCCGCGGTCCGTTCGGGCCATGCGGCTGGAAGTACGGGTAAATCCACTGGGCCGCCGCCCACAAAAAACTGAATCCGGTTTGGATCGCCGTGCGGAAGTTGGTTTTTGCGGACGTAAGTTCGTTCAGCAACCAGCCAAAGTAGAGCGGCACAACGCCCCAAATGAGCTGCACATGCCGGAACGGCGTTACAATCAATTCAGCAAACGTGGACCAATAATGACTCATGCGTTGCGCCAAATCATCCTGCCGGCCGAATCATTTCAAAGCGATCCCGCGTCCGGCAATACCAATGTGGCGAGGCCATGCGCCCGATGACCTTGAACTGATCGCTACGCACGCGCAACTTATCCGCATCAAACAATTCGTCACGCAGATGTACCCGCTTGACCACGCCGATGATCAAACGATTGTTGCCGATCTGCAACGTCCCCCACTCCGAACATTCCAAACTGGCGGGGGCCTCGGCAATGCGCGGCGGCTTGACTGCTGAACTTGGAGCGGCAGTGAGCCTGGCTTGCTCCAATTCGCTGACGCCATAGGGCAGCGGCGCGGAGCAACGGTTCATTGCTTCAGCGATGCCTTCATCCACGAGGTTCACCACGAATTCATGGCCCAGCCGGATGTTACGCGCGGTGTCCTTGGGCGTGCCGTCATCGCGATCGCCTGGCGCGAATGCCACAATGGGCGGGTCATCCCCGAACACGTTGAAAAAGCTGAAAGGCGCCGCGTTCACCACGCCATCCGGTCCGAGGGTGGTTACCAGCGCAATGGGCCGCGGCATCACCACGCTGGCAAGGATGGCGTAAGCCTGATCGGCATGCCGACCTTCCAAATCAAGTTCCATCGAGAGAGTGTACTTGGCAGAGAACGGCTGGCAACATCCTTGACCAGAGCGAATCTCGGTGCGAATTGCACCAAAGTTTTGTTACCCGTAGGGGGAGAAGGATGGGAAATAGTACGTTTTGCCAGAAGTAACTGTTACCGCAGGAGCGTGGCCGGGGAATTTGTGTGGATGATCGATGGGGTGGATTACGCGACCTGTTCCTGACCCGGAGCCGGCCTTAAAGAAAGATGACAATGCGCATGTGAAGCAGAAAATCCGGGCTTGCAATCAGGTGGGATTTGGCTAGTTTTCACGGTTCGCCGCCTGAAACTTGCGGCGGTCGCAACTTAAAATGATTTATGGCAACAGCTAATGACCTTCGCCGCGGTATGGCAATCAATTACAACGGGGATATCGCAGTGGTGCTCGACAGTCAGCATCGAACGCCGGGAAATCTGCGCGCTTTTGTTCAGGCCACCATCCGCAGCATCAAAACCGGCAAGTCCTCCGACGTGCGCTTTAGTTCGACGGAGAAGATTGAGGTGGTGCCAATGATGACGCGCAAGATGGAATTCAGTTACAAGGATGGCGGGGATTACGTCTTTTCCGACCCGGAAACCTATGAAACCGTGAATCTGACGCCGGAACTGGTGGGTGACGCGAAAAATTTTCTGGTCGAGAATTCGCCGGTGACCATGACTTTTGTGGAGGACAAGGCGGTATCGATCGAACTGCCGTCCAGTGTGGTGCTGACGGTGACCGATGCGCCCGAAGGCATTCGGGGAGATTCGGCCAACAACGTGCAAAAGCCGGTGACCATGGAAACTGGCATTGTTGTCCAGGCTCCTTTGTTCATCAAAACAGGCGAGAAATTGAGAATCGACACGCGCACGGGAAAATACATGGAGCGAGCGTAGGAATTTTTTTCATTGCCAAACGGGAAGTTCCCGGCTGGCGCGGTTATTGGCGCGTCCTCGTTGCGGTCAAACCTCCCGGTATTTTCCTGGTTTCAGATCATAATTCCCGGCCCAATGTTCAGTATGATGGTTGGCTCGGTGCCAGTCCGCCGAGGGCACGTGGAAACCGTTTTCGGCTCCGATGTTTTGGCTGCGCGAAAGCAAGGGATAGACTTCATCCAGTTGGTAGTGGCGGAGTTGGTTTGTAAGGTAGGTCGCATAGCGTTCCGGGTCCGGGTTCCACCTGCTTTTGATCCATTGCCAGCGGTCCATCCAGACCCCAATCAACCAGCAGGTATAGGGCGGGCGACGGGAAATATGGTAATGCTGAAGCGAACGGCAGGGAGCGCGGTTGTACGATGAAATCGAGAAGATCTCCTGGTCATCGCGATAGGTCCGGCGACAATGCTCCATATAGCGCAAACAATCGCGCGACGGCACTGTGTCGTCCTCGATATGGATAATGAAGTCCGCTTTCCGAAATCCGTCCTGCCAGGCCAGGTAGGTGTTTCTTCCGATCCCCAGTCGTGTGGGATTGAGGGTCACTCGGGTTTCGGCGAAGTCGATGGAATTGACCAACGCCAGCACTTGTTCATTGCCTGGCTCGACATGGGGCAGGAGTATGTAATCCCCAATTCCTTCGCAAGCGCGCAACGCCGCCAACACAGTGCGAGTGTAATCAGGCCGGTTCCAAAGCACCATCGTAATGACTTTCTGTGACTTGGAGTTCATTTCTCTCGATTTTTTCAAGCACGCCGGTTCACGCCAAACACAGGATGCAAGTGATTACAGGATAATCAGTTGCGCGTTCCTCATGAAAAAAAGCTGCTGCTCGAACTTTCGAGCAGCAGCCTCCCCTAGACCCTGGCCAGTCTCTCAGCTAAATCGCTTGGCCTGCCGGCTTCAGGCGCTCTGATAATCGCAACTATCTCTACGATAGTAACTTGCATAGGATCTTTGGTTGCGGGCCTTTGAGGGACTGTCCACAACCACGTAGTCCTATCCTTTAATACGTAACGAGAGTGCCAAATCTTTCAAAAATCTTTACTTTTTCGAAAATAGTTTAAAAGTTCGGCTCGGAGAGTTGCCTGAAAAAAATATTATGATTTTTGAAAGATTTGGCCTTTTCGTTACGTATTAATAGAGTGAACTCGATGACTGAACCTCCGCGCCCAAACGATGACAAAGGCCTGATCCCCACCCGGGCGTCCCTGATTCAGCGTCTCAAGAACGTACACGACGATGAGAGCTGGCGGGACTTCTTCGATACTTATTGGAAACTGATTTACAATTCGGCGGTGAAAGCCGGATTGTCCGATGCGGAATCCCAGGACGTGGTGCAGGAAACAGTCCTTTCGGCCTGGAGGTCTCTGCCACAAATGCAATACGATGCCGGGGGATCCTTCAAAGGGTGGCTGCTGCAATTGACGAGCTGGCGGATAAGGGATTATATCCGGGACCGGCAACGGGGAGTCCAACCACTGCGGGGTGAGCCCGAAACCGGGACCGGCACGGCGTTGATTGAACGCATACCCGATCCGGCGGGATTTGGATTGGAGGCTGTCTGGGATGAGGAATTTGAGCTGAATCTTCTGGAAGTTGCAGTCGAGCGGGTCAAACTTAAAGTCGATCCGAAAGATTATCAGATATTCGACCTCTACACGTTCAAGGAATGGCCTGCCACGAAGGTTGCAGAAACCCTCGGCGTCAGCCGGGGCCGGGTGTATTTGGCCAAACATCGGGTGGGAGGATTGATCAAAAAAGCGCTCAAAAAATTGCACCGCACTCCGGTTAATAGAAGGCTTGCACCAAAACCCTAAACCCTATATATGAACTCGAATAAGGAAAACAAATGCAGCTCGCTGGAATGGTCCATGATTAGAAATGCCAACTCAACGTCCACTAACCTGGGCAAACACCGGCGCACGCTGCTGGCAACCAAGCGAAGCATTTTGAGAAAACTGTCACTCCGCATCCGACAGGAGTTGTCCATGTCGTTGGAATGACAGTGGTAAACTCCGAAACTGAACCCTCATGCCAAAAAAACGAAAGCCCGCCAAACAAAAACCGGTACGATCCGCAAAGAAAAAAACCGCCGCAAAGAAGGGCCGGCTTGCGAAGAAAAAAGTTCGAGCCGGCTTCAGTCCCAAGCCGGCTATTCCTAGCCGGAGGATGCTTGAGACGCTAACTGGGCCCAGCCCCAGCCCGATGCCGCATCCCACAGAAACCCCTAGTCCCCATTAGTAGGTGTTGAGAAGGCCAGTGGGACAGGCGTTCTGATGGCGGCTGGAAACCTCGGAGGAATCTCTTTGAGACCCGGTAAATCACCGGCTGGAGGACAACTTGCGCGGGCTGGTGTGGGATTGAATCCCCGGCGCAAGCTGCTGCTCAGGTGTGCCCTTTCCCTTGGCGATATTGTAATGCTAACGGCCGCAGTTCGCGATCTGCATTACTGGTATCCGGGAATGTTCTCGACTGATGTTCAAACGGCTTTTCCCATGCTTTGGGAGAACAATCCGTATGTTACGCCCTTGAAGGATGGAGATAGTGAAGCTGAACTGATCAATTGCAGGTATCCTTTGATCAATCGATGCAACAAAGCTCCTTATCATTGCCTGCACGGATTCATCGAATTCCTGAATGACCGTCTGGGCCTTGCCATCAAGCCAACTGTGTTCAAAGGAGATGTGCATCTCTCCGCGCAAGAGAAGGCGTGGTACTCGCAGGTGCATGAGGTGACAGGGGAAGATGTGCCCTTCTGGCTGATCGCTGCGGGCGGCAAGTACGATGTGACGATCAAGTGGTGGGATTCGCGGCGGTACCAGGAAGTCGTCGATCATTTTCGCGGCCGGATTCAGTTCGTTCAGGTGGGCGAGTTGGGTCACCACCATCCCAAGCTGGACGGCGTGATTGACCTGCGAGGACGAACGAACCTTCGACAATTGATTCGATTGGTCTACCACTCGCAAGGCGTGCTTTGTTCCATTACCGGCTTGATGCACCTGGCGGCTGCGGTTGAAACCAAGCCAGAATTCCCGTGGCGCCGGCCCTGCGTCGTGATCGCCGGGGGCCGTGAGCCTGCCCATTGGGAAGCTTATCCCGACCACCAGTTTATTCACACCAATGGCGCCTTGCATTGTTGCGCGGATGGCGGTTGTTGGAAGGACCGGGTTGCCCCGTTGAGGGATGGCGATCCTCGTGATCGCCCTGCTTCGTTGTGCGTCGATGTCGTCCAGGGGCTGCCTCGTTGCATGGACATGATCGCTCCTGCTGAAGTGATCCATCGGGTGGAACGCTATTTTGCGGCGGGGGTTTTGAAATATCTTTCGCGGCCTCAAAAAGCCGCTGCTGGAAAAGGCATGACCGCAACGTCAGCGAATTCTTACGACCAGCAGCCGTTGCATATCTCCAGTGCGGGAATCGCGTGTGATCAATTCATCAGGAGCATTTCGGCTTATCCCGGCGACTTCGCTGGACGTGGAATCGTCATTTGCGGCGGTGGAGTAAAGTACTTCACCAACGCCTGGGTCTGCATCAATTTGCTGCGGCACCTGGGGTGTCGTCTGCCCGTGCAGGTATGGCATCTTGGGCGGCGCGAAATGGATGGCCAGATGCGGTCTTTGCTGGCTCCGCTGGGCGTTGAGTGCATTGATGCCTTGGAAGTGCGAAAACGCTTTCCGACGCGGACTCTGCAGGGCTGGGAACTTAAGCCCTATGCAATTATGCATTCGCGGTTTCGCGAAGTGCTGCTGCTGGACGCGGATAATGTACCGGTGGTGGACCCGGAGTTCCTGTTCGAGACTTCCCAATATCGTGAGACTGGGGCGATTTTCTGGCCGGATTTTCCCCTTCTCAAAACTGAACGAGGGGCGGCAGTCTGGAGAAGTTGCGGGTTGCGGCAACCGAACGAGCCCGAATTCGAAACCGGCCAGGTTGTTCTCGACAAGCAGCGGTGTTGGTCTGCCCTTTGCCTCACCATGTGGTTCAACGAGAATTCCGACTTTTATTATCGGTACGTACATGGGGACAAGGAAACCTTCCATCTGGCCTGGCGCAAGTTGCGGCAGCCCTACTCACTCGTTCCCAAAGGCATCCATTCGCTTGCGGGCATCATGTGTCAGCATGACTTTGCGGGAAGGCGGATCTTTCAACACCGCAGCCGGGACAAATGGGACTTGTTCCTGCACAACAAACGGATTCGCGGTTTTCGATTTGAGAAGGAATGCCGCAATTACCTACTCCGACTACAACAAGTCTGGGATGGCGGCATGGGAATGACGCGGAAAAACGCAACGGGAAACTGGCCTCGTCCACGAAGGGTCACCCAGCCAGCCAGAATCGAAGCCGTCATCATTTCTGATTCCGGAAAACAGAGTTTGAAGGGGAAAACGCTGAAGAATCTGGCGCGAACCGATTGGGATGGCACACCAGTGTGTCTCCAAGTTGAGGATAATTACCGGCAGGCGCAGTGTCTCTGCCTGGCTTTGGAGCGTGGTTTCACAGCCGATACGGACTACGTTCTTGTGCTTAAAGAGGATTCGGAGTTCAATCGACACATCCGCCATAATTTGCTCGATTGGAAGCCTTTGAGAACGAGAATGGTGAGCTTGGCAAGCCTATACAATCCACTGGGCCGGCAGATTCGGGACCTGGCATGTGATGTGTCTAATCATACCCGCATTGTCGATCCCCGGTTCATATCTGACAGCCAGGCGTGGCTTATCTCGCGGGCGACCGCCCGGTATCTGATTCGCCACTGGGACCGTGCAGGGGCCGCTTTCGAGTTGAAGCTGCGCACGCTCGCGATTCGACTCCGGAAGCCCATTTTCTATCATGCGCCGTCCCTGGTTCAACCTTTGGATTCCGATTGCAAGTCACGCCCAAGACTTGCTCAAGCAGCGGATTTCGATCCGAACTGGGCTGCTTAGTTTCAGTTCAAGCAACGCGCTGCTGGAGCAGGAATGGAGCGGGTTGCTTCCCGTCCGCAGATTTGGTTAGCATGCGACGGCCCAATCAGATGAACACAAACGCTTCCAACGAACCACCCCGCCCTGCCATCCCCGACCACGAAGTATTGCGCTGTATCGGGCACGGCTCGTTTGGAGTCGTCTGGCTCGCCCGCAATATGATGGGAACCTTTCGGGCGGTAAAAGTTGTTTCCCGGCGCTCATTCGAGAACCCGCGGCCATACGAAAGAGAGTTGGCCGGCATCCGCCGTTTTGAACCTGTCTCCCGCTTGCACGAGGGGTTTGTGGATATTTTGCACGTGGGCAGCAATGAAGCGGAGGAGTATTTTTATTACATCATGGAGTTGGGGGACGATCAAATTCAGGGCCAAACGATTGATCCCGACAGCTATTCGCCCAAGACACTCGCCCGGGAAATTTCCCTTCGGGGAAAGCTCTTTCTGGAAGAGTGCGTGCAACTGGGCCTTAGCTTGAGCGCAGCCTTGGGGGAACTTCATGATCTTGGTCTCGTCCATCGCGACATCAAACCAGCCAATATAATCTTCGTAAATGGGGTGCCAAAACTGGCGGATGCCGGATTGGTGGCGGATATCAAGGCTCCCCTTACGAATACGGGCACCAAAGGTTATATACCCCCCGAAGGCCCCGGCACGGCACAGGCTGACATTTATGGGTTCGGCAAGGTGCTTTATGAAGCGGCCACCGGCAAGGACCGGGAGGAATTTCCTGAACTGCCTGCGCTTCCCACGGACCCACTGGAAAGCCGGCGCTTTCTGGATCTCAACGAAATAATCCTGGAGGCTTGCCAGAACGATCCTAAAAAACGGTATCGCTCCGCCTGGGACATACATTCCGACTTGCAGATGATTCCGGACAATGTCTCCGTGCGGGAAGTCAAAGTCCTGCGCAGGCGACTGGCTCGCCTGAAGCGCGTTGCTCTGATCTCAGCCTTGGCTCTGTTGGGTGTCGGGAGTGTGGGCTACCAAATTTATCGCGAGGTGCGGAGCCGGATAGAAGCTCGAGATCGCGAGGTAAACGCGAATGTCCTCAAGGGAAATCGAGCCCTCGAAGCGGGTGATCTGGGCGGCTCGGTTCCGTATTTTGTGAACGCGTTGAAGTTGGAGGAGGGGATGCCGGACCGGAAGATTTCCGATCGGCTCAGGTTGGGGGCGGTGCTTGCCGAATTTCCCAAGCTGACCCAATGCTGGTCGCCAGCAAAGGAAATTCATGACGGCGAGTTTAGCCCGGATGGCAACAAGGTCGTGATTGCCGGCTTTTCTGACCCAACGCAGATCTTCGACCTGGCGTCCGGCAAATTGTATGCCCCCGCTTTTGGCGCTCCAAGAGGTGTGCTCAGCGCCGAATTTAGCTTCGACAACCGGTTTTTGGTTACCTCCTGCCAGGACGGTTCGAATATCACGTGGGACGCGGTGAGTTTAGCCAGGCGAGATGGCTGGGGCGAACAAACTCCTCTTTTCAATGCCAGGTTCAACCGGGCGGGTACGCGAATTGTGGTGGCTGGGAAGGATGGCTTTGCGCGTGTTTTGGATGCGAACACCGGCGATCGCCAGCTAATGCTCAGGCATGCCGGCCCGGTTAGATTCGCCGACTTCAGTCACGATGGACTGTTTATCGTAACAGCCAGTGAGGACGGCACCGCCCAGATATGGGATGCCGGCACCGGACAACCTTTTGGTGCCTCTCTTAGGCATGGCGGATGGGTGTATTATGCGGCGTTCAGCCCGGATGATAAGTTAGTTGTCACCGCGTCCTCGGATCGCACCGCCAAAGTTTGGGAAGTTGAGGGGAGCAGGCAGATCCGGCCTGATCTGGCTCACCGTCAGGGTGTTCGGAGCGCGGAGTTCAGCCCCGATGGGAGGTGGATCCTTACGGCCAGCTTGGATGGCACCGCCCGGCTTTGGAGCGCCAATGATCTCAAGCCACTCGAGGGCAACTCCGTGCTCGATCACGGAGCGCCTCTCAGTCGAGCCACCTTCAGTCCTGACGGTCACCTGATCCTTACCACGAGCCTGAGCGGATCAGCCCGCGTTTGGGATCTTGCCGGAAGCGGCCTCTTCCCAATCCCGACACAGGCCGTTTTCAACCAGCAGGGGACGCGGTCTCTGCTGATCATTGCAAATGAAAACATCGAAGTCCGGGATGCTGTTTCTGATGTGCTGATTTCGATCTGCACGAATGCCGGACCGCCGCTGGCGAAGGCCGAATTCAGCCGAAACGGGCACTGGATACTTGGCACGTCCAGGTTCGAAACCAACGCGCAAGGAATGCATTTGTCCCTGCAGGTTTGGGATGCTGAGCGAGGCAAAGCGATTGGACCTGCTCTTCCATTTTCCAAGGAGCAATTTCGCGGCGCCGCTTTGAGCGAGGACGGCCAACGCGTCGTGGTCTTCCACGATCGTTTGGCCCAGGTGTGGGATGCACTTTCCGGCACGAATCTCACCGCGCCCTTGCCTCATTCTGCACCCGTTACGCTGGCGATGTTCAGTCCAGTTGGGAATCGACTGGCAATCGCCTGCGGAAATGATGTCATTCTTCGAAACGCCATTAGTGGCCAGGCAATTGGTGACCCCATGGCTCATCCGGTGCGCGCTGGCCATGTGGAGTTCAGTCCCGATGGGGCTTGGTTGGCTACTTGCTGTCGGGATCCTCTTATCACCCCGCGCTTTTGCCAAATCTGGAACGCAACAACCGGTCGTGCTGCCAGCGGGAGGTTATGGCATACGGACGGAGTTTTCTTTGCGGCCTTCAGTCCAAACAGTCGCCGTGTAGTCACTACGGGCGAGGACTATGCGGCTATGATCTGGGACTTTGCCGCTGGAACCCAGGTCGGCTCAACACTCAATCACACCAAAGACGTTGAGATGGCCGTGTTCAGCCCGAACGGCAAGTGGATTGTGACCGCAAGTGCGGATTGTACTGCGCGAGTTTGGGATGCGGAAACCGGGTATCCCTTGACCCTTCCTTTGCGGCATTTTGCACCAGTCATCAGCGCTCGTTTTTTGGCGGATGGACGCCGGATTGTGACGATCGATGACCATGGCCATAGCTGGATTTGGAAACTGCCCGTGGATAATCGTTCAATAGAGGATCTTAGCCTGGTTGGGCGATTGGTATCCGGCGGCATCGAGAATTTCCCCAGAGTCGCCACGCAACCGCTCGAATCCCTGGAGACAATTTGGGGAAGATTGGTCAGCAAACATCGTTCTGACTTCACCACCATCCCGGCGGAAATCGCGTCGTGGCATGATTCTCAGGCCGAGGAAAGTGAGGAGAACAGGCAATGGTCCGCGGCGATCTTTCATCTCAAATGGCTGCTGACGCGCAAGCCCGGGGACCAGGATCTAATTTTGAGACTGTCCCGTGCCGAGGAACAATTGCGAGCCTCGCAACAAGACTCCTTCGAGAACTCGAACCACAAGTCCGTCCCGAAATAGTTGGTTCAATTAGACTTTCGACGAAGGCTCGCCTTGCCCGGTCTTCTAATTCCGCCCAGCCGGGGGATCTCATTACAAAGATTTTTTACGATTTTTGAAAGATCGGGGGCTTTTCTTACGTATTAAGGGGAGACAATGACATTTATTGCCATGAACCCGACCATGCGAGTCGTCCTGCAGCACCGGCAGTCCCGTCTTTATTTGAGTGAAACACGAGCCTGGACCCCCGACATTGCCCAAGCCGCCAATTTCGAGCAAATCCTGGCGGCCATCGAGTTCGTGCGCCAGAACAAACACGCCCATCTGGACATCCTGATGACTTTTGGGGAGCCTCGCTATGACGTGCGGATCGCCGCCTCTCCATAAACTGAAAGAGCACATCTCAGCAACTTGCCTCTCGATTCCTGGGAAAGAAGGGCCAGCAGCATGGGGGGCTTGCTTCAATCGCCCGGATCCAACGGCGCTCTCAACCCAAATTTCTTGGCCAGTGCCAGTGCCGCATTGAGACTCTTGACGCCGGCGGTGCAGGTGGGATGGGAAAGCGAAGCCGCCGCCGCGCCAACCGCCACCAACAGGCACTTTGACAAATCCCAACCCTCATGAATCCCCAGCAAACAGCCGGCGCAAAACGCATCGCCCGCCCCGGCGGTTCCGGCAATGTAACCGGCAGGCAGTTTTAGCGACGATTGCCAAATGTCATCACCCTTGCGGGTTCGCGCGAATCCGCCTTCCGGGAAATGGATAATTACGATCTCCCGGACGCCTCGTTGCAAAAGCACCCCTGCCGCATGCCTCAAGGCCACCGTGTCCAGGGTCCCGTCCGCCTGCCGGATCTTGAAACCCGTGGTCTTGCCCGCCTCAATCTCATTCAGGATGCAGTAATCCATATGGTTGAGAGCCGGCCCCACAATCCGCGCGAAACGATCACTGTCTTCGCTCACGACATCGACGCTGGTCTTCAACCCCGCGGCTTGCGCCGCCGCCAGCAATCGCGCCGCCTGGGTGCCGAATTTGGCGTCCGGCTGATCCAGCGCATCAAGCAGCAGCAGGTAACCCAAATGGAAGATGCGAGCCTTGGACTTGCGGAAGTCCAGGTCCGCCCCCCGCCAAAGCGCGTTCGCCCCGCGGGCGTGGAAAAAGGTCCGGTGCCCGCCCGCCTGTTCGGTCATTACGTCCGTATAAGAAGTCGGCGCCTTGGCCGTGACCCCGAGGTGGCGGGTGTCGATTTTATGGCGGTGGCAATCCTCAAGGATCTGCCTCCCCAAGTCGTCATCCCCAACCAACCCGGCGGCGGCGAGCGGGAAAGAAGCGCCCAGCAGGGCGAGGTCCAGCAGCACGTTGTAAGGAGCGCCCCCGGTGCCCTGGGACTGCCCGCGGATGTTGGCCAATTGCTCCCGTTGCGGATAAACATCGATGAGTTTGACCTGATCGATGATCCAATTACCGCCGGCAAGTATGCCGCGACGAGCCTGGGCTGGCCTGGCTTTCATGGCGGGTTTAAATTCCTTTGAGCGCTCGCGCACAAGGGTACATACTGTAAATGCAGGCGTTCAAACATTGCGGTGGCACCAATATGGTGAATGCAAAATAGCGAGCCATAGAACCAACGGTTTTTCAAGCCAAGAAATGCTTTTCAATAGGCCGGGTCACATGTAAAGATTTCACATGCCAGAGCTTCCGCAGAAGGGTGAAAATGTTTTTCGCGGCATCCCCGTCTCCGCCGGGGTTTGCCGGGGCAAAATTCTTGTGCTCGGCAGGTCTCATGCGGCGGTCCCCCATTACGAAGTCACGGTCGCGCAAACCCCCGAAGAAATCAGCCGCCTGGAGAAAGCCCTGGTCGTAACCCGCCAGCAAATCCTCGACGTCCAGCGCAAAGTCAGCGCCAGCATGGGCGCCGAGGAAGGCGGCATCTTTGATGCCCATCTGCTCGTCCTCGAAGACCGCACCTTGCTCGACGAAGTCATTCGCAACATCGAGGAAAAAAAGGTCAACGCCGAATACGCCTTCCACGTCGTCGCCGAGAAATACGCCACCAGTCTCGCTGCCATCGAGGACGATTACCTTCGCGAACGCGCCACGGACATGCGCGATGTCACCGCCCGCATTCTCGACAATCTTTCCGGCCGCCAGGAAGAGGTGGATCTCAAGAAGCTCAAGGAACCCTGCATCATCATCGCCTATGATCTGACACCATCCACCACCGCGCAACTGGATCGGAAGACCGTCCTGGGCTTCGCCACCGAAGTCGGCGGACGTACCTCGCACACCGCGATCATGGCCCGCTCGCTTCGCATCCCCGCCGTGGTTGGCCTCAAAGGCGTCAGCAACGAACTCGCCACCGGCCAATACGCGTTGCTGGATGGCTTCAATGGGGTCGTCATTGTCAACCCCACCGACCAGACTCTTTTCGAGTACGGCCAGATCATCCGCAAGCAGGTCACGCTCGAAGAAAAGCTGCGCGATGTGCAGGCCAAACCTGCGGTTACGCTCGATGGCCATCGCATCACCCTCTCAGCCAATATCGAACAAGCTTCCGATGCCGAGGAGGTCCGTGCCAGCGGGGCCGAAGGCGTGGGCTTGTTCCGCACCGAGTTCCTTTTCATCAACCGCGAAAAGCTCCCCACGGAGGAGGAGCAATACCAGGCTTATCGCCACGTGGCGGCGGCTTTGAAACCGCAGCCGATCGTCATTCGCACACTGGATCTGGGCGGCGACAAGTTCCTTTCCCATCTGCAAGTTCCCACCGAGATGAATCCATTCCTGGGCTGGCGCGCCATCCGTTATTGTCTCCAGGAAAAAGGCGTCTTCCGTTCCCAACTCCGCGCCATCCTCCGCGCCAGCGCCGAAGGCAACATCAAGATGATGTACCCCATGATCTCGGGGCTCGACGAGCTTAACCAGGCCAATGCCGTCGTCGAAACTTGCAAAGCCGAGTTGCGCGCTGAAAAACAACCTTTCGATCAAAACCTCGAAATCGGCGCGATGATCGAGATTCCCTCGGCTGTCCTCGTGGCCGACAGTCTGGCCCGGCGCTTAAAATTCTTCAGCCTCGGCACCAACGACCTCATCCAATACACCCTGGCGGTGGATCGCATGAATGAAAAGGTCGCCCATTTATATGAGCCGACACACCCCGCCATCCTGCGCCTGATCAAGGCCACGGTCGATGCCGCCAAAAAAGCCGGCCTCTGGGTCGGTGTTTGCGGTGAAATGGCCGGCGACCCGGTCCTGACTGCGCTGCTGCTCGGTTTGGGCGTGGACGAATTGAGCGCCGCGCCGCCGCTGGTGCCGCCGGTGAAGTTTCTCATTCGCCGACTGAAGTTGAACGAAGCGAAACAACTCGCCGAATTCGCCCTCGGCTGCGAATCCGCCTCGGAAATCCTTTGCCGCTGCCAGGCTTTCGCCCGCGATATCGCCCCCAGCCTTTTTGAAGGTAAAATATGAAAGTAATCATCCTCGCCGCCGGATACGCCACCAGGCTTTATCCTCTTACACTTACCCAACCGAAACCGTTGCTGCCCGTTGCGGGCAAGCCGATGATCGACCACGTCCTCGACAATCTCGCCGCCATCGAGGGCATCGACCGTGTCTATGTCGTCACTAACGCCAAGTTCGCGGGCCATTTCCAACGCTGGGCCGACGCCTACCGCGGCAGCAAAACCCCGCTAGCCTTCACCATCGTCAACGATGGTTCCACCGATGACACCAATAAACTCGGCGCCATCGGCGACCTCCACCTCGTCCTGACCCGTGAAAAGGTTGATGACGACGTGATGGTCGTGGCCGGCGACAACCTGTTCAACCAACGCCTTGACGGATTCGGCCAATATTGCCGCCAAAAAAACGCGCCCGTTCTTGCCGTCTATGATGTCGGCAACCTCGAAGAAATAAAAAAATACAACTCCATCTCCATTGATAAGGACGGACGAATAACCTTCTTCGAGGAAAAGCCGAAGAACCCCACCAGCACTCTCACCGGCATCGCGCTCTATTATTATCCCAAGTCCGTTCTGCCGCTGATCCATCAATATATTGCCGAAGGCAACAACCCCGACCAACCCGGCCGGCTCGTCCAGTGGCTTTATCCCCGCGTGCCATTTTACACCTGGAAAGTCCCTGGCCTCTGGTTCGACATCGGGTCTAAGGAAACTCTCGAAGAAGCCAACCGTATTTTTGCAAAGAAGTAGGGACCTCGCGCTACGCGACATGTTTAATCCTATCGTCAACCCGGCTCTCTGAAGCATGGAGTCCCGGCTTTAGAGCCTGTCTCGGTAGGGCGCGTCACTCCGTGCGCGCCGCCGACTGGCAGAGGACTGCCCGCCCTACCGGGATAGGTTCTAAGCCGGTTGTGCTGTCGCATTATCGAGCCGTTAAAAGTTTCAACCGCGTCATGTTAGCGCATGCCTTGCTGCCGCAAAGGCGGACTCCGTGCGACCCATCTGAAATTGACACCCTCAAAGTGATGCACGATTATCCCATCATTATGAAACTCATCCGCCGCGCGTGGTCCGTTGGTTTGGCTTTCGCCGCGTTATTTTCCCTCTCCTCGTCCACCAACCTGCGTGCCAACGATTGGCCTCATTGGCGCGGTCCGGATTATAACGGCATCTCCCACGAAACCGGCTGGCAATCCCATTGGCCAGCCGAAGGCCCCAAGCGCCTTTGGAAAGCCTCCGTCGGCACCGGCTTTTCCTCCATCACCGTCAGCCAGGGCCGCGCTTACACCATGGGCAATCAGGATGACACTGACACCGTTTATTGCTTCGACGCCGAGACGGGCGCGGTCATTTGGAAGCACTCTTATCCGTGCAAATTGGACCCGCACTACTACGAGGGCGGCACCAGTTCCACCCCCACCGTCGATGGCGACCGCGTTTACACGCTGAGCAAGAGCGGCGATTTGAATTGCCTCGACACCGCCGCCGGCAAGGTCATCTGGAGCAAAAATATCCATGACGACACCGGAGCTGGAATTCCCACCTGGGGCTTCGCCAGTTCCGCCTTGATCGAAGGCAACCTGCTCCTGTTGAACATCGGCCAATCGGGCGCCGCCTTCGACAAAACCACCGGCAAAACCATTTGGAGCTCTGGCACCAACACCGGCGGATATGCCACCCCGGTTCCCTTCGGCTCCGGACAGGACCGCCGTGTTGCCATCGTTGCCTGGCGCACCCTCGAAGTCGTCCGCGTTTCCGACGGCCAAAGCGTCTGGAGCTTCCCTTGGAAAACTCAGTATGACATCAACGCTTCGGATCCCATCATCGCGGGCGATCTGATCCATATTTCCTCCGGCTGCGGCCACGGCAATGCCCTGCTCAAGATCACCGACGGCAAACCTTCCGTCGTGTGGGAGAACAAGGAACTGCAAACTCACATTGCGAGCTGCATCGCCTGGCAGGACTGCGTGTACGGCATCCACGACAATGCCAGCGGCAGCGAACTCCAATGCCTCGACTGGAACACCGGCAAGCTCAAATGGGCCAACCCGCAATTTGGCAAAGGCACGATCCTGCTCGCCGACGGTAAACTGATCGGTATGACTGACAAGGGCGAGTTGCTCGTCGCCCAACCCGACCCCGGCGAGTTCAAGGTCATCTCCCGCGCCCAGGTTCTGGGCGGCAAATGCTGGACCGTTCCCACGCTCGCCAACGGCCGCCTCTACTGCCGCAACGCCAAAGGCGACATCGTTTGTCTGGACGTTCGTGCGAATTAACCACGGAAGCCCGCATCCAGGCGGACTTTCATGCTTTCTTTTCTGTTTCCTTTGCGGGCGCTTTGGGCGCGCTGGTGGCTGGTGGCGACTGCGGAGGGAGCGTCGCATGACCGGGAGCGACTTTATCGATGTTCGGCGTGACGTCGGCATCCACGTTGCGGACGGCCCAGGCGATGCCGCCGAACAGGATGTTTTGGTAGCGTTCGCTCGTCCAGACGTCCTCGCGGTGGCCCATTGAAGTGTAGAAGACACGGCCTTGGCCATGCATGCGCGCCCAGGTGGCGGGATAGGACGGACGTTGATAGGGTTCGCCGACCATGCCTTCGGTTTCCTGCACCAGCAAGACGTGCAGATTGCTCGAAAAATCTTTCAGCGAATACCATTCCTCCATCGTCTCGAAGCTTTCGCCGCAGTCTTTGAGCCCAGGGAAATTCTGGTCGGTCACGCGCATCTTTGCCTTCTGTTGCTTGCCGTGGATGATGAATGCGCCGCCGATCATGCGGACATAAGGGTCGGCGTGATCGCCGTAATTCTTGTAACGGGCCGAGCGGTCCTTGGTGTCAAAGCCCGGGCCTTCGCCGGTGTGGAAGGTGTCGGTGGCGGAGTGCGTGCCGATAAAACCTTTGCCCTGTTTGATGGCGTCCAGGAAAGCCGCCTTGCCTGCCGGGGTCATCGGTGGGTTTTTGTCGGTGCCGGCTTCGGTCAACAATCCGGTTGTGTAAAAGAAAAACGCGTCAAACTGCGCCAAGTACTCCGGCGTAAACAGGCTGCCGTCCTTCGAGAACGTAAATTCGAGCCCGTGTTTCGGCCCCGCTTCGGCGAGGATTTGCTCGGCGAAACTAGGCTTGTTCCCCTGGCGTTTGATAACGCTGTGTTCGTAGCCGGAGGATTTGGAAAAGAAGAGGACTTTTTTGGGGTTGGATTGGGCGGCGCGGCTGCAGGGGATGTAGCCAGTCAGGCCGAGGCCGAGCGCTGCTGCGCCGGTACGGAGGATCATTTGACGTCGGTTCATAAGATTGGGGTGCGAGTCATAAAGTGATTGCGGTTTCGCCGGGAATGTCGCCTGTTTTTCGGCTGAAAACAAGCTTTTCTGAGCGTGCGGTCATGGTTCTGCGCTGGCAGGGGAAACAGGATCACGCAGAGTTGGGGTTCTGCGCCCCGCCCGGCGTGTCTTTTGTTTTGCATCGGCAGGGGGAGCGGGCTAATAAATAGTTTGGTTCGGATTGCCGAATGTTTTGAGCCGCGATGAAGACCGCCGCATCCATCGAACAGGGAAAGAGCGGGGAAGCCACGAACGCCGCGGAGGCGGAACGCCGGCGCATGCACGAGGAGGAATTTCACGCGGCGCTTGCCAAACTGGGACAGAGCCTCAATTCCGCGACCACGGCGCAGGAAGCGGCGCGAATCATCGGCACGGTGGTGGACGACCTGTTCGGCTGGGATGCCTGCGCGGTGAACATGTACGTGGATGGGAAGGTTTATCCGATTCTGAACATGGATATCGTGGACGGGAAGCGGTGCAACCTCGAGGCGCACGAGATTCCGTCGATGCCCAGCTTGCGCACGCAACGCGTCATGGAGCACGGCGCCGAGATTTTTCTCGTGGACCATCCCACCGCCCTCGCGCCGGATGCCAACCCCTTCGGCGACACTTCCCGGCCCTCGGCCTCGAGCATGATGGCGCCGATCCGAAATCGAGCGCGGGCGGTGGGCATCGCCACGTTTCAGAGCTACAAACCGCGGGCGTACAACGAGCATGACTTGAAAATGCTGCAAACGCTGGCGGACCATTGCGGCGGCGCGCTGGAACGCATTCGCGCGGAGCAGGAACTTAAAAGTTCCGAGATGCGGTTCCATTCGATCTGGGAAAGTTCGGTGGACGGGATGCGGCTGACGGATGAGCGGGGGATGATCGTGGCGGTCAATGAGGCGTTCTGCCGGCTGGTGGGCCTGCCGGCGGCCAAACTGGTGGACCACCCGTTCACGGTGACTTATGCCGAGACCGAGAATCTCGACCAGATTTTGCTCAAGTACCAGCAACGCTTCCAGAGCCGGAGCGTGGAGAAGCTGATCGAACGCAAGCTCACCTTCCGAAGCGGCAAGACGGTGGACCTGGAGGTGACCAATTCGTTCATCGATTTGCCGGATGAAAAGCGGTTGTTGCTGGGGCTCTTTCGTGACACCACCGAACACAAACGCGCCGAGGAGGAGCTGCGCAAGTCCGAGGCGCAACTCCGGTTGTCGTGGGAGAATTCGCTGGACGGCATGCGGTTGATTGATGAAGAAGGCATTTTCATGATGGTGAACGAGGCCTATTGCCGGATGGTCGAAAAGCCGCGCGAGGCCCTGCTGGGCCAGCCGTTGTCGGTTGTTTATGACGAGGTTGGAGGCCGGCGGATTCTGCAGCATCACTGCGAGCGGTTCCGGAGCCGGACCATTTCGCCCCACCTGGAGAGGGAAGTCACTTTGTGGAACGGAAAAAAAATCTACGTTGAGCTTTCCAACTCCATGCTGGAAGTCGAAGGGCAGCCCACCATGTTGCTCAGCAATGTCCGCGACATCACCGAAGCCAAGCGGGCGCAACGCCGCGTCCAACTCCTCGAACAACAGCGCGCCCTGGAAAAGGAACGCGACCGCATCGCCCGCGACATGCATGACGACGTCGGCGGCAGCCTCACCCGCATCACTTTGCTCAGCGAGATCGCCGAAGCCGAAATCGCGGCGGGCAAATTCGCCGCCTCGGAGGAAGCCAAACAGCGGATCCAAAAGATTTCCGCGATGTCCCGCGAATTGGTGCGGAACATCGATGAAATCGTGTGGGCGGTGGATCCCGGCAACGACAGCCTGGAGAAGTTCGCCAGCTATATTTGCCACATGGCCGAGGAGTTGCTCAAGGTTACGCCCGTCAATTGCCGGCTGGATGTGCCGGCCATCCTACCGAACTGTTTTCTGGGCTCCGATTTGCGGCACAATCTTTTCCTGGTGGTCAAGGAGTCCCTGAACAATGTAGTGAAGCATGCGCGAGCGTCCGAAGTCCTGCTGCAAATGAGGATCGAAGGTTCGGAATTCAGCATCATGATCGCGGACAACGGCCGGGGTTTCGAGACCGGAGAGTCGAAACCATTCGCCCTGGGGTTGAACAACATGCGCCTGCGCATGGAGAAGATCGGAGGCGCCCTGAAGCTGGAGACGCGCCCCGGGCACGGCACGCGCGCGACCTTGTCCGTCAAGCTGGGGCGATGAACCCGGGCGGGCATATTACATGTTTGGGTAATTGCGCGCTGTGGTCCAGCAGGTAAACTAACAGACCGGTTTCATGGCCATAACTATTTCGGTAGTCGATGATGATGATGAGATTCGTGAGAGTCTGGTCTTCCTGTTGAGCCAGGAAGACGGCTTTCGTTGCGTGGGCCAATACCGCACGGCGGAAGCCGCCATGGTCGGCGTGCCCCAGGACCGCCCGGATGTGTTGTTGATGGACATCAACCTCCCGGCCATGAGCGGGATCGAATGCGTTCGGAAGCTCAAAGTTGTGCATCCGGACCTGCTGGTCGTGATGCTCACGGTTTACGAGGACACGGAAAAGATTTTTCAATCCCTCGCGGCGGGCGCGTGCGGCTACTTGCTCAAGCGGACTTCCCGCACCGAACTCAGCCAGGCGATCCGGCAGGTGGTTACGGGCGGCTCCCCGATGTCCAGTCACATCGCGCGCAAGGTGGTGCAGTATTTTCACCAGACGCCCGCGCCAAATGAAATCGCCAGCCTGTCCAAACGTGAGGAGGAAGTCCTGCATCACCTTTCGCAGGGTTACCTTTACAAGGAAATAGCCGACCGCCTTTCCATCAGCATCGATACCGTGCGCAAACACCTCAACAGCATCTACAACAAACTCCATGTCCATTCCAGGACGGATGCGGTGGTGAAGTATTTGCAGAAGTGATGGCACTTGGAACTTGGTGTTTTTGGCCTCGATATTTCCGGCCAAGATTGTAAAAAAAGGAGACCGCATCACCGCGACTCTTCGCGGGCCAACAAGACTTTTCGCGAAGGCACGTAGTTGGCGACGAAATTCCGGCGGAATTCGGCAAACGTCCCGGCCGCGAGCGCCGCGCGGACATCCGCCATCACTTTGAGAAACAGGTGCGAGTTGTGGACGCTGACCATGCGCAAGCCGAGGATTTCGCCCACGTTCAACAGGTGCCGCAAGTAGGCGCGCGTGAAATGACGGCAGGCGTAACATTCGCAACCTTCCTCGATGGGCCGGAAATCCGACTTGTTGAAGCCGGCTTTGACAGAAATCGTGCCCTGCCGCGTGAACGCGGTCCCGTTACGGGCAACGCGGGTCGGCAGGACGCAATCAAAGAGGTCCACACCGCGGGCGACGAGTTCCACCATTTGCGCCGGCGTCCCCAAGCCCATGGCATAGCGCGCCTGGTTGGCCGGCAGGAATGGCTCGGTGTACTCGACCGCCTTCATCATCTCGTGCTCGGGTTCACCCACGCTGACGCCGCCGATGGCGTAACCATCGAATTCCATGGCGACGAGCTGCCGGGCGCATTCTTCGCGCAACGCCGCGTTGCTGCCGCCTTGAACAATCCCGAACACCATTTGCCCGGGAGCGCGGGGTTGCTCGCGGCATTCGCGCGCCCAGCGAATGGTGCGCTCGACGGCCGCATGCATTTCGCGTGATGCGCTGTCGTGGGGCGGACAATCGTCGAAGACCATGGCGATGTCCGAGGCCAGCACGCGCTGGATGTGCATGGCTTCCTTGGGGCCAAGGAAGAGCAATGAACCGTCCAGGTGAGAACGGAATTCCACACCATGCGGCTTGATCTTGCGAATTTTGGCGAGGCTGAAGACCTGGAACCCGCCGCTGTCGGTCAGGATCGGTCCCGGCCAGTTTATAAAGCGGTGCAGATCGCCAGCCGCGCTGATGATCTCAAGCCCAGGCCGGATGTGAAGGTGGTAGGTATTGCCGAGGATGATTTGCGTGCCCATCTCGAGCAATTCACGGGGATCCAGCGCCTTGACGCTGCCTTGCGTGCCCACCGGCATGAACGTGGGCGTATCGATAATGCCACGAGTGGTGGTCAAACGGCCCAGGCGGGCCCGCGAATGGGGATCGGTCTTAAATAGTTCGAACATCACAGTCTGGCGGGTGAAACACCAACGCCGACGATGCTGCAAGCCTGGATGACGTTGAGCCCCAGCTTTTCCGCGGCCGCCAGCACCTCATCTGATTCAGTGCCGGGGTTGAGCCAAAGTTCATCGCACCCTTTGGCGGCGATGTCCGGGAGAATGTTCAGGAGGACCGGAGGCGGCAGGTAAACACTGATGAGGCCAGGACGCACCGGCACGTCCCGGATGCTCTTGTAGGCCGGCATCCCTTCGATGGCGCTCTCTTTGGGATTGACCGGGTAAACGGCGTAACCCTGTTGTTGGAACGCCCGCACTGCCTTGTTTCCAAATTTAGCGCGGTCGTTCGAGGCGCCAATAATTGCCACCGATTTCATCCGGTCATTATCGGCGCAGAGGCAACGAGCGCAAGCCCCGAAAAAGCAACAAGGCTTGGGAGTGCATCCCAAGCCTTGCTCAAGCTCTGAGGGAGTCGATTAATTCAGGACGTGCGTGGCCGTCACGATGTTGCAAACCGGGGCGTTCGTCAGGGTTTGCAAGCTGTAGCTGCTCGCGAAGTTGGTGTTCGACGTCGAGGGGCAGGTCGGCAAGCTGCCAACACCGCGGCCCAAGTAGGGCTGGATGTCCGTTGCGCCGGGGGTCGTGGTCGCCGAGGCCTTGAATTCCAAAGCCCACTGCTGCTTGGCGCCGTCGATCTGGCGGAGGTTGTTGATGCAGGCGTTTTGCTGCGAGGTGGTGCGGGCGCGCACAAAGTTGGGAATCGCGATGGCGGCGAGGAGGCCGATGATGGCCACGACGATCATGATTTCAACGAGGGTGAAGCCCGATTTGCGGGAGGTATTGCGTTTCATACGGTTACTTTTCTTTTCTGCTTGCGGCGTGAACGTGGCAGCAGGCGGGTTAAGTTATTATTACGACTGGCCGTTCACACATTGCCTGCTGCCGACCGCACTTGGGGACATAGCAGAGACAATGCCATGACAGTTCACGGCCTTTTTTTACCAAGCCCTCAAGTGGTAGTGGTCGCGTGATGGCCCACATACAAGCTATGTGATCGGGTCTGCTTTCGATGAAATGGCCACGAATCGTGTCTCAAAACCGGACACTGTGTCCTATTGCCGAGAACAGAGTCGCGTCGGGAAACGCACATTTACAAAGCCTATCCTGAATGGTAAATTTTTTGACACTTGGCGTATATGAATTGCAGGGGTCCAGCAACTCACCACAGAAACCGCGCTGGAGTTGATTGAGCGGGCAACGCATGGAAACGTTGGCTGAATATTTCGTAATAGTTGGATTGCTGTTCCTCCTGTATTGCCTCATCCACATGATCTTCTGGTGGGACCGGCGCGGCTTCCAGCGTATCGCCTCGTCCATGCCGTCTGATTGGAAGCGTACCGCAGACATGGGTAAGCCGATTGATACTTCCTTGCTTTCCACCCGGGTTCAGAGTGTGCGGCAGGCTTACCAAACGGAGAATCGACCGCACCCGATGTCATTCAAGCGCTCGTTGCGCGTGGAGAGCAAACGCGAGGAGATTGCGCAGAAAGCATTCTTTCAGAAACCAACCCCGGTTGAACCGTTGAACGAGCACGACCAGCACGGGTCGATGTTGCTCCTCGTATGACTGCGGCCCACATGGAGTGCAGACGCATTGAGGTTTAGGTCCTGTCCCGGTCAATCCACTTATCGAGATGGGGCGGTTCCACCGTGGTGAGCAGATCCAGCAGCCCTTCGGGTTGCGTGTGCGCCACGACGAGCGAGCGATGTGCCGGGCGGACGAAGGCTTCTGCTACCGCGTGGTCGAAGAATGCCAGGAGTGGATCATAAAACCCCGCCACGTTTAACAAGCCGTGTGGTTTGCGATGCAGCCCAAGTTGCGCCCAGGTCAACACCTCGCAGAATTCCTCCATGGTTCCAAAGCCGCCAGGCAGGGCGATGAAAGCGTCCGACAACTCAACCATCGATGCCTTGCGTTCGTGCATGGAGCCGACCACGCGCAAGTCCGTCAATCCCCGATGCGCGACTTCCCTGGCTACGAGGTCCTGGGGAATGACGCCGATCACTTTTCCTCCGGCGGTCAGGACTGCGTCGGCGATGACGCCCATGAGGCCAACCCGCCCGCCGCCGTAAACCAACTCGATGCCCCTGCGAACAAGTGCGGTCCCCATTTCCCGGGCAGCCTGGGAGTAATCCGGACGTGATCCGGAATTCGAGCCGCAATAAACACAGACGCGGCGTAGTTTTTGGACGGGTCCGATTTTCAATATCCCGGATCCATGTTCACGGTGACCATATGGGCGGCACTAGTCTGCTCCATTCACTTATTTACCGATGGCGGCTCGGCCAACCGGCCAAGGAACAAGATGCTGCCGGAAGCGTTCTCCCGAATCAAAAAGATAAACGGATGGTCGGCGCGGAATGTGGGAATGGGTTTGGGCCGGACCACGGCTCGCATCGCCACGACAGCCCCGGTGGCTGCGGCAGCCTCCGTGCCCTCTTCATTCACATCCACGAAAGCCTTATGAACGACGGCTGAGAGGTACAGATCCCGCGCGCCATCCATCCCGGAAAAGTCCGCCTCGTGGTCGTTGAAGGCATCGCGCATGCCCATCGCCGCGAGCGTTTGGTCCAGGCGGGAACTGGTTTCCAGTTTGAATTTGGGCATGAATACATTGACCTTTTGCTTTTGGGCCCCGGCGAGCCAGCCATGCAAGTTTTTGGAATCGAGCGCGCTTTCCAGTTTCTTGAGGCCATCCTGCTCGCGCGGAAGCAGAACCACCATCGATAAGGCGCCGTTGGCGTAGGGCAATTCAACCAACTGCAATCCCTCCGGTTCGGCGTATTTGAACTCCTTGCCGTTCATGCTCATCAAGCGCGCCTGAATTTCCCGGCCGCCGGCCGCGTGAAATGGCGCGTTGACGGTGCTGTTCGTTTGAAAAGGCATGGTCCATTGGCCCTTGAAATAAATCGCGTTGACCAGCACGAGGCGGGAGAGGGGAGTAAGCAGTCCGGGCGGAATCAGGTCTTTTATCTTCCCCTTGGTTTTATCGGACACCCAATCGTTGATCTCGGGGCGCGCTGCCTCCGCCTGGGTCCGGAAATCGACCTGCCTCAGGTTCGCTTCGTATTCCCGCTGCGCAATCTCGAGAAAGGCGGGCAGGAACGGATGGGTCTTTTGCGCCCACAAACCATTGGCCACGTTCAAGTTGACGCCGCTTTTCGTTTGGATTTCGTTCAACTGCCGCTGCAACTCGCCGAACGACGCATGCACCTGGCCTTGGTCGGGCGGGAAATGCAGGACTTGCGCCATCTGTTTCTCCGTCTCCCCGCGCGTGCCGGCATACGTCATGGCCAGGCAGGTGGAAACGCTGTAGGGGGAAAAGAACAGATTGCCTTCGGCAGCGCCGAGCCGGCCATACAGGTCCAAGGCGAAAACGTTATTGCCCTCGGCCAACGCCTTGCCCCCGCCACTCTCAGGAACCTCCGCGGAAAAAGCCGGCGGAGCCACCGTCATCGCGAGGAATACAACCGCCAGCACGCCAAGGAACAGGTTCATAAAAGGTTTCATCAGCTTGTGCGATCGATCCAGCTTCCTACGAGCGGTGTGAAGCCGCCGGTGTCTTTGTCAAAGACAGTAGAACTCTTCGAAGGGTTGTCAATGGGCGGAATCGGCGGGTCTAAAACGTGAATTTCGCAAATTACCCCGTAGGATGCGCACTCCTGTGCGCGCCGCTGCCTGCCCAATGCAAACTCGTTGATAACGCTGTGTGAAGACTGTTGCCTGGGCGCGCAACACCAGCCCAGCACAAGCGATGGGGTATTCACCCCCTTTGTGAATGCTGTCGGAAGCCCTAAAGTCGCAGGCAAACACGAGCTGGGTTTCGGGTTTCAGCGCAGGTGTTGCGAATCGTTCGGCGGTGGCATCAAAACGCTGCATACGGTCAGCAATCCGTTCCCAACCAAAGCCCGGCTGAAACGCAGCAACCTGACGCAGCGACTCTCCGACATGGATTACCAGCGTGAATATACCGAGTATTGGTCGCGCCCCGACCGTTGGGGCAGCCATTCCTTCACGGACCCGGAAGTGATTGCCGACCAAATCCTTTCCGTATGCGGGAAAGGCAAATTGCTCGATGTGGGCTTTGGCATGGGATTGCTGGTGCGAACGCTTCTGAACCGGGGCGTGGACGCGCATGGCTTGGATGTGGCCGAGCAGGTGGTGAGGGAGGCGGAACATTTTGCTCCGGGTCACTTCACCCAGGGGTCGATTTTATCCATGCCTTACCCGAATGCGGCGTTCCACACCGTGGTTAGTACAGATTGCTTGGAACACATCGCCGAGGCAGACGTGCCGGCGGCGTTGCTCGAACTCTATCGTGTCACCCGGCGCTTCGTATTCATCCAACTGGCAACCACGCCAGACCGGGACAAGCGCTGGCATCTGACCGTGCGTGATCGTGCCTGGTGGGAATCGCGCTTCTTCGAGGCAGGCTTCCGCAAGCATCCGCTGATTCAGACCGTCGTGCCGTACGAGGCGCTGGAGAAGGAGACCTGGCAAATCACGCTCGTCTTCGAGCGAATTCCGGCGGTGGCACGTGAACGGCATCCCCTGGCCGCGCTGAAAGCGGAGCGCGATTTGCACATGGACATGTTGCGCGAAAGCGGTCGCCGCTCGGATGCGCACATCGCCCGTTACACACTGGCACGCGAGCTTCTGCCCCGCGATGGGCTGGTGCTGGACGCCGCGTGCGGCCTGGGTTACGGCGGCGCCATCCTGGCGCACAGTTCGCCGGCAGTCCGGGTCATCGGAATCGATTCAAGCGCTTCGGCCATCACGTATGCGCGCGATCATTTTGTCCCGCAATTTTCCAACCTCGAATTTCGCGAAGGGGATGTTTGCCGGCTGCCGCGGATCGCCGATGAATCCGTCGACGTGGTGGTGTCGTTTGAAACCATCGAGCATCTCAAAGCGCCCGAGCAGTTCTTTCTCGAAGTCAGGCGCGTGCTCAAGCCGGGCGGAACGTTTATTGGCTCGGTGCCAAACATGTGGGTGGATGAAAAGGGAGAGGATCCCAATCCCTGGCATTTTCATACGTTCGATTTGGCGAAGCTGGCCGGACTTTGCCAGCAGTTCCTGTTTCTGAAGCAGGTCCATCGGCAGAATGCGGGGGGCGGGATGAAACTGCCGCGCGCTCCGCGGCAAATGAGGGCGTTAAATCTGCCAGTCACCAACGCGCTGGAGGACGCCGAGTGGTGGATCATCTCCGCCACCAAGGAGGAAGCGCCTCCGTTCCAAATCTCTTCGCCCGCGCATCCGAAGCAGTTGGTCCTGCTCACGGCTGATTCGAACCATCCTCTTTACAGCAGTTGGCTGCCACACTGGAAGCTGCCGTTCCGAGTGCTTAATCCGACGGACGCCAATCCCGAACAGTTGAAGAATGCGGCGGCGCTGGTCACGCATGATACGTATGTCGAGCCGGGCCGCGACCTGGTTTGTAACGCCGTGTCCGCCGGTGTGCCGACACTTATTCTGGCCGACGGCATTTTGGAATATCGAAACACCTGGGAACACCCGCAACTCCCGCCCGGCGCCATTTTCCAACCGGTATTGGGCCACAAGATCGCCTGCCTCGGACGCGCCCAGGCCCGCTATTTGGAGTCCTGGGGCAACGCCGGCAAGTGCGAGGTCACCGGCAGCCCGCGTTTCGATCGGTTTTACGGATTCAAACGCCGGCAAAGGCGTTCGGACGAACCTTGCCGAATCCTGGTGATGACGGCACTGACGCCGTGGTTCAACGAGAAACAACACCGGCAAGTGCGATCGGCGTTGATGCACTTGAAGCAGTTCTTCGCGGATCAACAAGCGATCGGCGGCTTCGGAATCCAGCCCGTTTGGAGGTTGACCAAAGGATTGAACCAGGAACTTGGCGTGTCTGCTGCCGCGAATGATCTGACTGGACGAGAACTGGCCGAGGTGTTGCAAACAGTGGACGCCGTGGTCACCACGCCCTCGACGGCGATGCTCGAAGCGATGATGCTCGGTTTGCCGGTGGCGGTCCTCGATTACACCAACTCGCCACTCTATGTCGCTCCGGCGTGGCACATTACCGCGCGGGACCACATTCCCGAGGTGCTGAGGGAGTTGTCAAATCCGCCTGCGGCGAAAATGCTTTTTCAGGAGACCACGCTGCACGATTGCCTGGAGTGCTCCACCCCGGCTACGCCGAGGTTGATCCGGGTCCTGTTGGGAATGATGGAGTGCGGGCGGCGGGCGGAAGAAACCGGGAATCCACTGTCCTTCCCCGCAAGGTTGCTGGAAGAGGATCTTGCTCCTCATCCACGTGAAAACCGCTTCGAGCCGGAGTTTTTGCATTCAGACGTTCACCCCAAAACGGACTCGCTGATGCCGATGCCAGAGTTAGTGAGCCGGAGCCCGGCCCGCCGCATGGAGTCCCGCCTTCAGGCGGTTGAGATGCTGGAACCAAAAAACGCGCCCGAAATCAAAGCTCCCTTCCTTGGTGCCACACCATCCAACTCCGGGAAGATCCTCTTCATCTCACACGATGCTTCCCGCACGGGAGCGCCGCTTCTTCTCCTGAACTTACTGGGCTGGATGCGGGAACGAGGCCGGTCGGATTTCCGCGTCGTATTAAGATCGGGCGGTCCGCTGGAGCATCGCTTCCGCGAACTGGCGGAAACCCACATTCTTCCGGAACTTGGAGCCGGCCATCCACTGCTAACGGATGTTTCGCTTATCCATTCAAACACCGCCACCAACGGGGCCTTCTTGCGCAACCTGGCTCCGGCGTCCATCCCTATCATCACCCATGTCCATGAACTGGAGTACGTCATTGGATGTTTCGGGCCGGAGAATTTCGAGGAGGTCAAGCGGCACACCACTCATTTTATCGCCTGCTCGGGGGCAGTGGCCGGAAACCTGACGGAGCGTCACCATATCGCCCCGGAGAAAATCAGCGTCATTCACGGGGGTATTATTCTCCGCGACGTCCTCCAGCAGGCCTCGGACCGGACGGCGGCGGAAGTGCGGCAGTGGTGCGGCCTGGAGGACGACGCTGCCGTTATCGGCGGATGCGGTTTTGCCGACTGGCGCAAAGGGACGGATTTGTTCGTGCAACTGGCGGAGTTGACGCGCCGGCGGATCGGGAACCGGCGAAAGGTGGCGTTTGTGTGGATTGGCCGGCTGCCTAACGATGCGCGAGGGCAGCTCCTGCTCCAGGATCTCCGCCGGTTGAAGCTCCAGGATTCCGTGAAATTCGTCGGCGAACAATATAATCCTTATCCCTGCCTGGCTCTCTGCGACCTGCTCTGTTTGTGCTCGCGTGAGGACCCGTTTCCGCTCGTGATGCTCGAAGCCGCCGCGTTGGGCAAACCCACGGTGTGCTTTGACCAAGCCGGCGGCGCCAATGAGTTCTGCGCTCGCGGCGGCGGATTCACGGTGCCCTATCTCGATCTCGAGGCAATGTGCGGACGGATGGCCCAGTTGCTCGAAAACGAGCCCATGCGACGCCAGGCCGGCAAAGCGGCTGCGCATCTGGTCAAAAACGAATTCGATCTGAATCTCATTGCTCCACGCATCCTGGATCTGATCGAGCCTTTTCGCCGCGAGCCCGCGCCCACCCCGAAACCCGAGCCGCTCACTTTCGGTCGTCGCCTGCGAGGTTTGCGAAAATCAGTGCTGCGCGGCGGTTGGCGAGGGCTGGTTAGCCGCAACGGTAATGGCCAATAGTGGAGCGGCCGCGGTTCCGGGTCCCCAAGTTCGCCGGTGTCACAAGACGCTTCTCAACATTGCCCAATACGCAACATAACGGCGTCTTTCGGAGGACGCTGCACTCCTCGTGGGAACAATGCACCCTGGATCGTAGCCGGAAGAACTTAAGGCTTGCTCACGAGCCGGGAGCGAGTTGGGATAAGCTGGTTGAGCAGCATAATAAAACTCGTTCATGCGGCGGACATTCACCTCGGACGGCGACGGCTGGACGGCCGGCTACCGGACTCGGATTTTGCCGTCGCTTTCGGCTACATCGCGGAACAGGCGATCACGGAGAAGGCGGATGCCTTTCTACTGGCCGGTGATTTGTTCGACCGGCCGCAGGTGGAGCCGCCGCATCTGCGCCAGGCGCAGGAGATCCTCGCCAAACTCAAGGCCGCGGGCATTCCAGTTATTGCCATCGCGGGCAATCACGACAAGGCCCTGCTGAACTCGGATGAGCCGACTTGGCTGGATTATCTCGCGGATGATGGCTTGTTGAAGCTGTTGGCAGCGCGATTCGGTCCCGAGGGACCGGTGCTGGAACCGTGGAAACCGGAGACTCGCCGCGGAGCGTGGCTCGATCTGGGCGGAGTGCGGTTTGTCGGGGCCGGTTATCTGGGTGCGGCGACTCCGCACAAAGTGCGCACGTTGGTGGAGCGGTTTGAAGCCGGGCGACCTCACGTGCTGCTGTTGCATGCAGGTCCGGATTATTTCGTGGGCGAAGGCGGCGGGTTTTCCAGGGAGGACCTGGCGCGCATTCGCGAGCGGGTCGCGTACCTGGCCCTGGGGCACATTCACAAGCCCATGATTCACGAGGGTTGGGCGTGCAATCCCGGCTCGCCTGAGAATTGTGAATTAACCGAGTCGCACTACGACCGGGACAAACGCGGCGACCCGGTCTCGCGAGGTTATGCCTGGGTGGAAATCGATCCGTCTGCCGCGCAACCTTTGCAAACGCTGCAAGTCCGGAGCAATCCGCGCCGGCCCGTCATTCATCTGAATCTGGATTGCACCCCGTATGGAAACAAGCTCAAGGACGGAGCCGCCGCGTTGGAAAAGGCGGCTGTCGAGTTGATCCTCGCGAATCTCGCGCCTCCCGAGGCGGCGATTTCGCTGCACCTGACCGGCAAGGTAAATCTCGGGCGCATCGCGCTGGATTTACCGATGGCCGCGCAGAACATTGAGCGCGCCGCCGGGGTAAAGGCTGTGTCGCTGGACGCCTCCGCCATTAACCTGGAGTCGGCCGGTTTGCAAATCGCCGGAGGCCAGACGCCGCTCTCGCGCGAAGAGATCGAGCGAATGTCCATCCGAGCCCTGGTTGACGAAGAAAACTTGTGGGGACTCGACGGGGAGCAGGAAGCGATCACGAACCTGTTTTTTCAACTAAAGGAAGGTGTTCGCGCGAAGAATTCGGCGGACGAGCTGGCGGAGCTTATTGCGGCCAGTCCGCTGGTCGAAAAAATCCAGTCCGCCACTGAATCGGTTGAAGCTGCGAGCCAACCGGCTGCTGTTGTCGGCGCAGAGGGAGGCGGCCAACCATGATTGTTCGCTCCATACGCCTCAAGAACATCAAATCGTACGGCGAAGGCCCCGGCGGGGATGGAGTGACGGTGCGATTCGAGCCGGGCGTCAACCGCATCGCCGGGAATAATGGGCACGGAAAATCCACGCTGATTGAAAGCCTCGGCTATGCGTTGTTTGTCACCCGGCCCATCTACGAGGAGGGATTTGACGTGGCCACGTACCTCGTGCGCGCGGGCAAGCGGGCGGGAGAAATCGACGTGGTGTTCGAGCAGGGCGGCCAGGCGTACCGTGTCGAGCGCGGATTGGGTATTCAGAGCAAGAGACGTTCTAAAGTAATCCTGGTCCAGGATGGAAGCATCGAAGCGGAAGGTGATGAGGAAGTCTCGGCTTATCTATGCCGGCTGCTCGGCTTTCCAGACCAGGCCCGTCTCTCGGAATTGTTCTCGAAACTCGTGGGCGTGAAACAGGGCCGTCTCACGTGGCCGTTCGATTCGAAGCCAGCCGAGGCGCGCCGGCATTTCGAACCATTGCTGGATGTGGAGATCTTTCGGGATTGTTTCGAGAAGCTCAAGCCCGTGGTCGATCGCTTCGCCGAGTTGATCCACGAACGCGATACCAAATTGGCCACCATCGAGGAGCGCATCCGCGAACGGGCGAGCAGTCCGGAGAAGGTTAAGCTTCGGCAACGGGAGGCCGATGAATTGGAGCAGAAGGTCGAGTCGGGTCGGAAGGAAAAAAAGGACGCCGACGGGCAGAAGCAAGCTTTCGAACAAAAGGAGCAGGCGTATCGCGACGCGAAATCCGCGCTTGAGTCAGCCCACAACCTGCTCAAATTGGCCGCGCAGAAGAAGCAGGAGGACGAGCAACGTGTTCGGGAATCACGACAAGCCGTCGAAACGGCAAATGCGACCCAGGCTGCCCACGACAGCTACATGAAAGCCGCGGAAGCGTTGCAACGGCTTCAGGAGCAGCAGCGGGAGAAAACCCGCCTGAAGGAACAGCGGGCTGAGGCTGCGAACCAAAAAACCGCCGCCCAGGAAAAAGCCCGGGCCGCGCGCCAGCAGGCGGCGAATTACACGCAGCAAAAGGAAGCGCGCCTCAAGAAAGCAGGCCAATTGCGGGAACAGGTTGAACAGGACCGAAAAGCCCGGCAGGAGAGCCAGCCCGGGTTCGACCGGTTGTCAGCCGCAACCGAGGCTGCGCGCCGGTCCCGTGAGGCGCTGAATCATTGGAGGGAAACGCTGGTGGCGCACGTTGAAAATCTTTCGACGAAGACGGAAGCCATTCTGGCGGACGCGAAAACCATCGCGGACTGGGATTCGAAGGCCCTCACGCAAGCTCGCGCAGACGAGGAGCGCGCCGGAAAGGCGGAGCAATCGCTCGCGAAAAAGCTCGCGGAAACTGAAAAACTCAAGGAGAGCTTTTCCGAGCAACTCAAGGAAATCACCGGGGGTGTTTGCCCTTTTCTCAAGGAAAGGTGCCGGCAATTTGAACCGAAGAAAGTTCAGGCCAATGTCTCCACCCACGAAAAAGAGATCAAGCGGCTCTCCAAGGAATATCAAGAAGCCAAAGCGGCGCATCAAAAGGCGAAAGCGCTGCTGGAAAAGCTCGTCAAAGAAGACGGCCAGCGGACGGAATTAAAAAAATCGATTGCCAGGGACATTGAGTCGCTGATCAGTGCCGGCAACAATTTGTTTCCTTCCGAAACGCAACGACATTTTGAAATCCTGCGCGACTATCTTCCCGCCCATTCGGCGCGCCTGCAATTCCAACCTCCGGCTCCAGTGAGGATGGAGGACTGCCTGGATAAGACTGGAGATGCGTTGAATGCCGGAGCGCTTGGGGAATTGCTCAAGGTGCAACGGGTGTTTTGCCGCCAGATATCGAGTGCGCTCGAAAAGACGGCCGACGACCTGGAGGAACGCTTTGGCGAGTTCGAGAAGCAACGAAGCGAACGAGTTGGCGCGGAGCGCGATGTGAAGAACAGGCAGGAACAACTCAAGGAAATGGAAATTGAGGCCAGTGAGTTGACCGCCAAAATCGAAGAACAAGGTGCCGAGGCCGCAAAAGCCGATGAAGCAATGGCGACCGCGGCGAAGCTTTTAACTGCACTCGATGAAAAACTCCTGCCTTTCGCTCGATTGGAGGACGATCTGCGGGAACAACAACGATTGATGGCTGACAATCGCCCGGGCCATGAAAAGTATTTGGGGGCGAAGCCAATGGCCGATCGCCTGCCGGAGTTGCTGAAGGCCCTTGAGCAATCGAGTGAAGCCGAGTCACAAGCAACCCAGTCGCTGCGCCAAAAGGAAGCGCTGCATGAGGCGGCAAAACGCGAGTTCGATCCGGGTGCATTGGCAGCGGCGCGTCAACGGGCGGAAGAGGCGGGCCAGCGGCTCAGCGTCGATTTGGAAAAATGGGAGAGCGCCCGCAAGGAAGTTAAGCGCGAAGGCACGCGCTTCGCCGAGTGGCAGACCGCGTGCCAGGAGAAGGAAACTGCGCTGGCTGGCCGGCGCAAGCTCGAAGCCTGCGCCCAGTTGACGCAAAAGGCCCGGCAGATTTTACAAAAAGCGGCGCCACTGGTGGCCGAGCGTGTTTGCCATCGGATTGCCGGACGCGCGCAGCAGATTTTCAATCAGATCAATCCGGAGCCCATCGAGTTGGAGTGGAGCGCCGAGCGTTACAGCCTGCGCATCGATCCGGGCGAGCGCCGCTTCGCGATGCTCTCGGGCGGGGAGCAAACCAAAATCGCCCTGGCCATGACGCTGGCCATGATCCAGGAATTCAGTGGCTTGAACTTCTGTGTGTTCGACGAACCGACTTACGGCGTGGACGCCGACAGCCGCGAAAAGCTGGCCGATGCGATCGTGCGCTTGCAGCATGCGGGCGAAAGCCGCCTCGATCAACTGCTGCTGGTTTCCCACGACGACGCGTTCGAGGGAAAGACGGAAAACGTGGTGTTCATTCGCAAGACAGCGGGCGAGGGTTCCCTGCCGGTTGATTCAGTTTGAACTGGCGCCAGCCGACGGCTTAGAACCTATCTCGGTAGGGCGGGCAGTCCTCTGCCCGCCGTCGGCGCGTACGGAGTGACGCGCCCTACCGAGATAGGCTCTTAAGTCCGTTTCTTCCAAACTTTACCTGCGGCACTCGGGTTAAGGTTTGCGTTCGGCTGCCGCAATTCTTTGAATTTAACGCAGAAACTGGGATGGCCTTTCTCTTTGCCTTTCGCGTTCGGCTCTGCTTGGCTAGGGACATGGCGAAAGTGGCGCTCTCCACCTTGGTCACGTATTGCGACCGGCTGTTGCGCACGGCGAACGTGCAGGATTACGATGGCGCGGCCAATGGATTGCAGGTTACGAACCGTGGCACGGTCACGCGCATCGCTGCGACTGTGGATGCGAGCCTGGCGACGGTTCGGATGGCGGTGGAGGAAAAGGCGGATTTATTGATCGTGCATCATGGACTTTTCTGGTCGGCCACGCATCCCTGGACGGGCAAGCGCCATGAGATGTTGCGGCTGCTGATCGACAATAATCTCGCGGTTTACAGTTCGCATCTGCCGCTGGATGCGCATCCGCGGCTTGGCAACAATGCCCGGCTTTGCGCTGCTCTGGGATTGCGCCGTCTGCAGCCATTCTTTTTCGACAAAGGCCAGTTCATCGGATTCCAAACCACAGCGAACATTGCGCGCGTGGAACTGGGGAGGCGGCTGCATTGCGTCCTGGGCGCGCCGCCCAAATTATTGCCGGGCGGCGGTGAGGCGTGCCGTCGAATTGGCGTGGTGACCGGCGGTGCGGGCAGCCAGTTGAAACTGGCGGCGAAGGAGGGGGTGGACACATTCATTACCGGAGAAGGGCCGCACTGGACTTATGCGTTGGCGGAGGAACTGGGCCTGAATGTCTTCTATGGCGGCCATTACGCCACCGAGACGTTTGGTGTGAAGGCGCTCGCGGCCGATTTATCGCGACGGTTCAAAGTGCCGTGGGTTTTTTTGGATCATCCGACGGGATTGTAACCGGCGGGTGAAACACCAAAACCAAACACCAAGCTTCAGAAAAACTCCAAGCCACAAACTCCAAAGCGATGTGGCGGCTTGAAATTTGGATCTGGAGCTTGGGTGTTTGGTTTTTTGGTGTTTCGCGCCTCCTCATCGTGAGTTAAACTGTTGGAGCAACGTATGGAAGCTTTGAGCCACCAATTGGACACATTTTTGCGCGTGCAGCCCAAACTGGGCCACGGCGTTTACGTGGCCAGCAGCGCCGTGGTCATTGGCGATGTCACGATGGGCGATTATTCAAGCGCGTGGTATCACGCGGTGCTGCGGGGTGACATCAATCGAATCATCATCGGCAAAGGCACCAACATCCAGGACAACGCCGTTGTGCATCTGGCGGACGAGTATCCGTGTATCCTCGGCGACTACGTCACCGTCGGCCATTCCGCGATCGTGCATGCCTGCACCATCGGAAACGAGGTGTTGGTGGGCATGGGTGCGGTCGTCCTGGACGGTGCGATAGTGGGTGATCAATCTCTGATCGGCGCCAAGACGGTGGTGCCGGGTGGAATGCAGATTCCGGCGGGATCACTTGTTTTGGGCACGCCGGCCAAAATCGTTCGGGCCTTGTCCGCCGAGGAACGCTCGAAACTAAAACATTGGGCGGACAAATATGTGGTAAACGGCGCTTATTGTCTAAAGCACGGGATTAGCGTCGGCGCGCCGTTGAAGTCGTAGCCCGGATGTTTCACTGCACGGCAGAACCGCGTCCTTTGGCGTCGTGGAAAAATCTGTGGTTCCCTTGTATCTTCCACCCTTCGTTCAATGTCACCGACGAAAATCTTAACTCCCCAGCATCCCGGGCATCCCGCCACGTTTCATCATCATGCGCTGGAACTTGCCCATCTTCTTCATCATCTGCTGCATCTGGTAGAACTTGTTCAGCATCGTGTTGAGTTCGGTCACGCTCACGCCGCTGCCCTTCGCGATGCGGATGCGGCGTTTGGCGTTGAGGATTTGCGGTTGCTGGCGCTCCTTCGGCGTCATCGCGCAAATCATCCCCTCCATGCGGCGGAATTCCTTTTCCTGCTTCCCCAAATCCGCGCCTTTTAACATATCCGATCCGCCAGGCAGCATGCCGATAATGCTTTCGAGCGGGCCCAGCTTTTTCATTTGGCGGAATTGTTCGAGAAAATCCTCCAGCGTGAACTGGCCTTTGCGCATCTTCTCCTCCATGCGCTTGGCTTCGTCGATGTCCACGGCTTCGGCGGCGCGTTCGACGAGACTGACCACGTCACCCATGCCAAGGATGCGCGAGGCCATGCGATCCGGATGGAACGGCTCGAATTCCTCGACCTTTTCGCCGGTGCCGGCGAGTTTGATCGGCTTGCCGGTGACTGCTTTCAAGCTCAAGGCCGCGCCGCCGCGGGCGTCACCGTCCAATTTGGTGAGAATGGAGCCGGTGATTGTTAACGCCTGATCGAAATGCGTCGCCACGTTCACGGCTTCCTGACCGGTAGCGGCGTCGAGCACCAGCAGGATTTCCTGCGGTTTGACGAGGTCGCGCAGCCGGACCAATTCCTGGACGAGCGGTTCGTCGATCTGCAACCGTCCGGCGGTGTCGAAAATCAACGTGTTGCGATTGTTCTCCTTCGCATATTCGAGCGCGCCGCGAGCGATTTTGAGGACGTCGGTTTCGCCCTTGCGGACGAAGACCGGGATTTCGACCTGCTTGCCGAGGGTTTCCAATTGATCCATGGCGGCCGGACGAAAAACGTCCGCAGCCACCAGCAACGGGGTGCGGCCTTGCTTGAGGAGCAACCGGGCGAGCTTGGCGCTGGAGGTGGTTTTGCCGGAGCCGTGCAAACCCACCATCAATACGCAGGCCGGGTTGCCGCTCAAATTCAGGCCATCGTTGGCCGAGCCCAGAAGTTCGACCAATTCGTCATGGATGATCTTGATGATTTGCTGGCCGGGTTGGATGCTTTGGATGACTTCCTGGCCGAGAGCCTTGGTTTTGACGCGTTCGATGAAATCGCGGGCGACCTTGAAATTGACATCGGCCTCCAGCAGGGCGAGCCGGACCTCGCGCAAGGAATCAGCGACATTGGCCTCGGAAATTTTGCCGAGGCCGCGCAGGTTCTTGAAGGCATTCTGGAGTTTGCTGCTCAGCGTGTCGAACATACCTGGTACGTTAGGCCACATGGGGCCTGTTGACAAGCACGGGGCCGTTTGGCTTAATGTGCGGCCCGCGTTATCTTGCGGGACCTGGCTGGTAGGATACCCAAGTGGCCAACGGGGGCAGACTGTAAATCTGCTGGCTTACGCCTTCACTGGTTCGAATCCAGTTCCTACCACCATCTTCTTCGTTTCTCCATGATTTGAGCCATTAATCCGCCGCCTTTAACCGGAAGAACCTTGAGAGCCACGGCGCGCGATTCGTTCGCCCAAAACTTTTTGCGTGACTCCTATTGAATTCTAACACCACCATCCTATAGTGCGCTGTTTAGAAGAAGTGCATGTGACATGAGCAACCCGACCGACGCCTCGCAACCCTGGGATCTTCAGGCCGCCCGCAACACGTACAATATCCATCGCTGGGGCGCGAAGTATTTTGACATCAACGAAGCCGGGCGCGTCATTGCGACGCCGCTTCAGGAGGCGGGCGCGCCCGTGGACATCACGGACGTCATCGAGGAGGCCAAGGCGCGCGATTTGAAATTCCCGCTGCTGATCCGGTTTCAGGACATTCTCCGCCATCGGGTCGAGTCGGTGAACCTGGCGTTTCGCAATTCCATCGCGGAGTACAACTACCAGGGCAATTACCGCGGCGTGTTCCCCATCAAGGTCAATCAACTCCGCGAAGTCGTGGAGGAAATTTTGGACGCCGGGAAGCCGTATCAATTTGGGCTGGAGGTCGGCAGCAAGCCGGAGCTGTTCGCGGGCCTGGCCTTGCAGAGCCAGATGGGCAGCCTGATCATTTGCAACGGCTACAAGGATGCCGGGTTCATCAAGATGGCCATCCTCGGCCTGAAGCTGGGCAAGAAGGTGATCATGGTGGTCGAGAAACTCGAGGAACTGCGCCAGATCATCTCCATTTCCAAACAATTGGGCGTCGAGCCCCACATCGGCATTCGCGCGCGTCTGTTGAGCAAGGGGGCGGGCCGATGGGCGGAAAGCGGCGGCGAAAATGCCAAGTTCGGCCTGAGCACGACGGAACTGCTTGCCGCGACTGAAATGCTGAAAACCGAAAATCTCGGCCACTGCTTCAAGCTGCTCCATTTCCACATTGGCTCACAGGTTCCGGACATACTCACGGTCAAGAAAGCCGTCCAGGAGGCGTCCCGCTTTTATGCCAAGCTGTATAAAATGGGTTTTCCCATCGAATATGTGGACGTCGGTGGCGGGCTGGGCGTCGATTACGACGGCAGCCGCTCGGCTTTCGATAGTTCGACCAATTACACCTTGCAGGAGTACACCAACGACATCGTCTACTACATTGCCGATGTTTGCAACGCCGAGAAAGTCCCCCATCCCAACATTATCAGCGAGAGCGGCCGCGCCATTGTCGCGCATCACAGCGTCCTGATCGTGGAAGTCTTTGGTTCGATCGAAAAGATCCGGAATGCGGCCGAAATCCAGTACAGCGACAACGAACATCCCCTTGTCAAGGAACTCCTGGACATTCGCAAAAACCTTGCCAAGCTGAACAAACTTGAGGCCTACCATGATGCGCTCGAACGGAAGGATGATGCGCATCACATGTTCACCCTGGGCATGCTCGAGTTGCCCGACAAGGCCAAGATCGAAAATCTTTATTGGGAAATCGGCCTTGAAGTCGTCCAGAGCTTTCGTGATCAAGCCTATGTTCCCGAGGAAATTCGCAAGCTCGAAGACAGCCTCGGCGACCAGTATCTTTGCAACTTTTCCGTCTTCCAATCGCTGCTCGATCATTGGGCGCTTGGGCAGTTGTTTCCCATCATGCCCATCAACCGCCTCAACGAGCGGCCCGCCCGTGAAGCGACGCTGGTGGATATTACCTGCGATTCCGACGGCCAGATCAACAAGTTCATCGACCTGCGCGATGTCCGGGATACGCTGCCGCTCCACAAGCTCAGTTCCAACGGCAACGGCCAGATCGAGCCTTATTACCTTGGCTTTTTTCTCATGGGCGCGTATCAGGACATCATGGGCGACCTCCACAATCTTTTTGGCCGGGTCAATGAAGTCCATGTCTTTCTCGATCCGGATGAACCCGCCGGTTATTATGTGGAAGAGATCATCGAAGGCACGACCATCGGTCAGGCGCTCGCTTCGGTGCAGTACGACGAAAACGAACTCAAGCGGTTGATGAAAGTGCAGATCGACGAAGCCATCAAATCCGACCGCATGAAACCTTCCGAAGCCATGCGCCTGCTGGCCGATTACGAGCGCGGGCTGAAGGATTACACTTACCTTACTTTTGACCAGTCGCACCTTGGAACCAAGGCCTGAATCCGAGCCCACGGCCATGCTTGATCCCGCAACCAACGGGGAGCTGCTGCGCTCGCTGGGACGGCTCGTGCGCGGCCTGTCCGCGTTGTTTTGGGGCCTGCCCTTTGCGCTCATCATTTGTGTGCAGACGGCCAAGACCGAAATCCTGAGATCGTTCAACATCGTCCCGCCACTCATTGTCACAGGCTGGCTTTGCATCGGGCTATGGCAGCTCGGTTCCTTTCAAAAGCAGGAGCGGATCTGGCACCGAACACTGGACCGGGCCAAACTGCTCGCGATGGTGAACCTGGGGCTCAGCCCGTTTCTATACTGGTGGAGCCAGATGCCGAACGAACGGTTCTTCACTGCGGTGGTGGGTGTGATGGGCGTCACGGGACTGCTGTTTCTGAGCACCTTGAATCTCGTTTTGTACCGGCTCGGCGCCATGCTGCCCGATGAACACCTCCGCGAGGAAACCCGTCACTTCACCTCCCTCAATCGCTATCTCGTGTTCGCCATTCTCTTGTTGGGACTGTCTCTCAGCCTTATCCTGCGCTTTCCCTCGCTGGTTCCCTTGCCTGACTGGATTTTTCCACTCAGTCTGAACACCAACACCATGTGGTTGTTGGTGTTCCTGGTTCTGCTGCCCCTCGCCATGACCATGGCTTTGATCTGGAAAATCAAGGAAGTCATCCTCGACAGCGTTTTCGGAGCGGGGAGATAGCGCGGGAAATGTTCAAGGACCAACGGCCAAGGAATGACCCGTGTGGGTCCTGCTCTTCCGCTGGCGCTGCGGCGGGAGCGGTTCGAACGAGAAATCAGAGCTTCCCTACGTCGGCTGCCACGAGTCGTGGTGAACTACGGCGCAAGGGCGCGCTTGGCGCGGACACGATAGAACTGCGACGGCGCGTTGGTATCCACAAACAGGCCGCTTGTAAACCCTACGCTGCCGAGCACGCCTGCGGTCTTGTCAAACCAAGGCGTCAACGGATTCAAGTCAAGGCGCGCCTGCATGTAATAAAGCCTGGTGGGTTTGCTTGACCACGTCAGGCTGATATTCGTTCCGCCCGGCTGGAAGCTGTAGGAGGTGACCCGCAAATTGTCGCCAGCGTTCAATGGATCAGTGCCGGCAAGATATTCTTGCAGGTTGCTCATGCCATCACCGTCGGGGTCGGCGTTGGGATTCACGCCCAAGTGTCCGAAGTACAGGTATTCCCAGGCGTCCGCCAATCCGTTGTGGTCGGAATCCGTCCCACCGGGAACGACATCCGTCTGGACGTAAGCCACCGCGTTGCTGAGGCTGATCCAACCGACGTTGGCGGAGTAAATGCTCCCGGTGAAATTGCCGGTGAGCAGATCAATCTTCGGAGCGCCGACATTCTCGAAATTGACCCAGCCGATGTTTGCTCCGTAGGCGTAACCGCGCAAGTTGCCCAAGCCGTCGTTGTTTACTCCAAAATCCGTGCCGGAGGCATTTTGATATTGGATTCCGTTGGTGGGTGCGCCATTGCCCAGGCTGATCCAGCCGACGTTCGCCGCATACAGATAGCCCGAACAAACGTACTCGCCGATCACCGCGCCGTTGGTCGTGTCGGCCCGGGCGTCGATCCAGCCCACGTTGGCGGAATAAGCGTAACGGTTCGTGCTGTTGACGGAGGAAGCAGCTTGGGAGGAAACCACCAACCCCAGGACCGCGGCCACCCCAAATGCTTTTAGCCTCTTCGTGATCACATGCACACTCCACTGACACACGTCTGGGCTACGGTACAAACGTGACCGCAACTGCCGCAGTTGTTGTGATCATTGCCGAGGTTGACCTCGCACCCGTTCGACGGATTATTGTCGCAATTGGCAAAGCCGGCGTTGCAGGAATCGACGCATGTTCCGGCGCTGCAACTGGGCGTGCAGTTGTTTGCGGAGCAAACGTGACCGCAGGAGCCGCAATTACTCACGCTGGTGTTGACGTTGACCTCACACCCGTCCGAGTACAGGTTGTTACAATTCGCAAAACCGGCATTGCAGGCAAAGATAGTGCAAGTGCTGGAACTGCACCCCACCGTGCTGGCATTGGAGACCGTTCCACAAACGGTACTACAGTTCCCACAATGATTGGCATCGGTGGCGGTGTTCACCTCGCAACCGTTTGCCTCCAGGCCGTCACAGTCAGAAAAACCGGGAGTGCAACTTTGGATGTGGCAGGCCCCGGTCACGCAAGTCGAAGTGGCCACATGAGGCGCCGAACACGAGTTGCCGCACGCGCCACAATTGCTCACGTCAATGGCCGTATTGACCTCGCAGCCGTCCGTGGGGTTGGCGTTGCAATCGGCATATCCCGCGTTGCAACTGCCAATGCCGCAATTTCCAGCGTTGCATGCCCGCGTAGCGTTTTGCACGTTCGGGCAGCTAACGCCGCAATTGCCGCAATTGTTCGGGTCGGTATTCTTGTTGACCTCGCAACCATTGGCGGCGTTCAGGTCGCAGTCCAGGAAGCCGGGGTTGCAACTCCCAATGCCGCAGTTGCCGCTGATACAGGCAGGACTGGCATTGGTAAGCGGCGGGCAAACATTCCCGCAAGTGCCGCAATTGTTGGCGTCCGTCGCGACTACGGCGCAAAGGCCATTGCACTCTGCCTGGTTGGTCGGGCAAGTGGAGGAGAAATTCGCCCAAGGATTGTTGTTCGTGAAGGCATCACCCGGGTTCAGGTAAAGCTGACCGTAATTATTGCTGGCTGCGATGGCGTAATCAGGGCCGGTGTTGCCTCGGGCGCTGTTCTTGACGATGAGATTCCGAATGCCATCCGCGGCGAATCCCCGGCCATTATTGAACGCGGACAGGTTTCCTTCGATACGGTTGGCCGTTCCCAGGGCATGGATGCCGGCGCTGGTTCCACCGTTGCCATTGCCATCGCAGGTGTTGTTTTCCACGAGGCAGGCGACGCTGACGACTATTCCATCGCCAAGGTTGGTCCGGGCGACGCAACCACTGATTGTGGAAGCTTCCCCGGCGCTGATGCCAGCGGAACCATTGGCGGTCACGACACACGCATTAATGGTGCTGCTGAAACCGGCGACCAACCCGGTGCCGCCGTTGTTGGAAATCCGCAGGTGTTGGAAGTCAGAGTTGGCGGCGCTGCCGCTCCCAACCCCGTTCCCGCCCCAGCCACTGATTGTGCCGTTATAGAGCGCGAAGTTTTGCACCGGCAAACCAACCGACACTCCCTGAAGCGACCCGGCAACTCCAGTAAGAGCGAAACCTTCCAGATCAAGAGTGACTCCGCTGGCCTGCACCATAATTCCGTTCTGACCCGAAGCGCCGCCCAGATTTGTGGTGAGATAGTAGGAACCAGAGTTGGTAATCGTGAACGGCAGGGACGAAATCGGCGTGCGCGGCTCGATTTGGGCGAGCGTTTTCATGGTCGGTCCCGGCGGGCCCGGTGGGACGAGATTGCCTTGGGAAAAGGCGGGTGTCACCATCCCGAGAAAGCTGCCCAGCACCACGCTCAAAAACCGCAGAATCGGCTGTTTCATAAAGAACCCGGAAAGCGGGACCATGCTACGAAGAGTTCGCGCTGGATTGCAAGCCTATTATTGAGGTCATTGTGGACTGGTTGGGTGCGTGCATAATTGGTTTGCTTCGCCCGGCTTCACGCCTTCGCCAACTCCGCCAGCCTGATAAATTCCCTATCATTGACCTCGTAGGGAGGTCGGAGCGCAATGCTCGTTTTTGCTCACCCCGGTTCCGAAGTCGATGCCGAACGCAAGAAAACTTCGACCCTCGGCGAATCGCATGTGCAGCCGATGAGCGGCCAAATCAAGATGCGACCACGCCGTGGGCCGCCACCTTGATTAGAATTCTTCACGCTCATCCGCTGTGCTGGGAATGTCCTCAAATTGCGCCTTGCCGGTCAAGCTGCGCGATTAATCTGCGCCCCGTACCCCATCAAGCCGGAAGGGCATCCCCGCTTGCCACCGACTTGAACTGGCTGCGAAACAGAAAAACTGCGCCCGCGAGCAACAGTAACGCGCGGAAAAAGGCAAATCCGACCGATTCCAGGAACTTGGCCAACCCATCGATCCCATTTGCCTCCAACCCGACCAACTGCAGGTTGAAGCAGCCGCATGAAATATCCAGGCCGCGCGCCCACGCCTGACCGGTGGCGGCGGTGAAAACTCCAAAAAGTATCATTGCCCACGGGAGTGCCGCATCGGAGCGTACGCCCGCCAACAACATCAACCCGCAGAGCAACTCCAACCATGGAAGGAAGATCGCCACGCCGCGCAAAGCCACTGACGGCAACGGCAGTTTGTAAGCCAGCAGGCTGGCGTGAAAATCCTGCAAGTTGGCGAGTTTCGAGACCGCCGCCCAGAGCAGCACCACTCCGAGCAGCCAGCGAATCATCAGCCTGACATCGAGTTCAAACGTGATTTTCACTTGGGGGCTCCCTTGTTCTCCGCGAGCGTGTATTCCTGGTAGCCGCCGGGCATGAGTTTCACGTTGCCATAGCCGTAGCGCGTAATGAGCGCCTCGGCCACGTTATGCGACAGCGGACACTGGGGCGAACTGCAATAAATTACCAGCGGTGTGTTGGTGACATACTGGGTTGTGAACGCCGCGATGGCCGAGTTGAAAGTCGGCGCGGGCAGGGAAACCGCGCCTGGGATCGCGCCTGCCTGATAATATTGAGTTGCGCGCGCGTCCACGAGGACAATTTGGTTTTTCGCCAAAAGTGTCTTCACCTCCGGCCAGGTCAAGCCGGGGATGGTCACTCCGTTTGGTGGGCTGGCCGAACCGCTTACGGTTGGCGATGCGGCTCCTTCGAAGGTCAGGGAAAGGGTTTCATTGAAGTAGCCAGTTCGCCTGGCTGGCGGCAAGGAAGAAGAAGCTGTCGCCGGAGGTTCCAAAGCATGAACGCCGAGCGGACTGCTTTTGTTGTAAGCCAGCCCCAATGCCAGGGAGCCCAACAGCATAGCCGTCATCACCGCGCCGGTCCCGGGACTTTTTTCAGACGCAGTCCGATTCATGCCCTCCTTGTATCCTGATCTTAATCATAATCTCTTGAGAACTTTGCTTTTCCAACCTGTTCATTTTGCCGTCAACAGCTTTTGCAACTCCGCCTCGAACGACGCGTACGGCAGCGCCCCTACAAGCACCGCGCCGGTCACTTTGCCGTCCTTCGCCGCCCTGCCCAGCACGAAGGAAGGCGTGCCCGTTATGCCGACCACTCCGGCATCCTGACCGTCCTTCTTGATCCGCTCCGCAAATGTCCGGGCGGTCAGGCAACTTTGGAATGCGTCAACATCCAGCTTCAACTCCCCGGCGGCCTTGATGAAGTTGTTGGTGGTCAGCATTTCCGCATTGGCGAAGAGCTTCTCGCGCATTGCCCAATACTGGTGCTGCTGATCCGCGCACAATGCCGCCTCCGCCGCCGGATCGGCGTTGGCATGGAAAGACAGCGGCAGGTTCCGGCTGACGATTCGCAGCTTGCCAGTCTCCACGTAATTGGTCACCAGTTGCGACAAGGTCTGGTCATGAAATCGTTTGCAGAACGGACACTGGTAATCGGTGAATTCCACCAGTACTAACGGTGCGTCCGCACTTCCCAACGCGGGGCTGTCGCCGATGGAAACGGTGGCGATACTCGGCGGAGCGGGTTGGGCTGGCGCCGGACGCTGGTTCGATTGCAGGTGTTCCACCAAGGCCCGCAGTTCCCGGACCTCGCGCAGGACGGGGTCGCTGGATCCGGATGGATTGTTCCGACTGGCAGCGAGTGCGGTGGCGAGTGACATATCGCCGGTTGGTTGCCAGCCGCGCCTGCCATCATTAAACCAGACTTGCAACTTTGGCCCCACGGCTTGCGTCAACAGAGCGGCCTCCAACGTCGGCATCCCCGCGGCAGGATCACCCAGGCGGGCGGAATAGAGCCCATCCCGGACCGCCAGGTTCACAGTGCCAGCCGGCAGATTGGTTCTTCCCTGGAACGGAATATCGCCCGAAGTCCAAAGAATCGCGCCATTGGTATCCTGAATCAGGAACGCAAAGTGGCCCGCGCCCGAGAATGGAACGCCATCCACACTGATGCGCCCTTGATAATTGAGAACCTCCGCCTGCGCGTACGCCGCACTGCCTGAAATAAGGCCAGCCAGCAGAAAACCAAGGCAGCGCGAAATGGACATCACATGGCTTTATAAAAGCAAGGCCCTTGAGGAGCAATTGAAAAACGGGCTATGGAATTCGAAATTTGAGTCCAAGCATGAATTTAACTGAAATGGCGAGCTGCGGCTGAGGCTGGCCCCGAGTGTGGAAATTAAAACCGAATTTGCGACAAAGTGAACTCCACTTTCAAGCAGCAGTGTCGGACGAGTTTTCGGAGTGCCCTGATTCAAAAGCGCGTTTTCAGATACTCGGCAAACGCGCGGTGTTTCATCGGCACGTCGTCATGTGGCAGGTCCGTGAAAATAAAAACCAGCCGGTTCTGGCGCAACTCCGCGGGTGTCACCTCAGTCTCTTTCTTCGCCAGAAAAGCGGCTTTCTTCTGCGTCAAATCCGCGATTAATTTTTCCGTTTCTGTTTTCGTGCCACCGTGCTCGGTGTAGATGTCGATGAAGCGCGTGTTTTGGGAATGGTCGAACCAGTTCATGAATTTTTCCGTTCGTCCGTAGAGCGCGTCGAACAGCCAGACTTCACGCACGTGGTCGGTGAGGCCGCCCTGCGCGAGAATGGACGAAATCACCTCGTAACCGCCGCTGTGCCCGGAAAGAATAATGTTTCCCAGCGTCTCGTTGGCAATGATCTTGTGCTCACGCAAAGCCGCCATGACGTCGCTCATGAAACGTTTGAAACCGTCCTGGTCCTCCAGCTTGCCGCCGAATGAATCCGGCGCGTCATACGGTCCTTGCGGCACGACGAGCACGGCGTTGGGCTGCGCCTCCGCGAACTGCTCGACCAGTTCGTAATGCTGCAAAACTTTCTCCACATGGTTGCGCCACCCGTGAAAGTGGACCACGAAATCCACGGGGTGGCCCGTCCGATGAAAATTTTTGGGGATAAAAATCCCCACCGTGTTGTCCTGGTAATGCTGGTCGGCGGAATAAAATTCGTTCTGATATTTGTGGCCTTCCGCGCGCAACGGGTGCGGGAAAGGGGCCGAATCCAGCTTGACGAGCAAAAGTTCGCCGTAATCGGCGTAATTCGTTTGGGTGGCGGCGGTTGCGATCTGCGCGTTCAATGCGAGCGCCAGCAAGCTCAAGAGAGACAGCAGAAATATCTTCATGCTAGTTGCCTTCAGTGTTTGTTTTTTGGAACCGCTTCTTCAAGCGCAGGCAGGGGAGTTCCAGCAGGTAGTACGAAGCCAGGGTGGCGACCACAGTGATGCAGATCGCCAGGGGAACGTTCACCCGCCAGGTTTTGCGCAAACTCATCATCCCGCGCATGATGGGATAATGCCATAGGTAGAGTCCATACGAGATTTTACCGATGAAGACCAGAATCGGGTTCTCCAGAAATCGGTGAAGCATGGTTCCGGAGGTGGTCGTCACTTGCAGAATGATGGCCGCCGAAAAGATGGAGATAAGGGACCAACCCAAGAGGACCATGAAGGGCAGGTCGGCCGAAAGAGTGAAGCCGATTGCGGCCAATCCCAGCACGGAAAGGGCGGCTGCGTAGCGCAGTGCGGCAACCGCCGCGCGGCTTTGCGGGACCAGTCCGAATGCCAGGGCGACCGCCACGGCGCACCCAAGCAGCAGCGTGTCCGCGCGGGTATCCAGGCCGTTGCTGAGGCGGCCGAGACTTGCCGCAGTGCTGTCATTAAGCAATACCCTTGTCACCCATGAGAGCACGGCGCCCAGCACAATAAAGTTAAGAATGGAGGCCGGTGAAGTTCTCCTGAGCATAAAAAGAAGCACCGCCGGCCAAATGAGGTAGAACTGCTCTTCGATGGAAAGCGACCAGGTGTGGCGCATAAAGTCAATGCGCGAGAGATCGAAGGCCAACGTCCAATTTGAGCAGTAAAAGAGCGCAATGGCCGCCTCCTTCAGATCAAGGAGGAATTCTCGATGGTTGTCGAAGATTGCCCCATAGGCAATGAATACAGCCAGCATGCCGGCCAAAGCCGGCAGCAGTCGCAAGGCGCGCCGCGCATAAAACGAGCTCAAACTTATTTTCTTCGACCGTTTCCATTCTTCAATCAGCAGGCAGGTAATCAGGAAACCGCTTAACGCGAAGAAAAGATCAACCCCGATAAAGCCATAAGTATTTCGAAAGAGTTTAAAATGAATGCCGATCACGAGGATGATGGCTATCCCCCGGATTCCATCCAGGCTGGGCCGGTAACCCAGATGAAAATCCTTGCGTGCCAGGTCCGCCTGCGGCGCAGCTTGCTCCGGGGGCGCTGGCGATGTGGTTTCGGGTGTAATACTGCTTCAGTTTGATTGACCAGCCGGACCATGGCCGGCGCGAACCATCATTCCAAGACTCGGAGGCAGCTATAAAGGGGCGTCCGCCCGGAGTCAAGGTTTTGCCCGGATCGCACAAGCGTCAAGCCATGGTCAAAATTGACGCTCCGCGCTCCTCATCCCACTCCACGTTTTATCATACCCCCCTTTACCCCCCTGGACCCGTGACAGCGTGACAACTCAACAAAGACGGGCCAATTCCGAAGTGCCACCCGTGACACGACCCGTGACAATCCGTGACAACCCGTGACGTTCGAGCGTGTCGGTTTTTGGTGCTTGATGCTTTTCTGGAGCTGGATGTTTGGGTTTTGGTGTTTTCATATATATATCCCCCCTTTTACCAGTCCCAGCGTCCCAAGGACCGCAAACATTGACAATTCTTCACTTTCAAGCCGTCCCAAAGCCGACCCAGACCTGTTCCAAATCCCGATTATAGGTCTCTCGCGCATCTTACCTGAGATTTGAACTTGGCCCAAAAACATGCCTTTCACTGCCGCGCTTTTGTTGGTAGGGTTCCCGCCATGAAATCAAATTTGAAATTCCTGCTTGGCAGCATTGGTCTACTATCAGCCCTTCCCGTCCTCAACGCGGTTGCCCAATCCGGCAATAGCTTCAAAGGGCCCATCGGACTTCAATTGTACAGCCTGCGTGCTCAGTTCCAAAAGGACGTCCCGGGCACACTGGACGAAGTCAAAACCTTCGGAATCAAATACGCCGAACTGGCCGGCACCTATAATGTCAAGCCGGAGGAATTCAAGGCGCAGCTCGCCCAGCGCGGCATCACGGCGATCAGCGGCCATTTTGGGTACGAACGCTACCGCGATGACGTTGAAGGCGTCGCCAGCGAGGCCAAGGCATTGGGCTTGAAATATGCCGGCTGCGCCTGGATTCCACACAAAGGCGACTTTGACGAAAAGACGTGCCGCGAGGCCGCCGCGGTTTTCAACCATGCCGGCGAAGTTTTGGCCAAACAAGGGATCAAATTCTTCTACCACACCCACGGCTACGAATTCCAGCCCTTCGGAAACGGAACGCTCTTTGATTTGCTGATGGCCGAGACCAAGCCGAATCTCGTCCATTATGAGATGGATATTTTCTGGATCTTTCATCCCGGGCAGGACCCGGCGAAGTTGCTGGAGAAATACCGCGGCCGATGGGAATTGATGCATCTCAAGGACATGAAAAAGAGCACGCCCACCGGCCTGCTCACCGGGGGCACCGACGTATCCAACGACGTGGCGCTCGGTACCGGCAAGATTGACCTTCCGGCGACATTGCGCGCCGCCCGGAAAGTCGGGGTTAAATGGTATTTCATCGAAGACGAATCGCCCACCTCCGAGCAGCAGATTCCCGAAAGCCTGCGTTATCTATCCGAGGTGAAGTGGTAAGCAATGCCAATACTCCCGCTGCAAACGAATTTTCTGCCAGGCGTACGCGAGGCAGGATGGATTTAAAAATTCGTGGCAGCCGGCGTGAGGAGGCTCTGACCTTTCTCGCGAACAGGTCGGACCCTTCTCCTGTCGGCTGCTCCCCCACCGCGTTATGAAGTATGCGGGTAAACCATCGGGAAAAAAGCGCGCGCGGCCTGTTCCTGGCCCAGCGCGTAATGGCCGGGGCGGGGAGCCTCGCCGCGTCCTGTATGTCACGGACTTCCATCTCGATGAGTTGCTGAGGGGCGCGGTGGATTACGCCCGCACGGCGGGTTGGGAACTGGACGCGGCCATGCGGTTTCACGGCATTCTGCCCGAGACGGAGGCCGACGGCATCCTCGCAGCAGTGGGCGGCGCCGCCATTGGCGCCGGCAAGCGGGTGCAGGAGTGGCTGGCCCGGCGTGCGGGTTGCCCGGTTGTCCGTATGATCGCCTCCGAACTGGACCTGCCGTACCCAGCCGTGGAAGTCGACTATATTGCCGCCGGCAGGCTGGGAGCCCGGCACCTGCTCGAATTGGGTCATGTCCATTACGCTTTCTATTTCGCCTATAAGCACCGGCCTGACATCCGCGATGTGCGCGAAGGTTTCGAAGCCGAGGTGGCCGCGGCCGGCCGGCAAACCCATCGGCTCGATTTCGATGCCGCTCATCCCGGCCGCGCTCTGTATCACGTCGCGTCCAAAGAGCGCCACGCCTGGCTGGCGCGGGAACTGGAACGTCTGCCCAAGCCCCTCGCGGTGATGGGCGACGATGACCGCCGCGGCATCGATCTGCTGGCCGCCTGCGAATTGGCCGGACTGCGCGTGCCCGAGGACGTCGCCATCCTCGGGTGTGATAACCGTTGGTTCGAGCAGGGGATGGCTCGAATCCCGTTGTCGTCCGTGGATGTCAATTTGCGGGGCGTGGGCCGGGCGGGCGCGGCGTTGCTGGACCGGCTGATGAGCGGAGGCAAGGCTTCGGCGGAAATGACCAAGGTGCCTCCATTGGGAATCATCGCGCGGCGATCCACCGCCACGTTCGTGACGGATTCCCCGGGCATCACTGCGGCGGTGGTTCACTTGCGGGAACATTTTCGCGAACCGTTGCAACTGGCCCAATTGGCGCGCCGCGCCGGCATGTCCGAACGCGCGTTCGAGGTGGAATTCAAGCGCCAGGTGGGCCGCAACGCCCGCGAAGAACTGCTTCGCGCCCGGCTGGGCTGCGCGGCGCGCCTGCTCCGCGACACCGACCTGAAACTTGAAGCCATTGCGGTCGAAAGCGGTTTCGGTTCCGCCGCCCACCTTTGCCGATGCTTCGCCAGCGCCCATGACGTCAGCCCCATTGCCTGGCGGCAGCAGACCAAAGGCGGAGCTTAACGATCTGGTGAATTGACCGGGCGCGCCGGGAGGTTAAAAGTTCCTGCACAAAAAATTCTTTCCAGCATGGGAATTGTGGAAATTCCATGGAAAAGACTTTTCGGAAACGTGCAATGCTTTTGCGTAAAGCTGCAATGCTATTGGTTTGCCATTGGTTGGTGACAGGCTCAAGGTTCCCCTGTCCATTGCGGTATCGGGCCTGCGTTATTGTATGACACGCGGTGACCGGTGCCGGCGTTCCCGTGCTTGCCGGGATGCAGTTCAGATCAGTCAAATTAAAAGCCTGACATCCAAAACGACCGCCACACACCTATGCGTTTAAAGCACCGTCTTGCGGAGTGGTTGTTCAATATGCTGTACGCGGTGTCTGATTTGTTGGAATACGGACCGTCAGGTTTTAAGCCCCCCAACCCCAACCCAAACACATGTCTATTAATAGAAAGCTCCTTTTCGCCAGATTGAACTCCGGTTTGCATGCCGATCCCTGCCCCAGCCAGTCCGTTTTTCCCAATCCAACCAACCAATAATCCCCAACCAACCTATGAAGAAAAAACTCCTAATGGGACTCCTGCCCATGGCCGCCGCCTCCGCTGCCGTCGGTCAGGTGATCAACTTTCACGAAGCATTCAATTACGCCCAAGTCGGGGGCTACGCCGTGCTTTATTACGGCCAGGGCGCTTATTCCGATCCTGGCCACAACGTATGGAACGGCTTTGGCGCCAGTTCCGGTCCAGGCAGCACTTGGTTCTACGGCGGAGGCAATCATTGGAATGCGCCGTCCACTGCTAATTTTGTTGCGACCAACAATCCAGGCAATCCGTATGCGGCCTATGGTCACCCGCCGACATTGACCACCAGCGTGGGTTCGACTACCTGGGGTCAGGCAGGCGGCCAAATCGATGCTTCCGGCCAACCGACCGGCGTTGCGTCAGGCAACGCGAAGTCCGACGGTTCCTACAGCCCGATCACGCTGGGCATCACTTGCACGACCGTGGCTCCGTATGGACACACCAACGGCACAATCCAAGGGACGCCGAGTTGGATCTATTCCGAGAGCGTTAGCGGGAGTGGAGCCAATCCGCAGATCATTGTCACTTTGTCGAACGTGCCTCCGAGCACATACTCGCTTTATCTCTACTCGGCGTCGTACGGCAGCGAGGGAGGCACCTTGTTCTCGGTCAACTCCGGAACCGCCCATAATGGGATCGATTCCACGCTAAACAAGTCGGCGGATGGCAACAACCCCGCCAACGTTTTTGTCGAAGGTGACGACTACGTGATCTTCCAGAACGTCGTGCCCGACGCCAACGGCGTGATAAAGATCGTTGGCTCGCCCAATCCGTTGAATGCGGCCAATGGGAATGTAACGCAGGCGGATTTCAACGGCTTGCAACTCGTCACCACCGGTCCGCCGCCGGGAGTTCTGATCCAAAGCTACACTCCGGCCCAGAATGTTCATGCCGGTGGCAGCGCGCAGTTTGTGGTATCCTTGGAGTATGGCACCAGCCCGTCCTACCGCTGGCGGTCCATCATCGCCGGTGTCACCAACAACCTGAGCGATGGCGGGCAGATTTCCGGTTCGAGCACCAGCAACCTGACGATTTCGGCGGTTTCCGCCGGCAACGTGGGCCTTTACCAATGCGTGGTGAGCACCGCCACGGCCACCAACGTGAGCACGCCGGCGCCGCTGACCCTGCTCCAATCCACGGCGACCGATGTTGTGCAATTGGGCGACACAGTCACCAGCTACAACGACTCCATTGGTGCGCCACCCGGTTTCACTGCAGCCAGCGCAGTGGACCGCACGCTCTCCCCCTTTATCAACTTCGGGGCATCGGGCAACACGACTGCCTTTACCGGTCCGGCGGGTTTTGTCGTCACCCCGGAAGCCGGCAGTACGATTGTGACCGGATTGCGGTTCTTCGTCGCCACCAGCCATCCAGAGGATGATCCGGCGGATTACCTGCTCGAAGGGTCCAATGATGGCGGCACAACCTTCACTACGATTTCCTCAGGACCACTTTCCCTGCCGGTCCAGCGTAATGTTGGAAGCGGGCCGATCAACGCGACCAGCGGTGTTCTGCAGGAAGTGACCTTTGCCAACAGCGCGCCCTACACCACCTATCGCCTCAGTGCCAACAACATCCGCAACAACTCCGCTCCCACTTACGGCCTGCAAATTGGGGACGTCCAGTTTCTTGGCAGCTTGACGCCGATCGCCCCGGTCATCGTGCAGCAACCAGTGTCGGCCGCGACGCTGTTTGCGGGCGGCACACTGGCCGCGACCGTGGCGCCCAGCGGCGCAACGCCATATACCTATCAGTGGTTTTTCAATGGCACCACCCCCGTCCCGGGCGCGACCAATGCGATCTTGAACGTCACCAATCTGCAACTGGCCAATTCTGGCAACTACAGTTGCGTGGTCAGCAATCCGTTCGGTGGCGTTACAAGTTCGAACCTCACGTTGAGCGTGGTCACGCCCAACCATTTCCAGCAAATCATTCAAGCACTCAACCCCGTGGGCTATTGGAGCCTGGAGGAAACGAATGGCACAACGGCGTGGGACTACGCCGGACAACACGATGGCACTTACATGGGCAGCGTCCTCATGGGGCAGCCGGGTGTGCCAGACGCCGGGTTTGTCCCGACGAATACCAGTTACTCCATCCAACTTGCCGCCGGCGGCTGGGTGGATGTTCCGGAAAGTGCCATTCCAGTCACAACCAACCTGGTCACTGGCTTCGTGAATGCCCCCACGCTCAGCAATCTTAACATCACTGGTCCGCTCTCCATGATGGCGTGGATACAATCCAGTGGCTCGGGCGGGTTCCATACGTTTTTTGGGCACGGCGATGCTTCGTATCGCATGGATTACGATGGGAGCGGGGATCCACACTTTGCTGATTTCAACAACGATGCCACGGGTTCGACCTCGCTGGGCGACTCAAAATGGCATCTGGTCGTCGGGGTTTACGACGGTGTCACCAATTACGTTTATGTGGACGGAAACTTCGCGGCCAAGGCCAAGACCGCTGGTCAAGGCCCCGGGGACAATCTCGATGTGTGGATCGGTGGTGATCCCCAATACGGAAATGCCCGGCTTTTCAACGGGTTTATGTCGCAAGCGGCGCTGTTCAATTATGCGCTCAGCAGCGCCCAGATCTTCCAGATCTTCAACAACGCGGGTGCGCTGCCCCAGATCAACCTCACCACGAATGCCTTCAGTGGGGACGAGAACGGCTCCGCCACCATCACGGCCACTCCTCCCGTCGGCAGCATACCGCTGACGGTCCAATGGTATGTGATCACGAATACGGCCGCTTCCACCAACGCGCTGGTGGGCCAGACCAATCTCAGCCTGACGCTGACGAACTTGCAAGCTGGCATGAGCGGCAACCAGTATTTCATCCTGGCCTCAAACTTTTTCGGAACCGGGGTCAGTATCAACGCCGGATTGACTGTTTTCAGCGGCTCGCCGAGTTTCAATCCGGATTTGCCGAGCACCAATTACGCCATTTATGGCAGCTCCCTGGTGCTGTCAGTGCCCGAGACCGGGACTCTGCCCATTACCAACCAATGGTTCTTTGGCAGCACACCGTTGAGCGACGGCGGCCGGATCAGCGGTGCGCACAGCAATGTGCTTACGATTGCCAACGTCCAGAACAGTGACTTGGGCGCTTACCAGCTCGTCGCGAGCAACACCAACGGGAGCAACCCCAGCACGGCTTCGACGCTGGTCTTGCTGCCGTTCCTGAACTTCAATTCCAGCATAGGCTGGAGCCTGAATGGCGGCCCGACCTTCAGTGGCACCAATGCCATTCAACTGACGGATAATACCGGCGGCGAGGCCCGCAGTTCCTTCTTTGATTCCCCGGTGGGTGTTAGTGGGTTCCAGGCGTCCTGGATCTACCAACTGACCTCGACCAACAATCCTGCCGACGGCACCGCGTTCGTCTTGCAAGACAGCCCGGCTGGCCCAGCCGCCTTGGGCAACGGCGGCGGCGCGCTGGGTTTCGGCGGTCCGGATGGCCAGACAACGCCAGGTATAACCCCGAGCGTCGATCTGGGAATGAACGTTTACAACGGCCACACCCGCGGCATCCATGTGTTTACGGACGGCATTGGCGCCAACTCCACCGGCGGATCTAATTATGATCTGACGACGCCGGTTCTGCTGGCCAGTGGCGATCCCATTCAGTTCAACGTGACTTACCTGTCGGGAATAATGAAGGTGGTGCTTACTGACCTCAGCACCAACCTGACCTTCACGACGAACTACAGTGTGGACATCCCGGGTGTGCTGGGCACCAACGTGGCCTATGTTGGCTTCACCGCTGGAACCGGCGGCGTGACCTCCTCGCAGGTTGTCAGCAACTTTACCTTCGTTGGCCTGGCGCCCTTGTCCGTCAAGGTTTCCGCACCAAATCTGGTCATCTCCTGGCCGACTATCAGTGGACGCTTTGTCCTCCAGCAGAACTCGGCGATTAACGGAACGCATGCCTGGAGCAACGTCGCGACACCCCCGGTGTCGGTCAACGGTCAAAACCAGGTGACCGTCCCATTGCCGCCTTCGTACACGTTCTATCGCCTGCAATTGCAATAGCAAACGTAAGCGGTAACGGTAACAAGTCCTTCATGGGCCGGGAGCAATCCCGGCCCTTTTTGCTTTCCGGCTTGGAACCTATTTCGGCGGGGCGGGCAGCCGTCGGCGCGCACGGCTCTTATTATGCCATTTGCAGTTTCAAGCTGGAATCAGTGTCAATCGTAGCCGAATGACTTTATGAACGGCGCCAGCGTTTCCATCCACGGTTCGAGGTGCTTCTGGTAATTGCGCCAGCGGCCGACCGCTCCCTTGGACACGGGTTTGGCGACTGCGGCGTAGGTGGGCGAGCGGACCAGTTTTTGCCGGGCGTGTTCGTCGAACCGCAGCACGCGGGAGTCCCAGGTCATGTCGAGAAACTGCAGCACGCGCCGGGCGTTGCCTTCCAAGTCGTCCACGATATCCTCGTAGCGCACTTCCATGACGGGATTTCGCAGCAACGGCGCGGCGGCTTTCCACATACCCATGACCGCCGCATACTCCTGCACGGTGGTTTCCAGCGACAAAAAAATGGCGCTGACCTGGCCCAGCGGCAGCGGCTGCATGAAGCAACTCAGGCAAACATCCCGCGGATCGCGCAAAGCCACCAGGAGTTTGGCTTCCGGGAATATTCGCGCAAAGGCGGGGGCCATCGACGTGAGTGAAGGGTTCTTGTCAATCAGCAACCGGTCGCCAATCGCGCCGCGATTGAACATTTCGACGCACCGCCAGTAATTGTCACGCGACGTTCGCAGGCCATCCGTCGAGGCCGCGTCGAGCACGACGGACATCAAGGCGGTTTCGAGGCCAGGCCCGCGCAACGGCAGGTAACCATCACTCATGAAGATATTGCTTTCCTCCACGGACATGACTCCAGGGTGCGAATCCAGCACTTGTTCCAGCAGCGTGGTTCCCGAGCGCGGATGGCCGGCCAGCAATGCCAGCCGCCGGGGCGCCCCCAGGCCGGCGCGGGCCTCAAACCAGCCATTCAATGTTTCAGCGCGCAGGGCCTCTTGCGACTTTGCCAGCCACGTGTGAACGGATTTTTCGGCGGCCAGGTATTGCGCACCGTTCGGCAGGATCATGGTTTTGGCCTCGAGGAATGCCGCCATGGCTTCGTCGTAGCGTCCCTGTGCATCCAGCACCGCGCCCAACTCGTACCAGCCGCGGACCCGCGTTGACCAACTATCGGAGTCGGACAATTGGAGCAGCGGCCGGAGCCGCTTCTCCGCTTCCTCAGCGCGACCGCTCAAGCGGTCCAGTCGCGCGCGCACCAGGATCGCCAGGACGCAATCGGGATCGCTATGCAAGGCTTGATCGACCAGGCCGGAAGCCTCATCCAGGAGCCGGAACCGTTCGTAAAGCTCGGCCAATTTGACAAACGTGGCCGGTTCGGCCTTGGGCTGGGCGATGGCCCGCTCGAAATACTGGCGCGCCATTTCGTAACGGTTAAACGCGCGGCAATGGGCCCCGGCCATTACGAGCACATTCGGGTCATGCGGAGCGAGGCGCGCGGCTTTGTCGAAACACCTTTCCGCGCCGGCGTAATCGTACCGCGCTCCATAAGCCGCCCCCAGATCAATGAGCAGGCGGTAATTGGCGGGATCAAGCCGGCTCGCCCGTTCCATGATGGCGAAGTATTCGTGGTAGTCGCGCCGGTGCCATGAGTCCACAGCGCTCTGACACATGCGTCTCAACGCTCCGTCTGAAGTGAGCCGCAGCGGTTTCATAAATTGCAGCTATCAGCATAAGCAGCCGCAATTTCACTCACAACGGAAATCCACGAGGAGCCCAAAAAACTTCCCTTTCGCTGCCGCTCTCCTTTTGGTAGGTTCCAGCCATGCGTTCGAATTTGCAACTGCCGCTGTGCGGTGTTGGTTCATTGTCAATCAGCGGCTGTCTTTCGCCTGAACGCTAGCGCCAACCCCTGCTGTAAACGCGTTTCCCATGCAAATCAGAAAGCTCCTCTCCGGCTTCGCGGCCACCTTCCTGCTTTTGAGCGCAGGGCGAACGGTCCGCGCCGATTCCCCAATTATCACCCAGGACCTCACCCTTTCAACGGGAACGACGCTGCCAAATTCCCAGTTGCTGTCCATCAGCGCTTGGACCAACGTGCCGCTGACTTATTCGGTCATCGTCACTGGAAGTCCTCCTCTCATGCTCCAATGGAATCGTGACGGTGGAAGCATCGCCGGCGCGACCAATTCGAGCTACACCTTCCTGCCACCAACCGGGACTCACACCTATAATTTAGTGATCAGCAATGCCTTCGGCGGCACGAACAGCCTTACCGCCACGGTGACCGGCACCAACGCGAATTCCCCGAATTCGACGTTCGCGGTCAACTTCATGGACGCGGCCAATGACGCCTACTACGACGGCACCAATGCAAACGGCGTGAATGCAGTTTATAGCGGCCTTGGCGCCTACGCGGATGCCCCTGCCAATACCAATTGGAATGGGTTCGGCCAATTCGGCCCCGGACTCGATGACGTTCCTCCGGCCTTTGATTCGACCCAGATTCCCCAGGCCGCTTCCGACGGAACCCTGGTGCCTGTCACGCTGACAGTTGTTTACGGATTCGATAATGGCAACCTCGCGTATGGTCCCGGTGCTGCCGCTTTTGGGCCTCCTTATCCCAACACCTGCGGCAACTGTCCTTCACTGGTCCTGGGCTACGCGGCGGTGGTGAACGGCGACAATCCCGTGGGCAGCATCACCCTCTCCAACGTTCCACCGGGCAGCTATAAACTGTTCCTCTTTGGAGCAAACTTTGACGGCAACCGTGGCGCGTCGTTTACGTTTAACAGCGGCATCCCGCACAATGGGACCAACTATACCACTAACCCCGGCGGCCCAGGCCCGCTTAACGTGTTTACTGAGGGACGCACCTACGTTGAACTGGATAATGTGACGCCCAGCCCCAACGGCACTATCACCGGCACGTTTGGCGCGGTTTCCAACTCGATCACACATCAAACGGGCGAGGGCGATTTCAACGGGCTCCAACTCGTGAAGGTCGTCACTCCCACTCCTCCTGTTTTAACGGTCAGCGTCAGCGGGACTAGTGTGACTGTTAGCTGGTCGCCGGTGGCCGGCGTTTTGCAATCCGCGCCGGATGTGACTGGTCCGTGGACTGATGTCGGCGCGGTCACTTCGCCGTACGTCGCTCCGCTCTCGGGCACGCGGAAATTCTATCGCTTGCGCCACTAACGAGCGAGATCTGAAACACAGAAATCAGGTTCTTCTTTGCGTCTCCGCGACTTTGCGTCTTTGCGTAAAGGAGAAGGGTGCGACGGCCTGGATTGTCTCACATTTGGGAAGCTTCCGATGCCGATTTGTCTTTCTGGGCGACCATCCGTTCTGCAATCGCCTTTCGGTTCGGCCGCCATTCGCCCGGGCCGAGAAAGCCGGCCACGGCGTCCCCCAGCGAGCGGCCGAGGAATTTCAGCGCGGCATCCTGGCCGGCATCACGGTAATCGGCATGAGCAAGGAAATCGAGGAAGCTGCCCCAATCTTCAGAAAGCACTTCAACCAGAATTTCGCCCAGACTATAGCTGAGCTTGCTGGCCTCGCCCGGATTGTAATAGGAGCGGCCCGCCCAGAAATCCTGAATGTTGGTTTCGTTCCACCACGCGTGATGCTCTCCAGCGAGTTCGCGGTCGAGAACCACGCTGCCTCGGCGCGGGACGTTCTCTCTTTCCATTCGCCGACAGACGCCTTCATTGAGCCAGGTCGGAATGGGGAGGTGGCGCAGGCAATTATGCGTCAGTTCATGGACGATCACCAGCTTGGTTACCGAGACGGATTTGAATGGCAGCGCCAGATGGGCGTAGTCTTTTTTGATGAACGCTCCGCCGCTTAGGATGTTAGGCCCATCTTCGCCAAAGAACGAAATGTAGGAGTAGTAATCATCCTCCTCATTGAAGACGAGAATCACGGCCTTGCCGTGGCGCCATTGCCAGGCGACGTTTCCCAATCGCTCCCGCAGTCCGGTCAGGGCTTGTTCGGCGATTTGCAGTATCGCCTGGCTGTGCTCATCGGTTTCGGCTGACAAGAGCAGGAAGCGATCGGATTCGTAGCAGAAATAATTTCCGCCCAGGTCTTCACAGAGCTGGGTGAGCCACTGGCGGGCGATTTGCAGCCAGGCTTGCGGTTGATTCGCTTCGGGGAACAGTTCCTCGATGCACTTGCGGATGCCGGACCAGTTGGGTCGCGAGAACCCCTCCACCATGGAAAATCCCATGTCAATTGCTGAGACGTCGAGTGGTTCCGCGTCTTGGATTGGGCTAGGGCTTGATTCGGAAAGCTTCGGCGTTGAGCGCGACTGGGAAGGTGCTTCCTCGGGGGTCTCCTCAGTTACAAATTGCGTCCCGCAGCCGGTGCAAAACACTTGCTCGTCGGCATTTGGCTTTCCGCAATAGGAACAGGCCTTCATGTGAGACAATTGTAGGATGGGGAGATGGTCGGCTCAAGAAGATGTTTCCCGGTTGGATCGCATGTGGATTGTACGACTCTTATCGTGCTCGTCGTCGTCCTCGTCCTCGGAATTCGAACAGCCGAGGACGAGGACGAGGACGAGCACGAGCACGATAGGGGGTTGTCGAATAATGGGTTCGCATCTTGCCACACTGCGTCGAGCGGCTAAAATGGGCGGGTGCCCAATACGGTGATTTGTCTGGCGCGCGCGAGTCTGCTGGCGGGGATGATGGCGCTGTCCGCCCGCGCGGATGTGGCGGCGACGAATTCCGCCTGGCTGGCGCGGACCTGGCAGTCGGACGACGGGTTGCCGGGGAACATCGTCTCCGGAGTGGCGCAGACGCCCAATGGTTATCTTTGGGTGGCAACCGAAAACGGCGTCGTTCGATTCGACGGAGTGCGTTTCCGGTCGATCGCGGTGCCAAAACTTCCGGGACGAAGGAGTTCGATTATCCGCGCGTTGCTGCTGGCGCAGCAGGACATCTGGCTGGCGATGGATGGCGGATTGGTGGCGAGGATCGCGCAGGGAGCGACGAACGCCGTGGTGGTCTCGCAGGGTGTGCCCAATTCCCAGCCTGTGGACATGGAGGAGGATCGCGAGCATGCGGTTTGGATTTCGTTTTACAACCATTCGGTTTGCCGCATCGCGGAAGGCGAGGTGTCGGTTTTCGGCGCGGGGGATGGATTGCCTGGGAGCGGCACCTGCGCCCTGACCAGGGACGCAGATGGGCAGCTATGGTTCGCGCAAGCCGGACGCGTGGGCGTGTTCCGCGAAGGCCGGTTCCGGAGTTTGCTGACGCTGCCCTCGTCGAATATGCGCATCGCGCCGGCCCGCGGCGGCGGCGTATGGATTTGCGCGGGGATGCGGGTCTATAAGTTTCAGGAAGGGGTCAAGTACACGGAGATTGGCCAAATCGTGCCAGAACGGGCGGGGGCGACGCCGACCGCACTGATGGAGGATGATTCCGGGGCGTTGTGGATCGGCACGTCCACAAGCGGGTTGTACCGTTATGAGAACGGGAACTTCGAGAACGTAAAGACCTCGCATCTGGAAATCCAAAGCCTCACCGAAGATCGCGAAGGGGATCTTTGGGTGGGCACTGGCGGCGGCGGGTTGGACCGGTTGCGTCCGCGTGTGCTGGAGTTGCAGGGGATCGAATCGGGGCTGCCGTTTGAATCTGTGATCTCGATTTGCGAAGACACCACCGGTGGCTTCTGGGCCACGACGCAGGATGGCGTGCTGGCGCGCTGGCAGGGCGGAGCCTGGACGGCGTTTTCCGGGAATACCGGTTGGCCGGGCGGAGCGGCCACGTGCCTGGTGGCCGACCAGGAAGGCGGTGTGTGGATCGGCACGCACAATCGCGGCTTGTATCACTGGCAAAAGGGACGGTTCACCACGCTTGCCCGGCAGGACGGACTCGCAAGCGATAATGTCCGGGCCTTGTTGTTGAGCAAGTCAGGTGATTTGTGGATTGGGCTCGACAGTCATCCGGCGGTGCAACGGTTGCGGAACGGCGAGTTGCGCTCGTTTGAATTGCCCACCGCCACCCGGCCGGTGCGGGCCATGGTGGAAGACGCCGCCGGGGACATTTGGCTGGGTACGGTCGATGGGTTGCTCCTGCGATGGAAAGGGGAACAAATGCGGGATGAAACTCCGGGCGCGGTGTCGCCGGTGCCGCCGATCCGCTGTTTGCAGGCGACTTCCGATGGGAGTGTTTGGATTGGTTACGGCGGCGCCGGGCTGGGGCATTGGAAGGATGGGCACTATTTTCGAATCACGACGGGTCATGGGCTTTTGGACGGGCACATCTCGCAGATCGTCGAGGATGATCGCGGCGCGTTTTGGCTGGCCGGCAATCGTGGCATTTTCGAAGTTGCGCGGGCGGAATTGGAGGATGTGATCACGGGCCGCGCGACGCGCGTGCGGTCGATCATCTACGGCCGGGACGAGGGTTTGACCAGTTTGCAGGCGAATTATGGCTACTCGCCGGGCGCGATGCGGAGCCGGGATGGGCGAATCTGGTTTTTAACGCGCACGGGACTGGCGGTGGTGCAGGTGAGGAACGTGCGGGACAATCTCTTGCCGCCGCAGGTTGTGATCGAGGACATGATGGTGGACGGGCAGGCAATCGCAAGCCCGGGCACGGATGAGGGCGCGCAGAAAGCGCTGTTCGAACTCTCCCCAAGACATCGCAAAGTGGATTTTGATTATACCGCGTTGAGTTTTGTCGCGCCGGAGAACGTGCACTTTCGCTACCGGCTCACGGGAGCGGAGGATGATTGGGTGGAGGCCGGTCCGCGGCGCAGCGCCAGTTACCAGCGGTTGCCCGCGGGGCAGTACCGGTTCCAGGTGCAGGCGTGCAATAACACAGGGATTTGGAATGAAACGGGCGCGGGACTGGATTTCGAGGTGCGTCCGTTTTTCTGGCAAACGTGGTGGTTCCGCAGCGTGGTGGTGGCGGGCTTCAGCTTCAGCCTGGTGGCCGCGGTTCGTTACGTGTCCTTCCGCCGGCTGCGCGAACAGTTGCGGTCGCTCGAACAGCAAGCGGCGTTGCACAAGGAGCGCGCGCGTATCGCGAAGGACATGCACGATGACCTGGGCGCGAGCCTGACGCAAATCGCGCTGCTCAGCGAGTTGGCGCGTCAGGATATGACCGTCCCGGAAAAGGCGGGCGAACATGTCCAGAAAATCTCCGGGACCGCGCGGCAGGTGATCAAGTCACTGGATGAAATCGTCTGGGCCGTGAACCCGCGCAACGACACGCTCGCGCACCTGATCGATTACGTGGGCCAGTCCAGCCTGGACTTTTTGCGCGCGCCGGGGATTCGCTGCCGGCTCGATTTGCCGGAGAACCCGCCGGCGCGCACGGTTTCCACCGAGGTGCGGCACAATCTGTTCCTCGTGATCAAGGAAGCGCTGCATAACATCGTCAAACATGCCCAGGCCAGCGAGGTGTGGTTGCGCGCGGATGTGACCGGGCCGGCGTTGCGTATTGCGATTGAAGACAACGGCTGCGGTTTTGAACAGCCCCCGGAGAATTCGTGGGCGGATGGCTTGCGCAACATGCGGCAGCGGATGGCCGAAATCGGCGGCGACTTCCGGATCGAAAGCCGGCCGGGAGCGGGGACGAAGGTTACGCTGGAATTGCCTTGGCCGGCAGAATGAAGGTCTAAAATCCAAGGTCCAAAATCCGTCTGGGACGAGGACGAGGGGCGAGCGCGAACGGTTTTTTGCCCTGCAATCGCGGCTTTTTCCTTGAAAGAGGCGCGTTATTTCCACGCAAAACGCGTGAAAATTTCACCACTTTGAAAACGAGATTGTTGAAAACATTGGGGTTTTTGCATGCGAGAGGGCGTGGCACCGTGAGTGCTGAGAAAATCTGCAAATCCGGTTGACAGCGGGAATGATTAACATAAGATTCGCGAACTGTTTACCCAAACAAACGAAAAAACACATGAAGAACACACGCAGATTCAAACTGGGGGCTTTCACTCTAATCGAGTTGTTAGTCGTTATCGCCATCATCGCCATTCTGGCGGGGCTATTGTTGCCAGCGCTGGCCAAGGCCAAAGCCAAAGCCGTGCGCATCAACTGCACGAACAACTTGAAGCAGGTCGGTTTGGCCTACCGCATTTGGTCGGGGGACAACCAGGACCGGTTTCCGATCCAGGTCGCTTTCAGCGCCGGCGGCCCGTTCCATAATGGTGCCGGCTTTTCGGTCTCCACCTTCAACCCGCAGTATATCTACGAGATTTATCAGTGCATGTCGAACGAGTTGAACACGCCAAAAGTGCTGGTTTGCCCGGCTGACGAACGAGGCGCCGCCACGAACTTCCTGAGTGTGTCAACCGGCTATGACTTCCAGAGCAGCACGCGCGTTTCCTTCTTTGTTGGCCGCGATGCGGACGAAACCCAGCCTTCCATGATCCTGGCGGGCGATCGCAATATCTACGGGAGCGGCAACAGCGGCGCCCAAGGCAACCCCACCGACCATTCGGGATGGGGCGATTCAACGAGCATTCCCTCCTCCTATAACGCCAATGACCCGGGTTCCGTCGTGACTTTCGGCACGAACATTCAAGGTACGGCAGTCGCTCCGGGTTGGACGGACAAACTGCACACCAAGAACGGGAACGTCACGCTGGCGGACGGCAGCGTGCAGCAGTTGAGCAGCTCGCGCTTGCGCGATCAGTTCCGCTCTTCCGGCGACCCATTGGGCACCAGCGGCAACGTGCTCATGTTCCCATAAGCCCAGACCGCTTTAGTCGCAAACTTACAAAGGCATCCGCAAGGGTGCCTTTTTTGTTTTTGGAGCGTGAACCGCCGGTTGTTCTCGCTTATGATCCAAATTGAAAAACGGCAATGGACCTGCAATCGTGAATGGAAGTTCGGCGCAGAACCGGCGTGTGGTTTGGCTAAGCTGCCTGGGCCTCGTGCTCGGCACGCTGCTGGCGTACTCGCCTTTATTCAGGTGCGATTTCATCAGCTACGATGATCCGGACTACGTCACTCACAATCCGCACGTAGAGCGGGGATTGACGGCGGAGGGCATAAGCTGGGCGTTTGTCACCCGGCACACTGGCAACTGGCATCCGCTGACCTGGATTTCGCACATGGCCGATTGCCAGGTGTATGGGCTGAGCCCGGGGGGCCATCACTTCAGCAGCCTGCTGCTGCAC